>QFCE01001838.1_pt1 | contig 475452 bp, 477 predicted proteins | sample 5346091 | NCBI WGS metagenome assembly QFCE01 (sample SAMN09062252, study PRJNA434731) | Human gut metagenome, whole genome shotgun sequencing project. | isolation source: stool timepoint A chromium assembly | host: Homo sapiens | collected 2015 | reverse complement strand
TACGGTAGCCAATGCAAATTACCGTGGTGCAGATGTGGACTGGTATGTAAAAGCGGACGACATTATTTTGAAGAACAAAGGCACTCATGCCGGAAATCCACAGAACAATGCTTCACAGCAACCGCCGAAGAAATAAGTCTGTAACCTATGATTTTCATTGTACTGGTCAGATGTAATTGATATAATATATATAATCACATTGATGTGTCTAGTTGGTTGTTCCTATTTAAACTTAGGCTTGGAAAGGAGAGGTTTTATGAAGAGAAAAATACTTGCAATTATTCTGATTGTCATCTTAATAATTTCACTGTCTGCATGTGGCAGAAGGGAAACATTATATGAAATTCCTGATTTATCACAATATAAGACAGATTATGTGGGCGATTCGTCAAATGTTATAAATATTGTAAGTAAACAGGATTATCCAGAGGGCTACTCTTATGACAGCATAGAGATACAGTCTGAAACAAAACCTTATGGATTAACAGTTTTTCTAAAAGCTGAACCATCTGCGTCTATGCTTGAAGATGAATTACAGGTTAATGCAGATATGACATTTGATTTAATTGGTAATTTAGGAACACTTGATTATAAAACAGCAGATAGCAAAGAAATTATTGCATCGTATGAGCGGTAGAGGGATTGCTCTTTGCAGAATTAAGAAAATAAAAATTTTAAGAGGTGTATTTATATGAAATTAGCAGATTTAGCAACAGGTTCTGATGTGATAGTGTGGATTGTCTTTGTAATATTTGCTGTACTTTCTATAATTTTACTTTCTGGACACGGAAGTTGGTTTATTTCTGGATATAATACAGCTTCAAAAGAAGAAAAGGAAAAATACGATGAAAAGAAGTTATGTAGGACAATGGGACTTGGAATGTCTATTATCGCAATTCTTGTATTAACTATGGGGTTGTTGGAAAATATTTTACCTGCATTTTTTGTATATATTGCATTGGGGATTATTTTGGTTGATGTCGTGGTAATTATCATTTTAGGAAACACAATATGCAGAAAGTAACAACTTCCAGTTTTATAAGTTATCTTATATGTCCCAAACAATTAAACCAACATTTAAGGAGATGGGTAAATGAATTTTACTGATGAAAAAGATTACATCATGCGAATGATAAAAGAAATGGTAAGAGTATTATTTTCATTAGTCTTGGGGAAAAAGTATGTTTCTGTTGAACTTGAGAAAGAAAACAAGTATGAAGTATCGGGAAAAAATTTGAAAAATTTTCTTGATATGATTGATTTAGGACAAATTAACGAAGCAGAGAACATACTTTTAGATAGCATTGACTATACAAACAAAAACGAAGTAATGGCTGTAGCTCTTTTTTATCAGTACCTTAGTGAAAAAGATAATCAGTTTTTGGAAAACAACAATTATACAAAAGAAGAAGTGCTTTCTGGTTTCAAACAATTACTTATGAAATCGGGATATAGCGATTTGCTTTATTTGCTCAAATATGATGAGTAATACAGAATTAAAAATTCAGCCTTTATAATTTTATATTTATATTCACAAAGCAGTTAGTCTACATGATTGACTGCTTTTCTTACGTCCAAAGAAAGGAGTTTATATGAAAGTATGGAAAAAATCTAAAGGTAACAGGATTCGTGCCAGTGATAAATCACTGGTCTATCACTTTTGTATCGGCTGGCTGTTGCTCCTGTTCATTGCGGTGTTCCTGCTTCTGAATCTGAGACAGCTTCTTGTTACCGACTGGAAAGATTTTAACCTGCTCCATGCCGGAATCACATGGACTGCCTACAATTCCATTACGGTTCTGATAGCGACTGGTGTTTGTGCATTGGTCGCTTTTCTGTATTACCGCTTCTGTTACGACAGTTTCAAGAAGCTCCTGCACCGTCAAAAGCTGGCACGAATGGTACTGGAAAATAAGTGGTATGAAGCCGATACCGTACAAGACAGCGGTTTTTTTACTGACCTGCAAAGCAGATCAAGGGAAAAAATCGTGTGGTTTCCCAAAATCTATTATCAGATGGACAATGGTTTGTTATATATTCTGTGTGAAATCACAATGGGAAAATATCAAGAACAGCTCCTGTCCTTAGAGGATAAGCTGGAATCGGGGCTGTACTGTGAGCTGACCGACAAGACACTGCATGACGGATACATCGAATACACCCTGCTCTATGATATGATAGCGAACCGTATTTCGATTGATGAAGTGATTGCCGAAAACGGCGGTCTGCGGTTAATGAAAAATCTGGTGTGGGAATACGATTCACTTCCCCATGCCCTTATCTGCGGTGGTACTGGTGGTGGAAAAACCTATTTTCTGCTGACCATCATTGAAGCCCTGCTAAGAACCAATGTGGATTTATACATTCTTGACCCGAAGAACGCTGACCTTGCAGACTTAGGAACAGTCATGGAAAATGTCTACCACACGAAAGACGATATGATTGACTGCGTCAATGCCTTTTATGATGGCATGGTCACACGCTCGGAAGAAATGAAACTGCACCCGAACTACCGCACAGGAGAAAACTATGCCTATCTGGGGCTTGCTCCACAGTTCCTTATTTTTGATGAATATGTGGCGTTCTTGGAAATGCTCACGACAAAAGAAAGCACCGCCCTGTTAAGCCAGCTAAAGAAAATCGTCATGCTCGGCAGACAGGCTGGATACTTTCTGATTGTGGCTTGCCAGCGTCCAGACGCAAAGTATTTCGGGGACGGTATCAGAGATAACTTCAACTTCCGTGTGGGGCTTGGTCGTATGAGCGAACTCGGCTACGGTATGCTCTTTGGAAGTGATGTAAAAAAACAGTTCTTCCAGAAGAGAATCAAAGGGCGTGGATACTGTGATGTGGGAACAAGCGTCATATCGGAATTTTACACTCCCCTTGTACCCAAAGGATATGATTTCTTGGGTACGATTGGGGAACTTACATACATAAGGCAGGACGGACAAGTGGCGTGCGAAGCGAAAGCCACAGGTACGGACTAGCCTTGCTGGTGTGGCGGTAGCCACGCCAGCATATATCAAGCCCCTCGGTATCTAACAGAGGGGCACAAATCACAAGGAAACATACACAAAAGTTACCGATTCTTGGCTGAAATCAAGCGTTTGGTAGCTTTTTTTACTGCTGTGACATCGGATAAAAAATGTCACAGTTTTTTTCGTAAAGGGGGTATCGCACTGAATGATACAGAGTGGATACAGGATTTTGCAGACAGGCGTTTGCAGTACGGTGTATCCCAGACGAAACTTGCGGTCATGGCTGGAATCAGCCGTGAACATTTAAGCCGTATCGAATCCGGCAAGGTGGCGGTCACAGAAGAAATGAAAGTGAAACTTTTGGAAGCTCTGGAAAGATTCAATCCAGAAGCACCGCTTACCATGCTGTTTGATTATGTGAGGATACGGTTTCCGACACTGGATATTGGACATATCATTAAGGACATCTTACAGCTCAATATCCAGTACATGATACATGAGGACTTCGGGCATTACAGCTACACGGAACACTACTACATCGGAGATATTTTCGTATATACTTCTCCCGATGAAGAAAAAGGTGTCCTGCTGGAACTGAAAGGAAAAGGCTGTCGCCAGTTTGAAAGTTATCTGCTGGCACAGGAACGGAGCTGGTATGATTTCCTTATGGACGCTCTGGTGGACGGTGGTGTGATGAAACGCCTTGACCTTGCCATCAATGACCATACAGGAATGTTGGATATTCCAGAACTGACCGAAAAATGCCGGAATGAGGAATGTGTATCGGTGTTCCGTTCCTTTAAGTCCTATGCTTCCGGCGAACTGGTCAAGCATGAGGAACAGGACAAGGCTGGTATGGGCTATACACTTTATATCGGCTCATTGAAAAGTGAGGTGTACTTCTGTGTTTATGAAAAAAGCTATGAGCAGTACATCAAACTTGGGATTCCCATTGAGGAAGCACCCATAAAAAACAGATTTGAAATACGGTTGAAAAATGAACGTGCTTATTATGCTGTCCGTGACCTGCTGACCTACTATGACGCTGAACGGACGGCATTTTCTATTATCAACCGCTATGTACGCTTTGTGGATAAGGAAGCAGACAAGAAACGGAGCGACTGGAAATTATCTGTCCGATGGGCGTGGTTCATCGGGGAAAACAGAGAGCCGTTAAAGCTCACGACCAAACCCGAACCCTACACACTGGACAGAACCCTACGCTGGATTCAACGGCAGGTTGACCCGACACTCAAAATGCTGGAAACAATCACAGCGAAAACAGGGATTGATTATCTGAAAGAAATCCGTAAATCCACGAAACTGACGGAAAAGCACTACAAGATAATCGAACAGCAGACCACAGCTACCGAAGATGTGATTTTGGAAAAGGAGAATTGAAAAATGCAACGATTATTATTTGATTTCCTGTTCTTCTCTTTAGGGGGAACAGTTGGCGTGATTGCCATGTGTATTTTACAGGCTGGCAGACAGTCTGACAGAAAAATGATGGAACTGAAAGGAGAAAAGAAAGCATGAATTTTGGACAGAACCTTTATAACTGGTTTTTAAGCAACGCACAGAGCCTTGTGCTGATGGCGATTGTTGTTATTGGTATCTACTTGGGATTCAAGCGTGAGTTTTCCAAACTCATCGGATTCTTGGTAGTTGCCTTAGTAGCCGTTGGTCTTGTATTCAATGCGTCCGGCGTAAAAGACGTATTGTTACAGTTATTCAATAAGATTATCGGAGCGTAAGCCTATGGAAGAATGTAGCGTATTGATAGAAAGTACCTTGCCAGCAGAGGATAAAACCTCTCGCTGGTTCAATCTCCCCATTGATTATGAGCTGTTCCGTGACTTGCTCGGTGTGGAAGCTGACAGTGGCGATTATCAGATTATAGATATGAAACTCCCTTTTGCTGGCGATATTGTAAGAACAACCAGCGTCAGACGATTGAATAAGCTGTACTTTGCTTACACGGAGTTACCGCCAGAAGTTCAACAGGCATACAATGACTTGATTCCCTATTGTGGCGGTGTTGAGAATTTATTGCAGAAATCAGAAGAATTTCGGTTTTATCCAGAGTGTCACAGTATCATGGACGTTGCCCGTTACCGACTGGAACATAACATTGAATTTTCTGCCCTCTCCGAAAAAGGAAAGAAATACTTTAATCTGGAAGCCTATACACAGGAGCTGGAAGAAACAGGACGTTATGCTGTCAGTGAAAATGGTATGTTCAAACTCTGATAGACACCGAAAGGAAGTGAACCACTTATGATTGATGATATGCAAGTCTATATAGCCAATCTTGGCAAGTACAATGAGGGAGAACTGGTCGGGGACTGGTTCTCTTTTCCGTTGGACGAAGAAGTGATTGCAGAACGTATCGGCTTAAATGCAGAGTACGAAGAATACGCAATCCATGATACGGACAACTTCCCGATGGAGATTAGCGAATACATTTCCATCGAAGAACTGAACCGTATCTATGAGCAGTTGGAAGAATTACCGGATTACCTGCTGGACGACTTGGAAAGTTTCGTGTCCTGCTATGGAAGTCTAGAAGAACTGGTGGAGCATAAGGACGACATCATTCTGTATTCCGGCTGTGAAACAATGACCGATTTAGCCTACTATCTGATTGATGAAGAACAGGTACTCGGAGAAATCCCGTCCTCTTTACAGAACTATATCGACTATGAAGCCTACGGGCGTGACCTCGATATAGAGGGGACATTTATTGCAACAAACGCTGGTATCTGTGAGGTACTGCGTTAAGGGCTGGCAGATCAGCACCGCCACTGGTGCTACTGTCAGCTTTTCTCTTGGGGGCAGTCTGGAAAATCCGGCTGTCCCTGTTGTTAGGAAAATGAAGAAAGGAGCATTTACAAGTGAAGAAAATCCGAAGTTATACAAGTATCTGGAACGTGGAAAAGGTACTGTATGCCATCAATGATGTAAACCTGCCATTCCCTGTGACCTTTACCCAGATTACATGGTTCGTGCTGACGGAATTTATCATCATTCTGTTTGCAGATGTACCGCCACTTTCCATGATTGAGGGTGCGTTTTTGAAATATTTCGGGATTCCCGTTGCCCTTACATGGTTTATGTCACAGAAAACCTTTGACGGGAAAAAGCCATACAGTTACATCAAGACGATGGTGCTGTATGCCCTGCGTCCCAAAGTGACTTATGCCGGAAAAGCCGTGAACCTGCATAAGCAGAAATTTGAGGAAACTATCACGGCAGTAAGGAGTGTGACCTATGTTCCCGATTAAATATATCGACAATAACCTTGTCTGGAATAAGGACAATGAGGTGTTCGCCTACTATGAGCTGATACCGTACAATTATTCATTCTTATCCCCAGAACAGAAATACCTTGTGCATGACAGCTTCCGTCAGCTTATCGCACAGTCCCGTGAGGGAAAGATTCATGCGTTGCAGATTGCAACCGAAAGTTCAATCCGAAGCATACAGGAACAGTCAAAGAAGCTGGTCACTGGAAAGCTCCGTGAGGTAGCAATCCAAAAGATAGACGACCAGACCGAAGCCCTTGTATCCATGATAGGCGACAATCAAGTTGATTACCGTTTCTTTCTGGGATTCAAGCTCATGGTCACAGAGGACGAAGTCAATCTGAAGAACATCAAAAAATCGGTATTTCTGACATTCCGTGAGTTTTTGAATGAGGTAAGGCATACGCTGATGAACGACTTTGTTTCTATGAGCAATGATGAAGTCAACCGTTATGTGAAGATGGAGAAATTACTGGAAAACAAAATCTCCCGTAGGTTCAAAATCCGCCGACTGGAAGCCAAAGACTTTGCGTATCTGATGGAACACCTCTACGGCAGGGACGGGATAGCCTATGAAGATTATGTGTATCCTCTGCCAAAAAGAAAATTAAAAAGGGAAACACTGATTAAGTATTATGACCTTATCCGTCCTACCCGTTGCGTGGTGGAAGAAAGCCAGCGATATTTGCGTCTGGAACATGAGGACAGCGAAAGTTATGTGTCCTACTTTACGGTCAATGCCATTGTCGGGGAGCTGGACTTCCCATCATCGGAAATCTTTTATTTCCAGCAACAGCAGTTCACATTCCCTGTGGATACTTCCATGAATGTTGAGATTGTGGGAAATAAGAAAGCCTTAACCACTGTCCGTAACAAGAAAAAGGAATTAAAGGACTTGGATAATCACGCCTATCAAGCCGGAAATGAAACAAGTTCAAATGTGGTGGAAGCCTTGGACAGTGTCGATGAACTGGAAACAGATTTAGACCAGAGCAAGGAAAGTATGTACAAGTTAAGTTACGTCATACGGGTGTCTGCACCCGATCTTGACGAACTGAAACGCCGTTGTGATGAAGTCAAGGACTTTTACGATGATTTGAATGTGAAGCTGGTTCGCCCTGCCGGAGATATGATGGGACTGCATGGAGAGTTTCTTCCAGCCAGCAAGCGTTATATCAATGATTATATCCAGTATGTGAAATCCGACTTTTTAGCCGGACTTGGTTTCGGTGCTACTCAGATGTTGGGAGAAAACATAGGAATCTATATCGGGTATTCCGTGGATACAGGAAGAAATGTCTACCTGCAACCGTCCCTTGCCAGTCAAGGGGTAAAAGGTACGGTCACAAATGCGTTGGCTTCTGCTTTTGTAGGTTCGCTTGGCGGTGGAAAATCATTCTGTAATAACCTGCTAGTATATTATTCCGTCCTATTCGGTGGACAGGCAGTTATCCTAGACCCGAAAAGTGAGCGTGGGAAACTGGAAAGCAACACTGCCGGAGATTGCAGAGGAAATCAACATTGTAAACATTACCAGTGATTCCAGCAATCAAGGGCTGTTAGACCCGTATGTGATTATGAAAGATGTCAAGGACGCTGAAAGTCTTGCCATTGATATTCTGACGTTCCTTACAGGTATCAGCAGTCGTGATGGCGAAAAGTTTCCTGTCCTTAGAAAAGCTGTCCGCACGGTATCCCAGAATCAGAACCACGGGCTGTTGCAGGTCATTGAGGAACTGCGGAAAGAGGATACCGCCGTATCCCGTAACATTGCAGACCATATCGAAAGTTTTACGGACTATGATTTTGCACAGCTTTTGTTCTCAGACGGTTCGGTGGAAAATGCAATCAGTCTGGATAACCAGCTCAACATCATACAGGTTGCAGATTTGGTTCTGCCGGATAAGGATACCACCTTTGAGGAATACACGACCATTGAACTGTTGTCGGTATCCATCTTAATTGTTATCAGTACCTTTGCCCTTGACTTTATTCACAGTGACCGAAGCATTTTTAAAATCGTGGATTTGGACGAAGCATGGGCGTTCTTAAATGTGGCACAGGGCGAAACACTCTCAAATAAACTGGTGCGTGCTGGTAGAGCCATGAACGCCGGAGTCTATTTCGTGACACAATCCTCTGGGGACGTATCGAAAGAAAGTCTGAAAAATAACATCGGCTTAAAATTTGCGTTCCGTTCCACAGATACCAACGAAATCAAGCAGACCTTAGAGTTTTTCGGATTGGACAGTGAAGATGAAAACAACCAGAAACGGTTGAGGGACTTGGAGAACGGACAATGTTTAATGCAGGATTTATACGGGCGTGTCGGTGTGGTACATATACACCCTGTCTTTGTAGAACTGCTCCATGCCTTTGATACCAGACCGCCGATAAAAAGTGAGGTGGATTTGGAATGATGAAATCTGTCACAAAAGAAAAGGTATTCCATGTACTGAAACAGGTTCTGCTTGCCGTGACCGTCACGCTGGTACTGCTGTCCCTGCTTGGGACGGTAGCTCATGCGTCTGGACTGGTCGATGATACGGTCAATGCAGGCAACCTGTATTCAAAGTATCCGCTTTCCAATTATCAGCTTGATTTTTACGTGGACAATAGCTGGTCATGGCTTCCGTGGAACTGGCTGGACGGCATTGGAAAATCGGTGCAGTACGGGCTTTACTGTATCACAAACTTTGTCTGGACAATCAGCCTGTATCTTAGCAATGCCACAGGGTATGTGGTGCAACAGGCGTATAAGCTGGACTTCATCAATGACATGGCAGACAGTATCGGGAAAAGTATCCAGACACTTGCCGGAGTGACCGAAAACGGATTTTCCAGCAGTGGATTCTATGTGGGATTCCTGCTCATTATCATTCTGATTGTAGGTGTTTACACCGCCTATACAGGGCTTCTCAAACGGGAAACAAGCAAAGCACTTCACGCTGTTATCAACTTTGTGGTGGTGTTCATCGTGTCTGCGTCCTTTATTGCTTATGCTCCCAATTATATCCAGAAAATCAATGATTTCAGTTCGGACATCAGCACCGCTTCTCTGGACTTGGGGACAAAAATCATGCTCCCCGATTCACAAAGCAAAGGCAAGGACAGCGTAGACCTTATCCGTGACAGCCTGTTTGCGATACAGGTAGAAAAACCGTGGCTGTTATTGCAGTTCGGGAACAGCGATACCGAAGAAATCGGGACTGACCGTGTGGAAGCTCTGGTATCTGCCAGCCCGTCAGACGAAGATGGGGAAACAAGGGAAAATGTTGTGAAAACAGAGATTGAGGATAACGACAATGACAACCTTACCATTCCACAGGTCGTCAACCGTCTTGGCATGGTGTTCTTCCTGCTCATTTTCAATCTCGGTATCACAATCTTTATCTTCCTGCTTACCGGCATGATGTTATTTTCCCAGATACTTTTTATCATATATGCCATGTTTTTGCCTGTCAGCTTTTTACTGTCCATGATACCGACCTATGAGAACATGGCGAAACAGGCAGTTGTCCGTGTGTTCAATGCCATTATGACAAGAGCCGGAATCACTCTGATTGTGACCGTAGCATTTTCGATTTCCAGTATGTTCTACAACATTTCCACGGACTATCCGTTCTTCATGGTGGCATTTTTGCAGATAATCTGCTTTGCCGGAATCTATATGAAGCTCGGAGAACTAATGAGTATGTTCAGCCTTAATGCGAATGACAGCCAGCAGATAGGTCGCCGGATATTCCGTAGACCGATGGTGTTCATGCGACACAGGGCAAGACGTATGGAACGCCGATTGCAAGGGCTGTCGGGTGCTGGAAGTGTTGCAGGTGCGGTGGCTGGTGCAAGTGTTGCCAGAGCCGGAAAGCCAGCAACGAACCAACCCAGCCAAAGAAACGGGAAAATACTTCTGCCAGCATGGGAAGCCGTGTCGGTTCTGCGGTAGGTGCTGTGATGGATACGAAAAATAAAGTCCGTGACAGTGCTTCTTCTCTGAAAGAAAATGTGAAAGACTTACCGACACAGGCTGGTTATGCTGTTCACTCTGCAAAACAGAAAGCAAAGGATAATGTATCGGACTTTAAGCGTGGCGTTGTGGAAGAACGGGAAAACCGACAGGAACAGCGTACACAGAAACGCAATCTGCACAGGGAAAATATCTCACAGAAAAAACAGGAATTGCAGAAAGCACAGGAAGCAAAACAGACAGTTCATGCGAATGGATCAGCGACAGCCGGAGCTACCAGAAGCCATGAACGCCCTGTTGCCACACCTGTTCCAAAACCTGCACAGACCGATACGGTCAAAACGCCGGATATGAAACGTCCTGCTACTTCTCCTGTGATAAAAAATGCAGAAGTCAAGGCTGGAAAAGAAACTGTCCGAACCAATATCAGACAGGAACAGCAGGTCAAAGCTGTTGCCAGAACGAATCAGCCAAACGTAGCGGAATCCAGCAGTAATCATAAGAAATCTACGGTACAGAAAACACAGGTCAATGGGAAAATCTGCCCGTAAGACTGTTACGAAACAATCAGAGAAAGGACGGAAGAAATGAGATTAAAACGTATCCTTATCATAGGTACGATATTTCCTGTCCTTTTCTCCATCGTCCTCTTTTTCGGGATATTGATTTCCGGCGAAGATGACGACAATTCAAACAGCTATTCGCCTGTTTATTCTGGCATGAACCTGTCAGCCGATGTCCTCAAACATCAGCCGATGGTAGAAAAATACGCCAGAGAAAACGGTATCTCGGAGTATGTGAACGTCCTGCTTGCCATCATACAGGTGGAAAGTGGCGGTACGGCTACCGATGTCATGCAGTCCAGTGAAAGTCTGGGACTACCGCCAAACTCATTAAGTACAGAAGAATCCATTAAGCAGGGGTGTAAATATTTTGCGTCCCTGCTTTCTTCCTGTAAAGCCAAAGGTATGAATGACATTAACGTGGTCATTCAATCTTATAACTATGGTGGTGGCTATGCAGACTATGTTGCGAAGAACGGGAAAAAGCACAGCTTCAACCTTGCAGAGAATTTCGCAAAGAATAAATCCGACGGTACAAAAGTGACCTATACGAACCCGATAGCGGTCAGTAAAAATGGTGGCTGGCGTTATAACTACGGAAATATGTTCTATGTAGAGCTGGTCAACCAATATCTGACCGTGAAGCAGTTCAGCAACGAAACGGTACAGGCGGTTATGAATGAAGCGTTGAAATATCAAGGCTGGAAATATGTCTACGGTGGCAGTAACCCGAACACCTCTTTTGACTGTTCTGGTCTTACCCAGTGGTGCTACGGAAAAGCCGGAATCAGCCTGCCACGAACTGCACAGGCACAGTATGACGCAACCCAGCATATCCCATTGTCACAGGCACAGGCTGGCGATTTGGTCTTTTTCCATTCCACTTATAATACCAGTGACTATGTTACCCATGTAGGGAATCTATGTGGGAAACAATCAGATGTATCATGCCGGAAATCCAATCGGCTATACCGATTTGACCTCTGCCTACTGGCAACAGCACATCATTTGTGCCGGAAGAATCAAACAATAGAAAGGACTTGAAATATGTTTAAGAAAAAAGAAAAAACAGAGAAAGCACCTAAGAATAAGAAAGTGCGTACCATGAAAGTCGGGACACATAAGAAATCTGTCCTGCTGTTGTGGGCGGTGCTTCTGGCAAGCACCAGCTTTGGTGTGTATAAGAACTTTACCGCCATTGACACCCACACGGTACATGAAAAAGAAATCATTCAGCTAAGATTGAACGATACCAACGGTATTGAGAATTTCGTCAAGAACTTTGCGAAAGCCTACTACTCATGGGATACCAGCAAGGAAGCCATTGAAGCAAGGACAACAGAAATCAGTAAATACCTTACCAAAGAATTACAGGACTTGAACGCCGATACCATCAGAACGGACATACCAACCAGTGCGACCGTTACAAATGTGCTGGTCTGGAATGTAGAACAGTCTGGAACGGACGATTTTACCGTTGCCTACGAAGTAGATCAGCAGGTAAAAGAGGGAGAACAGACACAGGCAGTCACAGAAAACTACACCGTGACCGTTCATGTGGATAAGGACGGTGCAATGGTCATTACCCAGAATCCAACCCTTGCTCCGGCAGTGCAGAAATCAAAGTATGAACCGAAAGCACAGGAAGCCGATGTCAGTGTCAGTTCCGATACAGTCAAGGACGCTACCGCTTTCTTGGAAACATTCTTTAAGCTGTATCCGACAGCTACGGAAAAAGAACTTGCCTACTATGTCAAAGACGGTGTGCTTGCTCCTGTATCCGGCGACTATGTATTTTCGGAACTGGTAAACCCTGTCTTTACCAAAGACGGCGATAACCTCAAGGTCAGTGTGTCTGTGAAGTATCTGGATAACAAGTCGAAAATGACACAAATCTCACAGTATGAGCTTATGCTTCATAAGGACGATAACTGGAAGATTGTAGAATAAATAATCAAGGCTTGCGTCATAAACCGTATAGTATGCTCCGCAAGCCTCATTTCGGTATGATTTGCAAGCTGATTAATATAGTTGTTACATTTCGTTTAAGAGATTATAATAATTAAAATAGCTAAAATCTATCAATTTTTAACAGTAGTATGTGGACATAGTTGATAAAAAATTGCTTTTTCAATGATAAGATATATTTCTAAGGAGGAACGAGATATGGCACAGAGCATTTTGATTGTAGACGACGAAAGAGATATTGTATCAATGCTAAATCAATATTTTTGCAAAATTGGTTATGTAGTATACACAGCAATTAACGGAAAAGAAGCACTGAATGCAATCACAAAACATCCAGATATTATTTTATTAGATATAAATATGCCAGATATGAATGGTTTTACAATTTGTGAAAAAATCAGGAATTTTGTGTCCTGTCCTATTATTTTTTTAACAGCTCGGATTGAGGACTGTGATAAAATCAAAGGATTTGCTGTCGGTGGTGACGACTATGTTGTAAAGCCTTTCTCCGTTGATGAATTAGAAGCCAGAGTTGCTGCACATTTGCGGAGAGAAAAAAGACATGGTTCGTCCGCAATAGTTCAGTTCGATAATAATATAGTAATTGATTATTCATCACGAGTTGTTTTTTATAGAAATGCTGAAATAAATTTTACGAAGAAAGAGTTTGATATTATTGAATTTCTTTCACAAAACAAGGGGATTATTTTTGATCGTGAGACAATTTATGAAAAAGTATGGGGCTTAGATGGTTCTGGCGACAATTCTGTTATTACAGAACATATACGCCGGATAAGAACAAAATTCCTTTCTATAGGCGACAATCCTTATATAGAAACTGTCTGGGGGTGCGGATATAAATGGAAAAAGTAAGGCGAAAAAATTCAAGGCATTATATTGACAACATGAGTATTAAAAATTCGTTTGTTTTTTATGCTCTTATTTCCTTAGTGATTGGTATTGTAATAGGTGTTATATCTATTACTCTTGTAGATGATTACAGAATAAACCTTAACTATAAATATGAGGACATGACAACAAGGTATGATATACCTGAAAATGGTTCATTTACAGCGAAATATAACAAAGACCAAACAGAATACACAATATATAATGCAAGTGAAAAGGAAGTATGTAATTTTGTTGTAGACTATCAAAAGGAACGTCCAGTACAAGAATATATTTATCCTAATCATGTTTCTTACATTGAAGTTTCACCAAAGTTTACTAAACATGATAGAATTGTGGATTCTGCTCTAGGTGTGGTTAATATTGTCACCATTCCTATTGTTCTTTCAATTAGCATGATTCTTTGTGTGACTATCTTTGTAAACCGAAAATTAGTAAGACCCATAAAGTTACTGACGAATGCATACAGAAAAGTCGAAAACAACGAACTGGATTTTACGTTGCCTTACCCTTATAAAGACGAGATGGGGAGGCTGTGTCTTGCATTTGAGAAGATGAAAAATTGTTTATATCAAAACAACCAAAAAATGATACGGCAATTTACTGAACAAAGGAGATTAAATGCTGCTTTTTCACATGATTTACGCACGCCTTTAACAATACTAAAAGGACATACCACAATGTTGTTATCATTTATTCCCAAAGGATTAGTTTCTCAACAGGAGGTACTCGACGAATTATCAACAGTACGCAACAATGTGGAACGGCTTGAAAAATACGTTAGTGCTATGACAAACTTATACCGTTTAGAAGATATAGAAATCGAAAAAGAAAACATAAACTTTGACTTCTTATTAAAAACCTTATCAAATACAACGGAAATGCTCTGTTCTGATATAGAATATACGATTAAAACAAATTGTAATAAACAGCAAACTCTATTTATCAATCTTGAAATTATCATACAAATTTATGAAAACCTGTTGTCTAATAGCATTAGATATGCTAAGTCGATGATAGCTATTGATGTAAATAAACAGGAGGAATTTTTATTGATTACGGTCTCTGATGATGGCTGTGGTTTCAAAAGTACGGATATAGAACGTGTAACATTACCATTTTATAAACCATCGCAAGATACTACGTCTGAACATCTAGGTCTGGGATTAAACATTTGTAAAATATTATGTGAAAGGCATGGAGGTACAATAAAAATTTCAAATAATCATAAGGGGGGAGCCTGTGTTACAGCTTGTATAAAAATTGCATATGTTGATGAAAAATAGACATTTTCCCCATATAATTGCATTAAGCACTTATAAAGGAGGTTTCGATTATGAAAAAAATTATCTGTATTATTTTAATAACTGTCACAAGCATTTTGTCCGGGTGCAATTCAACATCAGATGAAGAAATAATATCATCACAGGATTTCAAAGAGAATTATGAGGTTTCGTCCTATGGAACTGAGGAAAAAATTAATACTTTATCAGATGTTGAGCTTACATCAAGTGAAAAAGAGTATTCTGACTTAGAAAACGCAAAATTTTTTTTAGAAAATAACTCCAACAAAGAGTATCATTATTCTAAAGCTTATTTTGAAATTGAAGCGGAGCAATCAGAAACATGGTATCAATTAACTCAACTTTATGACCCATCAAAAGATAACGAAGATGATGCAGTTATAAATCCCACCGAAAGATTAAGTTTATCATTTGATATTTCCTCGGTTTATGGCGAACTCCCATCAGGGCACTATAGAATAATAGTAAGTATTTCTTATTTCGAATCCCCTAAAGATTGGGATTATGACACTTATTATTTGGCATGTGAATTTACATTAAAATAGTATATCAGAAAGGAAACAAATGGGAACAGCAAAATGGATATACTGTCCTATATGCAAGAATAAAACAAGAACAAAAATCAGAACGGATACTAAGTTGATAAATTTTCCACTGTATTGTCCAAAATGCAAACAGGAAAACCTAATTAATGCCAGCAAATTAAAAATAACAGTAATCAAAGAGCCAGACACTTAGATGCAGAGCCGATAATTCAGAGGATTTCATATCTCATAGATTATCGGCTCATTTTTATTACCTATCATCATATCCCGTATGATTGGCAGGCAAATAAAAATGGAGGAACTAATCTTCCCCCACTTCCTTTGATTTGATGATACCAGCAGCGACGCTCTCCATGACAACCATATCTTTGTCGTCGAAAGTATCAAGCTGTTGTTCCAACTGTCTGCGGCGAGTGCTTTTTACTTTGTCACTGGTCGGCAGGAAAATTTCATCAACAGACACATTAAGTAGAGTTACAAGGTCATAAAACACCTGTAAACTTGGGTGCTGCCCTTTATTCTCAATATTCGTCAGATAGCGTGGGTCAATTTCAATTTTTGCTCCCACCTGTTCACGGGTCAGACCTTGTTTCATCCTTGCCGCTTTGATGGCAAGACCAAAGGCTCTGAAATCGTATTTATCTTCTGTTTTACGCATAATTAATCACCTCACTACATTTTACTGTTCCTAAAGAATTTGTGACAGGTACAGTAAAACGTATTGCAAGGTTTATCAGTTCCTATAAACAGGTAAATAACAATATATGCTGCTTGGCGGTAAAAAAAAACCGTTGTCAGCAGTAATGCTTTTATACGTCCTTTTAGATAGAACGACGGTTCATACAGCCGCCGTTTTATTTTTGTCCAACGGTGAACAAACTACTGGTTGGTTTTGTTTTAGCGGCTTCAGGAGGTAGCCGCATGGAATGCCTATACATTCAACAATATTCGACCATTGGTAGCTTGTTAAAAAAATCCGTTTAACTTTTGCGGATTATATCGCTCTTGTATATGGTTTTTCACATCACATAGCAGGAACAATTTATAAGGCACAAGAACAGCACGTCAGTATTGCTCTTGTGCTTTTTTGCTACTTTAAAAAATTTTTTGATTTTTTTCTGATTCGGGTTACAAATCGCCCCTCCGTGTTGAGTGTTAGTGCGGAAAGAGGTAAAAAGCCTTTTCGCTTTAGCAACTTCAACTTGAAAGGAGGTGAGATTATGAAACCTTCTTCATTTGAGAACGCTATAAGACTTCAATTTGACTGTCTGGCTCGTAAGGTGATTGGCAGAACTGTAAAGAACTACAACAAAGAACTTGCCAGACGTGCAAAGCATGAAATATCTTTCTGTGAAATACCAGAGCTGGAATTAAACCAGTTGGGTGTATCGGACGAATACCCGATTGAATTTACTTCCTTTGATGTGTTTGGTACAGAAGTTCGTGTCTATGATGAGAAATTATGTGAAGCAATCAAAAAATTAAGTGAAAGACGACGCAATGTTGTGTTGATGTTCTACTTTCTGGAATTACCAGACGCAGAAATCGCAGAGATTTTGGATATTTCCAGAAACTCTGTTTATAGAAACAGAATGTGTTCACTAAAGCTCATTAGAGATATGTATGAGGAGGAATTATAACATGATGAAGTCTACAAAAAAGTGTCCTCTATTCTCCACAATCAGTTTAGCTGCTGATGGCGACGAAGTGGCAATAGAGAAAATATTAAATCACTATGACGCTTACATATCAAAAGCAAGTTTACGCCCGTTCTATGATGAACACGGAAATATGTATATTGTGGTCGACATGGAACTGAAAGGCAGAATCAGAGCTGCTCTTATTAAAGCAATTCTAGGTTTTGAAGTCAGAGTGAAATAAGCGAATATATACGGAGTGTGATACCACCTCATTCCAGCTCCGTTTTACAAGTGTTCTTTGAAAATTGAATAAAGTAATCAGATACGTTTGATATGCGGTGAGCCGACGGACTGGAACGCCATGACCCATGAAAAGGAGGGATAAAGAAGCGAGCGACCACGCCAGTGATCCGTAAGCGACTGTTGGAAAAGTTGCTGCCATGACCCGTATATCAGAATAATGATACACTCGCATGGTGCGGTTCACCCATCAGAATGGGAATGGTGAAATTCCAGTGGAGCTTTCCAAAGCCATCTGATTACTTCTTACTTTATAGACAAATTCTTTCATAATGTACAAGCATTTTTGCATACTTTGTAAATATATTGTAGTGAGGTGGTTCAATGGCAAATGACGCAAAGGTAGTTTGCAAGAATGTTTTTAAAAATTGTGATAAAGCGGCGTTTACAAAAGCATTTACTCTAAAATGGATAGAGTTGATAAATCAATATGAAAAAAATAAAGGAAGGGCAACTCCTGCCAGATGATAGACAAACTATCCTACAAGATGTTATAATAACATTATGTAGAGATAGTTTGTTTCGTCTTCTCAAAAAGGAGAACGAAGCATGATAGAATCAAAATCAAGAGTTGCTATTTATTGCCGCTTATCAGAGGAAGATAGAAACAAACAATCAGAAACAGACGACAGTAACAGTATTCAGAATCAAAAGTCAATGTTACTTCAATACTCATTAGAGCATGGTTGGGAAGTCTACAACATATACAGTGATGATGATTACACTGGTTCTGACAGACGACGACCAGAATTTAACAGGTTGTTGGAGGACGCAAAGAATCGTAAATTTGATATTGTCCTTTGTAAGACACAATCCAGATTTACCAGAGAACTAGAATTAGTGGAAAAATATATCCACGGTCTTTTTCCTATTTGGGGTATTCGCTTCATCAGCATTGTTGATAATGCAGATACCGCTAATAAAGGAAATAAGAAATCAAGACAGATTAACGGTCTGGTGAATGAGTGGTACTTGGAGGATATGTCAGAGAACATTAAAAGCGTTCTCACTGACAGAAGAAAGAACGGACACCATATCGGTGCTTTTGCTCTGTATGGTTACAAAAAAGACCCTGACGTAAAAGGGCATTTGATTATTGATGAAGAAGCTGCGGAAGTTGTCAGAGAAGTTTTTACACTGTTTTCACAGGGATATGGAAAGACCGCCATTGCCCGTATGCTGAATGACAGAGGAATACCAAACCCTACGGAATACAAACGACTTCATGGTTTGCGTTACAAGCAGCCTAAAACGAAAAACAGTACCCTATGGAAATATTTTGCCATATCAGATATGTTGGTGAATGAAATCTATATCGGGAATATGGTTCAAGGGAAATATGGCAGCGTTTCTTATAAGACAAAGCAAAACAAACCCAGACCCAAAGACGAGTGGTACAGAGTTGAGGGTACACATGAGCCGATTATTGACTGTGAGTTATGGGATAGGGTTCAAGCATTGGTAGCTCAAAAGGCAAAACCTTTCACAGTTGGCACAATCGGTTTATTTGCCAGAAAAGCTCGCTGTATGAATTGTGGTTATACAATGCGTTCGTCAAAGAATCATGGTAAGCATTATTTACAATGTTCTAACCGCCATGTAGCAAAGGACGCTTGTATAGGTTCTTTCATTTCAGTAGACAAATTAGAAAAAGCTGTGATTGATGAACTTAATAAGTTATCCGCAGAATATCTTGACAAAGATGAGCTTGAACAAAATGTGCAATTCAACAATGACTTGCGAGGTCAAAAAGAAGCTCTGGAAACGGAGATTGCTGCTTATCAAAAAAAGATTGCGGAATATACAAAAGGAATCCGAGAATTATATTTAGATAAGGTAAAGGGTATTCTTTCCGAACTTGATTACTTGGATTTATCCAAAGACTTCTCAACACAAAAAGAAAGGCTCGAAAAACTGGTGATTGATACGCAGAAACAGCTTGATGTTATTGAAAGAAAAATGCTGATTGGCGACAACAGACGACAGTTAATCGAGCAATATACAAATCTTGAACACTTAGACAGGGAAACGGTTGAAAAGCTGATTGATTATGTATTGGTTGGCAAAAAAGACCCTGTAACTAAGGAAGTACCTATTGAAATACATTGGAATTTCTAGGGTTCTCATATCTGGCAGCTAGTATGCCAGATTATCGGGAACTTTCTTTTAAAACCTCAATGTTGTCTTTATACAATCGCACCCTCTGCTGCCATATCTTCCACCAGATCAGCAATGGCATCACCACTTGACTGAAATTCGGTAGCGGAAAATGGAACTCCACCCGCAGCCTGTGGCCAGACACCTGCGGTGTGATCAATATAATATGGTGCAAATCCGGAAGCTTCCAGTTCTTTGGCGGAAAGTCCGCGTGTCAGCTGGCGAACAATCGCACCAATCATTTCGAGGTGAGCAAGTTCCTCGGTTCCGATGTCAGTAAGTACACCGGCAATCCGCGGATTTGCAAAAGAAAACCGCTGGGCCAGATAGCGCATGGAAGCTCCCATTTCGCCATCGGGACCACCGTACTGACTTATAATAAAAGATGCCATCTTAGCATTTGGTGTTGAAATGGAAATCGGATATTGCAGTCTTTTTTCATAATTCCACATAGCTTATTTCACTCCTTCCCATGGCATTGGACCGTCATTCCAGTCCCAGTCCTCCAGCGGCTGGCTGCCAAATGCGGACAACGGTTCGAAACGTTCCTCGTATGTCTTTTTAGCTGAATTGTATAATTCGTTGCACTGATTGTAATAAGAGAGTGCCTGTGCGTCATCCGGATGGGTGTCCAGATAAAGAAGCATATCATAGGCACAAAAGCCCAGTGCCATAACCCAGCGGTACAATTCCGACCGGTTCATTGGCTGAGAAGATGGTCTTGTCATCGCCGCCGCCCTCCCTGCATCATATTCATATTGCATTTTCCGGTAAACGGTTTATCCAGTTCCGGAAAAATTGTGCCTGCGGCAAGCCCGCGCATGGGATCGTAGGTTTTGCCGAATGTCTGCCAGGGAACGTAGCACATGCCAGGTACCTGATGGCTGCCATTGTCTGTTTCCGGCATAGTATTAATAGTTGCATTCATGGATTTCTTTTTCCTTTCTGATCAGCATATACTGTATGATATGTTTCGTTTGCGTTATGTGTGTATTTGTTATATAATAGAACACATGACAGAATAAGGAGAGAAACGCAATGAGTAAAGTAAGAACAAGATTTGCACCAAGTCCGACAGGAAGAATGCATGTGGGAAATCTTCGTACGGCATTGTATGCATACCTCGTAGCAAAGCATGAGGGCGGAGATTTCATCTTAAGAATAGAAGATACCGATCAGGAGCGTTATGTGGAAGGCGCTGTAGATATTATTTACCGAACCCTGCAGAAAACAGGCCTGATCCATGACGAGGGACCGGACAAGGATGGCGGCTGTGGACCATATGTACAGAGTGAGCGTCAGGCACAGGGCATTTATTTAAAATATGCCAAAGAGCTGATCGATAAAGGCGAGGCCTATTATTGTTTCTGTGACAAGGAACGCTTAGAGGGACTCAAAAAAGTAGTTGCAGGAAAAGAAATTCATGTATATGACAAGCACTGTCTGCATCTTTCCAAGGAAGAAGTAGAAGAAAAACTTGCCGCAGGCGTACCGTATGTCATCCGCCAGAATAACCCGACGGAGGGAACGACAACGTTCGAGGATGAGATTTACGGGGATATTACCGTTGACAATGCGGAGCTGGACGATATGATTCTGATCAAGTCCGATGGATATCCGACTTACAATTTTGCAAATGTGGTAGACGATCATCTGATGGGAATTACCCATGTTGTCCGTGGAAACGAGTATCTTTCCTCTTCCCCGAAGTACAATCGTCTGTATGAGGCATTTGGCTGGGAAGTACCGGTATATATCCATTGTCCGCTGATTACGGATGAAAATCATCAGAAGCTGTCAAAACGATGCGGACATTCTTCGTTTGAAGATCTGGTAGAGCAGGGATTTCTGACAGAGGCGATCGTGAACTTTGTTGCATTGCTTGGATGGAGCCCGGCAGATAACCAGGAGATCATGACACTCGAAGAACTGGTAGAAAAGTTTGATTACCATCATATGAATAAATCACCGGCAGTCTTTGACTATACCAAGTTAAAATGGATGAACGGGGAATACATCAAAAAAATGGACTTTGACAAGTTCTACGGGATGGCACTTCCGTATATCAAAGAAGTGATCACCAAAGATTATGATCTGAAGAAGATTGCACATATGGTACAGACCCGTATCGAGATCTTCCCGGATATCAGGGATCACATTGATTTCTTTGAGGAACTTCCGGAATATGATGTGGCAATGTACACGCACAAGAAAATGAAGACAAATGCACAGACTTCTCTTGAAGTGTTGCAGGAGATCCTTCCAGTCTTAGAGGCTCAGGAAGATTACAGCAACGATGCATTGTATCAGACACTTCTTAAGTATGTAGAGCAGAAAGGCTGCAAGAACGGATATGTTATGTGGCCGATCCGTACGGCAGTATCCGGCAAGCAGATGACACCGGGCGGTGCCACCGAGCTTATGGAGGTTCTTGGAAAAGAAGAGTCTCTTGCCCGTATCCGTAAAGGAATCGAGCTCCTTTCTCAGGCACAGTAGAACATTCTCACGGGAGAACGAATGAACTATAATAAATCCCAGCAGCAGGCCATCCGCCATAAGGATGGCCCGATGCTTGTTCTGGCAGGTCCCGGTTCCGGGAAAACTGCGGTAATTACCCAAAGAACGAAACAGTTAATTGAATATGAGAACATAGATCCGTCCAATATTCTTGTGATTACATTTACGCGAGCGGCGGCACAGGAGATGAAGCAGCGTTTTCTTGCAGCGACAGGAGAAGAGAGAACGAAAGTGACCTTCGGTACGTTCCACGCCATATTTTTCATGGTGCTGAAGCTGGCGTACCATTTTGATTCCGGAAATATTATATCGGAGGAGCAGCGATATCAGTTTATGCGGGAGATTCTGTCTTATCATCATCTGGAATACCGGGATGAAGGGGAATTTATCGGGGATGTTTTAACGGAGATCAGCCGTGTGAAAAATGAGCAGATTCCGCTGGAACATTTTTATTCTTCCAGCTGTGGGGAGGAGGTTTTCCGGAAGATTTACCGGGAATATGATGAGCGGCTCAAAAGGAACCGCCTGATTGATTTTGATGATATGCTGACATACACATATGAGTTGTTTTCCCAGCGGAAGGATATTCTTTCGGCATGGCAGAAAAAGTACCGTTATATTCTGATCGATGAGTTTCAGGATATCAATCTGATCCAGTGGAAGATCATGTGTATGCTTGCCGCACCGGAAAATAATCTCTTTGTAGTGGGAGATGATGATCAGTCCATCTATCGGTTCCGCGGTTCGAAGCCGGAAATTATGCTGGGATTTCAAAAGATATACCCGCAGGCAAAGATTGTGAATCTTGAAGTAAATTACCGGTGTGAGCCGCCGATTGTGGAGGCAGCTATGCGCCTGATCGCACACAATGAAGAACGTTTTCCGAAAAAGATCCGTGCCGGAAAAGCCGGGAAACAGAAGGTGCGTTTTCAGTACTTTGAGGACTGCTATAAAGAGAATGCATTTTTGGCAGAAGATATCCGGCAGACTGTGCAAAATGGGGTTCCGCTTTCGGAAATCGCAGTACTGTTTCGGACAAACATGCAGCCACGTGCCCTGATGGAATATATGGTTTCTGCCAATCTGGCATTTCAGACGAAAGACCGGATTCCGGATATCTATGAGCACTGGATTGCCCGTGATTTTTTCACTTATATCCGCATCGCACAGGGAAGTGACAGCAGGGCCGATTTCCTTTCTATTATGAACCGGCCGAAGCGGTATATCGGCAGGGACAGCCTGCCCGATGAAACGGTATGTTTTGATGAGTGGATGAAATTATATGAGGAGCAGCCGTGGATCGCGGAGCGGATCGAAAAGTTGTGGTATGATCTGAAACATTTGTCCCGTCTGAGCCCTTATGCGGCAATCAACTATATCCGGCGGGGAATCGGGTACGATGATTATCTGGCAGAGTATGCCGAATACCGGAATGCGAATAAAGAAGATTTTTATGAAGTGGCAGATGAAATCCTTGCGAGTGCCAAAGGGTACCGTACATTTGAGGAATGGTTTGCACATATAGAAGAATACCGGCAGGGGTTAAAGAGACTGGCGCAGGAAAAGCGCAGGAATCAGAATGCTGTGACATTTGCAACACTGCACAGCGCCAAGGGGCTGGAATTTACAAAAGTGTATCTGATTGACGTCAACGAGGGCGTAATGCCTTATAAGAAAGCAGTATTAAAGCAGGATGTCGAGGAAGAACGGCGTTTGTTTTATGTGGGAATGACCAGAGCAAAGGAATCCCTGACCATCTGTTCGGTAAAAAAAATGCGTGGCAAAGAGGTGGAACTGTCGCGTTTTATCAAAGAAGCCGGTAAAGAGCCGTAAAAAACCTGCATCGGGTATTCGATGCAGGTTTTTATAAAAGTTATTCCTCGTCTTCGAGTGCATTGAAGTAGTCATCATCGAGCATTTCATCGAAGCGGTCGGCAGCAGCTTCGTACTCATCGTCATCTGTGATGCTGTCGATCTGTGGAAGACCTTCTTCATCCTCTGCGTAGCGGTAGAGATAAACGGTGCCTTCGTCCGGATCAGAGCCGTCTGGATTGAGCGGCATCAGTGCAATGTAGTCCTGTTCATTTACGTCAAAAATGGTAAGGATTTTGCATTCTACTTCACCTTCATCCAGCTCAAGTGTTACACGGATATCTTCAATCTCATCCGGGGTAACGGGTGTTGCTTTTTCTTTATCTTCCATAAGATACCTCTTTTCTTAATCGTTTTTTGTGTCTTTTATCATTATAAGCGAGGAGTAAGGAGCTTGTCAATTCGAAAAAGTGATATACAAAGTTTTTTAAAAAGGGTATAATGAAAAACATGAAAATACGAGATACGAAAAAACGAACAGACAATAGAAGGATCAGAGAAGGAGATTACACAAAACCGGGAGTGACGATTCAGGGAGAATGGACCACTTTTACGTTTGATGCGGAAAAAGAGGACAGCTGTTTTGTGGTACTTAAGGATATACAGACCGAAAAAGAAGAAAAGATAGCTGTTCCGGCAGAATACTGCATGGGATCGGTGCGCTCTATCGCAGTGGCAGATCTGCATCTGGAACATCTGATTTACGATTTTGAGATCAATGGAAAAAAGGTAATGGACCCGTGCGCACACGCCATCATGGGGCGGCAGGTCTGGAATGACAGTTCACGCAGCCGGCAGCAGTATGAGGTGCATGGGGCATTTGATGTGCAGGAGTTTGACTGGGGGGAGGATGTATGTCCGGAAATACCGAGAGAACAGATGATTATGTACAAGCTGCATGTGCGTGGTTTTACGATGGATTCCGGTACCAGAAGTGTTCCGGGGACATTTCGTGCGCTTATGAACCGGATTCCCTATCTGAAGAAACTCGGTGTGACAACGATCGAACTTATGCCGGTATATGAGTTTGAGGAAATTGAACTGCCGAAGCAGCAGAAACTTCCGGAATATATCCGTTGGAAAGAAAAACAGACGGATCAGATCCGCCCGGCAGAAAAAATAAAAAAGGTTCCGCGTAAAGTGAATTACTGGGGATATGAACCCGGCAATTATTTTGCGGTGAAGGCATCGTATGCTGCCGATCCGCTGCATGCTTCCCGGGAATTCAGGATGCTGATCCGCCGTCTGCACGAAAACGGCATGGAATGTGTGATGGAGATGTATTTTCCGGAGAAAGTGAATCATAATCTGATTTTAGAAGCACTTCGTTACTGGGTGCGGGAATACCATGTGGACGGAATCCATCTGCTTGGAGAACAGCTGCCCATTACAGCGATCGTGCAGGATGGAATGCTCAGCCGTACCAAGATCTTTTATGTGGATTTTGAGGAAAAAGCATGTGCGGCAAGCCGGAAGTATCCGAATCTGTATATTTACAAAGAGGAGTATCAGTATCCGATCCGGCAGGTCTTAAACCATATCAATGGAAATATGCGTGATTTTGCCGATCAGCAGAGAAAACAGGGGGCTTTTTTAGGCTATATCAATTATATAGCAAGCAACAACGGGTTTACGCTTGCAGATCTGTTTATGTACAACGATAAACACAATGAGGAAAATGGAGAGCAGAATCTCGATGGGAGTTCCTGGAATTTCAGCAATAATTACGGCGTGGAGGGATCGACCAGAAAGCGTTATATCAATGCGCTGCGGAAATTAAACTGGAGAAATGCGGTTCTTATGCTTATGCTGGCGCAGGGGGTTCCTCTGTTGTGGAGCGGTGATGAGATGGGAAATTCCCAGAACGGAAATAATAATGCATACTGTCAGGATAATCCCACCGGCTGGGTGAACTGGAAGAATGAGAAGTCTCATCGCAGACAGATCGAATTTCTGCAGCAGGTAATTGCGTTTCGAAAAGAACATACCGTGCTTTCAAATCCGATGCCATTCCAGTTTTCGGATTATAAATCGCTGGGGTATCCGGATCTTTCCTATCACGGGACAAGTGCGTGGATGTTAGAACCGACACCGGATCATCTATGCCTGGGAATGCTTTATTGCGGGGCTTATGCCCAAAACGAAAAAGAGCCGGATGTCTATGTCGCCTATAATTTTCTTGCCGCGGCAACGGAACTGGCTTTGCCTAAACCGCGAAAAGGGAAAGAATGGGTTGTCTGTATTGACAGCGGAGAAGAGGATGCTGCGTTTTTGGACGCACCAAAGCCCGTAAGCGGAGGAAAAATCATTCTCCGGCCACAGACCATCTGTGTGCTGGAGAGCAGGGAGATGAAAAAACATGGGTAATGCATGGAAACATTTTTGCACAATTACACATCACAAAAATCTGGTGCTTGTCGGTTGCTTTAAGATCGGACTATACAGGCAGGGGCTGCTGCATGATCTTTCAAAATATTCTCCGACGGAATTTCTGGTCGGTTGCAAATATTATCAGGGAACCATGAGCCCGAACAATGCAGAGCGGAAGGAAAAGGGGTATTCCCTGGCGTGGCTGCATCACAAAGGACGCAATAAACACCATCTCGAGTACTGGATTGATTATGATATTTCAAAAGAACCGGGGAAAGAACATTCGGGGATGGCAGGAATGAAAATGCCGGTGTGCTACGTGGCGGAAATGTTTGTTGACAGGATCAGTGCATCCAAAAACTACCAGAAAGACAAATACACGGACCGGAGTGCACTCGATTACTATATGCACGGCAGATCGCATTATCTGATCCATCCGGATACCGAGGCACTGATCCACTATCTTTTACTGATGCTGGCAGTGCGGGGGGAGAAGGAAACATTTGCATTTGTAAAGAATGAGGTACTGAAAGGAAACGTTCCTTATGAGAGGGAAAGCCTGATCCGGCGCATACAGGAACTGGCACCGGAAGAAAAAATATAAAAGGGAAAAGCACAGAATGCCTTCTGCTGACATAGAATATTAGAAAGCTGTTGGAAAAGGTGCTGTGTGAAAACATTTTTGGTTCCCCTGACACCGGAAGAGGAAACAGACTGTCTGTGCAGATTAAAAAATGGCGAGCAAGGGGCAAAGGAAGAACTGGTGTTGCACAACATGCGCCTGGTAGCCCATGTCGCAAAAAAATATGTCAGTTCGGAAGAAGAACAGGAGGATCTGATTTCCATCGGTACGATCGGACTGATGAAAGCAGTAGACAGTTTCCGGCCGGAATACGGAAATAAATTTGCAACGTATGCCATCCGGTGTGTGGACAATGAATTGCTGATGCATCTGCGATCAAAGAAAAAACAGCGCAAAGAAGTTTCTATGTTTGAACCGATTGGTACAGACAAAGAAGGAAACCAGATTCAGCTTGTCGATGTGCTGGAGTTTCATGATAAAAATGTAGCAGATGAAGTGACAAAAAGGGAGCAGATGAAAAAAATCTGTACCTTTATGAATGATGTGTTAAGCGAGAGAGAAGCATTTATCATTCGGCGAAGATATGGAATCGGAGGAAATCAGGAACTGACCCAGAGAGAAATCGCGCGGGCACTTGGAATTTCCCGTTCCTATGTTTCCAGGATTGAAAAGAGAGCACTGGAAAAACTTAAAAAAGTGATAAGCGAATAAAGTCGTTGCAAAAAGATGCATTTTATGATAAGGTAAATGCATCTTTTTTCATGCATGTGTCTGTGCAAAATTCCCATTTGTTGGAATGAGGTGAATATGTATAGCCAAATCAGGACATCCATGCTGGATGGAATCTGCGCAATGCCGGTACAGGTAGAGGTGGATATCAGCATGGGAATGCCGGTGTTTGATATGGTAGGATATCTTTCTCCGGAGGTGCGGGAGGCGAAGGAACGAGTGCGTACGGCGCTTCACAATTGCGGAATTCTTCTGCCTGCAAAGCGGATTACCGTAAATCTTTCTCCGGCAAATATAAGGAAAACCGGAACCGGATTTGACCTGCCGATTGCGGTTGCACTGCTGGTTGCCATGGGGCTGGTAAAACCGGAGAAGTGCGCGGACACGATTTTTTCCGGGGAGTTGAATTTAAGTGGACAGTTACTGCCGGTCCGGGGAATTCTGCCGATGGTTTCGGATGGAGTAAAGGAAGGGATTCATAAATTTGTTGTTCCGGCGGATAATCTTATGGAAAGCCGTCTGGTGCAGGGGGCGGATGTCTGCGGATTTTCTGCATTGGAATCGGTGATCGGCTATCTGCAGGATGGCGGTTATAAAGAGCCGGCATATGCAGGCCGGCGGCAGAACAGATCCCATGGGATGCCGGATTTTTCCGAAGTAAACGGGCAGCAGTTTTTGAAACGGGCAGCGGAAATCGCAGCGTCCGGAATGCACAATATGCTTATGGTCGGGCCGCCGGGAGCCGGAAAAACCATGATCTCCGAGCGGATGGCTACAATCCTGCCGCCACTTACAAAAAAAGAGCAGCTGGAGGTTTCAAAAATATACAGTGTCTGCGGTCTGCTGGCAGACTCCCGGACACTGTTGCAGGAACGGCCGTTCCGCAGTCCGCATCATACGGTCAGCATGGCAGGGCTTGCCGGCGGTGGACGAAGTATCCGGCCGGGAGAGATTTCACTGGCACATCATGGTGTGCTTTTTCTGGATGAACTCCCGGAATTTTCCAAATCAACGTTAGAAGTGCTGCGTCAGCCGTTGGAGGAACATCAGATTCATTTGACGCGCGCGGTCGGCAGTGTGACCTATCCATCGGATTTTTTACTTCTGGCATCTATGAATCCATGCAATTGCGGATATTATCCGGACCGGAATCGGTGCAGATGCACACAGGCATCCCTGCAGCGGTATTTTGACCGGATTTCCCAGCCGCTGATTGACCGCATGGATCTTTGTGTGGAAGCACCGATGGTTACGTATGAAGAACTGACGGGAAACGGTAATAATGAGAGTTCAAAGACCATCCGGGACAGGGTGTGCGAGTGTCAGGAACGTCAGATTTTCCGGTTCAAAGATGAAATCTTTTCCCATAACAGTGGAATTCCGGCAGCAAAATTAAACCAGTTCTGTAAGCTGGGAGAAAAGGAGCAGCGGTATATGGAAAAAATGTTTCATAAACTGTCACTTACTGCGCGCACCTATCATAAAATCCTCCGGGTGGCACGAACAATTGCTGATACACAAAAGGCGGAAAACATCCGTGTCTGTGATCTGACAGAAGCTGTGTGTTACCGGAGTATCGGGGATAAATTCTGGGGAGGTATGGAAAGATGAGCATGTATGCGTACTGGCTTGCAAATACCGGACTGACCGTACATAAACTGACGGGTCTTATGACAGAAGGAATCGGTGCGGAAGAACTGTATGCCTTGCAGGAATCCCAAATGAAAAAAATCCGGGTTCTGGATGAAAAGGATGTGGAAAAAATCACACAATCCAGGCGGCACTGGGAGGTACAGGAGCGCTGGGGAAAACTGCAGGAGGAAGGAATCGGTTTTGTCTGCGTGGAAGAAGCACGGTATCCGCAAAAGCTCCGCCAGATTTTAGCAGCGCCTTATGCGCTGTATTATATTGGCAGGCTGCCGGAAGAAACACGAAAGAGTGTGGCAATTGTCGGGGCGCGGACAAGAAGTGCCTATGGAAGCCAGATTACGGGGAAACTGGCGAGGGCACTTGCACAGAACCGGATGGATATCATCAGCGGCATGGCGATGGGGATTGATGCTGATGCGCATAGCGGGGCACTGGAAGAAAACGGGGATACCTATGCGGTACTGGGCTGTGGCGTGGATGTGTGTTATCCGAAAAGAAACCGGTATTTATATGAAAAAATGCAGGATCGGGGAGGGATTTTGTCGGAATATCCGCCGGGCACACCGCCGCTGCCGGGATATTTTCCGCAGAGAAACCGTATCATAGCCGGACTTGCGGATTACGTGATTGTGATGGAGGCAAGAAAAAAGAGCGGATCGCTGATTACTGCGGACTATGCCATGGAACAGGGAAAGGAAGTGTATGCCCTTCCCGGGAGAGTTACGGATGCCCTGAGTGAAGGAACCAACCATCTGATCCAGCAGGGTGCCGGCATTTTTGTAAGTGTGGAAGATTTCCTGCAGGAACTGCAATTACAGCCCCAAAATATAACGACACAAATAGACTTTAGAAAAAATCTTCTTGAAAAAGACGAATCGTTGGTGTATGCTTTATTAGATTTTTATCCGGTGGGTCTTGGAACCCTGATCGAAAAAAGTCCCTATGGTCTGGTAGAAATTCTGCCGGTTTTAGAGAGGCTGGAACAGAAAGGGTTCATTCAGGAGACCATTCCGAATTATTATATAAAAACAATTTAGATGATATAAGGAGCACCAAATGGCAAAGTATCTGGTAATCGTGGAGTCACCGGCAAAGGTGAAGACGATTAAAAAATTTCTGGGAAAAAATTATGAGGTCATGGCAAGTAACGGGCATGTGAGAGATCTTCCGAAGAGTCAGCTCGGATTTTCTCCGGAAAATGATTTTGAACCGAAATATATTACGATTCGTGGAAAGGGAGAGATTCTTGCAAAGCTGAGAAAAGAAGTAAAGAAAGCGGATAAAATTTATCTCGCAACTGACCCGGACCGTGAAGGAGAGGCAATTTCCTGGCATTTAACCAAGGCGTTGAAACTGGACGATAAAGATGTCAGCAGAATCAGTTTTAACGAAATTACAAAAACAGCGGTAAAAGCATCCTTAAAGACACCGCGTGAGATTGATATGGATCTGGTTGATGCACAGCAGGCGAGACGTATGCTGGACCGTATGGTTGGTTACCGGATCAGCCCGTTGTTATGGGCAAAAGTAAAAAGAGGGCTGAGTGCCGGTCGTGTACAATCCGTTGCTTTACGGATTGTGTGTGACCGTGAGGAAGAAATTGATGCATTTATTCCGGAGGAGTACTGGTCTTTAGAGGCAAGCCTCCTGCCGGAAGGTGAGAAAAAACCGATTACAGCAAAGCTGCTGGACAAAGGCGGCGAAAAGTTTGAGATTTCTTCCGAGGAACAGATGAATCAGGTGCTTGCGGAATTAAAAGGTAAAGAATTTAAAGTCTGCGATATGAAAAAGGGAGAGCGCACAAAAAAAGCGCCGCTTCCTTTTACAACCAGTACTTTGCAGCAGGAAGCTTCCAAAGCGCTGAATTTCCCGATCTCGAAGACGATGCGGATTGCACAGCAGCTGTATGAAGGTGTGGATATCAAAGGACAGGGAACGGTCGGTATCATCACCTATCTGCGTACGGATTCCGTTCGTATTTCGGAAGAGGCGGATGAAGCAGCGCGTGCCTTTATTTCCGAAAGCTACGGAGAGGAATATCTGTCTGACGGAGAAGGAAGCAAGAAGAGCAATGCAAAGATTCAGGATGCGCACGAAGCGATCCGTCCGACCGATATTAACCGTATTCCGTCCGAGATTAAAGAGTCGTTAAGCCGGGATCAGTTCCGTTTATACCAGCTGATCTGGAAACGCTTTGCCGCAAGCCGTATGGCAAACGCAAAGTATGAGACAACAACCGTTAACATTGCAGCGGGAGATTATACATTCCGCGTTTCTACTTCCAAAGTAGCTTTTGACGGATTTATGCTGGCCTATACGGAAGCAGATGATGAAAAGCAGGAAAAACAGGTACTTTTAAAATCAATTGATAAAGATACAAAACTGAAACTGGAAGAATTCGATCCGAAGCAGCATTTTACACAGCCACCGGCACATTATACGGAAGCTTCGCTGGTAAAAACACTCGAAGAACTCGGAATCGGACGCCCAAGCACCTATTCCCCGACCATCACAACGATCATTGCCAGACGTTATATCACAAAGGAAAATAAGAACCTTTATGTGACCGAGATCGGTTCCGTTGTTAATTCCATTATGAAGGAATCTTTCCCGACTATTGTAGACGAACATTTTACTGCAAATATGGAATCTCTTTTAGACAGTGTTGCGGAAGGACATTTAAACTGGAAAACGGTTGTTGCGAATTTTTATCCGGATCTGGAAGAGGCTGTGGAGGCCGCGGAAAAAGATCTCGAAAAGATTACCATTGAAGATGAAGTGACGGATGAAATCTGTGAAGTGTGTGGCCGCAATATGGTAATCAAGTATGGACCGCATGGAAAGTTCCTGGCATGTCCGGGATTCCCGGAGTGCCGGAATACCAAGCCATATTATGAAAAGATTGGTGTCGCATGTCCGAAATGTGGAAAAGACGTGGTCATCAAAATGACACGTAAGGGCAGAAGATACTATGGATGCATTGATTATCCGGAATGTGATTTCATGAGCTGGGGGCGTCCGGTGGAAAAGAAATGTCCGCGCTGTGGAGGCTATATGGTGGAAAAGGGAAACAAGCTTGCATGTGCGGATGAACATTGCGGTTACACGGAAGCAAAAGAAAAAGAAACAGAATAGTCGTAAATTTTTCGAAAAATATTGAATTGTCTGATAAATAGTGCTACACTCATGGTATCTGTGATAAAGACAGGAGGAAAAACATGAGTGTTCAACTTCTAGACAAGACAAGAAAAATAAATAAACTGCTTCATAACAATAATTCGTCCAAGGTGGTATTTAACGATATCTGTGAAGTCCTGACGGGAATTCTTGATTCCAACATCCTTGTAATAAGCAAGAAGGGAAAGGTTTTAGGTTCCAGTGTATGCAAAGGGGTTGAGGAACTGCAGGAACTGATCGTGGATGAAGTCGGCGGATATATTGATGCAGAACTCAATGAGCGTCTTCTAGGAATCCTTTCCACAAAAGAGAACGTAAATCTGGAAACGCTCGGATTCGGAGATGAATCCAAAAAGTACCGGGCCATCATTACCCCGATTGATATTGCCGGGGAGCGGCTGGGAACCTTATTTGAATACCGGTGCGAAACGGAATATGACATTGATGACATTATTCTGACAGAGTACGGAACAACGGTGGTAGGGCTGGAAATGATGCGTTCTGTAAACGAAGAGAGCGCAGAGGAAGCGAGAAAGGTTGCAATCGTAAAATCTGCGATCAGCACACTTTCTTTCTCGGAACTTGAGGCAATCACCCACATCTTTGATGAACTGGATGGCAATGAGGGAATTCTTGTTGCAAGCAGAATTGCGGATCGCGTGGGAATTACCCGTTCCGTGATTGTAAATGCACTTCGTAAGTTTGAGAGTGCGGGCGTGATCGAATCGCGTTCTTCCGGCATGAAAGGAACTTACATAAAGGTTGTCAATGACGTGGTTTTCGATGAACTTGCAGAACTGAAAAGAAAAAATGCAAAATAAAGGATGGAACCGAGCGGACAGCAAAAGGACTTGTATGTAAATATAAGTCCTTTTTTGTCATTTTATGTAAAAAACTACTTGTATTTTGCTTGATTTATACTATAATTAGTATGATACGATAATAGGGAATACTAGATAAGGAGGCACAAAATTGCTAAGTACAGATGCTTTCAATTATGTGAATGTTCTGGATAAAGCCGCCGATGCGAGCTGGAGCAGGGAGAACATTCTGACTAACAATATTGCAAATGTAAACACTCCGGGATATAAGAGAAAAGACTTAAATTTTGAAAATACATTAAAAACAGAACTGGGCCGCTGCAAGCATGAGTCCCTGGATTCGAAAATGAAAGACGTGGATCTTTCCAGACTGAATCCATCGGTTTATGTGGACAGTTCCAATTACTCCTATCGGCTGGATGGAAGTAATGTAGATATTGATACAGAAGAAGTGGAGCTGGCATCCGAACAGATCCGCTATCAGGGAATCACAGCCGGAATTAACGGACAGTTTGACCGTATGCGTTCCGTGATTAAGTAAGGGGGAAAGATAAATGGCTTTATTTCAGGCGTTTAATATCAGCGCGTCAGGCATGACCGCAGAACGGTTCCGTACCGATATCATTGCGGAGAACATTGCAAATGTAAATACAACATCAACAGAGAGCGGCGGTCCGTACCGACGCAAAATTGTAAATTTTGCAGAACGGAAAGTTACCCCGTTTTCCCAATATTATGCAACTGCATCGCAGAATCCGGCAATCGGAAATGGTGTAAAAGTAACTTCCGTAAAGGAAGATACGGAAACAGATTTCGTGAAAGAATATGATCCTTCCAATCCGGATGCGGATGCGGACGGATATGTATCTTATCCAAATGTAAACACGGTCACGGAAATGACCAATCTGATCGATTCTACCCGTGCATATGAGGCAAATGCGACTGCGTTTGATGCCACAAAGAGTATGGCAACCACGGGACTTTCCATAGGAAAACAATAATAAAAAGTAAGTTATACGAGAGAGGACAAAAGCATGGATATCACACAATTGTCTGGAGTTTCTTCTGACTATCTGAATACATTCGCAAAAAAAGAGGCACTTGTTCCGGGAGACGATGACAGTTTCAGCGCGGTGCTTTCAACAGCGATGAAATCAGTAGATGAAACCAATGACCTGCAAAATACTGCGGAGTCGGAAGAAGTACGGTTCGCACTTGGGGAAGCCGAAAATCCACATGATCTGCTGATTGCAGAGACGAAAGCAAATGTAGCATTGCAGTATACGGTTGCAGTGCGGGATAAACTGATTGACGGATACAAAGAGATTATGCAGATGTCAATCTAGTAAGTGAGGAACGAAAACATGCCAGAACAGTTACAGAAAATCCTTGACCGTGTGGTTGAGTGGTGGAAAAAATTTTCCAATAAACAAAGAATGCTGCTGATCAGCCTTACCGCAGTGGTGATCCTTGCGCTGGTGATACTGGGAGTTGTTGTATCAAGACCGAGTTATACAACACTGATTGACTGCCAGAACGCAAAAGAAGCCAGTCAGGTAAAAGATCTGTTAGACGGCGAAGGTGATATTGATTATAAGGTAACGGATACCACACATTTTGAAGTAAACAAAAAAGATGAGAACAAGGCAAACTGGCTTTTGGGATCCAATAATATTGATACAACGGGATTTGACCTGTCAGATCCGAACATCAAGGATTATATCGACGGAAGTTTTTCTACCACGGAGGCAGATAAACAGAAACTTGCCAAAAGCTATATGGAAGATAAATTGGAGAATGTGCTTGCTGCGAATGACCTGATTGATTCCGCAAAGGTCACACTGGATATTCCGGACGATGACGGTACACTGATTTCGCGGATGCAGGAAAGTTCTGCCAGCGTTTCGCTTGCCCTGAATGGTTCTATGGATTCGGACCAGGCGTATTCGGTGGCGCGCCTTGTGGCAACCGCCCTTGGAAATGATTCGACAGACAAGATTACCATTCTGGATCAGAAGACATCCAAAATCTTGTTTTCGGGAGCAGATCAGGATGATGATGCCACGGTTGTTTCCGACAGTCTGGACATCAAAGACCGCATTAAGAATTCCGTGGTCAATGGTATCAAGGATGTAATGGTCAAGTCCGGTATGTATTCGGACGTGCAGGTTGCACCGAACCTTGATATTGATATGTCCAAGGTGGAAAAGGCGGTTCACAATTATTCACACAATGATGGACAGGATCAGGGAGAACTGACAGAAAGCTCTGAGTATAATTCAGAGGCAAAAGGTGGACAGGCTGCAACTCCGGGAACGGATTCCAATGATGATACGCCAACCTATGTGACACCGGATGGCGAGATTACAGAATCTTCCGTGTCGGATGTGGATAAAAAATATTCGCCGAATGAGGAAATTATAAAAACTATTTCAAACGGTGGAGCGATCAACTATGATAACAGTTCCATTGCCGTGACTGCCACACGCTGGGTTGTTTATGATGAGGACGAATTGAAAGATTCCGGGCAGCTGAAAGGGACAACGTTTGAAAAGTTTAAGAGCGCACACAGTGATCCGGTACAGGTGGATGCAACGCAGGATGAAATTGACCTTATCGCAAAAGCTACCGGAATTCAGTCTAGTGCAATTAAACTGGTCTGTTATGAAAGACCGCAGTTTGTGGAATCCCAGAAGAAGGGATTCGGACTCACCGACATTTTACAGATTCTGCTTGCGGTGCTGATTTTTGCGTTGCTGGGGTATGTTGTATTCCGCAGTACCAGAAAACAGAAAGTGGAAGAGCCGGAGCCGGAACTGTCTGTCGATGCCCTGCTGGCGGCTACTTCAGATAACGACGATGAAAATCTGGAAGATATCGGGTATTCGGAAAAATCAGAAACCCGGAAACTTATTGAAAAATTTGTGGATGAAAATCCGGATGCGGCAGCACTTCTGCTTCGCAACTGGTTAAATGATGATTGGGAGTAATTTATGAACAACGACTCATATACTGGAGTACAGAAAGCAGCGATTCTTTTGATTACGCTGGGACCGGAAAAGGCGGCAACCATTTTCAAACATTTAAAGGAAGATGAGATTGAAGAATTAACGCTGGAAATAGCGAATACAAGAAGCGTATCGCCACAGACCAAGGAGGAAGTGCTGGAAGAGTTTTATCAGGTATGCCTCGCACAGCAGTATATTGCGGAAGGCGGTATCGGATACGCAAAAGAACTTCTGGAAAAAGCACTCGGAAACGACAAGGCACAGGGAGTTATTGCAAAACTTACAGCATCTCTTCAGGTTCGTCCGTTTGAATTTATCCGAAAGACAGATCCGGCACAGCTGCTGAACTTTATACAGGATGAACATCCGCAGACGATTGCGATGATCCTTTCGTATCTGGCTCCGGCACAGGCGTCCCAGGTACTGGGAGCTCTGCCACCGGAAAAACAGGCTGATGTTGCAAAACGTATTGCAACTATGGATCGTACTTCTCCGGATGTGATCAAGGAGGTAGAACGCGTACTGGAGCGGAAACTTGCATCTCTTGTAAATCAGGATTACACCATCGTCGGTGGTATTGATGCAATTGTTGGCATTTTGAACAGTGTCGACCGTGGAACAGAGAAACATATTATGGAATCCCTGGAAATCGAAGAGCCGGAACTTGCAGACGAGATCCGCAAAAAGATGTTCGTGTTCGAGGATATTCTTCTGCTCGACGACCGTGCAATTCAGCGTGTGTTGCGTGATGTGGAAAATGCAGATCTGGAGCTTGCGCTTAAGAATACAACGGAAGAAGTACAGAATGTGATCTACAAGAACCTGTCAAAACGTCTGGCTGCAATGATCAAGGAGGATATGGACTTTATGGGTCCTGTTCGTATGAAGGATGTTGAGGAGGCACAGCAGAAGATTGTTGCTGTGATCCGTAAGCTCGAAGATGCCGGAGAGATTGTAATTTCACGTGGCGGAGGTGACGATATCGTTGTCTAATTTACTGAAACAATGTTATGTCGTCAGTTCGGGAACTGGTACAAGAATTATCAATTCCAATGACGGGGTACGCCAGAAATTAAAAGAACTGCAACAGGAACAGGCTCCGGAACAGGTAGATGTATCAGCAGAGGACGGACAGGAGAATGCACCGGCTGGTTTCTCACAGGGGATTCAGGCAAAAACCGTGCAGATTGATGTGGAAGCCCTGCGCAGGGAAGCACTTGAAAAGGCAGCTGTGGAGGCAGATGAGATTACTTCCACGGCAAAAGAAGATGCAGAACGTATCCGTGGGGAAGCGGAAGAAAAAGCCCGTACCCTGTATGAAGAACAAAAGAAACTCGGATACGAAGAGGGTGCCAGATGCCGGGAAGAAGAATTAAACAGGGAACATGAGAAGGCGATGGAGTCTCTTCATGCACAGAAAAAACAACTGGAAGAACAGTATCATGAAAAAATGTCGGTGATGGAAAAAGACATTGTGGACGCTGTGATTCAGGTATTTGATAAAGTGTTTAAGATTCAGTTTGAAGAGAAACGTGAACTTTTACTTCAGCTGGTAAATGGAGCATTACTTGACATTGACCCGGGAGATAAAATACGGATTCACACGAACCGGAGCGATGAGGAAATCCTCAAAGAACATCTTGCACAGATGCAGGATATTGTAGGAAAAGATGTTGCCATTGAATTTGTAAAGGATAATAAATTATCGGATGGACAGTGCAAAATAGAAACACCGTATGGCGTGGTTGACTGTGGGGTAGACACACAGTTGTCTGCACTGCTGAAGGATATACGTTCACTGGTATAAACGGGAGACGAATTTGGTTAAAGAAGCGGAAAAGTATTTACAGCTGATGGACCGCCAGTATTATAAGAGTTATGGAAAAGTAGTCAAGGTAGTAGGTCTTACCATTGAATCTGTCGGACCAAAGGCACGTATGGGAGATTTGTGTAAAATTTACCCGAACGAGATGGAAGAGGAATATGTTATCGCGGAAGTGGTCGGTTTTCAGGATTCCAGACTGATCCTGATGCCGGTTGACAGCGTGGAAGGGGTTGGAACCGGATGCATTGTGGAAAATACCGGACATCCCCTGTCGGTTTTGGTTGGAGAAGAACTGCTTGGGCATACGCTGGATGGAATCGGACGCATGACGGATGGAACGGAAGAAATTCACGGTTCGTATTATCCGCTGGAAAATACGCCACCGGATCCGATGGATCGCCGGATTATCAGCGAGGTACTGCCGCTTGGTGTAAAAGCGGTGGACGGACTGATTACGGTTGGAAAAGGACAGCGTATCGGTGTGTTTGCCGGTTCTGGTGTCGGGAAAAGTACCCTGCTTGGCATGTTTGCAAGAAATACGAAGGCAGACATCAATGTAATCGCACTGATCGGCGAGCGCGGCAGGGAGGTCCGGGAATTTATTGAACGTGACCTTGGTCCGGAGGGAATGGCACGGTCCGTTGTCGTGGTCGCAACGTCAGATAAACCGGCACTGATCCGTAATAAGTGTGCAAAGACAGCAACGGCTGTGGCGGAATATTTCCGTGATCAGGGAAAAGATGTACTGCTTATGATGGATTCCATGACACGATTTTCCCAGGCACAAAGAGAAATCGGACTTGCATCCGGGGAACCACCGGTTACCAGAGGGTATCCGCCGAGTGTGTACGCACAGATGCCAAAACTTCTGGAACGTGCCGGTACAAATGAAAAAGGATCGATCACCGGACTATATACGGTTCTGGTAGATGGAGATGATTTTAATGAGCCAATCACGGATACGGCGCGGGGCATTCTGGATGGACATATTGTTCTCGACCGTAAGCTGGGACATAAAAATCATTATCCGGCAATTGATATTTTACAGAGTATTTCCCGTGTTATGAATTCCATCGTAACAAAGGAACATAAGGCACTTGCCGGAAAATTAAAACAGGTGCTTGCCACATACAGTGAAGCAGAGGATCTGATTAATATTGGAGCCTACAAAAACGGATCGAATCCGGATATCGATTATGCAATCCGAAAGAATAAAGAAGTAAATGAATTTCTGTGTCAGGATACGGAAGAAAAGTTTGCTTTTGATGAAGAAGTGGAACTCTTAAAAAAGGTGTTTGACGACTGATCAATGGACAGAGGTTTTAAATGGCAAAATTTGTTTATCGTATGCAGAACATACTGAACATTAAACAGAAACTGGAGACACAGGCGAAAATGACATACAGCCTGGCAAACCAGAAATATCTGGAGCAGCAGAAGATTCTGCAGGAATATATGGTGCGCAGAGTCGGATATGAGCAGCACTGGAAGAAACTGATGCAGGGAAATTTAAATCTGCAGGAAGTCGAACATGCGCGGGCAGATGTAAATGCCATGAAAACGATTGTCAGACGGCAGATGGTAGAAGTCCACAAGGCGGAAAAAGAACTGGAAGATGCCAGAAACCGCTTAAAAACCGTGATGCAGGAACGAAAGGTTCAGGAAAAATTGAGGGAAAAGGCATTTGAAGAATTTAAGCAGGAACTTGCAGAAGCAGAAACGAAAGAAATCGATGAACTTGTAAGTTATACCTATAACAAGGGTGAACAGGGAGAATGATATGGCAGACGAAAGAAACCTTGTCGACGAGGAAGACGCGGTAAAGGAAAACAGCACAAAAAATCGAAGAGAAAAGAAAAAACGGGAAAAGAAAGAAAAAAAAGAAAAAAAGAATGCCAAAGGAAACGCACCGGAACCGGAAGAAGATGAGGATGAAAAGGGAGGCGGCAGGCTGATTCTTGTCCTGACAACCATTTTAATCATTGCGATATGGATGGGAATTATAGGAATTTTGATTAAAACCGATGTCGGAGGATTTGGATCAACGGTGTTATATCCGCTTTTGAAAGATGTCCCTTATGTTAATAAAATCCTCCCACAGCCGGAAGAAACGGTGGAGCAGACCGAGGGCACAGAGCATCAGTATGGGTCTTTAAGCGAGGCCATCAGCCAGATTAAAGAACTGGAAAAAGAACTCGATGAAGCCAGCAGTACAAATAAAAATGACAAAAAAAAGATCAAGGATCTGAAGGCACAGATCAAGGATCTTTCAAAATACAAAGAGGATGAGGCTGCCTTTGAAAAGGAGAAGGAAAAATACTACGAGGAGGTTGTTTTTTCCGATCAGGCACCCGATATACAGCAGTATAAGACATATTATGAGAGCATTGATCCAGAAAATGCCGAAGTCTTATACAAACAAGTGGTTGAACAGATTACCTACGATAGTCAGGTTGAAGATTACGCAAAGACATATTCCAACATGAAGCCTCAGGAGGCGGCCAGCATCTTTGATACGATGACGGACAATCTGGGGCTTGTGGCTGACATTCTCATGAATATGGGAACACAGCAGAGGGCGGATATTCTTGGCAAGATGGATGCAACGACTGCGGCGAAGCTGACAGAGATCATGGAACCTACCAAGAAAAAGTAGGAAATCTGTAAATAACAGAAAGGAGGAACGTGTTTGACAAGTGCAAATGTATTTAATTTGAATTCTGTAAAGCAGGGTCAGGTATTAAATGCAAATGCTGCAAAAGGCAGATCAAAAGCTGAAAATCCGGATGCGGCAGGCGTGTTTGCTTCACTGATGGGCAGTAACTACTCTACAAATTTTAATATGCCGTCCGTGGATACAAAAATAAACAACAATGTATTACAGCAGACAAATGCGGCAGATAATTACGACCGGTATCAGTATCAGGATAATACCATCCGTCAGGCAGCCGGAGATGTTGTCACAGACGTGATTAACAATTCGACAGATACTCTGGATCAGTTCCAGAGTGATGTTGTCAGGACGGTGGCCGAACAATTGGGTGTTTCGGAAGATTCTGTAAAAGATATGATGGAGTCGCTGGGACTTACAGCTTTTGATCTCCTGAATCCGGAAAATCTTGCACAGCTTGCAATGCAGCTGACAGGAGAGACTTCTCCGATGGATTTACTGATGAATGACCAGTTTCAGGGGCTGATGCAGCAGATTGACCAGCTGGGAGGACAGCTTGCAAATGAGCTGGAACTTCAGCCGGCACAGATGGATGAACTGATTGCGCAGATGGATATTCTGCAGACACCGGAAACTCTGACCGATGAAGAAATGCAGATATTGAACGATGCGGCAGGACAGCAGACAACAGCAGATACTGTTTCGACAGATATTATGCCGGAGCTTGCGCAGACCGATGAGGTACAGCCGATGGATAAACAGGCGGATGTATTTCAGGAAGAACCAAAATCGGATGAAGTACGCACACAGCAGCCACAGGCACAGGATACAAAGCAGACGACAGAACAGCAGACGGATACCGGAGATGCGGATGCAGATGCGCAGACCGGAGATCAGATGAAATCGGCACAGCCGGAAAAAATGACGGCAGACCGAAGCAGTTCCGATGTGGCAAAGACACAGACGGTCGTGCAGATGCAGGATACCGCCGGGGTACCGACAGCGGATACCGTGGCAGATATAACGCCGGAGACATCTTATGTTTCCATTGATACAATGGATTTACTTGAACAGGTGGCAGAACAGATCCGCGTGAATGTTTCGGAGGGAACTTCATCGATGGAGATGCAGCTGAATCCGGAAAATCTCGGAAAAGTGTATGTAAATATTTCTTCCAAGGAAGGCGTTATTCATGCACAGCTGGCAGCTTCTAATGAAGCAGTCCGTGCAGCCCTTGAAACGCAGGTGGCAGATCTGCGGCAGAATTTAAATCAGGCAGGTGTCAAAGTTGACGCCGTAGAAGTAACCGTTGCTTCTCATGAATTCGAAAAGAATCTGGAACAGAACCAGGAGAGTGAAAAGCAGCAGGGAGAACGGCAGCAGGAGCAGTCCGGAGGCAGAAGAAGAAACTTAAATCTGTCCTCACTGGATGGATTGTCAGGACTGATGACAGAAGAAGAAACTCTTGCAGCACAAATGATGCGGGATAATGGAAATTCCATGGATGTAACCGCATAGAAAGGAGAAAAAATGGCAGATACGACAACTTCCGCACTGAATTGGGCAACTGTGGAAAACGGAAAAGTAAAAACGACAACATCGAAAAAAAGCGATGAGTCCAACAACGGAACCATGGGATATGATCAGTTCCTTACATTACTTTGTGCGGAAATGCAGTACCAGGACCCGCTCGAGCCTACCAGCAATACCGAATATGTGGCACAGCTTGCAACGTTCTCACAGTTAGAGGCAATGCTTGGCATGCAGGATACACAGAAAAACGAGATGGCAAACAATCTGGTTGGAAAATATGTAATCTTAAAGGTTTCGGACGAAACAACCGGAAAAACTTCTTATGTGGACGGTAAAGTAGATTATGTCATGTATCAGGAAGACGGATCACAGATGCTCAGTGTCAACAATAAGCTGTATTCCATCGATACGCTTGATACGGTGGCCGACAGTGATTACTATGAAGCGATTGGTTATGCCAAGACCATTTCAAACATGCTGGCACAGCTTCCGGATATTGAAAATATTACGACCAAGTATTCCGGTGCGATAGAACAGATCCGTAAGGTATACGATGGCATGACGGATTATCAGAAGAGCTTTGTAAGTGAGTCTGATCTTGCAAAACTGAAGAAGTATGAGCAGAAGATCAAAGATCTGGGTGGAGATACCTCAGACGATACAAAGACGGATGATACCAAAACAGATACGGATACGAAAACCGATGATACCAAGACTGATACGGATACCAAGACCGATGACACAAAAACGGATGACTCGAAGACAGAGAATGGTTCCGATCAGAAGAGTGACGAGACAACAGGTGCATAGGAAAGGGGAGAAAAAAGATGAACCCGATCAGCAAACAGTTTTCGTCGATCGAACAGGTAACCGGCCAGTATTTAAAACAGAAAAACGTAACCAGTCCGTCAAAGACGTCGGATGTTTCATTCGAAGATGTCTTACGGCAACAGCAACAGTTAAAGTTTTCAAAGCATGCCTCGCAGCGGCTGGAAAGCAGAAATATCAGCTTATCCGAGGAACAGAATGCCAGACTCGAAGACGGAGTGGAACAGGCACATGCCAAGGGAATTAAGGATTCTCTGGTTTTGGTGGATTCACTTGCTTTTATTGTTAATGTGCCAAGTAAAACCGTTGTTACTGCAATGGATCAGACGGAAACACAATCAAATATTTTTACAAATATAGATGGCGCAGTTATTATGTAACCGGACCTTATGGAGGTTACAGGAATCCCGACTGACAGAAGGATTTCAAAACCATATTGCCATCTAAGGAGGTCAATGTACTATGATGAGATCATTATTCTCTGCTGTGTCAGGTCTTAAGACACACCAGACGAGAATGGATGTAATTGGTAACAATATTGCCAATGTAAATACCGAAGCGTTCAAAGCTTCCAGCGTAAGATTCAGTGAACTGATGTACCAGACAATGTCCACCGCATCCGGTGGGGATGCGTCAACCGGTACGGGTGGTGTCAATGCCAAGCAGGTTGGTCTTGGTGTAAGCACGGCATCTACCATGATCAATATTACCGGGGCAGGTTCTTCCGAGACAACCGGAAACCCGTTTGATTTAAAACTCAGCGACAGCCAGACCACAAACTTCTTTATTGTCAGCGATGGAACAAATACCATGTTTACCCGTGCAGGTTCGTTCTATGTAGATGGAAACGGCTATCTGTGTATGAGTTCTACCGGATATACGGTACAGGGATGGCAGGTAGACAAAACGACAGGTGAGATCCACAAAGATACGGTTTCTCCCCTGCAGGTGATGTCACCGTCCAACACGACATCCGCTCCGGAGGCAACGACAGAGGCTCATGTGCATGGAATTCTGGATAAGGAAGATACCGATGTCACCGGAAAAGACGGCTATGTTATGACTCTTGGATTTTATGATGATCTGGGATACTCTTATACGGCTAAGTTTGCGGTGTCAACACCGAAGACAACTCAGGGATTAGGCACTGGAAATAATTATTTTATCAGTTTAACGGATATTATTGATTCGAAGGGAAATTCTATTGTCACAAAAGACGAAAATGGAAATGCAATAAAAGACGAAGCTGGTAAGCGTAAGATGCTTGATTCGATCTGGGGAGATGACGGGAAACAGGATGATACGAATGGACCGAAGGGCTATTATATGAAATATGATTCCAATAAGGGTACATTTGTAAGTATTGGCGATGGTTCGAATACAACAGCTGGTACGAAGGCTGTAACGGCGAAATCCTTAAAACTTTCTGCCCTGGGAACACAGTATACAACAAATAATGCAGACGGAACGACACAAAAATCCAATTTTAAGGACATCAATGTAGATTTTTCCACTTCCACCAATGTAGGCCATGGCGGAAAGTCAACACTGAAAGTAGAAAAAGGAACTTCTGTTGGAAAAGAAACCGGTAAGAAGAATGGTGCAATGATCGGACTTGCTGTAGACCAGAGCGGTAAGATTTATGCAAGCTATGACAATGGTAACACCGAACTTCTCGGACAGATCGCAGTGGCACAGTTTGCCAATGCTTCCGGTCTTGAAAAAATTGGTGATAACTGCTATCAGACAACCTTAAACTCCGGCGAGTTTGACGGTGTGGGTGTAGCTGTGGATGCGGATGGAAGCAAGATCAATTCCGGACAGCTGGAAATGTCAAACGTTGACCTTTCCGGACAGTTTACCGATATGATCATTACGCAGCGTGGATTTCAGGCAAATTCGCGTGTTATCACAGTTTCCGATACATTACTGGAAGAATTAATCAACTTAAAGAGATAGTTTGAAAAAATAGTTGGGAAATGGTTTTTTGACTGTTTCTCAACATTTTTTTGTGATTTTATACCCTTTTTAACAAAAAGGAAGTAGACAAGAGAGAGAAAGTTTAGTAAAATCATATAAAAGGGTATTTTGATGGATTTTGTCGGAAGATCCATCGGAATTCCTAATTTTAGAAAATGGAAGGTGTAGTTCATGGATATAGCATCACTGCTTTCAATTATCGGCGGAATTGCCATGGTTATCTTTGGCGTCCTCAGTAGTAACAGTTTTGACATCACTGCGATGCAGATGTACATTGATCCGGCATCTGTTGTCATTACGTTTGGTGGATCTATCTGTAGTACGATTGGGTGTTTCAAGCTTGCAGATGGAATCAACGGATTCAAGTCAATTTCACTCCCGTTCAAGGATAAAACATATGATCCGTCACAGACCATCCGGACAATTATTGACATGTCAAATGTCGGAAGAAAAGAAGGTTTGCTTGCACTTGAAGAAGCTGCAAACGGAATTGAAGACGAATTCCTGAAAAAAGGAATCATGCTTGTAGTAGATGGCACCGATCCGGAGCTGGTTCGTGGGATTCTGGAAACGGATATGGTGTGTCTGGAAACCCGTCACAAGGATGTGATTAAGTTTTGGGAAAAATGGGGCGAGATGGGTCCTGCCTGGGGTATGATTGGTACCCTGCTCGGACTGATCGCCATGTTAAATAAACTTTCCGATCCGTCTGCGATCGGACCACAGATGTCTGTAGCACTGGTTACGACACTGTACGGTTCCCTGATTGCAAACTGGTTATGTGCCCCGATTGCCGGAAAACTTTCCGTAAACAATGATATGGAAGTGGTAAACCGTCAGATCACCATTGAAGGTTTGCTGTCCATTCAGGCAGGAGAAAATCCACGCGTTATTGAGGAAAAATTAAAGTCATTCCTTTCACCGTCTGTAAGAGAGGGTGTTCTTGAAAACGGCGGAGGAGGTGAAGAGTAGTGGCAAAAAAGAAACAGGAAGATCCGCCAAAAGGAGCGCCGGCATGGATGAATACTTTCTCGGATCTGATGAATCTTTTGCTCTGCTTCTTCGTACTTTTGTTTTCCATGTCGACAGTAGATACTGACAAGTTAGAGGCGGTTGTTGCATCACTGCAGAACGCCATCAGCATTCTTCCGACCGGAGGCACAAGCATTGGAGAGGGAGAGATGATTTCTGCCGGTGTCCGCCAGCTGGAATTTCTGGATTCTTACTACAATGAGATGGCAAATTCCAAAGCAGAGAATACCGATGAGCAGACAGATGGCAAACTGTCTGCACAGGAACAGTACGAGCAGCAGCAACTTGCGGAATCTGAAAAGATGGCAGATGAAATCCAACAGGAACTTGATAATTCACAGCTGTCCGGAAAGGTGGATGTGGATTTCAATGCAGAGTATGTAAAACTGAATCTGAATGGTTCCATTTTGTTTGCATCCGGTAAGGCTGATCTCGTTAAACAGGCAGTCCCGATTGTAAACAAGCTTGGAAAGATTCTTGAAAAATATAACAGGAATGTGATAGAGATAGAAGGACATACCGATAATGTTCCGATCCGCTATTCTGCAAAATATGAAAATAACGAGGTTCTTTCGGTGTACCGTGCACTTGCTGTCACGGATCAGCTCAGAAAAAATAAAAACTTAAATCCCAAGTACATTAAGTTTGCGGGAAGAGGAGATTACATACCGGTTGCTGACAACAGTACCGCAGAGGGACGTGCGCAGAACCGGCGCGTAGAAATAAAAATTTATAACTCATTCAATTCAAATGTGAAAGAAAATAACTAAGAGGAGTAAGCAATGAAGAAGAATTTAATTTCAGTCGTAATTCTGGCACTTGTGTTTGCAAATTTTGTTTTGACAGCACTTTTGATGTTTTCGGTATTACCGGAGACAAAAAAAGCAAATACGCTGATCGAAAAAGTGTGTTCCGCAATTGATCTGGATTTAAACAGTGGTGCGGCTACCGGAACCAGCAATATTTCCATTGATGATCAGGAAATTTATAAAGTCAGCGAAGGGGAAGACCTGACAACAAACCTTGCAGAAGGAAAAGACGGAAAGACTCATTATGCAGTACTGAATGTATCACTTGTTCTGAACAAGAAGAGCGACAATTACAAGAAATACACACAGGATTTCCTGACAAATCAGGATGATACAATCAAAAATGATATTATCAAAGTGGTAAGTGGATATACATTTGAGCAGTTTAACCAGAATTCAGATGCAATTAAGGACACGATCCTTGAAGATATGCAGAATTTATTCGGCAAAGATTATGTGATCGGAGTAAACTTCTCCAAACTGACAGCACAATAGGATTTTTACAGGTGGTGAAAGACTGATGGGTGACGTATTATCCCAAAATGAGATAGACAACTTGCTGGCGGCACTTAGTACCGGTGAGCTGGATGTGGATGAAATAAAAGACAATAATGAAAAAAAGGTAAAAGAGTACGATTTTGCCCGTCCTTCCAAATTTTCCAAGGAACATCTGCGTACCATGGAAATGATATTTGAACATTATGGCAGACTTTTATCTACGAACCTGCCCGTATATTTACGGAAAAATGTTCAGGTAGAGGTGGTGAATTCAGAAGCGGTTACGTATTCTGAATTTTCCAATGCACTGTCAAATCCGGTTCTTTTGGGAATTGTGAATTTTGCACCCCTCAAGGGAAATATTATTTTGGAAATGGCATCGAATCTGGGGTATGCGATTGTTGACCGTATGCTCGGTGGCAGAGGAGATCCTATGGACAAAGTCCGTGAGTTCTCGGAAATCGAACTTTTGATTATCGAACGGATTATGATTGTGTGCGTCAACCTTTTGCGGGAACCATGGGAAAACGTGGCGGATATTCATCCCCGGTTAGAGAGAATTGAAACCAATTCCCAGTATGCACAGATTATTTCTCCGAGTGAAATGATTGCGATTGTGACAATTAACCTTAAGATCGGGGAAGTGGAAGGCCTGATGAATGTCTGCCTTCCGTATCTGACCCTTGAGGATGTCATTGATAAGCTGAATACGAAGTACTGGTATTCAAATCTGCAGAATCAGGACAATACCGATTACACGGAATCCATTGAGACCCTGATTCGGCGCGCACAGATACCGGTCAAAGCTGTTCTTGGAAACAGTATGATATCGGTAAATGATTTTGCCATGCTGCAGCCGGGAGATATTATCCGGCTGGATCGCAAGGTGGAGGATGAATTGGATATTTATGTTGGAAATATTCGGAAATTTACTGCACTTCCCGGATCATCGGGGGATAAATATGCAGTCAGGGTCACTTCGGTGATCAGAGAGGAGCAATAAACTATGGATGGAGTATTATCGCAGGAAGAAATTAACGCACTGCTGAATGAACCTGGAGCAGAAGCGAGTGATTCTGCGGAAAATGAACTGTCTGATGCACAAAAAGACGCGATCGGAGAGATTGCCAATATAAGTATGGGAACTGCGGCGACAACGTTGTTTTCGCTCGTTAATCATAAGGTGGAAATTTCAACTCCAGTTGTTTCTTACGGCACATGGGATGATATTGTACAGGAATACGAAAAACCTTGCGTGTTTATCCGCATTGCATATACCGTAGGACTGGATGGAAGTAATATTCTTGTCCTGAGGGAACATGATGTAAAAGTCATCACGGATCTGATGATGGGAGGAGATGGAACCAATACAGATGGCGAACTTGGCGAATTGCATTTGTCCGCAATCAGTGAAGCCATGAACCAGATGATGGGTTCTGCGGCAACTTCCCTTTCTTCCATGTTAAACCGCAAGATTGATATCAGCCCGCCAAATGCAACGGTGATTAATCTGCAGGAAGACATCGATGAAGCGGAGATTGATTCCTTCCTTACCGGAAAGTTTGTTAAGATCTCTTTCCATATGGAAATCGGGGATCTGGTTGACAGTACAATTATGCAGCTGTATCCGATTTCATTTGCAAAGGATATGTGTGATGGAGTGGCAAAAACGATGGAAATGGACAGTCAGAGTGTGACGGCCGATTCCTCAGCAGCAAATTCCGGCAATCCGGCAGGGGCACAGCCAGCAGCTGCATCTGCCGCAGCACAGCAGTCACAGCAGATGGCTTCACAGAATACAGCACAAATGGGGCAGCCGATGGGGCAGCCGATGGGACAGACGATGATGGGAAATACTATGATGAATCAGAACATGGGACAGCCGGTTAATGTTCAGCCGGCACAATTTAGCGCATTTGCGGGTGGAAACCTTGGAAATTACCAGCCGGAAAATATTGATCTGATTATGGATGTTCCGCTTCAGGTGACAGTTGAGCTTGGAAGGACAACAAAATCCATTTCAGATATTCTGGATCTGGGACCGGGAAAAATTATTGAGTTGAATAAACTGGCAGGCGAGCCGATTGATGTGCTTGTCAATGGAAAATATGTCGCAAAGGGCGAAGTTGTCGTCATTGAAGAAAGTTTCGGTGTTCGAATCACGGAAATTGTCAATGCTTCAAGAACAGGCGGAAAGTAGAAACAGACATGACAAATGTGTTACTGACAGGTTCTCTGGAAAGCTTTATACAACTTTTGGGTGCACTGTTTATTTTTGCTGTTGTTCTGGCTGCTACATATCTTACCACCAGATGGATGGGAGGTATGCAGCGTGGACGCCAGAATAATAAGAATCTGCATGTGATAGAGACAATCAGTGTCGGCAATAACAAGATGATCAGTATTGTGGAAGTCGGCAGTGTCTATCTGGTTGTTTCTGTTGGAAAAGAGGAAGTACATCTTCTGGCACAGCTTACGAGGGATCAATTAAAAGATTTCTCTTTTGAGCTGGAACAGAGTGGGAAAAAGCAGGATTCTTTTGCGGAAATTCTCAACCAGTTAAAAGACAAGTTACCAAAGAAGCAAGGATAAAGATGAGCAAAGGGAAAAAGATATACTGCATTGCAAGTTTTGCGTTTGCGTGTGCGGTTTTAATACTTACAATTACATTATGCATGATGCATCCGGGACGTGTCTATGCAAGTTCCATGGACCCGGACAGTATTACAAAGATTACACAGAAAGATACACAGGGAGCAGATCATAATACAGACAATGCCAATGGATTGTCAATTACATATAACAATGATTCCGGATCGGTTTCCACACCGATCAAGATGCTTCTGGTGTTGACAATTCTATCACTTGCACCATCGATTCTGATTATGATGACTTCGTTTACACGAATTATCATTGTACTTCATTTCCTTAGGACTGCGATCGGAACGCAGACGACACCACCCAACCAGGTTTTGATCGGTCTGGCATTGTTTCTGACATTTTTTATCATGTGGCCAACGTTCCAGCAGATCAACAAAGAGGCAATTCAGCCGCTCGATAAGGGAGAAATCACACAGTCGGAATTTTTTGAAAAAGCAGAAGAGCCGATTCGTGAATTTATGATCAAAGATGCAAAGATCCAGATAAGGGATGTGAATCTTTTTGCGGAGATTTCCGGAGAAACGTATAAAGATACAAAGGAATTGTCGGATGTTCCGTTTACCACACTGGTTCCGGCATTCATTCTGAGCGAGCTTCGGAAAGCATTCATTATGGGATTTTTGATTTATATTCCGTTTATTGTAATTGATATGGTGGTGTCATCCGTACTGATGTCCATGGGTATGATGATGCTTCCTCCGACAACCATTTCGTTGCCGTTTAAGATTTTGTTGTTTGTTCTGGCGGATGGATGGGATCTTGTCATAAAATCCCTCGTCCAGACATTTTATTAGGAGGATACCGTATGATTTCACAGGGTGCAGTTCTTGATATTGCAAGAGATGCAATTTATACCATTCTGATCACGTCGGCACCGCTGCTTCTGGTTTCTCTGGTGGTTGGTCTGATTATCAGTATTTTTCAGACGGTTACATCCATTCAGGAGCAGACACTTACGTTTGTTCCAAAGATTATTGCGGTATTTGCTGCAATGATCCTTTGCGGCTCCTGGATGTTAAATAACATGACCGAACTGGTGGAGCGTCTGTGGTCGAATTTCAGTACCTATCTGAGTATGTGATTTGATAAAAAGATATGGTTAATTATGTATTTACACTTGAAAATTTTGAATATTTTCTGCTGATTCTGGTAAGAGTTACCTGTTTTGTGTATGTGGCCCCGTTATTGGGGCAGCAGGGAATTCCCAATCAGATTAAAATCGGATTTTCATTTTTTGTCTCATTGCTTTTATACAATGTAGTAGATCGGCCGGAGCTGACATACGCAAGTGTTGTCGGGTATGCGGTAGTTGTGATCAAAGAGGGAATTACGGGACTGCTGATTGGGTATGCGGCAAGCATCTGTAATTCCATTGTTTTGTTTGCAGGAAATATTATAGATATGGATATTGGTCTGTCCATGTCTACCGAATTTAATCAGGACATGGGAACAGAAACCACACTGACAGGAAATCTGTATTATTATCTGGTTCTGCTTCTTTTGATTACATCTGATTTTTATACCTATCTGGTACGTGCGGTTACGGATTCTTTTTCCGTAATTCCGATTGCCCACCAGAAATTTGCATGGGATCATCTGTTATCTGCAATCACACGCTATATGGGAGATTCATTCATCATAGGGTTTCGGATTTTTCTTCCGTTTTTTGCCTGTATTATGGTTTTGAACTGTGTACTTGGAATTATGGCACGTGTGGCACCGCAGATGAATATGTTTTCAATCGGTATGCAGCTGAAGATTCTGGTTGGATTTGTTGTTTTGTATCTGATCGTGTTCCTGTTGCCGAATGTGGCAAATTATATTTTTGATGAAATAAAGACGATGGTGAAGCTTGTTGCAGAAGGTTTGTATTGACGAAAAAAATCAGAATCGAATATTGCATTATAATCTGCAATGGTTTGCAAAAGACGGCGAAGGCGGCGAGAAGACAGAACCTGCAACCGCCAAGAAATTAAAAGATGCCAGAGATGAAGGTAAGGTTGCAAAAAGCCGCGAACTGAATTCGGCATTTGATCTGATTGTTTTGTTTCTATGCCTGAAAATTTTTGTTTCCTTTGTGGGAGGAAAATTCATAGATATTTTTTCTTATATCTATGAAAATATGCCGGATTTTGTTAAAATAAATGAGGGCGGATTGTCCGTGCAGGCGGCAGCAGGCCTGATTGCCTCAGTCACCTTGAAAAGCCTGATCATTATGCTTCCGTTTATGGCGTTTGGATTTGTTGTTACGCTTCTGGTCAGCATTGTGCAGGTAGGATGGAAAGTTTCCACAAAACCCATGAAACCGGAACTTTCCAAGCTGAATCCATTGAACGGATTCAAACGTATCTTTTCGAAAGATTCGCTCTTTGAACTGGTGAAATCCATTTTAAAGATTGTGATTATCATATATATCGCGTATACTTCCATAAAAGATAATGCAAATGATCTGTTTGCGTTGTATGATCTGGGACTGAATCAGGCGGTTGCGCTTGTGGGGACTCTGATTATCAATACGGGAATAAAAATCAGTATTGTTTATCTTGTGATTGGTCTGGCTGACTTTATCTATCAGAAACATAAGTTTAATGAAGATATGAAGATGACCAAGCAGGAAGTAAAAGATGAATACAAAAATACAGAGGGAGATCCGCAGATCAAAGGACGGCAGCGCCGTAAAATGCAGGAGGTATCCCAGAAGCGAATGATGCAGGATGTGCCCAAGGCGGATGTGGTCATCACGAACCCGACGCATTTTGCCGTAGCATTGAAATATGAGGCGGAAGTCAGTTCTGCCCCGGTTGTCCTTGCAAAAGGAGAAGATTACCTTGCGCAAAAGATTAAGGAAGTGGCGAGGGAGAATAAAATTGAAATTGTTGAAAATAAGCCTCTGGCACGTATGCTCTATCACAATGTTGATGTGGGAGCAGAAATTCCGCCGGAGCTTTACCAGGCTGTGGCAGAAGTTCTTGCTGCCGTATACAAGGCCAAAAATATACAGTAGTGCAGTTATACAACAAACAGGTGCGAAAGGAGGTTGTGCAGGATGCTGAAGAAAGCGGATATCGGTGTAGGTTTATATCTTTTGGCGGCAGTAGTTTTCTTCATTGTTCCAATTCCATCCGTATTGCTGGATGTGATGCTTGCATTTAACATTTCCATCGCCTTAATTATTGTATTTAATGTATTGTTTGTTCGGGAAGTACTGGATATGTCTTTCTTCCCGACATTACTTTTGTTTACGACTATTTTTCGAATTTCTCTGAACGTATCTTCCACCCGTCTGATTCTTCTGACGGGAGATCCTGGTAACGTTGTTAAGACATTCGGTTCGTTCGTCGGCGGAGGAAATATGGTGGTCGGTTCCATTGTATTTATTGTCCTCGTATTGATTCAGTTTATTGTTATCAATAAAGGTTCGGAACGTGTATCCGAAGTAACCGCCAGATTTACACTCGATGCCATGCCTGGTAAACAGATGGCGATTGATGCGGACTTAAATACCGGTGCGATCACCGATGCGGAGGCAAAGGAACGACGGGAAAAGATTCAGAGAGAATCTAGTTTCTTCGGCGCGATGGATGGTGCCACAAAGTATGTAAAGGGAGATGCTACGGCAGGTCTGATCATCACCTTTATTAACTTGATCGGCGGAACCATTATGGGAGTTATGAATCAGGGACTTGGATTTGCAGATGCCATTCAGCAGTATGGTCTGCTGACCATCGGTGATGGTCTGGTGTCCCAGATTCCGTCTCTTCTGATTTCTCTTGCAACCGGTATACTTGTTACCAAGGGATCAAACGAGGCAGACTTTTCCGGAATTCTGGTTAAGCAGCTTTTTGGAATTCCGAGGGTACTTTATATTGTAGGTTCCGTGCTGGTTTTCCTCGGAATTTTTACTCCGTTAAATCCGGTTTTATTTATTGCACTTGGTCTGGTGTTTATCATCGCCGGCAAAAATATCAGCAAGAATATCGGCGAAGAAAATATTGAGGAAGAAGTACAGCAGGCGGAGACGGAGGCGGAAGAGATCCGGAAACCGGAGAATGTGGTTTCCCTGCTTCAGGTCGATCCGATCGAACTCGAATTCGGATATGGTATTATTCCGCTGGCAGATGTAAACCAGGGTGGAGATCTTCTGGATCGTGTGGTAATGATCCGGCGGCAGATTGCACTTGAACTTGGTACGGTTGTTCCGATTATCCGCCTGAGGGATAATATCCAGTTAAATCCGAATCAGTACATTATCAAGATCAAAGGCGTGCAGGTAACGGAAGGAGAAATTCTTTTTGATCATTATATGGCGATGAATCCGGGGTATGTGGAGGAAGAAATTACAGGTATTCCTACATTTGAACCGTCTTTCCATCTTCCGGCCATCTGGATTACGGAAGCGCAGAGAGAACGTGCAGAGAGTCTTGGATACACCGTAGTTGATGCACCGTCTATCATTGCGACGCATTTGACAGAAGTAATCCGAAGCCACATCGCAGAGCTTCTGACCAGACAGGATGTACAGAACCTGGTCAACAACTTAAAAGAATCCAATCCGGTTCTTGTGGACGAGCTCACGCCGAAACTTCTTGGCCTTGGAGAGATTCAGAAAGTACTGCAGAATCTTTTGCGGGAAGGCATTTCGATCAGGGATCTTTTGTCTATTTTTGAATCGCTGGCAGATCATGCACAGACATCCAGAGATACGGATGTGCTGACGGAATATGTAAGGCAGAGTCTGAAGCGTGCAATTTCGAGCAAATATTTCCCGTCGAACGAAACGACCAGTGTCATTACGCTCGATCCGAAAGTGGAACAGGAGATCATGTCTTCGGTCAAGCAGACAGAGCAGGGTGCATATCTGACGATGGACCCGGAGAAAACAAAAGCAATTATGGATTCCGTGCGGACAGAAACCGAGAAACTCGAAAGCCTTGGAAAGAATCCGATCATTATTACATCGCCAATTGTGCGTATGTATTTTAAAAAACTCACAGAAGATTATTTCAAAGATCTGATTGTTGTCTCTTACAATGAAGTAGAATCTGATGTGGAGCTGCAATCGGTAGGGATGGTGACAGCATAAATGACAATTAATAAATTTCAGGGAAAAACACAGGAAGAAGCCATTGCAAAGGCAAAAGAAGAATTTGGAGAACGCGCGGTCATTATGAACATCCGTGAGGTAAAACCGAAGGGGCTGTTTCGTGCGTTTAAGAATTCAACATTTGAAGTGACTGCGGCAATGGAGGAAAAAGAACATTTTTCCAATGCCATGCAGGCAGCACAGATGACACAGAGTATGGCAAAAGAAGGAAAACTGCACGACATGATCAATCTTGCGGCGGATGAACCGATTACCATTCCGAAACTGCAGGAACAGGAAGGTAACGCACAAGCGACCAGACAGGAGCCAGCACGTATGCCACAATCACAGAATCTGGTACAGGAAAATGAAGAGAAAAAATTAGAAGAAAGACTTGAGGTTTTATCTGACCGTCTGGAAAAATCTCTTGGCGGGAAAAATCCGAAGGAGCCGGAGACACCAAAGGGTCCGTCTTCGGAGGAACTCAATTTTGTCCGGATTCTCTACAGCACGCTGTTGAAAAACGAGGTGAGTGAACAGTATGTCAATCAGATCCTTGGCGAAATTGAAAAATTTATCCGCCCGGGACACAGTGTGGATACGATTCTTTCCAATGTTTACCAGAAACTGATTCTGCGTTTCGGTCAGCCGAAATCACTGGATTTAAGCGGAGCAAAACCGCATGTTGTATTTTTTATCGGGCCTACCGGCGTCGGAAAAACAACAACAATCGCCAAAATTGCTTCCAAATATAAAGTGGATTATGAAAAAAAAGTAGCGTTTATTACTGCAGATACCTATCGGATTGCAGCAACAGAACAGCTTCAGGTGTATGCAAATATTCTTGACGCACCTATGTCTATCGTGTATTCTAAAGAGGAACTGAATGAAGCAATTGAAAAATATGCGGAATACGATCTTGTTTTTGTTGATACTGCTGGATTTTCCCATAAAAATGAGGAACAGAAAGAAGATATCAGAAACCTGATTCAGGGAGTCAGCCCTGAATATACAAGTGAAGTATATTTGGTTCTCAGCGCTACAACGAAATACAGAGATTTGCTTGATATTGTAGATACCTATCGCACAATATCAGAGTTTAAACTGATTTTTACAAAACTGGATGAGACATCAACGTATGGAAATTTGCTCAATATTAAGCTGTATTCAGATGCGGAACTGTCTTATACGACAAATGGACAGAATGTACCAGATGATATTGAATTATTCGATACACAAAAGATCGTGAAACAATTATTAGGGGGCAATTCGTGATGGATCAGGCAGAACAATTGCGAAATGTAATAAAACTGCACAATCAGAATAATCAGAATAATGCACGCGTAGTGACAATTACCAGCGGAAAAGGCGGAGTCGGAAAGTCGAATCTTGCGGTAAATCTTGCTGTATGTCTCAGAAAAGCAGGCAAGAGGGTAATTATTTTTGATGCTGATTTTGGTCTTGCAAACGTTGAGGTAATGTTTGGCGCAATTCCACAGTACAATTTGTCTGATTTTATATACCGTGGAAAGTCAATTCGTGAAATAATCACACCGGGACCGATGGATATCGGCTTTATATCCGGCGGATCCGGGATTATAGGATTGAACAATCTTACAAAAGAACAGATTTTATATATCGTAAATTCGATTGACACATTGAATGAACTGGCAGATTTTATCCTGATTGATACGGGTGCAGGAATCTCGGATCAGGTTCTGGAATTTGTTATGGCAAGTCCTGAGGTATTACTGGTATCCACACCGGAACCAAGTTCCCTGACGGATGCGTATTCGCTTTTAAAAGCATTGTACTGCAATCCCGATTTTGTGGAGGAAGAGACAACCATCCACATAGTAACCAACCGGGTAAATTCCCGGGACGAGGGACAGGCAATTTATGAGAAAGTGAATTCCGTAGTGTCTAAGTTTTTACATGGAAGTCTGAATTATCTGGGGATGATTCCACAGGATGCTGCTTTGGAACGGGCAGTAAGACAGCAAAAGACAGTTACCATGAGTGATCCGAATGCAAAATCCGCAAAGGCAATTTCCTGCCTTACAGATCATCTGTTAAACGGCACCCAGCAGAAGGCACCGGTACGGTGGGGAATAGCACAGATGTTTTCCAGTTTTTTATCAAACCGAAAATAGGGAGATGAATAATTATGAAACTTTCAGATGTGATTACTCCGGGAGACAAAATTGATATTAAAATGCTGCATGAAGCGAACCAGGAAGATAATGGAGGAGAGATCGCGAAAATCTATCAAAGTGCGGTCAGCGACATTTTTTCGGATCAGGAATTGGAAATTTCTATGCCGACAAGTGGTGGAAGAATGGTGTTATTTCAACTGGAGAGGGAGTGCAGCATTGTTTTTTATACAAAAGGCGGTATGTATAACTGCACAGCAGTTGTGAAGAAACGTTATCGCAAAGAAAATCTGTATCTGCTTAGAATTGTGATTACTTCCGGATTACAGAAATTTCAGCGCCGGGAATTTTTCCGGATTCCTTATACGACACCGTTAAAATATTACGAAATATCGGAACAGACGGCACAGATGCAGACAACGGAAGAATTGTTTGCGGAAATTCAAAAGCCGGAATATATTGATCAGGTACGTGAGGGAACGATTCAGAATATCAGTGGCGGTGGAATCCGCTTTGTCTCCGGACAATGGATAAAACAGAACCAAAATATTCTTCTGGTGATCAGACTGACAAATGAATATTCGGATGAAACTTTTTATCTTCCGGGACAGGTGATTGCAACAGAAAAACATCCAGCGATAGAGGAAATGTACATTCACCGGGTAAAATTTCTGTTCCGGGATCTCCGGGACCGGGAAAAAATTGTACGCTTCGTTTTTGAGGAAGAGAGAAGAATTCGCAGGAAAGAAGTTGGGTGACTCATATGAAAAAAAACATTTTGGTAGTTGATGATTCTGCACTCATGAGAAGGGTCATGTGTGATATAATCAATTCAGACAGTAAATTTCAAGCAACAGACTATTGCAGAGATGGTCTTGAGGCATATGAAAAACTGAAGCATACCAGTTATGATGGTGTGGTTCTGGATGTGAATATGCCACGCATGGATGGACTGCAGTTACTCGAAAAGTTACAAAAAGAAGGCATACGTGCAAATGTGGTTATGGTAAGTACACTTACCGACAGCAGGGAAGCAGATGTTACCATTTTAGCCATGGAGCGCGGAGCAATTGATTTTGTGGCGAAACCGACAAACATCATAGAGGCAAAAGGAGAGGCATTCAAAAGACAGCTTCTTGGCATATTGAATGCTGTTCTTGCAACACAAAAAACAGCAGGAGGTATCCGTGTGGCAGCAAAACCGGCAGCAAAGGCACCGATAATGCGGAAAGCGACAGGCGGAAAGAACAAACTGGTTGCACTGGCTTGTTCCACAGGCGGACCGAAAGCGTTACAGAGTGTGATTCCGTTTCTTCCGAAAGAACTGGATGCCCCGGTTGTACTTGTACAGCATATGCCGCCGGGGTTTACCAAATCCATGGCTGACAGACTTGATGATCTGAGCAAAATCAGGGTGAAGGAAGCAGAGCATGGAGAGCGGCTGCAAAAGGGATGTGTTTATATTGCTCCGGGCGGAAAACATTTGAAAGTTGCAAAAACCGCAGACGGAAACAACAGCATTGTACTCGATGATGCAACACCGGCAATCGGAGGACTGAAGCCGTGTGCAAATCTTATGTATGATTCACTGACAGCAAGTAGCTATGATGAAATCGTATGTGTTGTCCTGACAGGAATGGGAGCGGATGGAACCAACGGAATTCTTTCGCTGGGAAGATCAAAACCGATTCGCGTAATTGCACAAAACGAAGAAACCTGTGTGGTATACGGAATGCCGAAGGCAATCTATGAAGCAGGTGTGGTAGATGAAGTTGTACCACTGGATGAAGTTGCACAGACAATCACAAAAAACGTGGGGGTAAAATAACATGGATGTAAGCCAATACCTTGAAATCTTTATCGATGAAAGTGCAGAACATTTACAGACGTTAAGTGACTGCATCATGGAACTGGAAAAAGAACCGGATAACAAGGACGTTATCAATGAAATCTTCCGTGCAGCCCATTCTTTAAAAGGAATGGCCGGTACAATGGGATTTAAGAGAATGCAGCACCTGACACATGATATGGAAAATGTGTTCCAGGAAGTCCGCAGCGAGAAAATCCAGGTAGACAGTCAGATGATTGATCTGCTGTTCAAGTGTCTGGATGCAATTGACGGATATCTTGAAAATATTAAGGCAACCTCTGATGAAGGGGAAGAAGACAATGAAGTCATTATCAAGGAACTGAACAATTTCCTCGCAAAAGCAAACGGAGAGGCTGCTGCCGCAGAGGCAGCACCTGCAGAAACAGAAAAAGAAGCAGCGGCGCCGACAGACAATGGAGACCACAAACTGTATCTTCAGATTGATCTGACGGATCAGGAGCGGGATGCCGTTATGACTGCAAAAGACAGTGGAATGCATATTTACGGCATGACGGTTATGATCCAGAAAGAGTGCCTTTTAAAAGCGGCCAGAGCATTTTTGGTATTCCGCGAAGTGGAGGCTTTTGGAGAGATTCTTGTATATCGTCCGAGCTCTCAGGATATTGAAGATGAAAAGTTTGAACAGGAATTCAGCTTTTATGTCGCATCACCGGAAAGCTTTGACAAGATCCAGAACGCTGCAAAGAATGTTTCCGAGATTGAAGATGCCGTTGGAGAAGAACTGACTGATTTTTCACCACGCGTAACAGAAACTGAGACGGAAGAAAAGAAAGAAGAAAAACCGGCAGAGACGAAACCGGAAGTACAGGCTGAACCAAAGAAAGCGCCGGAAAAGAAAAAGGCTCCGGCAAAGAAAAACGGTGTAGGAAAACCGGCGACAAGCCGTACGGTCCGTGTGGATATTGAAAAGCTGGATGCTCTTATGAACCAGGTATCCGAGCTTATCATTGCAAAGAACAGTCTGGTATCCATCAGCTCAACGGAAGAGGGAGGCTTTACCAATCAGGGATTCCATGAACAGATTGAATATCTGGAGCGAATCACCACAAGCCTTCATGAATCTGTTATGAAAGTCCGGATGGTGCCAATTGAGAGCGTTGTAAATAAATTTCCACGTATGATTCGTGATCTGTCCCGTACATTGAATAAGAAGATGGAACTGGTTATGACCGGTGAAGATACCGAGCTGGATCGTACCGTAGTGGATCAGATCGGTGATCCGTTACAGCATTTGCTTCGTAATTCTGCGGATCATGGTCTGGAAGACACCGAGCTTCGTATCCAGAGAGGAAAGCCGGAAGTCGGAAATATTTTCCTGAATGCATATCAGGAAGGAAATAACGTTATTATCCAGGTGGGTGATGACGGTAACGGAATTGATACCGAAGCGGTAAAAGCAAAGGCAATCGAGCGAAATATTATTACACCGGAACAGGCCGAAGTCATGACACAGAAAGAGATCATAAATCTTTTGTTTATGCCAAGTTTTTCCATGGCAAAGAAGATTACGGATATTTCCGGAAGAGGCGTTGGCCTGGATGTTGTAAAATCTAACATTGAGCAGCTTGGCGGTGATGTGGAAGTTAAGACAAAACTTGGGGAAGGAACAACATTTACCGTTCGTCTTCCTCTGACACTTGCCATTATTCAGGCATTGATGGTTGAAGTCCGCGATGAAAAATATGCCATTGCCCTTGGGTCCATTGCAAATATTGAGAGTGTACCGGTCAGCAGCATCAAGTATGTGGAAGCAAAAGAGGTTATTCATCTGCGTGGAAGCGTTATTCCGCTTGTTCGTCTGGACAAACTTCTGGATATTGAACCAAGAGAAGAAGAACCGGAAAGCCTTACCGTTGTTATTGTAAAGAAAGGCGACAGTCAGGTAGGACTTGTTGTTGACGATCTGATGGGACAGCAGGAGATCGTTATTAAGTCTTTAGGCAAGTATATCAATGGAAATAAGCTGATCAGCGGTGCAACAATCCTCGGTGATGGTGAAGTTGCGTTGATTCTGGATGCAAACACACTGATGTAATGGGGGTGAATGACGATGGCTATTGCAAACAATCAGATTGAAACAAATGAGAATAAAAATAAAGAAAAAGAAGTAAAGCAGTATATCGTAGTTCAGATCGGTTCTGAAAAGTACGGAATTGATATCAGCTATGTCGATAATATTGTGCGTATGCAGAAAATTACCCGTGTGCCAAAGGCACAGGAGTATTTCAAGGGAATCATCAATCTTCGAGGCGAAATTGTGCCGGTTATGAGTATCCGTCTGAAAATGGGACTTGAGGATGATACCTTTACTTCGGCATCCCGGATCATTATTTTAAAGATCGAAGATAAAGGGGCTTTAGGTGTGATTGTAGATGAGGTTTGTGAGGTTGTAAATCTGTCTGAGGATCAGATCGAAAATAACAATATCAATTCAAACCATGTAAAAGATACGTTTATCAATGGTATTGGAACAAGCGGAGATCAGCTGATTTCCCTGTTTGAAATCAATGCGATTGTAGACGAAAAAGATAACACATAAGACAACTGAGTATAGTGAGGCTATGCCTCACTATACATGGTTATTGGAGGAAAAAGATGAACGATTTTACATTGGATAATGTAAATGAAATGTATATTGACGTACTGCGCGAAATTGGAAATATCGGAGCGGGAAATGCAACAACTTCTCTGGCAAGCATGATCAATGAACAGATTGATATGAATGTTCCGAAAGTAGAATTGATGGAAGCTTCTAAGCTGAGTTCCGCAATTTGTCCGGAAGACGAGATTATTGTCGGAATTTTTCTGGAAGTAACACATGATATTACAGGAAGCATGATGTTTTTAATGCGCATGGATTCCGCCCATTATCTTGTGAACAAACTGATGGGAAGAGACCCGGAAAACGATGCACCTTTTGATGAGATGGATTTATCTGCCATGAAGGAAATCGGAAATATTATTACGGCTTCGTATCTGTCTGCACTTTCAAGTATGACAAATCTTACGATTTTACCATCCGTTCCATATATTGCGGTGGATATGGCGGGAGCGATTCTTAGTGTTCCGGCAATTCAGTTTGGACAGTACGGAAATAATGCGCTGCTGATTGAAACAGAATTTGGCGATGAACGTATGATTAATGGATATTTTATCCTGATGCCTGAGGAAGAGTCCTATGCAAAGATTTTATCCTCTCTTGGAATTCAGTTATAGAGGAGATCGTAGAATATGGGAGAAGTGATCAAGGTTGGAATGGCAGACCTGAAAACTGCAAAAGCTCCGAATACACTCACGACACTGGGGTTGGGTTCTTGTATCGGATTAACACTTTATGATCCGGTGACGAAAATCGGTGGATTGGTACATTATATGCTGCCAGACAGCACAAAATTAAAAAATAATACCAATATTGCAAAATTCGGGGATACCGGAATCCGTGAACTTTTAAGACAGATTCTGGCTTTGGGAGCAAATCAGAGAAGACTTGTGGCAAAGATCGCGGGGGGTGCATGCATGTTTGAAACGAGCGGACTTTCGTCTGTGGGAAATGTAGGCGCACGCAATGCGGAAGAAGCAAAAATTATTTTGAAAGAATTAAGGATCCCGCTGATCGCGGAGGATACCGGTTTAAATTACGGACGTACGGTAGAACTGGATTGTGAGACCGGAGATTTCAGAATTAAATCGGTGGGAAAAGAAATTAAAGTAATATAGAGGGACAGAAGATGAAAACCAATGGTGTACCGGCTATTATTATGTTGGCGGCAGGGTTTATTGACTGTGTGATTGCAATTCTTACGCACATGTCACTTTGGAATTTTACAAGACAGCTGTTACTGGTACTTGTCCTGTTTTATGTGATCGGTTGTGTGGTAAAAATGATCATTGACCGAAACTTCAAGGATATGGAAGATGACCAGAACGGGGAAGAAATGGAAGAGTCTAAAGAGGAGCAGGAAGCGGAAGGCTCTGGGGAACAGGAAAATACTGAACAGGCCAAAGATGCACAGGAGCAGTCGCAGGAGCAGCCGGAGGTTCAGGAGGAACAACAAACAAAGTAATTAACCGGGGCGGAATGATGTAGATGAAAACTGCGGATAAAGAAAAACTCTGGGATGCGTATCGTCAGAAGAAAACGCAGGAGACCAGAGAACAGCTGATAATTGAATATGCGCAGCTTGTAAAACTCGTAGCGGGAAGACTCAGCATGTATCTTGGACACAATGTGGAATATGATGATCTGGTCAGTTATGGGATTTTCGGACTGATTGACGCAATTGATAAATTTGATCTGGAAAAAAATGTAAAATTTGAAACATATGCGAGTTTGCGGATTCGTGGTGCTATTTTAGACCAGATTCGTAAAATGGACTGGATTCCAAGAAGTGTCCGGCAGCGACAGCGCAAAATTGATGAAGCGATGAAACAGATCGAGATGAGGACCGGTAAAACAGCTTCGGATGAAGAACTTGCAAAGCAGCTGGGGCTGACGGATGAGGAACTGTGCAGCTGGCAGACACAGCTTAAGGTGACCAATGTTGTGTCTTTGAATGAATTTGAAGAAAACGGTTCGGAGCCAATGATTGATTCGGCGCATCCGGTCCGGTTTTCACAGCCGGAAGAAGTGGTGGAGGAAGAAGAATTAAAAGAAAAACTGGCGGAATCCCTGGAACTTCTGACGGAGAAAGAGCGGCGCGTTATTGAACTTTATTATTATGAAGATATGACCCTAAAAGAAATCAGTAAAATATTGGAAGTGTCAGAATCACGTATTTCCCAGTTACATACCAAAGCATTAAACAAGATGCGTAAAAAAATGGGTGTTTATATGAATATTCTGACGGAGTAGGAGCGGATCTATGGCAATTGCACCAATCAATTATGCTACGATACAGCGTACCGCAGACATCGAGACATTTAAAAACCAGCAGGATACAAAACCGATGGTGGATCAGCAGAATATTCAGGTGCAGGTGGATCACAGGGAGGATGTTCTGCATCATCAGGTCATCCATCCGGAAGAAAATGAGCAGCTGGATAATCACACAGATGCCAGGGAAGAAGGAAAAAACAAATATAAAAAACAGGGATCTGTGAGAAAAAAAACAAACAAGGAAACGAAGCGGACGGGTGGCAATCCGGTTGGCGGCAGTTTTGATATGAAAATCTGAGGGAAAATATATGACGGGTGTGGAAATTACACTGATTCTGGTTGGAATCATTTTTGTTCTCGTAAGCTTTTTTGTTCAGGAAAAACTTACCCCGAAAGATGTACAGGAGATAACCAGATTAAGTGAGAAGGAATTAAAGATTATTGTCGAGCGGGAACTGAAAAATGCAAATGACAAGGTAGAAGATGCAATCGATGCAGTGGTAGAACAGTCCCAGGAGAATGCCAAGCGTCTGATGGAAAAAGAAACGAATGAGAAAATTATGGCAATCAACGAATATTCCAATACGGTGATTGAATCAATGAATAAAACGCATAATGAAATTCTCTTTTTATATAATATGCTCAATGACAAGCATACGGAACTGACTGGGCTTGCATCGCAGCTACAACAGTTTTCGGAGCAGGTAAAACATACACAGGATGAAATGATGACACATCTGACGGGAACGGTAAAAGAGCCTGAACCGGCAAGAACGGAAGTGTCAGAGCCTGTGGAGGAACAGCCGCAGCAGATTTCACCAAAAGCATCTGTGGCAGAGGAAACCGATAACGGAAGCTTCAACGATCAGGTACTTGCACTTCATCAAAACGGAGTGTCTGATGTGGAAATTGCCCGTAAGCTGGGACGGGGGCTTGGAGAAGTGAAGCTGGTGATCGGATTATACAAAGGGGAAGATGTCAGTGAGATTTAAATATTATTTACGTGGCTGCGGACTTGGAATTCTGGTTGCCTCGCTGGTATTTATTGTATCGTTACATGCACACGGCGGAGCGATGTCGGATGAAAAAGCTATGCAGAGAGCTTCGGAACTTGGAATGATCATGCCGGATGACACACAGACGCAGGAAGCAGAAACGCAGACAACAGAACTTCCGGTAAAGGAAACGAATCTTCCGGATACACAAAGAACGACACAGGCAGTGACACAGAAGGTTCCGCAGAACGATACACAAAAACAGACGGAGCGTGATACTTCTTCGGAACAGAATGACACACCAAAAGAGTCGGAGAAAAAGGCGGAAGAAAAGAAAAAAACACAGGACTCTCAAAAGAAAGAAGAAGAGAAGAAAAAAGCGCAGGAGACCGAGAAGAAAGAAACAAAAAAGGAAAAAGTCTCCATTACAATAAAAGGCGGAGAAGTGTGCAGGGAGATTGCACAGGATCTGCAGGAGAAAGGACTTGTCAAGGATGCGGAAGATTTCCGCAAATATATGCAGGATCACAATTATGCAAGATATATCCGTGTGGGGACATTTACGCTGGAAAAGGGAATGAACTATAGCGAGATTGCGAAAGTACTGACAAAAAAATAGTATAATAAAGCTTGCATGAAAGCCTTTGGTATGATATAATGCCAAAGGCTTTAAATTTTATTAAACACATGTATGGAAGCTGCCGGTGCCGGATCTACGCTTTTCCGGTGGCAGACTAATAGGAAGTACATGGAAGAAATCAACCAAACGGAGGTAATTAAAATGAGCGTAATTTCTATGAAACAGTTACTTGAGGCAGGTGTTCATTTCGGACATCAGACAAGAAGATGGAACCCTAAAATGGCTCCATACATCTACACAGAGCGTAACGGTATCTACATCATTGACTTACAGAAGTCTGTTGGCAAGGTAGATGAGGCATATGATGCAATTTCCGATATCGCTGCTCAGGGTGGTACCATTCTTTTCGTTGGTACAAAGAAGCAGGCACAGGATGCTATTAAGACTGAGGCAGAGCGTTGCGGAATGTACTATGTAAATGAGAGATGGTTAGGTGGAATGCTTACAAACTTCAGAACCATCCAGAGCCGTATTGCACGTCTGAAAGAAATCGAGACCATGTCTGAAGATGGAACATTTGATGTTCTGCCAAAGAAGGAAGTTATTGCACTGAAAAAAGAGTGGGATAAGTTAGAGAAGAACCTTGGCGGAATCAAGGATATGAAGAGAATTCCTGACGCTATCTTTATCGTAGATCCTAAGAAGGAGAGAATCTGCGTACAGGAAGCACAGTCTTTAGGAATCACACTGATCGGTATTGCTGATACAAACTGTGATCCGGACGAGTTAGATTATGTAATCCCAGGTAATGATGATGCAATCAGAGCCGTTAAGCTTATCGTTTCCAAGATGGCAGATGCTGTTATCGAGGCAAAGCAGGGAACTGAGGAAGTTGCTGCAGAAGCTGCTGAGGAGACAGTAGAAGAATAATTTTTGCATAATCATTCGAGAATTGGAGGAAAAAAAGATGGCAATTACTGCTGCTATGGTTAAGGAACTGCGTGAGATGACAGGCGCAGGCATGATGGATTGTAAGAAAGCTCTGACAGAGACAAACGGAGATATGGATGCCGCTGTTGACGTTTTGAAAAAAAGCGGTGCAGCCAAGATGGAAAAGAAGCAGAGCAGAATCGCTGCGGAAGGTATCGCAAGAGTTGCAGTAAACGGAAATGTTGCTGTTGTAGCTGAGGTTAACTCAGAGACAGATTTCGTTGCTAAAAATGAAACATTCCAGGAGTTTGTTCAGACAGTTGCAGATACAGCACTTGCTTCTGATTTAAACGGTGGAGCAAACGGCGAAGATATCGAGGCACTTCTTGCTACAAACGGACTCAGTGATCTGCTTGTTGAGAAGACAGCAACAATCGGAGAGAAGTTATCTGTGCGCAGATTCGCAAAGGTAACCGGTGATGCTGTTGCTTCTTATATTCACGGTGGCGGAAGAATCGGTGTTGTTATCGCTGCAGACGGTGCATCTGATGATGCTGCAAAAGAGGCTCTTACAAACATTGCTATGCAGGTTGCTGCAATGAACCCACAGTATATCAGCAGAAACGATATTTCCGCTGAGGAACTTGCAAAGATCAAAGAGATCACAATTGACAGCGCATTAAATGATGCAACAACTCTTCCAAAGCCTATCTTAAACAAATTACTGGACAAGGCAATCGGCGAGAAGGTATGGAGTGATGAGGATATCAATAACTTCGAAGAGCATAAGAGCAATATGAATTATGTCTGGAATTTCCTTTCCGATGCTGCAAAGGTTCAGCTGGGTGAGCTGGCTATGGCAGATAAGGCGTCTATCACTGCTGAGAAGATGTTCGGCGGTCTTGTAGAAGGTCGTGTATCCAAGCAGTTAAAGGAGATCTGCCTTCTTGATCAGACATACGTTAAGGCGGAAGATGGCAAGCAGTCCGTAGCTAAGTATCTTGAGTCTGTTTCCAAGGATCTTAAAATCACCAAGATGATTCGTTTCGAAGTTGGCGAGGGTATGGAAAAGAAACAGGAAGATTTCGCAGCAGAAGTTGCTGCCCAGATGAACGCATAATCCGTTCACAGAGTCAAGCTGTGTGAAAACACATAAGGAGTCGTGGTTTTGGAAAAATAAAGAAACCGTGGCTCCTTTTTTATAACAATTTTACAACAACAGGGAATTAAATCTTTACAAGTTTTCAAAATATGTTAAAATAGAAAAGGATATTTCCCGGTGGAGGAACAGGATGAGTACAAAAGATTCAGAAGCTCTGGAGCAGCAGCGTCAGAGGAGAAATCGCATCAACCGTATGAAAACGGGAATCATTGTGACGATTACGGTATGGATGCTTGTCTCACTGTTGGCAATTATCCTTCTGACGGTGCAGGTAGCACGTTTGAGCAGCCATGTAAAGAGACTGGAGAAAGCGGGACAGACAACCGTTTCGCAAAATATTCCGGATTCCGAAAATGTGCAGGCTGCGGATACAGAAAGCAGTGGGCAGGAGACACAGAAATCTGCTTACGATAAAGTTGTGACGGGGATTGATTCCGAGGACAATATGGCAAAAGAGGGAGATGCACATAAAGTATATCTTACTTTTGACGGCGGACCGGATGAAAATACGGACAAGATTCTCGACGTATTGGATAAATACGGAGTAAAAGCAACTTTTTTCGTAGTAGGGGATGATTCCAAGGATATGCAGGAGGTCTATAAGAGGATTGTAAAAGACGGACATACACTTGGAATGCATTCCTTTTCCAACAAATACAGTACAATATATGCCTCCACAGAGGCATTTGAACAGGATTTTGATAAGATTTCCTCATATCTGAAAGACGTTACGGGAGTCAATAGTCTCTATTATCGTTTTCCGGGAGGAAGCAGCAATGAGATCAGCAATGTAAATATGGCTGAATTCGTTCGTGTCTTAAATGAAAAGGGAATTACATACTTTGACTGGAACGTTTCCGCAGGAGATACTTCATCGGATTATACGGTGGATGATGTTGTGACAAATGTGACAGAAGGAGTAAAAAGATACAAAACCTCGGTTGTGTTATTACACGACGGAGATGACAAGTCAACAACGGTAGAGGCTCTGGAACCTTTGATTCAGAAACTGCAACAGATGAAAGCTGAGATTCTGCCGATTGATGAAAATACAAAAGTCATTCAATATATCAAGGCAGATAGTGTTGAATAAATATGAGTGGAGGAAGCACGATGGGATTATTTAAAGATTTTAAGGATGATTTTTCCCAGGCAGTCAATGAAATGATGCCGGGAGCAGACGTTCCGGGAAAAGAAAACAAGACAGAAGATCTGGTAGTTAACACTCTGGGAGAAGATGTGGATGTAAAATCCGAATTATCCAAACTGGATGGTTTACTGGAGCAGGTACAGAAGGATGACGGGTCTGATACACAAAAGTTAGAGTCGGAGCTTCCACCAATTCACAAAGAGGATAAAAAACCGGTGATCACACCAGCTGTGGACCCGGTAATCAATACATTTAATGAGGAGAAAAAAATTATGAGCGACACAACAATGGAAACCCCAAAGCCAACAGCACCAGTGATGAATAACAAAGTGAATCCGGATGCAGTTTCAGATGAGACATCTGTTATAACCGCAGGAACTGTTCTGACCGGTGATATCGCGTCTGACGGATCATTTGATATTCAGGGAACCATCAACGGAAATGTAACCTGTAATGGTAAGCTGGTTGTAACCGGAACCATTAACGGAAACAGTGCAGCTTCAGAGTTTTTTGCTGATGTGGCAAAAGTTGAGGGAGAAGTTGTAAGTTCCGGTACAGTTAAGATTGGAGCCGGTTCTGTGATCATTGGTAATATTGCAGCAGCTTCTGCAGTTATTGCAGGTGCAATCAAGGGTGATATCGATGTACAGGGACCTGTTGTTGTTGATACATCTGCAGTAGTCATGGGAAATATCAAATCCCGTTCCGTACAGATTAATAACGGTGCAGTAATCGAAGGTTTCTGCTCTCAGTGTTATGCTGATATTGATGTACAGGGACTTTTTGACGGAAAGTAAAATTAATCATAGGAGACAGATACGATGAAACGTATTTTATTAAAACTCAGTGGAGAGGCACTGGCCGGGGACAAGCATCATGGATTTGATGAGCCGACAGTTACGGTTGTTGCAAAGCAGGTAAAGCAATTGGTAGATACAGGTGTACAGGTTGGTATTGTCATCGGAGGAGGCAACTTCTGGAGAGGACGTACCAGTGAGACGATCGACCGTACAAAAGCCGATCAGATCGGTATGCTTGCTACGGTTATGAACTGTATTTATGTGTCAGAAATTTTCCGTTCCGTTGGAATGATGACTTCCGTGCTTACCCCGTTTGAGTGCGGATCTATCACAAAGTTATATTCCAAGGATCGTGCAAATAAATATTTTGCACATAACATGGTTGTATTTTTTGCAGGTGGTACCGGACATCCATATTTCTCAACAGATACGGCAACGGTACTTCGTGCGGTAGAGATTGAAGCAGATGGAATTTATCTTGCCAAGGCAATCGATGGTGTATATGACAGCGATCCGAAAGTAAATCCATCCGCTAAGAAATATGATCAGGTTTCCATTCAGGAAGTCATTGATAAAAAACTTGCGGTCGTTGATTTGACAGCATCCGTAATGTGCATGGAAAACCACATTCCAATGTATGTATTCGGACTTGGTGAAACGAACAGCATTGTAAACGCGGTAAACGGCCAGTTCAACGGAACCGTCGTTACTGTGGACTAGGAGGATATAGTATATGGACGAGAGATTACAGATTTTTCAGGATAAAATGGAGAAATCCCTTGCCAATTTAAATGAGGAGTTCGCGGGAATCCGTGCAGGACGTGCGAATCCGCATGTGTTGGACAAACTTCGTGTTGATTATTACGGAACACCGTCTCCGATTCAGAGCGTTGCAAATGTCAGTGTTCCGGAGCCGAGAATGATTCAGATTCAGCCATGGGAAGCATCTATGGTAAAAGAAATTGAAAAAGCCATTCTCAGTTCGGATCTGGGAATTACCCCGACGAATGACGGAAAACTGATTCGTCTGGTATTTCCGGAACTGACCGAAGAGCGAAGAAAAGAGCTGGCAAAAGATATTAAGAAAAAAGGTGAGGGTGCCAAGGTCGCTGTGAGAAATATCCGCAGAGATGCGATGGATCATTTCAAAAAAGTAGGCAAGGCGGAGGATATTTCTGAGGACGAGATCAAGGATCTCGAAGACGGAATCCAGAAACTGACCGATCAGTATGTTGCACAGATTGACAAGGCTGTGGATGCCAAGTCGGATGAAATTCTTACAGTATAAGATGTTTAAGGGACATAAGCCTGTGGCTATGTCCCTTTTTCACTTGCAGGAAAGAGGGGAACAAGATTGATGAAAATTCCAAAACATGTGGCGATTATACTCGATGGGAATGGAAGATGGGCAAAAAGCAAGGGTATGCCACGCAATTATGGACATACCGTTGGCGCAAAGAATGTAGAAACGGTTTGTCAGGCTGCAGATGAGCTTGGAATTGAGTACCTGACACTGTATGCATTTTCCACGGAAAACTGGAATCGTCCGGACAGCGAAGTGGCTGCACTGATGAAACTGCTGGAGAGTTATTTGAAAAACTGTATCCGCACGGCAAATAAAAATAATATGCGGGTACGTGTGATTGGGGAACTTTCCAGATTATCCGAAAGTTTTCAGAAAAAGATTCAGGAACTGGAAGAAGTTTCCGCGGCAAATACGGGACTGAATCTGACCATTGCCATCAATTATGGAAGCCGGGATGAGATGCTTCGGGCCATGAAGCATATGTTTACTGATATAAAGAATGGCAGAATCACGGAGGAGGAAATCAATGAGAAAACCTTTTCCGGATATCTGGATACAAGGGAACTTCCAGACCCGGATTTACTGATTCGTACAAGTGGAGAGCAGCGGCTTTCCAATTATCTGCTGTGGCAGCTTGCGTATAGCGAATTTTATTTTACGGATGTTCCGTGGCCGGATTTTCATAAAAAAGAATTGGAATTAGCTGTGGAAGCGTATAATAAACGAGACAGACGCTTTGGCGGACTTAAGGAGGAAGAATAGGATGTTTAAAACGAGACTGTTAAGCGGAATCGTGCTGGTAATTCTGGCTCTGTTTTTGATTATTTCAGGCCATGAAATTTTATTATTTGCAACACTTGCCATTTCCTGTATCGGAATGTTTGAATTATATCGCGTGTTCAAGATGGAAAAGACCGTTCTGGCAGGCGTTGGATATCTGGCGGCAATCGTTTATTACTGTAATTTACAGTGGAAGTTTCTGCCGGATCTTATGATTTTATTTATGGCATTTTTGATTCTGTTAATGTTTGTATTTGTATTTGCATATCCGAAATTTCATGCAGATCAGGTGATGGCAGCATTTTTTGGATTCTTCTATGTAGCGGTCATGCTTTCTTATGTATATCAGATCCGTACGCTGGAGAGAGGGTTATATCTTGCCTTTCTTGTATTTTTATGTTCGTGGGGATGCGATACCTGTGCATATTGCGTCGGAATGCTGATCGGAAAGCACAAGATGTCGCCGAAACTCAGTCCGAAAAAATCGGTAGAGGGTGCAGTGGGAGGTGTGGCAGGTGCTGCGCTTCTGACCGCTTTATATTGTTTTATTTTCCGTAGCCCGATGCATCTGGAACGTGGAGAAATTGTAATTCTTGCTGTGATTGCGGCAATTGCCGGACTGATTTCCATGGTAGGGGATCTGACAGCTTCTGCCATCAAAAGAAATTATGATATCAAGGATTACGGAAAGTTGATTCCAGGTCATGGAGGAATTCTCGACCGGTTTGACAGCATGATTATTACTGCACCAATCATTTATTTCCTGGCGCTTCATATGCTGTAAGAGGTGAACGATGAAAAAGATAGCAATTTTGGGATCGACAGGGTCCATTGGAACACAGACACTTTCTGTGATTGAAGAACATGCAGATGATTTTGAAGTGACCGCACTTGCCTGTGGAAACAATATCCGTCTGCTGGAAGAACAAATGCGGAAATTTCGCCCAAAGCTTGTTGCTGTGTGGAGCAAAGAGGCAGCAGCTTCCCTTCGGGTCCGCACGGCGGATCTGGGCATTCCTGTGGAAACCGGAATGGATGGATTACTTGCGGTTGCAACTTATGAAGAGTCGGAAATTCTGGTGACGGCGATTGTCGGGATGCTCGGAATCCGGCCGACCATTGCAGCCATAAAGGCAAAGAAAACGATTGCCCTGGCAAACAAAGAAACGTTAGTTACGGCAGGACATCTGATTATTCCGCTTGCAGCGGAGTATGGAGTGTCCATTCTTCCGGTAGACAGTGAACATAGTGCCATTTTCCAGTCTTTGCAGGGAAACGAAGAAAATCCGATCAGTAAAATCCTTCTTACCGCATCCGGAGGACCGTTCCGGGGCAGAAAGAAGCAGGATCTGCTCCATATACAGGTGGAAGATGCATTAAAGCATCCGAACTGGTCCATGGGACACAAGGTGACCATTGATTCTTCGACACTTGTGAACAAAGGGCTTGAGGTTATGGAAGCAAAATGGCTGTTTGGCGTACAACTCGAACAGATTGAAGTTGTCGTGCATCCGCAGAGTGTCATTCATTCTGCTGTGGAATATGAGGATGGTGCAGTGATTGCGCAGCTTGGAACGCCGGATATGCGTCTGCCGATTCAGTATGCACTGTATTACCCAAAGCGGAAACATTTATCCGGGAAGCGTCTGGATCTTTTTGCTCTTCGTGACCTTACGTTTGAGCGCCCGGATACGGATACCTTCCGTGGGCTTTCCCTGGCATATGATGCTGCCAGACGGGGAGGAAATATCCCAACGGTTTTTAATGCCGCAAATGAAAAGGCAGTGGCAATGTTTCTGGACAGAAAAATCGCTTATCCGGAAATTACGGAAATGATTGAAGCTGCAATGGAAGAAGTCAGCTATATCGCACATCCGGATTTAGAGCAGATCTTAGAGACAGAGCAGGCAACATATGAATATATAGGGAGCAGGTGGTAAAAAAAATGAAAATTGTATCATTTCTTATCGCATTTGTAATATTTAGTATTGTAATTTTATTTCATGAACTGGGGCATTTTTTGCTTGCAAAGGCAAACGGAATCCGGGTAAATGAATTTTGTTTCGGCCTTGGACCGACTATCTGTGGGATACAAAAAGGCGAAACCAAATACTGCATTAAGGCATTTCCGTTTGGAGGAGCCTGCATGATGGAAGGGGAAGACGAAGATTCGACGGACAATCGTGCATTTGGTAAAAAGCCGGTATGGGGACGTATGAGCGTCGTATTTGCAGGACCTTTTTTTAACTTTATTCTTGCATTTATTTTCGCGTTTATCCTGATGAGCTGTGTGGGATATGATAAGCCGGTTCTTTCCGGGGTAATGGAAGGATATGCCGCAGAAGAGGCAGGTCTTCAGGAAGGGGATGAGATTATCCGGATGAATCATTTTTCGGTTCATTTCAGCAGAGAAATCACTGCATACGGAACATTTCATTCCGGGGAAACCATTAAAGTCACTTATGCAAGGGATGGGCAGAAACATACGACAACACTGGTTCCGAAACTGGATAAAGAGACCGGAAGATATCTGTACGGATTTCAGACCATGGGAAATGTCCGGGTAAAGGGAAACGTGCTCACAAACTTAAAAAACAGTTTTTACGAGGTGCGATACTGGATTTATACCACTATCCAGAGTCTGAAAATGCTTGTGACACGTCAGGTATCTCCAAACGAACTGAGCGGACCGGTCGGTATCGTAAAATCAATCGGAGACACCTATCAGCAGTCTGTAAAAAATGACGGGTATTACTATGCACTTTTGAATATGCTCAACTGGACGATTCTTTTATCTGCGAATCTGGGCGTTATGAATCTGCTGCCGCTTCCGGCACTGGACGGAGGCCGGCTGTTATTTCTGATTATTGAGGCGATCCGCAGAAAGCGGATTGATCCAGACAAAGAAGGCATGGTAAATCTGGTTGGTATTGTATTGTTGTTTGGACTGATGTTTATTGTTATGTTCAATGACATTCGAAAACTATTTATCTAAGAGGCTAGAGGCGTTATGATGGAGAGACATATCACAAAGGAAGTACAGATTGGAAACAGATGGATTGGAGGAAATCATCCGATTGCGATTCAGTCTATGACAAATACAAAGACAGAGGATGTTGCGGCAACGGTGGCACAGATTAAGCAGCTGACAAAAGTCGGTTGTGAAATTATCCGCTGCGCGGTTCCCACCCAGGAGGCAGCTGCTGCGCTGACGGAAATCAAAAAACAGATTACCATCCCGCTGGTTGCGGATATCCATTTTGATTACCGGCTTGCGATTGCAGCCATGGAGCACGGTGCGGATAAAATTCGTATCAATCCCGGAAACATTGGAAGTCGTGAGCGTGTAAAAGCGGTTGTGGATGTGGCAAAAGAGCGCCGGATTCCTATCCGTGTGGGCGTCAACAGCGGATCTTTAGAGAAGGGTCTTGTGGAAAAATACCATGGTGTGACCGCAGAGGGAATTGTGGAGAGCGCAATGGATAAAGTGAAACTGATCGAAGATATGGGCTATGATAATCTTGTGATCAGTATCAAATCCTCGGATGTCATGATGTGTGTCAAAGCACATGAGCTGATCGCAAAACAGACGGATCATCCGCTGCATGTGGGAATCACAGAGGCGGGAACACTGATCAGCGGGAATATCAAATCCGCAATCGGTCTGGGACTGATTTTAAACCAGGGAATCGGGGATACCATCCGTGTTTCTCTGACCGGGGACCCGTTGGAAGAGATTAAATCCGCAAAACTGATTCTTCGTACCCTCGGACTTCGCAAAGGGGGCGTGGAAGTGGTTTCCTGTCCGACCTGCGGAAGAACCCGCATTGATCTGATCGGGCTTGCCAATCAGGTAGAAACGATGGTTTCGGAATTTCCGCTTGATATCAAAGTGGCGGTAATGGGATGTGTGGTAAACGGACCGGGAGAGGCAAAGGAAGCCGATATCGGGATTGCCGGAGGTGTCGGCGAGGGTCTGATTATCAAACATGGAGAAATTTACAAAAAGGTACCGGAAGCAGAACTTCTGCCGGCACTGCGTTATGAATTGGAACATTGGAGTGAAGACTGATGTCAAAAGCATTTCGTGAAGCCTTTCCGACACTGAAACTGGAGGAAGAACTCGAAGGGCTGTTAGATACAACTGAAGTGACAAAAATAAGTGCGAATCATGAACATACTCATATTCGCATTTATTTGCGTGCAAAAAGACTTATTTTCAAAAAAAACATATGGAAACTTGAAAAAGCGATTACCGAACAGATTTTTCAGAACCGGGCCATACAGGTAAAGATCATAGAGTCTTATGAGCTTTCCGAACAGTATACCCCGAAGTCTCTGATAGAGGTGTATAAAGACAGTATTTTAGATGAACTGAATGCCTACAGTGTGCTCGAATACAATCTGTTGCGGACGGCGGACATGGAATTTCCGGAAGAGGACCGTCTGATTCTGACGATGGATGAGACTATTATTGCCAAAACCCGTACGGATGAGATTATCGAATTTTTAGAGAAAGTGATCTGTGAGCGCTGTGGAATGAATCTGAAAATATTTCCACAATACCGGAAACCGCAGGAGAGCAAATACCGGAAAAATTCCGAAGAACAGATCCGGCAGGAAGTGGCAGGAATTGTTGCGCGGACGAAGCTGGTTATGGAAGGAAAATCCCAGGAAACGGAAGAAAAAGAGAAAACTGTCGAAACAGAAGAAAAAACAAAGACAATTGCAAAAACGGCAGGAAATCGTGCAGACACTTCAAAAAATGGTACAAATTATGCAAAACCAAAGCAGAAGTTTGAAAAGCGGGGAGAGTTCCGCCGGAAATTCGAGTCGGATAACGGCAAAAAATCCATGAATCCGGATGTAATATACGGAAGAGACTTCGAAGAAGAGAGCATGGAGATTGAGAAGATTGACGGACCGATCGGAGAGGTTGTGATCCGCGGAAAGATTCTGTCGGTAGATACCCGTGAGATCCGCAATGAAAAGACCATCATTATTTTTTCCGTGACGGATTTTACCGATACGATTGTTCTTAAAATTTTTGCGAGAAATGATGATGTACCGGAGCTGTTAAAAGAAATCAGCGGGGGAAAGTTTGTGCGTGTCAAAGGTGTTGCAACCATTGATAAGTTCGACAGTGAACTTACCATCGGTTCTATCGTCGGAATCAAGAAATGCGCCGATTTTACAACGGTCCGTATGGATACCAGCGTAGAAAAACGCATAGAGCTGCACTGCCATACCAAAATGAGTGATATGGATGGCGTTTCAGATGTCAAGGATATTGTCAAGCGTGCCATGAAATGGGGGCATAAGGCGATTGCCATTACCGATCACGGGGATGTGCAGGCGTTCCCGGATGCCAATCATACCGTACCGTCCGATTCGGATTTTAAAGTCATTTACGGCGTGGAGGCATATCTGGTCGATGATTTAAAGGGGATGGTGACGGACAGCCAGAACCAGGATCTGGATGCAGATTATGTGGTATTTGATTTGGAGACAACCGGATTTAGTCCGGAGACCAACCGCATTATAGAGATCGGGGCGGTGAAGGTGCAGAACGGAAAGATCGTGGACAAATTCTCAACGTTTGTCAATCCACAAGTGCCGATTCCGTTTCGGATTGAGCAGCTGACGTCGATCAATGATTCCATGGTGATTGATGCACCTGTCATTGCAGACATTCTTCCGGAATTTATGAAATTCTGCGAGGGATGTGTTATGGTTGCCCATAATGCCGATTTCGATATGAGTTTTATCAAGAAAAACTGCCAGAGGCTGGATATTCCATGCAAGCCGACGATTGTGGATACGGTTGCCCTGGCGCGTGTCCTGCTTCCGAATCTGAACCGTTTTAAGCTGGATACGGTTGCAAAAGCGCTGGGAGTATCCTTGGAAAATCACCATCGTGCAGTGGATGATGCCGGATGTACGGCAGAGATTTTTGTGAAGTTTATTGAGATGCTCCGGGAGCGCGGTATGTCTACCTTAGACGAAGTGAATGCAATGGGAACCTCATCGGTGCAGAATGTACAAAAGATGCCGACTTATCATGCGATCATTCTTGCCACCTGCGATCAGGGGCGGACAAACCTGTATAAGCTGATTTCGCTGGCGCATATCAAATATTATCACCGGCGTCCGAGGATTCCGAAGAGTGAATTTATCAGGTACCGGGATGGACTTCTGATCGGGTCTGCCTGCGAAGCGGGAGAGTTGTACCGGGCAATTTTAAATGGCCGTCCGGAGGAAGAAATTTCTAGACTGGTAAACTTTTATGATTATCTGGAAATCCAGCCGCTCGGAAACAATGCATTCCTTGTAAGAGATGAAGATTCTCCGGTTGCGTCCAATGACGATCTGATTGAGATCAATAAAAAGATTGTCCGGCTCGGTGAACAGTTCCATAAGCCGGTGGTGGCAACCTGTGATGTGCATTTTTTAGATCCGGAGGATGAAATTTACCGGAGAATTATCATGGCAGGGCAGGGATTTAAAGATGCGGATGAGCAGGCTCCCCTTTTTCTGCGGACGACGGAAGAGATGCTGAAAGAATTTGCCTATCTTGGAAGTGAAAAAGCAGAAGAGGTTGTTATTACAAACACAAACCGGATTGCGGATATGTGCGAAAAAATTTCTCCCGTTCGTCCGGATAAGTGTCCGCCGGTCATTGAAAATTCGGATCAGATGCTGCGTGACATCTGTTACAACAAAGCACATAAAATGTATGGAGATCCACTGCCGGAAATTGTGCAGGAACGTTTAGACCGGGAATTAAATTCCATTATCAGCAATGGGTATGCTGTGATGTATATTATTGCGCAGAAGCTGGTTTGGAAATCCAACGAAGACGGCTACCTGGTCGGATCGCGTGGATCGGTCGGAAGTTCTTTCGTTGCGACAATGTCCGGTATTACGGAGGTGAACCCGCTGCATGCGCATTATCTGTGCAAACATTGCCAGTACAGCGATTTTGATTCGGATCTGGTAAAATCTTTTTCCGGCCGAAGTGGATGTGATATGCCGGATAAGCTCTGTCCGCGCTGCGGAAAACCGCTTTCCAAAGAAGGGTTTGATATTCCGTTTGAGACGTTCCTGGGATTTAAGGGAAATAAAGAGCCGGATATCGACTTGAACTTTTCCGGAGAGTACCAGAGTAAGGCACATAAATACACCGAAGTTATCTTCGGGGAGGGACAGACCTTTAAGGCAGGAACGATCGGTACGCTGGCAGATAAGACGGCATTCGGTTATGTCAAAAATTATTATGAAGAGCGCGGCGTACATAAGAGAAACTGTGAAATTGACCGGATCGTACTTGGATGTGTCGGGGTGCGTCGTACTACGGGACAGCATCCGGGTGGTATCGTTGTTCTTCCGATGGGGGAACAGATTTATACATTTACCCCGGTTCAGCATCCAGCAAATGATATGACGGTCGATATTACGACCACACATTTTGATTATCACTCGATTGACCATAATCTTTTAAAACTTGACATTCTCGGACACGATGATCCTACCATGATCCGTATGCTGCAGGATCTGACGGGCGTAGATCCGACGCAGATCCCGCTGGATGATAAGGCTGTCATGTCGCTGTTTCAGGATACTTCCGCACTTGGCATCACGCCGGATGATCTGGTGAACTGTCAGCTGGGAGCATTGGGTATCCCGGAGTTTGGTACAGACTTTGCCATGGGCATGTTAATAGACACACAGCCAAAAGAATTTTCGGATCTGGTGCGTATTGCAGGGCTGTCCCATGGTACGGATGTATGGCTTGGCAATGCACAGACGCTGATCCAGGAAAAGAAGGCAACGATTTCTACCGCCATCTGTACAAGGGATGATATCATGATCTATCTGATCAGTATGGGACTGGATTCCGAGGAATCGTTTAAGATTATGGAGAATGTCCGGAAGGGAATTGTGGCAAAAGGAAAATGTGACAAATGGCCGGAATGGAAGCAGGATATGATCGATCACAATGTACCGGACTGGTATATCTGGTCCTGTGAGAAGATTAAGTACATGTTCCCGAAAGCCCATGCAGCCGCGTATGTTATGATGGCATGGCGCATTGCCTACTGTAAAGTGTTTTATCCGCTGGCTTACTATGCAGCATATTTTTCTATCCGTGCGACCGCTTTCAGTTATGAGCTGATGTGTCAGGGAAAAGAAAAACTGGAAGGATATATGCATGAGTACGAAAAGCGCAAGGACGAGCTCTCCAAAAAAGAGCAGGATACCTACAAAGATATGCGTCTGGTACAGGAAATGTATGCCAGAGGATTTGAATTTCTTCCGCTGGATATCTATAAGTCAGAACCGCATCATTTTCAGATTGTGGATGGAAAACTGCTGCCGGCGCTCAATACGATTGACGGACTTGGCGATAATGCGGCAGTTGCGATTGCAGAAGCGGCAAAAGACGGAATTTTTCTTTCCAAGGATGATTTTAGGGAACGGACAAAAGTATCAAAGACAACCATAGAACTGATGAGTGATCTGGGATTGTTTGGCGATATGCCGGAATCCAATCAGCTTTCCCTGTTTGATTTTGGCGCGTAATGTTATGGAAGTTTTGAAAAACAAAAGAGGAGGAACCGCATGTTTGGGTTCCTCCTCTTTTACAGACTTATACATTTATTTTTTGATAACGCCGGGATGGAAAGCGGTGAGTGTTCCCGGATGATCGGTCGGTGTACAGAACATTTCTTTTGTCTTAAAATCGGTAAAATAGATGTAACTGGAAGTGACGTTGATATTGGAGTAATTGCCCTGTGCCAGTTCCTGATATCCACTGCCGTCATTTTTGATCATACAAAGGGCCGGATTGTCTTCGGAATAGCGCTGATAAAAAATACTGCTTCCGTATACATTGTAGAGATCCAGACTGTCCTTGGTAAGTGTAACCGGATGACCGGATTTCATATTGGTATGTACCAGGGCGTTGTTCTGATCCACATCCATATAATAGACATTGTCATCACTGGTTACAATCGGTTTGAAAGAATTACATTCATAGACTTTGCTTAAACTGTCACTGGCGGTATCCAGCTGATAGATGGCACCGTCACTTTCGGTTCCGCTGGTATAAATATACTGACCCAGCGTGCTGCATGTAAAAATGTAAGGCGAATATACTTTTTTGCGTCCTTCGCCATCGATTCCGATCTTGTAAAGCGTTGTAGCATCCTTGTCATCATAGTGCAGATAATAAATGTAGTTTCCGACAAGCGAGGCATACAGGCAGGGATCTTTGTCTAAAATTTTAGTGTTTTCTCCATTCTGGTCAATTCTGCACAGACTGTTTCTTGCGTAGGAGAAGAAATCAAATCCGGTTCCATTATTTTCATTATTGCGTACATAGTATACATAATGGTCATCGGCGTTGATATACATGACACGGTCATAACTGAGTTTTTTCAGATGATTGCCGTTTGTATCCATGGAATACAGCCGGTAATCGTCATCCGGATTGGCAAAATAAACGGTTCCGTTTTTCTCACAAAACAAGCCGGCATTGTAAAGGTTTCCGGCAGTATTTCCGTTGACATAGCTTGTGTTGTATTTGATCTTACTTTTCTGATGGCTGTAAAAGCCCAGTCCTGCAAATACTACGACCAGAACAGCAATTATAATTATGGGCAAACGTTTTTTCATAATATCGAGTCCTCCTTGGTAAGTTGTATCTTGCCTTTTATACCTTTGTGTTATAAAATTTTATCATAAATCATGAAGGAGCGCTATATGAAAGATTTACTAGATATCCGAAAAGATATTGATAAAATTGACGAACAGATCGTAAAACTCTATGAGGAACGGATGAAACTGACCTCGGATGTGGCTGAATACAAAATAAATACCGGGAAGCAGATTTTTGACAAGGAGAGAGAGGAATCCAAGCTGGCAACGCTGCAGAAAAAAGCGGAAAGTGATTTTACCAGACACGGAATCCGTGAACTTTTTGAGCAGATCATGGCGATGAGCCGTAAGAAACAGTATAAACTGCTGACGGAGCATGGAATTATGCCTCCGCAGGAGTTTGAGCCGATTCACACGCTGGATTATTCCAATGCAAGGATTGTTTTTCAGGGACTCGAAGGTGCCTACAGCCAGCTTGCCATGGAACAGTTTTTTGGAGAAAACTGCAATAATTTCCATGTGGAGAGCTGGAAAGATGCCATGGAGGCCATTAAGAACGGGGAAGCGGATTATGCGGTACTCCCGATCGAGAATTCTTCGGCAGGAATTGTCTCGGAAAATTATGATCTTCTGGTGGAATATGATAATTATATTGTCGGGGAGCAGATCATCCGTATTGATCATGCACTTTTAGGACTGGAAGATGCGGATGAGAGAGATATCCGTACCGTGTATTCGCACAAACAGTCACTGATGCAGTGCAGTGAATTTCTGGACAGTCATGCGGACTGGGAAAAATTCAGTGTCAGCAATAATGCCGTTGCAGCCAAGAAGGTCAAAGAGGATGGGGAGATTTCCCAGGCGGCGATTGCCAGTGCAAAAAATGCCCAGATTTATGGGTTGAAAGTATTACGCAATTCCATTCAGAATAATAAAAATAATTCGACCCGGTTTATTGTTGTGACAGGGAAAAAAGTATATACCGATCAGGCAGACCGGATCAGCATCTGTTTTGAGATTAATCACGAAAGCGGTGCTTTATATCATGCACTGTCGCATTTTATTTATAATGGACTGAATATGACAAATATCCAGTCACGTCCGTTACAGAATAAAAACTGGGAATATCGTTTCTTTGTTGATTTTGAGGGAAGATTTGAGGATCATGCAGTGCAGAATGCGCTGCGCGGACTTCGGGAGGAAACAATTGCATTCCGGATTCTTGGTACGTATTAGTCAGAATTGGTGAAAGAAGGTGGGCGTATGGCAATTCACACATTTGCAGCAATTTATATTGGCACATACGATGTGAGCCTGAAGGTATTTGAGTTTACAAACAGAAAAAAGTTTCATGAGGTGGATCACATCCGGTCCCGGCAGGAACTGGGAAAAGGCACTTATGGCACAGGGACAATCGGATATGAGCAGGTGGAAGAACTTTGTGAAACACTGGCGCAGTTTAAAGAGATCATGGAAAGCTACAAGGTAGACAGTTATGAAGTCTGTGCAGCCGCCGCACTCCGGGATACCACAAATGAGATATTTGTCCTTGACCAGATTTATCTTAGAACCGGATTCCGGGTAAAGGTGTTAAGCAACTCGGAACACCGTTTTATCAGTTATAAAGCGGTGGCTGGCAGTCCGGTGTTTGAGGAGATGATAAAGACGAGTGCAGCAGTCGTGGATGTCGGCGGGGCGAGTGTGCAGATCACATTATTCCGTGACGGGAAAATGATCACGACACAACACATGGAAACAGGCATTATGCGCCTGCGGAATCTGCTTGGAGACCGCGGATACTCCCTGAAAATGTATGAAAACCAGATTGAGGAATATGTCAATAAAAAACTCGAGGGATTTCGCTCCATGTACATGAATACGCCGGTGGATTATCTGATCCTGATCAGTGACTATGCCGGCGGCCTGGTCAAAAAAATTGAGGAAAAAGGCGGAAAAAGCCGGCAGGTAAAGCTGGATAAATTCTCTAAATTTATCGATAAACTGCTCAAAAAAACGCTGGAGGAGATCACAGCGGAATTAAATCTTTCAGATGAGAGGGAACCGCTGATCATTCCGGCACTTGTGCTGTATAAGATGATGGCACAGAATGTGAATCCAAAAGAGGTATGGGTGCCGGGAGCAAACATTCAGGATGGTATGGCATTTGATTATGCACAGCACAATAAACTGCTGGCATCGACACATGATTTTGATGCGGATGTCATTTCGGCGGCCACATTTTTATCGGAGCATTACCACAGTTTTTCTCCACACATTCAGACACTTTCCAAGCTATCCATTAAGATTTTTGATGCGATGAAACAGGAACACGGACTTGGAAAGCGAGCGCGTCTGCTGCTTCAGGTGGCTACAATCCTGCATGACTGTGGAAAGTATGTCAGCTTTGCGGAAGCGTCGGAGAGTACGTATCATATTATCATGTCCTCAGAGATTATCGGTCTGACCCATCAGGAGCGCGAGATTGTTGCACAGATCGTGCGCTACAATACTCTTCCGCTGGATCCGTATGAGGAAGTCGCTGATGTATTGAGCCAGGAAGAGTATCTTTGTGTGGCAAAACTTTCGGCAATTCTTCGTGTGGCAAATGCGCTGGATCAGAGTCATAAACAGAAGTTTAAAAATATCCGGATCGCGGTAAGGGAGAGAAAACTCGTGATTACGGTCGAGGCATTTGAGGATATTGCGCTGGAACAGGCATTGTTTGACGCAAAGACCTCTTATTTTGAAAATGTATACAGCATGAAACCTGTTTTAAAAGAGAAGCGTATTTATAACTATTAGATCGGAGGGCTTTTATGGACACAAAAATAGATTTTAAAGATCCGGCATATTATGAAAACCGTGAGCTCAGCTGGATTAAGTTTGACCAGCGTGTATTAAGTGAAGCAAGAGATAAATCCATTCCGCTTTTGGAGCGGTTGAAATTTGTCAGTATTACTTCTTCCAATCTGGATGAATTTTTTATGGTAAGGGTGGCATCCTTAAAGGATATGGTACACGCAAAATATAAAAAGCGTGATATCGCCGGAATGACCGCCACGGAGCAGCTTTCCGCCATCAATAAACAGGCGCGGGAACTGGTCAATATCCAGTACAGTACTTTCAGCCGTTCCCTGATGCCGCTTCTGCGTAAAGAAGGAATTTATCTTCTGGATGCACATGAGGATCTGAACGAGGAACAGGCGCGTTTTGTGGATCGCTATTTTATGGAAAATGTATATCCGGTACTCACCCCGATGGCAGTGGATGCGTCGCGTCCGTTTCCGCTGATTCGCAATAAGACACTGAATATTGCAGCACTTCTGACCGGAAAGAAAACGGAGGATGAGACTGTGTTTGCGACCGTGCAGGTGCCAAGTGTTCTGCCGCGTCTGGTACAGATTCCAAGCGAAGGGGAAACGAAGTCTTTCATTCTGCTTGAGCAGATTATAGAACGCAACATAGGCATACTGTTTTCCAATTACAAGGTATTGTGTGCGTATCCGTACCGGATCATGCGAAACGCAGATCTGACGATTGATGAGGATGAGGCATCGGATTTGCTGAAAGAGATTGAGAACAAATTAAAGATGCGTCAGTGGGGAGAAGTTATCCGTCTGGAAATTGAAGAGAAGGTAGATAAAAAGCTTCTGAAATTTTTAAAGACGGAGCTGAAAGTGTCGGATGAGGATATTTTTCAGATTGCAGGTCCGATTGATCTGACTTTTTTAATGAAAATGTATGGGATTGACGGATATGACCATCTCCGCTATAAACCGTATACGCCGCAGCAGGTGCCGGAAATTACACCGGGAAGTGACATTTTTGCCGCAATCCGCAAAGGGGATATTTTTCTGCATCATCCATACGAAACCTTTGATCCGGTTGTGGATTTCATCCGGCAGGCATCCAAAGATCCGGATGTCCTGGCGATTAAACAGACACTGTATCGTGTCAGCGGAAATTCCCCGATTATCAGCAGTCTGGCACAGGCAGCGGAAAACGGCAAGCAGGTGTCGGTTCTGGTTGAGCTGAAAGCCCGTTTTGATGAGGAGCACAACATTGTCTGGGCGAAAAAACTGGAACAGGCAGGCTGTCATGTGATCTATGGTCTCGTTGGCCTTAAAACACACAGCAAGATCGCACTGGTGGTCCGCCGGGAAGAGGACGGAATCCGCCGCTATGTTCATCTGGGAACCGGAAACTATAACGATTCGACGGCAAAATTATATACGGACTGTGGAATCTTTACCTGCAAAGAGTCGATCGGGGAGGATGCCACAGCGGTATTTAATATGTTATCCGGATATTCCGAACCGCTGGCATGGAATGAACTGGTGCTGGCACCATACTGGCTGCGGGATAAATTTTTGCGCCTGATCGGCAGGGAAGCGAAAAACGCGCGGCAGGGAAGAGAAGCCCGTATCGTGGCAAAGATGAATTCTCTCTGTGATCCGGGCATTATTGCGGCGCTGTATGAGGCATCTGCAAGCGGTGTAAAGATTGATCTGATCGTGCGCGGAATCTGCTGTCTGCGCGTCGGAATTCCGGGAGTGAGTGAGAATATCTCCGTGCGTTCTATTGTGGGAAATTTCCTGGAGCACAGCCGTATTTTCTATTTTTATAATGACGGCAATCCGGAAGTATTTATGGGAAGTGCGGACTGGATGCCGCGAAATCTTGACCGGCGTGTAGAGATTGTTTTCCCGGTGATTGAGGAGGAACTCAAAGAAAAAGCACTGCATATTCTGCATGTGGAACTGGAAGATAATGTGAAAGCGCGTGTGATGCAGCCGGATGGTACTTATGAAAAACTTGACAAGCGGGGCAAGGTTCTGATAAACTCACAGGAGCAGTTTTGTGCGGAGGCAAAAGCAGCAGTGCCGGATCAGAATCCGGGAAATAACCAGCGGCTGTTTATTCCGGCAGAACCGGCGGAATAAATTTACAGAAAACAGTTGACAATACCGTAATCAGGTGGTATAGTCAAATGGTTGTTAAGAAACAAGTAGAGTATCCACTCTCACCTAAGCGCAATCGGGCGACTTAGTGTTCATACTTTTAGCATGTTATATGAATGTTAGATGTAATAGTGGATAGTCTGCCTATCCACTATTTTTTATTGGAGGTACAAAACCATTAGCGAATTAATGATTAACGAACAGATCAGAGACAGAGAGGTTCGTCTGATCGGACCGGATGGCGAGCAGATTGGTGTTGTCTCATCCAGAGAGGCACAGAAAATTGCAGATGAAGCCGGTCTTGACCTTGTCAAGATTGCTCCGAATGCAAAGCCGCCTGTATGCAAGGTAATTGATTACGGTAAGTATCGTTATGATCTTGCACGTAAGGAAAAGGATGCAAAGAAGAAGCAGAAGACAGTGGAATTAAAAGAAATCCGCCTGTCACCAAACATTGACACCAATGATTTGAACACCAAGATGAACGCTGCAAAGAAGTTCCTCGCAAAAGGCAATAAAGTCAAGATCACACTTCGTTTCCGTGGTCGCGAGATGGCACATATGAACAGCAGCAAGCACATCTTAGATGATCTTGCTGAGCAGCTTTCCGATATCGCAGTAGTGGAAAAAGCACCGAAGATCGAGGGAAGAAGCATCGGTATGGTGTTGGCAGAGAAGAGATAACATTTATTAAGGAGGAATACACAATGCCAAAAATTAAGACAAACAGAGCAGCAGCAAAGCGTTTCAAAGCAACCGGAACCGGAAAGTTAAAGAGAAACAAGGCTTACAGAAGACATATCTTAACAAAGAAAACAACAAAGAATAAGAGAAATCTCAGAAAAGCAGCAATGATGGATCAGACAAACATCAAGAACATGAAGAAGATTTTACCATACATCTAAGATTTGTTAAGGAGGATATAGGAAATGGCAAGAGTTAAAGGCGGATTAGGCGCTAAGAAAAGACATAACAGAACTTTAAAGTTAGCAAAGGGATACAGAGGAGCTCGTTCCAAGCAGTATCGTGTAGCTAAGCAGTCCGTAATGAGAGCCTTAACAAGTTCTTATTCTGGACGTAAAGAGAGAAAGAGACAGTTCCGTCAGTTATGGATTGCTCGTATCAACGCAGCAGCTCGTATGAACGGACTTTCTTACAGCCAGTTCATGCACGGATTAAAAGTAGCAGGAGCTGATTTAAACCGTAAGGTATTAGCTGACATGGCTGTTACAGATGCAGCAGGTTTTGCAAAGCTTGCAGAAGTTGCAAAGAAAGCATTAGCTTAGTCATCGGAAAAATGTTGGGTAGAAAACTCCGGACAAGTTGTTTGTCCGGAGTTTTTTGAAAAATATACGGGGAAAGGTATTGGAAACAATGGAAAAAAGAGAACAGCTCGGAAGCAGACTTGGGTTTATTATGCTCTCGGCAGGATGTGCAATCGGATGCGGAAATGTATGGAAGTTTCCCTGGATGTGCGGACAAAACGGCGGTGGCAGTTTCATGCTTGTCTATGTGATCTGTCTGCTCATTTTAGGGCTTCCGGCAATGGTGATGGAACTTTCCGTAGGACGTGCGGCACAGACAAGTCCCTTGTATATGTATGAGAAACTTTCCGGAAAACGCAAATGGAAAATTCCGGGGATTGTGTGTCTGATTGGAAATATTGCACTGATCGCGTTTTATTCCGTTGTTGCAGGCTGGATTATTTATTATTTTGTGAAGTTTCTTACCGGTCAGAATGCGGATTTGGGATTTGAAAAAATGATCACAACACCATCCGTAAATGTTGGTTACCTGTTGATCACGGTTGTGATTACATTTGTGATTTTGAGTTTCCGGCTGCAGGGAGGCCTTGAACGCATTACCAAATATATGATGTCGGCGCTTCTGGTGCTGATGCTGGTGTTGGCGATCCACAGTTTTACGCTTTCCGGCGCAAAGGATGGGCTGGCTTTTTATCTGATTCCGGACCTTTCCAAAATATCAGGTACAATGATTGTAAAAGCAATGAATCAGGCGTTTTTCACGTTGTCGGTCGGTATGGGTGGCATGGCGATCTTTGGAAGCTACATCGGGAAAGAGCGTTCCCTTTTGGGAGAATCCGTAAATATCATTGTTTTAGATACGTTTGTAGCAGTTGTTGCAGGCATGATTATGTTTCCTGCCTGCGATACCTATAATCTTGAAGTGACTGCGGGACCAAGCCTTTTGTTTGATACGATGGCGAGTGTGTTTAACCATATGCAGGGCGGACGCTGGTGGGGTGCGCTGTTTTTCCTGTTCATGGTGTTTGCTGCCATGTCAACGGTATTTGGAGTATGTGAGAATCTGCTTGCCATGATCCGGGAACTGACGGGCTGGTCACGTCCGGTGGGATGTATTGCCTGCGGGATTGGGACGTTTCTTGTGGCATTGACAACGGCGCTGGGGTACAGTCTGATTCGTTTTCAGCCGTTTGCAAAAGGCACGGCATGGCTGGATTTGTGGGATTTTATTGTGTCTAACAATGCGATGCCGCTCGGCTCACTGATACTGGCGCTGTTTTGCTGTACACGCCGGGGATGGGGGTGGAACAATTTCCTGCAGGAGGCCAATGCGGGAAAAGGCTTAAAAATCAAGGCATGGATGAAACCGCTGTTCTGTTATTTTGTGCCTGTAGGGATTTTATTTATTTATATTTATGGAATGTTCACGTTTCCGTGGCATTAGAAGAAAAGAGGGGCAAAAATTATTCTGTCCCTCTTATTTTTATGCGATAAGCTTTGGGAGAGGCCCCTTTTTTCTTATGAAAGGTTTTTGAAAAATACAGCCCATTATCAAATCCGACGGAATTTGCAATGGCGGTGATCGAAAGATTTGAGTGTTCCAACAGATAGCATGCCTGTTTCATGCGAAAATCCGTGAGGTATTCTTTTGGGGACTGCTGCAGCACCAGTTCAAAGGAACGGAACAGATGGCTGCGGCTTAAACCGACGTAGGCGGCAATATCTTCCACTGTGATCGGGTAGGAGTAATTGGCGCTGATATATTCGATACTTTTCTGGACGTAGGTTGCGGCTGTCAGCTGCGTTTCTTTTTGGGTGGAAGATTTTAGAAAGAGCGCCAGCGTGGTATAGAGCCGGCCGGTCATTTCAACGGCATGTTCAAATCCGTTTCCTCTGGCATCATAGATATGCAGAAGCTGACGTTTGACTTCTTCGCCGTTGGGAACTGCATGAATACATGGATGTTTGCGGGAAAAATCGGTTGCCTGCAGAATTGTGGCAGCGTCACTTCCGGTAAATCCGACCCATGCATATTCCCATGGCGTTTTTGCATCGGCACGGTAGATGATCTCCGTATTCGGATACACAAGAAAGGCATCTTCGGCAGAAAGAAAATGGGTTTCGTTGTTGACTTCGTATGTGCCTTTTCCCGAGATCACATAGTGAATCAGGTAGTGGTCGCGGATTCCGGGACCCCACTGATAGCCGGCATCGCATAGTTGGTATCCGACATTATAGACCGACAGGGAAACGAGTTCTTTTGCAGTTGCTTTGTAGGAATTTTTATATTGATCATTCATTGGAAATGCTCCTTACACGATTCTAGTATTGAGTTTATACGTTTTTTTATGCACATGCAACATTTTTACATGTTTTTTCTACATTTGGTTCTGTACATTAAGAGCCGGGAGCGATAGAATAGGGGTATCAGAAGAAAACAAAAGCACAGAAAGGGAGAGTGGAATTATGGCAATTTTAGTTACTGGTGGAGCAGGCTATATCGGAAGTCATACCTGTGTGGAACTGCAGAATGCGGGATATGATGTCGTTGTTCTGGATAATCTGTCAAACGCTTCAGAAAAGTCACTGGATCGTGTGGAGGCACTGACCGGAAAGAAAGTTACATTTTATAAAGGAGATATCCTTGACCGTGACATCTTAAATAAAATTTTTGCAGAGCAGAAGATTGACAGCTGTATTCATTTTGCAGGACTGAAGGCTGTCGGAGAGTCTGTGGCAAAGCCTTGGGAGTATTACAATAACAACATTGCAGGAACTTTAACACTGGTTGATGTGATGCGTCAGAACGGATGCAAGAACATCATTTTCTCTTCATCTGCAACCGTATACGGCGATCCGGCAGAAATTCCGATTACCGAGAACTGCCCGAAGGGACAGTGTACCAATCCTTACGGATGGACAAAGTCCATGCTGGAGCAGATTTTATCAGATATCTACAAGGCAGATAATGAGTGGAATGTGATCCTGCTTCGCTACTTCAATCCAATCGGAGCACATCCAAGCGGAACCATGGGGGAGAATCCAAACGGCATCCCGAACAACCTGATGCCTTACATTACACAGGTTGCAGTTGGAAAGTTAAAAGAACTCGGTGTATTCGGAAACGATTATGATACTCCGGATGGAACCGGTGTGCGCGATTATATCCACGTTGTTGATCTGGCAAACGGACATGTAAAGGCATTAAAGAAGATCGAAGAGAACGCCGGACTTTGCATTTACAACCTTGGTACCGGACACGGCTACAGCGTGCTTGATATCGTAAAGAATTTTGAGGAAGCAAACGGCATTAAGATTCCATACAGCATCAAGCCTCGCCGTCCTGGCGATATTGCAACCTGTTACTGTGACCCGGGCAAGGCAGAACGTGAACTTGGCTGGAAAGCACAGTACGGAATTAAGGAAATGTGTGCGGATTCCTGGAGATGGCAGAAGAACAATCCAAACGGTTATGAGGATTAATTAAAAAAGAGGGAAAAGTCTTATTTTCGAATTTGTTTGAATATTTTTGAAAAATATGAAAAATATGCTTGACGAAGCGTGGGGTGTATGCTATTATAATACACGGTTCGTTGGTCAAGCGGTTAAGACGCCGCCCTCTCACGGCGGAAACACGGGTTCGATTCCCGTACGGACTGCTGAGATATAAATCCAGTGTTTATACAGATTCTTAGGAAGCTGTTGTAGGCACTGGATTTTTTGTTTTCTTATATGGTCATATATGAAACCGAAACGTCGGGTTAGAATGTCGAAACAAGATTACCTATGAGATGATGGGGATAAAAGTTATGCACTTAGTAAAATTGGAAGAGATTCCTGGTGCTAAAGAAGAATTGAAAAAAATTCGCAAACGATTCTACGATTGGATGAAAGATCCTTCTGCATTTTCAGAGTAATTCACAAAATACCCAAGAAACCTTGCAAAACAGGGCATTTCTTGTCAGCAGGAGGTATATTATGACATCAATTCGTGTTTTATTCGTATGCCACGGCAGGGCTATGGAAAGTCAGTAAAATCAAGGCTTTAGGGGGCATTACTTGGGTATATCGTGGCAAGTGTAGTAGTAAGGGACTACGGTAATACTACGAATGAGGGAATGCAAACAAGCCGATGTAGAAGTACAAATTTTAACGGTAGTAGCAATCGTTAGAATGTAAGGGCTATCGTTATATAGTGTGCAATCGTTGAAATGTTCAGCAGTATCGTGTAAAATGAATATCTAATTGGATATGAACATATAATATTAATGCAGCCATAAGCTGCGATTTGAACTTATTTTGACATTGACAAGCGGCTCATTTGGATGTATATTTTAAGTACAGTAAGAGATTACTGCAAATGTTTGTTGCTACTCGATATGCAACTCAAACAAGGTCGAGTTCAAATGTTTGTCGCTACTCGATATGCGACTTAGAAAAGGTCGAGTTCAAATGTTTTGAGGTTCCATTCGAGAGGATGGGGCCTCTTTTTAACGATAGGAGAAGAAATGGAAATAGGACATTTTTATTATATTGATGATTAGTACTTTAAGGATTTTCCAGATCCTTATTTGATGCAGAATAAGGAAAAAGTAAATGGACAGTTGCATGACAGACCATGTTTTTACGCATTCCAGGATAGTAATACTCAGCTATTTTGGATGATTCCGTTTTCGTCACAGGTTTCTAAATTTAAGGGGATTTATAATAAGAAAATGCAAAAGTACCATAGGTGCGATACAATTGTTTTTGGAGAAGTACTTGGTCATGAGAAGGCTTTTTTGATTCAAAATATGTGTCCGATTACAGAAAAATATATGAAAAATGAGTATTTGGACTCTGCTGCCAATATACCAGTTCGTGTTGATGGTAGATTGGAAAAGGAATTGAAGGATAAGGCAGGGAAAGTATTAGCGTTGCAGAGAAAGGGCGCAAAGCTGATTTTTCCAGATGTCTTTAGTATAGAACAGGAATTATTATAATAGATGGAAATATCTATCGAATATAGAGACAGTCTGTCTGATCAAAATCAGGATAAGGACAAGTATTCGTTGGTACTTGCCAATCCACCTTTTAAGGGAAGTCTGGATGCAGAGTCAGTTTCCGGAGATTTGCTTAAGGTATGTAAGACAAAGAAAACAGAATTATTATTCCTTACCTTGTTCCTTCGTATCTTAAAGATTGGTGGAAGATGTGCTTGTATTGTACCGGATGGAGTGCTTTTTGGATCTTCTAAAGCGCATAAGGATATCAGAACAGAGATTGTAGAAAATCAGAGATTGGAGGCTGTTATTTCCATGCCTTCCGGTGTGTTTAAACCATATGCCGGTGTATCTACCGCTATTCTGGTATTTACTAAAACAGAGCATGGTGGAACGGATAATGTGTGGTTCTATGATATGAAGGCTGATGGCTTCAGTCTTGATGATAAGAGAGCTGTTGTGTCTGAAAATGATATCACTGATATCATCAAGAGATTTAAGAATCGTGAGCAGGAAATTGATAGAAAACGTACCGAAGTAGAGTACCGCGCTCTAATATATCAAACTCAAACCTATAGAAAGTGCCTGTATCTGTTGAAGAGAATGTTGTCAACTCTTCATCAGTAAAAGTGACAGAAAAGATAAGTGGTGTAGATAAAAAATGAGCTCTATACCATTATAAACTGTGTTGGAAAAATGAACCATCATATATCCATCTTGCGCTTGTACACTTTTATGGCAACAAAAATGGTGAGAATATTTACAAGGCTTTGAAAAAAGAGAAATTCGAAGCACCTGCGGTTCGATGGAAGAAAGATACTAAACTAAAGAAATTTATTGAACTTATCTTGATTCACACGAATACAGCTAATATTGATGTTCCAGAATCGTTTTCAGGGTATCTAGCAAATAACATAGTAGGCGATAAGAAGTCTATGAGTGCTAAAATCACAAAGCAATATCCAAAGAATGGAACGCAACTTAACAAGATATTCAAGCCATTTTATAAGACACTTGCAAAAATAAAGAAATAACAAGAAAGAGGCCAGAACGATAAAGGATGGCACGATATCGCCTAAGTCGAAGGCAAGTTCTTCTAACTCTGGCAATATAAAGATAAAAATATGAAAAAAGTATGAAAAAAGTATTTGACAAAGAGTATTGTGTATGATAGTATAATACACGGTTCGTTGGTCAAGCGGTTAAGACGCCGCCCTCTCACGGCGGAAACACGGGTTCGATTCCCGTACGGACTGTTACTATTATAAATATAATAGCCCAACCCGAAAAAATGTTGTCGTATGACAGCATTTTTTTTATTTAATCATAGGAAATTCCTTCCTATGATTAAATAACGCTCCGCGAGCTGCGCATCCTCGCGGAAATAAAGTTTATGATGGAGAAACGGCGGCAGAGGCTTTGGAAAATGTGGAAACAGTTATTTCCGAATGGATAGAGACGGCAAAGGCTATTGGGCGGGAAATTCCAGTGCCAAAAGGAAAATTGATGTACGCATAATGAAAAATCCAGTGTTTTCATGGAATCGTCCGTGAAAACACTGGATTTTTTACGAAATAAACTTCTTTACAATTCAATGGTCAGTTCTACCGGACAGTGATCCGAACCGAACACATCGGTATGGATAGCTGCTCCGGTGAGACTGGAATCTAACCGCTTTGAAGTGAGGAAATAATCGATCCGCCATCCGGCGTTTTTCTCGCGGGCTTTAAAGCGGTAGGACCACCAGGAATAAATGCCCTCGGCATCCGGATAAAAATAGCGGAAGGTATCCGTAAAACCGGCGTTTAAAAGTTCGGTCATTTTTCCCCGTTCTTCATCGGAAAAACCGGCACTTTTGCGGTTGGTCTTTGGATTTTTCAGATCGATCTCCGTGTGTGCAACATTTAAATCGCCGCAGAGAATGACCGGCTTTTTGCTGTCGAGCTGAAGAAGATAAGCGCGGAAAGCATCTTCCCATTCCATGCGGTAGGGAAGCCGCGCCAGTTCGTTCTGGGAGTTTGGAGTGTAACAGGTGACAAGATAGAAGCTGTCATATTCGAGGGTGATCACCCGGCCTTCGGTATCGCAGATTGCGGTGCCGATGCCGCGTGTGACCTGAAGAGGTTCGTGTTTTGCAAAGATTGCCGTGCCGGAGTAGCCTTTTTTCTCGGCGTAATTCCAGTACTGGTGGTAGCCCGGCAGATCAAGTGCGATCTGTCCTTCCTGCAGCTTGGATTCCTGAATGCAGAAAAAATCGGCATCTGCGGCATGAAAATAATCGAGAAATCCTTTTTGTACACAGGCGCGCAGCCCGTTAACGTTCCATGAGATAAGTTTCATTTCTGATGTCCTCCTGAGTTGCTTTTATACAAATTATATACATATGGGAAAGAAAGTACAAGTCTTGTTACTGCTTGCAGGGGAACAATAACCAGGCTTCTGAAAAAAGTACTTGACGCATGGCCTGTGCTATGATAGTATAATACACGGTTCGTTGGTCAAGCGGTTAAGACGCCGCCCTCTCACGGCGGAAACACGGGTTCGATTCCCGTACGGACTGCTGAAGTTCTTACCTGATTGGGTAAGAACTTTTTGTTTTATGAAAGAAATACACAAAATCCCTTGAAATCAGGGAAAAAGAGTGATATGATAACAAAAGTAACATAGAAACTAAGGTTGAGAGAGGGCAGATGTCCTCTCTCAAATTTTTGTGAAAATGTGTTTTATGTCAAAGAAAAGAGGTGGTAATATGTCAAAGGCAAGTACTTATGAGGCAAAGACAGAACAACTGATTCTTCCGATTCTGGAGCGTATGCAGTTTGAACTGGTAGATGTAGAATATGTCAAGGAAGGCAGCACGTATTATCTGCGGGCGTATATTGACAAAGAGGGCGGCATTACAATCAACGATTGTGAAGCGGTGGCACGTGAGATGAATGAACTGCTCGACCGTGAAGATTTCATTCCGGATTCCTATACATTTGAGGTAAGTTCTCCGGGACTTGGAAGACCTTTAAAGAAAGAAAAAGATTATGTCCGCAATATGGGCAAAGAAATTGAGATCCGTACCTACCGTGCGATCGACCGCTGTAAGGAATTCACAGGAATTTTAAAAGCGTATGATGATACATCTGTGACGATTGCAGATGAGAACGACAAAGAGACCACCTTTTTAAAGACAGATATTGCACTGATCCGACAGGCAATTGATTTTTAGAACAATGACTTAAAAATACGATCAATATATATGGAGGATAAAAATCATGAATAATGAGTTATTGGATGCGTTAACGATACTGGAGAAGGAGAAAAATATCAGTAAAGAAACGCTGCTTGAGGCAATTGAAAATTCCCTTTTAACTGCCTGCAAAAATCATTTTGGAAAGGCTGACAACGTAAAAGTTGTGATTGATCCGGACACCTGCGAATATCATTGTTATCAGGAAAAAACAGTGGTAGAGACTGTGGAAGATCCGATTGAGCAGATCTCTTTGCAGAATGCGCAGATGATCAATGGAAAATATACACTGGGCGATATTGTTCAGGTAGAAGTAAAATCCAAAGAATTTGGACGTATTGCAACACAGAATGCCAAGAATGTGATCTTACAGAAGATCCGTGAAGAAGAACGGAAAGTGATTTACGATGAGTATTTCAGCATGGAAAAAGAAGTAGTGACAGGTGTTGTCCAGCGTTATGTCGGACGCAATGTCAGTATTAATCTTGGAAAGGCAGATGCACTCCTGACCGAAAGTGAGCAGATCAAGGGGGAAACCTTCCAGCCAACCGAACGCATTAAGGTATATATTCTGGAAGTGAAGGCAACCTCAAAGGGACCGAAGATTCTTGTTTCCAGAACACATCCGGAGCTTGTCAAGAGACTTTTTGAGTCAGAGGTTTCCGAAGTGCGGGATGGTATCGTTGAAATTAAAGCAATCTCACGTGAGGCAGGAAGCCGTACAAAAATCGCGGTATGGTCGAACGATCCGGATGTAGATCCGGTTGGCGCATGTGTCGGAATGAACGGAGCACGTGTCAATGCGATCGTTAATGAGCTGCGCGGAGAAAAAATTGATATCATTACATGGGATGAGAATCCTGCAATTTTGATTCAGAATGCATTAAGTCCTGCAAAGGTTATTTCCGTTATTGCGGACGCTGACGAGAAAGCAGCAAAAGTTGTGGTTCCGGATTACCAGTTATCGCTTGCTATTGGTAAGGAAGGACAAAATGCCCGTCTGGCAGCCCGCCTGACTGGATTTAAGATTGATATCAAGAGTGAGACGCAGGCAAGAGAGTCCGGAGATTTCCTTGATTACGAAAATGATTATGAAGACGATGAGTATGATGATAATTATGAGTATGATGAGGAAGGATATTACAAAGATCCGGATGCCACAGAAGAAATTCCTACCGAAGCAGAAGCATCAACAGAAGAAGCGCCGGTAGAAGAAACATCAGCAGATGAGACTTCTTTTGAGGAGTAATTATGGCAAATAAAAAAATTCCATTGCGCAAGTGTGTCGCCTGTAATGAAATGAAGGAAAAAAAAGAAATGATCCGGGTAATTAAGACACCGGAAAATGAGATTATGCTGGATGCCACCGGTCGTAAAAACGGCCGTGGAGCATACATCTGTGCAGATCCTGGGTGTCTTCGCCTGGCAAGAAAAAACAAGGGACTTGAGCGCTCCTTAAAGACTGCAATTCCACAGGAAGTGTATGAGAGTCTGGAAAAGGAGATGAGTACACTTGCATGATAGCGTATTATCCATGCTTTCCATAGCCGCAAAGTCGGGAAATGTTGTAAGCGGTGAGTTTTCTACAGAAAAAGCAGTAAAAACAGGTCATGCATATCTCGTGATTGTCTCTGTGGAGGCATCCGGGAACACAAAAAAGAGTTTTTGTAATATGACGGATTTTTACCATGTGCCATGCTACTGTTACGGAAGCAAGGAAGCACTTGGACGCTGTATCGGAAAAGAATTCCGTGCATCACTTGCCGTGACAGATGAGAATCTGGCGAGAGCCGTAGAAAAGAAGCTCAAAGAGCGCACCGTATAAAAATATAAAACTGAATAACGGAGGTAAATTCATTTATGGCAAAAATGAGAGTTCATGAACTCGCGAAAGAGTTAAATATAAAATCACAGGATATTTTGGATAAATTAAAAAATACAAAGTTTGGCGGAAAAAGTGCATCCAGCAATATGGAAGATGAAGCACAGGCACTGATCCGCGGAGCTTTTGCAAAAGAGACAAAATCGGCAGCAGATGCAAAAAAACCGGAAGCTGCAAAGACTGGTGCAGGAAAACCAGCGGATGGAAAGGAACGTCCAAAGAAGAAATCCAGCATCACAGCCGTATTTAATGCACAGTACAGCAAACAGTCCAGAAAGCCGGCAAACGGAAATAACAACAACCGTGGAAACGGAAATGGAAACGGTAATAACAGAAGACGGGAGGACAATAAGCGTCCGGCACAGCACAGCATCATTCGTCCGCGTCCGGTCGGAGAGCGTGCAATGCGTCCAATCAGTGAGCGCACCCCTTCTCCGACAGCGGATTTAGAGGTAAGTAAGCCGGCAAACAATAAACCGGCAGAAAACACAAATACCCGCAACAGCCAGGAAAACCGTGGAAACAACAATCATTCCGGTGGCGAGAGAAACAACAGACCGCAGAATGACAGAAACAATGACAGAGGCGGGGAGAGAAATAATAACCGTCATCAGGGAGATAGAAACAATAACAATCGTCCGAACGGAGACAGAAACAACAGCCGTCCACAGAACGACAGAAACAATAACGGCAGGAAGAACCGTTTCAGTAAAGAGCCGGCAGCAGTTGCAGCACCGGAAGAAATCCGCGGAAAGGACTCCCGTGGAAATAATGACCGCCGCAATAACAACAATAATCATCGGAAAGATCATGATAAACTCGGCGGAAAGAAACAGGAAAATTATGTAAACCTTGAGAAGCACGGCGGCAGAAAGAAACCACAGCAGCAGCCGAAGCCGAAGGAAGATGAAAATGTAATCAAGACGATCACACTTCCAGAAAAGATGACAATCCGTGATCTGGCAGACAAGATGAAACTGCAGCCATCTGCCATTGTAAAGAAACTCTTTATGAAGGGTGAAATGGTAACGGTAAATCAGGAAGTAGATTTTGAGACAGCGGAAGAAATCGCACTGGAGTTTAACTTTATCTGCGAGCCGGAGGAGAAGATTGATGTCATCGCGGAACTCTTAAAAGAGGATGAAGAAGATCCGAAGAATCTGGTTCCACGTCCACCGGTTGTCTGTGTTATGGGTCATGTCGATCATGGTAAAACATCCCTGCTGGATGCGATCCGTTCCACACGTGTGACAGACCGCGAGGCCGGTGGTATTACCCAGCATATCGGTGCATCTGTGGTGTCCATCAATGGACAGAAGATCACATTTTTGGATACTCCTGGTCATGAGGCATTTACCGCAATGCGTATGCGTGGTGCAAATTCTACCGATATTGCAATCTTGGTTGTCGCTGCAGATGATGGTGTTATGCCACAGACCATTGAGGCAATCAACCATGCAAAGGCTGCCGGTGTAGAAATCATCGTTGCTGTCAACAAGATTGATAAGCCGAGTGCAAACATTGAAAAAGTAAAGCAGGAGCTTTCCGAATACGAACTGATTCCGGAAGACTGGGGTGGAAGTACGATTTTCTGTCCGGTTTCTGCACATACTAAGGAAGGTATCGACAATCTTCTGGAAATGATCCTTCTGACTGCAGAAGTGATGGAACTGAAAGCAAATCCAAACCGTAATGCAAGAGGTCTGGTCATTGAGGCACAGCTGGATAAGGGACGCGGTGCGGTAGCAACGGTTCTGGTCCAGAAAGGAACACTTCATGTCGGAGATTCCATTGCCTGTGGAAGCAGCTACGGTAAAGTCCGTGCCATGATCGACGACAAGGGACAGCGCGTGAAGAAGGCAACTCCTTCCACACCGGTAGAGATCCTCGGATTAAACAGTGTACCGGCAGCCGGAGAGACATTTGTTGTCTGCGATTCCGATAAGGAGGCAAAATCATTTGCAGATACTTATATTTCAGAGGAAAAGAACCGTCTGATCGAAGATACCAAGGCAAAGATGTCACTGGATGATCTGTTCTCCCAGATCCAGTCCGGAAATATGAAGGAACTTGATATTATTGTAAAAGCGGATGTACAGGGTTCTGTTGAGGCAGTGAAACAGTCACTTGTGAAACTGTCCAATGAAGAAGTGGTTGTAAAAGTGATCCATGGTGGTGTCGGCGCAATCAACGAATCTGATGTTATTCTTGCTTCCGCATCCAATGCGATCATCATCGGATTTAATGTCCGTCCGGACCCGATTGCAAAAGTTACCGCAGACAATGAGGGTGTAGATATCCGTCTGTACAAGGTTATTTACAATGCGATCGAGGATGTAGAGGCTGCCATGAAGGGTATGCTTGATCCTGTATTTGAGGAGAAAGTTATCGGTCATGCAGAAATCCGTCAGATCTTTAAGGCATCCGGTGTCGGTAATATTGCCGGTTCTTATGTACTTGACGGTGTGATGGAACGCGGATGTAAAGTTCGTATTTCCAGAGAAGGCGAGCAGATCTTCGAGGGAGATTTAGCATCCCTGAAGCGTTTCAAGGATGATGTCAAGGAAGTTAAGGCCGGATATGAATGTGGTCTTGTATTCGAAGGCTTTAATGACATTCAGGAACTTGATCAGGTAGAAGCTTATAAGATGGTAGAAGTACCAAGATAGGATAGAATATGAGAAAAAACAGTATTAAAAATATTCGGATCAATGAGGAAGTGATGCGTGAGCTTTCCAATATTATCCGCGGGGAAATCAAAGACCCGCGGATCAATCCGATGACCAGTGTAGTTGCAGTGGAGGTCGCTCCGGATCTGAAAACGGCAAAGGCCTATATCAGTGTGCTGGGGGATGAAAAATCACAGCAGGATACGATTGCAGGACTTCGCTCCGCAGAAGGATTTATTCGCAGGAGCCTGGCAAAGTCCGTAAATCTGCGCAACACACCGGAGATCAAATTTGTATTGGACCAGTCCATTGAATATGGAATCCATATGTCAAAAATGATTGATGAAGTGACCAAAGATATAAAGGAGAAACCGGATGAAGAAGCTTGATGAGATTCTTGCAGGGAAAAAATCGGTAGGTCTTGCCGGACATGTACGCCCGGATGGGGATTGTGTGGGCTCCACACTCGGAGTTTACAACTATATCCGGAAATATTATCCGGATGTGGATGTGCGATTGTATCTTGAGCCGATTCCCAATATCTTTAAATTCCTGAATTTTTCATCGGAAATCCGCAGTGACTATGAGGAATCCGTGGTGTTTGATCTGTTTATCGCCATGGACTGCGGAGATGAGAAACGTCTGGGGAATGCTGCACGTTATTTTCAGGAAGCAAAGCATACAGCCTGTATTGACCACCATGTCAGTAACCAGAGTTTTGCAGAGGAAAATTATATTTTCCCGGATGCAAGTTCCACTTGTGAGCTGATCTGTGAACTTTTAGATACGGAGAAGATCACAAAAGAAATCGCGGAATGTCTGTATACCGGAATGGTTACCGATACCGGAGTGTTTCAGTATTCCTGCACGTCTTCCTCCACGATGAATATGGCGGGCATGCTGATGGATAAAGGAATTGATTTCACAAAAATTGTGGATGAAGCTTTTAATCAGAAAACATACAACCAGAATCGTGCCATGGGACAGGCACTGCTTTCCAGCAGACTTCGTCTGGGTGGCAGAGTAGTGACATCTTTTCTGACGCTCGAAGAGATGCATGCACTCGAAGTTCTTCCGAAACATATGGAAGGAATCGTGGAGCAGATGCGCAATACCAAAGATGTGGAACTTGCAGTATTCCTTTATGAGAATGAGGATCATACGTTTAAAGTAAGTTTTCGTGTAAACGGTGCGTTTGATGCGGCATCGCTTGCGATGCATTTTGGCGGCGGCGGACATGTCAAGGCTGCCGGATGTACCGTGGAAGGACCGGCAGAAGAGGCAATCGAGCGTATTCTTGCCGAGGTTGAGAAGAGATTATAATATGATAAACGGAATTATAAATGTTTATAAAGAGCGGGGCTTTACTTCCTTTGACGTGGTAGCAAAGCTCCGCGGCATTTTACATGAGCGTAAAATTGGACATACCGGAACGCTCGATCCGGAAGCGACCGGAGTACTTCCCGTATGCATCGGAAATGCAACAAAGGTATGTGAACTTCTGACGGATAAGGATAAAGTGTATCGTACGGTGATGCATCTTGGCATTACAACCGATACACAGGATATGACCGGAACGGTGAAAGAAGATCGTTCCAGAGAGGCTGCATTGCTGAAAGAACAGACCGTGGAAGCGGCTATTTTGCAGTTCGTTGGAGATTATGAGCAGATTCCGCCAATGTACTCGGCACTCAAAGTCAACGGAAAGAAGTTATGTGATCTGGCCCGCGCCGGAATTGAGGTAGAACGGAAAGCCCGCACGGTTAAAATTTTTTCCATAGAAATTGAAAAAATCAATCTTCCTTATGTGACGATGCAGGTGCACTGTTCCAAGGGAACTTATATCCGTACGCTGTGTGCGGATATCGGAGAGGTGCTTGGCGTAGGCGCGTGTATGGAATCCCTGGTCCGGACAAGAGTGAGTGTTTTTCCTCTGGAAGAGGCACACACGTTGGCAGAAATTGAAAAGATAAGGGATGAAGGAACGCTGGAAGAACTGATTCTTCCGGTGGACCGCGTGTTTGAGGGAAAGACGAAACTGACGGTTGTACCGGAAGCGTTTCGTTTTCTTCAGAATGGAAACCGTTTAAACGATGGAAATTTTACGGATGTTCCGGAAAAAATTGCGGATGGTGAGCAGGTACTGGTTTATGATCCGATGGGACATTTTTACGCTGTATATCAGTATGAGAGAGAAACAAAGGACTATAAAGTCCGGAAAATGTTTGGTGCATAAATATGATTTGCTGGAATAAGATAGAAGATTTTCATATAGAAGAACCAACGGCATTGTCGCTGGGAAAATTTGACGGAGTACACCGTGGACACGAAGCACTGATTGAACACCTTCTGGAAAAGAAGAAAGAAGGGTTAAAGGCCGTTGTTTTTACGTTTGATATTCCACCGAAAAAACTTACGGAGAATAATAATTACCGTGTTCTTTCGACCAATAAAGAAAAGCAGGAAATTCTCAAAGAGCGTGGAATTGATTACCTGTTGGAATGTCCGTTTACCAAAGAAGTCATGTGCATGGAGCCGGAGGCTTTTGTTGCATGGATTGTAAAAAGTCTGCATGTAAAGAGCATGGTAGTCGGATCGGATTTCCGGTTTGGCCATAACCGGAAAGGGGATCATATTCTGCTGGAAAAATTGTCCGCGACATATGGCTATACCCTTAGGGTGGTAGACAAGATCCAGTATGAGGGACGGGACATCAGCAGTACGTTTGTGCGGGAACAGATCATAAAAGGCAATATGGAAAAGGCAAATGATCTGCTTGGGTATCCGTTTTTTGTAAAGAGTGAAGTGATTCATGGAAGGCAGCTTGGAAGAACGCTCGGAATCCCGACGATCAATATGGAACTTGTGGCCGAAAAACTTCTTCCGCCGAAAGGTGTATATGCAACTGCGGTAGAGATTGGTGGAAAATATTACACAGGTGTGACAAATGTCGGATGCAAACCGACCGTCAATCATTCCAATAAAGTAAATGTGGAGACGCATATACTGGATTTTTCCGGTGATCTGTACGGATATGAACTAAAGGTCAGCTTTTATTCTTTTATACGTCCGGAACAGAGATTCTCGTCTGTAGAGATGTTAAAAGAACAGATGGAAAGAGACATTGAAACGAGCCGCAGTCGTATGATGTCGATAAACGGCGACATGTAAACATATTACATAAATATTACAAAAATATGTTGACATTGTAATTATTTGTTGTTATACTCGTTTTGTTATGAGATTTCATGAGACATGAGGGAGGAATCTGTGAAATGAATCGTATGACAAAAAAGAGAGTTGGAATGGTACTTGCTTTTTCTCTGACACTGACCGGTGCGGCAGCCTATATCGGGATACAGCAGGGAAATACAGATAAAACAGAGGCGGCCGGATCGCTCACAGCCGGTGTTTCCGCATCTTTGAATGCAAGCGAAGTGGAGGCGCTGGATGTGACGGCAGGAGTAACCAGTCAGCTGTATGATAAAACAGATGTTGCGGTGGCTGCGAATGAAAAGCAGATGGTTGCACAGGGAATCGAAGATACGCAGACAAAAGAAGCGGTTTCGGAAAATACCACGGAGGATACCAGCATCTGTGGGTATAAAAATCTTGGAATCGCGCAGGTGCAGGGAAGCCTGAATGTGCGAAAAAAGGCATCCACAGACAGTAAAGTTGTTGGAAAAATGACGGATAAAGATGCCTGTGAGATTGTCTCGGTCAAGGGAGATTGGGCAAAGATCACCTCCGGCAAGGTGGAAGGTTATGTAAAGACAGAGTATCTTCTGACAGGAGATGCGGCAAAAAATGTAGCAAAGAAAGAAATTACAAAAGTTGTTACAGTAAATACCACAACCCTTCGTGTAAGAGAAAAGGCTTCTGAAGATTCTGCAATACTTTCTCTGGTTGGAGAGGGAGAGGATCTTGTTGTGGAAGATACAAAAGACGGCTGGTATAAAGTGGAAGTGGATGATCAGAAGGGATATATTTCCGGAGATTATGTAGAGGTAACAGAAAAACTTCCGACAGCATCGACGGTAAAAGAACTGGAATACGGAGAGGGATACACGGATTCCCGCGTTTCTTTAGTACAGTTTGCATTACAGTTTGTAGGAAACCGTTATGTCTGGGGTGGAACAAGCCTGACAAACGGAATTGATTGTTCCGGATTTACGATGCAGGTATATGCGAGATACGGAGTCGGCCTCCCGCATCATGCGGCAAGTCAGCCGGCATACGGAAAACGAATCCGTGCATCTGAGGCAAAACCGGGAGATCTCTTTTTCTATGGAAGCGGAAGCAGCATCAGCCATGTGGGAATTTATATCGGAAACGGTCAGATTGTGCATGCCAGCAATGCACGTACCGGAATTAAAATTTCCAATGCCTATTACCGGACACCAATCTGTGTCATATCGTATTTAAATTAAAAAACTGTTTACAACGATACGGATTTATGATACATTAGATTAGTATGGTTTAACCCATATTCGGTGAATGGACACTCCGACCTTTTGCTGAGTATCGGGTGCAAAAATATTTTAAGGAGGATCATAAAATGATCGCAAAAGAAAAGAAACAGGCAATTATCAATGAGTATGGAAGAACACCAAACGACACTGGTTCACCAGAAGTTCAGGTAGCTGTTCTTACTGCAAGAATTCAGGAGCTTACTGAGCACTTAAAGCAGAATCCAAAGGATCATCATTCCAGAAGAGGTATGCTTAAGATGATCGGTCAGAGACGTGGATTATTATCATACTTAAAGAGCATTGATATTGAAAGATATCGTTCTTTAATTGAGCGTTTAGGACTCAGAAAATAATTGTAAACAAAGAGCGGAGTTTTATATTCCGCTCTTCTTTTTGTTGTATGGCAGAACTTTTTTCCGGGACCACTGAAGAGGACAAAACGCTGTTTTGTATTGTTCAGTAGTTTCGGGGTTTTGACATACCGTATTAAATTTTGAAGGAGAGAATACATGTACAAAAGTTATTCAATGGAACTGGCAGGCAGAACACTGACCGTTGATATCGGAAGAGTATGTGCACAGGCAAATGGTGCCGCATTATTAAAATATGGAGAGACTACCGTATTATCTACGGCTACTGCTTCCGACAAGCCGAGAGATGGCGTTGATTTCTTCCCACTGAGCGTGGAATTTGAAGAAAAAATGTACTCGGTTGGAAAAATTCCTGGCGGATTTAACAAGCGTGAAGGAAAGGCATCAGAGAACTCTATTCTTACCGCACGTGTCATTGACCGTCCGATGAGACCTCTGTTTCCGAAAGATTACCGCAATGATGTAACCTTAAATAATATGGTTATGTCTGTAGATCCGGAGTGTCGTCCGGAGCTGGTTGCCATGATCGGTGCAGCACTTTCTACTACCATTTCCGATATTCCGTTTGACGGCCCATGTGCCATGACCCAGATGGGAATGAAGAATGGTGAATTTATTGTAAACCCATCCCAGAAAGATTGGGACGAGGGAGATTTAAAGCTTACGGTTGCATCTACAGCAACAAAGGTCATCATGATTGAGGCCGGTGCCAATGAGATTCCGGAAGCAAAGATGATTGAGGCTATTTATAAGTGCCATGATGTCAACCAGACAGTCATTGCATTTATCAATAAGATCCGGGAAGAGGTTGGCAAACCGAAGCATGCGTATACAAGCTGTGCGATTCCGGAAGAAATGTTTGCAGCTATGCGGGAAATCGTCACTCCGGAGCAGATGGAAGAAGCAGTATTTACCGATGAAAAGCAGCAGAGAGAAGAGAATATCCGTGAAATCACAGATAAATTTGCAGAGGCTTTTGCAGAGAACGAGGAGTGGCTTGCTGTTCTTGACGAGGCCGTTTACCAGTATCAGAAGAAGACTGTTCGTAAGATGATCTTAAAGGATCATAAGCGTCCAGACGGACGTGCGATCGATCAGATCCGTCCGCTGGCTGCAGAAGTAGATCTGATCCCTCGTGTACATGGTTCTGCCATGTTTACCCGTGGACAGACACAGATCTGCGATGTTGTTACACTTGCACCGCTTTCGGAAGTACAGAAGATTGACGGACTTGATGAGAACGTGACAACCAAGCGTTATATGCATCAGTACAATTTCCCGTCCTATTCTGTTGGAGAGACAAAGCCAAGCAGAGGTCCGGGACGTCGTGAGATCGGACACGGTGCGCTTGCAGAGCGTGCATTACTTCCGGTTCTTCCTTCTGTGGAGGAGTTCCCGTATGCAATCCGTGCAGTTTCCGAGACATTTGAATCCAATGGATCTACTTCCATGGCATCTACCTGTGCGTCCTGTATGTCACTGATGGCTGCAGGTGTTCCGATTAAAAAGATGGTTGCAGGTATTTCCTGTGGTCTTGTGACCGGAGAGACGGATGATGATTATCTGGTACTGACAGATATCCAGGGACTTGAAGATTTCTTCGGAGATATGGATTTCAAGGTAACCGGTACACATGATGGTATCACTGCAATCCAGATGGATATCAAGATCCATGGCCTGACCCGTCCAATCGTAGAAGAAGCCATTGCCCGTACCCGTGAGGCACGCGTCTACATTATGGATGAAGTTATGAGCAAGGCAATTGCAGAGCCACGAAAAGAAGTAAATCAGTGGGCACCGAAGATTGAACAGATCACCATTGATCCGAATAAAATTGGAGATGTTGTGGGACAGAAGGGTAAGACAATCAATGAGATCATTGCCCGTACAGGTGTCAAGATTGATATTACAGATGATGGTGCGGTTTCTGTCTGTGGAACAGACAAGGAGGCAATCGCAAAGGCCATTGATATGATAAAAATCATCACAACCGATTTTAAGGAAGGACAGATCTTTACCGGTACAGTTGTAAGTATCAAAGAGTTTGGTGCTTTTATCGAGTTTGCACCGGGCAAGGAAGGAATGGTTCACATTTCAAAGATTGCCAAGGAACGCATTGAGCATGTCGAGGATGTACTGACACTTGGAGATGTTGTGAAAGTTGTCTGTCTTGGAAAGGACAAGATGGGAAGAATCAGTTTTTCCATTAAGGACGTTCCGGCAGATCAGAAATAAAATACCATACAGAATTAAGATCCATGAAAGATGTACTTCAGGGGCCGCACCATGCGGCCCTTTTTTCATACCATGAAAGAAAAAGGCGATGATTCGAAAAGTTCGGAGTTGAAATATGAATCGTGTCAAACAGCTTGTACATGCAGAGAATGTATATCGTATGGGTTACACGGGGAAAAATATCCGGGTGGTGACACTGGACACAGGCGTTTATCTGCATCCGGATCTGCGGCAGAATGTGGTTGGATTTCTGGATTTTGTGGCAATGAAACGAGCCTGTTATGATGACAATGGACACGGAACACATGTTGGCGGAATTTTGTGTGCGAATGGCAGAATGAAAGGAATGGCACCGCAGGCACAGCTGATTGCGCTGAAAGTCCTCGGGAAGGATGGAGGAGGACAGACGGAGCGGGTGATTCGTGGCCTGCAATGGGTGCTTGCACATCATAAAGAACTGGGAATCCGGATTCTGAATTTTTCTGTAGGATTTCTTCCGGGGGCACTCGACCGTGAGCAGAAGCAGATTATGGAATTTTTAGAACAGCTGTGGGATGATGGCGTGACGGTTGTCACAGCGGCCGGAAATAATGGCCCGGGAGCCGGGACAGTCACGGCTCCCGGTATTTCGAGAAAAGTGATTACGGTGGGGGCAAGTGATGACCGGAGTTCTCCGGGGGAAAGGCGTGGTGGCTACAGTGGCAGTGGTCCGACCGGATGCTGTATTATGAAGCCGGAAATTTTAGCACCGGGGACGAATATTGTAAGTCTGGATCATCACGGAGCACTATATTCCAGAAAAAGTGGTACCTCTATGGCAACCCCTGTCGTATGCGGGGCACTGGCACTTGCATTACAGAAAAATCCAAAGCTGCGGCCGGAAGAACTGAAACTGAAATTATATGAATCGGCGCGGAAAGAAACGGGAATGTCCATGGCGTGGGGCGTTCTTGATGTTGATAATTTGCTGGCATTGGTATAAAATACTCTCTAAAAGCCTGTCGGTGACATTTTGTGAGAACCAAAGGAGGAGACAGATGAAACGAATATTAAATAAACTCTTTAGTAAACTTGTCCTTGGAGGATTGATTATTATATTGCAGTTCAGCTGGTTTGTCTATCTGTTGTACAGTGCGACCGTATACAGTTCCATGGTAGATGCATTGTTTAAAATTGCATCCATTGTGCTTGCATTGTTTGTCTCCAGCAGGGATATGCGTTCCACATATAAAACTTCCTGGATTTTTCTGATACTGGCACTTCCTCTGTTCGGAATTCCGGCATACTATCTGTTTGGCCGTCCGGGACTGACAAAACGGACCCGTATGAAGATGGACGTGGTCAGCAGCAGGATACGGGCATACAGTTCTCCTTCCGATGATGTGATGTCTGCCTTAAGGGCAGAGGATGATTCTGTCGGACAGCAGGCGCAGTATCTCACCCGTTATGCGGGGTATCCGGTGTACAGGGAGGCGGATACACAGTATTATTGCTGCGGAGAAGAGATGTATCCGCAGTTTCTGGAAGATTTAAAAACAGCAAAATCTTATATCTTTCTGGAGTATTTTATTGCAGAGCCTGGAAAGATGCTGGATGCAATTGTTGAAATTTTGGCACAGAAAGCAAAAGAGGGTGTGGATGTACGGTTTATGTACGATGGAATCGGATGTATCCAGACACTGCCCAATAAATATTATCGTTATCTGCAGGAAAAGGGAATCAAATGTGCATGTTTCCAGCCATTTCGACCGCTGATGTCAATTATCCAGAATAACCGGGACCACCGGAAGATCACGGTGATTGACGGAAGGGTTGCCTATACCGGGGGGATGAACCTGGCGGATGAGTATATCAATGCCAGAGTGCGTTTTGGGTATTGGAAGGATGCGGCAATCCGTCTGACCGGAGAATGTGTCTGGAGTTTTACAAGCATGTTCTTGGAACTGTGGGATTATATTTTGAAAACAGAAAGCGATTATACATTTTATCGTGCAACCTCCATGGAAAAACACAGGCTGCAGGAAAAAATCCATGCAGATGAAAAAGGATTTGTCCAGCCGTATACCGATTCTCCGCTGGATCACGAAGATGTCGGCGAAAATGTATATCTGAATATGATCAGCAGGGCAAAAAAATATCTTTACATCTTTACTCCGTATCTGATCATCGGGTCCGAGATGCGCACGGCACTTGTAAATGCGGCAAAATCCGGAGTGGATGTGCGTCTGGTTGTACCGGGAATTCCGGATAAGAAACTGGTGTATTTCCTGACACAGTCGAATTTCCCGTATCTGATCAAAAACGGAGTGAAAATATACACATATACGCCAGGTTTTATCCATGCAAAATGTTTTGTGTCAGATGATGTACAGGCAACCGTGGGAACGGTAAATATGGATTACCGCAGTCTGTGTCTGCATTTTGAATGTGGCGTCTGGATGTATCGTACCCGGGCAGTTTTACAGGTAAAAGAAGATGCGTTAAAAACATTTGCGGAAAGCCACGAAGTGACTCTGGAGGAATTTCAAAAGAAATCGTTTCTTGTGCGTACATTTATGGGGGCATTAAAATTGTTTGCACCCCTTCTGTAAAACACTAAATATAGTAATTTGTCCTTGCATTTTCTACAACATAAAGATAAAATATAGATTATGACAGAAAGGACGAGAGGGATGGAACTGACCGTTAAACTCCAGGTATTTGAGGGACCGCTGGATCTGCTTTTGTATCTGCTCGAAAAGAATAAAGTGAATATCTATGATATTCCGATTGTGGAGATCACGGAACAGTATATGGAGTATATCCGGGAAATGAAACGACAGGATCTGGAGGTACTCAGTGAGTTCCTGGTTATGGCTGCAACGCTGATCGATATCAAATCACGCATGCTTCTCCCATCGAATCCGGACAGCGAAGAGGAAGAAGAAGATCCGCGTGCGGAACTGGTACAGCAGCTTCTGGAATACAAGATGTACAAATGTATGGCGTATGAACTAAAAGACCGGCAGATGGATGCCGGTCGTGTTATGTATAAGAAGCCGACGATTCCGGAGGAAGTGCGTGCGTATGAGCCGCCGGTTGACATCCACGAACTGATGTCGGACATTACGCTTTCACGTCTGCATGAAATTTTTGAGAGCATTATGAAAAAACAGCAGGATAAAATTGATCCTCTGCGGTCAAAGTTCGGAAAGATTGAAAAAGAAGAGGTATCACTGGAAGACAAGATGGAGGATCTGAAAAAATATGCGGCCGGACACAGGCACTTCAGTTTCCGGGGACTTTTGACGGCACAGTCATCGAAAGTGGAAGTGATCGTTACGTTTCTTGCGATTCTGGAGCTGATGAAAATGGGAACGATACGGATTTCGCAGGAACATATTTTTGATGATATCCAGATTGATTCGAAAGTTGCAGCATAGATTATCATGTATTGCAGGATGGACGGAAAATATGGAAGAAAAAAAATACAAGGCAATTATAGAAGGAATTCTGTTTTCTATGGGAGAATCCGTAGAACTGGAAAAAATTGCAGGAGCTCTTGGACTTGATCAGAAGAAAACAAAGGAACTGATCGATGAAATGAGAAACGAGTGGGAAGAACAGAAACGCGGCGTTACCATCACGGAGCTGGATGGAGCCTACCAGATGTGCACCAGACCCGAAATTTACGAATATCTGATTAAAATTGCAAAGCAGCCCAAACGCCGGGTTTTAACCGATGTTCTTTTGGAGACGCTTTCCATTATTGCATATAAGCAGCCGGTGACAAAGATGGAAATAGAAAAAATACGTGGCGTGTCATCGGATCATGCGGTAAACAAACTGGTGGAATATCATCTGGTGTGTGAACTTGGAAGACTTGATGCACCGGGGCGTCCGTTACTTTTCGGAACAACAGAAGAATTTTTACGCAGTTTCGGCGTACATTCAATCGATGATCTGCCGGTACTCAGTCCGGTACAGGTGGAAGAGTTTAAGCAGGAAGCAGAAGAAGAGATGCATGTGAAACTGGACGCATAAAAGAAGCAGGAATAATCATATACATAGAATAAAAATGTATATGGTTATTTTTTTATGTTTCAAAAAAGAATCTGCACAAAAATAGTAAGTCTGTTGCTGGTAATCGGATGTCTGATGAGCGAACCGGTTTTGGCAGAAAAGCAAAAAGAACCCGAAGCGCAGACACTGTATTCAAAATCCTGCGCCATGGTGGATGGTGACAGTGGGCGCCTTTTGTATGGAAAAGAGGCACAGACAGCACTGCCGAATGCAAGTACCACAAAAATTCTGACCTGTATCGTGGCGATGGAACAATGTAAGCCCGATGAAGTGGTCACATTCAGCACAAAAGCGGCATCACAGCCGAAGGTACATCTCGGGGCGAAAAAAGGAGAACAGTTCTATATGCAGGATCTGTGGTATGGGCTGATGCTGGAATCCTATAATGACTGTGCATATGCAATCGCAGAACATGTGGCGGGATCTGCGGAAAAATTTGCAGCACTTATGAATGAAAAAGCAAAGAAGATCGGGTGCACCGACAGCCATTTTGTGACACCGAACGGTCTGGATGCAAAGGATGAGCAGGGGGAACACCATACCACAGCATATGATCTGTGCAGGATTATGAGTTATTGCGCATGGAAGTCTCCGGTAAGCAAGCAGTTTCTGGAAGTGACGCAGACCCGGTCACATACATTTCAGAGCCTGGAGGGAACCGGATATGCTGTTTCCAATAAAAATGCCCTGCTGGATATGATGGATCATGTGATTACCGGAAAAACCGGATATACGTCCAAAGCCGGATATTGCTATGTGGCTGCACTTGAAGAAGGGGGGAGACATTATGCAATCGCACTTCTTGCCTGCGGCTGGCCGAACCACAAAAATTATAAGTGGTCCGATGCAAAGACACTGTTTCAATACGGAATGGATGCCTATCATCTGTATCGGGGATCGGAAGCATCCATGGAGCTGCCGGATATAGAGATTGCGCAGGGCTGTCGGAAAGAAACACTCGAGGAATGGGCTACCCATGCCAAACTGCCGGTTTATGTTGATACGGATATCACAAAACTGACGTTTTTGAAAAAAGACGGGGATACCGCTGAAATAAAGAAAGTATTGTCTGATCCGATAAGCCTTCCGGTCAAAAAAGGGCAGACGCTTGGACGTGTTTCCTACTGTATGAACGGCAGGGAAATTTACACCGGAAAAATCAAAGCAGAGGTTTCCGTAAAAAAATGGTCTCCTGAAAAGTTTTTTCAAATTATGTGGAAAGAGGCACTGTTGGGCAAATAGGAAATTAGTCACAAAGAATTAGTGAAAAAATTAACAAATTATGTTGAAAAGAAGTGGGAAATGAGATACAATACAAACTAGCGGAAATTTTTATTTTTTATAGATGGAGGGCATAAAATGAGTAGTAACAATGAAAACTTGGCAATTCAGCGTATTGCTAAGTTGGTCGATGAGAACAGTTTTATGGAAATCGGTTCTCTCGTAACAGCACGTAGCACAGATTTTAATCTTACCGCTGCAAAGACCCCTTCAGATGGCGTTGTAATCGGTCATGGACTGATCGACGGCAATCTGGTATTTATTTACAGCCAGGATGCATCCGTATTAAACGGTACCATCGGAGAGATGCACGCAAAGAAGATTGCGTCTGTGTATGACATGGCAATGAAGATGGGAGCTCCTGTCATCGGTCTGATTGACTGTGGCGGTATTCGTCTTCAGGAGTCGGTTGATGCATTGGATGGGTTTGGAACTATTTATGCGAAGGAAGTAGCAGCTTCCGGTCTTGTACCTCAGATTTGTGGTGTATTTGGCAATTGTGGCGGCGGCCTTTCCGTTGTCCCGGCACTTTGCGATTTCGCGTTCATTGAAGAGAAGAAAGGACGCATGTTTGTAAATGCTCCGGATGCAATCGAAGGCAATAACACAGAAAAATGTGATACAGCCAGCGCAGCATTCCAGAGTGAAAACAACGGATGTGTAGATTTCGTTGGTTCAGAAGATGAGATCATGGAACAGATCCGTCAGCTGGTATGTATGCTTCCAAGCAACAATGAGGGAGATGTGTACACAGATGACTGTGAAGATGATTTAAATCGTGCCTGCGAGAGTATGGAGAATATGAAGGGAGATCCGAGATATCTGTTATCCCAGATTTCAGATAATAACGTATTCTTCGAGACAAAGGCAGATTATGCCAGGAATATGGTAACCGGACTGATCAAGTTAAACGGAATGACAGTCGGTGCTGTGGCAAACTGCAGCGAAGTATATGATGCAGAAGGCAAGAAAGCAGAGAGTTTTGACAAGTCCCTGACCGCGCAGGGATGCAACAAGGCAGCTGAATTTGTTCAGTTCTGTGATGCATTCTCAATCCCGGTACTTACCATTACAAATGTGAATGGATTGAAAAACTGCATGTGCTCTGAGAAGAAACTTGCAAAGGCACTTGCGAGAATGACTTACGCATTTTCCAATGCAACCTGTGCAAAGGTAAACCTGATCACAGGAGAGGCTTATGGAAGTGCTTATGTATTTATGAATTCCAAGTCTGTCGGAGCAGATCTTGTATACGCATGGAGCGGAGCAAAGATCGGTGCGATGGATTCTACGCTGGCTGCAAAGATTATGTATCCGGAAGCTGGTGCAGATGAGATCAAGCAGAAAGCTGCTGATTATGAAAAACTTCAGGATTCTGCCGCATCTGCTGCTGCAAGAGGATATGTGGATCGTCTGATTGATCCGGCAGATACCAGAAAATACCTTGTAGCTGCTTTTGAAATGCTTTATACAAAGTATGTAAGCGAGCCAGAAAAGAAACACGGTACCAAGTAGAAAGGTGAAGTTTTATGAAAAAGAGAATTGCTTTTGCACTTTGCATGATCCTGATGGTTCTGATGCTTGGTGCATGTGGAACAGACCCGACTACCGTGGATTACAATGGAAAGTCCTATTCAGATCTTCAGTCTGAAATGGATACCAATGCGGGCATGGTACAGAGTCTGGCTCAGTTGTTCAAAGAAAACAAACTGACAGCAGATACTCTTCCGGACGATGTAAAGGATCAGCTTACTTCAAGCTACGGTGTCACAGAGGCACAGATTGAAGCAGCTGCAAAGTGGCAGGATACTTTGGATGAGTTTGGTGAAATGAAAAAGATCGAAGACGATACTTTTGAGGTTACCAAATCCGGTAAGACACTTACCACAGATATGACCATCAAGTTCGCGAAGAAAGATGTGAATTTCGAAGTAGTATATGATTACTATTCCATGGATGTTACCGGTATTTCGGTAGATCCGATTTATACACTCGGTGAGAAAATGGAAAAGGCAGGACTGAATACTGTAATTTCTATGGCAGTTGTATTTGCTGTATTGATTCTGATCAGTCTTCTTATTTCCTGCTTTAAGATCTTCCCTTATCTGGAGAAAAAGAAAGCTGCCAAAGCAGCCGGACAGGCTCCACAGCAGGAAGAGACACCAGCCGCAGCACCGGCACCTGCCCCTGTTGCAGCACAGACAGATGATACTGAACTTATCGCAGTTATTGCAGCGGCAATCGCTGCAAGCACCGGAACTTCTACCAGTGATTTCGTAGTTCGTTCCATCAATCGTAGATAGGATAGAAAGAAAATTTAGGAGGAACATATTCATGAAGAATTATACAATTACCGTAAATGGTAACGTTTATGATGTTACAGTAGAAGAGACCGGAAGTACATCCGGCGCAGCAACACCGAGACGTACAGCTGCAAAGCCAGCTGCAGCACCGGCAGCACCAGCTGCTTCAGCAGGAGCCGGAAACATTAAGATCGAAGCAGGAGCAGCCGGAAAGGTATTCAAGATTGAGAAGAAAGTCGGCGATGCTGTAAAGAAGGGAGACACTGTCCTGGTTCTTGAGATCATGAAGATGGAGACACCAGTCGTTGCTCCGGAAGACGGAACTGTTGCAAGTATCGATGTAGCAGTTGGTGATGCCGTAGAATCTGGTGCATTACTCGCTACATTAAACTAATCCAAGGAGGAAAACACTGTGAGTTATGTAGGTGAAACATTATCGAACCTCCTGCATCAGACAGCCTTTTTCAATCTGACCTGGGGAAATTATGTTATGATTTTAGTGGCATTTATTTTCCTGTATCTTGCGATTAAGAAAGGTTTTGAGCCATTACTGTTAGTTCCGATTGCATTTGGTATGCTTCTGGTAAATATTTACCCGGATATCATCGCAAGCCCGGAACAGACCAGCAACGGCGTGGGCGGTTTACTTTATTATTTTTACACATTGGATGAGTGGTCTATTTTACCATCTCTGATCTTTATGGGTGTAGGTGCAATGACAGACTTTGGCCCGCTGATTGCAAACCCGGTCAGTTTCCTTATGGGAGCTGCCGCACAGTTTGGTATCTTCAGCGCATACTTCCTTGCAATTATACTTGGATTTAATGACAAGGCTGCCGCTGCCGTATCTATCATCGGTGGAGCAGATGGACCTACTTCCATTTTCCTGGCTGGTAAGTTGGGACAGACCGGTCTGATGGGACCGATCGCCGTGGCTGCATATTCCTATATGGCACTTGTGCCGATCATTCAGCCACCTATCATGAAGTTATTTACAACAAAGAAGGAACGTGCGATCAAGATGCAGAACCTTCGTCCGGTCAGCAAGCTGGAGAAGATCCTCTTCCCAATCGTTGTTACCGTTGTTGTCTGCGTACTGCTTCCTACCACAGCACCACTTGTTGGTATGCTGATGCTTGGAAACCTCTTCCGTGAGTCTGGCGTTGTTCGTCAGCTGCAGGAGACTGCAAGTAACGCGCTTATGTACATTGTCGTTATCTTACTGGGTACCTCTGTTGGTGCAACTACCAGTGCAGAAGCTTTCTTAAATGCAAGCACCTTAAAGATCGTTGTATTAGGTCTTGTTGCATTTATGGTTGGTACTGCTGCCGGAGTTTTATTTGGTAAGTTATTATGCTGGATTACCAAGGGCAAGATTAACCCTCTGATTGGTTCTGCCGGTGTATCTGCCGTGCCTATGGCAGCCCGTGTATCCCAGAAGGTTGGTGCAGAGGAGGATCCTACAAACTTCCTGCTCATGCATGCAATGGGACCAAACGTTGCCGGCGTTATCGGTACTGCGGTAGCTGCGGGATGTTTCATGGCTATATTTGGAATTTAATAAGGAGGAAAAGTCATGTCAGAAGTGGTAAAAAAACCATTAAAAATAACAGAAACTGTTTTGCGTGATGCCCATCAGTCACTGATCGCTACACGTATGACAACAGAGCAGATGCTTCCGATTATCCCAAAGATGGATAAGGTTGGATTCAATGCTGTAGAGTGCTGGGGTGGTGCGACATTCGATGCCTGCCTGAGATTCTTAAAAGAGGACCCATGGGATCGTCTTCGTAAATTAAGAGACGGATTTAAAAATACAAAACTGCAGATGCTGTTCCGTGGACAGAATATCTTAGGATATCGTCCGTATGCAGATGATGTGGTAGAGTATTTTGTACAGAAGTCAATTGCAAACGGAATTGACATCATCCGTATTTTTGACTGCTTAAATGATATCCGTAACCTGCAGACAGCAGTTACTGCATGTAACAGGGAAAAAGGTCATGCACAGGTAGCTCTTTCCTACACCCTTGGAGATGCTTATACTCTGGATTACTGGATGGAGATGGCAAAGCGTGTAGAGGATATGGGAGCTGATTCTCTCTGTATCAAGGATATGGCAGGTCTTTTAGTTCCTGCTAAGGCTACAGAACTTGTACAGGCACTGAAGGATTCTACCTCTCTTCCGGTAGAACTTCATACACATTATACTTCCGGTGTAGCTTCCATGACATATATGAAGGCTGTAGAGGCTGGTGTAGATATCATTGATACTGCAATGTCTCCATTTGCTCTTGGAACCAGCCAGCCTGCAACAGAGGTTATGGTAGAGGCTTTCAAGAACACACCATACGATACCGGTCTTGATCTGAATCTGTTAAGTGAGATCGCAGATTACTTCCGTCCGTTACGTGAAGAGGCACTTGCAAGCGGTCTGATGAACCCGAAGGTACTTGGTGTAAACATCAACACTCTTCGTTATCAGGTACCGGGTGGTATGCTTTCCAACCTGATTTCCCAGCTCAAGGAGCAGGGAAAAGAGGACAAGTACGAGGAAGTGCTTGCAGAGGTTCCGCGTGTACGTAAAGACCTTGGTGAGCCACCGCTTGTTACTCCGTCTTCCCAGATCGTTGGTACACAGGCTGTATTTAACGTATTGATGGGAGAGCGTTATAAAGTCGCAACAAAGGAGACAAAGGATATTCTTCTTGGTAAGTACGGCCAGACCGTTAAACCATTCAATCCGGAAGTTGTAGACAAGGTTCTCGGAGAGGATAAAAAGAATGCAATCACCTGTCGTCCGGCAGATCTTCTTGAGCCGGAGCTTGATAAGATTGAAGCTGAGATGAAACAGTACAAGCAGCAGGATGAGGATGTATTATCCTATGCATTGTTCCCACAGGTTGCTACTGATTTCTTCAAATACCGTGAGGCACAGCAGACTGGCGTAGACGCAAAGACTGCTGATACAAAGAACGGAGCATATCCGGTATAGTCATATCCGGTTTCTACGAAAAAGACGCATCAGATCTGGTGCGTCTTTTTTGATGGAAAAAATTCTTTTTGCATGAAATCTTGCATTTTCCGGTTAAAGTGATACAATCAAAAGTGCTGTTTGTGGCACAGCTTTTATGGGATAAAGAGGAGAATATGATGTCAAATACCAATGATCTGTTAAACCGGATTAATAATTGTTACAGTTCGATGAGCAAGGGACAGAAAATGCTTGCAACTTACATTACAGATAATTATGATAAAGCGGTATTTTTAACGGCCGCAAAGATGGGGGAGACGGTTGGTGTCAGTGAGTCGACCGTTGTACGTTTCGCAACATATCTTGGATATAAAGGATATCCGGAATTTCAGCGTGCCTTAGAAGAACTGGTGCGCAATAAATTAAACTCCGTACAGCGCATGGAGGTAACCTACGGAAGAATCAGTCAGTCGAAGATTTTAGAGACAGTTTTATCGGCAGACGCGGACAAGATTAAAACGACACTGGAAAAAATTGATCACAGTGCGTTTGAGGTGGCCGTCTCGACAATCCTTGAGGCAAAAAATATTTATATTGTCGGGATCAGAAGCTGTGCGCCGCTTGCAAGTTTTCTCGGATTTTATCTGAATCTGATGTTTTATAATGTGCGTCTGCTTACGACAAACAGTTCGAGTGAACTGTTTGAACAGATGGTAAGAATCGGGGAAAATGACGTTATTATCGGAATCAGTTTTCCACGATATTCCATGCGGACATTAAAGGCATTGGAATTTGCAAATAACCGGAGTGCAAAAGTAATTACAATTACTGACAGCATACATTCACCGATGAATCTGTATTCTTCCTGCAATCTCATTGCGGACAGTGACATGGCATCCATTGTGGATTCCCTTGTCGCACCGCTTTCCGTTATCAATGCGCTGGTAGTGGCTCTGTGCATGAAGAAACAGAAAGAAGTGGCGGGAACACTGACGATGTTAGAAGACATCTGGGATGAGTATCAGGTATATGAAAACGATGAGATCAATTATATTGATGATTCGATTAAGGTACATTATGCAAAATTAGGGGATATCGATAATGAGTAAAGTAATCGTGATCGGTGGAGGACCGGCGGGAATGATGGCTGCGTATGCGGCAGCGGAGAGCGGACATGCAGTGACGCTTTTAGAACAGAATGAAAAACTCGGGAAAAAGCTGTTTATTACGGGAAAAGGGCGCTGCAATCTGACGAATGCCAGTGATATGGAACAGCTGTTTGCCAATGTAGTCAGCAACCGTAAATTTTTATACAGTGCTTTTTACTCCTATGACAATGAGCAGGTGATTTCTTTTTTTGAGAGTCATGGAATGCCTACAAAAACAGAGCGTGGGAACCGGGTATTTCCCGTGTCGGATCATTCTTCCGATGTGATTGCGGCGTTATCCACCGCATTGCGGGGGCAGCATGTGGAAGTTTTCTTGCATACAAAAGTAAAGCGTCTGCTGCTTGAAAAGAGGGATGAAGAAAAGCGTGTTACCGGTGTTGAGCTGGCTGATCATACAAAAATGCATGCGGACGCAGTGATTGTTGCAACCGGAGGAATTTCCTATCCTTCAACAGGGGCAACGGGGGACGGTTACCGCATGGCAGAAGAGAGCGGACATAAGATGGTATCGCCGACTCCGGCACTGGTTCCGATGGAAATGAAAGAACCGTGGGTCAGGGATCTGCAGGGCCTTTCGCTGCGCAATGTCCGTATGTCGGTTACCCGGGGAAAGAAAAAACTGTATGAGGATTTTGGAGAGATGCTTTTTACGCATTTCGGCGTCAGCGGTCCGCTGGTATTGTCGGCAAGCGGATGTATCCCGGCAAAAGCATTTGACCAGGAGCTTTCCATGACGATTGATCTGAAACCGGCACTGGATGTGGAACAGCTTGATCACCGGATCTTAAGGGAATTTGATGAAATGAAAAATAAGCAGTTTAAAAATTCTCTGGGGCATTTGCTCCCGGCAAAAATGATACCCGTTATGATTGCGTTATCAGGCATTGATCCGGATACAAAGGTGAATGAAATATCCAGGGAACAGAGACAGAATCTGTTACATCTGTTTAAAAATATGCCGCTTACAATTACAGGGCTTCGCGATTTTAAAGAGGCAATTATAACAAAGGGCGGTGTTTCCGTGAAAGATATCAATCCTTCCACGATGGAGTCAAAACTTGTGCAGGGGCTGTATTTCTGCGGCGAGGTGCTGGATCTGGATGCACTTACCGGTGGCTATAATCTTCAGATTGCCTGGTCCACCGGACACCTGGCGGGAATATCCGTTTTGTAATTTCAAAGATAAATAATTTATTTCAAAGGAGAATAGAAAATGGCATTTAATATTGCAATTGATGGACCGGCAGGAGCCGGAAAAAGTACAATCGCCAAAAAACTTGCGGCGGATCTGGGGTATGTGTATGTGGATACCGGTGCAATGTACCGCGCGATGGCATATTATTTTTTACAGAATCATATCGATGCTTCCGATGAGCAGGCGATTGCGGCTGCCTGTCCGAAGGTAGACGTGACCATTCAGTATACGGGCGGAGAACAGCAGGTGATCTTAAATGGAGAGAACGTAAACGGCGTTATCCGGAAAGAGGAAGTCGGCAACATGGCCAGCGCGACCAGTGTTTATCCAGTGGTTCGTACAAAACTGGTAGAATTGCAGAGACAGCTTGCCGCAAAGGAAAATGTGATTATGGATGGAAGAGATATCGGTACGGTTGTCCTTCCGGATGCCAATGTGAAAATTTATCTCACTGCAAGCTCGAAAGTGCGGGCAAAGCGCCGCTTTGATGAGCTGACAGCAAAAGGTGTATCCTGTGATATGGATGCGATAGAAAAAGATATTATTGAGCGCGATTACCGGGATATGCACCGGGAAACTTCCCCGTTAAAACAGGCGGATGATGCTGTCCTTTTAGATTCATCGGATCTGGATATTGACGGCGTTGTTGAAGAAATGAAAAAAATAATCAAGAAGGCGGAATAGACAAAAATGAAGCTGACGATTGCAAAAAGTGCCGGGTATTGCTTCGGCGTGAAACGGGCAGTAAATATGGTATATCAGGAAGCAGAAGAGGCAAAAGTTCCGGTATATACGTATGGGCCGATCATTCACAATGAAGAAGTAGTCAGGGATCTTAAACAGCGTGGAGTTCATGTGGTCAGGGAGCTCAAAGAACTTGAGAATCTTCCAAAAGGAAAGATTATCATCCGTTCACACGGTATCAGCCGCAGAGAACATGAAGCAATGAAGGTATGCGGATTTGAAGTGCTGGATGCAACCTGTCCGTTTGTCCTGAAAATTCACCGGCTTGTGGAGAAGTACAGCAAAGAAGGGTATCGGATTGTGATTGCCGGAAACGAACATCACCCGGAAGTGGAAGGAATTCTCGGATGGGTGGAAGGACAGCCTGCCTATACGGTCACAAGTCAGGAAGATATTGAAAAATTACCGTTAAAAGAGGGAGAAAAAGTCTGTCTGGTGGCACAGACGACATTTAACTACAATAAATTTCAAGAATTAGTTGAAATTATAAAGAAAAAAGGTTATGATATAAGTGTTTTAGATACAATCTGCAATGCAACGGAGGAAAGACAGACGGAAGCGCGCAAAATTGCTGCGGAGTCGGATCTCATGATTGTCATTGGTGACAAGCATAGCTCCAATACGCAAAAATTGTATGAAATATCTAAAAAGGAATGTGCAAATACTTACTATATACAAACGAGTAAAGATATGGATTATCATCAGATACAATCCATCAATAACGTAGGTATTACCGCAGGGGCTTCAACCCCAAACAATATCATCGAGGAGGTTTCAAAGAATGTCAGAAATGAGCTTTGAACAAATGTTGGAAGAATCTTTAAAAACAATAAGAAATGGAGAAGTGGTAGAGGGTACCGTTATTGATGTTAAGCCAGATGAAATCATCCTGAATATCGGCTACAAATCAGATGGAATCATTACACGTAATGAATATACAAACGAGCCAAATGTAGACCTTACTACAGTCGTAAAAGCCGGCGATACCTTAGAAGCCAAAGTTGTAAAAGTAAACGATGGTGAGGGACAGGTTCTCCTTTCTTACAAGCGTCTCGCAGCAGAGAAGGGAAACAAGAGATTAGAGGAAGCATTCGAAAATCAGGAAATTTTAAAGGCAAAAGTCAGCCAGGTACTTACCGGTGGTGTATGTGTCAATGTAGATGAGACAAGAGTATTTATCCCGGCAAGCCTTGTATCTGACACATATGAGAAAGACTTAAGCAAGTTCAAGGATCAGGAAATCGAGTTTGTTATCACAGAGTTTGATCCTAGAAAGAGAAGAATCATTGGTAACCGCAAGACCTTATTACTTGCAAAGAAGGCAGAGCTTCAGAAAGAACTGTTTGCAAAGATCAAAGTCGGCGATGTAATCGAAGGAACTGTAAAGAATGTTACAGATTTCGGTGCATTCATCGACCTGGGCGGAGTAGACGGATTACTTCATATCTCAGAGATGTCATGGGGCAGAGTTGAGAATCCTAAGAAAGTATTTACTGTTGGACAGAAAGTTCGCGTATTTATCAAGAATATTACAGATACCAAGATTGCACTCAGCATGAAATTTGAGGATGAGAATCCTTGGAATGGTGCTGCAGAGAAGTATGCCGTTGGCAACGTGGTAAAAGGAAAAGTTGCACGTATGACAGATTTCGGTGCATTCGTAGAGCTTGCTCCTGGTGTTGATGCATTACTTCACGTATCACAGATCTCCCAGGAACACGTAGAGAAGCCTTCTGATGTATTAAAGATTGGTCAGGAAGTTGAAGCAAAGATCGTAGACTTCAACGAAGAAGAAAAGAAGATCAGCTTAAGCATTAAGGCTCTTGCAGCTCCGGCTGAAGATGCTGAGACAGAGGAATAATTCACTGTAAATTTTCATAGGTAAGAAGTTGCCTTCGGGCAGCTTCTTATTGTTTATAGGGGGTAAAAGTCTATGTTTGACAATTATGAAAAATTCAAAAAAGACGTCTATGCTCTGACAAAAATCGATCTGAATTATTACAAAGAAAAACAGATGCGCAGACGAATTGATACGATTGCGACAAAGCATGGCTGCAGCAATTATGATGAGTATATCCGTGTGCTGAAGACAGACAAGGACAAATTTGAGGCATTTGTCAATTTTCTTACAATCAATGTCTCTGAGTTTTACCGTAATCCGGATCAGTGGAAGCTGATGGATGAGAATGTTATTCCGAAACTTATCAAACAGCATGGAAAAAATCTGCATGTGTGGAGTGCAGCCTGTTCGACAGGAGATGAACCGTATTCTCTTGTCATGGCATTATCCAAACATATTCCGCTTTCCAACATTCATATTACGGCAACCGATCTGGACAAACAGGTTCTTCAGAAAGCGCAGGTTGGTCTGTACAATGAAAAGAGCATTGCAAATGTGCCGCCGGAATTTAAACGCAAGTATTTTAAACAGATCGGAAAATCATTTCAGATTTCGGATGAAATCAAGCGTTGCGTGACATTTAAAGAACATAATCTGTTAAAAGATCCGTATCCAAGGGATTTTGATATGATTCTTTGCAGAAATGTGGTTATCTATTTTACAGATGATGCGAAAGATATGATTTATCAAAACTTCCATCAGTCACTGAAGAGTCATGGGGTTTTATTTATCGGAAGTACAGAACAAATTACCAATTATAAAGAACTTGGATTTGATAGACTCAGCAGTTTTTATTTTGAAAAGAATGTTTAAACCAATAAAAATGCATGTTTTTATGCCTGAAACATAAGAACATGCATTTTTGCAGTCTTAAATTATTATTTTTTTCCCATCATATTTTTTAAGATGTGATCAATATAGCGGCGCAACATGATATCAGAGGTACAAAAATCATCCGTCATCTCAAAATAACTGATTTTATCCTTATACTCTTTACGGAACTCCGGTTGCATAACATTGTTGTATTGCGGAAGAAATTTGCCGGATTTGCGCGTATAACAGTTACTTGCTTTGGCATTTTCCCGGTATTCTTTGTCTACAAATGAGGCAACACTTTTGTGTATTGCCATATCTTCTTTTTTCAGATAATAGTAATCCTTGTAATTGGAATAAAAATAATGCAGTTCACCTTCGTAGACCGGAATACGAAGAGAAGTGCGGTTTTTTCCGATCATCAGATAAAAACAATCCTGTTTACAGGAAAGCTGGCGCGGAACGGGATAGTCGTTTTGCATGGTGATGATCCATTCCTCCCCTTCGGTTCCGTCATATGTGTGGTAATGGTCGATCCGGTGGGAGAGGATGGTGTACTGACCGTTTAATACTTCCAGATAAGATAAAACAGAGAGCAGATCAATCATGTGCAGAACATCTTCGTAATTATGAATACGAAGAAGATGCATCGTTTCTTCTGTCGGATGTTTCACATGCGTGAAATATACATGGATCAGATCCTCTCCCGTCTTTTCGTCTTCTCTTTTAAGACCCAGAAAGGATTCTATGGTTTTTTGCTTATAGTTTTCCAGTTTCAATAAAAATTTGATCGAAGAAACCGATTTAAATATATCCAGGTATTCAAAATCCCGAAAATGTTCCGGAATCTTATAATGGTCTGCTTTTGCCTTCAGGTAAGGAATGTCGAATCCCACACCGTTAAACGTAATGATGGTGGTATATGGTGACAGCATCTGAAAAAATGCGGCGAGGATTTCAGCTTCTTCTTCCGGTTTTTCAGCAAAAAACTGGTCAATACAGATCCGGTTGCTTTTGCGTCTGGCACATCCAATCATATAGAGCGTGGAATTTGCAGGGGAAAACCCAGTAGTTTCTATGTCAAAAAATATAGAGTGTTCATCAAAAAGCTGGTCAGTGAGAGCGTCCTGACAGAGATCGGGGATTTCTTCATGAAACGTTTTCATAAATTCTCCTTTATATAACGTTTGGATTTTGTCTGGATTATACCATAAATCTCATTTTTCGTCATGTTTCTTTGTATTAAAAAGAATACAAAATATTCAGAAAAAATTAAAAATTTTACTACATACATGGTTAAAAAGTGCTATAATTTAATGTGAATTATGTTATAAACTATATGGTTTAGACAAAAAAATAAGGAAAGAGGGCACAAGGATGGGTTTGAAAACATTTATAGGCGGCGTACATCCCTATGAAGGCAAAGAACTTGCCAAGGATGCGCCAATCAAAGAAGTTCTACCCAAAGGAGAACTGGTTTTTCCATTGTCACAGCATATTGGTGCGCCAGCCACTCCAATTGTCGCTGTAGGGGATAGCGTAAAGAAAGGGCAGAAGATTGCAGAAGCCGGCGGCTTTGTATCTTCTCCGATTTATTCTTCGGTATCCGGTACAGTGAAGAAAATTGAACCACGGCGTGTGGCAGTCGGTGATATGGTGAATTCCATTGTAATCGAGAGTGACGATCAGTTTACGGAGTGTGAGTATTCACCGGTGGATGATGTGACATCCTTATCCAGGGAGAAAATCATTGATCGAATTAAGGAGGCCGGTGTGGTTGGTATGGGAGGCGCAGGTTTCCCGACACATGTAAAACTGTCTCCGAAAGAGCCGGAAAAAATCGAGTATATTATTGCAAACTGCGCAGAATGCGAGCCATATCTGACTGCAGATTACCGCAGAATGATCGAAAATCCGGAAGATCTGGTTGCAGGTATGAAGATCATACTGCAGCTGTTTGACCATGCAAAAGGTGTGTTTGGCGTCGAAAATAACAAACCGGATGCAATTGCAAAACTGAAGGAACTGATTAAGGATGAGCCCCGGATGGAGGTCTGTGAATTGCTGACAAAGTATCCGCAGGGAGGAGAGCGTCAGCTGATCTACGCAGTGACCGGACGCGAAATCAATTCCAAAATGCTTCCTGCAGATGCAGGCTGTATCGTGGACAACGTAGAAACCATGATTGCAATCAAGCATGCAGTAAAAGATGGAGTTCCTGTGATGAAGCGAATTGCTACAATCACCGGAGACGCAATTACCACCCCGTCAAACTTTTTGTACAGTATGGGTACACCATACGAGCAGCTGGTGGAAGCTGCCGGAGGATTTAAAGTACAGCCACAGAAACTGGTATCCGGAGGTCCTATGATGGGATTTGCCATTTTTGGACTGGATGTTCCTACCACAAAGACGACTTCTTCTCTGTTATGTCTTGGAAAAGATGAGGTGGCAGAGTTTGAACCGCTCGCATGCATCAGCTGTGGCCGGTGTGTGGAAGCGTGTCCGGAAAAACTGATTCCAAGCAGGCTTGCAAAGTTCAGTGAGCACGGACAAAAGGATGAGTTTGAACGCTGGCATGGATTAGAGTGCATCGAGTGCGGAAGCTGCAGTTATGTATGTCCTTCCCGCAGACAGGTGGCACAGTCTGTCAAGACAATGAAGAAACTCGTATTAGCAGATAAGAGAAAGAAAAAATAAGAGAAAGAGGTGGATTGTTGTGAGTGAGAAATATCAGGTTTCGTCTTCACCACATGTGCGTGCCAAGGACTCCACAAGCAGAGTTATGCTGTATGTGATCATCGCGTTGCTGCCGGCAACCCTGTTTGGTATCTGGAATTTTGGAATGCATGCATTACTTTTGATTTTAGTTACCATCGCAAGCTGTCTGGCTTCCGAATGGATTTTTGATAAGATCGTACATAAAAAAAACAGCCTGCCGGATCTGAGTGCGGTTGTCACCGGACTTCTTCTGGCACTGAACCTGCCGGCAGGACTTCCATGGTGGGAGGCTGTGATTGGCAGTGTATTTGCCATTGTCATTGTAAAGATGATGTTTGGCGGACTGGGACAAAACTTCATGAACCCGGCACTGGGTGGAAGATGTTTTCTGCTGATTGCCTTTGCCGCAGACATGACAAATTTCAAGAGTTCTAAGTTTGAGGCATATTCCGGGGCAACACCGCTTGCCATGATCAGAAATGAAGGACTTTCTTCCGTCAATGTCATGGATATGCTGACAGGAAAGATTCCGGGAACCATCGGTGAGACATCCGTGATCGCAATCCTGATTGGTGCGATGATCCTGATTCTTCTGGGCGTTATCACATTACGGATTCCGGCTGCTTACCTGGTTACATTTGCGGTATTTATGCTGATCTTTGGCAAGGAACCGATGAATGCCAATTATCTGGTTGCAGAACTGTGCGGTGGTGGTCTGATGCTTGGTGCATTCTTTATGGCAACCGATTATGTGACTTCACCGATTACACCGGCAGGTCAGATTATTTACGGTATCTGCTGTGGTCTGTTAACCGGTATTTTCCGCTGTTTCGGAGCAAATGCAGAGGGTGTTTCTTTTGCAATCATCCTGAGTAATATTTTAGTACCGATTATTGAGAAGTTTACAATTCCGAGAGCTTTTGGACTGGCAAAGGAGGCAAAGAAGAATGAATAAACAGATTATACATGACGCTTTGGTTTTGACAGCCTTTACCCTTGTGATCGGCGTGATTTTAGGAGCTGTATATGGAATTACAAAGACTCCGATTGACAAAGCCAACGAGCAGACCAAAAAAGAAGCGTATCAGGCAGTGTTTGCAGATGCCTCTGGGTTCAACCAGCAGGAGTATGATGCGGATGCCGCAGACAAAATGGTTGCAGATGCAGGATATGACGATACGATTGACGATGTCGAGCAGGCCATAGATAAAGATGGCAATGCACTGGGATATGTCATTACCGTTACCGCAAAAGACGGAAGCCAGGGAAGTATTACATTTTCCGTTGGTATCAAGAATGATGGAACCGTTAACGGGTATTCGATTACCGATATTTCCGAGACGCCGGGACTTGGTATGAAAGCAGAAGAGGAAGATTTCTACAGCCAGTTTGAAAACAAAACGGTAGACAAGTTTACGGTTGTAAAACAAAAACCGGCATCGGATGATCAGATTGAGGCAATTACCGGATCTACCATTACTTCAAAGGCAATGGCAAATGGTTGTAATGCTGCCATCTATTACTTCCAGAATGCGTTAGGAGGTGCTCAGTAATGAACAAGTATGTAGAACGTTTGTACAATGGTGTGATCAAAGAGAATCCTACCTTTGTCCTGATGCTTGGTATGTGTCCGACACTTGCGGTTACATCTTCAGCGATCAACGGACTTGGTATGGGACTCTCTACCCTTGTGGTACTGGTATTTTCCAACCTTTTGATTTCACTGTTCCGTAAGGTGATCCCAAACGGCGTGCGTATGCCGGCCTATATCGTGATTGTGGCATCACTTGTTACGGTCGTACAGTTTCTGATGCAGGCATATCTTCCAAGCCTTTCTAAGGCACTTGGTGTGTATATTCCGCTGATCGTTGTAAACTGTATCATTCTTGGCCGTGCAGAAAGCTATGCATCCAAGAATGGTCCAATCGAATCAATTTTTGATGGAATTGGTATGGGACTTGGATTTACCATGGGTCTGACTATCATCGGACTGATCCGTGAGATCCTTGGTGCCGGAACCTTTTTCGGACTTCCGTTCCTTTCCGCAATCAAAGGATTTACTCCGATCACGATTTTCATCATGGCACCGGGAGCATTCCTTGTACTGGCATTCCTTGTAGCCGGAATGAATATCATCCGTAAAAAGATGGAAGCAAAGGGCAAACCGCTTGCAGAGCCGGCAGGATGTTTATCCGGAGACTGTGCACACTGTGGTCAGTCCGCACTTTGTACAGGAAAGAGTGCAGGAGCTTCTGATCAGGAACAGGCATAAGGAGGGAGAGAGACGATGAGTACATTAGCTGAACTGGTTTTGATCGCGGTAGGTTCTGCGATCGTAAACAACGTAGTATTGAGTCAGTTCCTTGGTATCTGTCCGTTCCTTGGTGTATCCAAGAAAACAGAGACAGCTGCTGGTATGGGAGGCGCCGTAATTTTCGTTATTACGATCTCTTCTTTCATTACCGGACTGATCTATAAATTTATTCTGGCCAATCCGTTTCTCGTGAAAAAGGGAATTGATCTGACCTATTTAAAGACCATTGTATTTATTCTGGTTATTGCAGCACTGGTACAGTTTGTAGAAATGTTTTTAAAGAAGAGCATGCCATCACTGTATCAGTCACTGGGTGTTTACCTGCCGCTGATTACCACAAACTGTGCGGTACTTGGTGTAGCCTTAAACTGTGTTACTTACGATTACAATCTCTTAGAGGGTGTTGTTTACGGATTTTCCACAGCATTTGGTTTCTTTATCGCAATCGTATTGATGGCGGGAATCCGTGAAAAAATTGAGTACAATGATATCCCGAAGACATTTAGGGGTACAGCGATTGTTCTGATCACTGCCTGCCTGATGTCCATTGCCTTTATGGGATTCTCAGGAATGATTTAGGAGGGAAAAGACGTATGATAACTGGAATTATTGTCGCAGCTGTTGTTGTCGGCTGCGTAGGAATTATTCTTGGATTTTTCCTCGGAATCGCCGGAGAAAAGTTCAAGGTAGAGACTGATCCGAGAGAGGATGCGATCTTAGAAGTTCTCCCGGGAAATAACTGTGGTGGCTGTGGATATGCCGGATGTTCCGGACTTGCTGCGGCAATCGCAAAGGGAGAGGCACCGGTCAATCAGTGTCCAGTCGGTGGAGAGCCGGTTGCCGCAAAGGTTGGCGAGATCATGGGTGTTTCTGCCGGGGCTTCGGTAAAAAAAGTCGCTTTTGTCAAGTGTGCCGGAACCTGTGAGAAAGCAAAACAGGATTACGAGTATACCGGAGTGGAAGATTGTGCGGCAATGGCATTTGTTCCAAATGGCGGACCAAAGTCCTGCAATTATGGATGTCTGGGATTTGGAAATTGTGTGAAAGCATGTCCGTTTGATGCGATCCATGTCGTAGATGGTATTGCAAAAGTCGATCCGAAGGTCTGCAAGGCCTGCGGAAAATGTGTGGCTGCATGTCCGAAGCATCTGATTGAACTTGTACCATATGAGGCAATGCACCTCGTACAGTGCAGTTCCAAAGACAAGGGCAAGGATGTCATGAGTGCATGTTCCGTTGGATGTATCGGCTGTCATCTCTGTGAGAAGAACTGTCCGTCCGATGCGATTCATGTGGTAGACAACATTGCATACATCGATCAGGAAAAATGTACAGGCTGCGGAATCTGTGCAGAAAAGTGTCCGAAAAAGATTATTTTATAACAAGAAATAACCCCATGCAGGGTCAGCCTGCATGGGGTATTTTTATGCAGAGTTTTTCAGAACACGAAAATCAGGAGGCATGAAACTGTATGGAATCATCCCGGTTGATTCCGGAACTGCATGTAATTGTTCCGTCATCGGAGACAAAGATGGCTTCCACGCCATCGGTCTGTTCCACCAGCTGCATTCCCTTTTTTAATCCGAGGGAAAAACAGGTTGTGCTGAGTGCATCCCCGTCCATGGAGATGTCACTGATGATGGTTACCTGATAGAGATGGTTCTCGACCGGATATCCGGTCGAGGTGTCTAAAATATGGTGATACAGTTTGCCGTTGACCCGGTAATAGCGCTCATAAATACCGGAAGAAACAACCGAAGCATCGGATACGTTTAAGGTGCCAAGTGACGTACCGGTTTCGGAAAATGGTTTCTGGATACCAATGGTATAGGAAGAGTGATCTGCCTTTTTCCCAAGAGTCAGGACATTTCCCCCAAGGCTGATCACGCCGGAGGTGATTCCTTTTTTGTTCAGGAAACTTCGCATTTCATCCGCAATGAAACCTTTCGCAATTCCGCCAAGGTCAATTTTGGCCTGCGGATCTTTCAACCGCACCTGATTTCCTTTGATCTCAATATTTTTATAGTTGACATGTGCCAGTGCCGCTTCAATTTTTTCCGGGGAAGGGACAACCGATGCATCGACTTCGTTCTCATCGGATTTTGCGGTTTCTGCAATCTCTGAAAAATTCCACAGATCCGAGAGGGTACCGATGGTAATATCAAATGTTCCATCACTGATTTTTCCATACCGGATACCATCTTTGATCAGGGAGAGGGTATCGCTGCTGACTGTCACAAACTGGCCGTTTGCCTCGTTAATCTTTGAAACTTCACTGTCTGTGATGGTGTTTGAAAGTTTCTTTTCGTAGTTTCCTGCCAGGGAAAAGCAATCATCCAATATCTTTTCATCACGGGTTCCATAGAGGGTAACCGTGATCATCGTATCAAAATAAAATCCCGTTTTGGATATTTTCCCGGAATTGGCAGAGCAGCCACAAAAAAGTGATGCAATAAGGCAAAGAAGCGTTGTGGGCAACAGAATGTATCTGATGTATTTTTGTTGTTTCATAAAAATCCTCTCCGTAAAATTTTATACAGATTAATATACTCCATTTTATGGCAGGCGGCAAGCTTTGTTGTTTTTTTTCGGAAGATATGGTAAAGTATTTAAAGGTATGCATAAGTAAAGAAAATCGAGGAATAAAGTACAATGGACAGTAAACTGAATTATAAACGTATCGTGATCAAAATCGGTTCTTCCTCTCTGACGCACGCAGAGACCGGCCGTTTAAATCTTGCCAAAATGGAACACCTGGTCAGGCAGCTGAGTGATCTGCACAATCAGGGAATGGATGTCTGTCTGGTAAGTTCCGGTGCGATTGCCGTGGGAAGGGCTGCCATGGGCGTGAAGGAACGTCCGTCCGAGACATCGGTAAAGCAGGCATGTGCGGCTGTGGGACAGGCAAAACTGATGATGGTTTACCAGAAACTGTTTGCGGAATATTCACAGACCGCAGGGCAGATTCTGCTGACAAAAAATACAATGGTAAATCCGGTATCCCGTGCGAATGCAAAGAATACATTTGACGAACTGTTCCATCTCGGGGTGATCCCGGTCGTGAATGAGAACGATACGGTCAGTACCTATGAGATGCAGTTTGGTGACAATGATACGCTGTCGGCACTGGTCGCTTCCATGGTGGGGGCAGATCTTTTGATCCTGCTTTCCGATATTGACGGACTTTATACAGATGATCCGCACAAAAACCCGGAGGCAAGGCTGCTTAAAGTCGTAGATGCTATTGATGAAAACATTTATGGAATGGCAAAAGAATCTACCGGCAGCAATGTCGGAACCGGCGGGATGGCGACAAAACTTGCTGCAGCAAAGATTGCAACATTATCCGGAACGGATATGATCATTGCAAATGGCGGGGATGTCCGCATCCTGCAGGATATTTTCGAAAATGATTATGTGGGAACGTTATTTACGGCTAATGAAAATGCAAACTTTAACCTTGCAAATTATATTATGGAGACAATAGGCTGATGACAAACGAAAAAATTGCACGCATCAATGAATTATACAAAAAATCCAAAGCAGAAGGATTGAGCGAAGAAGAAAAGAAGGAACAGGCACTGCTGCGTCAGGAATATGTCGCTTCGGTAAAGGCAAATCTGCGCAATCAGCTTAACAATATTGACATGATGAATGCAGATGGATCTGTGGAAAATCTTGGAGAAAAATATGGATCAAAAACAAGAACTTCGTAAACGGATGAAGGAAAAGAGAGACCGGATTTCTCCGCAGGAGAGGCGGCAGAAGAGCGCAAAAATCTGTGAGCGGCTGCTGTCGGTACCGGAATATGCCAGATTTCAGAAAATTCTGGTTTATGCCGCGATTAGAAGCGAAGTCGAATTGCAGCTTTTCTGCGATCAGGCACTTCGGGACAGAAAACAGATTTTTTTCCCGAAGGTGTGTGGGAAGGAAATGGAGTTTTACCGGATTGAGAATCCCGGACAGTTAAAAAAGGGAATGTTTTCTGTCCCGGAACCGGATGTCAAACAATATCCGCTTTCTTCTTTTGCAGAGAATGGGGAGGCATGGATTCTTGTCCCCGGTGTTGCATTCGACGAAAAGGGGATGCGGCTCGGATACGGAGGAGGATTTTACGATCGTTACCTGAAGCAGAAAGAAAATCTGCACAGGACAGGAATTGCGTTTGGAGAACAGATCGTCAAAAGAATTCCAACGGAAATACATGATCATCCTATGGATGATGTGATCACAGAACAACAATGGTATCGTCCGAAACGGACAACAGGAGGAGAATGACAATGGATGCAAAACTGCAGGAACTGTGCCGGCAGGCACATGAAGACCGGATCAGGGTTGGAATGCTGGATACCGATACAAAAAACAGAACACTCGAACTGGCTGCGGACGCGCTTATGGCACATGAGCAGGAAATTTTAGAGGCCAATGCAATAGATATGGAGCGGGGACGTGAGCGCAATATGCCACAGGGACTTTTAGACCGCCTGAAGCTGGATCATGACCGTCTTCTTGGAATGGCAGACGGACTCCGGCAGGTGGCAAAACTGGAAGATCCCATCGGGGAAGTGATGTCCATGCGAAAACGGCCGAACGGACTGATCATTGGAAAAGTGCGTGTAGCCATCGGTGTCGTTGGCATTATCTTTGAGGCCCGCCCGAATGTTACTTCTGATGCGTTCGGTCTGTGTTTTAAGTCCGGAAACTGTGCAATTTTAAAGGGTGGAAGCGATGCCATCCATTCGAACATTGCGATTGTTTCTGCCATGCAGGAGGCACTTCGCAGGATGAATATTCCAAAAGGGGCACTCAGTCTGATCGAGAGCACAGATCGGGAAACCACCAATGCGTTTATGAAAATGAAGGATTATGTGGATCTGCTGATTCCAAGAGGCGGCAGGGGACTGATCCAGAGTGTGGTAAATAATGCGACGATTCCGGTTATTGAAACCGGAACCGGAAACTGTCATGTTTATGTGGATCAGTTTGCTGATCAGGAGATGGCGGTCAATATCATTAAAAATGCAAAGACACAGCGGATCGGTGTATGCAATGCCTGCGAATCCATTGTGGTGCACCGGGCAATTGCAAAAGAGTTTCTTCCAAAGCTGTATGCAGCATTAAAAGAGTATGATGTGGAGATGCGCGGTGATTCCTATGCCGTCGAATGTCTGGGACCGGATCAGCCACTGGTAAAAGATGCGACAGAAGAAGACTGGGGAACGGAGTATCTGGATTATATTATGTCGGTAAAGATTGTAGACAGCCTGGACGAGGCAATCGCGCATATCAATAAGTACAATACCTCCCATTCCGAGGCGATTATAACCAAAAATTATGATGTGGCACAGAGATTTTTAAATGAAATTGATTCTGCCTGTGTCTATGTGAATGCATCCACCCGTTTTTCCGATGGAAATGAATTTGGTCTTGGCGCAGAGATCGGAATCAGCACACAGAAATTACATGCCAGAGGTCCGATGGGGCTTGAGGCACTTACCAGTTATAAATATATTATTTATGGAAACGGTCAGGTTCGTCCATAAAAGAAGAGCAGGAAAATAAGAGGATTTTATGAGAGATTTAGAAATAAATGGATTAACCGGGGAAGAAGAAACCAGACGGCAGTACGAATACATAGAAAAAGCCAGACAGTATGTGGCACAAAAGGAAAAAGAAGCGGGGCGCAAACTGACCTGCTGTGTCCATACGTTTGGGTGTCAGATGAATGCGAGGGACTCGGAGAAACTTTTAGGAATCCTGACGGACATCGGTTATGTGGAGACAGAGGATGAGCACGCGGATTTTGTGATTTACAATACCTGTACGGTGCGTGAAAATGCAAACAATAAGGTGTATGGACGCCTGGGGTATCTGTCAAACTTTAAAAAGAAAAATCCGCATATGATGATAGCACTCTGTGGCTGTATGATGCAGGAGCCGACGGTAGTGGAGAAGATCCGCAAATCCTACCGTTTTGTGGATCTGGTATTTGGGACACATAATATTTATAAATTTGCGGAACTTTTATGCAATCGTATGGAATCGGATTCCATGATCATTGATATATGGAAGGATACGGATAAAATCGTGGAAGATCTTCCAATCCGGCGGAAGTTTTCTTTTAAATCCGGTGTCAATATCATGTTCGGATGTAATAATTTCTGCAGTTACTGTATCGTTCCTTATGTCAGGGGCCGCGAGCGCAGCCGGGAACCGAAAGATATCATCCGTGAGATTGAAGGACTGGTGGCAGATGGTGTGTGTGAAGTCATGCTGCTTGGACAGAATGTTAATTCTTACGGGAAAAATTTAGAGCAGCCAGTTACGTTTGCAGAGCTTCTCCGGGAAGTAAACAAGATCGAGGGATTAAAGAGAATCCGGTTTATGACTTCTCATCCGAAGGATCTGTCGGATGATCTGATCCTTGCCATGAAGGAATGTGATAAGGTATGCAAGCATATGCATCTGCCGCTGCAGTCCGGAAGCTCACGGATTTTAAAAATCATGAACCGGCATTATGATAAAGAACAGTATCTGACGATTGTAAAGAAACTTCGGGAGGCAATTCCGGATATTGCGCTGACGACCGATATTATTGTCGGATTCCCTGGAGAGACAGAAGAAGATTTCCAGGAAACGCTTGAAGTGGTAAAACAGGTGGAATATGACAGTGCGTTTACGTTTATATATTCCAAGCGGACCGGCACACCGGCCGCAGCCATGGAAGATCAGTGCGATCCGGCCGAAGTGAAACGGCATTTTGATCTGTTGTTAAAGGAAGTACAGCAGATCAGCGCAAAGAAAGCCATGGCACTGGAAGGAAAAGTGATGGAAGTGCTGGCAGAGGAACAGAATACGCAGGATGCTTCCCTGATTACCGGACGGCTTTCAAACAATTCGGTGGTGCATTTTCCGGGAACCCCGGATATGATTGGAAAACTGTTTATGGTAAAACTTACGGAATGTAAAGGTTTTTATTATCTGGGAGAGATCGCAGAGAATGCATAGAAAATTTGGCAAAAAAGATGTGATTTTTATCGGTGCGCTTCTTGGTATCTGTCTTATTGTACTGGGCGTCTGGTATTTTGCCGGAGGGAAACAGGGAGCTTTGGTGGTGGTGACGAGAGAGGGAGAAGTGTATGGAACCTATTCCCTGTCACAGCCGCAGACTGTAAAAATTAAAAATTCCAAAGGAAAAACCACGAATGTTCTGGTGATCCGCGATGGAAAAGCAGATATGAAAGAAGCGGACTGTCCGGACAGACTGTGTGTGCATCAGAAAGCGATTTCCGCGGAAAATGAAAGCATTGTCTGTCTGCCGAATCGTGTGGTAGTGACCGTAACGAATTCGAAAAAAGAAGGGATGGATGGATTTGCACAGTAAACAGCTTTGGAGAAAACCGGCGTTTATGGGAGTGTTTCTCGCACTTGCCATGATCTGCAGTTATATAGAGATGCTGATTCCCTTTGATTTTGGAATTCCGGGAGTAAAACTCGGACTGACGAATATTGTGGTTGTTTTAATGCTGTATTCGATTGGAACGAAGGAGGCATTTTGTGTCTCTGTCATAAGAATTTTCCTTGTCGGCATTTTGTTTGGCAATCTGATCGGAATTTTGTATTCCTTAGGCGGGGGAATCCTCAGTTTTCTTGTGATGGCACTCTTAAAAAAAGGAAACCACCTGGGCTGTATTTCCGTCAGTGTGGCCGGAGGAATTGCTCATAACATCGGGCAGATCCTTATAGCGGCGCTTGTTGTGTCCAGCCATTATGTGTTGTATTATTTTCCGGTACTTCTGATTGCCGGACTTCTTACGGGATTTCTGATCGGGCTTCTTGCACAGGAACTGATCGTGCGTCTGCGTTTTCTGACAGAAAAATATCGCGAGTAGAACATCTGTTTGCATAATTGTATCTGCTGTGTTATGATAAATACCGTGAACGAACGAAAATGAGGAGAATGTTTTATGTACGCATATATCAAAGGTGAGCTTGCAGAAACCAATCCGGATCATATTGTGATAGAGACCGGGGGAATCGGATATCAGGTATTTATTTCCGGACAGACGTTTGAGTATCTTCCGGCAGTCGGTGAGGAGATTAAAGTGTATACGTATCTGTATCTGCGCGAGGATGCCATGATTCTCTATGGATTTCTGACCAAAGACGATCTGGAGCTTTTCAAACTTCTGATTTCTGTCAGCGGAATTGGTCCAAAGGGAGGACTTGCAATTCTTTCTGCGCTCAGTGCAGATGATCTGCGGTTTGCGGTATTGTCGGGAGATTCCAAGGCAATCTCGAAAGCTCCGGGAGTAGGAGCCAAGACAGCCCAGCGTGTGATTTTGGAATTAAAAGATAAGATGTCTTTGGAAGATGCTTTTGAAAAGAAGAGTGAGCATGTACAGACTTTAAAGATTTCCGGAAATGGTCAGGTCAGAAATGATGCGGTTATGGCACTTACGGCACTGGGATATTCCTCGGCGGAAAGTTTAAAGGCTGTATCCGCGGTGGAGATCACAGAAGAAATGGATGTGGAAGCAGTGCTGAAGGCAGCACTGAAACATATGTCGTTGTTGTAGTTTCGAGAAAGAAGATTTGGTATGGAAAAACGCGTGATTTCCACGCAGCTGCAGGAAGAAGATTATAAGATTGAATCGTCCCTTCGTCCGCAGAGGCTGGAGGATTACATTGGACAGGAAAAAATAAAATCAAATATGAAAGTCTACATTGAGGCGGCAAAAGCCCGGCAGGAGTCTTTGGACCATGTACTGTTTTATGGACCACCGGGACTTGGAAAGACAACGCTTGCAGGGATCATTGCAAACGAGATGGGTACCCACCTGAAAGTGACCTCGGGACCTGCAATTGCAAAACCGGGAGAGATGGCGGCGATCCTGAATAACCTTGCAGAAGGTGACATTTTGTTTGTGGACGAAATTCACCGGCTGAACCGTCAGGTGGAGGAAGTGCTGTATCCGGCAATGGAAGATTATGTGATTGACGTGATGATCGGAAAAGGAGAATCCGCCCGTTCCATCCGGCTGAATCTTCCGAAGTTTACGCTTGTCGGGGCTACGACACGGGCCGGAATGCTTTCGGCACCGCTTCGCGACCGTTTTGGTGTCGTCAGCCACATGGAATATTATACGGTGGAGGAACTTCGCACGATTATTTTGCAGTCGGCACAGGTACTGGATGTGGAAATTGATGAAAAAGGCGCTTACGAGCTTGCCCGCCGTTCCCGGGGAACTCCCCGTCTGGCAAACCGTCTGCTCAAGCGGGTGCGTGATTTTGCCCAGGTAAAGTATGACGGGAAGATTACCTATGAGGTGGCGGCGTTTGCACTGGATCTGCTTGAGGTAGATAAGATGGGACTGGATCAGAACGACAGGAACATTATCCTGACAATTATCGACAAGTTTGACGGCGGTCCGGTGGGACTTGATACGCTGGCAGCTTCGCTTGGTGAGGATTCCGGAACCATCGAAGATGTTTATGAACCGTATCTGGTCAAAAATGATTTCATCAACCGGACACCGAAGGGGCGCGTTGCAACGGCATTTGCCTATGAACATTTCGGGAGGACACCAAAATCCGAATAAGAGGTTGCTTTTCCTACTGCGGAATATTATAATAAAAAGTATGACAGCAAAGAGGATGGTCCAAAACGGGAGGATAGGTTATGTCAGCAAAGACAAGTGCGGAAGTGGTAATTGATGGAAAGGTATATACGTTAAGCGGCTATGAAGGAGAGGAATATCTCCAGAAAGTAGCTTCTTATATTAACGGAAAGATCAATGAGTTTACTTCCATTGAAGAATACCGGCACATTCCTCTCAATATGAAAAATACACTGATCCAGCTGAATATTGCGGATGATTATTTTAAAGCAAAGGATCAGGTGGAAAAATTAGAACGGGACCTTGAAAATAAAGAAAAAGAAATTTACGATTTAAAGCACGATCTGATCTCTAATCAGGTAAAGACGGAGACGGCAGAAGAATCATTGAAGAAACTGGAACGGGACAATAAAGAACTTCTCCTGAACAAGGCGCGGTTAGAGGCAGCACTTGAGGACAAGCTTCTGGATGGAAAAGACAGCCCGAAAGAGTCTGAAAAAGAGAACACAAAGAAAAAATAAGAGGTTTCGAAACACAAAGGAAGGTATTCCTTTGTGTTTTTTCATCATAAGGAAAGAATATGAAAGAAAACAATCATACGACACAACAAAATACATTTGAACTGCTTGCACCGGCTGGATCGTTAGCCATTTTTAAGGCGGTTGTCGCGGCCGGCGCAGATGCCGTTTACGTGGGGGGAAGCAAATTTGGAGCCCGCGCATATGCAGATAATTTTTCCGATGAAGAATTACTAGAAGCACTGGACTATGCACATTTGTATGGACGCAGGGTCTATCTTACGGTCAACACGCTTTTAAAAAACAGTGAGATCGAACAGGTCTGGGCGTATCTGCAGCCGTTTTATGAACATGGCCTGGATGCGGTACTTGTACAGGATTTTGGGGTCCTGACAGCAATCCACGAGAGATTTCCGGATCTTGCGATTCATACAAGTACGCAGATGACAGTCACCGGTGTGGAGGCGGCCCGGCTTTTTTCAGGATACGGAGTGACCCGTATGGTCATGGCACGGGAACTTTCCCTGAATGAAATGAAACGGATCCGTGAAGAGACCGGTATGGAACTGGAAGCATTTGTACACGGGGCGCTGTGTTACTGTTATTCCGGACAGTGTCTGTTTAGCAGTATGCTTGGAGGAAGAAGCGGAAACCGCGGCAGATGTGCGCAGCCATGCAGGCTTCCTTACGCAGTGTTGGATGAAAAGCACAGGGAATACAAAAAAGATGCTTATGTCTTAAGCCTCAAGGATATGTGTGGAATAAAGGATCTGCGTGGGCTGGCAGATGCAGGAGTCTATTCCTTGAAAATTGAGGGACGCATGAAACAGATCCCGTATGCTGCCGGTGTGGTTTCTTATTACCGCAAATATATTGACCTCTTTTTATCGGGACAGGAGACACAGGTTTCGGAAGGAGACTACCGGGCAGTGCTTGCGCTGGGAAACCGCTGTGGATTTACCGACGGATATTACCACAGGCACAATGGTTCTGATATGGTGACGTTTACAAAGCCAAATTACGAAAAAACGAATGAAGCCCTGCAGCAGCAAATTTTAAGAGCCTATGAAAATGGTGCAGCCAAAATCCCTGTCATGGGAGAACTGGTTTTGCATCAGGGACAGGCTGCATATTACCGGGTAAAGACACAAACGGTGTCTGCGGAAATTTCCGGCATGGAAGTTATGCAGGCGCAAAAGAAACCACTTCTGGCAGAAGACGTAAAAAGTCGTATGGAAAAGACCGGAGATACCCCGTTTGTTATGGAAGATTTATCCATAAGGATAGAAGACGGGGTGTTTCTTCCAAACGGAGCGCTCAACCAGTTGCGCAGGGAGGCATTGGCAGAACTGCAAAAAGAGATGCTGAAACCTTACCAGAGACAGGAGCATCCGCAGAAGACGGCAGGGGAAAAATTTCCGGAGGCATGTGAGAAACGGGAAAAACGAAAGGAACGTGTTTTTGCAGTGACCGGGGAGCGCAGACAGCTTGCACCGGTTCTGGAAAGTTCCTGTGTGACTTCTGTCTGTCTGGATATGGAAGCTTATGACCGAAGCACAATTATGGAAGAATTAAAAGAAGATGCAAATGCTGTTATGCAAAAGGATAAAGAGGTTTATCTGGCGATGCCGCGTATCTTCCGTGCAGGAACGGCAGAATGGGTGCGGCAGATACTTCCGGATATAAAAAGAATGGGATTTGCCGGAGTTCTTGTGAGAAATTATGAAGAACTGGCATTGGCAAAGGAAACATTTTTGGGAAGTGAAATCATAACGGATCACAATCTGTATTGCTATAACGATCAGGCGGTCCGTGCATTTGCCGGGCAGGGAGTGACAAAAAATACGGTTCCGCTGGAACTAAACCGCAGCGAAATAAAACGGAGATATAACGAAGAAAGTATGATGATGCTTTACGGATATTATCCGCTTATGACAAGTGCACAGTGCGTACATGCCAATACCAGGGGCTGTGACAAAAAACGGGGGCTTTCTTATCTGAAAGACCGGTATCAGGTACAGTTTCCGGTAAAAAATTTCTGCACGTACTGCTATAATGTTGTTTATAATTCCCTGCCGGTTTTATTATTTTCCAATTTAGAGGAATTAAAAAAAGCAGGCATCCGTGATTTCCGGATGGATTTTACCATGGAATCTGCAAAAGAAACCAAAGCAATTCTGAAATTATATGAAGAGTTTGCAGACGGCAGCCGCAGACAGTATCCGAAAGAATGGGAAAACCGTTATACCAACGGTCACTATAAAAGAGGAGTGGAATAATGATCCATCTGATTGTTCAGGCTTCAAAATATCTGATGATCTTTTTGTTCCTTGTTTATACATTTGAGTGTTTTCATGTGTTTAAATTCGAGGGAGAGGAAGAAGAACAAAAACATATTTACCATGTACAGAGAACTCTGTTGTTTCTTTTTCATTTTGATGCCTTTCTTGTTTTGTATATTACAACAAAAAATTTTCAGCTGATCGGATTTTATCTCATGCAGGTGATTATCATTGCGGCAATCATCGGAACATATCATCTGTTTTACAAGCATGCATCCGAGCTGGTTCTCAATAATATGTGTATGTTACTTACGATTGGATTTGTTATCCTGACACGTATTTCTTTTGAAAAGGCATTCCGGCAGTTTATCTTTGTGTGCGCGGGTTTTGTGATTTCCCTGCTGATTCCCATGGTCTTGCAGAATATGACGCTGTTCCGTAAACTGACATGGGTGTATGTGATCGTAGGTGTCGGTGCACTGGGCGTTGTTGCGATTGCCGGACAGACAAGCTATGGGGCCAAACTGTCCCTGTCGATCGGTCCTTTGACCATCCAGCCTTCGGAGTTTGTAAAAATTATTTTTGTCATGTTTATTGCATCCATGCTGTACCAGCGCCAGGATTTTCATCAGGTCATGGTGACAAGCATTTTTTCGGCCGTTTTTGTTCTGATGCTGGTAGCATCCAAAGATCTCGGCGGAGCCCTTTTGTATTTTTTTACCTACCTGGTTATGGTTTATGTGGCGACGCGCAGATTTGTGTATTTCGGAGGTGGAATACTGGCAATGATCGTGGCGAGTCTGCTTGGGTACCGGCTGTTTGACCATGTACAGGCACGTGTGCAGGCATGGTCGAATCCGCTTGCAGTCATTGACGGGGCGGGGTATCAGGTATGCCAGTCTCTGTTTGCAATCGGTACCGGAGGCTGGTTTGGACTTGGTCTGGGACAGGGACTGCCGGAAAAAATACCGGTCGTGACAAAGGATTTTGTTTTTGCGGCAATCTCGGAAGAACTCGGGGGAGTCTTTGCACTGTGTCTGATCATGGTCTGTGTCAGCTGCTTTTTTATGATCATGAATGTTGCCATGAAACTTCGGGACAATTATTATCGTCTGACAGCGGTCGGACTTGGAACACTGTATGCTTTGCAGGTGTTTCTGACCATCGGCGGGGTCATCAAATTTATTCCGTCAACCGGAGTGACACTTCCACTGGTCAGCTATGGAGGCAGTTCTCTGTTATCGACTATGATTGTGTTTGGCATTATACAGGGACTATACATCATGCAGTTTGACGGCCGGACGCAGAAAAAAGAACAGAAACGAAGAAGAGGCAGAAAAGAATGAGAAGAAAAAAGAAAAAGATAAAGAAAAGTAATAAAGAATTTCTTGTTATTATGTATCTGTTCCTGGCAGTGTTTCTGTCTATGATGATTTATTTTGTCTATTTTCAGGTATGTAAGAGTGAATCGTTTATCAACAGTCCGTATAATTCCCTGCAGGATCTGTTTTCGGATCATGTGATCCGTGGGGATATTGTATCTGCAGACAGCAAAGTACTTGCCACAACAAAAGTATCCGCAGACGGAACACAGACCAGAAGCTATCCGCAGGGACGCATGTTTGCCCATGCAGTTGGTTATGCGGTGAATGGAAAAGCGGGACTGGAAAACCAGGAAAATTTTTCTTTGTTGCGTTCCCATGAGTTTTTCCTTAAGAGAATCGCAGATGATATTTCAGATAAGAAGGCACAGGGGGATACGGTTGTCACGACGCTGGATGCACAGATTCAGCAGGTGGCATACAAATCTCTTGGAAATTATCAGGGAGCTGTGATTGTTATGGAACCGGATACCGGAAAAATCATTGCAATGGTGTCAAAACCGGACTATGATCCCAATACGGTAAAAAAGGACTGGAGCAGTCTGACAGCGGAGGGAAGCACGGTGCTTTACAATCGCGCCACGCAGGGAAAATATGCGCCGGGATCGGTGTTTAAGATCTTAACGACCCTGGAGTATTATCGTGAGAATCCTTCTGCCTATGACCAGTATGCGTTTGACTGCAGTGGTTCCATTTCGGTTGACGGGCAGACCATTCACTGTGCGGGAAATAAGCATCACGGTCAGGAAACATTAAAGAGTTCCTTTTCTAATTCCTGCAATTCTTCGTTTGCCAATATTTCACTGTCACTGAACCGAGAGAAATTTAAACAGACCTGTGACAGCATGCTGTTTAATCAAAATCTTCCGATTGCTTTTGAGTCCGGGAAAAGCAGTTTTTCTTTAAATAAAAATGACAGCAATGCAATGGCGATGGAAACGGGAATCGGTCAGGGAAAAACACTGGTTTCGCCACTGCATATGGCGCTGATAGCAAGTGCTGTGGATCATGATGGAATTCTGATGCGTCCGTATCTGGTGGATCATATACAAAATGATTCCGGGGTTGAAGTAAGCAGCAATAAACCGAAAACTTATGCGACACTGATGACGGAGACGGAAGCCGGTTTGTTACAGCAGTATATGCGTGCAGTTGTTACAGATGGAACGGGAAGAAAATTATCCGGACAGTCTTATGAAGCTTCCGGCAAAACAGGAACGGCGCAGGTATCGGACACGTCGGATCAGACAAATGCCTGGTTTGTGGGATATGCAAAGAAGGATGGCTATAAAGATATCGCAATCGCAGTCGTTGTGGAGAACAGTGGTGCGGGCAGTACGTACGCGGTTCCAGTTGCAAAGAACGTATTTGACGTATATTTTAACAGATGATATACTTGCTATGAAAATAATGAATGTTTGCACATATATGTGCAGTTTTCGCACACGGGAGGATTGCAATGATTGAAGCAATAAGCTGTGGCGGAGTGGTAATCTTTCGTGGCAAGATTCTGCTTTTGTACAAGAATTACAGAAACAGATATGAAGGCTGGGTATTGCCAAAAGGAACTGTGGAGCAGGGAGAAGAGTATAAGGATACGGCAATTCGCGAGGTTTTGGAAGAAACCGGGGCAACTGCAACCATTATTCAGTATGTGGGAAAAAGCCAGTATTCATTTACCATTCCTGAGGATACGGTCGAGAAATCGGTTCACTGGTATCTGATGATGGGCGAAAGTTATTATAGTAAGCCGCAAAGAGAAGAATATTTTACAGATTCCGGGTATTATAAATACCATGAAGCATATCATTTGTTGAAATTTTCGAATGAAAAACAGATTTTGGAGAAAGCTTATAATGAGTATCTGGATCTGAAAAAAAGTAACTTATGGGGAACACATAAGTATTTTTAGAAAGGATAATCTGCATGAAATGGTATGAGGATCTTTATGTCGGCGATTCCATTGAAGGCAAAGTCAATCGAATAAAGTGGAAGATTAACCATCATGCAGGAACCGTCTCTATCTATGTGATTGCGTTTGCATCCAACCGGCAGAATCTGCTGGATATTATACCGGCGTGGGAACTGATGCAGAAATCTTATCCGGGGAAAAAACAAATGCAGATCATCGGTCTGGCAAAAGGTTATGCGGAAGCTCTGGAGCTGGTGCGCAGCATTATAGAGGAAGTATATCAGAATACAGGGGATGTGGATGTAAAATCTTATTTACGGGGCCGGAAACGGAGGAGACAGGTATGAGTGTTTTCCTTCTGATTCTGAAAATCATAGGAATTGCTTTGCTGGTGATTTTAGGACTGATTGTTGTCATTGCTCTTTTGGCATTATTTTGTCCATTCGTGTATCGTGTGAAAGGTTCCTACCATGAAAAAAATCTGCAACTGCAGGTCCGGATCTGGTGGCTTGGCCGTCTGCTGGGGCTCTGTGCAGATACCGCGGAAGAGGGATTCTACACGTATGTGCGGATTTTTGGATTTCGAAAGGAACTGCATCTGCAGAAAGAAAAAGAAGATTTCGCGGATTTTAAAAAGCCGGTGCAGGAAGACTCTCCGCAGGAAGGGATAAAAGACCGGGAGACTGAAGTGGCACCGTCTCTTACGGCAATGGAAAATACATCCCAAACATCTGCGCAGCAATTGACAGATCCGGAGGAGACAATTCTCTGTCATCCGGATAAAAAAAAGAAAACATTTTTTCCGGGCAGGATTGCAGGTTTTATCCGGAAGTTCCCGGAAAAGATCCGGAATATTTTGCAAAAGATTCTTTATTTTTTGAGGAATATACAGACATTCTGGAAAAAAGGAACGCGAACGTGCCGGAAATGGTATCGTTTTTTCAATGACGAGAAAAATAAAAAAGCGTTTTCTAATATCTGGAAACAGCTGGAACATCTGGTTGTTTCAGTTTTGCCGAAACGGCTGAAGCTTTGGCTGAAATATTCTACCGGATCGCCGGATACTACCGGGCAGGTGCTTGGTATTCTTGCAATATTTCCGGTCGGATACCGGAATCACTGGAATATTATTCCGGATTTTACGGCAGAAGAATTTTATGCAGAAGCAGATTTTACAGTACACGGCAGGATTTTCGGAGTTCAGATTCTTGCTCTGGCACTGCGAATAATTCTTGATAAGAATTGCCGGAGACTATATAATAGATTTAAGCATATGAAGTAGAATGGGTAAGGAGGTTTTACCATGGCAGATAACAGTTTTAATAATACAGTAGAATCCTTATTTAAAGGAATGGACAGCTTTATCACAACAAAGACCGTAGTAGGAGATGCAATTCATATCGGAGATACGATTATTCTTCCTCTGGTAGATGTATCTTTTGGTGTTGCGGCAGGAGCGTTTTCACAGGAAAAGAAAAATAACGGTGCCGGAGGTATGGGTGGAAAAATCAATCCGAGTGCGGTTCTTGTCATCCAGAATGGAGTAACAAAACTTGTGAATATCAAAAATCAGGATGGAATGACAAAGATCCTTGACATGGTTCCGGATTTTATCAATAAATTTACATCTGGAAAAGATACGGATGATATCATTGACGATGTTGTTTCGGATGATACGGACAATGAATAGAAAAAACAGAATCATATAAAACCGGGAGAGCATATATTAGAAATGATATATGCTTTTTTGGTGGGAAAAATGAAACGGGTATGGGGATATACATTGTTCTGGATGGGAATCGGAATGCTGATCATGTTTTTTGTAGGTGGCGGGCTGCTGGGGGTTCTGCTGATTGCCGGAACCATGCTTGTTTCCTATCTGTTGTTTTCCTGCTGATTGCGGCACAAAAAAAGAACCGTCATACAACGGTCCTTATATTTGCTTACTAAGCTCTCTCAACTTTTCCGGATCTAAGGCAGGAAGCACAAACATATAACTTCTGTGGTACTCCGTTTACCTTACAACTTACACGTTTGATGTTTGATTTCCAAACTCTATTAGATCTTCTATGAGAATGGCTGACATTATTTCCGTAATGTACACCCTTTTCACAAATTGCACACTTTGCCATGATTTTGCACCTCCTTGCATTTCACTAAGCTTTTTCAAGCTCACAACATAAGATATATTAACAGATTCCTTCTGTAAATGCAAGAAAAACTTATAAAAAAATGAAATAAATTACATTTGGTTTACATTTGCAGGAAAAATGGTTATAATACGAGTAACTATGATGTAATACCTATGAGATGGTTTACGAATATTGGAGGTACAAGTATGAAGGGACAGATAGATACCCAATATGGAAAGGTTTTGGTGGAAGACGATGTCATTGCCACTTACGCAGGTTCTGTTGCGGTAGAATGTTTTGGTATTGTCGGTATGGCAGCTGTTAATATGAAAGACGGACTGGTGAAGCTGCTGAAAAGGGATTATCTGACACATGGTATCAGTGTCACAATTGAAGATGAAAATCTGATCAATATTGATTTTCATGTGATTGTCGCTTACGGCGTAAGCATTTGCACAGTTTCTGACAACCTGATCGAGACTGTAAAGTATAAAGTGGAGTCATTTACGGGCATGAAGATCAATAAGATCAATATCTACGTCGAAGGCGTCCGCGTGATTGACTAGGGAGGATAAGAAATTGGAGATTACAAGTATCAATACGGAGAGTTTGTCCAGAATGTTCCTTGCAGGTGCAAAGAATCTGGATGCAAAAAAGGAATGGATCAATGAACTGAATGTTTTCCCGGTTCCGGATGGAGATACCGGTACAAACATGTCAATGACGATCATGTCAGCAGCACGTGAAGTCGGTGCGTTGTCCAATCCGACAATGAAAGAACTTGCAAAAGCAATTTCTTCCGGTTCCCTTCGTGGGGCAAGAGGTAATTCCGGCGTTATTTTATCCCAGCTGTTCCGCGGTTTCTGTAAAGTTATCAAAGAGTATGATGAGGTAGATGTTTCTGTTTTATGTGATGCATTCCAGAAAGCGGTAGAAACAGCATACAAAGCAGTTATGAAGCCAAAAGAGGGAACGATTCTTACCGTTGCAAAGGGTGCGGCAGACAAAGCGCTTGATCTGGCACAGGAGACAGAGGATCTGGTTTATTTCTGCGATGAAGTGATCAAACATGCGGAGTATGTTTTAAGTCAGACTCCGGAAATGCTTCCGGTCTTAAAGCAGGCAGGGGTAGTGGATTCCGGCGGACAGGGACTGGTTCAGGTGTTAAAGGGAGCCTATGATTCCCTTCTCGGAAAAGAAATTGATTATTCCATTGAGGAGACTCCGGCATCTGCAGGCACGGCAAAAGTTTCAGAGCCGGCTGAGCAGGAGATTAAATATGGTTACTGCACGGAGTTTATTATTGTATTAACACGTCCGTTGTCTGAAAAAGAAGAAAAGGAATACAAATCTTATCTGGAATCTATCGGAGATTCGATTGTTGTGGTAGCAGACGATGAGGTTGTAAAGACTCACGTACATACCAACGATCCGGGACTTGCCATTCAAAAGGCACTGACCCATGGTTCTCTTACAAAGATCAAGATCGACAATATGCGTGAGGAACATCAGGAAAAGCTGATTAAGGATGCCGAAAAAGCGGCTGCCCGGCAGAAGGAGCAGGAGGCAGAGAAAGAGGAACCCCGTAAGCCAATGGGATTTATTGCCGTTTCCATCGGTGAGGGAATGAATGAGATTTTCCGCGGACTGGGAGCAGACTATCTGATCGAGGGTGGACAGACCATGAATCCGAGCACAGAAGACATGCTTGCAGCGATTGATCATGTAAATGCAGATCATATCTTTATTCTGCCAAACAATAAAAATATCATTATGGCGGCAAATCAGGCAGCGGAGCTGACAGAGGATAAAGATATTATTGTACTTCCGACCAAGACAATTCCACAGGGAATTGTGGCTCTGGTAAATTATATTCCGGATTATACTGCGGAGGAAAATAAGGAAGCCATGCTGGCAGAACTCGACAGTGTAAAGACCGGTCAGGTGACCTATGCGGTTCGTGACACTGAAATTGATGGCATGCAGATCAGACAGAATGACTATATGGGAATTGGCGATAAGGCAATTCTTGCGGTTGGCACGGATCTGAAAGAGACAACCATGAAGATGATTGATGCGATGGTAGATGAGGATTCTGCAATTGTCAGCATTTATTATGGTGCGGATGAGACAGAAGAGCATGCACAGGAAATCGGAAAAATGATCGAAGAAAAGTATCCGGATGTTGAGGTAGAGATCAACTGTGGTGGTCAGCCGATTTACTATTTTGTTATTTCTGTAGAATAAAAGTTACTATTTATGCAGCACAGAAACGAATAAGGAGCAGATATGCGTCAGGATTCATCAATCACGGAAATCAAAGGCATTGGTGAAAAAACAAAAAAATTATTCGAAAAAATGGGAGTATACACCGTAGGTGATATACTCCTTCATTTTCCCAGAAATTATATACAGTATCCCCATCCGGTGCCGATCGATGAGATGACAGCGGAACATATGCAGACAGAGGATAAGCTTGCGATTGTTGCACGGATTGAGCGTACACCGGTAACGAGAAGTGGAAGACATATGCAGGTGACACTTCTTGTGATTGGAAGCCCCGGACATCAGATCCAGCTGATCTGGTATCGGATGCCTTATATACGGAATACATTGACACATGGCAAATATTTTGTTTTTTACGGAAATGTTCACATTAAGGATGGCAAATTTGTGATGGAACAGCCGGTGGTGTATACGCCGGAGGCCTATCAGGAAATCGAAAACTGTTTTCTTCCGGTGTATACGCTGACCAGCGGGATCACCAACAATCTCATGATAAAAACGATGCGGCAGGCATTGGATGAGGAAGAACTGCTTACGGATTTTCTTCCGGGAGAAATTCGTACGCGCAGGGAACTGTGTGAGTATAATTATGCGGTCAAACAGATCCACTTTCCGGATACGATGGAACGTTTGATCGAGGCGAGAAAGCGGTTGGTTTTTGATGAGTTCTTTTTGTTTATCATGGGCATGCAGTACCAGAAAGAAAAGAGAACCAGACAGGAAAACCGGTTTGTGATGGAACATCCGGAGTTCGTGGAAGATCTGATTCAGAAGCTTCCGTATGAACTGACGGGAGCACAAAGACGAGCATTGCATGATGTGACGGAAAATATGCAGGGACCGTATGCCATGCAGCGCCTGATTCAGGGAGACGTGGGTTCCGGTAAAACGATTCTGGCTTTTCTGGCAATGGCGTGGTGCGCACAGAATGGATATCAGTCTGCCATCATGGCACCGACGGAAGTACTTGCACAGCAGCATTATGAAACATTCCAGAAACTCTGTGAGCAGTTTGGACTGCATTTTCCGGTAATCCTTCTGACGGGGTCCATGACGGCAAAACAAAAACGCAGTGCGTATGAACGGTTAGAACTGTATGAGAATGCCCTGATTGTAGGAACGCATGCGCTGATTCAGGAAAAACCGACATATGCAAATCTTGCGCTTGTGATCACAGATGAGCAGCATCGTTTTGGTGTGCGGCAGAGAGAGGAGTTTGCGCAAAAAGGGGATATGCCGCATATTCTTGTTATGAGTGCAACACCGATTCCGCGAACCCTTGCGATCATTATCTACGGAGATATGGATATTTCGGTTGTGGATGAGGTGCCGGCAAGACGGCTTCCGATCAAAAACTGTGTGGTTAATACGGCATACCGGCCGAAAGCATATGCGTTTGTTGCAGATGAGGTGAAAAAAGGACATCAGGCATATGTGATCTGTCCGCTTGTGGAGGCAAGCGAAGAGACACAGGGAGAAAATGTAATTGATTACTCGAAAACGCTTATGGAGGAACTGCCATCCGGCATCCAGGTGGGCGTGCTTCACGGAAAGATGAAGAGCAGTAAGAAAAATGAAATTATGCAGGAATTTGCGGAAAATAAAATTCAGGTGCTTGTATCCACCACGGTAGTGGAAGTGGGGGTTAATGTACCGAATGCAACCGTGATGCTGATCGAGAATGCGGACCGATTTGGCTTAGCACAGCTGCATCAGCTGCGTGGACGTGTGGGAAGAGGAGATGCACAGTCTTATTGTATTATGATCAATGCCTCTTCGGCCAAGACAGCAAAAAAACGTCTGGAAATATTAAATAAATCAAACGACGGCTTTTTTATTGCGAGTGAGGATTTGAAATTACGCGGACCGGGAGATTTTTTCGGTATCCGGCAGAGTGGAGATCTGGTATTTGCGCTGGCGGATATTTACCAGGATGCGGCGGTGCTGCAGGAGGCTTCGGAAGAAGTAAAAACAATTCTTGAGGAAGACCCGGAACTGACAGAACCCGGACATCACATTCTGCAAAAGAAAATGATGCAGTTTCAGGAAGAACAGCTTTCAAAAATGAATTTGTAGATTCCGGCAAAAGAAAAAGCAGGTCTCCGTGACAGAGACCTGCTTTTTTCTTTTGTACATTGGGACAAGTGGGTTACTGGATGTTTTCTCCTTTGCCAGCCATCTGTCTTTCCTGTGCTTCGATCATTTTTTTGACCATATAACCGCCGACAGATCCATTCTGTTTTGCGGTAAGATCACCGTTGTATCCGTTGCTAAGTGGGACTCCAAGCTCATCTGCAACTTCATACTTAAAACGTTCCAATGATTTTTTTGTACTTCTGTTTGCCATGCTTTTCTTCCTCCTTTGCGGTTGTACTTTGTGGTACGATTCTAGTATATGCGCTAAGCAGAAAGCCTATGCTGGAAACTTATGTATTGGATGATTCCACCAGTGTCAGGCCGCTGATGTCCGGATGAATCGTGAGAGAGTAGTTCGTATAGTATACGACAAATCCGGGTGCACTTCCGGCCGGTTTTTTTACATTTTTTTTCTGAAGATAATCAATTTCAAGTTTGTCACTGTCACGTCCGCTGGAATAGTAACCGGCAAGTTTTCCGGCCTCTTCAAATACGCGGTCCGGCATTTCTCCCCCTTTGTTTTTTACAATTACATGGGAACCCGGCATTTTTTTGGCGTGAAACCACCAGTCATTTCCGGTTGCAAATTTAAAGGTCAGTTCATCATTCTGATAGTTATTTTTGCCGACGTACATGTCATAGCCATCGGATGAAATATAATGGAAAGGTTTGCTTTTGATTTTCTGTTTTTTGCCGTTTTTGTGTTTTTTGATAAAACCGTATTCCATCAATTCCTCTTTGATCTGCACCAGATCATCGGCGGAGAGTGCAATGTTCAAAGAATTCTGGATGGACTCCAGATGGTCAATCTGCGCTTTGGTTTCCGCAAGCTGGACTTCAAGAGCTTCGGAAGTCCGTTTCAGTTTTCCGTATTTATCAAAGTATTTTTGGGAATTTTCACGTGCGGTCTTTTGCGGATCTAACGGGATACGGATTTCTTTATTGTTGTCATAAAAATTTTCACAGACCAGTTCTTTTGCCTGGTCCTGCAGATTGTAACCGTATACATTGATCAGTTCTCCGTACAGTTTATATTTTTCCCGTTTTTCGGCATCTTTCTGCTGTTTTTGCTGTAACTGGTATTTTTTCTGGTTGCGCTCTAACGCAGTTGTGACGATTTTTCGCAGGTCTGCGGATTTCTGGTGGATACGGTTGTAAATATTGCGCTCAGCATAGAAAACTTCGAGCATCTGCGAGATGCTTTCCATATGTTCCATCTCATAATCCTGATACATGGTCAGTTCAATTGCAGAAAATTCGATCGGCCGTTTGTCTTTTCTTACGATCACCGGATGAAATTCGTTGTGGCGGATTTCATCAAAAAACCATGCAATGTGGTTTGAGAGATGGTGGATTTCATCATCGGTACAGGCCAAAAGAGACTGATCTGCATCCATCCCAGCCCGGTATGCCAGTTCGGATGCAACAAGTGGACTGACACCGGTAAATGTTGTATAGATCGCTTTGCAGATGGACATCGGTTTTGCCTTAATGGCATCGCAGATCTGTGTGGCATCCATAGTCATGGCATTGAATTTGTCCTCCTGTGTGGCAGGAATAAAATACGGGCGGCCCGGAAGCACTTCGCGCAGGGAACTTACGGCGGAAGAGACATGCTTGATGCTGTCGATTATGGTGCCGTCCTCATCGCAAAAGATAATATTGGAATGTTTTCCCATCAATTCAATGACAAGGGTTTTGTGACAGAGATCCCCCATTTCATTCAGGTGTTCTATCTTCAGATGGATGATGCGCTCCATATGGGGCTGGGTAATGCTTATGACCCGCCCGTTTGCGATATGTTTGCGTAAAACCATACAAAATGTAGGCGCCTGCAGGGGACTTGTCTTGTTGGTGTCCGTCAGATATAAAAAAGGAAGGGAAGCGTTTGCTGAAATGGATACACGGAACTGTCCGCTGCTTCCTTTGCATGTCAAAAGCAGCTCGTCATTTTCGGGCTGCGCAATTTTACTGATTTTTGTATTTAAAATCGTCTGGTTCAGTTCATGGACTAAACCTGCGATTACGATTCCGTCAAAAGCCATGGAAATTCTCCTGTTCATGATTATAGTGTTTTTCAAACTCATGAATCATTATAGTAATTTCCACGTCTTTTGTCTATATGCAGAAAGTGGATATCTTTTGTATACATTTTTTGCAAGAACATTTGACGAAACGGCAAAGAAGCATTATAATACATTTATCTATGCATAGATATGTGCATGATATTTGGGAGAAAGTAAAATGATTAAAAGCATGACCGGATTTGGGCGCTGTGAGATTGCAGATGAAAAACGCAAATTTACCGTGGAACTGAAATCCGTAAATCACCGGTATCTTGATGTAAACATGAAGATGCCGAAAAAGTTAAATTTTTTTGAGAGTGCGATCCGCAGTCTGTTAAAAAAATATATTGAACGAGGCAAAGTGGATCTGTATATTTCCTATGAGGACTATACGGAGGACAATTATGCACTTAAGTATAATGAGGGACTTGCCGGTGAGTATTTAAAATATCTGAATGCCATGGCAGAAACATTCCATCTGGAAAATGATGTGCGGGTAAGCACACTGTCCCGTTATCCGGATGTCTTTGTTATGGAAGAACAGGAAATGGACGAAGAAGAGCTCTGGAATGGATTGCAGAAGGCAATCTGCGGAGCATGTGAACAATTCGTTGAGACCCGTATCCGGGAAGGCGAGAACTTAAAGAAGGATCTCTGTGAGAAGTTAGATGACCTGCTTGCCGGAGTGGATTTCATTGAGGAGCGTTCTCCGCAGATTATGCAGGAATACCGCAGCCATCTGACGGAAAAGATCCAGGAACTTTTGGGAGATACCCAGATCGATGAGGGAAGAATTGCGACAGAGGTTACGATCTATGCAGACAAGGTGTGTGTGGATGAAGAAACCGTGCGTCTGCGCAGCCATATTACCTCGATGAAGGAGACACTTTCAGAGGGCGGTCCGGTAGGACGCAAACTCGATTTTATTGCACAGGAGATGAACCGTGAAGCAAATACGATTCTCTCAAAGGCAAATAATATTGAAATTTCAGATGTGGGAATTAATCTGAAGACCGGAATCGAAAAGATCCGCGAACAGATCCAAAATATAGAATAAAGGAAGCGCGTTATGGAACAGAAAGGAAAGTTAGTTGTTATTTCCGGATTTTCCGGAGCGGGCAAAGGAACTCTGATGAAAGCACTGCTGGCAGCACATCCGGACAGGTATGCACTGTCGGTTTCCGCAACTACCAGAGATCCGAGACCGGGAGAAAAAGATGGTGTGGATTATTTTTTTGTGACGGACGAAACGTTTGATTCCATGATTCAGAAGGATGATTTTTTAGAATATGCAAAATATGTCAGCCACTCTTATGGAACTCCTCGTTCTTATGTGGAGGAAAATTTAAATCTCGGAAAGAATGTAATTTTAGAGATTGAGATACAGGGAGCATTAAAAGTAAAAGAAAAAATAAAAGATGCTGTCCTGATGTTTGTTACGGCACCGGATGCCGGGACACTGCGTGACCGTCTGGTCGGACGCGGTACAGAGACTCCGGAGGTCATTGCGGCACGGCTTGCACGTGCATGTGAGGAATCCGAAGGAATTGAAAATTATGATTATTTAGTGGTAAACGATACGGTGGATCATGCATCGGCTTTGATTGATCAGCTGATCTGTGATGAGCAGTCACAAAATACCGGAAGGGATCAGGAGTATCGGGTATCTGCTAATATAGATTTTATTAATCAAATGAGAGAAAATCTCAAAAGCTTTTCGAAAGGAGAATGAATATGATACATCCATCTTATGTTGAATTAATGAAAGTTGTAAATGACGAGGGCGAAATCGGTGAAGAACCGGTGGTAAACAGCCGTTACTCCATTGTTCTTGCCACAGCAAAGCGTGCAAGACAGATCATTGCCGGAGCAAAACCACTGATTGATGATCCGGTCTGCAACAAGCCACTTTCCATTGCCGTGGAAGAGTTATACCGCGGAGAAGTAAAGATTGTACCTGGAGAGGACGAAAACTAAGAAATACCAAAAGGGAGTGACAACTGTCATTCCCTTTTTCAAGTGAGAGGTTATATGAAATTATTATTTGTTTCACTCGGATGTGATAAAAATCTGGTAGATTCCGAGTACATGATCGGTATGCTTACCAGTCATGGAATTGAACTGACGGATGATGAAACGGAAGCGGATATCATTATTGTCAACAGCTGCTGTTTTATCGGCGATGCAAAAGAAGAAAGCATTAACACCATTCTGGAAATGGCAGAGCAGAAAAAAACAGGCTGCTGTAAATCACTCATTGTCACCGGCTGCCTGACACAGCGTTATCAGGATGAAGTGAAAAAAGAAATACCGGAAGTAGATGCTATTTTAGGAACCAATTCCTATGATTCCATTGTAGAGGCACTCGAGGAGACCCTGCAGCATAAATTTTATAAAAATTTTCATACGCTCAGCGGACTGCCGCAGCTGTCGACCAAACGGACGGTTACGACAGGCGGACATTATGCATATCTGAAAATTGCAGAGGGATGCAACAAAAACTGCACCTACTGTGTGATCCCGTCTGTGCGCGGACGTTACCGCAGTGTTCCGATGGACGAGCTGGTTACGTCAGCAGAAGAACTGGTTGCAGGAGGCGTAAAGGAACTGATCCTTGTTGCGCAGGAGACAACGCTTTACGGTGTGGATCTGTATGGGAAAAAATGCCTGCATGAATTGTTAGACCGCCTGAACGGGATTTCCGGTCTGTTCTGGATTCGTATTATGTACTGTTATCCGGAGGAAATCTATGAGGAACTGATCAATTCCATGATTAAGGATAAAAAGGTCTGTCACTATCTGGACATGCCGATCCAGCACTGCAACGATACAATTTTGCAGCGCATGGGAAGAAAAACAAATAAAAAAGAATTGATCGAGAGAATCCATTATTTAAGAAAACGTGTTCCGGATATCACTTTGCGAACCTCTTTGATCTGCGGATTCCCGGGGGAGACAAAAGAGCAGCACGAAGAACTGATGCAGTTTGTCAATGATATGGAATTTGACCGTCTCGGAGCGTTTACTTATTCCGCGGAGGAAGGAACACCGGCAGCGGAAATGCCGGATCAGGTGCCGCAGGAACAAAAAGAGGAATGGCAGGCAGACGTCATGGAACTTCAGGAAGAAGTGATTTTTGACAAGAATGAAGCCATGAAAGGTACGGTTTTGTATGCGTTTATCGAAGGACAGGTTGCGGATGAAAACAATACCTACGTCGGCAGAACCTACCGGGATGCGCCAAATGTAGACGGATATATTTTTATCAATACAGACGAAGAACTTTTAACCGGAGATATTGTGAAGGTGGAAGTTACCGGTGCATATGAATATGACCTGATCGCTACGATTGTAAAATAGGAGGAACAATTATGAATTTACCAAATAAATTAACAACTTTCCGTGTGATTCTTATTCCGTTTTTTGTATTTTTCCTGTTAGCTCCATACTTTGAAGGGTATGGAAATTACATTGCGCTTGTTATTTTTATTGTCGCAAGCCTGACGGATTTTCTGGATGGAAAAATTGCAAGAAAGTACAATCTTGTAACAAATTTCGGAAAGTTTATGGACCCGCTGGCAGACAAGCTTCTGGTCTGCTCTGCGCTGATCTGTCTGATTGCGCTGGACAGAATTCCGGCATGGATTGTGATTGTGATTATTTCCCGCGAGTTTATTATCAGCGGATTCCGTCTGATTGCTGCAGACAATGGTGTAGTGATCGCTGCAAGCTACTGGGGCAAGTTTAAAACCGCATCCCAGATGGTCACCGTGATTCTTCTGGTACTGAATATTCAAAATACGGTATTTACAGTACTCGGAACGGTATTTATTTATATTTCCCTGGTACTTACCGTCGTATCTCTGATTGATTATATTGCAAAAAACAAAGAAGTATTAAAGGATCAGAACTAATGAAAATTGACAGACTTCTGGCAGAACACCAGCTGCTGGTGACGACAGCCGAGAGCTGTACCGGAGGACTGGTAGCGTCTGCACTGGTAGATATTCCGGGAATTTCCGATTATTTTAAAGAGGGATATATCACTTATGCTCCCGAAGCAAAAGAAAAGATACTGGGCGTATTGCCGGAGACCATTTCCGATTATGGTGTCGTGAGTGAACAGACCGCACGGGAGATGGCGGAAGGTGCTGCAAAACAGGCACACGCGGGATGTGCGGTGGCTACAACGGGGGTTGCTGGACCCGGGGGAGGAACTTTAAAGACTCCGGTGGGAACGGTCTGTTTTGGATGTTTTGTGCAGGGAAAGATATTTTCCGGGACAGAACATTTTACCGGTACAAGAAGTGAAATAAGACATGCGGCTGCGGCATATGCCATTGCATTTCTGGAGCGGTGTATCATCAAAACATATGGAGGAACCTTATGCGAATCATAGCAGGAACAGCGCGCAGCCTGCCGCTGAAAACAATTGAGGGGCTGGAAACGCGCCCGACAACAGACAAGATCAAAGAGACATTATTCAATATGCTGCAGAATGATGTGCCGGGATGTTATTTCCTGGATCTGTTTGCGGGCAGCGGTCAGATCGGGTTAGAAGCAATCAGCCGCGGAGCTTTGTATGCGGTTTTTATTGAGAATAACCGGAAAGCGGCCAAATGCATTGAAGATAATATTGCATTCACAAAATTTACGAAGGAATCCAGACTGCTTACCACGGATGTGATCAGCGGAATCAGCAGTCTGGAGGGAAAATATACATTTGATATTATTTTTATGGACCCGCCATACCGGCAGGGACTTGAAGAAGATGTGCTGCGTTTCCTTTCAAAATCAAGTGTGTTGAAACCTGACACCATGATTATTGTGGAAGCATCGCTGGATACGGATTTTTCTTATCTGGATGAGCTGGGATTTTCCGTGATAAAGTTCAAAAAATATAAGACAAACATGCATGTCTTTATTCAACAGAAGAGGGTATAACAAACATGAAAAAAGCAATTTATCCGGGCAGTTTTGATCCACTGACATTCGGACATATGGACATCATCAACCGTGCTTCAAGAATTGTGGATGAGCTGGTCGTCGGAGTGCTCAACAACAGCGCAAAAAATTCGTTGTTTTCTTTAGAAGAACGTGTTAGTATGATAGAAGAGATGACAAAGGATATTCCAAACGTTACGGTGGCGTCCTTTGATGGTCTGTTGGTAGAGTTTATGAATAAAATAGATGCTACCATTATCGTGCGTGGGCTTCGTGCAGTGACAGATTTTGAGTACGAGCTGCAGATCGCACAGGCGAACCATGTGCAGGATTCTAATATTGAAACCATTTTCCTGACAAGTGATCTTTCTTATTCCTATTTAAGTTCGACAATTGTCAAGGAATTTGCGTCCTACGGTGGAGATATTTCCAACTTTGTACCGGAACGTTTTATTGAACGGATTTATAAGAAATATGAGAACAGATAGGAGAGATTTTCACTATGAGCAGTAAGATGGAACAGATTATTGAGGAAATCGAAGAGTATATTGATGGCTGTAAATTCCAGCCGCTCTCAAGTACAAAGATTATTGTCAACAAAGAAGAATTAGAAGAACTTATTGCGGAACTTCGCGCCAAAACACCGGAAGAAGTAAAGCGTTATCAGAAGATTATCAGCAATAAGGAAGCAATTTTAGCAGATGCACAGGCGAAGGCGGATCAGATCATTGCACAGGCACAGGTGCAGACCAACGAACTTGTCAGCGAGCATCAGATTATGCAGCAGGCATATGCACAGGCAAATGAAGTTGTTATGATCGCAACCAAGCAGGCCCAGGAAATTTTAGACAATGCTACCAATGAGGCAAACAGTCTGCGTGTCAGTGCCATGGGATATGCGGATGACCAGCTGCATGAGATCGAGGAGGTTTTGTCTAATTCCATCGAGACTTCTCAGGCGCGGTATGACAGTCTGATTTCTTCACTACAGGGGTTCCTTGATGTAGTGACAAAGAACCGGGCACAGCTGTTTCCACAGACAGAAGCAGCAGAGGAGGCAGCCGCTTCTGCCGGACAGGCAGCAGAGTCTGCAGAGGAGCCACAGATTACCAATATTTCAGCTTCAGATGAGGATGCCCAGGAAGAGTAAAGGAATACAGCATCCAACGGTTAACAGTAAGAGGATTATTTTCTGTAATACATAGTTCCGGAGCGAGAGGCCGGTCTGGTGAAGGATGGAAGAGACCTGAAAAATGCCGGACAATCCTCCCCATGATAGGAATAACACTGCCAGAAGAGATTTTATCTGTCTGGTGCAGGCAGAGGTGGAAAGCAGCGCAACACCGTTTGTAACTTCTAAGAATCCGGTGGCGGCCAGCGAAAACCAATGCGCCGGAAACGGCAGTGTCTGCAGCATTTCGCAGAAAATGGAAAACAGGATGATATAGCCGCATATTTTGATCAGGGTTTCAAATCCGTGAATGATGCCGGCATCAATGATTTGCATATCCATATGAAATCTTGATGCCGTTTCTTTTTGTGTAGAAGAAGGGGTTCTGTGATATAATAACAGCATACTCATTCCATACAAAAACGGAATGCCATAGATCAGAAAAACGTATACAGGAGATAACGGAAGCTGCAAAATTTCCTGAATGGCGGTTATGACAAATACGGGACTTAAGTTGTTTGTAAAGCAGCATAGAGCAGAGGCTTTTTCCCGGGAAATATAGTTACTGCTGTAAAAGTCGGCAGTCAGTTTGCAGCCGATGGGAAATCCAAACAAAAAACCACACAGTACGATGTAGCAGGCAGAAAATTTTTTCGGAAGAATTTCACTGCGCAGAATGACATACGAGAGGACACAAAAAGGGAGCAGTGTCGGAAGAATCTGTGTAAACCACAGCTGCAGCCCCTGTTTTGATGCCGAGACTGCTGCGTGGGGGAAACAGATAAAAAACAAAAACAGTATGCAACAGAGAAGAGTAAATACAAATTTTTTCATGATACAGTTTATGTGAGACAGGAGGAGTATATGAGTACATTAGAGCATTTATATCCGGAAAGGGTATTTTATTATTTCAAGCAGATCGCAGCAATTCCACATGGATCGGGAAACACCAAAGCGATCAGTGATTACCTGGTAAAATTTGCAAAAGAACACGCACTGACCTGGTATCAGGATGAAGCAAACAATGTGGTTCTTGTCAAGGAAGCATCCAAAGGTTATGAAAAGGCCCCGGCGATCATCATTCAGGGACACATGGATATGGTCTGTGAAAAAGAAAAAGACTGTAATCTTGACATGGATAAAGAAGGGCTGCGCCTGTATGTAGATGGAGATTTCCTGAAGGCAGAAGGGACAACGCTTGGCGGAGATGACGGAATTGCAGTGGCATATGCGCTGGCAATTTTGGAATCAGATGAAATTTCCCATCCGAAATTAGAAGTTGTGATTACCGTGGATGAAGAAATCGGAATGCTGGGGGCGGCTGTCATGGATCTGTCTATGCTGACCGGACATACCATGTTAAATATTGACAGTGATGAAGAGGGAATTTTCCTGACCGGCTGTGCGGGCGGTATGGCATTAAATGTTTCCATTCCCGTAACCCGTGTCAGACAGACGGGAAAGAAACTTTCTCTTATTGTGACCGGGCTTTCCGGCGGACATTCCGGCAGTGAGATCGATAAAGAACATGGAAATGCAGATCTTTTGATGGGACGCCTGCTGTATGGAATCTTTTCGCGTTCCCCGTTTGGAATTCTCACTTTGCATGGTGGGTTAAAGGACAATGCAATTCCAAGAGAATGTGAGGCAGAAATCCTGATTCCGGCAGAAAATACGCAGATTGTCTGTGAATATGTAAAAGAACTGAATGAAATATTAAAAAAAGAACTGGTGGAAACAGATCCGGGCGTGCAGGTGCTGATAGAAGAACAGGGCAATGCTGAAGCGGAAATATTAGATTATCATTCGGTAAGCCGTGTCATTTTTTATCTGCGCAATGTGCCAAACGGAATTCAGCATATGAGCCAGCTGTTAAACGGTCAGGTAGAAACTTCCTTAAATCTTGGAATTCTGGAATTAAAAGAAGATGCCTTGACGTCGCTTACTTCGATCCGAAGCAGTGTAAAAACCCGCAAAGAAGATCTGTGTGCACGTGTTACGATGCTTGTGGAGATGCTTGGAGGAGAAGCAGAAGTGGAAGGTGATTATCCGGCGTGGGAGTATCGCACGGATTCTGCGCTGCGTCCGCAGGTAGAAAAAGTATACGAAGAGCTGTTTCATAAAAAACCTGTATTTTCCACGATTCATGCAGGGCTGGAGTGTGGCCTTCTTTCTGAAAAAATTCTGGATCTCGACTGCGTTTCTTTCGGACCGGACAATTTTGACATTCACACGCCAAAAGAGCATTTATCCATTACTTCTACCGGAAGAGTATGGGATTTCCTTGTTGCATTTCTGCAGCAGGCAAACGTATGATTCGCCTGGACAAATTCCTGGCGGATTCCGGCGTCGGCACACGCACCGATGTGAAAAAACGAATCCGCGAGGGGCGAATTACGGTAAATGATGCGGTGGCAAAGAAACCGGATCTTAAGGTTGATCCGGAACAGGATCAGATTCTGTTTGATCATCGTCCGGTGATTTATGAGAAGTATTCCTATTATCTCTTTCATAAACCGGCGGGCTGTGTGACGGCAAGATGTGACCGGTTAAACCGGACGGTTATGGATTTCTTCCCGGAGTCCATGCGAAAGGAGTTTGCACCGGTCGGAAGACTGGATAAGGATACGGAAGGTTTTTTGCTGATTACAAATGACGGAGAACTCACGCATCGCCTGCTGTCACCGGCATACCATGTCAAAAAAACGTATTTTGTACAGGTAGATCAGAAAATTCCAGATACGACGGCAGGACAATTTGCAGAAGGCGTGGACATCGGCGATGAGAAGCGCACACTTCCGGCAGATCTCAAAATCCTTGGGGACCGTGAGGCGGAACTTACGATTTCGGAAGGCAGATTTCACCAGGTGAAGCGTATGTTTGCGTCGGTTGGATGTAAGGTGACATATCTGAAACGGATCTCCATGGGAACACTTACACTTGGAACATTAGAAAAGGCAACTTACCGTAAACTTACGGAACAGGAACTGGCTTCCCTGAAAAAAGAAGCGGAAAATAAACAATCATCAGGAGTATAAAATTATGTACGAAGGGTATCTGCCGATTTCAAAACAGGATATGCAGGAACGCGGGATTAAACAGCTGGATTTTGTATATGTGTGCGGAGACGCATATGTAGATCATCCGTCTTTTGGTCATGCAATCATTGCCAGACTGCTGGAGGCACATGGCTATACGGTGGGAATCATTGCGCAGCCGGACTGGAAGGATGATGCTTCTATTTCCGTGCTTGGCGTTCCAAGACTTGGCTTTTTGGTTTCTGCCGGAAATATGGATTCTATGGTGAATCATTATTCGGTATCCAAAAAACGCCGTGCAACCGATTCCTATACCCCGGGAGGCGTAATGGGAAAGCGACCGGATTATGCTACCGTGGTGTACTGTAATCTGATCCGGCATACATACAAGAAGACCCCGATCATTATCGGTGGAATTGAAGCCAGTCTGCGCCGTCTGGCACATTATGATTACTGGTCCAACAAGGTGAAACGTTCGATCCTACTTGATTCCGGTGCAGATCTGATTTCTTATGGAATGGGAGAACACAGTATCATTGAAATCGCAGATGCATTGAATGCCGGAATCGATGTGCATGATATTACCTTTATTGACGGAACCGTATTTAAAACAAAAAACCGTGATCTGATCTATGATGCCATCGAGTTACCGGATTATGATGAGATCAAAGAAAATAAGCGTTCGTTTGCGCAGAGTTTTTATAAGCAGTACTGTAATACAGATCCATTTTCCGGAAAGCGCCTGTTTGAGCCTTACGGTGGAACCACATTTGTTGTGCAGAATCCACCGGCAAAGCCATTGACACAGACGGAAATGGATGAAGTCTATGCACTTCCGTATATGCGGAATTATCATCCGTCATATGAAAAAGACGGAGGGGTTCCTGCAATCCGGGAGATTAAGTTTTCCCTGATCAGCAACCGCGGATGTTTTGGCGGATGCAGTTTCTGTGCGCTGACGTTTCATCAGGGCAGAATTATTCAGACGAGAAGCCACGAGTCGATCATTGATGAGGCAAAACAGATCATTCAGGAACCGGACTTTAAAGGGTATATCCATGATGTCGGGGGACCTACGGCGAATTTCCGTGCACCGGCATGCAAAAAGCAGATGACGAAGGGAGCCTGTCCGACGAAACAGTGCCTGTTCCCAAAACCATGTAAGAATCTGGAAGTAGACCATAAGGATTACATTGCCCTGCTGAAAAAGCTGCGGGTGCTTCCGGGTGTGAAAAAAGTATTTATCCGTTCGGGTATCCGGTTTGATTATCTGATGTATGATAAGGATCGTACATTTTTGCGGGAACTGTGCGAGCATCATGTGAGCGGGCAGTTGAAGGTGGCACCGGAACATATCAGCAATACCGTTTTACAGAAACTGGGAAAGCCAAGTGTGGAAGTGTATAACAGTTTTGTAAAAGCGTATAAAGATATGAATAAAAAAATCGGAAAAGAGCAGTATCTTGTGCCGTATCTGATGTCTTCCCATCCGGGATCGACGCTGAAAGAAGCGGTTGAACTAGCAGAGTATCTGCGGGATTTAGGTTACATGCCGGAACAGGTACAGGATTTTTATCCGACACCGTCAACGATTTCTACCTGCATGTATTATACAGGACTGGACCCGCGGACAATGGAACCTGTATATGTGGCAACCAATCCGCATGAAAAAGCCATGCAGCGTGCACTGATCCAGTATCGCAACCCGAAAAATTACGATCTGGTACATGAAGCATTAATCAAAGCAGGACGTCAGGATCTGATCGGATTTGATTCCAAATGTCTGATCCGTCCGCGCCGGCCGAAAAAAGACGCGGATACTTCCTACCGGTCATCCAGACAGGGAAAGAAGGCACCGGCAGGCAAGGCTGCTGCCGGAAAGATGGTGACCGCAAAACACAAAAAGAAAACCATCCGCAACATCCATAAAAAGAAGTAGGAAACGTTATGAAAACATTTACCATCGGCACGAATGATGCCAACCAGCGGTTTGATAAATATTTAAAAAAACTGCTGCCCAATGCATCGGTCAGTTTTTTATATAAGATGCTTCGAAAAAAGAATATTACTTTGGACGGAAAAAAAGCGACCGGGAAGGAGACGCTGCAAAAAGGCGCGCAGGTAGCAGTGTTTTTCAGTGATGAAACACTGCATAAATTTATGCAGGATACAAAAAAACTGCAGGAAGAGTTTCACATGCTGCAGCGTCTGCCAATGAAGGGACTTTCCATCATTTATGAAGATACGGATATTCTCATCGCGGATAAGCCATACAATATGCTTTCCCAGAAAGCAAAAGAACAGGATCTGTCTGCCAATGAATATCTGCTCGGCTATCTGATCCGGAGCGGGGCACTTTCTCTGGAGACATTCGGCACGTTTCGTCCGTCAGTGTGCAACCGGCTGGACCGCAATACGACAGGACTTCTTCTGATGGGCAAAACGCTTGCCGGCGCACAGATGCTTTCCGAGGGGCTGCGGGAACGTACCATTCATAAATTTTACCGTGCCATTGTATCCGGGAACGTTACAAAACCGGTACATCTGTCCGGATGGCTTATCAAAGACGAACATACCAATCAGGTAAAGATTCTGACACAGGAACAAAAAGATGCTGTACGGATTGAGACTTCTTATACGTCCGTACAGGCGAAAGGAACATGCAGTCTGTTGGAAATCTGCCTGATTACCGGAAAAACACATCAGATTCGTGCACATCTGGCATCTGTCGGTCATCCGGTTATCGGAGATCGCAAGTATGGGGACCCGTCAGTGAATCACAAATTTCATGGTACCTTTCATGTGGATCATCAGCTGCTTCATGCGTATCGTCTGGAATTTCCGGACGGAAGAGTTTTTACTGCTCCGATGCCCGAAATATTTAAAGAAATTATAGAAAAGGAGCGTGGATAGCAGATGCCGACCTGGAATTCAAGGGGACTGCGCGGATCAACACTAGAGGATCTTTTAAACCGTACAAACGAAAAATATGCACACAACGGCCTGGCGCTGATCCAGAAGATCCCGACACCGATTACTCCTATTAATATTGATAAAGAAACCAGACACATCACACTTGCCTATTTTGAACAGAAAAGTACCGTGGATTATATTGGAGCTGTACAGGGAATTCCGGTGTGTTTTGATGCAAAAGAATGCAACACCGACACCTTTCCGCTTGCCAATGTTCATCCGCATCAGGTGGCTTTTATGGAGCAGTTTGAAAAGCAGGAGGGAATAGCGTTTCTTCTGATATCTTTTACGCACAGGGAGGAATTTTATTATCTGCGTTTTTCCGATCTGGAGAAGTTCTGGAACCGGGCTCTGGATGGTGGACGGAAAAGCTTTCGGTATGAGGAGCTGAATCCGGCCTATTTTCTGCCAAAGGTATCAGGGGTACTGATTCCCTATCTTCAGGTTCTCCAGAAGGATTTAGAGGACAGGGATTGACAATCTTTGGAATATTTCTTATAATAGCGTTGTTTCATGTGCTACCAAATTATCACGGTATCACTTTAAAATAGTAAAGCGAGAGGTTCGATTATGACAGACCAGATGTTACATACGCCGGACGGAGTCCGGGATATTTATAACGGAGAGTGCAAACAGAAACTACTGTTGCAGGAGAGATTACACGATGTATTGCGTCAATATGGATATCGTGATATTCAGACACCAACGTTTGAATTTTTTAATATTTTTGGAAAAGAAATCGGTACAACACCATCCAAAGATCTGTATAAGTTTTTTGACAAGGACGGAAGCACGCTGGTACTTCGTCCGGATTTTACTCCATCTATTGCAAGAAGTGCTGCAAAGTACTATACCGAGGATGATATGCCGGTAAAACTTTGTTATATGGGAAACACGTTTATCAATTCCAACGCGTATCAGGGACGCTTAAAGGAAACGACACAGTGCGGTGCGGAGCTGATCGGAGACGGAACGGTTGCCGCTGACGCAGAAATACTTGCCATGGTAGTGGAGTCCCTTCTTTCGAGCGGACTGAAAGAATTTCAGATCTCGGTGGGACATGCACAGTTTTTCCGCGGGCTGGCAGAGGCGGCAGGACTTGATGAGGAACAGCAGCAGGAATTAAGAGAACTGCTTGCCAATAAAAATTATTTCGGTGTGGAAGAAATGGTAGAGGGAATGCATTTAAATGACACGTTAAAGAAACTGTTTTCCCTTCTCGGAAGTTTTGAGACACAGGTAGAAGAACTTGCTGAGGCAAAGTCTCTTGCTTCGGATTACCCGAACATTCTTTCCGCAATTACTGATCTGGAAAAACTCGGATCGTTTCTGCGGATATACGGAATTGAAAAATACGTTTCGTTTGAACTCGGAATCATCAGCAATTACCATTATTATACCGGTATTATTTTTGCAGGATATACGTTTGGAACAGGAGAACCTGTGGTAAAGGGAGGACGCTATGACAGGCTGCTTACATATTTCGGAAGAAAAGCACCGGCCATTGGTTTTGCCATTGTTGTGGACCAGCTTCTTTCCGCTCTTTCCAGACAAAAGATCACGCTTCCGTCCGAGGAGAAAAATCAGATGATCGTTTACGCGGAAAGTAAGATTGCGGAAGCAGTAGAAAAAGCGAAAGAACTTCGCGCTCAGGGAATTTCGGTTTCTCTGATCCAGATGCAGGAAGGCCGGAGCAAAGATGATTATCTGAGCTATGCCATGAAGGATCACGTTTCAAAAGTAGAATTTATAGAGGAAGCATAGGAGGAGATCATGGAAGAAAAGAGATATCTGACGTTTGCACTGGGAAAGGGACGTCTGGCAAAAAAGACACTCGAACTGTTTGAAAAAATAGGAATCACCTGTGATGAGATCCGTGATCCGGATACCCGTAAACTGATCTTTGTCAATGAGGAACTTGGACTTCGGTTTTTCCTTGCCAAGGGACCGGATGTGCCTACATATGTAGAGTATGGTGCAGCCGATATTGGAATTGTCGGAAAAGACACGATTTTAGAAGAGTCGAGAAATATTTATGAAGTGCTGGATCTTGGATTCGGAAAATGCAAAATGTGCATCTGTGGACCGGAAAGTGCTGCGGAACTTTTGCAGCATCATGAACAGATCCGTGTGGCAACCAAGTATCCGCGGATTGCCAAAGATTATTTTTATAACAAAAAACATCAGACGGTTGAGATTATCAAGCTGAATGGTTCCATCGAACTTGCACCGATCGTTGGACTATCAGAGGTAATCTGTGATATAGTAGAGACAGGTACGACCTTGCGTGAAAACGGGCTGACGGTGTTAGAGGAAGTTTGTCCGCTTTCTGCACGCGTGGTCGTAAACCAGGTAAGTATGAAAATGGAAAATGAACGAATCACAAAACTGATCCGCGATTTGAAAAAAGTCATTTAGGAGGGACATCATGAGAATTTTAAAACTTACAGAGGATACCAGAAAAGATATTCTGCAGAATCTCTTAAAAAGAAGCCCGAATAATTACGGTGAGTTTGAAGGCCGTGTAAACGCCATTATTGAAGAAGTGCGAAATAACCGCGATCAGGCAGTTTTTAATTATACCAAGCAGTTTGACGGTGCGGACATTAATGCCGGCAATATTCTTGTAACAGAAGAAGAGATTGCCGAGGCCTATGAGCAGGTTGACACGACATTGCTTGCAGTGATCCGCAAGTCTCTTGTAAATATCAAAAAATATCATGAAAAACAGGTACAGAATTCCTGGTTTACGACAGAGGACGGTATCATTCTTGGACAGAAAGTTACCGCACTTGCGACGGTTGGTGTCTATGTTCCGGGCGGAAAGGCCGTGTATCCTTCTTCCGTACTGATGAATGTTCTTCCGGCAAAAGTTGCGGGAGTAGACCGTATTGTAATGTGTACGCCACCAGGTAAAGATGGAAAAGTATATCCTTCCACTCTGGTTGCAGCCAAAGAAGCCGGAGTTGATGAGATCTATAAAGTCGGTGGAGCACAGGCAATTGCTGCCATGGCATTTGGAACCGAAAGTGTGCCAAAGGTTGACAAGATTGTCGGACCGGGAAATATTTATGTCGCACTTGCCAAAAAAGCAGTGTTTGGTTATGTCAGCATTGATTCCATTGCAGGACCGAGTGAGATTTTAGTGCTTGCGGATGAGACTGCAAATCCACGCTATGTTGCAGCGGATCTGTTATCCCAGGCAGAACATGATGAGATGGCATCTGCAATTCTGATCACCACAAGCCAGAAACTTGCAGAAGAAGTATCTGCAGAGATTGATCAGTTTGTCGTAGAACTTTCCAGAAAAGAGATCATCCAGAAGTCTTTGGACAATTACGGATATATTCTTGTGGCAGATAATATGGAAGAAGCCATTGATACCGTAAATGCGATTGCATCCGAACATATGGAAATCGTCACAGCAGATCCGTTCCACGTAATGACAAAGATCCGCAATGCCGGTGCTATCTTTATCGGAGAGTATTCCTCCGAGCCGCTTGGCGATTACTTTGCCGGACCAAACCATGTTCTTCCGACAAACGGAACGGCCAAGTTCTTTTCCGCACTTTCCGTGGATGATTTTATTAAAAAGTCCAGCATTATTTCTTACTCACGGGAAGCGCTTGAAAAAGTACATAAAGATATTGAGCAGTTTGCAGAATGTGAGAAACTGACCGCACATGCAAACTCCATCCGCGTTCGGTTTGAGTAGTATATGGGAAAGAAAGTCTAAAAGGAGCAGATTATGGAAAAAAGACAGATCAGCACAACACGCAAAACAAAAGAGACGGACATTCAGGTGACTTTAAATCTGGATGGTAGCGGTATTTCCCATATTGAGACAGGCATTGGATTTTTTGATCATATGCTGGAGGGATTTTCCAAGCACGGTTTCTTCGATCTGCATATCGAATGTGATGGAGATCTTCAGGTCGACAGCCATCATACGATCGAAGACTGCGGAATCGTACTTGGAGATGCGATCAAAAAGGCATTGGGGGACAAAAGCGGAATCAAACGATTTGGAAGCTGTATCCTTCCGATGGATGAGACACTTGTTTTGTGTGCGGTAGATCTATCCGGACGTCCATATCTTGTATTTGACGGCGAATTTACTACGGAGCGTCTGGGAACACTTGATACCGAAATGATCCGTGAATTTTTCTATGCGGTCTCCTACAGTGCGGGCATGAATCTGCACATTAAGGTGTTAAGCCCCGGAAATAATCATCATATGGCAGAAGCGATGTTTAAGGCATTTGCCAGAGCTTTGGATGAAGCGGTTTCCCATGATCCGAGAGTAAAAGGAATTCTGTCAACGAAAGGAAGTTTGTAATACATGAAACAAAAAAACATTGTCGCGACGCTTTATTTAAAAGATGGTCATGCAGTAAGATCCATGACCGATTTTACGCCGGTAGATGCGAATGTTTATCGACTGTGCCAGTTATACAACGACAGTGGAGTTGACAAGATCATTATTTTTGACCTGTCTACCAGCGATGATGAGCATGAAAAGAATGTCAATACGATTCGAAACATCAATCGCAACATTGATATTAAAGTATGCGCAGGAGGAAACATTAACCGTCTGGAAGACATCAAAAAACTTTTGTTTGCGGGATGCCTTCAGGTGATTTTGAATGCTTCTAAGCCTTCGAGCATCGGACTGGCGGAGGAAGCCAGTGCACGTTTTGGCAAAGACCGGATTCTGCTCTCTATCAACAATGTGGATTTTATTTTTAAGAATCAGGATTCGATTGAAAATACATTCCATGAAGCACTGGTGTTAAATCCGGAAATTCTGGATGCACTGGAAAATCTGACCAACATTCCGTATGTGGTGGAACTTCCGGATTATAATTTTGACGAGATCGTAAGGCTGCTGAAGCGGGAAAAAATCCGAGGAATTGCGGGTCCGTTCATCAATGATACTTCAACGGATATTATGAAGTTAAAGTCTTCTCTGCTTCAGGAAGGCATCAATATGTATAATTTTGCACCGGATCTGTCCTGGGAGGATCTGAAACTGAATTCGGACGGAATGGTTCCGGTCATTGTGCAGGATTACCGTACAGATGAAGTGCTGATGCTTGCATACATGAACAAAGAGGCGTTTGATACGACAATTAATCTCGGGAAAATGACCTACTGGAGCAGAAGCCGTGATGAACTCTGGACCAAAGGCCTGACTTCCGGGCATTTCCAGTATGTGAAATCCCTGACGGCTGACTGCGACTTTGATACGATTCTGGCAAAAGTCTCCCAGGTAGGGGCTGCCTGTCACACCGGAAACCGTACCTGTTTTTTCAATAGCATCGTACAAAAAGAGTATGTTGAGAAAAATCCGCTGAAGGTACTTGAGAGCGTGTATGATATTATCAAGGAACGTAAAGCACATCCGCAGGATGGTTCCTATACCAATTATCTGTTTGGGAAAGGAACCGATAAGATTTTGCAGAAACTTGGGGAAGAGTGTACGGAAATTGTAATTGCAGCGAAAAATCCGGAACCGGAAAACATCAAATACGAGATTTCCGATTTTCTGTATCACTGTATGGTGCTTATGGTGGAAAAAGGCATTACCTGGGAAGAGATTGCCAATGAACTTGCCCAGCGATAAAAATAAATGTTAAGAGGTATCTATGAGAAAACTAGCTTTAAGTGACGAGATTCTGATGCAGATTGAAAAACCTGCACGCTATATCGGTAATGAGCTGAATTCTGTAGTAAAAGATGACACATCGCAGATTCGTTTTGCGATGTGTTTTCCTGATGTATACGAAATTGGTATGTCACATCTTGGAATTCAGATCCTATACGACATGTTTAACCGCAGAGAGGACACCTGGTGTGAACGTGTCTATTCCCCATGGCCGGATCTGCATAAAATTATGAAGGAGCAGAATATTCCGCTGTTCGGACTTGAGTCCCAGGAACCGATCAAAAACTTTGATTTTGTCGGTCTGACTCTGCAGTATGAGATGTGCTACACCAATATTTTACAGATTCTGGATCTGGCACAGATTCCGCTTCTTTCGGCTGACCGTGGGGACGAAGACCCGATTATTTTAGGTGGAGGACCATGTTCTTATAATCCGGAACCGATTGCAGACTTTTTTGATTGTTTTTATATTGGAGAAGGGGAGACACAGTATGATACATTTTTAAATCTCTATAAGTCGATGCGGGCATCCGGACAGTATTCAAGAAAGGCATTTCTGCATGAGGCGGCAAAAATAGAGGGCATTTATGTCCCGTCGCTGTATGAAGTCCGTTACAAAGAAGATGGCACGATAGCGGCATTTACTCCTGTTTATGATGATATTCCGGCAACCATCAAAAAGCAGGTGGATATGGATCTGACCGGCTCGGTTTATCCGGAAAAACCGGTGGTTCCATTTATCAAAGCAACACAGGATCGCGTGGTGCTTGAAATACAGAGGGGCTGTATCCGCGGATGCCGTTTCTGTCAGGCCGGCATGATTTACCGGCCAAACCGGGAAAAGGGCGTAAAACGACTGAAAGAACTTGCACAAACCATGCTTGCATCGACCGGCTATGAAGAGATTTCCTTAAGTTCTCTCAGTTCATCGGATTATTCCGATCTGGAGGAACTGATCAATTTCCTGATTGAGGAGTGTGACAAAAAACATGTCAATATTTCCCTGCCATCCCTTCGTATTGATGCCTTTTCCCTTGATATTATGCAGAAAGTGCAGGACATCAAAAAAAGCAGTCTGACATTTGCCCCGGAGGCAGGTTCCCAGAGACTGCGAAATGTTATCAATAAAGGCCTGACGGTTGACAATATTCTGACCGGTTCCCATGATGCGTTTGTCGGCGGCTGGAATAAGGTCAAGCTTTATTTTATGCTTGGACTTCCAACGGAAACAGAAGAAGATATGCGGGCGATCCCGGAACTGGCAAACGAGATTGCCGCTTTGTATTATGACACCGTGCCAAAGGAACAGAGAAACGGAAAATGCCAGATTACAATCAGTACTTCCTTTTTTGTACCGAAACCTTTTACCCCGTTCCAGTGGGCTACCATGTTAGACCCATCAGATTATCTGGCGCGTGCAAAGATTGTCAATGATCATGTAAAGGAACAGTTAAACCACAAGAGTATCCGTTACAACTGGCATGAAGCCGATGTGACGGTATTGGAAGGAATCCTTGCGCGCGGAGACCGTAAGATTTCAAAAGCTATTCTTTATGTGTATGAACACGGCGAATTTTTCGATGCGTGGTCGGAATTCTTTCACTATGATCTGTGGCTGGAGGCATTTGCTGCATGTGGCATTGATATTGATTTTTATACCAAGAGAGCACGAAGCGACGATGAAATTTTCCCGTGGGATTTTATTGATGTCGGTGTGACAAAGGCATTTATGCTGCGTGAATGGAAAACCGCGCTCAGTGAGACGGTGACGCCAAACTGCCGGATGCGCTGCTCCGGATGTGGTGCAAGACAATTTGGAGGAGGTGTCTGCTTTGAAAATCAGAATTAAATTTCGGAAATGGGGTGTCATGAAATTCATCGGACACCTGGATATGATGCGCTATTTTCAAAAAGCGGTCCGGCGTGCAAAAATTGATATCCGTTATTCGGAAGGGTATTCTCCGCACCAGATTATGTCCTTTGCGGCACCACTTGGAGTCGGAATCACAAGCGATGGCGAATATTTTGATATTGAAGTCAACGAATCCATGACATCTAAGGAGGCAGTCGCTGCACTGAATGAAACCATGGTAGATGGTGTGGAGGTTACTTCCTATGTGAAACTGCCGGATAAAGCAAAAACCGCAATGTCAATTGTTGCAGCGGCAGATTACCGGCTGAGTTATAAAGAAGGGTACGAAAGTCCGTTTTCAATGGAAGAATGGAAAAGAATCGTCAAAGAACGGTTTTGGGACAGCCCACAGTTTACCATTATCAAAAAGACGAAAAAAAGTGAACGGGAAGTGGACTTAAAACCGTTGGTATATGCCTTTTCCGTCGAAGAGGAACAGGGACGTCCGGCATTTTTCCTGCAGGTTTCTACAGGCAGTGTGGATAATATCAAACCGGAACTGGTACTTTCATCGGTTTATCAGCTTTGCGGACAGGAATACTGCGAATCCGCAATCCAGATCCACCGGCTCGAAGTTTATGCGAGGGATGAACAGGGGCAGCTGGTTGGGCTTTCCGGCATGGGAGAGGAAATTGTTTAAATGAATCGGATCGTTGTCACAAAACTGGAACATCATCAGACAGAGTATCTTGCTTATCTGGTTTTGGATGAGAACCGGAAGCTGCAGGAACTTCAGGTTTTTGAACCGGAAGAAAATACTCTGCTGGATCATATTTATGTAGGATATGTAGAGAAGATTGTGCCCAATATTCATGCCGCTTTTGTGCGCATTGCGGATGGACAGAAATGCTATCTTCCGCTGAATGATGTGAAAAACCCGGTGTATACCAGAAAATTATCCAAAAAAGAAGCGCTCTGTGAAGGGGATGAGTTGCTGGTGCAGGTTGTAAAAGATGCGGTAAAAACCAAAGATCCGGTCGTAAGCACCAAGCTTGTAGTGCATGGACATTACTGTTTCCTTTCGACAGAGAATACCTGTCTTGGCGTTTCTAAAAAATTATCCCAGGAGGAATCAAAAAGACTGTCGGCTCTTTTAGAGAACACGTGTAAGGATCATGAAGCAGAAGGGTACGGGCTGGTATTCAGAACCAATGCAGGGGCGGTTCTGGAAACCGAATTATGCGAAGATATCGAGCTGGTGCAGAAAGAATACCGGGCTTTAAAGAAGACCGGTACACATCAGAATGCCGGAGATCTGGTGTACCGGAATCTCCCCGGCTATCTGGCGCGGTTAAAAGCAGAAAATTTTGAAAAAACAGATCTGGTTCTTACGGATGGTCAGGATCTGTATCAGGAGATCTGTGCATACCTTCCCCATCTTGTGGAAGAAAAGAAAGTGCAGCTTTACCGGGATGATGCGGTCAGTCTTTCGACTTTATATCATCTGCGGGGTAATATGCAGGAACTGCTTTCTTCCAAAGTATGGCTTGATTCCGGAGCCAATATTATCATTGAATCTCTTGAAACCCTGACGGTCATTGATGTCAACAGCGGAAAAAACCGGTCCCGCCGGGAAGAGGCTTTATTTGCGATCAATGTTGAAGCGGCAAAAGAGATTGCACGGCAGCTTCGTCTGCGCAACATTTCAGGGATGATCCTCGTGGATTTCATCAATCTGAAAAAGAAAGAACAGCAGCAGAAGCTGATTTCCGTTATTCGGGAGGAATTACAAAAAGATTCGGTTCCCGCAAATTTTATCGATATTACCAGACTTGGTCTGGTGGAACTGACCCGGAAAAAAGTATACAAATCTTTGCGTGAAATTTTATCATAAACAGCTTGACGAACAGGTGGTCATGTGCTATTATATACTAGTATGCCGCACAGTGAGGTAAAAGTTTGCTTATTGGCAACACCGTAACTGGCGAGTAATGATAAATAGGAGGTGCCATATGTACGCAATTATAGCAACAGGTGGTAAACAGTACAAAGTATCCGAAGGCGATATCATTACCATTGAAAAGCTTGGAGTTGATGCTGGTGAGAAGGTTACTTTTGATCAGGTATTAGCAGTATCCGGAGACGATATGAAGGTTGGAAACCCAACAGTAGCCGGAGCAACTGTTGAAGCTTCTGTCATCAAAGAAGGCAGAGCAAAGAAAGTAATCGTTTACAAGTACAAGAGAAAAACCGGTTATCACAAGAAGAACGGACACAGACAGTCGTTCACCCAGGTTAAGATTGAAAAGATTAATGGATAATCGATAGGAATTGTTATATGATTACTATAACGATTTTACAGGATCATGAAGATGCAGTGGGATTTCACTGCATCGGTCATTCCGGATATGCGGAAGCAGGAAGTGATATTATCTGCGCAGGTGTTTCGGCACTTGTGATAAATACGATCAATTCCATAGAGACTTTCACAGAGGATTCTTATCATATTGATACAGAAGAGACATCCGGGCTGATTGATTTCAGACTTGATCAGAAAGCCGGTCATGATACACAGCTTCTGATGAAGTCCATGGTTCTGGGCTTACAAGGAATACAAAATGATTATGGGAATGAGTATATCATTCTTGATTTCAAGGAGGTGTAGGACATGTTGAATATGAACCTTCAGTTTTTTGCTCATAAAAAGGGAGTTGGTTCTACAAAGAACGGCCGTGATTCCGAGTCCAAGAGATTAGGAGCAAAGAGAGCAGACGGACAGTTCGTAAAGGCTGGCAATATTCTCTATAGACAGCGTGGTACAAGAATTCATCCAGGTGTGAATGTTGGTATCGGTGGAGACGACACATTATTTGCTAAAGTAGATGGTGTTCTTCGTTTCGAGAGAGTAGGAAGAGATAAGAAGCAGGCTTCTGTATATCCAGTAGACAACGAGTAGTTTACAAAACCCCGACTTTTTGAGCCGGGGTTTTATCGTTATGTAGGAGAGAGATTATGTTTGCAGACCGTGCAAAAATTATTATCAAATCAGGAAAAGGCGGAGACGGACATGTGTCCTTCCGTCGTGAAAAATATGTGCCGAACGGTGGTCCGGACGGTGGCGATGGAGGAAAAGGCGGAGATGTCATTTTCTTAGTAGACGAGGGAATCAATACGCTTGCAGACTATCGGCACAGACGAAAATTCGCAGCAGAACCGGGCGAAGAAGGTGGCAAGAAAAACTGCCATGGAAAAAATGGTGCAGATCTGATATTAAAAGTTCCGGAGGGAACAATTATAAGAGATGCGGCATCCGGAAAAGTAATTGCCGATATGTCAGGGGAAAATAAGCGTTCTGTCATTTTGCATGGCGGCCGTGGAGGACTTGGCAATCAGCACTTTGCAACTTCCACCATGCAGGCTCCAAAATATGCGCAGCCGGGACAGGAAGCCATCGAGATTGAAGTTCAGCTGGAACTTAAAGTGATCGCGGATGTGGGACTGGTTGGTTTCCCGAATGTCGGAAAATCCACCTTTTTATCGCGTGTGACCAATGCACAGCCAAAGATCGCCAATTACCATTTTACGACATTACAGCCCAATCTGGGTGTTGTTGACATGGAAGACGGAAACGGTTTTGTGATTGCGGATATTCCGGGACTGATTGAAGGTGCTTCCGATGGTGTCGGTCTGGGACATGAATTTCTCCGGCATATTGAAAGAACCAAAGTTATTATCCATATTGTGGATGCGGCCGGAACCGAAGGACGTGATCCAATTGCAGATATTCATGCCATTAACCGGGAACTGGATGCATATAATCCGGACTTGTTGAAGAAACCACAGGTAATTGCAGCAAACAAGATTGATGCAATTTATGGCAATGAAAACGAAATTATTTCTGCGCTTCGTGCAGAATTTGAGGAAAAAGAAGGCATTAAAGTGTATCCGATTTCTGCGGTGAGCGGTCAGGGTGTTCGGGAATTACTGTTTCATGTACGTGAACTTCTGGCAAAATGTCCGAAGGAAGCCGTTGTCTATGAGCAGGAATTTGATCCGGCACTTGGCTTCTTTAAGGATGAACCATATACAATTACCCGTGCAGAAGACGGTGCCTTTGTTGTAGAGGGTCCAAAGATTGAAAAAATGCTTGGATATACAAACATGGATTCCGAAAAAGGATTTTTATTCTTCCAGAAATTCCTTCGGGAACAGGGCATCTTAAAGGAACTGGAAGAACAGGGCATACAGGATGGCGATACTGTCCGTATGTATTATAACGAATTTGATTATTATAAGTAACAGGAGGAAACGCTATGAACAGCAGACAGCGCGCCTATCTGGGAAGCCTTGCCAACAATATAGATCCGATCTTTCAGATTGGAAAAGCATCTCTGACACCGGAGATCATTGAAGCACTTGATGCCGCATTGGAAAAGAGAGAACTGATTAAAGTCTCTGTATTGAAAAACTGTATTGATGATCCGAAGGAGATCGCTTCTGTCATTGCAGAGCGTACACATTCCAATGTCGTAAAAGTAATCGGAAAGAAAATGATCTTTTACCGCAAGGCAAAGAAGAATCCAAAGATTAAACTTCCGGAATAAGACACATGAATATCGGAATATTAGGAGGGTCTTTTGATCCAATTCATAACGGACATCTTCATATGGCAAAATGTGCATACGAATCTTATGCACTGGATCAGGTATGGCTTATTCCCGCCGGACACTCTCCAAATAAGGATGAGCATGGGATGACCGACGCCAAAGACCGGTTTCAAATGTGTAAACTGGCCGCACAGCCGTATCCATGGATGACGGTCAGCCGGTTGGAGCTTGACAGTGCCGAGAGAAGCTACACATACCGCACCATGGAGAAATTGTCGGAACAGTTTCCGATGCATCGTTTCTTCTTTATTATGGGTGGAGATTCTCTGGACTATTTTGAACAATGGAAACAACCGGAACGAATTGCCAAACTGGCTACCATTCTGGTGATCCCGAGGGATCTTTTTACCATCGCTGCACTGGAAAAGAAGATCCGTTTGTTGCAGGAACAATTTCCCTGTGATATCCGGATCGTTCCCTGTGAACGTTTTTTGATGTCTTCCACAAAGATCCGCCAGGCACTGATGAGAGGAGAACATCCGGAACATGCGTTTCCGGAAGAAGTATCTGCGTATATTCGCAGGCATCATCTGTATCAATCGTAAAGAAGTGGAGCAAAACGTATGGAACGAGAAGAAATACAAAAGAGATTGAAAAAAGAACTGGATAAAAACCGCTATGAGCATACGCTTGGGGTCATGTATACGGCAGGAAGCCTTGCCATGGCATATGGATATGATTATGAGAAGGCGATGATCGCAGGACTTCTGCATGATTGCGCCAAATGCCTCCCGACAGAAAAAAAGATTTCTCTCTGTGAAAAAAACGATATCCTGATTTCTAAAGTAGAGCGTGAAAATCCAGGACTTCTCCATGCAAAAGCAGGTATGGTTTTGGCAGAGGAAGCATATGGAGTAAAGGACCCGCAGATCCTTCATGCCATCAAGGTGCATACAACCGGAGAGCCGGATATGAATACATTGGATAAGATTATCTACATTGCCGATTATATTGAACCTTTAAGATGTGAAGCTCCCCATCTTTCGATCATAAGACAGATTGCCTTTTCGGATCTGAATCAGTGTATGGCAGAAATCTTATATGATACGCTGCATTATTTAAGCGGGAGAAAAGGCAGTGTAGACCCAACGACCCAGTTAACCTATCAATTTTATGAACCGTATGGAAAGGATCAGCCATGGAAACATTAGAAATCGTAAAGACCGCCGTAGAAGCGCTCAGAGATAAAAAGGCAGAGGATGTAACCGTTATTGATATTACAGGAGTTTCCTCTATCGCCGATTATTTTATTATTGCAAACGGAAACAACCAGAATCAGCTGACTGCAATGCAGGATGCTGTAGATGAAGCATTATTCAAAGCAGGGCTGCATGCAAAGCAGATTGAAGGAAATAATAAGTCGACATGGATTCTGATGGATTATGAGGATATCATTGTGCATCTGTTTTCCAAAGAAGACCGTCTGTTCTATGATCTCGAACGCATCTGGAGAGATGGAAAGATCATTGAGATGTAATTCCAACAGGTATTTTGTGTAACAGACATGATTGATTATAAAGAGTGATTATAAATGAAAAGTGAGAGAATAACTTCTTTCCTACGGATATGAAAGGGAAGAAGGTTATTCTCTTTTTTTGTGACAAAATAATATAGCAGGTTATAAATATTAATAGAACAGATAAGTAGCTACCGAATTTCCAGAGAGTAATAGGAAACTACGAGATACTCGCCGCTGTGCAGTGTATTATCTTCCGAGATTCCGTTCAGTTCGCACACCTCATCGATAAACTGCGCACGGGAGGTACGGTCAGAGGCAGCATATTGATCGGCAAGAGACCACAAAGAATCACCCTTTTGTAATTGGACACTTGTGTAATATTTATGAACCGGCTGTTCGGCTCTGGAACCGGCAAATGTAATAATACTGTTTCCAATCAGAATAACGGCGAAGATGACAAGAACACAGACCAGAACAATCACGCGTTTCTGGGTCTGAACGGTATGTTCTCTTCGGGTGAGGCTTTCATTTGCACGAGGTGAGATTTTTTCATTATATACCCTTTTCATAATAAATTCCTCCTGTTTTATCCAAAATCGAACATTTGTTTGTATAAGATAAATATAATACGCGAACATGTGTTTGTCAATAGAAAATACGAACAAATTTTCGGAATATACGTTTGCGTTCTATGTTGTAGTATGATAAACTAAGATCATAAAGAAATACGCCCGGAGGTAACGCATTATGGCATATGGAAAAATCTCAGATAAACAGAGAGAAATTCTGGAATATATAAAAAAAGAAATCTTAAACAAAGGATATCCGCCAACAGTCCGTGACATTTGTGAAGCGGTCCATTTAAAGTCCACATCATCCGTCCATTCCCACCTGGAGACACTTGAGAAAAACGGATATATCCGTCGTGATCCGACAAAGCCGCGTGCAATCGAAATCGTGGATGATAACTTCAATCTGACACGGCGTGAAGTGGTGAATGTCCCTATGATCGGGCAGGTAGCCGCCGGTCAGCCGATGCTTGCCGTTGAGAATATTGATGCCTATTTCCCGATTCCTGCAGAGTATATGCCAAATGCAGAGTCCTTTATGCTGAAGGTGAAGGGCGAGAGCATGATCAATGCAGGTATTTTTGACGGGGACAATATCATTGTGGAGCGCTGCAGTACTGCACAGAATGGGGAAATGGTTGTTGCTTTAGTCGATGATTCCGCAACGGTCAAGACTTTTTACAAAGAAGACGGGCATATCCGGCTGCAGCCGGAAAATGATGCGATGGACCCGATCATAGTTCCGGACTGTAAGATTCTCGGAAAAGTGTTTGGGGTTTTCCGGTTATTTCGGTAAAAATAAGCGTGCAAATTAGAACGAAAAAACCGGAAAAAGGGATTTGTGTTTATATACGACATTAATCGCTTTCTTTTTTGCGAAAAGAGAGAGGACTATCACAGATGAGTATTGATTTTGAAACATTACCAACGAATACAGATGAGTATTGATTTTGAAACATTACCAACGAATACAGATGTTTTCATTGATTGTGAAAAACATATATCAAAAATTATAGAAAAGCAATTACTTATATTAAGGCATTAAGGTGGAAAGGCAGTTTACATTGTAATAATAGAAATGGAGAATGCATGTTACCTATTTTGAAGGAGCAGTTTGAAATACGGAAAAATAAAGTTCTTGATCTTATTGAATCTTATGCTAAAGAATATGCGCAGGATTGGAAAGATATAGGTATCTTTGCTAGTTATGCACGTGGAGAAGCTAATGGACTTAGTGATATAGATATTTGTATTATTGCTGAAAAGTCATCTTCATATATTTCTGGTGCATTGCAAGAAGACGCTAATGTACTCAAAGCAGATATTGTGTTTGTTACAAAAGAGCAGTTTTTGCATAGCAGTTGTACTTTGTGCCAGGATCTTAGGAGAGATATTAAGTTTGTAAAGGGTTGTGATTTCATTGAAAAATGATTATTATGATATTGCTTACAATGATTTATTATATTTGGAAGATAATTATTACAAGATGAATTACAATCCAATGGTAGTGCAAATACAACAGGTTGCTGAGAAGATGTTAAAATACTTAGAGAAGCCTTCTGGTGACAGCAAATCAAAGAAAATGAAAGTATAAAATAGGAAGCATGGTCTCAGTTTCCTCGCTCCAGCGCATTTTGTAAAGTTTTTTATACCTTCAGGGGGAAAGTCCTCTTTTGGGTGATTCGTTGCAATACAGATATGAGACTGTGAATTCATTAGAAAAGGTCCTGTGGCTATTATGGGTGCAGAGCATTTACCACCAAATGCTGCAGATGTTCCACGTTTGATAAATGAATTGTTATATACTTCTTTTAATGGTACAGATTTTTTACTTGATTTGGCTGGGTTTCATATCCGCTATGAAAGAATTCACCCATTTGGTGATTGTAATGGCAGGTCTGGTAGGGTTCTTTTAAATAAACTAGCATTGGCAAATGACTATCCACCATTTGTTATTGTAAAAGATGTAAGATCTGAGTATATGAATATTCTTGCTGATTGCAATGCTGAAGCTTTAAAAAAACTTATTACTACAATGGTGCTAAATGAAATGGAACGTATGCAGACCTTTGGCATTGATACTACCAGATTTAGCTTAAAACCAAATTTGAATAATCCAGTTCATATTGATATCTGATAAAACATGCAGTTATACAGCTGCGTGTTTTTTATTGATGTCATTTTAAAAAAGGAGATTGCATAATATAAAATAGTATAAAATGATATTGCTATTGGAGACTGCATCATGATAGCAAATATTTTTCAAACAATTATTACAAATATACTAGCAATTATAATTACAGCTATTTGTTTATTCTTATTTATACTATTTATTATAATATGCGGCATAGTAAAATTATGAGAGACTTTAGAAGATTCATTACACCGTGTCATAGAATAATTCTTAGTACTTTACTACCAAAGAATTTTAAGATTGTACAAGAAACTTCATTCTATCAAATGTTAAGTAAAGAAGAGCAGCTTCAGATAGTAGAGCATAGCACTAAAGGGAAGACATTGTTTAATGGATGCACGGTACGACTTGACAGTCTTAAAAATGGTACTGCCATTTTGTCAAAAGTAGGGTTCTTTGATTTTATGACAACAAATCTTATAATCAAACCAAACAATAGTGCGAAGAGATCAGCTGTTGCAAATATGTATTCTGCATTGTTTAGTGATCAGGTGAAACAAATTATGAGACTAGAGCACCATGTTAAAGCTGCTGTTATAGCTCAACCCAGAAAAACATTTGATGATGTCATTGCTATAAGGGAATTAGCTAATATTATAACGGTCAGTGTTTTAATTAAAGATTGTACAGGTCGTGCTTTACTTGTTCATAGATGTAACAAAGTTGCTGTTTCCTCTGGTAGTTTTGCTTCGTCTTGCGCTGGTAGCTTGGATGAGCGAGATCTTGCTACAGATAATCCATTTTTGTCCTGTGCGCAGAGAGAATTAAAAGAAGAGCTAAATCTGGAATGTAGGTTACATTTGGATCATATGGTAATTAGTAAGCAGAAATTACAACCTGCCGCTTTATTTAGTGGTAAGATTGAGTCCAGGTTTGAAGACGTTTATCAGCAGATGATCAGTGCACCTGATTATAAAGAAGAAAATTGTGAATTATTTGCGGTACCACCTGAAAGTTTGAACGGAGTGGTAAAGAAATATCAGTTTACAGATGTGGCAGCCTTTCAGATAGCTATGTTTACACCAAATTGGTTCAGCATAGCTCCACACAATATTGAAAACTATAAATTACAATAATTTTAGTGCCATACAGTAAAAAGCTGTATGGTATTTCATTTTACAGAAAGGAGATTGCATGACTATCATCATGATTCTATAATAAATTTATGATTGATAGTACAGTATGCAGTAATATTAAAATGATAAATATTTTAGAGTACAAGTGGGATAAATCAATGCATGAACGGTTTGGTCAGGCAGTTCTGGGAGAGGAGATATCTGAATACAAAAATTATGATTTTAATACACAGATGCTTGAATTCCGTTTAGTTAATTCAATAACAGTCTTAGAGAAAAAGAATTTTGCTGTATTTCAATGTGTTAAAGATTCTGATATTTTTCACTCATTGCAGCTACTCGCAAATTCTACGCTTGGGCGATTGTTGTTTGCTGAGTTAACTGAGCAAATTGGTTGTTTACGAAAAACAAAAGATATAGATGGTCTTAAGAAATTAATCTCAAATGTTTTACATACTTGTAATGGTATGTTCAATGGAAAGGCATACGATTCATTATCCAATAAAGATTTATTAAAAGATATTGTGATAAAAGAATCAGATTTACTTATTGATGTGTTTAAAGATTTTTTAACTTTACTATCGTATTTGGAAGATGCTGTTCTTGATGTATGTTTTCCAATGTGGGAGGCAAATCTTTTTAAAGCAAAGACTGGTATTACAGATTTTGGTTTAAATTTTATGGTGAGTCTTTTTCGTAATACAACGGATGCACTTAATCATTATCATGTAATTAGTGCCAGCGTTGTAAGCCCACTGCGTCCAATACTATTTCAGGAACGTAAATATGGTTATTTATACTGTCCAAGAAAAGAACAGATTATTGGTATGGCACCATCTGATCTATCTACAATAGCATACGCTGGACCATCATTTTCTTGTAGTGAGATGAAGATTGATCCACTGTTCAATTTAATCTCAGCACTAACTGGTGATATAAAATTGGACAGTGGTGTGCATTTACAGGGTAATTTCTCTGACTTTTGTAAAATGTATGATTTTAATGATTTTCAGAGAATGACATATGATTATAATGAGGTCATTTTAAGAGCTGATACGGAGCCAATAGCTTTATTTACAACTAAAGACAATTTATCAGCTTGCTTGAATGATCTTAATGCATTGTGTACTGTTGCTAAGTTACCTCTTGTTATTTGGGGGGCAAATAAGGCTTACACTATTTCAGTAAAGTATTTGCCTAAATTTTTTGATTTTATGAGATTTCTAGGTTCAAGTAATAGAAGATAACTTAATGGATCCGGGTCATATTATAAATTCGAAGATTTAATATATTGGAAAATTAAGAAATTATTTGAAGGAGATAGCGTATGTTGTATATAACATTTAAAGAAAGCGAATCAGTTATTACGAATGTTGATATGTTTTTCGACAATAATTATGAACCTGAATGGCTGCTAGATCCATTTGTAAAGAAAATCATACATGATATTGATAAATCAGACGTTTTATCCGAAAATGTAATAAGTAGTCCTGTTTTTGGAAGTATCCCGCCTCGTATGCTGTCAGGTGGTACTAAGGCTTTAATATTGATGCTGAAGGAAAATAAAGTAATTTGGGCAACTGCGTGCGGCGATAATTGTGCAAAGTGGATTATTGAAATAAGTAAGTTAAGAGATATCACAATCTGTTTGGAGCATGCCATGAAATTCCCTAATGATTTTGATGCAGTATGCATTGACACTAATGAGGAAATTCACACATTAGATGATTATAAAAAGAATGTTTTACATGGAATTTGGGGTGCATGAATTATGATAAATGTTCACATTCGAAACAAATTTGTAGATTATAAATTTAATCTTTGGCAAAAATATAATCTATTAACTGGTGACAGCGGCGAAGGTAAAACCACTTTGTATAAAATGATAGCTTCTTATGATGAGAATAAACAAAATATACAATGTCTTGGGTACAAAAAGCTTGGTACTGATCTAACATTACTCAGAACATTGGCCGATATTGCAATGGAAGATGATGGTAAGACAAAGGAAGATTTAATTCATAGACTTGATGGTTTTTTAATAATATTGGACGAGAATAGTAGTCTTCTTAAAAGAAGATCAGCACCAAGTTTATTAGAACGATTTAATTGTTATTTCTTAGTTATTTGTAGAAAAGTCGCTTTAGGCTTTAAGTCAGTTTCAGCAGACTGTGTATTTGAATTATCATCATCTGGAAAATTTCATACTTTCAAACCACATTATAAACTTTCATCCGACATCTTCTTATGCCAGAATGTTATTTGTGAAGATTCAAAAAGTGGTATGCAGTTTATGCAAAGTATTTTTGATAGATTACAAATATCTTACGCTCAAAGTTCAAATAATGATAGGGAGGGTGGCAAAGCCAAATTCGTATCATTTTTGAAAAATTATACGAATTGCAATGTCTGCATAGTGTTTGATAGAGCTGGTATTGGCTATGATCTGGAAGGTATACTTATGCAAATAGAAAGGCAAAGGTTACATGCTTGTTTTATTGATTGGGATAGCTTTGAAACATATATCTTAGAATCCCCTGCATTCAGACAAACTGTTCCAGAGCCTGAATGCAATTATGAAAGTAAAGAAAAGCTTGCAACTAAGTTACTTAGCGATTTAATTCACTACGGTAAAGATAAATTACCAGCATGCCTGTCGATTGGAAGACAAGAATGTTATCGTGAAATTGATGGATCCGGGTCATATTACAAATTCGAAGATTTAATATATTGGAAAATCAAGAAATTATTTGATTTGTATGAAGCATCAAATAAATTTCACACTTCGGATTTGCCAGACAAAATGAATATCTGATTGAAAACTCTTTTAGGTATTTAAATTCACCAAAACAGATAAATTTGTGATTTTAATATAATACAGTAAAATCACTAAAAATCAGCAAATTTTTGTGGCATTTCAAGACACGCAGAACCAGAGCTGAGACTCGACAACACTATATAAAAGCGTAATAAAAATTAAGGTGTAAAATCAAACACAAGGAGGATTTTATTATGAAAAAGAATTTATTAACAAAAGTAATGACATTAGCTTTAGCAGCAACAATGGCTTTAACACCAGTGACAGCTTCAGCAGCTGAGAAGACAGTTGTGACAAGAGATCAGGTTGATCAGTACTTCATTGACAACTATGATGAAGAGACAGAAGTTACCAATTATAAAGCTCTGTACAATTCAATTGCTTCCCTCAACGGTTGCTATCAGCCAAACGGCTACAAGATCTACACAGCTTTAGATAACAAGACAATTACTTTCAAGAAGACCGGTAATTACGCTGTAATCGTTGGTGGTAAGACAGCAAAGAAAGACCAGGGTTCTTTCAAGTTTGTAGCACCTAAAACAGGCACTTACAAGTTTACATTTAGCACAAAGAATAATGTTGCTGGCGGTCAGATCTTCATTAAGCAGAGTGGTAATGCAAGAGAGTTATGCTTCTTTAAGGTAAATTACAAAGCTGGATCAGAGAAGCTTACAAAGGATACGTCAGTACTTGTAACTGATGATCCAAAGTGGCCTGCATATGCTACAAAAGGTGGAAATGTGTTATCACACTATATTGATGACAAAACTTCAAGTATGACTAAAGTTTCTGGTTCCATTAAGTTAAAGAAGGGTCAGTTTGTAAAGTATGTGGCCAGAGATAGTGGTGCTGGTTATGACGAAAGGGATGATGCAGCATACAACTTCACCGGCTTTGATGTCTCAATTACAAAGACAAAATAAATTTCAATGCCCAGTAGTGTAACAGCTACTGGGTGTTTTCATGAATGAGATTTTAGCGGAAAATAAAAAGCCTGTGTCAGAATTAACATCGCCTCAGCGGTAATTCAGATACAGGTCTTTTGACATTGTATTATTTTCATTTCATTTTCTCATTATAATTTATTAACCGCGACTTAAAGGTGCGCTGTAGTACCTGTAATTAGTTTGGATTAATCATCATTTTCGGATTGGTGTATCCAATCATCAGCTATGAGTTCGGCTTCTTCTTCCGAGAAACCATCTTCTTCTAGACTGATTACGAATGAATCTCTATCCATGAGCTTACCTCCTTTCCTATTTGTACTTGGAGTATAACAGGAGAGGAGGTAGTTGTAAATACCATTTGTGTTATTTAATTATTTGTTAATACAAATTAATAGATAATTTAGAAAAGTAAAAGACAAAATAAATTTCAAGCGTTCACGGTGTCACAGCCATGGGTGTTTTTCGGGGCAGAAATTAAAGATTATCTAATTGTTGATTTTTGCTTGATAGAAAATTATCATGTGTTTCATTATTTTATGCCTCGTTCTTACTTTAGTAATCAGTATTAAAGATACAACAAAAGGGAGCACCCAGGCTCCCTTACTTTATCAGCGCCCCAGTACATTCCATCGACGCAAACAATCGGAACAGAGGAGCGACCTTTAGCTCATGAAAGCGTATTGGAGCTGTGATAAGAAATGGTGACTGCTTACCTGTAAAGGTACACTGACGTCCATGCTTCTTTGCAGAGGGTTTAGAGATCAGAGTTTACTGAATGACACTCAAAGCTATTTTAGCCAAAAATGCTGTTAACTATTGCGAGTGCTAAACCCAGGCACTGATAAAAAACTGCCTCGAGCATTGTTGTGATCATAGAATCACTCCTTTCTCAAGACTTTATGTAAAATATTTTACACTGGTAGTATATCACCAATGCTTCGAAAAGTCAATCGTTGTATCTTTAATATTGATTATTATCAATAAAAGGACCATCGTTGAGAACGATGGTCCTTTTTTGCGTCCAAGCAGTGGGTTGCTGTTTTGCTGGGTTTCTGCTAAACTATAGTAAGAAGATGTTAATAACGTGTGGGGGTGATGCATATGACAAACAAAGATAAGATTTTACAATTAATGCAAAAACATAAGGTAAGACACGCCATATATTCTTCGTCATTAGATTTTGAAGATAAATGCCCATCTGGTGATCTTGTTTTTGCAGGAGAGCTTGATAGTAAATTATTATCGCAGGTACGAGAACTTTATGATGCAGAAGAAGTTACTGAAGATAATATTCGTTTTGGCGTTTGGATGGTTCCAGAAGACTCAGTTAATTTCAAAGCTTTCCGATTGGAGTGTAAGGAGGAACTGAATGCCGATATATAAAGATGTTACAAGAAGTGATATGCCAAAGTATCTTCATGCAATTGAAGATATGATGGCTGACTGTAGCAAATTCTTCTCATTCTGGTTTCTATTTCAGATTGTTGTTTCTATTTGTGAATACTGCTTGTGTTATTCCTATTTCCAATTAAATGAAGAATTAGCAGAGTTAAATAGTGATAAAGTGTCAATTGGGCACGTATACACATACTTGCGTGGTATAAGACCAGATGCTGATTATCATACTGCTTGTAATGCTTTAATTTTAACAAGACATAGTATAGCACATTTGAGTTCTGAGTATTTTACAAAAGCTAAAGTTCGTGCACTTTTTGCTATGGACAGCTTTTATGACTTCCTTACAGTGTTTGGGTTTTCCATTGCAGACATTGTCATTTTAAAGAACCTAGGTGCTACAGCTCAGTGCGATTTGACTGAAAACACTCCGTCTCCAATGACATTTTAGCTTCAGTCTTTTGAGTATCTTTCAAAAATTGAATGGAAGTCATCTTAATCCAGAGATAACAAAATAATTTTCAACACTCCATGGTATAACAGCTGTTGAGCGTTTTAAAGTCTAGGAAAGGGCTATCGTTTGAGAACGATGGCTCTTTTTTGCGTCCAGGTGTAGTGCTTAAAATTTCACTTTTGATTCTTAATTTTTATTACTGATACAGATCTCAGGACTTTGAAGTGTAAAAGCTTCCTGGTTCTTTTGCTGATGGAATTCTTTCTATCAGTTTTAACTTTCAATAGGATTTCAAAAAGAGGAGGTTTCTATACATGATATTTAAACAAAAATTGAAAAAGTTTTTGGTAAGAGCACCAATTATTACGGCATTGGCTTTAGTGTACCTGACCAGCGTCCCCACGCAGACAAATGCCGCTGACAGCAAGACAACTCTTAAGCCAGAGATGCATTATTTTGTCAAGATTGGTGATTATGATATTATTGAGACTACCGGTGATATTCTTAATGATATGTTCGATCTTACATCTGAGTTGAACGCTGATCGTCAGTATATTGCTTATTACAAGATTGATAGAAAGAAAACTGGTACAATGGGTTGGCACACGGAGTATGAGTACTGGCATGCCAAACCATGGAATTCCAATCAATATTACAATGGTAAACCAATTCCAAATGTACCAACATCAAATGCGGCTGCAAAGCAAAGATCTGATTATATTTTTGGTTATCAGGTAAATACATCAAAAACAACAAAGGCTGTGTCTAACACTGGTAAGAAGACCTTTTATCATTATAAAACAGATGTTAATGATAAAAGCAAAGATTCTGTTGGTAACGGAATGATTGGTACGCTTCATTACTTTTGTATTGATGAGGATACTGTAACTGGACAAAGGTTTGCCGATGTAATGTCCGAGCATCCAGAGCGTGATTATGTTGAGTTTTATATTAGCCCGGTTATTCAGCGTAGCGATGGTCATTATTATTATGACTGCAAATCCTGGTTTAGTTATGGTTGGTCTGACAGAAACTACAATAATTATTATGTTCATTACAACCAGTTAGTCCGCTTTAAGCTACCTCAGGTAAAAGTTAATTCAACATGCTACAATATCGGAAAACAGAAAACCGAGAAGGGTGGCATGAAATATCAAATTAAAAAGAGTGTAAAAAGTAATGACCGCAGATACGTTAGAACTGTTAAAACTGCAGATTATATTTGGGGACCGCAAAGCGAGATACTTACTAATAGCAAAGGCAAAAAGTATCAAACAACTGAGCATCGTCCATTTAGTGAGAAGTCGTACACAATAAAGAATCCTGCCAGTCAGAAGAATGGAAAGTTTTTAATAAAGACTAACAAGAAGACCGGAAAGAAACAAAAATTTATGTGTGTAGGTTTCCGAGTTACTAAAGTCCTTGATAAAGCTAGTGGCGGTGATACCATCGTTTTAGCTTCTTCAATGATTGAATTAACTAAAGGTGCTTCCGGTGATTATGTTCCTTATTTTGTTTCTGATAAGGACAAAGAAACTACGCAAACTGATAAAGTAGATGGTGAAGATATTTCAGCGCCGCCATCAAAAATCTATGATCAGAAAGTTACTGTTAAACGATTTAATAAGTATAAATCTACAAAGAATGGAGCATGCACTCCAGTAACAACTTTTAAGACAGGTGAAGTTATTACAGTTGCCAAATGGAATCGAGAAATAAATCAAGCTATTAACTGGTGTAATAGCACGAACTGGGGTATTCGTAATGAAGACAAGGATACAACATCTAAGATTAACGTTGACTGGTTTTATGCTGCTATTGGTGATTCATCATTCCATACGGTAAAACTTGAAACTTACTACACGACAGAATCCTTTAACAAAGAAACAAAAGAGTATCCGTCTGTTGATGATAGTAAGGATCTGGAATATAAACATTCTGAAAAAACGGATAAATCAGTATACAAAGGTACTGAAGTTTTAGCAGGAGACGTTCAGGATGGTGCACCTTGGGTTAGCTATTCTGTTAAGACAGATACTAATGGTGCTTATGTCAGGAAAGATGGTACAGTCGTGCCAGAATCGTCTGATAAAGAGGAGTCCACTGCAGAAATAGACAGTCATGCCAAGTCCCGGTTTGAAGATCGAAAACCTGTAAAGCAGATTTCTAAGTCAGATTTAACAGAGATCAAAGACAAAAATACGGGCATGTCAACGGCTTCAATTCCATACGTGATTAAGACTTCTAGTAAGCAGTCATTAAAGGAATCATGTGAGAATTACTTGTATCGTATTGTTATCACGACAAATAATGACAGTGAGTGGACACAGTTTACAGCCGCCGATATTTGGGGATCTCATACACCAGCAAATGGTGTAATTCACAAAAGTAAGAGTACCAATCGTAGTTATGTTACGTATGCTCCATACATGCGTAATTATGTTTACACCAAGTACGGAACCCCAGGACAGATTAAGGCAAAAACGTCTGATTGGCAAAAAGATGCTTATGACATGACGCATTTTATTATTCCGGAAGTGCGTAGTGATGTGGTTATCAAGGCGTATTATACAACGACTGTTCCTGTTCGTATCTACACGTATGTAAAGGATAATGGTGACTGGCAGCTGGATGAGTCTACTATTGAAAAGCATTGGATTAGCCCAGGTGTTACTTATCACGGTACTTATGATAGTTCAAAGTATGTTGCTGCTATTATGGCTTGTACAGGACGTAAGGCAAATTGTTTGCCTTACACAACTGAGGATATTAAGAAGACAACATTTAAGTCAGTATCATCAGCTGAAAAGTTTTATTCTGACAGGACAAACCTTTCCGCGGAAGGGGGTACCTTTGAGGTCAAGATAAAGGCGCAACCTGTGATTATCTGTATCTTTGTTGATAATTCGGATGGGAAGTATTTCACACAGGTTCAGTATGTGCACACGCAGGATGGCAAGTACCATTTAGTGAAGAGCTGGCGGCAGCCTATCCGTACTTTGACAAGCGAGACTGTCAATGAGTACTTAAATGATACCTGTCATCCTACAAAGGATGACTGTTATCACACTGGGCATAACTACACTCATTACAGTTCAACTACGCGAGCGTTTGTAAGTTTTCCACATTATGTGAGTTGGGATGAAGGACCGAACTATGCTACTGGTTTGTATGGTAGCTTGTACAAAGACTATTTAGTTACGTATGAGTATAATAAGAATCCTAAGATTGCAAAGACGCGTGACGATTACTTTACTTCTTAAATTTAATAATGTATACTTACTTGTGCGGAGGGGCAATCAGGAGGCGTAAAATGCAAGACAGTGAATTCAGAAGAGATCGATCTTCCATAATGTTAGTGATATTGCTACAGAAAAAGTGACTTTTTCTGTAGCATAATATTGTAGGGATGATTTGATTAGGAGAAGACAATGATAATAAACGGACTTGGAATGAGGGAAATCTCTGCGGAGGAAGCAAGAAAAATTGGTGTAGATCTTACTTATGTCGGGGCCTGCAAGAAATTACGTAAACTAGCAAAACTTGATCGCTTGCAACTAGATGAAACAATGCATCGAAGTAATTTAAATTTACATTTGTTTAAATATATCAAGTATTGCGGGTTATCTCCACTTGAGTATATTAAGGAATATTTGTCCAATTTGCAACCATACATGATAGAAAGACGAAAAGCTCAAGAAAAGCAAGCATCCTTTATTTGTGTAGTTGATAATATGTATCGTATATCTGTATATATTAAGGCTGATAATTCTTTTGGTGATGAAATGATCATATCGTTTCATGAAGATAATATTAGGGGAGTTGCTAAAACAAATAGTCTTATTAAAAATACTAAAGATCGCTTGGTTCCCGTAATTGCAGACAGTTATGGTAGTATAAACAGGGAGAATGGCAATGTATCCGTAAAGCTGTTTGTTCAGCGTGGAATGAAAACCTTGCCTATAGATGTTATTGGCTTTAAATGTAAAGATGTTTTTATTGTGCGCGAAGGAGATATTGATCGTCAGTTTCTTGATTATTGTAACCAGTATATTCGGGATCTTTATACCAGCAATTTGAAACTTGACTTTGATCAGGTAGAAATTTTGTCTATGCTACAGCAGATAAGTTTTACAAGTTATGGTAGAGATACTTTCTCATCGCTTTCATTGCTGATTGATTCAATTGCCATTCAGCAGGATAGCATTAGTAAGCAAACAGCCGACTTTGCTCTAGTAACATTTACGCAGTCATTAAAATTAACAGAAAATCAAAAGAAAGAGTTAATTGAGCTTTTGAATGAGAAATATATGGTTTCAGATATTAAGTCTATTGATGACATTTTATATCGTATAAAGTCAGCTATGTATGCTACCAATGAAGATGCCAATTATTTTAAGGAGCTTGACACTTTAGATTCACCACAATCAATGAAATTAGATTGAGAATATGTCTCCCAGGCAATTTAAGTTCCTTTTTGAAATATTTGCTAGAATATATATATCAAACCTTTAAAATATGATTGAATACCGAATAAGGGATACAAGTACCATGTTAAAATTATTTTATGTTATATTTATGAATCTGCATCGTGCACCATATATGATTCCTAGAATGCGGGCAGAAGCAGATCATCCGCAGCGCTATACGGAAGAACAGCGTTATTCGCTCGTGCAGCATGCCATTTATCTGATGAACAAGACGGGAAAAATTAACACTGTGGAGACCGGTGCGGAAAACCTGCCAAAGCAGGGAGGATACATGATGTATCCGAACCATCAGGGCAAATATGATGTGCTGGGTATTATGTATACCCATAAGTCTCCATGTTCTTTTGTGATGGACAAACGCAAGTCACATACGATACTTGTACGGGAGTTCTGTGATCTTGTGCAGGCCAAGCGTCTGGAAAAAGATAATCCGAGGCAGGGAATCACCATTATCAACCAGGTGGCAAAAGAGGTGGCTGCCGGAAAAAAGTATATTCTTTTCCCCGAGGGCGGATACCGGTTTAACAATAAAAATAAGGTATGCGATTTTAAGGCAGGAAGTTTTAAGATCGCTTTAAAATCACATGCACCGATCGTTCCTATTGCACTGATTGATTCGTATAAGGTGTTTAACAGTTTTCATATCGGACCGATCACAACATATGTGCATTATTTAAAACCGATCTGTTACGAAGAGTATAAGGGAATGAAAACGCAGGAGATTGCCGATCTGGTAAAAATCCGGATTGAAGAAAAAATACAACAGGAAATGCAGGCACACAGGTAAAAAATTTCCTGTATCCTTTTTCAATGGATACAGGAAATTTTACATTCTGATTACATATAATCATCATGATCGGCTTCGGAATCCCCGGAGATATTTTCTCTGGTATATACCCGTTTTTGATCTCGCTGTATTTCAACCAGCGCAGAGAGCTGTTCTTTTACATCTATGACATTTTTGATATTTTTAATTTCAAAATCGCCAAGGGTTTTGTCGGAAGAATTTACAAGAATGGTTCCCATTCCGAAAATCCGCTGAGACAATGATCTGGTCACGGTCAGATCCTGAATGCGGTACAGACGGACCTCATCCTGCCGCTGATTTAAAAAACCGCTTTTTACATAGAATCTTTCGTTGTCATAACTGTACACAGTGAAGGTAAGCGGAAGTCCGCACCAGATTCTTTTTCGTTCTTTCCATAATAAGTCCATTTCTTTTTGTCCTCCTTATATTTTCATAGAATTTTATTTTTTCTAAAAATTTTTTACCTCTTTTTTGACCTTTTTAAAAAGATTTTTACGTTTAGTCTTCACGAAGATGAACATATTTTGCGGCACTGCGGCGTCTGTCCTCTTCAATGGCAGCATAATGTTTTTTTGTTGTATTGACATCTTTATGACCAAGGACATCTGCAACCAGATAAATATCACCTGTTTCCCGGTAAAGAGAGGTGCCATAGGTGCTTCGCAGTTTATGTGGGGTAATATTCTTTAAGTTTGTGACAAGTTTTGCGTATTTCTTTACGAGATTTTCTACTGCACGGACTCCGATTCTTCGTTTCTGCATAGATAAAAACAGTGCGTTTTCATCCCCGGAAACCGGAGTGATCAGTTTTCGTTCTTCCATATATCCGCACAGGGCATTTCTGACTTCCTCTCCGAAGTATACAACAACTTCTGCGCCACCTTTCCGGTGGATCTTGATTCCGTTGTTTTTTAAATCGACATCATCCAGATCCAGACCGACACATTCCGAGACACGGATTCCTGTCCCCAGCATAAGCGTCAGAAGAGCCAAATCACGTACTTTTGTGCGGTCATGGAACATTTGTTGCTTTTTGGTTAAATTTTCGCCAGATTCGACTTCATCAAGCAGATTGGCAACTTCATCCGCATCTAACCTGATAATATTTTTGTCGTGGATTTTCGGGGTACTTACCTTGGATGCAGGATTCGATTGTATAAATTCATTTTTGTACAGATATTTGTAAAAGGAGCGGAGAGAGGAGAGTTTTCGCTTGATTCCCCGTTCCTCGTTGGTATGTGCCATACCATCCTTTTCATATACTTTTAAATTATACAGATATTCTTCCAGATCCATGGGTTTTAGGCTTTCCAGAATGCTCAGAGGAATCTCCGTAATGGTCATTTTTTTGCAAATTGGGTTGTTTTCATGCAGATAATCGAAAAAACAGGAAAGATCATAGGCATAGGCAAGTCTTGTCCGTGACTGGGTTTTGGATTCGATTGCTATAAAATACTGTTTGCAGTAGGGTGGAAGAGCAGCAAGCTGCTTTCGCAGTTTTAATTCATTATCAATATCTACTTTTTCGTAATATGCTTTTTCATGGTTTTCCATTGATATTCCACCCTTCTATTCTGCCGGTGCATATTGCATGGAAAATGCGTTTTTTGACACCGGGGTTTTCTAAATTAATCTGCCGGACAAGTTGTTTGACATATTCACGTTTGGTTTCCCCATCTGCCGGACACGGATTTTTCACAAGGGGAAGATTATATTTATGAAGAAATCCGATGACATTTGCTTCCGGAACATACATCAGTGGCCGGATGACAGTGATTCCGCTGCGGTCTAAATGGGTGACAGGGGCAAACGAATAAAACTGTCCTTCATAAAACATTGATAAAAACATGGTTTCTATGATATCGTCCATGTGATGCGCATAGGCAACTTTATTGCATCCAATTTGCCTCGCATAGTCATTTAATGCGCCTTTTCGCATTTTTGCACATAGCGCGCATGGAGAACTTTCTTTTCGTTCTTCAAAAACAATTTCGCCAATTTTGGTTTTGATTACATGATATTCGACATCGAGCGTTTTACAAAGCTGCCGGATTTCGGACAGATCAAAATGGTCAAATCCAAGATCAACGGTCAAAGCTGCCAATTCAAATTTCTTTGGATAAAATCTGCGTAATCCGGATAATGCATATAAAAGTGTCAGAGAATCTTTTCCTCCGGAAATGCCGACGGCAATCCTGTCACCATCAGCAATCATCTGGTAATCGTCAATTGCCTGGCGGACATAACTGTATAATTGTTGTAGTTTCATATAATGGTTCCTTTACTTGTGCTAAATTAATGGAATATGCAAACGGTACGCCAAGGCGTTCGCGGAAACGGCAATAGTGGCATCCATGCAACTATTCGCAAAACCTAAGTTTAACGAATAGTTCTTAACAGCAAAGTCATAATAGCACACCGCGAGCGCCTTGGCAAGCCATTATGCAAGATCTTCAGAATCCAGCAATATGGTAAAAGGCCCGTCATTTACCAGAGAAATTTTCATATCTGCACCAAAGATTCCGGTTTGTACATCCGGAATTTCTTCTTTGCATTTTGCAATAATATATTCGTAGAGATTGTTTGCAAGTTCCGGATTTCCGGCTTTGATAAAAGATGGACGGTTTCCCTTCCGGCAGTCCGCATATAATGTAAACTGTGATATTAATAACAGGGAGCCTTCGATATCATGTAAAGACAGGTTTGTTTTTCCGTTTTCATCACCGAAGATGCGCATCCCAAGGAGTTTTCGAATCATTTTATCGGCAATGTTTTTGGTATCGGTTTCTGCAATTCCGATCAGGACGCAAAAGCCGTTTGTTATCTGTCCGGTAATTTTTTGATCAACTTCACATGTTGCTTCAGTGACACGTTGTATTACAAATCGCATGGATTTCATTCCTCTTAATATTTTCAATAGATTTTTAAAGTATACAAGAAAAGGAACCGGACCTTAAGACCGGTTCCTTTTTTCAGAGCGGAATTGCTTTATTTCTTCTGTTCCATTTTCTTTCGAAAATCCAGAATAATGTCGACACACGCCTCCGGTGTGATCTTACTTGTGTTAAGTGTCAGATCATAGCTTCTGGAGTCTCCCCATTTCTTACAGGTGTAATAATTATAATAGCTGGAACGCTGCTTATCTCTTTTCTGGATCATATCTTTGGCTTTTGATTCCGTGACATCCTCACGTTTGCTGACACGCTTGATACGATCGTCCATATCTGCATGTACAAAGATGCTCAGACAGTCCGGATTAGAAGCCAGTGCGTAATCTGCACAGCGGCCTACAATTACACAGGACTCCTCGGATGCAATCTTTTTTATGGTATCAAATTGTGCTAAAAATACTTTGTGATTAAGCGGCATATCCAAAAACGGTGCTGCAGAATAATTTCCGCCGGTATATGTATCCATTACCAGGGAATACAAAAAACTATTGGTTGGACGCTCATCATGATTTTCGAAAATTTCTTCACAAAAGCCAGAATCTTTCGCTGCCTGTGCCAAAAGCTCTTTATCATATAGCCTGATTCCAAGACGTTCTGCTAAAAGTTTTGCAACTGTGTATCCACCACTTCCAAGTTCTCTTCCGATTGTATAAATATGATTACCCATACCCGTTACCTCCGATGTCATAAATTCTTTAAGTAATCTCTTAAAGTATATACATATTATACAACATTTAGGACCTGGATTTCAACAATTTTAGCAAATTATCAAAATATTCCGGCAAAGGAGCAGAAAATTCCATATATTCTCCACTTTTTGGATGAACGAATCCTATTGTTTTTGCGTGGAGCGTCTGCCCCTGCAAATGTTTGAACGGTGATCTGCCACTGGAATACAGAGTATCTCCGAGTAACGGATGCCCGATGCTTGCCATGTGTACACGGATTTGGTGGGTTCGCCCGGTTTCAAGCCGGAACTGCATATAAGTATAATTTCCAAAACGTTCAAGAACTTTATAATGGGTGATTGCCGGTTTCCCGTTTTTCTCATTGATGGCCATTTTTTTGCGGTCAACCGGATGCCTTCCAATCGCGCCTTCGATGGTTCCCTCATCTTCTGTTACATTTCCGCAGACAATGCCAACGTAGATGCGGTTGACGGTATGTTCTTTGATCTGCTCTGCAATGTTTACGTGACTTTCATCATTTTTGCACACAATCAGGGAACCGGTTGTATCCATATCAATACGATGAACAATCCCCGGACGTATCTGTCCGTTGATACCGCTTAATGAATCTTTGCAGTGATACATGATAGCATTTACCAGTGTTCCGGAATAATGTCCTGCCGATGGATGTACAACCATCCCTTTGGGTTTGTTCACAATCAGGACATCATTGTCCTCATACAGAATGTCCAGCGGAATGTTTTCCGGTTCAATGGTCGTTTCGACAGCATCCGGAATGGTGACACGTATGAGATCTTCTGTATGTACCGGATAACTGGCCTTTTGAACTGCCCCGTTTACCTGAATTTGTTTGTCTTTTATCAGCTTTTGAAAAAAAGAACGGGAGAAATCCGGATAAATTTCGGAAAGAACTTTATCCAGACGCTCCCCTTCCTGTGTGTACTGTACTTCAAATGATTCTTCCTGCACGGTTTTAGGACTCCTTTTCATCTTTCAGTTTTCCAGTGAAAATCAAAGAAAAATCTTCTTCCTTGTAATAAAAAAGCACAACAATGATCAATGCGATTGCAGAAAGTGTTACATAAATATCTGCAACATTAAAAACCGGAAAATTGATCAGGCTGAAATAAAAGAAATCAATGACATAGTGATGAATTACACGGTCAATCAGGTTTCCGGCCGCCCCTGCAAAGATTCCGACGGCTATGATATTCAGCGGAAGAAAACGGCGGTTCAATGGAATTCGCTGATACACAATAGCCAGTAAAACAAGCACAACGATGGTCAGTACGGCAAAAAAGATCATTTTTGCCATCAAAAAAGCTTCCGGATGGCTGTCAAAATAAGTAAAATGAAAAATCCGGTGCAGAATAGAAACCGGATCCAGACTAAATGCAGCACTGTCATTCTCGAGATATTTTAATTGGAATACCCCATCGATCACAGACACATCCGGTTTCTGGTACAGATGGGTATAGGCAAGCCATTTGGTAAACTGGTCGATGGCAATTAAAAGAATAACAAGCAGACCGCTGTATCCCATATATTTTTTTGTCTTTCTCTGATTCATTGTTCTCTCCTTACTTATAAATCATAAACCGGACGCGAAGTTTTCCTTTTTTGCTGAGAGACTGGTCGGTTTCAAAAACAAAACGCCCTTTTTGGCGAACCGAAACAATATCTCCGTTGTCACAGGATTGATTGCAGTTTGTAATGCAGCGTCCATTAATGAAAACTTTCTCAGCCGTAAGATATGCGGCAGCTTCCGACCGGGATAAATGATATGCCCGCGCAATAATGGCATCAATGCGGTTAGAAGCAACCATATCATCGTGTTCCTCAAAAACGGGATGGACTTTAAGAGTACTGACATCTTCGATAATCGAACTCCGGATCATGGTATGGCGGATCTGCGTAAACTGATCCATAATAAAATCTGAGATGGTCTCTGAACAAAAGATATAAATGTCATTTTCCAGCACAACAATATCCCCGATTTTACTCCGGTCCAGTCCAAGATGCATCAGTGCCCCCAGTACATCGCGATGCGTAAGTTTTTCCGCATATTTTGGATACTGGGGAACCGCATGGATACAAACAAACGGATAAGACCATTCATAACAAAGAGCATCAGGGATAAATGCAACCATCTGACGCTCTGCCTGCTCATAGCCACCGGATAGTTCTGCTGTAGTATACAGTTCCTTCTGCAGACTATGAAAAATATTCTGTTCATTTAAATTTAAAAAATCACTGAATAATACAATTCCTTTCCGGTCCGCCTGTCTGGAAAGATCCAAAAGACGCTTCCGGCATAATTCCTGTTCGTTCATATTATTAATTTAATCCTGGTAAATCAAAAGATTCCATAAGTCCCTGAATATCTCCGGAAATGTCAACACCATTTGGAGTTGCAAGGAAGATGTAATTGGAGATCTTCTGTAGATTTCCATGCATGGCAAAGGTAGCACCGGAAGTAAAATCGATGATCCGCTGTGCAATATCTACACTGAGTCCTTCCATGTTGATTACAACGGTACGTCCATTTAATAAGGTTTCTGTTATTTCAATCTCATCTTCAATGGTAGTTGGCTTGATCACACATACTTCCATTCCCGGCTGTCCCTGACGGCGGTTCCGGTTGATCGGTGTAATTTTACTTTGCTGTTTCTGTCTTTGTTTTTCGGAAATATCAAAAGTTGCTGCGGTCTGCTGCTGTTCCTCTTCTTTTTTGCGTTCTCTGCGGGAAGGTTTTTTTTCTTTTACCTCATAATCCTCTTCTTCATCGTAATCGTAATCTTCGTTATCAAATTCGTAATCATCATCATTTAAACGCATGACATCGAGAAATTTATCAATAATACTCATTTTTTACCACCTTATTTTTGATAATGTCTTTCGCCGAAAATTCCGGTTCCAACACGAACCATGGTTGCACCTTCTTCAATTGCAACCATATAATCTCCGGTCATTCCCATGGACAAAATATCCATACGTACATTATCTATGTTTTGTGCGTCAATGTCAACAGATAATTGGCGAATCTGCCGGAAGTAAGTGCGGTTGTCTTCCGGATTTTCCACGAATGGTGCAATCGTCATCAGCCCAAGGATTTGGATATGCGGCAAAGCGGCAATCTGACGGATAAGGGAAATGGTTTCTTCCTTATGAATACCAAATTTACTCTCCTCTTCTGCAATATTGACCTCGACAAGAATCGAGACGGTTACGTTTTGTTTTGCCGCCTGTTTTTCGATTTCTTTTGCCAGATGAAGACTGTCCACCGAATGGATGAGTTCTGTCTTTCCAACGATATATTTCACTTTGTTTGTCTGCAGATGTCCGATCATATGCCAGCGGATATTCTTAGGAAGAACTTCCATTTTCTCACACATTTCCTGAACTTTATTCTCTCCAAAATCACGCGGCCCCAGATCATATACTGTCTGAAGCATTTCGATTGGCTTGGTTTTGCTGACAGCAATCAGTGTCACATCACTGCGTTTTCTTCCTGCGTTTTCGCATGCTTTGCATATATTTGCTTCTACCTGTTGCAGGTTTTCCTGTAAATCCATCATGTATACACTCCTTTTATTTTACAACCAGCTGGTTTTCTTTTATTTTACTGCCGTCTAAGGCAATATGGTCATACAGGGCGACTCCGTAGGAAGTGCCTGTATCAACGATGGTATATTTATTGTTTTGTGCAAGAATATCAATTTGTTTAAATACGGCATATCCTTTGTTGATATTATAAACACCAGTGAGCTTGTCCACATCACTGCCGATGGTATACGTCCCGGAAGAATTGTTTTTTACCACAACATCGCCGGCAGAAACGGTTTCATCATCAATATAGTAAAAATCATCCGTTTCGTAGTATATCGTTGGCTGAACCAGTGTTACCGAACCGGTATTTCCGGTATGGTTTTCTATCATAAGTCCGGGATCGGATGAATCGCCTCCCTGTGTAAAATACTCTTTTGGAACCGTATAAAACTGTTTTTTTGTAATGGCCGAATTCGGAATTTTAAGACCGGTTTTTTCGGATACGACAAGTTCCACATCAATGAAACGATCATTTACATAACGGATCATTGCCGTTTTTAAACTCAGGTTTACATAATAACTTCCGTCTTTTTTGGTCAGGGAATAAGGGACTGTCAGTGTAAAATCATCCTTGCAGAAACGGATTTTAATATACTCATTATCTTTTAGCTGTTTTGCCATATCCTCTGATACTGGCAACAGAATATTCCATTTTTCACTGTCAATCCGTTTGTAGGCAGGGGTATTTGCCGTGACCTGTTCCTGATCATCCAGAGAATTTCTTTTGTAATCTGCCATGTTAAACTGACCAGAAGTAAAGTTGTCTGTGGTGACACTTTCATAGCCGTCCGTGTAATATACGATAATTCCGGGTTTTTCTGACTTCTTTTTGTAAAACGTATTGTTTTCTACAGCGGCTTTCACATCTTCATTTAAAGAACTGAGGGCATTCATACTGAGGGTCTGTGTCAGCTGTGCATTGAGTTCGTTTTTGAATGTATAAACCGAAGAAAACGTGTTGGAGTCATAAGAATTCCGGAAAACATCCAGTTCAGAGGAAACTTCATTCAGTGTTTCGGTGTCAAGGGTGTCGCCATTGGATGCGACATCTGAAATCTGTCGGGAAAGTTCTCCGCTGGTATCAATGGAATAGACCGCATCATTGACGGAGGCTTTTGCTCCGTTTTTCAGATAGTAATTGATATAACCGCTCTGTCCTGCATAGACAACCGTCTCATCGCGCAGAATCAGTCCGTGATAAACATGGTTTGTTGCAATGGTTCCCTGCCCCACTTCGTATTCAGCAACCGGGCTGGAAGTCAGATACGATATAAGGTTAAAGATGACATAGATAATTATAATTACAAAAATCACGATTCCGATATTTAAATTCAGACCATGATGCATTCGTACAACATTCTGTTTGCGTGTCAAAAAAGTCCACCTCACTGATTGATACTTCTATCTTACCATTTTCAAACCGCAAATACAATCATCAGAAGAAATGTGTATAATTTTAATTTTTTGTCTCATACTATGGATAAAAAATGGAGGTAAGAAGAATGAAATGGCTTGATAACTGCCTTTTAACATTAGCAGTAATTGGATGTATTGTATGGGGACTGATTGGATTTTTCCAGTTTAATCTGGTTTCCTTTATCTTTGGAAACGGGACCTGGCTGACACGTGTCATATATGCGCTGGTAGGACTCAGCGGATTATATCTGATCAGCTTTTACGGAAGAATCCGTTCCTCTCTGGAGGATTAGACACAAAAAAGATGGGAGTGTTCTCAATAAGAAGCACTCCCATCTTCCGTAAACCGGGATCTCTTAGAGCGAAACCGTTACTTTCGCCTGTGCATATTCCGGCAGATCCGCTTTATTTTTGGAAACACTTAAAATAAAACGGACTTTGTATTTTTCGCTGATAATATCCAGTTTTTCAATCGCCCTTACCATGTCCTGATCGGATTCAATGAATGCAATGGTAAGAAAACTGTCCAGATACATTTCTTCCAGATCGTGATCCTGGGATACAATCCCACAGATAAACCCTAAAAATTCATCACAGTTTGTAATTGGATAATCCACTACATTGATCAGACGGACTTTATTGTTTAACTCATACATATGTTTCTGGCTTTTGTCAAGATAAACAACACTCCCTGTAACGGTACTGACGGTGTGATTGACTTTTTCTAAAAGTTCCTTGGTCTTTCCTTTTCCCTTTTCCCCACAAATGATTTCAATCATGGCACTTCCTCCTGCAAATATAAAAAGTCACAAAAAACGGTTCTTTATAACCATAATTATAGTATATTTGCACAGGAAATACAATCATTAATTCGCAAAGGTTGAAAGAATCTGATTCATCAGCGTATACATATCGGAACGTGTTTTTCCCTTGTAAACGATACTGACAATATCATCACCCTTTTTATTCTTTGAATACAAAACAAGACAGTATCCCGCTGCGTTTGTGGTACCGGTTTTTCCACCGATTACGGTAATATCTTCCGGTTCGGTTGTCTGACCGTTTAAATACCGGTTTGTACTTTCCCATGTCTGTGTCACGGTATTACCGGATGCATTCTGATAAGCGGCATCATAACTTTTGGTATGGATAATGTCAATAAAATCCTGTGTCTGGATTGCTTCCTGAAAGATCAGATACATATCGTAAATCGTTGTGTAATGATCATCATCCGGCAGACCGTTTGCATTGACAAAATGACTCTGTGTTGCTCCTAGGGCTTTTGCTTCGCGATTCATTTCCTCTGCAAATTTATCAATTGACCCGGAATAATATTCGGCAAGAACATTTGCCGCATCATTTCCGCTGACAAGTAACAGTCCATACAGTAAATCCCGGACAGTAAGTACATCTCCGGCAGCAAGTCCGCATTTGGAAGAATCCGCCATATTTGCAATGGCATCCGCACTGACGGTTACTTTATCATCCAGATCACAGTTGCGGATAATGATATAGGCTGTCAGAATTTTTGTGGTACTTGCCGGATACAGTTTTTCGAAAAGGTTCTGGCTGTACAGTACTTCTTTGGTTGTCAGATCAAAAACACCAGCTCCTTCGGCATAATCTGCATGAACCTGATCCGTGCCAAAATTAATATCGTTTGTCACACACAGATTTCTTGCAAAAAACTGGTTGCTGACGGAAGAATTATCTCCCGTCAGGGAGTATGGATTCTGGATATCCGCGGTCTTACCGGTTCCGCATCCGTTCATAAAAAGAGCTGCTATGCAGGAAATACATAGCAGTTTTATTTTTAAATGATGAGTTCTATTTGTACATTTCACGCCAGTCAAGGTCTCCTCTATCCAAAGATTTAATCAAAAGCTCCGCTGTGGCAAGATTGGTTGCAAGCGGGATATTGTGCTCATCACAAAGCCGCACAATGCTGTTGACATCCGGCTCATGTGACTTTGGTTTCAGAGGATCACGCAGAAAGATTACGAGATCAATTTCATTGTGCTCGATCTGTGCACCAAGCTGCTGGGAACCTCCCAGATGTCCTGCGAGATATTTATGTATCTGGAGGTTGGCAACCTCCTCGATCAGACGTCCTGTTGTTCCGGTTGCAAACAACTGGTTTTTTGCCAGAATTCCACGATATGCAATACAGAAATTCTGCATTAATTTCTTTTTTGAGTCATGTGCTACAAGTCCAATATTCATTAAACGATTCCCCCCTAATATTTTTTCGGCTGTAATCCAACATTTAATACAAACCCCATTCCCAAATACAAAGAAAGCAAAGAAGTCAATCCGTAACTTACAAATGGAAGCGGAATTCCTGTATTCGGCATCAGACCGGTGGCAACAAAAATATTAAAAATACTCTGAAATCCAATCAGTGCAGCCATGCCGCAACAGATCAGTCTTCCTGCGAGATCCTTTGCCTTCCGTGCGATCAGAATACATTCTATCACAATAAACAGCAATAAAAGGACAATTACCATGGTACCTATAAAACCGAGTTCCTCACCGGCAACAGCGAAAATGAAATCTGTCTGTGGCTCAATGATATAATTCGCATTTTTCATGGATGTGGCCGCAGAATTGTTCAGGCCTTTCCCCCATAATTGGCCTGATCCAATTGCCATAATCGAATTTTGCTGCTGTGCTGCGATATCCGACCATCTGGGGTCCTGTGGATATAACCATGCCATAATTCGACCGAAACGGTAATCTCCCGAGGATTGTGCCATACGAAGTATAACGGTAATTCCTATCAATCCTGTCGGAATACAGATTCCCAAAACGGTTAATACTATTTTATAACTTAATCCGGCAATAAACAAGAGGCTAATAAAAATTAATGCAATTGCGATGGAAGTTGAAGTATCCGGCTGCTTTACAATCAAAAGCAGAGGAATTCCGATCAGGACAAAAGAAAGACCTATGGTTTTTACCGTGTTCAGGTTCTCTGCATATTTGGAAAAAAAGCGTGCGAAAAATAAAATCAGCACGATTTTTGCCAGCTCAGAAGGCTGAAAACGAAAACCTCCAAAATCAATCCAGCGCTGTGCTCCACCGGCACTGTCACCAATACCTGTCATAACCAGACCAAGCAGGACAATGATTCCGATATAATACAACCAGGTAAATCTCAGAATAAAGGAATAATCCATCAAGGATACAATGACCATCGCCACCATACCGATGATACATCCTAAGATCTGCATTTTCTGTACAGAATGTTTGGCACTTCCAATGATCAGGATACCGATGATATTTAAAACCAGTATGCTGATCACCAATTGAAAATGATAATTTCTAAGTTTGTATTGTTTTAACATCTTAAGCTCTTTTCCTGTTTTGTTTCAAAACAACTCTTATCTCATAGTCATCCGGAGAAAATTCAAAATACCGTGAAATAATATCTGAAATTTCCTTTTTCATTCGCCTTGCTGCAGCAGGTGAATGTTCAAACGGTGCGGATTCTGCCATTAATTTCAGACGTTCACGGGCAATTGGTCCGGAACCGTCCTGTCTGTGGGAAAAACGATTAACCTTCATACTCACATTCCTTTCCGCCCAGATATATTTTTCCCTGCCGGATGCAGGGATCTTCTTTATTCAGATCCACCGGAATCACACGTGGATTTGCGAATGCTCTTGCGGCGGTCATAAATGCACGGGTGGCCTTTGTGTGCATGGAAAGTACAGGTATTCCCTTATTCTGGCTTACGACAATTCTTTCATCGGCAGGAATTACACCGATTGCCGAAAGTCCTAAAATATCTTCTACATCTTTTTGCGAAAGCATATCGTGTTTTCGCACCATACGGGCATTGTAGGCATTGATCAGCAGATCAATCTGTGAAAGCCGCATACCGTCCAGCAGACAGATGACTCTTCCTGCATCCCGCACAGCAGAAATATGCGGAGATGTAACAACTACTGCACGATCTGCTGCAGATACGGCAAAGTGAAACCCGTCTTCGATTCCTGCCGGACAGTCAATCAGACAGAAATCAAATTCCTGTTTTAAATGGGAAATCAGCGTATACAGCTTACTCTCATAATCCATAATCTTTCTGCAGCGGAGAGCTGCGGGAATCATAAACAGATTCGGATAACGCTTGTCCCGGATCAATGCCTGTTTTAACCGGCATTTGTTTTCGAGAAGGTCGATCAGATTATACTGGATCTGATCTTCCATTCCCATTACAACATCCAAATTTCGAAGTCCCATGTCTGTATCAAGCATGATGACTTTTTTATCTAACCGTGAAAGTCCTGCGCCAATGTTGGCAATTGTTGTAGTCTTGCCAACACCGCCTTTTCCTGAAGTGAAAACAATTGCTTCACCCATGAAATAAACCTCCTGTTAGTTTAAATTGTAATCTATGTGACTAATCGGCAACAGAGTTTCTTATGTTACCGTTGGCACCGGCTGCTTTCATTTCCTTGATATCTTTCATCGATGTTTCTTTATAGTAATATGAAATTACATTTCTTGCCGCAGTTGCCGCATTATGCGAATTGTAACCGTTGGCAATTCGTACTGCGATGGTAATTTCCGGATCATCATATGGCGCATAACCAACAAACAGACCATGATTGGCATGTCCGTCCTGCTGTGCCGTACCGGTTTTTCCGGCAACCGGAATATCAAATCCCTGGAAGCGGTCCATGGTAGAAACCACTTCGCGCATGCCGGAATGAATGGCATCCCACTGGCTGCTTGTTAAGGTGTCCGAAATATCTTCATAGTCGGCCTTATATTTTTTGACCGTCTTTCCATCTGCATCCACGATTTTATTCATCAGCTGATAATTATATTTTTTGCCGGAGGCCACGGCTGTTACATAGCGGGACAATGCAACGGTGGTATAGTTGTTATCACTCTGTCCAATGGCAGCCATAACCGGATATTTTGTCGCAACAGATGATTTGCTTTCCGAAATCTCCAGTCCTGTTTTTTGATCCAGGCCATAGATATGTGCATATTTCTGAATCAGATCAATACCGTTGGCATCATTATAAGATCCTGTTTTTTTCTGTGCCAGCCGGTTGCCGACCGTATAGAAAAAGACGTTACAGGAATCCCGAATTGCCTCGAAAACATTGTCAAGTCCGTGACTGCCCGGATAAATCCAGCATTTTGGTTTGTTACTGATGTCATTATAAATTCCGGTACACCGGATCTGGTCGGATGTCGTAATCACGTTTTCTGCCAGACCGGCTGTTGCGGAAACCAGCTTAAAGGTGGAACCGGGTGCGGTCTTCTGCTGCGTCGCATAATTGAGCAGCGGAGAAGATTTATCATGCTGCAGAGATGCAAAATATTCCGAATCCACACCATTGGCAAGTTTGTTGCTGTCATATCCGGGATAACTTACCATGGCACGAATTTCCCCTGTTTTTTCATCCGTCACCACACAGGAACCGATACATGGTTCAAGTGCAAGCTGTGCAGGCGTAATCTCAATGTTGTAAATCTTTTTCATGAGAAAATCCCGTGGAGACAACGATCCGTTTTTCAATTTGTTTACGGTTGCATCATCATAATCCAATACTCCCTGATCGAACAGAATCAGACAGAGCTGACGCGGGGAGATTTCGCCACGTGTAATCATATACTGGTATATAATTTTGGAAAATTCCGTATCTGTCTTAATGTTCTTTAGAATATACTTGCATAATGCATCATATACTTCTGTTGAGTCCGCATATTTTTCATCGACATTCAGCTGACTGATATCAATCCAGTGCTGTGTGATACAGTAATTTAAATACTCTTTCGGGCTGATTTTCTGGTCTTTCCATTTCTGGTAAACAGAATCACTGGTATCAATCTCATTTTTTAAGAGTACCTGATCGTCTTTTAACATGGAAATGATGTAAGTAAATTCATCCAACACTTCATCCGACATTGTATTCAGTGCTTCCGGTGAACTGGTCAGTTCCTGTTTTATTTTGCCAAGCGTTGTCTTCTGCCGGGATTTAAAAACACTTAACACACTTTTTTCCGTGTCAGAGGCTTTCGATTTTGAAAAATGCTCTGTGTTGATGACACTGTTGCCAATCAGAGCCGTATACACATCGTTGATCGGAATCTCCCCTGATTTGATATTGGAATACACAATCGCCGCAATCTCATTCTGCAATGCCAGATAGGTAGCTTTCTGCAGATCTGCGTCGATACTCAGATACAGGTCATCTCCGGCTACGGAATCGGTGCTGCTGATAATTTCGGAAATTCTTCCTACATTATCAATATAAAATTTCTGCTCTCCGTTTTTCCCACGCAGATAGGTCTCGTAATACTGCTCCAGCCCGGCTTTTCCGACGGTGTCATTCTGGGTATAATCTTTATTCTTTTTGTGCAGTGCCGTATACTCCGACTCTGAAATCGGTCCGGTGTATCCGATGATTGATGAAAAATATTCACTGTAGTTATATTTCCGGATCATATCTTCGTTGACGGAAATGCCGCTTAGTGTGTCCATGTGCTCATTTACATAAGCAACGGTCTTGTCCGATACATCGGTTGCGATTTTTACTTCCTTGTATCTTGCAAAGCGGTTTCCAAGCATGGCATAACGAACAACAACGATACGGTATGCCAGATCCCCATCATATTTCGAACTGATGCCAAAGTTGTCTTTTCCCATCAGATATTCCATAATCTGTTCTGCGGTTGCATTTGCCTCATCGATTCCGGTCTCCTTGTCATATTCAAGATCATCGGCAGAGCCTTTTCCGAAAACATCCGCACGAAAACGGTTCAGCGAGGAACCGGATACATTAAAGCTGTATGTACCGTCTTTTTTCCGGTCAATTTTGAAATCATTATTCAGCGTTTCACCATTATTCTTTAAAACCGTAAGAATCTCTGCAAGTTCTGCATTGACAGCCTTGTTTTTTTCTTTTGTGCTTGAATAGGTTGTACTGTCATTGATGGAAATGGAATATGCAAGTTCATTGTAAGCCAGAAGCTTTCCGTTTTTGTCATATATATTTCCACGTGCCGCATTGATCGGCTGCTTCATCTGAATCTTTAAAGAAAAGTTTTCCTGATAAGACTTTCCGTTGACGACCTGAAGGGTAAAGATTCTTGCAAGGATAATTCCGAAAAATACGATAAATACCGCAGCAAGCACAAAAAGGCGCGAACTGAAAAATTTCTTCAGAAAATCTTTGATATCATAACTCAAATTTTATAGCTCTCCTTTTCTCGTGTTCCTCAAGTTTCTGATTAATCTTGAGAAGAATAAAATACAAAAAGATGGTTATCACCATGGTATAAACAAATTCCGGTAGTATGATGGATGTAAAATAATACCAGAAAGAAAACCGGCTGCGCATAAAAAACATAACGATATAGATCATCAGGTTATTTACGATATCACTCGAGCCGATCAGAATCATCGGAAGCTTAATATCATCCGGGTAAAATCTTTTTTTGAACAATCCGTTGATGTAACCGATGTACATATAAAGTAAAGCATATCCTCCGAGATAAAACCCAAAAAATATGTCGATAAGCAATCCACAAAAGAATCCAACCCACAGCCCTTCTTTTTTCCCACGCATGAGTCCAAAAGAAGACACCACAATAATCAGCAGATTCGGACCGATATTGGCAAATGTCAAAGCTCGAAAAACGGTTGTCTGTAAGAGAAAACAGATTGCTATAATAATAAAAAGCACAATTTTTCTACGCATTTCCTACTCCTGTGATTTTTGTGTTTCGGTATTGTCCTGTGTTTCTGTCTGAGTATCGGATGCCTTCTGGGAAGACAGTTCCTTTTCTCCGGTGTCTTTGAGTGTCGTAATGACAAGCACCTCCCGCAGATGCTGGAAATCAACGACCGGCGTAATGGTTCCCGATTTTGTCAGGTTATTTGCATTTTTTTCAATGGAGGCAATGTATCCAATCAGAATTCCTTCCTGATACTGATCCGACACATAAGAAGTCACGACCGGATCGCCGACCTTTACCTTATCATCTTCATCCCGGAGTTCTGTAAATGGTAACACTTTATCCTGATTCATGGACTTTAAGCTGCCACCGACATTGAAATTATCTTTTGTGGTCAGAACCATGGAACTTACATTACTGGAATCATCGATGATGCTTCGCACCTTGGCAAAATTCGGACCGACGTCTGTGACGATTCCGACCAGACCGCTTCCGGCAATGACGTTCATGCCTTTTTTGATGCCTTCTTTGGAACCTTTGTCAATCGTAAAACTTGAAAACCAGTTGGTTCCGTCCATGGCGATCACATTTGCTGCGACCTTCTGATATCCGGAATATTTATCATCCAGATCCAGAAGTTCCCGGTAATTGTCCAGTTCGTATTGTTCGAGCTTTGTGACGTTTAACTGATTGGTCAGATCGTCTACCTGATTTTGAAGCTTTTTGTTTTCTTTTAAAACTTCTCCAAGTGTTTGAAAGTCATTTGCTTTTCCTGAAATCCAGGAACCGGCATTGTTGATTCCCTTCTGCATCGGAACAAATACATATCCGGCAACTGAATTTAAAGGACCTCCGGAAAGATTAAATACCAGACTCGTAAACAGAGCAACAATACACAGGCCGGTAAGGATCAGCAAAATATATTTACTTGAAAGATGCTTTTTCTTATTGCGAAAACTGCGAAATTTTTTCATAAAATCCTCGAATCCTTGTTTCTTACTTTAACGTAGTATTTTTCATGCTGAATGGAATCCGTTTATATTTGGAGTCCGTAGCAATCTTTGAAAGACCGCGGACTGCGCTCTCTTCCGGATTCTCACAGGTATTTACTTTAATATTTGTAATCTGTGTAAACAACTGGTCAAGATCTTTGATTTTTGATCCGCCGCCTGTGATATAAATACCTGCATAGATAATATCCCTGGCAAGTTCCGGTGGTGTTTTCTCCAGAATCAGTTTGATAGACGAACAGATCGATTCAAGATTTGCTTTGATTGCTTCATAGACAACCTCTGCGGTAATTTCACGTTCCACCGGAAGACCGCTTACGACATCCAGACCAACAACGGTCATCGTTTCCTGTCTTCCCGGAAGTCCGCTTCCAAGCTCTTCTTTTAATGCTTTGGCGGTTTTCTTTCCGATCACAAGGTTAAATTCCCTGCGGATATAGCTGATGATAGACTCATCGAGACGATTGGACCCGAAATGCATCAGATCACTGAGTACAAGTCCTCCGAGAGAAATCACAGAAATTTCGATCGTGTCTGCTCCCATATCCACGACCATGACTCCGGTAGGCTGATTTACATCAATCCCAAGTCCAACGGCATCTGCAAGTGGTTTTTCACAGAGCATAACGTTTTTCGGACGAAATTTGCTTTTATAAAAAAGTTCAAAGAATGCACGTTTTTCTACATCGGTAATGTCTGTTGGTACTGCGACAAGAAATTCTGCATTCTTTACTCTTCCTTTTAATTTTTTCTCAATATAATCAAAAATCATGGTCTGCAGAAAATTGTAATCTGCGATCACTCCCGTAGAAACCGGAAACGTAACGTTGATGCTTTCCGGTGCTTTTTCATACATTGCATAGGCATCATCGCCATACGCATAAATCTGCGTTTTGTTGATAATGGCAATGGTGTTTTTTTCAGATACCACTTTTCCACTGGATTTACTGAATACTTTAAAATTACATGTACCGAAGTCAATACCATAAATATTGTTACTCATTGTCTTCTCCCTTTTCTTGTGTTATAACAATTTATTTTCGCGAAAACTGAAATACTGCTGATCTCCGATTACGATATGATCAGCAAGGGTTAATCCCAACACCGAGGCGCCTGCCCGAATCTGTTCGGTAAGCTTTTTGTCTTCTGTGCTTGGAGTTGGGTCTCCACTCGGATGATTGTGCAGGATAACGATCATAACAGCATTTCGAAGCAGTGCTTTGCGAAACAGTTCCATGGGAGAAACATATGCATAACTGATGCTCCCGGTTGCGATTACACTGTCTCCTAAAAATTTGCATTTGGAATCAAAGAAAGCTGCCATAAAGGCCTCTTCCCTGCGGTGCCGGAGTTCTTCCATATAATAATCGGCGATGGAAGACGGACAGTTCATGGATAAATGATATCCGCGTCCGGTTCTGGCAATGCGCTTGGAAAGCTCCGCAATTGCTTTCAGCTGTGTTGCCTTGACCGGGCCAATGCCCCTGCGTTCTAAAAGCTGTTCATATCCGATTTCGTACAGATTCAAAAGATTTCCCTGACACTCCGACAAAAGATCACGTGCAAGATCCAAAGCCGTATAATCCTTTGTTCCTGTCTTTAATATAATTGCAAGAAGCTCTGCATCCGACAGCGCCTCTGCTCCAAGAATCTGAAAACGTTCGTAAGGACGTTCCGATTCCGGCAGGTTTTTCATTGAAATGTGACTCAAAACAGGTTCCTTTCTACTTTTCCGAAGCCACATGAAAACTCATATTATTTTAGCACAGTTCATCTATATTAACAAGGTTACGTTCATAAAGTTTCTGTAAAGACATAAGAATTCCAAGCTTCGCATGGTACCATGTCAGCCCCCCCTGAAAATAAACGGCATATGGCGGTTTCACCGGGCCATCTGCGGAAAGTTCGATGGAAGAACCCTGTACGAATGCACCTGCTGCCATAATAACGTCACAGTCATAACCAGGCATTGCCCATGGCTCCGGAGTGACATAGCTGTCTACCGGTGCAGCAGCCTGAATTCCTTCACAGAAAGCAATCATGGCCTCCCGGTTTTGAAATTCCACAGCCTGAATAATGTCATGGCGGCTTTCTGTACTGTCCGGAACCACTTTATACCCCAGTTTTTCATAAATATCTGCCGCAAAAATGGCTCCCTTTAAGGCACCGCTTACAACGGTCGGTGCAAGAAAGAGACCCTGATAAAAGGACTGGATCACACCAAGCGAAGCTCCTACTTCTTTTCCGAGTCCAGGGGAAGTCAGGCGGTATGCCGCATTTTCCACACATTCCTTTTTACCGACAATGTATCCGCCAATCGGAGCAAGGCCGCCTCCCGGGTTTTTAATCAGAGAACCGACCATCATATCCGCTCCCACTGCAAGTGGCTCCCGGTCTTCCACAAACTCTCCGTAACAATTGTCAACCATACAGATGACATCCGGTTTGATATTTTTGATAAATGTGATCAGTTCCCCAATTCGCTCGACCGACAGCGTTGGACGTGTCTGGTATCCCTTGGAGCGCTGGATGGTTACCAGGCGGGTGTTTTCATGGATTGCATTCCGGATTCCATCGTAATCAAATGAACCGTCCGGCAGCAGATCCACCTGGGAATAAGTGATTCCGTATTCGGCAAGGGAACCTCTGGATGGGCGGATTCCAATTACTTCTTCCAGAGTGTCGTACGGTTTTCCGACCGGAGAAAGAAGCTCATCGCCCGGACGCAGATTGGACATCAGAGCGAGCGCAAGTGCATGGGTTCCACAGGTGATCTGTGGACGGACCAGCGCATCTTCCCCGCCAAAACAGTCTGCATATACCCGCTCTAAAGTATCTCTTCCCATATCATTATATCCGTATCCGCTCGAAATATTAAAACATTCTGCACTCACACGGTTTTTCTGCATGGCTGCAATGACTTTCATCTGATTGTATTCCGCATTTGCATCAATCTTTTCAAAACGCTCTTTTAATTCCTGTTCGATTTTTTCGCCAAATGCATAAACTTTCTCGGAAATTCCAAGTTCTTTATATTTTTCTTCCAGTAACTGATTCATTGTATGATTCCTTTCTCGTGTAAAACATCCGTCATTTTCTGTAACATCTGATCTTCGCGGTCATTGAATTCGGATTTGTCCAGCCAGATGACATCCTTTTCCCGGCGGAACCAGGTAAGCTGCCGTTTCGCAAAATGTCTGGTTTCCCGTTTGATCACATACACCGCTTCCTCAAGGGAGCAGCTGCCGTCCAGATAATCTAAAATTTCTTTGTATCCCAGTCCCTGCATGGAAACCATATCTTTGCGGCATCCCATATCATACAGCGTTTTTACTTCTGTAAGAAGTCCCTGCTCCATCATTAAGTCCACGCGCTGATCAATGCGCCGGTATAATTTTTCCCGTTCGTCCGTCAGTACAAAATATGCAAAACGATACGGAGATGTTTTCTGATGTTCTTTTTCGTTGTGTGCGGAAATCGGCGTATGATTCTGATGGTAAAATTCCAGTGCACGGATGACCCGTTTGATATTATTTTCATGAATGGTTTCATAAGAAACCGGATCAATTTCTTTTAATTTTTCATGCAGGGCATGCGCCCCGTATTCTTTTGCAAATGCCGTAAGTTCTGTACGGTATGCCGTATCGGATTCCTCTTTGGAAAAGTCTATGTCGTACAACAGGGACTGGATGTAAAATCCGGTTCCGCCGGCGATAATCGGGATCTGTCCGGCGGCATAGATCTGCTGCAGGGCCTCTTTTGCCATCTGCTGAAAACGGACAATATTAAACTCTTCGGACGGCTCTAACACATCGATCAGATAATGGGGGATTCCCTCCATCTCTTCCGGCATGACTTTTGCAGAACCGATATCCATGTGTTTATATACCTGCATCGAATCCGCGGAAATAACGGCGCCGTTTATTTTTTTTGCAAGTTTTATTGATAAAGCGGTTTTCCCGACGGCTGTGGGACCTGCAAGAATGACAAGTGGTTTCATGAAACAATCCTCTTAAATTTTTTCTCTATTTCGTATTTTGACATGGAAATGATGGTTGGCCGGCCGTGTGGACAGCAAAACGGATTTTCCAGCGTCAGCAATTCCGTCATGAGTGCATCCACTTCCGGCAGGCTCAGTCTATGATTTCCCTTTACCGCTGCCTTGCAGGACATGGTGGCTACTTTTTCCAGTATCAGTTCCGGTGTCTGCCGTCCGGTCAGGTTGGAAAAATCATCAAGCATTTCGATAAACAGATCTTTCATGTCAATATGGTACAGATTATCCGGTACGGCAGAGATCATATATTCTCTGCCACCGAAATTTTCGATCTCATACCCGAATTTTTTGATTTCCGGCAGATACGTCTCTAACATTTCCTGCTCATGGGCATCCAGACTCAGCACAATGGGCGGGCTGACTGCCTGGGATGTAAATTCTTTTTCTTTTAATTTTGCCATCATCCGTTCAAAAAGTACCTTTTCATGTGCTGCATGCTGATCCATAATATACAATTTATCCTCGTATTCGATCAGCCAGTAGGTTTGAAACAATTGTCCGATGATGCGGTGCTTTTTGCGGGCATCATCCGTTAAAAATTCCGGTGAAGCAGCGGCAAGTGTCATCTGTTCGCCAACCGGTTGTTTTTTGGGAATATCTACAGGAGAGGCTGTTTCCTCCCGCTTTGGGAACGGATCAAAGGATTCCCGTACCATGGTTTTATCCGGATGCTGTGGCACATACGGCTCAAATGCCGGTGTTTTTTTTGATGGCACAGGCGAAGCCACAGGAGAAACCGGTTTTTCCGGAATCGGAGGCTGGTGATGCTGCTGTCGGATTTCATTGATTCTGCGCTTTTCAAATGGTTCCGGAATCGGTTCTTTGTATGCCGGGGGAAGATTCTTTTTTTTATGTTCTGCTTCATCTACCGGAACTTCCGGAATCAGTTCCTTATGGGAAAGCAGTCCGAAGAGAACATCACACAATTCTTTGTAAATTTCCTGATTGTGTCCAAACCGCAGTTCCATTTTTGTCGGATGTACATTCACATCAAGAGTATCCCCCGGAAATGTGAAATACAAAACTGTAAACGGATACTGGTGCTGCATCAGGAAATTATGATAAGCCTCTTCTATTGATCTGGAAAGCAGAGAACTTTTGATGTAGCGTCCATTGATAAAATAGTTTTCGTAATTCCGGTTTCCGCGGTTAATCACAGGTTTTCCAATATAGCCGGAAAGGGAGAAATATTCTCCCTTGTAGTTTACCTCTAACAGTGCCGCCGCAATCTCACGTCCGTAAATATGGTAAATGAGGTCCCGTTTTTTCCCGTTTCCGGAAGTGTGCAGTCTTGTCTGGTTGTTGTTGATATATTTAAAAGAAATATCCGGATGGGACAGGGCAAGTTTTTCCAGCATGTCACTGATGTAGGTGCCCTCTGTCTGTGCCGTCTTTAAAAATTTGCGTCTGGCAGGGGTATTGTAAAACAGATCCCGGACCAGAAATGTTGTGCCATCGGGAGCACCGATTTCTTCGTCTGCAATTTCTTTTGAGCCTTCGATCACGTACCGGGTGCCGGTCAGGGCATCGGCTGGTTTGGTGATCATTTCCACTCTGGAAACAGCAGCAATGCTGGAGAGTGCTTCCCCACGGAATCCTAAAGAATGTACACACATCAGATCTTCTGCACTGCGGATTTTGCTGGTTGAATGCCGCAAAAAGGCCAGTGGAACTTCTTCTTTTGGAATTCCGCATCCATTGTCCGTGATGCGGATCAGGGAAATGCCCCCTTCTTTGATCTCCACGGTAATGGCGGATGCCCCTGCATCAATGGCGTTTTCCACAAGCTCCTTTACCACAGAACTCGGGCGTTCCACGACCTCTCCTGCTGCAATCTTATCAATTGTCTCCTGACTTAATAACGCAATTTTGCTCATTCGTTTTTCCTTTTTTATATCCTACCAGCGGTTTTTAACTTTGTTCTGAAGTTCATACAGTTTATTGAGTGCATCCATCGGGGTCATGTGGCTGATATCCACGTCCCGCAGTTCCTGAATGATATCGTCATCTTTTACGGTGTCAAACAATGACATCTGTGTCAGATCCACCTCATCGAGATGCGGTTTTTTCTTTTTGCCGGAGGCTTGTCCTTCCACGGATATATTTTTCACGGTTTCCGTAATATCGTTTGCAGAAAGCTGGTTGACAATGTCTTTTGCGCGGTTAATCACAAGTTCCGGAATCCCTGCCAGTTTAGCAACCTGTATTCCATAACTTTTGTCTGCGCCGCCCTTTACAATCTTGCGCAAAAAGACGATGTCGTCTCCTTTTTCCTTGACCGCAATACAATAATTATTGACACTGTTTAATTTTCCTTCCAGTTCCGTCAGTTCATGATAATGTGTGGCAAACAGTGTTTTTGCTCCCAGTAATTTGGGATTGCTGATATATTCGACAACCGCCCAGGCAATGCTGAGTCCGTCGAAGGTACTGGTTCCGCGTCCGATTTCATCCAGAATCAGAAGGGAATTCGCTGTGGCATTGCGAAGAATATTTGCCACTTCATTCATTTCTACCATAAAGGTACTCTGCCCACTTGCCAGATCATCTGAAGCCCCGACACGCGTGAAAATCCGGTCCACAATTCCAATGTTGGCAGATTCTGCCGGAACAAAGCTTCCAATCTGTGCCATCAGAACGATCAGTGCGCTCTGGCGCATATAGGTAGATTTTCCTGCCATATTCGGACCGGTAATGATGGAAATCCGGTTATTGTGATTGTCCAGATACGTGTCATTGTCTATAAACATATCATTGACAATCATTTTTTCGACAACCGGATGACGGCCGCCTTTGATATCAATCACGCCGGATTCGTTGATCTTTGGTTTGCAGTAATTATTCTGTCCTGCCACAAGTGCCAGGGAAACAAACACATCAATCTGCGCCACTGCCCGTGCGGTTGCCTGAATACGTGCAACATTATCCGCGATGGTATCCCGGATCTGGCGGAACAGATCGTATTCTAATTCGACCAGACGATCCTGGGAACCGAGAATCGTATCTTCGAGTTCTTTTAATTCCGGCGTAATATAGCGCTCGGCATTGGTCAGTGTCTGCTTTCTCACATAGTAATCCGGCACCTGATCCTTAAAGGAATTGGTCACTTCCAGATAATATCCAAACACTTTGTTGTATTTGATACGCAGGTTCTTAATTCCAGTCTTTTCGCGTTCTTTGCCCTCTAAATCTGCCAGCCATTTCTTTCCATCCGTTGATGCGTTCCGCAGCCGGTCCACTTCCTCATTGTATCCGGTTTTTATGATGTTGCCGTCACGTACGGAAATCGGAGGATCATCGTTGATGGAAGACTTCAAAAGTGCACACAGATCTTCCAGACAGTCAAAATGTTCCCGGATTCCGGTGGCAAGCTCTCCCTTTAAATCCTCAAGCAGTGTTTTAATTGGAGGCAGCATTTCTAAAGAATTGCAAAAAGCAATCATATCCCGCGGATTGGCGGTCTGGTATGTAATTCTGGTAATCAGACGTTCCAGATCATATATTGGTCCTAAATATTCCCGCAATTCTTCCCGGGTGATCTCCTGATCATTTAAATTTGTAATCAGTTCCTGCCGTTTTAATATCTCTGTTTTGTCGATCAGCGGCTGTTCCACGTAAGAGCGCAGAAGTCTGGCACCCATTGCCGTCTTTGTCTTATCCAGTACCCAGAGCAGGGAACCACGCTTTTGTTTTTCCCGCATGGTCTCTACCAGTTCGAGATTTCTCCGGGAGGAACTGTCAATGATCATATATTTCCCGATGGAATACGGACGGAGTTCCAGAATATTAGAAAGGGTGTTCTTTTGTGTTTCATACAGATATTTCAGTAATGCCGCGGAGGCAATCACACCACAGTCGTAATCCATCAGTCCCAGCCCTTCCAGACTCTGTACATGAAAATGGGACAACAGCGTTTCCTTTGCCAGATCATCCCCGAAATACCAGGAATCCAGAGCGGATACCGCAATTCCCATGCGCTCCTTCATATCATCGATATCTACCCCGCTCATATAAAACGGCTCGTTGCAGATGATTTCTGTCGGACTGAAACGATTCAGCTCGTCCAACAGTTTTCGTTCACTGTCCACTTCCGTTACAAAGAAATCTCCGGTCGTAACGTCGGTCGTCGCAATGCCGTATTTATCCCCGATATATACGATACACATGAGATAATTGTTTTTTGCCTCGTCTAACGACTGCATATCAATGTTTGTTCCCGGAGTGACTACACGGATGACTTCCCGTTTGACAATTCCTTTTGCCAGTTTCGGATCTTCCACCTGTTCACAGATTGCTACTTTGTATCCTTTTTTGACCAGCCGGTTGATATATCCGTCTGCGGCATGAAACGGAACCCCGCACATCGGCGCCCGTTCTTCCAGTCCACAGCTTTTTCCTGTCAGCGTCAGTTCGAGTTCCTTTGAAACTGTTTTGGCATCCTCGAAAAACATTTCATAAAAATCACCCAGACGGTAAAACAGGATACAGTCTTTGTATTCTTCTTTTGTCTGCAGATAATGCTGCATCATTGGTGTTACTTCTTGTTTCACTTTTTTCTCTCTTTCTAATAAACCGGATGATAACGTTTCATCACATCATCAGCCAGACGCAGACCGTCCATCGCTGCCGACATAATGCCTCCCGCATATCCTGCGCCTTCTCCACCCGGATAAATTCCGTGCACACGGCTCTCTCCATTTGTATCCCGCATGATCCGCACCGGAGATGAGGTGCGTGTTTCCATGCCGGAAAGAATCGCATCAGACCGGTCAAACTGCGGAATAATGTTCGAAAAATGTTCCATTCCAAGCAAAAAGGAATGTTCCATGTCCTCTGTCATCAGACCTCTGAGATTTGCAAAGCAGGTCTGCCCTTTTGTCTGGGAATTAAAATCTCCATATCCTTGGCTTGCGATATTCTGCCGGTAATCGCCAAACAGCTGCTGTGGAATCTTTCCGTTTCCCAGCTGATAAGTTTTATGTTCGAGTGTTTCCTGAAAGTGCATGCCATCAAGTGGATCCTGTGCTCCGTAATCAGCAGGGGAAACCGAAACAATAATGGCAGAATTTGCGTTTTTCCCACTTCTGCCCGAATAACTCATACCATTGACACAGGTTTTTTCCTTCATGGAGGAAGCATTTACGACATAACCGCCCGGACACATGCAAAAGGAATATACCCCGCGTCCGTTTGGAAAATTGGACGTCACCTTATAAGGTGCGGCAGGAAGCCGCAGGGCGTTTCTTTTTCCGTTTCCGTACATGGCATCATCGATCATCTGCTGGGGATGTTCCACGCGGAATCCCACGGCAAAATTTTTGGCTTCCATCGGAAGCTGGTGCCGATGCAGCATCATAAAGGTATCCCTTGCACTGTGTCCAAGTGCAAGAATGGCAACATCGGCAGGAATCACCGTATCATCCTCCGTCACAAGTGCATGCAGTGCATTTTCTTTTATCTGAATGTCTTTTAAACAGGTCTGAAAACGAAACTCCGCGCCGTGTTTGATCAGGTAATCCCTCATATTTTTGATCACCTTCGCCAGAATATCGGTTCCGATATGTGGTTTTGCATCATAAAGAATGTCCGATGGTGCCCCAAATTTTACGAATGTTTCCAGTACATAACGGTTTCTTCCGGACGGATCCTTCACCACCGTGTTTAATTTTCCATCGGAAAAGGTTCCTGCCCCACCTTCTCCGAACTGTACATTGGAATCCGGCTGCAGAATACCGGTTTTCCAGAAGCGCTCAACGTCCGCACTGCGGTCTTCTACCTGTTTCCCGCGCTCTAAAATAAGCGGCGCATATCCTGCAAGTGTCAGCTGCCAGGCGGCAAAAAGACCACAGGGACCGGCTCCCACAATCACCGGACGCCGGTTTAAACGTTCCTGCCCCATTTCCGAAAAACGGTAACCGGTTTCTGTCACAAGGCTGACGAAAGGCTGATGCAGTTTTTTTACGATGCTGTTTTCCTGACGGATCGTTACATAGATGCAATATACATAAAACAATGACGGCTTTTTCCGTGCATCGAGGGAACGCCGCATCACTTCGTAATGAAATGTTTCTTTCGATGGAATACGAAGTGTTTTTCTGATTTTATCTTCCAGATCTTTTTGGGAATGTCCTACTGGAAGCTTTAGCTGATTGATTTTAATCATTATGAACCTACTTTACTTCCTGCGACATGTCCGCTGGACCATGCCCATTGCAAATTATATCCCCCACAGATTCCATCGACATCCAAAAGTTCACCAACGAAATAGATGCCCGGGACAATCCGTGATTCCAGCGTATCTGTGTGGATTTCTTCCGTGTGGATTCCCCCTGTGCACACCTGTGCAGCAGAAAAATCCCTTACCTTTTTTAAGCGGACAGGAAACGTCTGTATCTGTCTGCTGAGCGTTTCGGTCTGCTTTTGGGAAATCCGTTCCGTGTGTTCATGAACCGGAATGCCTGCGGCCTTAAGTATAACCGGAATCAGTTTATGGTTTAAAAGCCCACGAAGTGATTCTGCGGCATCCTGTATCCCGGCATCCCGTGAAAATCTGCGCTGCAGTTCCTGCGCAAGCATATCTTTGGAAAAATCCGGCAGAAAATTGATGGTAAGCTCTGCCTGTTTTTTTTGATACAGTGCTTTCGAGGCCGGACTGCTGACCTGAAATACCGGAATACCGGAAATTCCGTAATCTGCAAGCTGCAGTTCTCCCCGTTCCTGTTTGCAGTTCTGTCCATCTATGTACAAAGACAGGAGTGCGTCCGTGCGGACTCCGGATACTTTGGAAAATTCCATTCCTTCTGCCTCAAATCCACACAGTGCCGGCAAAATCGGCACAAACCGGTGCCCAAACGATTTTATCAGCGAAATCATGGATCCATCGCTTCCGGATTTCGGTGCAGCACGAAGACCTGTTGCAAAAACAAGATTGTGGGAACAATACGTTCCCATGGATGTCCGTACCTCAAATCCGTATTTTGTTTCACAAAGCTGCCGGATGTCACAGGAAGTGACCAGGGAAACTCCGCTTCGTTTCATTTCCGCGGACAGCGCATCCGCAACGGAAGAAGCCTGTCCGGAGTTTGGGTATACATATCCGTTCTTTTCTTTTGGCCAGATGCCGATCTCCCGGAAAAACGCAAGGGTATCTTCCACTGTAAACTGCTTTAAAATTTCCTGTACCAGTCCGTGGTCTCCGTAATAACACCGGGGAGACATCTTAAGATTTGTAAAATTACATTTTCCGTTTCCGGTTGCCAGAATTTTTTTCCCCGGCTTATCCATATGTTCTAAGACGGTAACGGACAATCCACGTCTTGCGGCCGTAATTGCGGTCATCATGCCGGAAGCTCCAGCGCCAATCACGAGCACATCCTGTTGTTTTGATTTTTTCTTATCCATAGTCCACCTGTCATTTTATCTGTTAAACCAGTTAAATATTTTATCATATGGGTATAAAATATTCAACTCGAATAGCTTTCCAAAAAGTCAAAAAGGCTCTCTTCATCTGCAAATCCAATGCCATTTTCCGCCTGTTTCTGCAGTTTTTGACTTAAATTCTCACTTCGAATCCCGGTTTCCATATATACGGTTTTTCCATCCGGTAAAAAAACAACCAGCCGGCTGTCCTGTGTACGGATAATATAGGCATTTTCCGTTTCTTTGTAAGGAGTTCCGGTCAAAACGGTGTGCTCGGTTTCGGATGCATATTGTTCTTGGGTATTTTTTGTGTTTTCTACACCTCTTTTCTGATACCAGATGCCAAAGACCAGCAGCAGAACCAGACAAAGAAGAATGCAGATGCCTGTTTTTTGATTCATATCATCACCTTCTAACAGTAGCATCTGCATTTTATTTCCGTTTTATACCATTTACTTTAATAAATGTAATTTTTTTGCAACCCGGACAATCAGAGTTCCTTTCGGGAATTTTTTAATCTCCTCTTCGGTCAGTCCGTGCAGTAACAGTAAGACAACTGCATATACGATAACCGCTGCAAGAATTGCAAGCATGGCAGATACCGCATTGATTTTTAAGACCGCATAGCTGCCATGATAGACGATATAGGTAATAATTCCCATAATAACCGAGGAAATTCCAGGCACAATAAATGTTTTGTGAATTTCCTGATGATAGCCGCTGTATTTTCGTATTGCCAGCGCATTCATAATACACATTAAAAACGCAAAGAACATATTTGCGATAATGACCGCATAGATATTCATGCGGAAAAACAGCATCAGTATAATCAGTACGATCACATGAGCGACAAGCGAAACCGCTGCATTGATAACCGGAATCTTTAACCGGTCAATGCCCTGCAGCAGTCCGTTTGAAAGTGTAGACATTGCATAAAACACAACCGCCATTGCCCCAACCCACATCATGGTACCTGCCATAGGTGCCGTCTGTGCCGTTCCCGGGAAAAGCAGACGACAGATCGGCTCTCCCAATACAGCAAGTCCTATGGCACAAGGGAAAGAAATCACCATAATAAAACGCATGGCAGAATTGATCTGTTCCCTGACTTTTTTCATATCTTTCTGTGCAAAGGACATCGTCAGTGTCGGTACGGAGGAGGCAGCCATCGCGGAGGCAATGGAAATCGGAACATTGATCAGCAGTTTATATTTTCCGGAAAAAACGCCCCACCATACATCAATCTTGTTTTCAGAGTATCCCTGCAATAACGCAACATTTTTAAAAATACTCTGGTCAATGATACTGCTGATATTGTAAACAGTTGTACTTAAAAGAACCGGAACAATTGTGATAATGAGGATCTTCATGGTATAGGCAAATGGCTCTACCTTAACGCCTTTTTCCCGTTTCATTCTTCGCTTAAAGACATGCATATAAGCAAAAAATACGAAAAGTACAAAAATCAGCGCAGCGACAGATCCAAGGTTCGTTCCCAATGTGCCTCCGGCTGCACCGTATGCAGGCCCGTAATGTTCGGCATCCCCGAGAACCGCCCCGATCTTTGTTCCGTAGCGATACAGAACATAAGCTGCCCATACACTGATGATGGCATTGACAATCTGTTCAATGATCTGTGAAATGGCACTTGGCATCATCGTGCCAAGTCCCTGGAAAAATCCACGCAAAACGCCAAGAACCGCAACAACAATCAGTGCCGGTCCTAAAATTTTAAGTGCAAACACACTGTACGGTGTTTTTAAGAGTGTTCCGGTAAAAAATTCTGCTCCGAAAAATACAACAAGCGATGCCACAATTCCCGATACCAGGGCAAAAAGAAGTGCACCTTTTAATACCTGATATACCGACCGGTACTGTCCTTTGGCCGCTTTCGCGGAAACCGTCTTTGACACCGCCTGTGGCAGACTGTAGGATGAAATAATCAAAATCACGTTGTACACGTCAAATGCACAGGCATAATAACTGATTCCTACATCGCCCAGAATATTGTTCAATGGAATACGATACACCAGTCCGATGATTCTGCTTATAATTGACGCGACCGCAAGAATTGATCCCTGGACCAGAAAATTTGTTCCGTTATTCTTTGATTTACCCATCTTCTAACCTCAATGCTTTTGTTTCTTTTATTCCGCGCTGATTTTATTTTGGGATGCACGGCTGTTTTCGACGATCTCTACCCATGTCTTTCCGGGATTTAAAATAATTTCCTGACCATCCTGTGTATAATAATGTGTAATATCATTTGCGGATGCTCTTTTCCATGTAATCGGGACAGCTTTTCCGTTTGTGATGTACATTCCTGATCCACCGGAAAGATAATCGATATCTAACGTTCCGTTTTTGGAATCTTTCAGGCTGCTGTAACAATTCTGTAAAATGATATTTTTCACAGCAAGCTGTTCTCCGGTAGAACCGTCAATCTGTTTATCACCAAATTCATAGCGGTAATACAGACCATCCGTTTCATTGTATACAAACCAGGGCTTTGCGTCAACATAGTATAAGGATACTTTTTTTGCAGTCTCTCCCTGCTCCAGCAGATTCGGGGAATCTTCCGCTGCAAAACGGTAATGCGATGTATAATTCTCCGGAAGCTTTGTATCATACCCGTATGTCTTCATGGCAGAGGCTAAATTTTCTCCGGTTGTATACAGATTATGCGGTGCCCTGCGGCTATTGTCCCGGTAATAAAAGGCTCCGCCTTTTCCCGTAATTCCATCCACATTGTCAATGAATGAACTATTTAAAACATCAAGTGCATATTTACTTTCGCCTGCATGAAAATAAACCGCCTGAAATTCTTTGGCAAAATACACATAATACAGACGACAGCTTCGCACATTTCCCACTTTTTTGAGGGAAGCATAATCCTGATAAATTGTCATCAGCCGGGTAATGCCGCCTTCCACCGGACATTCATAGATAATATCCGCATTTCCGATTCCATACTGCGGAAGGGTTACGTGCGTGTTTTCTGTCATGACGGCAACCGGACGATTCTTTGCTTTTTTTTCATCCATCCACTCTCCCGTATAGAAACTTCGGACTTCTCCTTCGTGGGTTTCCACCGGTTCCGGCTGATATTCTGTTTCGGCAGTTTCTGCAGGTACATCCTGTGTGGATGAAGGTGTGGGAACTTCCGATTCTTTACTTTTGCATCCGGCGGATAAAATGGCAATCGCACAGACAATGCCTATCATTTTCCATCTCTTTTTCATAAAACACATCCATTCTTTAATCTCTTACGATATGCATCTCTTCGAGTATCTGTTTTTGTTTTGGTTCCATGATGGCCGCATCTTTTGGATCAATGTGGTCATAGCCAAACAGATGAAGCATACTGTGCACAATCAGAAATGCAAATTCACGCTTCGGACTGTGTCCGTAACTTTGTGCCTGTTCTAACACTTTATCGACCGATATAATAATATCGCCAAGCATGACTTCTCCCGTATCCGGATTAAAATCATCTTCACTCTCCTCTTCCAGGAAAGAAAAATCTCCGGCTTTCTCATAAGAAAGCATCGGGAAAGAAAGAACATCCGTCGGACGGTCGATCTGGCGGTATTCCAGATTGATCCGATGGATTTCTTCATTGTCTGTAAGTGTCAGATTGACTTCTGCTTCATAAGGAAAATTCTCATGGGACAGACAAAAGGCAATCACATCCTCTGCAAGCTTAGCATATGCAAAATCAAACGGTATGTTACATGTTTCTTCTAAATAAAAACTCAACGAAGTAATTCCTCCTTTGCAAGAAATTCACGAATCTTTAAAAATTGGTTCATACTCATTCCGGAATGGTCATAAATTTCACTTGAGGAAAAATCATTCACGGTCTGATAAATTACAATATCACGGTTCCAGACACTTTGTCCCACATTTTGTTCCATCGCTTCCAGACGGATCACAACCGCATCCACCATGTGCACCAGAGCGGATTCCGGTGAAGATGGAAGCTGCTCTTCTCCATAGTATTCTGCCAGAATGGAGATCAGCTCCGCCGGAAAACATAAGGATTCTGCCTTATTGACCGCATTTTTGATATATGGCTCCCCGATCCAGCGCCCCATACGGTAATAAAAACCTCCGGCAAGACATAAGTTCGCCCGGTATCCCACTTCTTTTGCACAGCGGCAGGCAATGTCAGAAACTTTCACTGCGTGGCGGTATTCCACCATGGAAAAATCCTTGAGGGCTTTTACTTCCGAATAATCCTCGGACACGATATCCAGCAGATGGTTTTCAATTTCCTGATCCGCTTCATGAAGCAGCCGGTGAAACAGAAAAGCTGCTGTCAGAAAAGTCAGGAATGCTGTTCCAAAAGCATAAAGCAGCGAATATTTCTGCATTTCTTTCGTTGATAAATAGGAAAACAGTTCCGGAATCATCAGACTGAAAAAGAAAGTCAGAAGGGATACACCCATACGGTATTTTTTTTCTTTTAATGCCTGTGCCAGTACAGCAGCAAGCATTGTAAGCATCATATAAGCAGCGAGGGCATAAAAACTTCCCCCGACAGTCAGTGCCAGCACCAGATCGAAAAACAATCCAAAAGACACCGCCACCATGGAATTTGACACTGCGGTAAGCAGAATCACCGGGATCATCACCGGACGATAAAATTCCGGAAGATAACTGATCGCATAGATCAATCCCCCACTGACCGTATAGGTAACGGAAAGACGGATAAAGGTTGTCTGTGTGTTTGCCGATATTCCTTTCTGCTTTCGTTCATATTCCAGTTCAAACATGCAGACCAGAAGAAAAATCAGGGTCAGGAAAAACATACTGAGCCATTCATCCGGATACAGGTGGCTTTTGGCACCTAATCCACCCATCACTCCAAAAGTGACAAGCGCGATCACCAGAAGCGATATGACGCGATAGAGGTTTATTGTCTCTTTGGGTTTCATTTTTTCTCCTGTCTGGCAGACTTACGCGCACTCCGGCTGCTCTGTCTGGACTCATAATCATCATAAGCCTGTACAATCTTTTGTACCAGCGGATGTCTGACGACATCTTTGCTTGTTAATTTACAGATTCCGATTTCTTCCACTTTTTTCAAAACCCGAAGTGCTACATCCAGCCCGGATTTACTTCCCGGGGCCAGATCTTTTTGCGTGGCATCTCCGGTAATCACAGCTTTCGAGCCGAAGCCGATACGTGTCAGAAACATTTTCATCTGTGCCGGTGTGGTGTTCTGTGCCTCATCCAGAATAATAAATGCGTTATCGAGTGTCCGTCCACGCATATAAGCCAGCGGTGCAACCTCAATCAGACCTTTTTCCATATTTTTCTGAAATGACTCCGCACCCATAATCTGATACAGGGCATCGTATAAAGGGCGCAGATACGGATCTACTTTGCTCTGCAGATCTCCCGGAAGAAATCCGAGTTTTTCTCCCGCTTCAATTGCCGGACGTGTCAGAATGATGCGTCCCACTTCTTCATTCTTAAACGCAGTGATCGCCATGGCCATGGCCAGATATGTTTTTCCGGTTCCGGCAGGACCCATCCCGAAAACAATCATTTTTTTACGGATATTATCTACATAATCCTTCTGCCCGAGTGTTTTAGGCTTAACCGGCTTTCCCTGTATGGTATGACAGATCACATCTTTATCAATCTCTACCATCTCAGACCCTTTGTGTTCCTGCAAAAGAGCAAGTGCGTAGTTTACATTCTGTTCGCTGATAACATTTCCCCGTTTTGCAAGCTCATACAACTGTTCAAACACTTCCTGTGCGCCGCTTGTGGCAGATGGAGTACCGATAATTTTCAACTGATCATCGCGTACAACAACCGTTACACCCAGTGTCCGTTCTATTTTTTTGATATTGGCATCAAACTGTCCGAAGACATTTGCCATATGTTCCGTTGGTATCCGGAGCGATACTTCATTCAGACTCATTTACAGGTTCCTCTCGTTTCCTTTCGGTTGGTACTAAAGTTGTGATTTTTTCACACCCCTTTACCTGACCATAGATATGATAGTTTTTATCTATCTGTTCAATCATAACATTTTTGTCGACAATTCGCACCCCATTTTCTTCCAATTCCGAAAGAAATTGTGAAAAATGTGTCAAGGCAAGCTGTTTTACCTGTTCTTTTGTCAGCATAACGGTCTTTTCCTGCAGCTCAGACGTTGTGATTTCTCCAAAATAAACCGGAAGATAAAAACTGTCCTGCAGGCAAAACTGCCGGGTATCCGTTACAGAACGCTCCGATGCATACTCCGCATGCAAAGCTGGAGTTACCAGACGCCAATTCAGAACCTGTAGAAAATATCGTTTGTGTTTATTACCGGTTTCTTTTTTTTCTGTCATTTTGGAAGAAATCCAGTCCTCATAGGGATGCATCGTATATCCATATACATCGGCATCGGCGCTTTTATAATAGTATTCCCGCACTTCCCCGTTATCATCCAGAATTTCCTGCCGTCCACAGACCAGCACATCGCCTTTTTTCACTTTATCACCCTTTTTCACTTTGGCAAGCCCGCTCCTTGTAATGACCGATGCAATCGTAGCATCCGCAGATGCCGCCAGATCCATACAGGTGCCCTCTGCTTCTTTCGTTTCCTCGTGAGAAGAAATTTTCTCCTGTATCTGTACAACCAGCCGGGTTCCCGTTTCGTATACACTTGCCCAGATCACCGGTTCCAAGTCCTGACGCAGGGACAGCTCCAGTGCATCATTGTCGATTTCCTTTGCCGGCATGCCATAGGTAACGTTGTGTGCACTTAAATATTCCAGAATGGCGTCTTCTCCCAGAGAGGAATTCCCTTTGATTTCAATTCTCCAGATTCTCGTACTGAGCACCCAGACTCCTGCCATGACACACAAAAGGACAAAAATTCCAAGTTTTCTTGCGCGGTATTTCTGCCAGAAAAACGGAAAGCCGATCCTTTTTCTGATGTGGATTCTCGTTTTTGTTTTCCGCAGATATGGACGCAGTTCATACAGATCCTGCAACCGGATATAAAAAGAAGCCTGCGTTGGAGAATCCGGCTGTATCTTCCAGAACATAATTTCGTGACGTGCACATAAATTTAAAAAACGGGAAATGTTGCTTCCGCATACACAAACCAAAAGACTGCCATTGACGAATCGAAGAAACCTTTCTATCATGGCAGAAATGTGATCTCCTGCATATATCCGGAAATTTCGATAAGATCCGCCGAATATTTCCGGATGGACAGACTCCTTCCGACGATCCGGATATGATAGGATTGTGTTGCAATTCCGATCACCTCCGGACAGTATTTTATAATTCCACGGTGGTTAACGATACAAAGTGTACGGTTTCCTTCCATGGAAAGAAGCGGCATCCCCAGGAAAATGTCTTTTGGCAGTTCCATTTGTTCTACGAGATGCTCCTGTTTTATTTTGTGTCTGGTTTGATTCGAATGGCTTTTCATACTTCACTATATGAAAAGCGAACCCGTCCTATGTCTCTAAATTCAGGGATCCGTTTCGGTACGCTTCCAAAAATACATTAAATTCTACGGTCATCATCATAATATACATACAAAAATACAGCCAGAGCATGATCAGGGCAATGGTTGTCAGGCTTCCATACATGGAAAATCCATTAAAATAATCAACATAGATGGAAAGCCCGAAGGAAAAAACATACCATGCAGCTGCACATGCCGTGGCTCCAGGAAGCTGGCTTTTAAAGGTAAGCTTTGTATTCGGAAGTGCGGTAAAAATCACGTCAAAAAACAGGATCAGAAGAAGTAACATGATAAGCCCCCGGAATTTGATTATTATTTTTACGAGATGTGCAATAAACGGAAGATAATCTGCCGCTAAATGCCGCAGACTGTTTCCAAAAACCAGCACAACAAGCGTAAATACAATCGCAACCAGAAAAACAATGGTATAAATAACCGCCCAGAATCGGAGTACAAACCAGTTTCTTGTCTCTTTTAATTCGTGAACCGCATTCAGACCATCTGCCATATACTGAATGCCTTTTGCGGCAGACCATATGGCAATAATTGCCGTGACCGAAATGATTCCCATGGATCTTGTATAGATTTCTTTTACAAGGGTAACCAGAAACGGAGCAACATACTGCGGCATGACTCTTTCTATGATTTCAAATACCATATCCTCCGTGATACTGGTATATTGAAGCATGGAAGAAAACACCATAAGAAACGGAATGATGGATAAAATAATAAAAAAAGCGATCTGTGCGGAATAAGCATTTATTTTGTCTTTCTGGCATTTGGCTAAAAACCGGGTAACCAGACGTATTGCTTTTTGCATACCAAATGATCCTTTCTTCTTTATTTATGATATGGTTCGTGATGCATGATACGGTAAGAACGATAAATCTGTTCCAGCAGAATCACACGCATCAGCTGATGGGGGAATGTCATCTTCGAAAAGCTGAGTCGTGCATCTGCCCGCTTAAGAACCTTGTCGGATAATCCAAGAGATCCTCCGATTACAAAATAAATATGGCTGACTCCGCCAAGCCCGAGTTTTTCAATTTCACGGGAAAGTTCTATCGAATCCGGCTGTTTTCCATCGATCGCCAGCGCAATCACATAGCCGTCCGGGCGGATGGATTTTAAAATACGCTCCCCTTCCCGGTCTTTGACCATGGCAATTTCGGTTTCGCTTGCCTGTTCTTTTGTCTTTTCATCCGCCACCTCCGTAATGGATAACGTACAGTAGCGGCTGAGCCGTTTGGAATATTCCCTGACGGCTTCCGTATAAAATTTTTCCTTTATTTTGCCTACGCAGATAATTGTTATTTTCATGTTGTTATTTTACTATATTTCTCTGTAAATTTGTAGTGAAAAATGATATACTGTAATCAACAAATACAAGAGAGGTAACGAAATTGAAAGAATTACAAGAAAGAATTAAAAAAGATGGAATTGCTGTCAATGAAGATATCTTAAAAGTAGACAGTTTTATCAATCATCAGGTAGATCCGGTACTGATGCAGCACATCGGGGAAGCTTTTGCGGAACACTTCAAAGATCAGGGCATCACGAAGGTTGCAACCATTGAAAGTTCCGGCATTGCTCCGGCTCTTATGACAGCTATGTGCATGGGTCTTCCTATGATTATCTTAAAAAAACAGCCTTCTAAGATTTTAAACGACAATCTGTTCCAGACAGAGGTCACTTCCTTTACCAAAGGAACAAGTTATGAACTGACGCTTTCTTCTAAGTTTGTCTCAGAAAAAGATCATGTCCTGATCATTGATGATTTTCTGGCAAACGGAGAAGCAGCTACCGGAGCCATCCGTCTGATCCGCAAAGCGCACGCTACCATTGCAGGTGTAGGCGTCCTGATCGAAAAAGCATTTCAGCCGGGACATGAAAAACTGGTTTCTCAGGGATTTGATGTGTATCCCCTTGCAAGAATCAGCCATATGGCAAAAGATGAGATTGAATTTCTGGAAGATTAAACCACCTCTTCCACAACAGGGAGTGTTGATATGTCCATGCAGTTATAAAGCATCGGCAATCACACTCCCTGTTTGATTTTTAACAATTTCTATATTATTTTATTCTTCTGCATTGTCTGCAGGATCATCTATATCATCTTCTGCTGTATAGTCCTGTGAATAATAAATAAAATTTCCCCTGTATACATCCGAACATAATTTCGTCGTATGATCAATAATCACAACCGAAAGAATATTGTTTCCTTCCGGAACTTTGATCGGCTGCGTATAACGCTGGCTGGCAGCAGTCGGCGTACTTCCATCCCAGGTATAGTAAGCACTGCATCCATCGGGAACGGTAACCGTTACAGAAGTTTCCATACCAAAATCCCCACCGTCCGGGGAAACAATCGGTTCATCCGGTGCCGGGATTAAAATTTTATAGCTTGCCTCTGTTACTTCACTGTAAATTCCCTTTTCGTTTTTACATACCGCTTTTACGGTATAGGTTTTATTATTTTCATCCAGTTTCACAGGTTCTGTGTATCGCAATCCGCGTTCTTTTGGATCTGACCCGTCTACCGTATAATAAATTTCATAGCCTTTTGTGGAAAGCATCTGTAGTATCTGGGCATTTTCAAAACTTCCGCTCTTTAAACTGAACTGTGGTCCCTCTACCTGATAATCGGCGAAAAGATCTTTCAGACTGTCATCCACAGCCTCGGAGAGAGAAAGTATGGCATCGGTATTGTTCTGCTTCTCATAAATGGCAATCAGTCCTTTGCATGCCTGACGATTTTTCCTGTCCGCACGGATCACTTCCTGATATAAAACAAGTGCCGAATCATAATCGTTTTCTTCGGTATACAGTTCTGCCAGAGCCAGCCGGACTTCAATACTGTTTTTATCCAATGCCAATGCATTTTCATAGCAGGCAATTGCATTTTTGGTATCCCCGGCTTTTTGTGCTTTCTCTGCCAGTCCCACCTGGTAATCGAAGGAATTGGCATGATTGGAACGTATTGCTGCTCCAAGAATTAACAGGGCAAAAATAAGCACGCATACGATTCCGAGAACCAGGAAGATAATTTTTTTCTGGCGTGGGTCGAGGTGTTTTTTCCCCGGATGTTTTGTCTCTGCAGGTGCCGGTTTTTTATTTCTGTCCGGTCCCGAACCGGAAATCTTTTGGGATTCTTCCGTAAGAACCTGATTCAGATAATCATCATCGTAAATATTGTAGTCCGGCACAATCTGTACGGCTTTCCCGCATTTTGGACAGTACAGACTCCCCTCTTTTAATTCCTCACCGCAATAAATACACTTCATCATCTATCCCCTATCTGTTTTATGAATAAAGTTTCATGGCATCTACACAGTTATGCATGAGCATCGCAATTGTCATCGGTCCAACACCACCCGGAACCGGTGTAATATAAGAAGCGATCTGCTCTGCCTCTTCGAAACGGACATCCCCGCACAGCTTATTTTCTTCATTTCTGTGAATTCCGACATCGATGACAACCGCTCCTTCTTTGATATAATCGGCACCGATATAACGTGGTTTTCCAATGGCCACAATCAGAATATCCGCCTCTTTGCAGATTTCTTTGAGATTTTCGGTCCGTGAATGACAGATCGTAACCGTTGCATTTTCCCGAAGCATCAGAAGCGCCATCGGTTTTCCGACAATGTTGCTTCTTCCGATTACCACACAGTGCTTTCCGGCAATTTCAATATTGCTGCGTTTTAACAGCTGGATAATACCGGCGGGCGTGCAGGAGACAAATCCTTTTTTCCCAACCACAAGTGCACCGACATTCTGCGGATGAAAACCATCGACATCTTTTTGCGGATCAATTGCCTGGATCACATGGTCTTCGCAGATATGTTTCGGGAGTGGAAGCTGGCACAGAATTCCATGAACATCTGGATTGTCATTCAGTTTCTGAATCAATGCAAGCAGTTCCTCTTCCGTGGTTTCTTCCGGAAGTTCATACGAAAGCGACTCTATTCCAATATATGCACAGGCTTTCTTTTTATTTCTGACATATACGCTGGATGCCGGATCTGCGCCCACCTGAATGACAGCAAGTGCACATTTTTTTCCCTGTGCCGCATATGCTGCAACTTCTGTCTTTAATTCTTCTTTGATTTCCGCTGAAATCTTCTTTCCATCTATGATCTTTGCCATGTCCTTATCTCCTTAGAACAATCCTGTGATTACACCGTCATCATTGACATCAATTCCGTAAGCTGCCGGTTTCTTTGGCAGACCCGGAAGCGTCATGATCGAACCGTTGACAGCAACGACAAAGCCGGCACCGGCAGAAACATATACTTCCCGGACATTGATCTTAAACCCGGTCGGTCTTCCGAGTTTCTTTGCATCATCCGACAGGGAATACTGTGTTTTTGCCATACATACCGGGAAGTTTGCCATACCCAGATCCGTAATTCGTTTCAGTTCCCGCTCCGCTGCCGGAGAATAGGTAACTCCATCGGCACCGTAAATTTCTTTTGCAACAGTCTCGATCTTTTCTTTCAGTCCAAGCTCATCACTGTAGAGTGTATGGAAATGGCTTCCCTTCTTTTCAAGTGTCTCGAGAATTTTGTTTGCCAGAGCAATTCCGCCCGCTCCGCCTTTTTCCCATACTTTTGCCAGAGCAAATTCACAGTCATGCTCTTTGCAGAAATGTTCTACATAAGCGGTTTCTGCCTCTGTATCCGAAGCAAATGCATTCAATGTGACAACGACCGGCACACCGAATTTCTGAAGGTTTTCAATATGTTTCTCCAGATTGACAATTCCTTTCTTTAATGCCTCAAGGTTTTCATTGGATAATTCATCCTTCGGAACTCCGCCATTGTATTTTAATGCACGAATCGTTGCAACGAGTACCACTGCATCCGGATGAAGCCCTGCCTTCCGGCACTTGATATCAAAGAATTTTTCCGCACCTAAATCCGCACCGAATCCTGCCTCGGTAATTACATAATCGGCAAGTTTTAAAGCAGTTGTGGTAGCACGCACGCTGTTACATCCATGTGCGATATTGGCAAATGGTCCTCCGTGAACGAGCGCCGGTGTATGCTCCAGTGTCTGGATCAGATTCGGCTTTAACGCATCTTTTAACAGAGCTGCCATAGATCCGACTGCTTGCAGATCTTCTGCAGTTACCGGCTTGCCGTCAAACGTATATGCCACGATAATCCGTCCCAGACGTCTCTTTAAATCTTTCATATCTTCGGCAAGGCATAAAATCGCCATAATTTCGGATGCTACCGTGATTACGAAATGATCCTCACGCACCATTCCGTCCATTTTATTTCCAAGTCCCACAACCACATTACGAAGGACACGGTCATTCATATCCAGACAGCGTTTCCATACCACCTGTCTTGGATCAATCCCAAGCGTATTTCCCTGCTGGATATGGTTGTCCAAAAGAGCTGCCAGCAGATTATTTGCAGAAGTAATTGCATGAAAATCCCCTGTAAAATGAAGATTTAAATCCTCCATCGGAACAACCTGGGAATATCCGCCACCTGCGGCCCCGCCTTTAATTCCGAAACATGGTCCAAGGGAAGGCTCACGCAACGCAATCATTGCTTTTTTCCCAAGTTTTGCAAATGCCTGACCCAATCCCACGGTGACTGTCGTTTTTCCTTCTCCTGCTGGTGTTGGATTGATGGCGGTCACCAGAATCAGTTTTCCGTCCGGATTGTTGTGGCTTCGTGCAATCAGTTCATCGGAAATCTTCGCTTTGTACTTTCCGTACAATTCCAGATCTTCTTCTTCAATTCCAATTGTTGCGGCTACCTCTTTGATTGGCTGCAATGTTGCTTCCTGTGCAATTTGAATATCAGTCTTCATAATTTTCTCCTCCTGAAATGTTTTTTATAAATCCTCTTTTACTGCCTGTAATTCTTCGGAAGTCATCAGAACTTTCCGCGGTTTCGTTCCTTCCTCCGGTCCAACGATACCAGCTTCTTCCAACTGGTCCATAATACGGGCAGCACGGTTGAATCCCACTTTTAAATATCTCTGCAGCATACCTATGGATGCTTTTTCCTTATCTACGATAATCTGTGCTGCTTCATCAAAATATGCATCCCTGCCGTCATCCTGCGCATCCGCATCGGAGATAGACACGGTGGTACCGCCGGATGATGCCTGCATACTGTCCACTTTCTGTACAATTTCTTCGTTATACGATGCAGTTTCATTTTGTTCTTTGATAAATTCCACAACATCGGAAACTTCTTTATCGGAAACAAATGCTCCCTGTACACGAATCGGTTTCGGTGCCCCCTGCGGGTGGAACAGCATATCTCCTTTTCCAAGAAGCTTTTCTGCGCCATTCATATCCAGAATCGTTCGGGAATCCGTACCCGAAGTCACCGAAAATGCAATCCGGCTCGGCATATTTGCTTTGATCAGACCGGTGATGACATTCACCGATGGACGCTGGGTTGCAATCACCAGATGAATCCCCGCCGCTCGTGCCAGCTGTGCCAGTCGGCAGATGGCCTCTTCCACGTCATTGGAAGCTACCATCATAAGATCTGCAAGCTCGTCCACAATGATCACAATCTGTGGCATCTTTTGCGGGCGCTCCTGCCCTTCCGGTACTTCAATGGAATCTACCTTTGCGTTGTATCCATTGATTTCACGCACATTTGCCTCCGCAAATTTTTCATATCGTTCCGTCATTTCCGCAACTGCCCAGTGCAAAGCACCGGATGCTTTTTTCGGATCGGTTACAACCGGAATCATCAGGTGCGGAATTCCGTTGTAGACACTTAACTCTACTACTTTCGGATCAATCATGATCAGCTTTACTTCATCCGGTCTCGCCTTATATAAAATACTCATGATAATCGTATTGATGCAGACGGATTTACCCGAGCCGGTTGCACCGGCGATCAGCAGATGCGGCATCTTTGCAATATCGGTTACTTTTGTTTTCCCGGAAATATCTTTTCCAACTGCAAAACTGATCTTGGACTTTGCCGTCTGAAATTCCGGCGATTCGATCAGGTCACGGAAAGCAACCATAACATTTTCTTTGTTCGGAACTTCAATTCCTACCGCTGCTTTTCCCGGAATCGGCGCCTCGATACGGATATCCGCAGCTGCCAGATTGAGTTTGATATCGTCGGTCAGCCCGACAATCTTGCTCACCTTCACACCCATTTCCGGCTGAATTTCATATCTTGTCACTGCCGGTCCGCAGCTGATGTTGGTAACGGTGACATTGACCCCGAAGTTCTTTAACGTCTGCTGCAGCTTATCCGCAGTTTCCCGCAACTGATGTTCAGTATTGGCAGACTTTTTCCCTTCTCCCTTTTTCAACAGATCTATGGATGGAAAAACATATGCTTTGTCCGGTTTGTGTTCCAAACCCGACGTCTCCATTTCCTGTGCTACTTTCTGTACTTCGTTTTGGATTTCCTGTTCGTTTTTCTTTTTTTGTGTTTTTTCTGCCGGCTTTGATGCATCTTTTGCCGGTTTTGGAATATGTTCCGGAACCGGTGCCGCCTGCGACGGTTCCGGTGGAAAAGTATCCGGCATAAAATCCCCCGAAATCTCCGGCTGTATTTCTGCCGCGGGTTCTTCTAAAACCGCCACTGGTGCCGGAGAAGAAATTTTTTCCGGCATCGGAGATACTGTAGTATCCGGCATCATATCAAATGCAGGTGCCGACAGTTCTCCCATTTCATCCGATTTTCTCTTTTTATTTTTTTTGCCTTTTTCTTCAATCCGTGTATCGATGGATACTCCGGACACTTTATGATCCATGCGGCGTTCTTTCCGCTCCTGTGCACGGTATTCCCTGTATTCCCGATACTTTTCATTGCTTTCCTTTGCGGATTCATAGACCTTTTTGCCGCCTTTTTGCATTCCACGCAATGCCGAACGCTCTGTAATCAGTACCATACAGACGATCAGCACGATAATGTCAATAATAAAAGACCCGATCAGTCCAAATGCCTGACACATGTAATAAGCCAGACATCCGCCGATGATGCCGCCACCGGTATGCCGTTCTGCACAATATGTATATGCGTCAAGTGGATGGATCCGGTCGTTTCCATTCATGGCCAGTCCCATAAATGTACATAAAAAGACCAAAAATACAATTGCCGCAATCAATTTTACGGCTGCCAGCTTATTTCCACGGTTCGATACCGCAAAAAAACTGCCCACAAGAAGCAGCACCGGAAGAACATATGCCATAAGTCCGAACATACCAAAAAGAAAGCCGCTGACGGTTTTGCCAACGGCTCCTCCGAATCCCAGATTACTGATAAAAAGCAGCAGCGCAGCTGCAACAACAATCCACAACGTTACTTCCACGCGAAATGCCTGTGCTTTCTCCATTTCCGCCATACGCTCTTTTTTTGTCTGTGTTTTTCTTTTATTTGATGATTTACGGTTTCCCGCAGCCATTGGACACACTCCTTCATACAAAACTCTTTTTATTTTATCATATTTACACCAGAATGTCACCCATCAGCTTTTTTAATTATTTTTAACTATTTTCCCCTATCAGCTGATACAGCTTTGCAAATGCATCCGAAATTCCCCCGACAGCATCAATAATGCCTTCAGACACTGCCTGTTTCCCGACAAGAATCGTGCCGAGATCCTTGGTCAGCATTTGCGTATTCATCATCATTTCTGTCATCCGTTCCTCCGAAACGTGACAATGGGAAGCCACGAATCCGGCAATCCGATCCTGCATCTGTTTAAAGTAATCATATGTCTGTTTTGCCCCGATCACGGTTCCACTCATCCGTACCGGATGGATCACCATGGTTCCGCTCGGAACAATAAAAGAGTAATCTGTGGAAACGGCCAGCGGAACACCGATGGAATGGCTCCCACCAAGCACTAAAGAAACGGTAGGTTTCGAAAGCGACGCGACCATTTCCGCAATCGCAAGTCCGCTCTCCACATCTCCACCCATGGTATTGAGCAATAACAAAACGCCATTTACACTCTCATCGTCCTCAATCGCTGCCAGACGTGGCAGGACATGTTCATATTTTGTCGTTTTTGAAGTTGACGGAAGACATTCGTGTCCTTCGATTTCTCCGATAATTGTCCACTCATCCGTACCGGATGGATCACCATGGTTCCGCTCGGAACAATAAAAGAGTAATCTGTGGAAACGGCCAGCGGAACACCGATGGAATGGCTCCCACCAAGCACTAAAGAAACGGTAGGTTTCGAAAGCGACGCGACCATTTCCGCAATCGCAAGTCCGCTCTCCACATCTCCACCCATGGTATTGAGCAATAACAAAACGCCATTTACACTCTCATCGTCCTCAATCGCTGCCAGACGTGGCAGGACATGTTCATATTTTGTCGTTTTTGAAGTTGACGGAAGACATTCGTGTCCTTCGATTTCTCCGATAATTGATAACAGATAAATGGTTGTATTTCTCCGGTCTGCATGTAACATTGCCTGTCCGAATTCAATAATGTTATCATTTTCTTTTTTGGTATCTCCCATTGTTTTTTCACCTTTGCCATTCATAAAAATAAGAACGGATACATTTGTATCCGTTCTTATCTTATGAATTATTTTCTGTTTTATTCACCGAGAAGATAATTATACAGTCCCTCATAGCGGAATTTTGACGCATTCCATGAAAAATCATTTGCCATTCCACGGTCTACCATCTGGTTCCACTGGCGCTTGCGGTCATAGAAAATATGCTTGGAATAATTAATCACCTGCAGCATTTCGTCAGCGTTGTAATTTGTAAAGGAAAATCCATCTCCACTGTTATCATATTCATTGTAAGCCTGAACCGTGTCTTTTAATCCTCCGGTTTCTCTTACAATCGGGACGGTTCCATACCGGAAAGAAATCATCTGTGTCAGACCACACGGCTCAAAGCGGGAAGGCATTAAGAACGCATCCGCTGCCGCATAAAGCTTGTGTGCCAAATCATCAGAGTAACAGATATTTGCAGAAACCCGGTTCGGATATTTCCATGCGTAATGCCGGAACATATTCTCATACTGTGGTTCCCCGGTTCCGATGACTACCAGCTGGGTAAATTCATCTACCAGTCCGTCCATGACGGCATTGATCAGATCCAGCCCCTTTTGATCGGTCAGACGGGAAATGAGTCCGATCATGTATTTCTTCTTATCTACTTCCAGACCAAGTTCTTCCTGCAGCCGTTCTTTGTTCACATACTTCTTTTTCCGGAAGTTGGACGCATCATAATTCATGTAAATCTTGGAATCGGTCTGTGGATTGTAAGTCGTATAATCAATTCCGTTTACAATTCCCTGCATGTCAAAATGACGTGCAGATAACAGGCCATTTAATCCCTCGCCGTAATATTCGGTCTGAATCTCCTGCGCATAGGTATCACTGACGGTAGTAATATAATCTGCATAAACAAGTCCGCCCTTTAACATATTTGCATCTTTATTAAATTCCAGCTTATCCGGAACAAACAGATCACTTGAGAATCCCGTAAGTCCCTGCATGGTTTTTACATCCCAGATTCCCTGGAACTTCAGATTATGTATGGTCATAATCGACCGGATGCCCCAGAAGAAAGAATCTGCCTGAAATTCGTTCTTTAAATAAACAGGAATCAGTCCGGCCTGCCAGTCATGACAGTGAATGATATCCGGGCGGAAACCGATCAGCGGAAGCATGGACAATACCGCTTTGTCGAAGAACGTGAATTTTTCAATATCATAGCGCATATCTCCATACGGTACGAAACAGTTAAAATACTCCTGATTATCAATGAAATAATAGGTGACTCCATCCAGTTTATATTGTAAAACCCCTACATATTTACTTGGAATATAAGAACCGCATGCCATATAAAAATGGGTCACATACTCAAACTGACTGCGGTATTTTTCCGGAATACAGCTGTAATTCGGAATAACAACACGCACATCCCAATCCTTATGATCAAATGTTTTAGGCAAAGCCCCACATACATCAGCAAGTCCTCCTGTTTTAATAAAAGGAACACATTCTGATGCTGCAAATAAGATTTTCTTCATACCTGCCTCCTAATTTAAAACCCTGTTTTGCGTATGACGCATTTTTACAGTATGTAATTTTACTCTTCCCAGTTGTGATATACTTCCTGAACATCATCATCGTCATCCAGGAAATCAAGAATTCTTCCGATATTTGTAATATCAGCCTCATCGGTCAGCGTCACATATGTCTGTGGAATCATGGTTACTTCCGCAGATGCCATCGGAATGTTCTGCTCTTCAAGTGCCTTATGTACCGCATCAAAATCTTCCGGAGCGGTAGTGATCTCAAAGCTGTCATCCACATCGGAAAAATCTTCTGCACCTGCATCAAGTGCAAGCATCATCAGATCATCACCATCCATATCACATTCTTCTTTGTCAATGATAATCTGTCCTTTTTCATCGAACATATAGGATACACATCCCTGTGTACCGATACTTCCCTGTCCCTTGGTAAATGCATTACGCACATTGGCTGCTGTACGATTCTTATTATCCGTCAGGCACTTTACAATAATTGCTGTGCCGCTTGGTCCATATCCCTCATAAGTTGTTGTCTCGTAATTAACACTGTTTCCATCGCCTGCCGCTTTTTTGATACCGCGCTCGATGGTATCATTCGGCATATTGTTTGACTTTGCCTTTGCGATTACCTGTGCAAGTTTGAAATTATTTGCCGGATCCGGACCACCCTCTTTTACCGCAACAGCAATTTCTCTACCGATCATGGTAAAGATCTTTCCCTTTGCTGCATCATTTTTTTCTTTTTTGTGCTTGATATTCGCAAATTTGGAATGTCCTGACATTGTTAAAATCCTCTTTTCTAAATTGTATTCTATCCTGTAACCATCCATACTTCATGTCATTCGTACAGAAGCATTACCTGTATTTTATTCTATCATTCTTTGCCGTTTCGCGCAAGTGGGTCATCCTCCGGCCGCTGATGCTTTGCATCTGCTTTTTTTACAAGAACCTCACGGATCATTTTATCCTTCACTTTCCGAATGGAAAATTCATATCCGTACGCCTGCAATCTGGCAGTTTCACCATCATTTGGAATTTTTTCCATCAGGGAAACCAGAAAACCGTTTAGCGTGTCAAAATCATCATCATTTACCGGAATCTGTAACGTTTCCGCCACGTCCGAAAGACTTGCGAACCCGCTCATGGTATAACTTCCATCTGTATTCTGGCGAATCAGCTGTTCTTCCTCATCATGCTCATCCTCGATGTTTCCGACAATTTCTTCCAGGATATCCTCCATGGCTACCGCACCGGATGTCTGTCCATATTCATCTACCACTATGACCAGATGGCTCTTTTTTGCCTGCATTTTCTGGAAAAGAGTATGAATATTTAATGTTTCCGGAACAAAATCCACCTCCCGGATCAGCCCCTTAATGTCTTTGATGGAAGTACGGAATACCTCATTTTTCTGTGCAAAGGCAAATGCGTCTTTAATATGTAAAACACCGATAATATTATCGATGTCCTCCAGATAAACCGGATATCTTGACTTATTGTTTTCAATGATGAACGGAACAGCATCATTATAGGAAAGTTCCCCATCGATCGCAATCAGATTCTTTCGATGTGTCATAATATCTTTGGCTTCTTTGTCACCGAATTCAAAAATATTGTGAATCATCTCTGCCTCCGAAGCACGAAGAACTCCCTGTTCGTGTCCTTCATTTACCATGGAAATAATCTCTTCTTCGGTCACATCATCCTCATGGGAAGACGGGTTTAAAAATCCTATAATTTTTTTAAAAATATTCGTCCTGCCGGAACTGGCACTATCGTCCATTTCGTTTCTCCTTTAATGTATATAATACTCCAAATCATACCATGGGAACTGTATTCCGTCAAGTTATGTATACAATTCCAGGCTGATCTCCAGTGCTTTGTCAATTTTCAAAAGAATCTGATGATCCAGATGACATACTTTATCTTTCAGCCGCTTTTTGTCAATGGTCCGCAACTGTTCCAGCAAAACGACAGAATCCTTTGCCAGATCGTATTTGTCACAGTTTAATTCGACATGTGTAGGAAGTTTTGCTTTATGCATCTGCGAAGTAATCGCCGCACAGATCACGGTCGGGCTGTGCCGGTTCCCGATATTGTTCTGAATGATAAGAACCGGCCGGACGCCTCCCTGTTCCGATCCCACGACCGGGCGCAGATCTGCATAATAAACATCTCCTCTTTGAATCAACATACGTTTTCACCCCATACTTTGTGATACTAAAAGTATTTCCATATTTCTCACATGTATTCAAAAAGATGATTTCATACTATATGTTATTCAAAAAGGAGACATCTGTGTAATCTTATGATTCCTGTATACAGATTCTTGGCACACGCGGTGTGATCAGACATGCAAATTCATAATTGAAACGACCGGATAATTCGCCAAGCTCTTCCATCGTGATACATTCGCTGCCGTCTTTTCCGAGAAGGGTCACCGGATCACCTTCTTTTGCTTCCGGAATTTCGGTCACATCGACCATAAACTGGTCCATGCAGACTCTGCCGCAGATCGGAGCTTTCTTCCCGTGAATAAGAACATAGCCTTTATTGGAAAGCCCTCTTGCATAACCATCCGCATAGCCGACCGGAATGGTTGCAATTCTTTTTTCTGACGGTGTCTCATAGATACCGCCATAACTGATCTTACGCCCTTTTCCCAGTGTCTTGACAAAAGCGATATGGCTCTTTAAGGACATCACCGGATGAAGGGAAATATTGTGTGCCACTTCCTCCGATGGCCACATACCATAAAGAGTGATTCCGGCTCTTACCATATCCATATTTGCTTCCGGGATCTCTACAATTCCGGCACTGTTGGAGCAATGATGGATCGGTATTTTAACATTCCGTTCCTCTAACATTGTTATCATCTTCTGAAAAAGTGCAATCTGCTTTTGGGTTGGGGTTTTATCATACTCATCTGCCTGGGCAAAATGTGTAAAAATTCCTTCGATCTCAATATTCGGAAGTTTTGCAATCCCTGCAATCAGGTCTGCACTGTCTTCGGTAACCTGCAGACCGATCCGGCTCATTCCGGTATCAATTTTAATATGGATATGACAGGTTTTATTTTTTCTGACAGCGATATCCGAAAGAGCTTTTGCCGCCTCATATTCACAGATTGCAGGACGTATTTCTTTTTCCACAATGAGCTCATAATGTTCCGGAAAACTGATTCCAAGGATCAGAATCGGTTTCTTTCGCCCATCCGCAATCAGCATCTCCGCTTCATCCGCAGTTGCCACGGCAAATCCCCATACATACGGAAGGTCCTCGATTGTTTTTGCTACGGTCAGTGCCCCATGCCCGTAAGCATCTGCCTTGATGACGGCGGCAATTTTGGTTCCTTCTTTAATATTTTTATGCATGGATTCCATATTATAGCGCAGTGCATCTAAATCAATGCCTGCATAAACACGATTTTTTTTCATGATTTTTCTACCTCTTTGAGTCCTTCTATGATATCGGAAGCCATCATTCCCCGGACTCCACATTTTTCTTTTGCGGCATCTCCCGCCAGCCCGTGCACATACACCCCAAGAGGTGCTGCTTCCTCTGCTTTCATTCCCTGGGCAAGAAGGGAACCGATCACACCTGCCAGCACATCTCCGCTTCCGGCCGTTGCCATTCCATTATTTCCCGATAAATTTACATACGTCATGCCATCCGAAACGGCAGTAACCGTATGAAAATCTTTTAATACACAAATCACATGGAAACGCTTCGCAAAGGTTTCGGCAGATTGCTCCAGTGTGGTCAGAATTTCAGAAACCGGTTTTTTGGTCAGCCGGGACATTTCTCCGGGATGCGGTGTCAGAATAATGTCCGCCTTTGCCTGTTCTAAAAGTTCTGGTTGATCCGCAATGATATTTAACGCATCGGCGTCCAAAACCAGTGGAACGCGGCATTGTTCCAGAACGGTGGATGTCATGCGGCGTGCACGCTGTCCGGTTCCGATTCCCGGGCCAAATACTACGGCATCCGCCCACTGCAGCTGTTCTGCCAGCAAAGTTTCTTCCTCGTTTTCCTGCCCGGTGACAAGAACAGCTTCCGGAACCTTTGTCTGCAGAATCAGCCGGTTTTGTTCACAGGTGAATACCCGCACCAGGCCACTTCCCATACGATATGCAGCTTTTGCACAAAAACATGCCGCTCCGGACATATTAACACTTCCGGCAATAATTAGCAACTTTCCATACGAGCCTTTATTGGTATGTGCCATACGGGAGGGAAGTTTTTTTAAATCTTCCGATTCCAGAACAGCCGTATGCGGCTTATCATCCAGCCAGCTTTCCTGTGTAATTCCCATGGAAACCACATGTACATTTCCGCAGTATTCATTGCCCGGCCACAGATACTGCCCCTTTTTCCCGAATGAAAATGTAATTGTGTCATCTGCCCGAAAAGCCGTGCCAAGTACTGCCCCATCATCGGAACTGATTCCGGAAGCAATATCCACGGCAACTTTCCATCCAGACAATTGATTGAGCACGTCAATATCGTTTGCAAGTGCTCCGGATATTTCCCGGGACAGACCGGTTCCAAACATGGCATCAATGACCACATCATAGGATGCCTCCCCTGCGGAAACTTTCTCCTTTTGCACGACCGGAATGCGGTAGGCACTGCAGATCTGTTTCTGGGTGTCATAGGATGGACTGGTCCGGTGCTCTTCTTCCTCTCCTGCCGGCCATACGGACACAAAAACCCCCTGTTCCCGCAAAAGTCGGGCAATGGCAAGTCCGTCTCCTCCGTTATTTCCGCTTCCACAGGCAATTAATGCTGTCGATAATTTATTTTGTTTAAGCACTAAAAGCTTCTGCACAAAAGCCATCGATGCCTGTTCCATCAATACCAGTTCCGGTACATGAAACACCTGCGATGTATTCTGATCCAGAAGCTTCATTTCTTTTCCCGATACAAGATAACGCAAGATTTCTAACTCTCCTCTTCCTTTTGTGATTCTTTCGTATCGTTTTGTTTATTTTGTGCGCTGTCCTCTTCCACATCTTCATCTTCATAGTGAATATCGAACAGATCCAGAGTGGATGGCCCGAATATATCGTGCAGATACGCATAAATCTCACGATTGTTGATATCCCGGTTCTGCTTACGGATGATATTTTTCTTTAAATCCACACGAACCTGATTGATCCAGGCATCAATATCATCGGATTCCTTTTTATTGACACGTATTTTTTCGTAAAAATATCCCATGCTCTGAAGCATCAGTTTCCGGTTGACATCACGGATCCGACGTGGAATTTCCAGCAGTTCGTCCTCATTTTCTTCCATTTTCTGATTGGTTTCATCAATCAGACGTTTATCTTCATCCAGCTTTTTTTCCCGCTGTGCATCCATATCTTCGGATGTAGTTCCGTCCATGTTTGCGACAATGCTTTCCATCAGCTGCTTTTTTACTTTTTTCAGCTGTTTTAACTCTTCATTCAGTTTTCCCTGTCTGGCAAGCAAAGCATTCAGCTCGTTTTCCGTTTCATGAATTTCGTCCGGCTTGCCATGCACAGCAAAAAGCCGATGCCACTTCTCATCAAGTACAAGAATCGGCACCTGTTTGTCTGCCAGCGCTTTTTTAAATTCTTCATCATCCTTCATCGTATCACCTCTTTGTGTGCTACTTGGAGTTCTTCACGATATTATATGATAACTGCATCAGACTGTCCGACAAATGAACATTTTCGACAACCACACTTTTATCACTTAAATCCAGATCCACATGGGCAAAATTCCAGATGGCACGGATTCCCAGATTCACAAGATGCTGCGCAGTATCTTCTGCCTTTTCTTTCGGGAGTGTTAAGGCTGCAATATCTACTTTATTTTTTTTGCAGTAATCATCCAGTTCATCCATCATATAAATCGGAATATCACGAACGGTCTGTCCTTTTAAAGATGGTTTTACATCAAACAACGCAGTAATGATAAAACCAAACCGTTCAAATTTTACATAATTTGTAATTGCCTGACCAAGATTTCCGGCACCGATCATGATAATATTATGGGTCTCATTTAACCCCAGTATTTTTCCGATCTCATCATACAGGTATTTCACATTATATCCGTAACCCTGTTGTCCAAATCCGCCAAAATTATTCAAATCCTGGCGAATCTGAGAGGCCGTCACCATCATCCGGTGACTCAGATCATTGGAGGAAATGCGCTCAACGCCTTCCTCCAGCAATTCTCCCAGATAACGGTAATATCTTGGCATACGACGGATGACAGCTTGTGAGATTTCCTTTTCCACAATTTCATCCTCCAATCCTTTTATTTATGAAAGAGAAGCTTCCAGTTCTGTCCGGATTGCCTTAATAAAATTCTCACTGTTTAATACCACCGGATTTTCAATGGTCGTAATCAAAGCAAGATCCTTTGTCATCTTTCCGGACTCAATGGTCTTTAAGCATGCTGCTTCCAGTTTATCCGCAAACTCACAGAGTGCCTGATTTTTATCCAGTTCTCCGCGCTTTCTGAGTGCTCCTGTCCATGCAAAAATGGTTGCGACGGAGTTTGTGGAAGTTTCTTCACCCTTCAGATGCTTATAATAATGTCTCTGAACGGTTCCGTGTGCAGCTTCATACTCATAATATCCATGCGGGGATACAAGTACGGAAGTCATCATGGCAAGAGAGCCGAATGCAGAACTGATCATATCACTCATAACATCACCGTCATAGTTTTTGCATGCCCAGATAAATCCGCCTTTTGACTTCATAACACGTGCAACCGCATCATCGATCAAAGTATAAAAATACTCAATTCCGGCTTTTTCAAATGCATCCTTGTAATTCTTCTCAAATACATCCTGGAAAATATCCTTAAAGGTATGGTCATATTTTTTGGAAATGGTATCCTTTGTTGCAAACCACAGATCCTGTTTTGTATCCAGTGCATATTTAAAACAGCTGTGTGCAAAGCTTTCAATGGAATCGTCCAGGTTATGCTGTCCCTGTAATACACCGGCTCCGGTAAAATTATGGATCAGCTCACGCACGATGGTTCCATCCTCTGCAGTAAATACCAGCTCAGCCTTACCAGGTCCCGGAACCTTCATTTCTGATGCCTTATACACATCGCCATACGCATGTCTTGCAATCGTGATCGGTTTTTCCCAGGTCTTAACATTTGGCTCAATTCCCTTTACGACAATCGGCGCACGAAATACCGTTCCGTCAAGCATGGCACGGATGGTTCCGTTCGGACTCTTCCACATCTCTTTTAAATTATATTCTGTCATTCTTGCGGCATTCGGAGTGATCGTTGCGCATTTTACAGCAACACCGTATTTCTTTGTTGCATTTGCAGAATCAACCGTTACCTGATCGTTTGTCCGGTTACGCTCTTCCAGTCCCAGATCATAATACTCTGTTTTCAGATCAATAAACGGAAGTAACAGCTCATCCTTGATCATTTTCCAGAGAATTCTTGTCATTTCATCTCCGTCCATCTCTACCAGTGGTGTTGTCATTGTAATCTTGCTCATCGCTTCATTCTCCTTTATTTTATTTCATCAGATTTTCCCAACCGACTTTATCCATGTTGGATATCGTATTGCGGATATGGAGTCTGGCACACTCCTCCGCTGTCCGGGCATCCCTTGCCTTTAATGCCTCGGCAATTGCCCGGTGTTCATTGATCGACGCATGAGCCCGTGCTTTCTCTTCCAGTGTGATCCGCCGGATGCGCTGCAGATAATGATGATAGTCACGAAGCACACGTGTCAGTTCTTTGCTTGCGCATGCCTCATATACCATTTCATGGAAACGGTTATCCAGTTCCAGTATCTGATCCCAGTTTTCTTTGGAATAGTGAAAATCGGATAAAAATACGATTTCTTCCAGTTCCTCCAACTGTTCCTGCGTGATCCGCTCCGCTGCCCACCGGGCACATAATCCCTCTAAAAGCGTCCGTATCTCATAGATATCTTTGATATCCTGAAGGGTAACCCCTTCTACAAACGCTCCCTTGTTTGGAATGATATGTACCAGTCCTTCCAGTTCCAGCTGCCGAAGCGCTTCCCGGACAGGAGTCCGGCTCACTCCAAGATCGTCGCCAATATTCTTTTCCTTCAGTTCCTCATTCGCCTGATATTTTCCATTTAAAATATCTTCCCGAATGGAATGAAAAACTTTGGCACTTAATGAATAATGATCTTCTGCCATAATTTCACCTTATATAATATCGAATTTTTGTCTATAACACAATACCAAGCTCTTTACAAACGGAAGTAATTTCTACAACAAGTTCCTGATCCGTCATAACCGTCACGCGTCCGTCATCGTATTGTGTGTCTACCCAGTCTTTGATCCGGTGTACAAGTTCTGAGTTTTTGTCCACTTTCCGGTCATCCGGTAAATGATAATAATTGTTGATCCAGTGTGCAATACCTGCCAGACCTGAGGTATTCGATACTGCTACCAGAGGTGGACGGTTTAAAAATTTTCCGGTATCGAAAATGTTATAGATTTCCTCGTTTTTCAGTAATCCGTCTGCGTGAATACCGGCTCTTGTCACATTAAAGTTACTTCCGACAAACGGCGTCTGCGGCGGCTGTTTGTATCCCAGTTCTTTTTCATAATATTCGGAAAGTTCTGTGATCACGGTCGTATCCATGCCGTCGAGAGTGCCGCGCAGCTGGGCATACTCAAATACCATGGCTTCCAGAGGCGTATTACCGGTACGCTCTCCGATTCCAAACAGAGAACAGTTGACACCACTTGCTCCGTACAGCCATGCAGTGGTGGAATTGTTGACTGCTTTGTAAAAATCATTGTGTCCATGCCACTCAATCTGGGAAGAAGGAACTCCGGCATGTGTTGTCAGACCGTAAATGATTCCCGGCACACTTCGCGGAATTACGGCACCAGGGAAGTTTACCCCATATCCCATCGTATCGCAGGCACGTACCTTGATCGGAATCTTGTACTCATCCTGCAGTTTCATCAGTTCCACACAGAACGGAATTACAAATCCGTAAATATCGGAACGTGTGATATCCTCAAGATGACAGCGCGGACTGATGCCGGTCTCCAGACAGTCGCGGATCACGCTCAGGTACAGATTCATAACCTCCCGTCTTGTCATTTTCATTTTATAGAAAATATGGTAGTCAGAACAGCTGACAAGAATGCCCGTCTCGCGAAGACCCAGGTCTTTGACCAGCTGAAAGTCCTGTTTGCTGGCACGAATCCAGGAAGTGACTTCCGGAAACTGATAGCCACGTTCCATACATTTATATACCGCGTCGCGGTCTTTCTTACTATATAAGAAGAATTCACTCTGACGAATCTTTCCCTTCGGACCGCCAAGTTTATGTAAGTAATCATAAATCGTCACGATCTGTTCGGTGGTATACGGAGCACGGGACTGCTGCCCATCACGGAATGTGGTATCTGTAATCCAGATTTCATCCGGCATATTATGCGGAACAATACGATCATTAAACGCAATCTTCGGAATCTCCTCATAGGGAAAAAGGTTCCGGAATGTATTCGGTTCATCCACATCTACCAGCTGATAAAAATGTTCTTCGAGCTGCAACAGGTTTGATTTGTCATTCATTACTACTTCTCTCATGTGCTGACTACTCCTTTTCATACATGAATAATTGTATACAATTATTACGTTATAAAATCATTTTATCTATTTACTATGTGAAAGTCAATGAATTTTTTTAGAAAAATATGGAACCCTTTTGCTGCCGTCTCATACATTATACTGTAAATATATTTATTTGGAGGTCACTTATGAGTGATTTAACTGCTACAAACTGTGGATGTTCAACAGATAACGGATGTGGATGCAATTCTATTATCTGGATCATTCTTCTTCTCTCCTGCTGTGGAAATGGATCTTTCTGCGGAAACAACAACGGATGCGGATGCAGTGGCGGCGGAAACGACTGCTGCTGGCTGATTCTTCTTCTGTTATTCTGTGGCGGATGCGGCAACGGAAACGGATGCGGCGGAATCTTCTAATATTTGTGTTAGAAACGTGCGCAGCAAGGTGCACAACCCAAAAGGGATGCAGTATCTGCATCCCTTTTTGCATATAAAATGCTATCCTTCTTTTGTGGCTTTTTCTTTCTGGATCTGACGTTCCACAGCCTCTTTTACCCTGCATTCCGTGGGAACATTCCGTCGTTTCAGGCATTCTTCATCCACTTCATAAACACTGTTTCCATCAATAATCAGTCTCTCATGCATCTGTTTTTTCCTTTTTCTTTTATTGTATTCATACAGACAGGCATTCTCTCATAAAATAATAGAAAAATTATATAGGATGTGTTATCCATGGATGAAAATAAATCCATCACGTATGACGATCTGATCCAGACGAGAAATACGCAGATCTTAAAGTCCATCGTACCGTTTTTAGATGTTCCGACACAAAAGCCGCTTGCCATGCTGATCCAGCTGATGGAATGGAAAAATGCCACAGCAGCTTTCTCCAGACAGGAGAACAGCATGGCTGCCTGTTCCCTTCCTGCCGGTACCAAACGGCGGGATGCAATGCTTAGTGCAGTCCGTAAATATTGTACCCCAAAAGAACAGGAAATGATTGATACCATACAGACACTGTTTTGTATTATGGAAAATCAGGATCTGTTTCACAATCCATAAATCTGCAGGAGGTTTTTGAATGGATTCCAATCTTTTTAACAATCCGGCGTTTGCCAGTTTAAGTCCGGAAAAATTGCAATTTCTGCTCTCCTTTGCACAGAAAGAAAAACCTTTAAACATGAAAGATGCCATGCCGTTTCTTCTCTCAAATATGAGGCAGGCAAAGGAAAACCATATTGATTTCACAAAGCCTGAAATCGAACTGTTGTGTGATCTGCTGTCCAAAGACCTTCCGCCTGAGAGTCAGACACAAATGAAAAAGATCATGTCCCTGATGTCGATGAACCGTTCACATCCAGCTCCCTGATCGGGATTTTTAAAATTTTATCCAGCGGGAACAGGCTTTTGCCTTTCCCGTCGGTTCCCTCATAATATTTTTCTCCTGCCGATTCAAACAGAATATATAAGGTATTGTCCCTTACATCGAGTTCTTCCGATGCCGGAGGCATTTCCACTTTCTTTCTCGGATGTTTCGGCCGGGTTGCGAGTGCCGTGACAGAGTCGTAACAATATAAATAGGAAGACTGGTTTCTTCCGTAGGAAGTGCTCAGATATACGTTTCCGGAATCATCGAACGTAACTCCCTGCACCTTTTGCGGAATTTTATAATCACTGAGGGCAATCAGTTTGTCCGTCTTTTTATCCAGATAATATGCCACCATTCGTGAATTCACCAGAAGTGTATGCGTTGCAATCCACAATCTTCCGCCATACCAGGTAATACAGGAAGGCGTATTTTTGACCGGAAACTCCTCCACAACATCTCTTGCATCCACGACATCTCCGGTATTCTGATATGCCATCAGTTCAATAAAATCGTAGGAGATCCGCTCCACACAGTTTTCATAGGAATTGCACACCCATACATTGTCACCGTCAAATGCAATTCCTCCCAGATGGCTGTTTTCATCCATTCCCAGTGTGACCATATATTCTCCGGTTTCCCGGTCAAACACCATAAGCTCTCCCATACAGTCATCTTCCGTGGAATAAGAAGTGATCAGCACAAATTCATCGGTCAGACAAATTCCCTGCGGGCACTGGGATGCACTGAAAATATATTCTTTTAACACATCTTCCTCCCGGGTATCCGGCATACCCGGAATATCAATTTCATTGTAAAAGCCGTAATCAAGATCTTTCAACAGAACCAGATTTTTACCGAAGCGGCTCTCTCTTTTGTGATAGTTATAATATTCTACATTGTAATAATTATTGATCTTTGCGGTCCACTTTGCGTAGAGAATGTAATGATCCTTACGATCCGTCGGAATGGTCTTTATCTGTTTGTGAAGCGCGGCATCGGAGTACCATCCGAGAAACCGGAATCCACTCCGGTATGGCGTATACAGCGGCTGCTCCCCGCTGAATGCCGGGTACGATTCTTTATTGAAAGAATTCTGTATGCCGCCTCCCAGAAAATACCCCACGGTAACCATATCGTTCTTTGTGTGAACATTTGCAGGTTTTTGAAAGGAAGAACTCGAAGGGGCATAATTCTCCCCTTCGAGTTCTGTGTTTTTTGCATATGTCGGTGTCACGATAAAATTTAAGGTTATTGCAATCAATAATACAGCAAACACTGTACTATTCTTCTGTCTCCACAACTTTGCCTGCCCTCTCTTCTATTTCTCTTGCTGCCACATCCTCAGGTGCTTGTTCATACCGGGCAAATTCATAAGAAAATGTTCCGCTTCCGCTGGTCATTGACCGAAGCTGTGTATTATATCCATACAGTTCAAGATATGGAAGATCCGCATCGATCTCCTGATACCCGTTTTCTGCATTCATATTCATCACACGACCTCTGCGTTTATTCAGATCTCCCATGATTTCACCGGTATATTCCTCCGGAGTAATGATCTTTACAGAGGCAATCGGCTCTAACAATACCGGCTTCGCATCTAAAAATCCTTTCTTAAATGCCTGTTTGGCGGCTACTTTAAATGCCATCTCGGAGGAATCCACCGGATGATAGGAGCCATCATAGAGTACCGCTTTCACTCCGATTACCGGGTAGGCCGCAAGCGGTCCTTTCAAAACAGCTTCTGCAATTCCTTTTTCCACTGCTGGAAAATAATTTTTCGGAACGGCTCCACCCACAACACACTGTTCAAATACATAAGGGACCTCTAAATCCCCGCTCGGCTCAAATTTCATTTTAACATGGCCGTACTGTCCATGTCCACCGGACTGTTTTTTATATTTGTATTCAACATCTGATTTTCCACGTATGGTTTCGCGGAAAGCGACCTTTGGACGCATCAGTTCAATTTCTACTTTATACTTTTCAAGCAGCATACTCTGAACAATTTCAAGCTGCTGCTCACCCATGCCATATAACAGAGTCTGACGATTTTCACTGTCATTTACCACACGCAGCGTCTGATCTTCCATCAGAATTTTTTGCAGCGACTGGGAAATCTTATCCACATCCCCTTTGTTTTTTGCTTTGTAGCGCATAGATACGTACGGTTTTGAGAAATTCGTGCGAAGATAGGCAACCGGATTATTCCGTACGGACAGGGAATCCGTTGTCTGGGACAGGGACAGCTTTGCCAGTGCTCCGATATCCCCCGCATGAAGTTCTTTTACTTCCTCTGTTTTATTTCCGCGCAGAACGTACAGCTTTCCAATCTTTTCGTCACAATCCCTGTGATAATTAAATAAGACATCATCCGTCTTAAGCACACCGGAATTTACTTTGATCAGAGAATACTTTCCAATGTAAGGATCTACAATTGTCTTAAAAATATACGCACTCTTCGGTTTTGCGAAATCATAGTCCGCCGGATACACCTCGTTGTTTGTCGTATTGATGCCTGCGCAGGTCCGTTTGTCCGGGCTCGGAAAATATTTAACAATATCTGCCATCAGCGTATACATCCCGCGGGCAAGCGGATTCGATCCCATAAGAACCGGAACGATAGAACCATCCATGACATTTACCCTGAGCGCCTGACGAATTTCGTCCTCGGAGAATTCATCTCCGTTAAAATAACGGTCCATAAATTCCTCGCTGGTTTCTGCCACAGCTTCTAACAAAGCTTCCCTGCACAGATTAAGATTCTTTTGGGAATATTCCGGAACTTCAAATTTTTCAACGGTTCCCTCATCGATCCATCGCTTTGCTTTCTGCTGGATGACATTGACATATCCGACAAACTGGCCATCCTCCCGGACCGGCAGATGAAACGGTGCAATTTTCTTTCCGTAAAGAGCCTGCAGATCTTCCACTACCTGACGGTAACTTGCATTGTCAATATCCATATCTGTCACAAAGATCATACGTGGAAGATGATTTTTTTCACAGATTTCCCAGGCGCGCCGCGTGCCTGTCTCGATTCCCGCTTTTCCGGAAATAACGATAATTGCTGCATCCGCTGCGGAAACTGCCTCTTCGACTTCCCCGACAAAATCAAAATAGCCTGGGGTATCCAAAACATTAATTTTGTTGTCTTTCCACGGGATCGCGACCACAGAAGTATGGATCGAAAACTGGCGTTTCGTCTCCTCCTTATCAAAATCACTGATGGTATTTTTATCTGCGACCGTCCCCATACGTGTCGTCAGACCTGCCAGATATGCCATGGCTTCCACCAGGGAAGTTTTGCCGCATCCTCCATGCCCCAGGAGAACCACATTACGAATTCTGTCTGTCGTATATACGTTCATAGTAAAACCCTCCTTTTTTAGAATATTTACTCTTTTATGGTTATATTCTACTAATTTTCAGAAAGTTTTACAACCTTTTTATGCATTTTGTTGAAGTATTTTTGCCGCAAGTTCTTCCAGATACGTCCAGCGATCCATTTTTTCTTCCAATTGTGTTTCCAGCTGCGTTTTTTCTTCTGTCAGTTCATTCAGCTTCACAAAATCCCGTGCGCAGGATGCCATCTCCCCGTCAATCTCTCCCAGCCGTGTTTCCAAAGCTGCAATGTCGTCCTCAATGGTTTCATATTCTTTCTGTTCTTTATATGAAAATTTTAATTTATTTTCATGTTTCCATGTAGAACGTGAGTCTTCTGTCGCCTGTTTTTCCTGTACATTTGCCGTCTCTTCATTTTTACGGAACGAATCGCCTGCAGTATCTACAAATTTTCCTTCCTCTTCGGCCCGTCTGTGGTAGTCCGTATATCCGCCCTCATACTGGCAGAGCTTTCCGTTTCCCTCAAAAGCAAAGATTCTGTGCACCACACGGTCCAGAAAATAACGGTCATGCGATACCGTAATCACAATACCGTCATAATGATCCAGATAATCTTCAAGAATGGTCAGTGTCGTGATATCAAGATCGTTGGTTGGTTCGTCAAGAATCAGTACATTGGGAGCTTCCATAAGGACCCGCAGCAGATTCAGTCTGCGCTTTTCTCCGCCGGACAGTTTTTTGATCTGTCCATACTGTTCTTCCGGTGGAAACAAAAACTTATCGAGCATTGCGGATGCCGAAACCAGTCCATCTTCTGTGCGTACATATTCTGCTGTATTTTTGATATAATCAATCACGCGAAGCTTTGGGTCCATATATGCAATTCCCGCATTCTCATCCTGTTCGATCTCCTGTGTGTAATATCCGATTTTTATCGTCTGTCCAATGGTTACTTCCCCAGCATCCGGCAAAATTCTGCCATCAATAATTTTCATAAGTGTTGTCTTGCCGCATCCGTTTTTCCCGACAAAACCAATCCGGTCATTTTTTAAGAAGATATAGGAAAAATCAGAAATCAGTACATGATCTCCATATGTTTTTGTGATATGTGATAATTCCACGGTTGTTTTTCCCATACGGGAGGACACCGAACCGATTTCGATCTTTTTATCAACATCCGGCTTTTTTTGATCCCGCAAGGCCTCATAGCGCTGGATATGTGCTTTCTGTTTGGTGGAACGCGCCCTTGCCCCACGCTGCATCCATTCGATTTCCTTGCGCAGAATGGACTGTCTTTTCCGTTCGCCTGCCCAGGCAATGTCTTCCCTCTCCTGTTTGGCCGCAAGATATCCGGAATAGTTTGTCTCATAGCTGTAAATCTGTCCTTTATCAACTTCCACAATCCGGTTGCATACACTGTCCAGAAAATACCGGTCATGTGTCACCATAACCATTGCTCCCCGATAATTTTTCAGATAATTTTCCAGCCACTCTGCCATTTCGGCATCCAGATGGTTCGTCGGCTCATCCAAAAGCAGTACATCACACGGAGTAAGGAGCACTGCAACAAGAGCCAGTCGTTTCCGCTGTCCGCCGGACAAATGTCCCACCGGTTCATCGAAATTGTATATGCCAAGCCGCGTCATCATGGATTTGGCATTGCTTTCCAGATTCCATTTTTCATGTTCTTCCCGGTCTTCCTGCTGATGCACACTTCCAATCTGCGCATAAGAAAGTACATTCTCAAGTGCTCCTTTTTGCGGGTCAAATTCCGGCATCTGCGGCAGATAGCGAATCACAAGATGATTGGCCCGTACGACATTTCCGGCATCCGGTTCTTCGAGTCCTGCCATAATTTTTAACAGCGTGGATTTTCCGGTTCCATTGATGCCTATGATTCCGACTTTTTCCCCATCCTGCAGATAAAACGATGCATCGTGAAACAACTCACGCTGTGTATAAACTTTTGTAATATGATCAACGGTAAGTAAATTCATAAAAATTCCTCTTTCTGTTTCCTTTCGCCTTTTTATTATCACACGAACGGACAATTGTTGCAAGTGCTGTCACACATTCCTCTTTTGACACTCCTGCCATTCTATAGTACAATAAACACATCAATTACGTAATATAAAGGAAATAAACTTATGGCTTTTCAAACAATCGGTTTTATCGGACTGGGTCTGATTGGAGGTTCGATCGCCAAAAAAATGAAATCCAATCAGCCGGACATCAAAATTTATGCCACGGCACATCATAAAGAAACCATCGAAGAAGCGTACCGTGAGGGACTGATCGAAAACAATGATCTGTTACCACTGTCTGCTTTTTCTGACTGTGATTATATTTTTTTATGTGCCCCGGTTCAACGGAACCTTGCATATCTGCGTCAGTTAAAAGATATTATCCGCAGCGACTGTTATATCACAGACGTTGGAAGCACAAAAACGGAAATTCATGAAGAAGTGATACGTCTTGGCATGGAGGCCAATTTTATCGGCGGGCATCCCATGACCGGTTCCGAAAAAACAGGCATATTAAGTGCCACCAATACGCTTTTGGAAAATGCATACTATATTATCACCCCGACCGCCCTGACTCCAAAGGAAGAAATTTCGGAATTTCGTGATTTTGTATTGTCGCTTGGAGCAATTCCACTGATTTTGGATTATAAAATACACGATTACTCTACGGCAGCCATCAGCCATCTGCCGCACATGATCGCATATTCGCTGGTCAATCTGGTCCACCAGATCGATGATGACAAAGAAACCATGAAAACCATTGCTGCCGGGGGATTTAAGGATATCACAAGAATTGCATCTTCTTCGCCTGTGATGTGGCAGAATATCTGTGCTTCCAACCGGGAACCGCTTCTTTCACTGATGGATCAGTACCTTGCCATTCTGACGAAGCTTCGCGGATACATTGACAGTTCCAATGAACAGGCACTGCTTTCCTTCTTTCAGCAGGCAAAAGACTACCGGGATTCCATCACACTGCCAAGTGTCAAATCCCCTACGGTATATTACGAATGTTTTGTGGATCTGGTCGATGAAACCGGCGGTATTGCTGCTGTTGCTGGGCTGCTCGCACAGTACCATATCAGCATCAAAAACATCGGTATTGTAAATAACCGGGAATTTGAAGAAGGTGTTCTTCAGCTCGCGTTTCCTGACAAACAGACTCTGACCCGTGCCAAACGTCTGCTTACCGACAATGGCTATATGGTTCACGAACGGTAAAACATAAATGGTTTTCCCATAAAAAATACAGGCTCCGGATAATTTCCGGAGCCTGTATTTTTATTTGCACAAGGTATCGAGTATTTCAAAATAGTTTTCAAACGTCTTCCTGCAGCAGGAAGGATTTTCAATCACAATACCGTCTGTCACAAGTCCCGGAATTGCAAAAGCCATCGCAACCCGGTGATCCTCGAACGTTTTTATTTTACATCCATGCGGTTTTCCCGGATGAATCACAATACGGTTCTCATCCAGCTGCTCGCATGCGATTCCCATTGCCTTCAGATTGGTAAGAATCGCGGCAAAACGGTCACATTCCTGATAACGGATATGTCCGATTCCGGTAATCTCCACGGTTTCACTGGCAAAACACGCAATTGCCGCCAGTGTCAGAGCCTGATCTGAAAATGCAGAAAAGTCAAATACCCCTCCCAGGAATCCTTCCGTCGGCGGATACATCCGGATTCCATCCGGTTCTTCCTCTGTCCGGCATCCCATCTGTTCCAGCACATGTAAAAAAGAAGTATCTCCCTGTAAGCTTTCCCAGTGTACATGGCAGACCTTTGCAGGAACGCCGACAACCGGGCACATCGCATAAAAATAAGAAGCTGCCGAAACATCCGGTTCAATCTGATACTCTCTTGCCTGATATGCTGCATGTTCCGCAATCACAAAAGTATCGGATGCAGGTCGTTGTACTTCCACACCAAACTGCTTCATCATGGCAACCGTCATCTCTACATAAGCCATTCCATGATGCCCTTTGACGTGAATCCGGAATTCTTTCTGAAACAGCACGGAAGAGATCAAAAGTGCACTCAGAAACTGACTGCTTTTTTCAACATCAATGGTTACTTCGTGTCTATTCACACCACTGTTTCCGATCGCAAATGGGAAATGTCCTGATGCTTCCTTATAAGTAACTTCCGCCCCAAGGTCTTGAAGTGCCTGCAGCAATTCTTCCATCGGGCGCTTTTTCATCTGCTCGGAAGAGTTCATATGATATTCTCCCTCACACAGACCAAGGTATGCCGTCAGAAAACGGGCAGCAGTTCCTGCACTTCCCACATCAACGGAAGCTTTTGTCTTTGGAACCCTGCCCCCTTTTCCTTCAATGGAGACAACCGCATGCGGCTCATCAATTTCCACCACAAAGCCCAGGTCCTGCAAAGCCTGCAGGAAATGCCTGCTGTCATCCGAAAAAAGAACCCCTTTAAGAACACTCTTTCCGTTTGCAAGTGCTGCAATCAGAAGTGCCCGGTTTGTAATGCTCTTCGATCCTGGAACCGAAACCTCAACCGGAATTATGTCTGCTTTTTTTACCTCATAAGTATCCTGTAAGATCATAGTTTTTCCCGCCTTATTTTACAGTTCGTTAAAAATCTGATAGATATCAATCTTTAATGCATCGGTATCCGTCATTCCGATAAACACACCGCCATAATGAAATCCGTCCGGCTTTTCTTCGCTGCGGACAATCTGAATGACTGCATCCACCACTTCTTTTGTCCATATCTGGATCTTTGCATCATAATAGGAATTCATTTCCAGTTTCTTTTTACAGTCAAATCCAATTCCGCTTTTTGAAATATCTGTTACATCCACATGCACAAATTTTAAAGTTGTGACCCCGTCTTCATCCAGACGCTCCAACTGTACATTGACATCCAGATCCAGTCTTTTATTTTTCCTTTTTTCTTCCATTTTCCATCCCCTTATACCTTTTCAAACGATAATATAAATATTATTTTATTACATTCAGAAACACATTACAAGTAAAAAAAGGGATATTCCGGGTCGCTTCCCGGAATATCCAATAAAAAGTAATGATTTTATAAAAGTCCCGCCTGCACCAGACGTCCGTGAATCTGCGGTCCGATCCATGCAGCAAGAACCATTTTGATAATGTCAAATACAATAAACGGATAGACGCACATTGTCAACGCCGCCTGTACAGAGGTTTTCATTACCAGTACAAACCATACCGTTCCAAAGATATAGCAAACAGCAGTTCCGAGAATCATGCCGATCATGCCCAATACCAGTTTCCGTCCGGACTTTTCAATAAAAATTCCGGCGATCACAGCCATCGGAATAAACCCGATCAGATAGCCGCCTGTCGGTCCGAACATTTTTGCCGGACCTGCTGTAAAACCGGAAAATACCGGAACGCCAACCAGTCCGATCAGAAGGTAAACAATATAGCTAACCGTCTCCCTCCGAGTGCCTAAAATATAAAGTCCGAAATAAATCACCAGATTGGTAAGAGAAATCGGAACATCTCCAATCGGGATGGACAATGGTGCCAAAATACAGGTTACAGCTGTGAGAACACCGATCACAGCAATGGTTTTTACCGACATTTTCTTTGGTGTCGCGCTTACAGTGTCATTCATTTTTTATCTTCCTTTCCATGTAAATTCAATGTGTTAAGTATACACGCATGTCTTTTTATTGTCAACCTTATATTTATACAGGTTAACAATTGTTTTTTAGTAAAAATTATTGTGATATATGTAAACAAATGCTAATATAAAAAAATAGTTTAGGGTTGAATTATGCGAAAACGATTATAAAAGATTGTGGGTTAAACACTATGACAGATCATTCTATTTCAGAAAAAATTGAATATAATGTTCATAAAAAAGAACTGTCACAAAACAGGAAATGGATGTTTCCTTTTTGTAACAGTTCTTTTGTGATTCTTTATTTAATCAGCATAGCATCGCCAAAGCTAAAGAAACGATATCTTTCTTTTACAGCGGTCTCATACGCATGAAGCACATGCGCCCGTCCTGCGAGTGCCGATACCAGCATCACAAGCGTTGACTGTGGCAGATGGAAGTTGGTAATCAGGGCATCAATCACTTTAAACTGATACCCCGGATAAATAAAGATTTCCGTCCAGCCGCTGGTCTCATGCAGCCGTCCGTTTTCATCTGCGGCGGCTTCGAGCGTACGCGTACTGGTTGTGCCGACCGCAATCACCCGGTGTCCGCTTTCCTTCGCGCGGTTGATCTTATCCGCAGCTTCCTGTGACACCATATAAAACTCTGAGTGCATATGGTGATCCAGTACATTTTCTACTTTTACCGGACGGAACGTGCCAAGTCCGACATGCAGGGTTACTTCTGCGATATCGACTCCCATATCCTTTACTTTCTGCAGCAGTTCTTTCGTAAAATGAAGCCCTGCTGTCGGGGCAGCGGCAGATCCGTCATACTTTGCATATACGGTCTGATAGCGGTTTTTATCTTTCAGCTGATGCGTAATATATGGCGGCAGCGGCATCTGTCCCAGCTGATCCAGAATCTCTTCAAAAATTCCGTCATAATGGAACTGAATCAGACGGTTTCCTTCTTCTACTACATCCACGACTTCTGCCGTCAGAAGCCCGTCTCCGAACACAAGTTTTGTGCCCGGTTTTGCTTTTTTCCCCGGTTTTACGAGTGTCTCCCAGATATCATTTTCCTTGCGTTTTAACAAAAGTACTTCGATTTTTGCCTGTGTGTCCTCTTTCACTCCGAACAGACGTGCCGGAATCACCTTTGTGTTGTTGATCACCAGACAATCACCCGGGTGAAGATATTCCAGAATATCCGTAAAATGCCGGTGTTCCACGTCCCCGGTCTGACGGTCAAGCACCATCAGCCGGGAGCTGGAACGATCCTCCAGAGGGTCCTGAGCGATCAGTTCCTCCGGCAGATCATAGTCATAATCTTTTACATTCATTCCTTCTGTCATGATTAGCCCCTCAACTGGATTCCGATATTTTTCAGTCCGCTTAAGATTTTATCCATAGCACCCGTAATATCGCTCTCTTCCAGATTCTTATCTTTTCCGCGGAACTTCAGAGAGTATGCGACAGACTTAAAGCCTTTTTCAATCTGCTCTCCTTCGTATACATCAAATAACTCATAATTTTCCAAATATTTCCCACCGTTTTCCTCGAATACTTTCTCGATATCACCTACCAGAATATTCTTTGGGACAACCATGGACAAGTCACGGGAAGAAACCGGGAAGTTGGTAATTCCCTCATATTTGTAATCAAAGGATGCACGGGATACCATCTCCGGCATATCAATCACTGCAATATATACGCGCTCTTTGATGGCATAATTTGCAGCAACCGTTGGATGAACCTCTCCGAGATATCCAATCACGGCACCATCATATACGATAGCCGCCTTGCGTCCCGGGTGCAGGAACGGAAGCTCGGCATGTGGATCATACTGCGCCTTCTTGCGAAGACCTGTCTGGTATAAGAGTTCCTCGATCACACCCTTCATGGTAAAGAAATCACCGTCTCCGTACATACCAAACGTCAGCTGCATACGTTCTTCCGGAAGTTCTGTCAGCGGAAGCTGCTTCGGCAGATAGATATTTCCCATCTCGTACAGGCGTACATCTTTGTTTCTGCGTCCAAAGTTCGTAGACAGGGAAGTCAGCATTCCGTTCAGTGGCAGCGTACGCATAATGGAATAATCTTCCCCAAGCGGATTGGAAATCACAACCGTTTTACGCCACTTAGAATCCTCCGGAATCAGTAATTTGTCAAATACTTTCGGACTCTCGAAAGAATAAGTCATTGCCTGTGAAAAACCACAGAACTCTGCAATCTCACGTGCCTTTTCTTCCATACGCAGCTTAAAGCTCTTTCCTCCGGCCGTAGACTCTCCGCTCGGAAGAGACGTTCCGATCTTGTCATAGCCGTAGAAACGTGCTACTTCCTCTGCCATATCTGCGTCACAAAGCAGATCCTGTCTCCAGGACGGAACAAGAATCTCCTTCGTTGCTTCGTCATATCCCAGATCAATTTTTTTGAAATATCCGATCATATCCCCGGCCGGAATATCTGTTCCCAAAAGCTTATTGTACTTGTCCGGTTCGAATGGGAGCTTTACGCCCTCGCGCTTCACAGGATAAATGTCAACGGCTCCACCTACAACCTCGCCGACGCCTAACTCTTCTACCAGCTGGCAGGCACGGTTCATCGCTTCCATGGCAAGATTTGGATCTAAGCCTTTTTCAAACTTAGCCGAAGCATCGGTACGAAGTCCGATGCGCTTTCCGGATTTCCGGATATTGGTTCCATCAAAGCATGCTGCCTCAAATAACATGGTTGTTACATGATCGGTAATCATGGAATTTTCTCCACCCATGATACCGGCAATGCCTACTGCTTTTTTTGCATCACAGATCATCAGTACATTTTCATCCAGCTGACGTTCCTGTCCGTCCAGCGTCACAAATTTTTCACCTGCAGCTGCACGGCGGACAATAATCTCTTTTCCTTCAATCGTATCCAGATCATAGGCGTGCATCGGCTGTCCGTATTCTTCCATCACATAATTCGTAATATCTACAAGATTATTGATCGGACGGATTCCATGTGCACGAAGACGTTCCTGCATCCACTTCGGAGATGGGGCAAACTTAATATTCTTTACAACTCTTGCCGTGTAACGGCTGCAAAGATCCTGATCCTTTACAGATACTTTGATGTAATCATTGACATCTTCGTTATTTCCGGTTTCTGTTACGACAGGAGGTACAAATTCCTTATGGAACGTGGCTGCTGCCTCACGCGCAATGCCGAGTACGGAAAAACAGTCTACACGGTTGGATGTAATCTCATATTCGACAACGCTGTCATCCAGTCCTAAATAAGCAACCGCATTTTCTCCGACAGGTGCATCCTCGTCAAAGATATACAGTCCGTTCTCCGGTGCGTCCGGGAACATTTCACGGTTCGAACCGAGTTCCTCAATCGAGCACATCATGCCAGAAGACTCAACCCCGCGAAGCTTTCCTTTTTTAATTTTGATTCCACCAGGAGTTTTTGTTCCATCATGTCCTCCTGCGACACGTCCGCCATCTAAAACAACCGGAACTTTTGCCCCTTCAAATACGTTTGGTGCACCAGTCACAATCTGCAGCGTTTCGCTTCCAACGTTTACCTGGCAGATGACAAGTTTGTCGGCATCCGGGTGTTTTTCAATCTTTGTAACCTGTCCGACGACGATCTTGTCAAGATCTGCATCGAGCTGCTCATATCCCTCAACTTTTGATCCGGAAAGTGTCATGGCATCGACATACTCCTGCACGCCGCAGTCAAGTCCCGGAACTAAAGCTTTGATCCATTTTAATGATGTATTCATTCTTTTTCTCCTCCTAGAACTGTTTTAAGAAACGATCGTCATTCTCATACAGCAGACGCATATCGTCAATCTCATATTTCAACAGGGTAATACGCTCCAGACCGATACCAAATGCAAAGCCGGAATATTCTTCCGGATCAATACCGCTCATACGAAGCACTCTTGGATGTACCATTCCACAGCCAAGGATTTCGATCCATCCCTCACCTTTGCAGAAACGGCATCCTTTTCCGCCACATTTAAAACAGGAAACATCCATCTCGGCCGATGGCTCCGTAAATGGGAAATGATGCGGACGGAATTTTACTTTTGTTTCTTTTCCAAACAGCTTCTGTACAAACTGGGTCAGTGTTCCCTTTAAGTTAGAAAACGTGATTCCCTTGTCAATGACCATTCCCTCAATCTGATGGAAAGAAGGCGAATGGGTCGCATCCACTTCATCCGCACGGAACACACGTCCCGGTGCGATCATACGGATCGGAGGTTTCTTCTGCTCCATCACACGCACCTGAACCGGTGAAGTCTGTGTACGCAGCAGGATCTTATCATTGATGTAGAAGGTATCCTGCTCATCTTTTGCCGGATGGTTTGCCGGAATGTTTAATGCTTCAAAGTTGTAATAATCGTATTCCACTTCCGGTCCTTCTACAACTTCATATCCCATACCGGTAAAAATACGCTCTACCTCTTCAAGTACCATGGTATTCGGATGGCTGTGTCCCACACGGTTTTTCTTTGCCGGAAGGGTAACGTCGATCACTTCATTTTCCAGACGATGTTCAAGCTCCGCAGCCTCGAGTTTTTTCTTCATCTCATCGAGTTTATTTTCAATTTCCTGACGGGTTTCATTTACCCACTGTCCCACCTTCGGGCGATCCTCCGGTGCAACCTCTTTCATACTCTTTAATACGGCGGTGAGTTCCCCTTTCTTTCCAAGAACGGCGACACGCACATCGTTGAGTTTTGCAAGTCCGTCAGAATTTTCAATCTGTGCTATTGCATTTTCTCTGATTTTCTGCAATTTTTCTTTCATGGTACTCTCCTTTTACATATTTTCTTTCATAATAATTGTTTTTACGCAATTTTCTACTGTGGAACCGGAACTGTTTTCTGGCATAAAAAAATCCCTGCTATGCATAATTGCATATCAGGGACGAAAAATTCCGCGTTACCACCCAGATTCCCATATCCTGTATCTATATGGACTCTCATTCTGCTTAACGTGCAGTGACCGTCGCAGGCTAAAAATCCTTGTGTTCACCTGCGCAGCTCCTGTGGGAAAATTCACATGCTGGCGTATCATAAGGAAGCTTACAGCCGATGACTTCCTCTCTCTGTATGTCGTTCAGATGCTACTGACACATTCATTGCTTTTTACACATTTGTCATTCTACCACAGTCTCCTTTTATGTGTCAAGATCAAAGACATTGGTAAATGTAACATCCTTAAAATAAAATCCGAGAATTTCCTGCCATTTCTTTCCTTCTTTTCCCATGGCGTCCGCACCGTACTGACTCATTCCGATTCCATGCCCGAATCCGCCTCCGGTCAGCACGATGGTTCCTTTTTTCTGACTTTTTATTTCAAAGCACGCACTCGGGACGGAAGAGGCACGATGTTTATTGGTTCCGTCTGCAAGATCAAGATCCAGCAGATACTTTCCGAGTGCATACCGGATTTCATTTTCCTTTTCGATCGTCCGCTCTCCTTTTTCAAAAACCATGGTAAGAGACAGTACATATCCGGAAGTGCTTCGTTTATTGACTTTCAGTTTTTTCAGTTTTCCATATGTTTCATCCATGCCCAGCTTTGCCGACAGGGTAGCCGTCCATCGGAAATACGGGGAATTTTCATCATAGGCATCCGCTTTTGCTGTAATAAATTTATGAAAGGCTTTATCCGAAGACAGATCTTTTGTCTTTTCCCTGGTATGGTTTTCCGCCAGCAGATATCCCGGAGATGCGGCATTCCATACTTCCAGATTTTCAGAATATCCCGGGGAAGTGGAATAATAATAACAGTCCGCAAGTTTTCCTTTGTACGTCATCACCATACCTGCGGTATCCGCCACAGCCTGATCCGTCACTTCATAGGAAGTTGTTGCATGATAGGCCTGATAGGCAATGGAATCATCCAGATTTGCTCCGTACCGGGCATACGTATCGTTTTTCATCTGCCCGTATGTAAATGTGCGCGCACATACCGCCTGTGCTTTTAAGGCTTCATAGGAAAAAGATAATGGCATTTCAGAAGGCAGAACATAACGAATATAATCTTCCATCGGAATTTCATTGATCAGGACATATCCCTTTTTTTCCTTCCGGAGAATCAGATCTCCCTCGTACCCGGAACCATACGGGTTTCCGTTTTTATCACATCGATACAAAAGGCCACCGGTATCCGGAGAAATTTTTATCTCTTTTCCCGTTTTTTCCCCCTTCAGAAGTTTTTCTGCATCTGTTACGGTGTCCTTCTTCCTTTTATTTCCATCCACGGTATAGGCATCCCCGCTGCAAACAAAAAGACTGGCATATGTATTTTCTTTTCCGTTTTTGAGCAGCACACGGACCTTTTCTGCCATGTCCTCCTGATAGCTTACAAGTGCACAGGCTTTCTGCTCTGCAACAACCAGTTCCACTTTGGAATTTCCTACAACAAGATCTGAAATCTTTCCCTGACGGACAGGAATTTTTGCATGTCCGGAACTTGCCACAAGATACACCGGCAGATCTTTTTCTGCCGAAAGCGGTTCATATCCCTCTATCTGAACACTTTTTGAGGAGTAACTTGTCAGAACCCCCTTGATCGTTGAAGGTTTCGCATAAATTTTAGTAACCTTTCCCTTCGTCAGTTCAATATCCGCAACCCCCGTATATTTTTTCTCCGGCTTTCCCTCCGCAAAATAGGTTTCTCCCCGATATAATACAATGATATCCTTTTCTTCACTCTTTAAGATATATGCATTGCTGAGCATCCCGGAAACGGAACGGTCAAATGTTTCTTCTTTTTGATCTTTCCCTGCCGTTTTGGAAAGACGGGATACCAGAATTAAAGTTATCGCAACGGTAATTACCGCAAGCAGCAGAATCAGAATCCCCATCATCTTCATTTTGTCTCTTTTTTTCATGAAGCACTCTCCGTTTTTATTAATTCATCTGTCATTGACACAAAATAAGGAGCCACCGTTCTCCGGCAGCTCCCCTTCTCTTTTGTACGCTGTAACATTCTTTGGTATATAATAAATTCTTTGGTATCTTATATTAAATACTTTTTCTTTGGTAAGTTACCCAAAATGCCGGTTCCTGCAATTTAGACTCCTAGCCAATGCTAGGTGGGCGACCGCAGTTTCCCTTCTGTCTTCCGCTGACTGTGGCGGCCTGACATCCAGAAAAATCATATAGGAATCCCGTTTAAAGTAAATGTAGGTTCTAAATAGCAAGAGTTGTCGTACATTTCAGGCATCTCTTTCTGCCGTCTTTTATGCGATACCGCATCCGGCAACTTTCTCTTTTGTACTGCATTTATTATACTTTATTTTTACCTGAATTTCAAGGTCTGATTCTATGTACTTTTTTCCATTTCCGCATACTGCTTTAAGGGAAAAATTTGTCTTTTATTTTACGCATTCCGCTTACAAATGCAAACAATGCTGCCAAAAATGCACCAAGTTCCACATATGTCCAGATGCGTCCGAGCGTAATCACCTTAGTATCACATAAAATTCCGATTGCTCCCACAACGACTGCTACCGCCGCAAATCCATACAGCCACGGTGTTATTCCCCGGATATACGCCTCGGGATCTTTACACTTCTTAATTTCTTCTTTCGGGACAACCAGGTCACTGATCTGTCCGCTTTTTTTCATTTTTGCAGCAGAAACAGCCAGATAAATGCCTACAAAAACGATCACAATATCCATAAGTAAAATTGTTTTCATGATTTTTCCTCCTGTTTTATAGTATCACACACGAAAAAACTTTTTACCATCGGCAAAAATAGTCAAATTTCATTGATTATTTTATACATTTATAGTAAAATATACTTAATATGTAACAAAAAGGAGAATGTATATGCGCATTGAGGACACTACAATTTTAATTACTGACGATTCGATTCTTGCACGTAAACAGTTAAAGGACATCATTTCCACTCTCGGCACTCCGGTATTCGTGGAAGCCACCGATGGACAGAGTGCGATTGACAAATATAAAGAAGTACATCCGGATCTGGTATTTCTTGACATTGTTATGCCAAAAAAAGACGGCAATGATGCCATCCGTGATATTATGGAATTTGATCCTGAAGCTACAATCATCATCGCTTCTTCTGTCGGAACACAGTCCCAGCTGAAAAATGCACTGGAAGCGGGCGCAAAAGATTTCATTCAAAAGCCACTGGACAAGGAACAGGTGCTTGCTGTCGTTAAGCGCTTCCTGGAAGGGAGATAATCGTTATGTATACACAATTTTTTGGAAATTATCTGCTTGCCAACGGATATGTGACCCGTGATCAGCTGTTTTCAGCGATGCGTCAGGAAGCAGACCAGCATATGAAACTCGGTACCCTTGCCATTCATGCCGGATACATGAATGCAGCCCAGGTAGATGATGTTGTCATTCACCAGACCCACCAGGACAATCGTTTCGGTGAGCTGGCGATTCAGCTCGGATACCTGACCGAAGCCCAGGTGGAAGAACTGTTAAAACAGCAGACCCCTGCCTTCCTTTCTCTTGGACAGGTTCTTTTGGATGAAGGAGTTCTGACAAACACCGATTTCGAACAGATCATACAGGATTACCGTTCCAAAAACGGCATGGAAGATGAAGAAAGCCTTATCGAGCGCCGGAAAAATATCCAGCAGTTGTTTGAAAACTTTTTTTCATCAACCGACGCTGCTCTTTCGGAAAAAGGACATATGTTTATCGAGCTTTTATTTAACGATTTTATCCGTTTTATCGGTTCCGATTACACACCGCTTTCCGTGGAAGAAGTCACTGAGGCTTCCATTGCCTGTTGTGTAAAGCAGGAAATTCATGGTGACTATGCGATTAACACCTATATTTCCATGGATCTGGACACGGCGATTGCCTTTGCTACCCGCTATGTCCATGAGCAGTTCCATTCTTACGATGAATACGTTCAGGCTTCTCTGGAGGATTTTTTGAATCTGCAGAACGGATTATTCATTGTAAATGTATCAAACACCTCTAACACAGAGTTAACACTCGGTGCTCCGGAGCATATTACCGTTTCCCCGATTCAGTTTTCAGGACGCACCTTGCATATCCCGGTTCTGTATACGTTTGGAACGATTGATTTTTATATGGAACGTGTTTCCATTAAAGAATAAAATAGGATTTTCCTTAAAGTAAAATGCCATAAAAAACGTCTGCCACAAGGCAGACGTTTTTTTATGTTTCCACTATAATACTTTAGAAAGGAACTCGCACAAACGTGGATTTTCCGGGTGGGAGAAAAATTCCTTCGGTGTATTCTCCTCCTGAATCTGTCCTTCATTGATGAACATTACACGGCTTGCCACTTCCCTGGCAAATCCCATCTCATGTGTGACAACCACCATCGTCATTCCATCTCTGGCAAGTTCTTTCATAATCTCAAGTACTTCTCCTACCATTTCCGGATCAAGTGCAGAAGTCGGCTCATCAAACAGCATCACATCCGGATTCATAGCAAGTGCACGCGCAATCGCAATACGCTGCTTTTGTCCTCCGGAAAGCATTGCAGGATAGACATCCGCTTTATCCGAAAGCCCTACGCGTACCAGCAGTTCATCTGCACGTTTCGAAGCCTCTTCTTTTGTCATGAGCCCGGTCTGTACCGGGGCAAGCATGATATTCCCTTTTACGGTATGGTTGGGAAAGAGATTAAACTGCTGAAACACCATTCCGATTTTCTGACGCATTTTATTGATGTCAACGGAAGAATCCGTAATATCCGTTCCCTCAAAAAGAATGGAACCGGAGGTTGGTTTTTCCAGAAGATTCATGGAGCGCAGAAACGTAGATTTTCCGCATCCCGACGGTCCGATAATTGCAACAACCTCTCCCTGCGAAATCGTTGTTGATATTCCGTTTAATACCTTAACATGGTCAAAAGATTTACAAAGATCTCTCACTTCGATCAATACATTTTTGTTATCGCTCATTTGTCCGCAACCTCGTTTCCAGTTTGTGTACTCCTGCCGTAAGGATCATTACCAGTACCAGATAAATGACCGCAACGCCGAATAACGGAAGAAACGCATCATATGTCTGGCTTCGAATAATGTCACCGCCTTTTGTCAGATCCGGAATTGCAATGTATCCACTGATGGATGTCTCTTTCAAAAGTGTAATAAATTCATTTGCCAGCGCCGGAAGGACATTTTTAAATGCCTGAGGAAGAATGATCAGCCGCATGGTCTGGGTGTAATTCAACCCAAGGCTTCGTCCGGCCTCAAACTGTCCCTCATCCACAGACATAATTCCGGAACGGACAATCTCTGCCACATAAGCCGCCGAATTCAATCCGAACGCAATCACTGCAACCAGAATCTTATTATCCAGTGCAACGAGAATAATATAATACATGATCAGCAGCTGCACCATCGTCGGGGTTCCCCGCCATATGGTCAGATACACTTTACAGATAAAATTCAGGATATTCAGTCCGCCATGCTTGTCATGTGTAGACCGGATAATTGCAACCAGAAATCCAAGAACAATTCCCAGAATAACCGCAAGGGCTGCAATCAGCAATGTATTCCCCAGCCCGCGCAGCAGATACAGATAACGGTCGCTCTCTATAAAATCCTGTTGAAATTTTGCAATAAAATCACTCACTGTTTATCCTCCGAAACAAATTATTTGTTTCTTACAACGATTACCTGACAAGCCTTTGTATAGGTATCCGTAAAGTCAATATTTTTCTTACGATCCTCAGTTACCGTGATTCCGGCAGCACCAAAATCAGCTTTTCCGGAAGATACCGCTGCGATGATCGCATCAAACTCCATATCTTCAATCTTCAGCTCATATCCGAGTTTATCACAGATTGCTTTTGCAATATCTGCATCAATTCCTACAATCTGATCTCCGTCATAATATTCGTATGGCTCAAACTGCGCATTGGTTGCCATAGTAAGTGTTCCGTTTGGATACTCGGTTCCGTCCGGTGTCTCATATGGATGCTTTCCAACCTCATCTCCGATATAATTGCTGGTGATGGAATCAATGGTTCCGTCCTTTTGCAGTTCTTCAATCGCACTGTTAAATTTATCGGTCAGATCCGAATTGCCTTTGGCAATACAGATGGCATACTCTTCCGGATCAAACGTATCGGATAAAATCTTTAAATCATCATTTTTTTCAACAAAAGCTTCTGCCGGCTGCTGATCAATGATCACACAGTCAATCTTTCCTGTTTTTAATGCCTGAATGGCATCTGCGCCTTTATTGTAACGCTCTACCGTACTGCCATCATTCTTTTCATACTCTGTGGCATCCGAATCTCCGGTTGTACCGAGCTGTACTCCGATTTTTTTACCCGGAAGATCATCTCTGGAGTTCACACTGTTGGCAGGTACGGATGAACCGCAGCCTGCTGTTGCAGCTGCCATGGCAGAAACAAGTAAAAGCGAAATCAATTTCTTTTTCATAATCTTTGTCCTCTTTTCATATGTATTTTAAACACCAAGGAATTTTTTAACAACCTGTGGCATTTCTTCCACTTCACATACCGTATCATGAAGTACCGGTGCGGTACGGATCTCTTCGATCGCCTGCGGGACTTTGACATTTCCGATTCTGGAAAGCTCATCTACCAGCTCAAAGTCACCCATAGCATCGTATTTCGGATCAATCGCATCCATAACGCTTCGGGTAAACTTAAACGGACTTGCCGTGCTGGCAATCACGGTCTTTGTCTCGGTATCCCCGGTATCCTTCTTATACTTATCGTATACACCTGCGGCAACCGCTGTATGGGTATCAATGATATATCCGGTATCCTCATATAATTTTTTGATGGTCTTTGCAGTCTCTTCCTCGCTTGTATAATTTCCGTAGAAATCAGCAAGCTGTGCACGCATCTCATCCGTGATTGCATATTTTCCGTCTGTGGAAAGTTCTTCCATCATCTTTGTATTCTTTTCTGCGTCGTTTCCGGCAATACGGTAAATCAGACGCTCCAGATTGGAAGAAATCAGAATATCCATGGATGGAGAACTTGTAAGAATGAAATCACGGTTTCTGTCGTATGTTCCGGTGGAGAAGAAATCATACAATACTTTGTTCTCATTGGATGCACAGATCAGTTTTGCAATTGGAAGTCCCATATTCTTTGCATAAAAAGCAGCAAGGATATTTCCGAAATTTCCGGTTGGAACAACAACGTTGATCTTTTCATCTTTTGCAATTGCACCATTTTTATATAATTTTGCATATGCATATACATAATATGCCACCTGAGGAATCAGACGTCCGATATTGATGGAATTTGCAGATGAGAACTGATAACCTGCAACATCAAGTTCTGCTTCAAGTGCAGTATCATTAAACATCTTCTTCACACCGGTCTGTGCCTGATCAAAGTTTCCGTGGATTCCAACCACACAGGTATTTGCACCTTTCTGTGTGATCATCTGCTTTTCCTGGATCGGGCTGACACCGTTCTTCGGATAAAATACAACAATCTTTGTGCCTTCTACATCTGCAAATCCTGCAAGGGCAGCTTTTCCGGTATCTCCGGATGTCGCTGTTAAAATAACAATATCATTTTTCACCTGATTTTTTCTTGCAGAGGTAATCAAAAGATGTGGCAGAATGGAAAGTGCCATATCCTTAAATGCAATTGTCGGGCCATGGAACAGTTCCAGATAATAAGCACCGTCCGCATCTACCAGCGGTGCAATCTCCGGCGTATCAAATTTGCTGTCGTATGCTTTTTTGATACAATCCTTTAACTCATCTTCTGTAAAATCCGTAAAGAAACGGCTCATGACTTCATAAGCAGTCTCCTGATAGGACATATCTGCAAGTGTATCCATTGGGACATCCAGTGCCGGGATACGCTCCGGTACAAAAAGTCCTCCATCATCTGCCAGACCCTTTAAAATTGCCTGGGACGCAGTCAGTTTTACTTTATCATTTCTGGTGCTTGAATACATTAATTCCATTTTTTCTTCCTCATTTTACAAAAATTTAATCATAACGTTTCTCGTACATTATAGGTAAAAAAGTGGGTGGTGTCAATGAATTTCCTATGTTATACTACTAAAATAACCTGTCAGGGCGAAAGGAGAATTTATGTTAACCGGCGTATATCTTGCGACAAAAAAAGACAAAACCGTATACTATCGCTCCAATATTACGCACAAAGGCCGTCATATCAGCCTCGGAAGCTTTCCCTCGGAAGTTCAGGCACATCAGGCATACACTGCCGCCTGCGAGCTGTTATCCGGTACAGAAACCATCGATGAGGCATTTTACCGGACCAACCAGCTTGCCTTTGAAAAAATTGTTTCACTGATCAATTTCCGGGATAATCATATGTATATTCCTACCCCCATTTATCTGCGCAAAAATTATTTCAGTTATTATCTGAGTATTCACCGGGAGTTAAAATTTGACATTGATGACCTCTTCTATTACAGCAGCCACCGGATTCTGACACGCCAGGGACATCTGTATGTCAATCACTATGGAATGCAGCTTACGCTTCTCGGCCGCTACGGCATCAAAACCCATGCGGTAAACGGCAGGGATTTTTGTTTTGTCAACGGCGATGAAAATGATTTCCGCTACTCAAACCTCAAAATCATCAATCCGTATTTTGGTGTCGAACGCATCGACAAAAACAGAACCGAACACTATAAAGTACGTATCCATATCCACGGCAACATCACTGTCGGTAATTACACAAATGCGATTGATGCGGCAATTGCCTATAACAAAGCCGTAGATCTGGCGCATCAGGCCGGCATATCAAAAAATTTTCCGGAAAACTATATCGAGGAGCTGTCTGCTTCGTCCTATGCCGATATTTACCAGCAGATTTCCCTTTCTCCTACATATCTTTCTTACCTAAAAGGACTTCCCCGCAAATAAGGGAAGTCCTCTCTGACATCTTTTTATTATTTCTGGTTGATATAATTGACAAGACCTTCGCAGTCAATAATCTTCTGCATAAATGGTGGAAATGCCTGTCCCTGGAATTTCTTTCCGATTGTCACATCTGTGATGATTCCGGAATCAAAATCTACTTCCACCTCATCCCCTGCCTGTATTTCCTTTGCGGCCTGTGGGCACTCAATGATCGGCAAACCGATATTGATGGCATTCCGGTAAAAGATTCTGGCAAATGTCTCAGCAATGACACAGCTGACACCGGATGCCTTGATGGAAATCGGTGCATGCTCACGGGAAGAACCACATCCAAAGTTTTTATTGGCTACAATAATATCTCCCACATGTACATTTTTTACGAAATCTTTATCGATATCTTCCATACAGTGTGTGGCAAGTTCTTTCGGATCGGAAGAATTCAAATATCTTGCCGGAATGATAACATCCGTATCTACGTTATCGCCATATTTAAATACACTACCATGTGCTGCTTTCATTTCTTATCTGACCTCCTTTTTCTCCGGCATCTTCTACATTACTTCCGCCGGGCCTGAAATCTTTCCGGTGATGGCACTTGCCGCTGCAACCGCCGGGCTTGCAAGATATACTTCCGAATCTACATGTCCCATACGTCCGACAAAGTTACGGTTTGTTGTGGATACACAGCGTTCACCTTCTGCAAGTACTCCCATATATCCGCCAAGACACGGTCCACAGGTCGGTGTACTTACGATTGCACCTGCTTCGATAAAGATCTTAAGAAGTCCCTCTTCCATGGCATCCAGATAAATCTGCTGGGTTGCCGGGATTACAATCACGCGGAGTCCTTTGGCTACTTTCTTTCCTTTTAAGATTTCTGCAGCTGTACGAAGATCTTCCATACGTCCGTTTGTGCAGGAACCAATCACAACCTGATCAATTTTCACATCGCCCACTTCATCAATCGTACGTGTGTTATCCGGCAGATGTGGGAATGAAACGGTTGACTTTAAAGTTGAAAGATCAATCGTATATTCTTCGTCATACTCTGCATCCGCATCTGCTTCATATTCCACGAACGGTCTCTTGGAATGTTCTTTCATGTATGCACGGGTCAGATCGTCGACCGGGAAAATACCGTTCTTTCCACCGGCCTCAATTGCCATGTTTGCGATGGTAAAACGGTCATCCATGGAAAGGTATTTGATTCCTTCCCCAACAAATTCCATGGATTTATAAAGGGCTCCATCCACACCGATCATTCCGATGATATGAAGAATCACATCTTTTCCGCTGATCCATTTGTCCGGCTTTCCTACAATATTAAATTTGATTGCAGACGGTACTTTAAACCATGCTTTTCCGGTAGCCATGCCGGCTGCCATATCTGTACTTCCCACACCAGTAGAAAATGCACCAAGTGCACCGTATGTACATGTATGGGAATCTGCACCGATAATCACATCTCCCGCAACCGTAAGTCCTTTTTCCGGAAGAAGTGCATGCTCTATTCCCATCTCACCTACATCAAAATAGTTTGTAATATCATTTTTGCAGGCGAACTCGCGTACGCATTTGCAATGCTCTGCGGATTTAATGTCTTTATTTGGAGCAAAGTGATCCATCACAAGTGCGATTTTATCTTTGTGAAATACACCCTCTACATTCATTTTTCCGATTTCATGAATTGCAACCGGAGAAGTAATATCATTGCCCAGAACCAGATCCAGGTCTGCCTCGATCAGCTGTCCGGCGCTGACAGAAGGCAAGCCTGCATGTGCTGCAAGAATCTTCTGAGTCATTGTCATTCCCATGGATAATTCCTCCTTTAATATCTTAAACTACTATGATTTTAGCACAGATTATTTCATAATCCTAATACATAATAAACATATTTACCATAACTATATTTTATGATATAATAACTTATTATAATAAACGGAGGCAATAATGAATCAGAATTTATCTTCTTACTGGATTTTTTATACGGTTGCCAATGCCGGAAATATTTCCAAGGCAGCCAAAGAACTCTACATCAGCCAGCCTGCCATCAGCAAATCCATTCAGAAACTGGAAGAAAATTTAGGATGCAAACTGTTTTCCCGCAGTTCCCGCGGCGTTGTACTGACGGACGAGGGCCAGTTACTTTATGGACATGTAAAGGAAGCCTTTGAAACACTGACACTTGGGGAAGACAAATTAAAACGCTCCATCGATCTTGGTGTCGGTCACCTGCAGATCGGTGTCAGTTCCACACTCTGCAAATTTGTGCTTCTGCCCTATCTGAAAGAATTCATACGGCAGAATCCGCATATCAGTATTTCCATCAACTGTCAGTCGACCAACGAAACGCTTGATCTGCTGGATGAAAATAAAATTGACATCGGTCTGATTGGAAAGCCGGATAATCTCAAAAACATCAATTTTTACTATCTGGACAACATTGAAGACATTTTTGTAGCCAATCCGGACTATCTCTCAAATCTAAAAAAAAGAGGGATTACCAGAGATTCCATCCTTGGCAATTCCACACTTATGCTTTTGGATAAGCATAACATGACGCGGCAGTATATTGACGATTATCTGCAGGACAATCATATTTCCGTAGCGGAATCCATTGATATCTCGAACATGGATCTTTTAATTGATTTCGCAAAGATCGGTGTCGGCGTTGCCTGTGTCATCAAAAGTTTTGTCACAAAGGAACTCCAAGAGGGATCTCTCGTGGAAATTCCGCTCGGCATCCCGATCCACAAACGGGAAATCGGCTTTGCATACAAGGAAAACTTAAAGCCATCCAAATCCTTACAGACCTTTATTGACTTTTACCGTACTTACAGACCGGAGGAAACACTATGAAAGAACAGCTTCACACCATCCCAATTTCAGATGCCATGGCAAATGCCGGAGAATGTCCGTTCTGCTATATCGAACAAAAAACCGAAGAACACATGATGGATTTCGTCCTCGGACATGGTGCCTCCTACATGGAAGCCGATATCCGCGACATGACAGACCGGGAAGGATTCTGCCGCGCACATTTCAAAAAAATGTTTGATTATGGAAATTCGCTCGGCAATGCCTGGATTTTAAAAACACTGATGAAACGTCACGAAGAGGAAATGGATCATGTCTGGAAAACCTTCCGTCCGGACGCTGCTGCAAAACGCAGCAGTCTGTTCGGCAAAAAAACAGATGGTTCTTCCAATTCCATTGTCGAGTGGATCAACCGGCGGGAATCCACCTGTTTCATTTGTAACAGTGTAAAAAATACCTTTCAGGCTTACATGAAAACCTTCTTTTCCATGTACAAAAAAGATGTGGATTTCCGTGCACAGGTGGCAAATACCAAAGGATTCTGCCTCGATCACTTTAAAATTCTCTGCGAAGGTGCCGACGAACAGCTTTCCGGTGAAGAGAAAAAAGAATTCTATGCCACCGTCCTTCCTCTGATGAAGGAAAATTTCCACCGCGTCTATGAAGACGTTGCATGGTTTATTGAAAAATATGATTACAAAAACAAAGATGCCGATTGGAAAGATTCCAAAGATGCCATTCAGCGTGGCATGCAGAAATTGCGTGGCAGCGACCCGTCCCTGCCTCCTCATGTGTTAAAAAAATAACTTTTGGTTTCTCCTTCCGGCAACTATAAGATAGCCCGCATCCATCAAAAGCATGCACAGAAATACAAGTGCCGCATAGCCAATAAGATACCCCGGGTTTCCCATCCTGTCTGCCAGCCAGACAAGCGGAGATCCGGCGGATGGCCAGTTCACAAACATATAATTCACATCATATTTTTTATCAAACCAGTAAATCGGTATCACAACCGCAGTCAGAAATAACACCACCTGCCAGAGTTTTGCAAAATCCGGTCGGATTTCATGGGATGCAAGTTTTCCTGCCACATACAGTACAATTCCCATATGAAACAAAAAGCCTTCCAGTGTAATGAAATGAATGACCGGATAAAAGTTCCAGTTTGGAAATAAAAGTGCCAGCACTGTTCCCGGGAGACAGATGGTATACAGCACCTGCCCCAGCCATTTCCATTTCGTCAGACAATGAACGGCACACAAAATTCCAGCCATGCTGCACAGATGAAACGGGAGTTCATATAAAAACGCTTCATGGATCACCGCAATATAAATTGCTCTCACGACAATCCACACCACAAGGGAACATGCCGTCAGACCATCCATCCGGCGTTTTTTTCTTTCATCCCCTTTTTTATAAATCCATACATATCTGACGCATATGGCAAAAATAACCGAAAGCCACAACAGATGCCATGGACCGAACAACGCAAATCCAATACCATCCGGAATATGGGTTTCATATGTAAAAAAATAAGAAAGATATGAAAGTTTCACATCAAAGACCTCCTTTTTTACAGTATCTGTGTTTTTCCTTTTTATTATGCAAAACACCCTGCGCCTTTTGCGCAGGGTGCCTTTCCCTTAGATCTTCTGTCTGCTGTTTTCTGGCAGACAGGAAACATTTTATTTCATTACAATGTTTACCAGTCTTCCCGGTACATAAATCTCTTTGACAATATTTCCGGTCAGTTTATCTGCAATGACTTCTTTTGCCTTTGCAATTACCTGATCCTTCGGATCATCTTTCTGGATACCAAGCGTTCCCTTTACCTTACCATTGATCTGAACGGCAATCTCCACGGAAGATTCCACCGTCTTTGCCTCATCGAACTCCGGCCATGTCTGCTGATATACTCTTCCCTCGCATCCGATAATCTGCCACATTTCTTCTGTAATATGCGGAGCAACCGGATTCAGCAGAATGATCAGTGTCTTTAACTCTCCCCTGGTGATAGAGCCTTTTTTATAAAAATCATTCAAAAGTGTCATCATGGCAGCAATCGCCGTATTGTACTTGAGGTTTTCAAAGTCATTGGAAACCTTCTTAATTGTCTGATGCATCTTGGTCTCAAGATCCTTGGAGTATCCCTCCTCATCAGTCATAAGATCCTGCAATTTCCAGACACGGTCTAAGAATCTGCGGCATCCCTTTACTCCATCTTCCGACCAGGATGCAGCCAGATCAAATGCTCCGATGAACATTTCATACGTACGCAGGGTATCTGCACCATACTCCTGCACAATATCGTCTGGATTGACTACATTTCCTCTGGACTTTGACATCTTCTCTCCGTTCTCACCGAGAATCATGCCATGGGAAGTACGCTTCTGGTATGGTTCCGGAGTCGGAACAACGCCCTGGTCATACAGGAATTTATGCCAGAATCTGGAATACAGCAGATGCAGGGTCGTGTGCTCCATACCACCATTGTACCAGTCAACCGGCAGCCAGTATTTGAGTGCTTCCGGACTTGCCAGTGCCTTGTCATTGTGTGGATCGGTATAACGCAGGAAATACCAGGAAGATCCAGCCCACTGCGGCATTGTATCGGTCTCACGCTTTGCAGGACCACCACAGCATGGACAAGTCGTATTTACCCAGTCGGTCATTGCTGCAAGCGGAGATTCTCCGTTGTCTGTCGGCATATAACTTTCTACTTCCGGAAGAAGCAGCGGCAGCTCGCTCTCATCGATCGGCACATACCCACACTTATCACAGTGAACAATCGGAATCGGCTCCCCCCAGTAACGCTGACGGGAGAATACCCAGTCTCTTAATTTATAATTTGTCTTTGCCTGACCAATTCCTTTTTCTTCCAGGAATTTGATCATCTTTTCCTTTGCATCTTTTACTTCCAGGCCGTTTAAGAAGTCGGAGTTGATCAGCACACCCGTCGCTACATCGGTAAAAGCAGCCTCATTGACATCCACTTCTTCTCCGTTCTTTGCAACTACCTGAATGATCGGAAGATGAAATTTCTTTGCAAACTCCCAGTCTCTCTCATCATGTGCCGGAACTGCCATGATAGCACCGGTACCATAGCTCATCAGTACATAATCAGATACCCAGATCGGAACTTCTTTTCCGTTGACCGGATTGATTGCAGTCAGACCGTCAATTGCCACACCAGTCTTGTCTTTTGCAAGCTCCGCCCGCTCAAAATCAGACTTTCTGGAAGCCTGCTCGCGGTATGCAACGATTTCCTCCCAGTTTTTAATCTGATCCTTGTACTTATCCAGATATGGATGCTCTGGTGAAACAACCATATAGGTAACACCAAACAATGTATCACAACGTGTGGTGTAAATACGCAGCTTGTCTTCTGTATCTTTGATCTGGAAATCAACCTCGGCACCTGTAGAACGTCCGATCCAGTTTTTCTGTGAAACCTTGACACGTTCAATGTAGTCTACATCATTCAGTCCTTCGATCAGCTTATCCGCATAATCGGTAATCTTTAACATCCATTCGCTCTTTACCTTGCGGACAACCGGAGCGCCACACCGCTCACATACACCGTTTACAACTTCCTCGTTTGCAAGACCTACCTTACAGGAAGTACACCAGTTGATCGGCATCTCTTTTTTGTATGCAAGACCGGCCTTGAATAATTTCAGGAAAATCCACTGGGTCCACTTATAATACTTTGGATCTGTTGTGTTAATCTCACGATCCCAGTCAAAAGAATATCCCAAAGAATGTAACTGATCCTTAAAATGCTTTACATTATTCTCTGTTACGATTTTTGGATGGATTTTATTTTTAATTGCATAGTTTTCTGTCGGAAGTCCAAATGCATCCCATCCCATCGGATATAATACATTATATCCCTGCATTCTTCTCTTACGGGCTACAATATCCAATGCTGTATATGGTCTCGGATGACCAACGTGAAGTCCCTGTCCGGATGGATATGGGAATTCAACCAACGCATAATATTTCGGTTTGGAATAATCATTGGTTGCAGCAAAAGCCTTTTCATCATCCCAGACTTTCTGCCACTTTTTCTCTACCACTTTGTGGTTGTATACTTCTGCCATGTCTTCGCCTCTTCATTTTTCATATTTTTTCACAATACATTTATTTTACACATACCGGGGTAGTTTGTCAAATGTCATGAGGAGGGACATTGCCATGAGGAGGGACCCGCGCTCTTTGCGGGAGGAGTCCTTATGGCCCCACATGGAAAAATCTTGATACCTCTTTGTGGGAGGAGTCCTTATGACCCACTTCCTTACACCCCGTCACAAAAACAAAAACCCCGATGATATCACTCACCGGGGTTTTTAAAATCAGTTTCTGATTAGTTGTTGATGAGCTTGTCGCTCTCGTTGTTCCAGCTGTACAGCTTACGGATCTCAGCACCAACCTTCTCTGATGGATGCTCAGAAGCAAGCTTTCTCATAGCCTTGAAGTGAACCTGACGTCCTGCCGGAGACATATCCAGTAAGAACTCTTTTGCAAATGTACCATCCTGAATATCAGTAAGGATCTGCTTCATAGCCTTCTTTGTCTCAGCAGTAACAATCTTTGGTCCGGTGATGTAATCACCATACTCAGCTGTATTAGAGATAGAATATCTCATTCCTGCGAAACCTGACTGGTAAATTAAGTCTACGATCAGTTTCATCTCATGGATACACTCGAAGTATGCATTTCTCGGATCATAACCAGCCTCGCAAAGTGTTTCGAAACCAGCCTGCATAAGTGCACAAACACCACCACAAAGTACAGCCTGCTCACCGAAGAGGTCAGTCTCTGTCTCTGTACGGAATGTTGTCTCAAGAAGTCCGGCTCTTGCTCCGCCGATTCCAAGACCATATGCAAGTGCAAGATCCCATGCCTTTCCGGTAGCATCCTGCTCAACAGCGATCAGACAAGGAGTTCCCTTACCAGCCTGATACTCAGAACGTACTGTATGTCCTGGTGCCTTAGGTGCGATCATTGTAACATCGACATCCTTTGGTGGCTTGATGCATCCGAAATGGATATTGAAACCATGTGCGAACATTAACATGTTACCTGGCTCAAGGTTTGGCTCGATATCTTTCTTGTACATATCAGCCTGTAATTCATCGTTAATCAGAATCATGATAATATCAGCTTTTTTAGCAGCTTCTGCTGCAACGTATACCTTAAATCCCTGCTCTTCGGCTTTCTTCCAGGACTTGCTTCCCTCATAAAGACCGATAATGACGTTGCATCCGGACTCCTTTAAGTTTAATGCATGTGCATGTCCCTGGCTACCATAGCCGATGATTGCGATTGTCTTTCCATCCAGTAATGAAAGGTTACAATCTTCCTGATAAAAAATTCTTGCTTCTGACATATCATTGTCCTCCTAAATATGTATACTCTTATATAAAAAAATATTTTTAATAAGTAGCCGTAACTAATCCAAAAAACGGACATCCGACGATCCACGGGTAAGTCCCGTAATTCCAGTACGTGCAAGTTCCAGAATTTCATATCCATCCAGCAGATCTAAAAAGGCATCCAATTTATCCTGATGTCCTACCAGCTGAATTACCATGGAATCGTTTGTGACATCTACGATCTTTCCATGAAAAATCTCTGTCACATTCATAATCGGCTGACGCTCGTTATCCTTTGCGCGGATCTTTACAAGAATCAGCTCCCGGGTAACAGAAAGTCCCGGTTCCAGTTTTTTGATATCCAACACATCTTCCAGTTTCAGTAACTGTTTCTCGATCTGATCCAGAATAAGTTCATCGCCACTGGCAACAATTGTAATTCTGGTATATTTCGGATCTGCAGTCACACCGGATGAAAAACTGTCAATATTATATCCGCGGCGACTGAACAATCCGGATATCCGGCTCGTCACGCCTGGGTTATTTTCCACTAAAAGCGATAACGCCTGTCTTCTCATATCTCGAAAACCTTCTACTTTCTTTGTGTTGTTTAGATCATAATACTATAATCTGTGTTTGTCAAGCACTATTTTTATTATAACTTCCAGTTATATTATGAATAACTCCCATCTATCAGAATGGGACTTTAAAAGTGAAACATATGGGAATAAAGAAAGGTTCCGATTCCCACCCCCAGTAAAATGATCACAATAATTTTCATAAGAAGCGCGATCACACTGCAGATCACACCCGCAAGAGCCATTCCTCTGCTGCCGTACTTGGGTTTCTGTAATGCGATAATTCCAAGAATCAGACCGGCAGCTGCGACAAGAAATGTCAGCCATTTTCCTCCGGCACAGCATGCCAGCAGAATGGCAACAATCCCAAGGATCATTGAAGCAATTCCAAGCCCGTTTGCACCTTCGTCCATATTCTGCGGTGTTCCGCCATAGGTATACGGATTATCCGGATTTGTAGGTGTTCCACAATATCCGCACATGACAGAATCATCGGGAATCTCTCTTCCACATTTTCTACAATACATGATTTCTCCTTTGTTCTAATATAATGTTTTGATCGCACCGTTGTAATACTGCAGGATCTTTAAGGCATCCGTCAGGTCTACTTTCCCATCCCTGTTTACATCCGCTGCGTTTTTCTCCGCACTGGTAAACGTCTTTGTATTATTGTAATACTGAATGACGTACAATACATCGATCAGATTGATTTTTCCGTCCCCGCTGACATCTCCGAGTGCATGCTGCTGATCTGTGATCGTCACACTCGATGTCGTCGAATTGTAGGAAAAAATATCCCCCTGCTGATCTTCCACAGACTCAATGGCAACCGTAACATCCGTACTGATTCCGTTGTTGGAATAGGCTGTCATTCCATTGGCAAGCTGAAAATCAATATACATCAGATTTCCCGAAGTATTTACATCTGCTGCTGCCGTATATTCTGTCGTAAGATACCCTCCATAGGAAGACATATTGTAATCACTCTGCGTAAGTGTCGACTGTACTTCCGGTGCCAGTGTCACAGACTGGAATGCAAGAATATTTTTATTGTATGAAATTCCAAGTTTGATCTTGTTGAATCCGTCATTTCTGGAAAAATATACCGGAACGGAAATATGCCCGTTTCCCTTTACGATTCCAAGGGAAAGTGTCACGGTCTTTGCCTGGGAATTCGTCAGTGTCAGTTTCTGCGTTTTCAGTTCCACATCCGACCCGTTTGTGCGAAGATAAGATGGACTGAAGGTAATGTCAGTCTTTATGACCGGTTTTGCCGAGGTAAATTTTAATGTTGCAATCGATGATCCCGATACTTTTACCGGATCTGCAATCTGTGCGGTAGTATTTCCTGCCGCATCCTTTTTATAATAATCCACGGACAGAAAATGTGTGTACCCATTATAAGAAGCCTTCCACTCTCCGTTATTGTCTGTCTTTCCGGATGTGGTGCCCCCGTCAACAACTACCGTAACCGAAGTAAATACTGAATTGTCATAAGTCAGGTATCCTCCGAATCCGGAAGTCTCCGCATTGACAGAAAATGTCACATCAAATGACTGTCCCGCATTTAAATTGATGGAGTCACTGGCAGTCTTCATTTCCAGCGAACCTGCAGTGGTTCCTGCCGCATACACATCTGACGGCTCCACACCAGTTCCCGCAATAAACATACATGCAAGCATGATTCCGGCTATTAATTTCTTTGCTTTTCTCATAAGAATTCCCCCACTTATATGTGTTTTGATCCTTTGTAACTCATTCTATGTCTTATCCTACCATTCTCTGTAGCAAAAGGCAAGAAGTAACAAAGCCGGAAATTTATATGGTTTCCCTGTAATTTTCATCCATCATTCTCCTTAACCGTTCGATTGCCGGATAATTATTGGGATTGATCTGCTCTTTCGGTGGGAGTTCTTCCATACAGAAAAAACAAAGTTTTTCTACTTCCTCCTGCTGGCAAATGATCTGCCCGGAAAATTCCCGGCATAAAAAGATCTCTTCTGCGGCATAAATTTCATCCCCGTTTGGATAAACATAATGTACTTCATCTCCGGAGACATTCATAAAGTGTTCGAGGTTTCCGCAGATCAGTCCTGTTTCCTCCTGTACTTCCCGTCTGGCACAGTCTTTGAAGCTCTCCCCGAGTTCCATAGAACCCCCGGGATATCCCCATAACCCGTTGTCTACACGTTTCTGCAGAAGCAGCTCCCTTTTTTCATTCAAAAGCAACACTCCTGCACAGGTCATAATCAACGGCCGATGACCTACCTGTTTTCTCAATTCCAATATATATCCCATATGTTTTGTTCTCTCTTTCTTTTTTCTGTCTCCATCATAGCATGGGAAAGGAAAAAAGAAAACCGCGCATCTTTTCAGATGCACGGCACTTGCTGAGTAAAACGTAACGCTAATATACAAATACAACGTTACCATGTCCGGATTTTCGGTTTCAGACTATTGTAATGTATCATATTTTTAATACTTACCGGATTTTTATAAAGTTTCATCAAAAAACCGAAGCATATTCGTCAATGCCATACTGCCGTGCATGTGCACGTACATGCATAATGGCCAGTGCCAAATCCATCTGACACTGCGGATAGGTATTGGGCTGGATGCGATAGCTTAAAATAAAACATATAGTTTCACTCCCTGCCAAAAACCATATCATAAATCACATCCGTAATTTCAGAATTGTCCGGCAAAATACCTGTTATAAAAAGTCACGCAACATACGTTTTCTGCTCGGTGCACCAAGTTTACGCAGTGCCTTTGCCTCAATCTGACGGATACGCTCTCTTGTCACATGAAACATCTGTCCCACTTCTTCCAGCGTGTGCGGCTGATTTCCGTCAAGACCGAACCGCAGTGTGATCACTTCCTGCTCACGATCCGTCAGGTCTTTCATGGCAAGTGAAATCTGCTTATTACGCATCTCCGCAATCGCATTCTCCTCCGGAGATAACGCATTGGAATCCTGCACAAAATCACCCAGATGGGAATCGTCCTCATCCCCTACCGGAGCCTCCATGGAAACCGGATCCTGACTAAAACTCATGATCTCCGTTACACGATCTTCATCTTCGCCAAGCATCTCCGCAATTTCCTTATTGGAAGGTTCTCTTCCCAGCTCCTGTGTCAGGGTACGGCGTGCACGGACAACCTTATTGATTGTCTCCACCATATGTACCGGAACACGGATCGTCTTTGCCTGATCTGCAATTGCACGGGTAATTGCCTGACGGATCCACCATGTCGCATATGTGGAAAACTTAAATCCTTTTTCGTACTCAAACTTATCGACTGCTTTCATCAGACCGATATTCCCCTCCTGAATCAGATCCAGAAGTGGCAATCCCCTGCCGACATACTTCTTGGCAATACTTACTACCAGTCTGAGATTGGCTTCAATCAGTTCCTTCTTGGCTTCCGGATCCCCCTCACTGATCCGCTTGGCAATCTTTTGCTCTTCTTCCATGGTAAGCAGACGCACCTGTCCGATCGTCTTTAAATACTGACGTACCGGATCCGTGATATCCGCCCCCTCCATAACCGAGAGATCTTCCTCGATATTTTCCTCGGAATCTTCCTCAATATCATCATCAATATCCAAAAGAATCTTACTTTCTTCCAGTTCTTCGTCATCCACCTCATCCGGATCTTTCTCCTTTGCAGACAAAGAAACCGTCTGCTCCATGTCATTTTTTGAGCGAAGGACTTCGATCTTGTTATCTTCTAAAACTTTTAAAATGTTGTCAAACTGCTCAGAGGAAATCTCTACCCCTGAAAATGTATCCAGGATTTTGCTGTATGCGATCTTATCCTGATTCTTTTTGCCCTGTTCGATCAGGCCTGCTACCATTTGAATAATAGAACGTTTATCTTCTGTCACGAAAAATACTCCTTATCAATAAATTCCCCTATTTTATTTTATATCTTCTTTTAGGTTCTAAAACATTTTACCACAATTCAAAAATAATTCCACACCTTTTTTCGTATTTATGTTCATTATTTGATACACCTTTGCATTTTCCAGAACCACTTCGTCCATCTTATCCTCAAATTCCTTATCTTCATCATACCAGAAGATAATACGACGCTGATAAAACTCCGGCAAAGGTGCAGCAAATCTGCGGTTCAAGTCTTGTATTATTTTGTCTGTATCCATGCTGCTCCTCCTACCTTATAACTGTCCAATTAGCTTTTCGCTTTGTTCCGCTCTGTACCAATATACCTTTTTCCTGTAAAGAAACAAACATTCGAGAAACCGTTCTTTTCGACACGCCTATCTCTTCTGCATAATATGCCTGTGTTGCAGACGGATTTTTCTCTATAATCTGCAACAATTTTTCTATCTGTGCCTGTTCCTTATTAAGTGGCACTTCAACGCCATTAGTTCCATTTCCGGCATCATTAACGCCACAATCAACGCCATTAACGCCATCTTTAGTGTCATTGGCGTTAATCATGGCGTTATTTGTATCAACCTGACCTCGATAAATATTGATACGCAAATCAACTTCGCCACCAATAAACTCCGGTTCCCGCAGTCCAGCAGCTTTTACTTTATCAATAATTCTCGGAATGCCACTTCCCCAATGTTCGATCAGGTTCATATAAGCAAACGCATGGGCAAGGGCTTCATTTCTGATTTTGGAATAGCCTTCTTTCATACGCTCCATCGTTTGCCCCATTGGCATTTTCCCTGGAGAAGTGATTTCCAATCGGTTGTCATATACCGCAACCTGTATCGTACCATGATCCAGATAACGATATTTGATGGTATTGAATCAAAAATATTATGTCTCACTTTATTCTCTTCTTTACAGGCACTTTCTCGGCATATTCCTGTTCCAGTTCCTCCGCCAGATACGCATCGCTCATGCAGTGCATATCGGAAACACCATCACGGATCAGCTGATAAACCAGTGAATGATAAAAGAAATCCAAAGCCGCATCTAGTGAAAGTCCCTGCTGTTTAGCAAAGCATTCAATAACACGGCTATATTTTTTCTGAAGCAAAATCGGATTCGCTGTCATAGTATTTCACTCCCTTCAAAACGCAACAGAGACAGTGCTTTCTCTGTGCGGAAACATATTTGCAGGTTCGGCTTTTCATAACGCAGGCGGTTGATAGCTTCCGTTTTATCAATCAGTCCGTCAAAGAACAGCTCCACCGTATTGAACACCTTATCATTGGCAACACCGCCTACAACAAGGTCATAATCCGTCAAATCTTTTCCACTGCGGCAGTTCAGAATAAAATCCAGCCATTCTTCGGAATAAGAATCGAATTTCAGCGTTTTCAGTTCAGCTTCCCGGCTTTCATCGTATTCATACCTGGAGATAATACCGTCTTTCCCACGGTGTTTGAACTTGCCGCACCACTTCGCTGCCTGTTCATACAACGGTATGACATAAAAGCCACGCCCGAAGTCTACGTTAGGGCGAGAATGAACCAAATCCGGCTTAGCAATCTCTAAGAAAGAACCATGATAGAGAATCATACTTCCACGCCCCTTTCTTTCATCACATCAAGAAGATCATTAACGATATATTCCCGGCTCTGGGTATGCAGCACTTCATATTCCGGCACGATATAACCGTTCAGAATGTTGCTTTTTTCAGTAAATGCCTGATACACACGCTCTGCATCCACGCCCAGCTTTGCCGCTACATTTTCAATGCAAAACACAGCAAACTCCAGCTCACTGGAATTTTTGATTTTTTCATCCGTCATCACATGTCAACCTTTCCTATATTTTTAATAATTCATAGACTTTTTAAAAATTCAACCTTTGTTCTATTTCCTTATCTGCACAATAAAATCAAAATAATCTTTTCCAATTTTAGTTTCAACATCTGGATAACCTGATGTATCAACTATCCAATGATTTTATGGGCTTTCAAGTCCAATATGTACCTCAATAATCCTTTCTATTTGTAAATGGATCTCCTGGAAAAGGGACATGATCCGTATATACTATTTTATTTGCACCAAGTTGTAACGCTCTTTGAATATACTTTTCATTATTTTCATCAGACGCATGTTTACACCTTCTAGTATGAACATGAAAAATATAATTACTATACATATTACCGTCCTCTTCTATGTATTTGAGATTGCAGCACTTCCATTTTTGTATCAATAAAAGCATCCACCGTTTCCTCAAACTTAGAATTTCATTTGTCAATGCCTATATGTTCTTTTAAAACTTCTGCTGCCGTTTTTGAAGAACCTGAATACAATTCTTTACTATTACGATCAACTACAGTATACCATCAAAACAAGACGATTTATAGAAAAACCACCCTAAATCTTTGACCAGGTAACTATGGTGGATTTTTCGGCATCCAATAAGCCCATACATATCACCTCTTTCCTGTATTCTATCGTAATTTCATGCTTTATGTGTCGCATCGCTGGCGACATTATACCAGCTGATACTTAATCTTATTCTTCCTGCAATACTGCTCTGCAAAAGAGCCAAATGAGCATTGCACGATAAACATATCATCTGTTCCCGTAAAAGCATCCTGACCAATCTGCTGTACACTATCTGGAATTATAATAAAATCAAGACTGGAGCAGCCGAAAAATGCACGTTCACCAATCGCATTCAGTTTTTCATGCAGCTCCACCTTTTTTAAGCCACTACAATTCATAAACATCCGATCAGTTATCCTTGCAATGTTATCCGGTATCTTAATATGCTCCAGCGATTGACACTCTGCCAATAAATCATCACCTATCCAAAATACACTCTTTGGAATATCCAGTGTCCGTAAACCTGTTCCTTTAAAGGCTGCATCTCCGATTGTCTTAAGCAACATTGGCAAAGAGATTGATTTTAAACTGTTACAATTTTCAAAAGCTGAGTTTTCAATCTCTTCTACGCTGACTGGCAATACCACCTGATGTAATTTCTTACAGTCAGAAAAAGCATTTAACCCTATGTATTTAAAACCTTCCGTCAGAATTGCCTCTTCTATGGAAGATTTGCTAAAACTGTTATCCGCAATCTCTATAACATTTTCATTGCCAGACCTATTTTGAAATATAATCGTCTGGTTCTTATCTCCACGGAATCCAGTTACAGCCAGTCCATTGCCTCTGCGACTTTTCTCATATACAAATAAATCTCCATATGATTTTCCCGAAGATGACTTATTATCTTTTATCGCCGGACCACCACCCTGCTTCTGCACTGATATGTCACAGGCTTTTCCCAATACTTTATTACCATAACAAGAACACCATACTGACACGATCCAGTCTGCATTCACTCTGCTGATGCCATAATCATCCATCAACTGCTTCACATGCCGGAAAGCAAATGTATTATTGAGCAGATTCGCCTTCTGAATATCCTGTGCAATTCCCATGTTGTATGCCATAAGAATCAGATTGATATTCTTTGCCTCTTCCGGAAATATATCTTTTACCAATGCAGTAAACTGTCGCTTATCATCTATTGAATTTTCATACTGTCGAAGCATTGCTTCAAAATTCTGCTCAAAAATACCTCATCACCTTCTTTACTCTACGCCCAGGGCTTTATATACTGCTTCTTCCGGAGAAGAATAGAATATCAGACTAAACGCTCCAACTAAGTCAGATGGTACAGTTCCAAGATCTGCTGCCGATGTAATTGGAAGCAGAACTTTCTTAGCTCCACTATCGAGGCACACCTGCAATGTACTTGCCAAATCTTCTACTTTAATAAGTGTTCCACCGATACTAATCTCACCAAGTACTGCAAGACTGCTGATTGGAGGCTTACTAAGTGCTGCCGATGAAATAGCAATCAGTGTAGGAAGTGCAAGATTTCCTGTCATTCCAAGTCCTTGCATATCCTGATAATTGATGATGTAATCCTTAGTTGTTGTACTGATTGAACCCGATATTGCATTGCCGTTTGCCTTCAGATAATTAAATGCCGTATTGGTTGCTTCCTTCGGCTCCTTCCCTGAACCAATACCTGTGCAAGTCAATTTTCCATTTCCAGGCATCATCTGCGTTTCAAGACGATAACAACCTATCATTCCAGTCTTTGACTTTGACACTGTATATAAGCATCCTGGTTTGCCCATACCTTCAGGAATCATCTTTCCGCCGCCCTGCTCCGGTACAGTTACAAAATGCTCATCAAAACTATCATTGTCTATGTATGAGAAGTTCACATCATAGAACTCCATTCCACCAATCTTCTTAAGCTGCTCTTTGACTCGTCTACGAAGTTCAAGTGAAATATCCATAATTTCTGCAACTTCATCCTTGCTGACTTCTCCATCCGGATAAATCAATTTGATAAATCCGGAAATCAGCTTACGAACAGCAATTGCATCTCTCTGATTTAAATTATTTCCTAATTTGAAATACTTCTCTGCTATATTGCTGTAATTATCCTTACGGAGTTCACGCATAAACTCTGATAGATAATCTGTGATAAATCCATAATCATTTGTAAACGAATCCGGTCTGTACTTCGGAATCTCCCATCCCGGTATATATGCATGGAAACGGTCAAGGAACGCAGTATCCGTACCCATTTCAGGAGGAAATGGATCAAACAGGCTTGATGTCTTCTGCAATGTCTCAACACTCTGATTGATATTTCCTACAAAAACCATAGATGCCTTTGCCTGTATCTCAGCCTTGCCACGAGAAAATGCACCTGATGCCATGTATCCTTTCATAATCTGGATACCATCTTTATCCTTAAACTTGATACCAGCAACCTCATCAAATGCTACAACATCCCACATTCCGACAAGACCTACTGTATTGTTAGACATGTTATAAAACAGGTTTGCAACTGTTGTCTGTCCACCGGCAACAAGGATACTGTTTGGAGAAATCTGCTCATATATGTATGATTTACCTGTAGAACGAGGTCCTAATTCACACATATTAAAGTTGTTCTCAACAAGAGGAATCATACGGGCAATCAATAACCATTTAGCTCTGTCAGAAAGCTTGTCTGGCTCCATACCAGTAGAGCGAAGCAAAATGTCCATCCATTCTTCCTTAGTAAATGCCTTACGACCATTCTTTACTTCATCCATGTCCACATGTGGCATCTGAATCGGTGTCAACTTTCTAATACGAATAGGCTGTGTATTTTTCTTATCTTCTTCAATAAACTCATAGTCAAGCTGGAGAATACACCAGATACCCCCACAAAGCAGACGGTCATAATCCTTTACATAGTCAGCACTGATAGGAATATTCTTAATGCCAAGGTTAGAGAAGGTTGCCTCGTACCGGTCTTCCTTTGTATTAAGAACTACTGTAATCCTGTCAATAACTGTATAGCTTCCTCTCTCTCGAAGAAGAGACAATATCTTCTGTGCCTCATCCGGACGGACATAGTTATCTCGCAGAATACGCTTCACATTGTCTACTCCCTCGTCAATAATCTCCTGATCATCGGAATTACAATACTGTCCGAGAAGATATTCCAGTACATATACAGGAACATTGGCTCCTTCTCGAATTGATTTTGTTAAATCCTTACGAACAATGCGACCATCATAATATTGACGGAGTTTCTGCTTTATAATTTCTCGTCTATCATCGGTTTCTGAATACTCACTCATTGATTCTATCTCCTTCGTCCCATATAATGTCAATTGCCTTATCTATCATTTCATTTAAATGGCTTAACGCATACTGATCTGCCGAATATTCATCTTTGCAACATCTATACACACGGCGTCGCTCCAATAATAATTCTTCTGTAAGATGTCCCTCTTGATTCATTTTACATACATAAGTATCGATTCTTCTATATGGTTCCTTTGCTTTATAAATCCACATGGCTAATTCTTTTTTTGAATTAAACTTTTTATAATCAACGTAATGACCATATTCATGTAATATGCAAAATACAGCCTTCACTAAAAGCCGCTTTGAAAAACAAATACTTCCATCATCTTCTGTATAATATGGCTTAAGCATAGCGTCTATAATCTGATCGCAAAACCAACTCTTAAAAGATATGTCCAAGCATCCTAACGGAACATCCACAAAATAAAAACCATATTTCATAATTTCATGCTCATAATTTGTATTTTCATTCCATGTTCCATCAAAAATTGCCTGCTCCTCTTTTTTGGTTATGTACAAAAACTGCGGTATCATTTTCTCTCTCATTGATTCCATTTTCGATGACATCAAAGATTCTTTAGCAATTGGGTATGAAAGAACAGGAAATTCTGACTTAGGTAATATCTGTTTAGCAAGCCTATAGAAACTATATTCTTCTATTCTGCCTTGTATCCATCTACTATCCATAAAATTCCTCCATCCTAAAATCCAAAATCATCTACAAACGCAATATCAATCATAAACTCATACTGCTGCAAGATATTCTTCTCATCATTTGCATCTGCCAATACAAGATAATACTTGTCTCCATACTTATATTCTCTTGATTTCAAAGTAAACTTCTCATGGAAAGTTCTCTTCTCCGGTGCATCTTCCCTGCTATTGGCAATCATAGGCACATCAAATGAGATTTTTTCTCCATCTTCCGTAGTAAAGTAAGCCACGATACTTCTTGCTTTCATGGTGTCTGTGACTTTCTCTGTCTGAATGAAATCAAAGTATGTGATAAGGTTCGTCACCTTACGGGTAACAGATGTCAGGACAACATCTACATAATCGTATGCCACACCTCTGGTATTCGTTGTAAGTTCAATGACCGGAACCATCATCTCCTGCAGAGACGTACCGCCATGTACATAGTTCTGTCCACCTCCGGCAACCTTGAAAATATCTGCTCCAACCGGAGTATCCACATACAGTTTATTGAGGTACGCCATTGTTCTTGCCATGATTCCCTGCTCATTTACTGCATCCTCTGTAATAAGGAATCTCTTGTTTGTATAAAGGCATTTATCCTTTGGATATGATACCTTGTCAAACTCCTGTAATCTGTCTCTCTTATATAAGAATCCATGATCTGCAATTATGAAAAACTTAGGTGCTGATACATAACCAGTCAGTTTCTTAACCAACTTATGAATCTCTTCTATCGCCTCTGCACAAGCGTTGAATACTTCATTCTCACTTGCGGGCTTGTCTCCTCTTGCATCCACCTGATTGTGATAGATGTACACGATATTCTTGCCCTGAATTAACTCCCTGATTCGAGCCTGATTTGCATTTGCCACCTCATCAAATGACAATGCCACATTATTTTCATTATAAGATTTCAGTATTTTGTCTCTCTGCTCCATACTTGCACATGCCTGTCCATCAACAGTCACATTCAATTTTCCATCCACCTGCATCTCATTATGTGGAAGCAGACTTGCCATTCCAACCGCGGTCACAGAAGGCAGACAGCTAAGCATACACTCCATCTTTGGTGTACACTTCTCGTCTAATTCCAATCTGCTGAAAAGTTCCTTTGCACACTCATATCGGAAAGCATCAGAAATAATCACAATAACCCTCTGCTTTCCATCGTAAACTCTAAGATAATGCTTATAGAAATCTTCCTGCTTAGGCAGATCTGTAGCATTCATTACCTCATTTGTGAAATTCTCATTCCACTTCGGTGTTATCTTCTGCAAATATGTATTCGCATAAATATTCTCTACTCTCTGTCTTACATCAGAGAATTTACTGTTATCTTCAATCTGGTCATATGCATAATAAAACCATCTATAATATGAATCTATCAAATAAGACTCTTTCTGATAATTTGTAACCAATGTCTTAATATCACTTGAAAATTCCATAAGTGATACAGACTTCATCATCAAATAAGCATACTTGATAGTCGTATATTCATTCTTGTATCTTTCGCTATAATGATATGCCTTAGACATTCTCTGGTCAGCTATCTGAGCAATATTAAGTCCATCAATCTGTGCATCTAAAATCTCATCATTTAACTGCTCCAATGCCCAATCAGTAATAATATCATCTAATCCAGCAAACGCATCACATGCAAAAATGTCAGACATCTGGAGAGAACTGTCTTTTTTCTTCTCTACATCTTTCTTTAATCCATCCTGTATTCTTGTCACAAAACGTAATGACTTATCTATTCTTTCTACAAGTTTGTCATAGGCATCCTGATAATTCACATTGTCCATGATATTACGGATAAAGACCACAACATCATTACGCTTCTTAAGAATATAAGTCCTCATTGCTTCCGGAACAGTAGCTTTCAATGTAGATGATGCATAAGTTAATATCATACAAGCAGACAAATCATCTATGTTTGGCTTGTCTGACTTATATCCAAAGAATTTTTCGCAAAGTTCCCAGAACTTTTCAGTCAATCCATTATCATCCAATGCCTTAAAATACTTCTCATTGTCACCGAGCATCATCTGCTTAACTACTTCCTCAAAATTTGGAGTCTTTACATCCGTGAGTACAGCAATCAAACCAATATCAATTGTCTGAGCATTGTAATGGTCAATTCCAAGTTCCTTGAACTTCTCAATACGATGCTTATTCTTCCAAAAATTACCATACTGTGATAAATGCTCCTTAAAGCGATTATCAATGCCAATCTCCTGAGACATCTGCGATACTCTGTCAGTATAATAAGGTGTTGAGTAATAATACATGTCTGCAAGTGGATTTTCTGCATCACTTGGCTTTGCAAAGGCTGCATAGACAAGATATTTACTCTCTTTATCCTCTTCGTTTAATAAATACTTTGAATAGAGCCAGTTCGTGCCATCAAGAATGTGCAGCTTTACATCACCAAGCTGCAGTTCCGATACCTCATCCACGTATTCACCTTTATCATCAAACCAGAATATGATTCGTGTCTCTGACTTGGCAAATTCTGTATTTAATTGCTCCTGTATGTTCTGTAAATCCATATTTCACCTTCTAATCCATTTGTGCAGATGATCTCTGCACAAATATTTTTATTCAGCCTATGCTAAGAAGTGTCCGATAAATGGTCACTATCGGTCACTTATCGAACACTTCGTGTCCGATATTCCGTAAAAGTATCCAATAGTGTTCAATAAGTGTTCGATAAGTAGCAATGCAACTCCTAAATCACATATTTAGTTGCCGGTCCATTTCCACTCTTCGTAATCAATCCTTTTTCTATCATCTTATCAAGCAATTTTCTTGCACCTGTCTTTGACTTATAACCACCTATATCAGCAGCTTTTTGAGAAGAAATACTTCCATTCTGCCTGATATACTCAAGTATTTTATCTTCTTTTGACAAAGCAATTGCTTCTGTTTGATTTGTATTTTCATTTCTGATATCAGCTGCTCCCGGAATATATACCACTTGTCCAACTTCGAGCTTTAATGTTACCCTGTCACTGCGCTCTGAGAAATCGAATTCCGGTTTTTTCCAGTTTTGTTCTGCCCATGCAGTCATAATCTTATCGACACCACTTCCGGCACGCTCACCGACATTTACAAAACCAAACATCTTTAAGATGTTCGGATTTCGTGGATCACTATTGCCACCAGCATAAAATTCCTCTTTTGTTACCCTGATAGTACCGGGATTGGAAATACTTAGTTCCTTACCCTTCTTTACTACAAGAATTCCTCGTCTACCATAATAATTTGCATGTGCCAGTGCATTCGCCAATGCTTCTTCTAATGCATCATGCACATCCACTCTGTCTACACGATATCCATTTCGTCTATTTGCAAATGGAACTGCTACATCATCGTCCATTCTGGTGCGCACCTTGCAGAAAAAATCATATATATTACCGCTCCAATCACCTTCGTTAGAATGTGTCCGGAATAACCAGCGTACCGCTTTATCATCACATTCCTCACGATAATCCAAAAAATAGTTAGGAAAAACTTCAGTAATGTGATAAGCTTCTCCAAAGAATAAAAGTCCTGCTATCGTTGGAGATAATGTACCATTCTTATTCTTCGCTGCTGCCCTTAGTTTCATAAGGAACTCATCATTTTCCAAAGCATTCCACGGATGTGCACTGTGAAGCTGTTCAAAAATAATTCTATAACCTTTTATTGTATCTTGATTCAGCACATCTAATCCAAACTCTTCCAGCACTTCCACATCACCAGATACATCTCTCTGATCTGCAAACATCGCACGGACTGCCTCTTCAGTACAAAGAAAGTCGCCTTCATAATCTCTTTTATAAGTACCTTTCATCGGATCTGTCCCAATGTATACCGGCTTATCGTGCCTGTCTGCCGCAGGAACATCAATTCTTAATATTTTCTTTTCTCCGACAGTCACAGGTCTGACATGATGATTCAGTAAGATGTTCTTTGACACCTTATTCCTGTCATTCAATGTACTCCAAAAGTCTTTCTGATATTTTACAATCTGTTTATCTGTCAGTCCTTCAACAGTAAAAGAATCTCTGTGTTCCCTAATTCCAAGCAGAATCGTTCCACCATTTGTATTAGCAAAGGAAGAGTAGGTTTCCCATATACTCTCCGGAAGTCCACCAGTTGCTAATTTGCATTCTCGTTCATGGTCTTCTTTAATATTTAATTCTTCTAGAATCTCTTCCTTCAATCGCCAAACCTCCTGACTATATTTTTATCAGTTCAATTTCTTTCAAAATTTCACTCTGCAATTCTTTATCATTAACAGCATTTCTATATGCCTTTTTATACCAATATTTACAGCTATTATTGTCTTCATCTTTATAGCTGCGAGCAATTGCAATATAAATTCTGCTTTCTATCCTACTATGAATTTTCAATCTATTCTTTTTAAATTTACTCTTATTATAGTTATTTATAACCGTTACTACTTCTTCTAAATCAAAACATCCTGTATTCATTCCAAAACTATTGCCTATAATTGTTGCAATACAGCATTTATTTACCGTTTCAGAATGCTTATCTAATAATTTTTTTATTTTGTCCACAAAATTATTGTCTAATCCATGAACAACGTTTACATATATCCACGACAGAACATATGCTGTACATCGATCTGACTCCTTAATGCTAAGAATATTAGTCATATAATTTTCAACAAGTTCATTCATTTCAGGAACTTTATGCTCAGTTTCTACGCAATATAATAGCGCCTCGAAATTCCTATCTATATTTCTAAAATTAAAATCATTGCTTTTACCTAGCCATAAATTAGGATGTAGCTCTACACTCATCGTACCCGGCAAATCGTCATACCATGCATAGTCTTCCTTTCCCACAACATTTCTTGAATTAACAAAATTCGTTATAACTGTACGGACAAGCCTTAACAATCCTGAGTATGTAAAAAACACCTCATGTTGAAACTCAAATATTTCTGAATTGGCAGATATTCCAGCATCCATTAATTGCTTCATTATCGGTTTTAATTCATGTGCATATTTTGATCTAAATATATAAGTTTTTACGACTGACTGCTTAACTTCTTCTTCTGTACCTTGACGTTTGTCTATTGCTTTATAATAGTCATCATCCAAATACTTCAAAATAAATTGAGTAAATCTCCTTGATAATTTCAAGTGTTCATTAGAAACTAAAATATTTCTTATTTCTTCTGCAACATTATCTTCAACTTTATCTAATAAAGCATCCAATTTTTTTCTAGCGTTCTGATCATAGTCGCTCCAAGAAGTGGTATACTCATCAAAGTTTTCTGACAAAGTCTCTAAAGCATAAACAAGAATGCTATATGATAATGATATATCCTTACTAAACACACTAAATGAAGCGTGATATGCAGCTAGGCATCTCATGACTATCTTATATTCGTCACGAGCCAAATGCATCATCTTTTTATAAAATTGAATGCTATATTCCCAATCTTCTCTAGTAAAGTTGCGCTCTTTATCAAATGTTTCTGTCACATAAGAGGATATATAATTGTCATGAGCATTTCCTCTTCTGCAAAGATTCTCTATCACCGACGCACTTTCATCAAATATTGCATTTAATGAAAATGATAAAATATATTTTAGCTGTTCAATTACAACATTATCCCCAATTTTTACAAGTATACTTGTTTTATGAGTATGTTCAATACAGTTATCATACGAAATAACATAACAAGGATATCCAGGATACCAATCCACTGTATTTATTTTTATATTTTCGTATTCTATAGGGTGCATGGAATGAAAGGCAACATTAGAATATAAAACTCCATTACATTCGTTATGTACTATTTCACCATCTTCAAAAAATTTACCAGATATAATTTGCAACATATTCTACGCCTCCTTCCTAATCATACGGATTATCTATCTACATTAAAACAATAACTCCATAGACTTGTATTCTTGCAAACGATTCTTATTTAGCCAATTAGTTTATTCATATCAATTTTCATTCCTGCTGCTTTAAGTTCCTTTAACATTTCGAATTCCCAGTTATCTTTTGTTGTATATACCATTCCTGATAAATCCCCTGGAATTTCAAGATTTTCTTCTGCAATCATAATTACATTCTCTCTACCTAAATATCCCACAAAATAGCCTGCCTCGAAAACAACGTTCTGCCTAGCCCTATATTTTTCGTTTCCTTTTTCTTCCTTAACCGCTCCAATATCATCTTGTGTAAATAGTGCAATTGCTACATGTACATCCGAATATGCTTCTATTTTTTCAATAATAGTTCTTCCTCGATTCGCTTGTTCACTTAAGATTATCGCTTCAATACCTTGCTGTTCTAATCTTCTTGCAACCTTCTCTTTTAGCTCACCGTCATGTCCATGAACAATAAACACCTTATTATTCACTGGAATATTATTTTTCACATCAACATTTGTACTTATATCCTCAAAATCGTCAATATATCTTTCAAATTCTTTCTTTGTAGTCTCTAGATCTCGCACATATGGTTCATGAAAATCAGTATTTCCCACAATTACCATTGGTGAAAATGGTCGATTATTAAAATTTTTAAGTTGAATACTTTTTTCACCATAAAGACCAGAAAGACATAATTGTACGTCCGTTCTCCATGCTTTAAAATCGCTATCACTAGAACTTCTTTTATTCTTCAACCCATCAATCTCATTATATAATTTAATTAATTTGTTTTGTAAATTCATAACAACAGTACTCCTTTTACATTATATTTTTGCCAAAAGATCAATCTTTAATGCTTTCTTACCTTCCTGTGCAACTTCCACGCCTTGAAATTTCGCATAATTTACCTTTACACCATCATCCAAGTCAATCTCGATTCTCTGATTGGCTACATGAGCAATTGCCTCATCATATATTTTCATCTCCGCAAGCTGCTTTGTATACTTTGTTACTGCCTTTGTGGCTTTCGATTTCTCTGATGCAGATGTCGCATTGTCAATTGTATACTGGGCACTCTGCATGGCAGTTTCCACATACTTTTGTGCTTTATGAAGATAATCTGTTCTAACTCTGCCGACTGTATCAGCATCATATCTGTGCATATAAATTAAACATTTAAATGCATTATTCTTTCCAGAACTAAACAACCAATATATTGGTCTTTTCCCCGAAGTAGATACAGAATTTGTGTTACAATGATAAGTGTAAAACTCGTTTATAAAATAATAACGAATTTTTTCCCTTGCTGTATTTCCTTTCGTTTCCAAGACTTCAGATATATAATGGAGATTATCATCTAATACATTATATCCGTATACAGATATAAGCCATTCACATAATCTACTCACAATATCATCATCAAAACATTCTTCATCTGTTATTGGTATAATTCCATATTCAGCAGCCGAAAAACGAGATGATTTATTTTCTATCCATTCTCCGCCAGCAAAATAAATGCCTTCCTTTTCAACTGTATATCTACCCAACATACATCCAACTGCAAATGACAACAAATTCTGTATGCATTTTCTTTTTTCAGCCAAATGAATTGTTACTTCTTTTTCATCAACACTTGCTGAAACGGAATTGCTCAAATGAAAAGCATTAATGAATATATCGTTTATTCTTTCTTCATTTTCCTTTACTTTATTGAACCTATCATTACATTCCTTTTCCCATTTTCCATACATATCAGAAATAAGAATATTACAACCCAATTCATTTTTACATGGTACTAAAGGATCTCCACGATAATCCCATGAATTTTCAAATGAATCCCAATCTACTTTTGACAATCGTATACATTCATCTACAAGTTGCTCTACTTCTGTTTCATTAATTCTATCTATTACATCAATAGGCAAAGCTGCTATAGTTCCTGGAGGAAAATTAATAGTGGGGTTTAAGATTTCCAAATAATTCCTACACACTATACTGTTCAAATAACCTAACAAAACTTTATATCTATCACTATATAAAGCTAGTCCTGCCATATTAGGAATGTATCCTTGAGGCATATACCTAAATGATGTTCTTGCAATAGTAATACGTGACCATGTAACACCTTCCTGAAAGTATTTATCTTTGCCCGTCAATGAAGCTTTCTTAAATGCTTTTAATTCTCTACCATCTTGCTCATAATTTAGCACCTCAAAATTATTGCCATACCATTTTCTGAATTCACCACCTTTTGTATGCTTAATCCATTTAGCTCCACTTTCATCTTTTATGTTTGTTTTATTTATATCTACTTCCGTCCAATACCGTATAAATCTTTCGTTATCACCTGTTTTAAGTCCTTCCTTCACATATGCTATATCTGATATTTTTAATCCGCCAAATGCCGATATCATTTCTTCATTTGCCCAATATGCCAAATTCATTTCTGGAACATACTTAAATATATTTTGCTTTTGTAAAAATGTGGTTTTATTATCTGCTAATAATTGCAATTTTCTTTCTACATCTTCAACAGCACTACTAGAAGAAAACAACCTTTTATAGAATCCCTCATATTTTTCCACTAACTGCCCTTTTATTACAAAACTTGTTGTTCCAAAATTTGCCCCAAAAACGCCTCTTCCAAGATGTAGCATATTAATAATAGTATAATTTTCCAAAATTAATTTTCTAAGTTGTGCATAACTTTTTATGAACATCCAAACTGGTATATTAATCATAGCTAAATAGCCTTCTGGCTTAATTGAATGCAAGTAGGATTCCATAAATACTGTGCTCATATCATTTTTTGAGCTAGGATAATTCATTTTCAACATTTCGCTTAATTTATCATTCATCCCACCATTTCCCATATACGGCGGATTTGTCACAGCAACATTATATTGTCTATTAAGGAGTAATGAAACTTTGTAAAATTCAAACAATTGTTCTTGTGTTTTAGTAAGATATAATGTTTCAAACGACACTTGTTGTATTTCTTGCATATCATTTATAAAATCATATAGTAACGTGTAATCTAAATTTTCTATTCTGATTATCGAACCATACTCTTTAGCATCAACAAAAGCCATTAGTAATTTTCTTATTTGAGATAATGCCTTGTTTCTTTTTTCTGCTAACATGGTGACTCCAAAAAACTGCAATTGTTCCTTCTTGATTTCATTACTTTCACTTATTGGAAAAACATTTAGTTCAAACTTTTCCTCCTTAAGCAATGTCAGAAATCTCCTATTTACCCCTCTTCCTTTCATCATTATCGCAAAATATGCCAACTGATATGCTCTCTTATCAATATCTATTCCATGAATATTATATTTTACAATCTTTAAAGCAGCATCTCGCTTATCATATCCTGCACTTTCATAAATATCCATCAACACATCAAACATTGCAATAAGGATATGTCCACTTCCCATGCATGGATCAATACATGTAATGTCTGTTGGTTTCAGGTCTTTATATGTAGTACGGATTTCTGCCAGTTTTACATTAACAGCCTCTTCCTGCTCTGCTTCTGGAAGATAATATTTCCATCCAAATTTCTCTGCTGTTGCCTTTTCATCTGTACTTGGATCAACTGCTCGCAAATGTTCAATCCAGATTCTACCTACAGAGTTTTCAACCATATAACGAACAATCCAGTCCGGAGTGAAAAGCTGTGTTGCTGCAGGTATTCTCTCTTTTGTGATTTTTACATTCTTTTTCAATTTTGCAAAAGTATCATCTTTTAATTCAGTATTATAATACTGATATAGCCATCCTATAATCTCCACCTGTCCGGTAGGCTGTCCATCTTCTCCAATCGTGTTTACATTAAAATCTTCTTCTGGAATCCCTCTCTTTTCATCTATAAGCATACGAATCACATCAGCTTCATTCGTAAATGAGATGTTAAGAAGCATTTCTGTATAGTCTTCTGTCTCTTCAAAAAGTCCCGGTAACACTTCATGAAGCAGGTTGCACTGTTTGATAAAGAGCATTCTGAATAAATCATCCAGCCTGTTATTCATCTTGGCATCAATGATTTCTTCTCTTTCTTTATCTGTAAAATCCCAGTCAATTTCAGGCGCCATTGTTACCACATCTGGCTCATTCTTTCCTTCTTTTTCAGAAGAAAGCACACGAACTCTTACAGGATACATATAGTCATTCACTTCCATAAAACGGATAGCACAGATTCTGTTAAACCATGTATATGCCACTTCTTCCACTACCGCTTCAAAGCCTCTTGCATGAATCTGGTCTACCAGTTTTCTTCTCTGCTCACACTGTTTTTTGTTAAGTGTTACTTCTGTTCCTGCTGCTGTCTTGTATACCTCAAAATCTGCACCTTTTGTGATTACTTCACTGCAATTATCCGGTGTGATCCCAAGCATACCAGCTTTGTCCGTAACGGATGCTATCAGCTTATTTCTTGCATCTATTGCAAATTTTTTAATTGCATTTTTGTTCATGTGCTATATCCTCCAATCAAGCTTATCAGCTCAATGTAATTATTGTGTCTTCTTCCAGTTCATTCATGAGCTTCTGCTTCATCTCGGCAAGGAACTTGTCAATATCCTGCTCTGTCTCTATCGAATATGTTCTAGCTCCTGCTACATGACTGATGGAAACATTCTTACGTCTCTTTGTCTTTACTTTAGTCGGTGCAGGTGTAGGATTAATCGGCTCTTTACCGGGTACTACCGATGCAACAGGTGGTTCCGGTTCAGGCTGATGTGCCCTCTCATATTCATCTATCTCATCCAGACACTTGATTTTTAAAGTATCACTTTCCAGCTTAATGTTCTTAATTGCAGCAATATCACTGGACGTTCTGAGTTTCTCCCATATTTCATCAAATTTCTGATTGATACGAGGACGGAGTACTTCCGCAAATGGCTTAGTATCCAATACTTCTTTTACTTTAAGGAAGTCGTCATGTACTAATGGATCCATGATAGCTGCTTCCTTTTCAAGCAATCCCATATGAAGCTCTTCAAATCTCTTATTTAATTCCGGTAATCTCTGGATCTTACCGAAAGGCTTGCTGTCCTTTACGATAGTCTCTATCTCTTCGACTACCTTTAACAGCTCCTGGTCACTTACATAAGTCTTGCTGTTTCCAAAATATGCAAGGTTCTTCACTGCCTCTTCAAAAATCGTTCTCTGGTCTCCCTTAAAGAAATCAAATACAGGTGCAGTATCTTCTGCATCATCAAGTAGGTCATCTCTCTTCTTATCTACTGTCTTGAAGAACTCTGTAGGCTCATTGATATCAAGGAGTTCTGCAAGTCTCTTTCTAGCCTCTTCCATCAGTCGCTTACAAGGATATTTCGGATTAATTCTGTACTCTACAAGGATGTCATCGTATACTTCAACTTTATCCTTTGCTCTGTTCTTGAAGCTGCTCATTATTTTGTCATCATCATCACTGGATATAGTAAATCCGAAGTAATCCTTCATAACTTCTTTTGCGGAACGAATCTGTCCGTCAGTTGCTCTTTCTCTGATGTCTATCAGAAGTTTCTCTACATACTCTCGCTTTGTAATATATCTGACCAATTCATCCTGATTCGTTGAAAGCAATGACAAGCTCTGACTGTTAAGAGTAAGAGACACTCTTCCCAGCTTGAACAGCATTGCAACAAGCCACTGCACATCCTTTGGATCAAATCCATAAGGTGCTGCACCAAACTTATCCTGTAATGACTTGAGGGATGTCTTCATATGTCTGGAATTGTTTAATCCGATTACCTGCACCACTTCCTCCAACGCAAGCTTATTTGGTGTGGTATCACTTGTACCAAGGAAGCTCATCTGACCATCGCTGTGTTTAAAGATGGCGCTGATATCTGAAAGCTCCGGTGCTGTCTCCATATAGGTAAGCTTATTGTATTTCATTGCTACGAGCTTACCAAGTGCTTCATTAATTCTTGTTGCCGGCTCCTTAGCTGAAATGGTTGCCTTATCGCCATTTACATAGATATCAGCATTTTTTAATGCATCCTCAATAAAGATTCGGATTCTGTCCTTCTTCTCAATACGCTCATCCTCTTTTGCCCTGCGGATGCTGTCAAAGCTGCCTCTGGCTCCGGACGCATTTTTATTAAGGAATTTATATATTTTGATGGATTCTGTAATCTCATCAAGGAATGTGCTGTCATTTGGCAGCTTTACAATCACACTGCTTTCCTGTGCTGAGAGCAGACGAAGTGCAGAGTCTGCATAATCCCCGCCATAAGGTGTAATAACTGTCACTCCGATATCGTTAGACTGATTGCCCTTGAAGAATCGGTCATCCACCTTCTGGTTGAATGGGAATAAGTAACGGCTGCTGTAACGGTATTTCTTCTCTGTATAGATTTCCTCAAAGATAACTGTAGACGCTTCTCCGATGATTTCTCCCATCTCTACTGACTCATTGTTGATGGCATTATTGATTTCCTGCTCTTCATTTGTCAGGAAGATGTATATTTCACCATTCTTCTGTACAAGTGTCTCTTTAATCAGTTTCTTTAATGATTCTTCAATCTTAGAACGGACTTCAATCCTGTCATCATCAATATTTGAAATCATAAGTGTAGTAAGATTATCTACATTTGCCTTGATTTCCTTGACATATTTAATCATAAAGAGAACTTTCAAAAGCTCTACATCGAACTCATCCAGCTTACTGTTATTCTCTGCATCTGAGATTACCTGACTGTGTTGGTGGTCAATAAACTTATGTAATGGATCATAGAAGAAGCTAAACGGAACCAACACACCATCTTCTTTATCCATTAATCTGATTGCTGACTCTTGAAACAGTGCAAGCATAGAACGTGACTGATCAGACAGATGCTTTCCACTTGCGCCATGTGTTCTGACGGCAGTAAGTACCTGTCCTAAAAGATTGAACTGATATGGTATGAACGGATAGCAGTCTGCGAAATCCGCCTTATCTGCATACAGCTTCTTGTCCGCTGTATCCGCTGTAAATGTAATAAGATTCTTGATAATTGATTCTTTCTGCTCATAGAGAAGTCTAAGCGTCTGTGTTGCTGTCTCATTCTTTGCAAGCACACGCTTACGAATTACTTCATCAACATTGGATGCCGAAAGAGAAAGTCTCGTATCAAAACGTCCCTGAATCTTAGAGAAGTCATTTCCCTTTGTCTTTGTAATAGAGTCAATATCCTCCTGGCTCGTTACGATAACCCATGCCTTACCTTTGCAGGCTGTTCCAAGGTCTTCCACGATTGTCTGGAGGTTGAGCATAAGCTGTGTATCATCTGCAATATACTGACCGATCTCATCAACTAAGAAGATAACATGATGATTCGGACCTTTCTTTGCACAATACTCCTGCACGAGTGATACGAACTTTTCGATGCTAAGGTCATAGTTACCCTTTGCATTCTTGCACCAGTTGCGGGCTGCTTCCTCACTCATGAAATCCATCTCGACTAATGTCATTACTACTTTATCCTGAATAACTGCAAATGCCTGTCTCTTTTTCTCCCAAGGTGCTCCTGCATTTGCCTCGAACTTCTCTTTGAACTCTTCAAATCTGCCCTCGTTATCCAACTGGCGCTCAAATTCTGCAAGATAAGGTATTGAACCACAATAACCTTGCATCTCATTGAACACCTTCATAAACACTTCTACGATAGCCTCCTTGCCGGAGCCTACCTTTGCAGAACCCTTTGAATCAATATTGAAAAGCATAACATCTGACTCAATTGTTCCAGCCTTTGTCATCTCTGCAATAAGCATCGGATCTTCTATTTTTTTACCATCTGTAAAATACTCAATGGCTCTTTTACCTTCTACTGTGCTGTTTTTCAATAAATAAGACAGTATTTTCAGGAAGTGAGATTTACCACTTCCAAAGAATCCGGAAATCCAGACACCCATCTTATCTGTATATCCATCTACACCTTTTTCATAATTGTTAAAGAAATCCCTGAAATGCTTCAGAAGTTCCTTGGTCACTACATATTCATCTAATTCCTGATATACATTTTCTTCATCCGACTGGCCTACTTTAATAACACCCTTGATGTCACGGTCAATCTGCTTTTCAAACATATTTTTAATCTGCATTGTATTTTCTCCTCTACACCAGACGGAATGCCCTGTAATAGTTGTGTGAATCCATTGTTCCAAATAATTTCAAATCCTGTCCGCTATACTCTCCCGGATAAAAAAGCACTACCGGCACACTATCAAGCACCTGATGCAGGTTATTTAAGATGTTGTGACTTGCAATTATCGGATGGCACTTGCCTACTCCGGTAAGAAATACCACACTGTCTGTCAAATCTTCCTGCAATATTCTTGATATGATTAGATTCAGCTCATTTGTCTCATCCAGTCCCAATGTTTCTACAAGACTGTCTGCCATTTCAAAAAATCCATTCTCTTTTTCCAAATCAAAGAATGCTTCCAGATAGCCTTCCTCCTGCAATATCTCAACCATCAGGTGAAACAGGTCAAACTCAACTATTCTGAAATCTTTGTTTCCATTGTTTATTCTATCCTTAAGGTATGCTATATGATTTCTCACATACAGCTCTTCTCTTGGATCATAATCGAATATATAATATCCGACTTCATTTCCAAGTCCTTTATTCTCTCTAAACGACTTCTCTGATATTTTGTCTTCTATCTGATTCAGTCTATCATCCAAACTTAACTTTGCCATGCTCAGACTCCTTTCACAGCTTTCAAGTATTCTCCCATTCCATTTGCAGTCAGCAATTCCTCTGTACGATAGTCAATGTGAATTAGCTTGATTGTTCTTGGTTTTGCACTACTTTCAAGTAATCCCGCCTCAAACATCATTCTAGTAAAGCACTGTTTCAGTTTCCGTACTGCTGTATCCGTCCATCCAGCCACAACATCACTCTGCAACGCTTTATCCGAAAAGAATACATTCAAATCCCTGTCTGTGATTTCCTTTTCTCCAAGTCTGAGCTTTTCATCATACACTTCATGAAGAAATTCAAAAAATAGTCGGCTATCCATAAGAATTGCAATTAAGTTTAAAATCTTTGCTGTCTCCACATCACAAGTGGTAAAAGCCCGAAGCACTGCTTCCGGTAAAGCAAATACTCTACGATAAGTACCATTCAATACCTCATATGCACGATATTCTGCTTTTACTTGATAGATATTCTCTTCCCAGGCTATCTTGCGGATATCCGCCTTACTATATCCATCCAGGATATATCCTGCGGTCTTTCTGGACTCCTGTAGCCAAAACAATTTTGATGTAAGTCCTGCACTATATACTAACTCTGCCATTTTGCACTCTCCAACAAGGTTTATTCTTCATCTTTCACAAACTCACAGATATCACTAATATCGCAATCCAGATATGTAGCAATCTTGAGTAATACACTCATAGACACTTCTCCATCCTTACGCATCTTTGTAAGGGTATTCGGAGCAATATCTACAGCCTTTCTCAAATCGGCTTTACTCATCTTTTTGTCTACCAATAACTTCCATAATTTATTGTAACTTACTCTCATTCTCACACCTCGTGGCTTCTTCTATAGACATGTTATATTTGTCACAATTGAGTAAAAACTCGCTTTTTAAATTATAGTACAAAACGCTTATTCTTGCAATCAAAATAATCGCATTTTCTTGCGAGCTTTAATTATTTTCATTTAAAAGTCATTAGTTTTTATGAGAAAGAAATTCATAACCTTGCTTTTGAGTATTTCTGTCAATATTTTAGCATTAAGCTAGGCATTGTATAATGCCAAAACTTATAGTTAAAAGGCAGAGTGCCTATCCTGCGCCCTGCCCATTCTTTAATCGTCCAGATACAGTTCCATTGCCTTATATGCATTTAACGTATTTGTATCAGCATCATTGAAAGTACTTGAATATGTCTGCAAACTGCCCGAAGGATCTGTTGCACAGTTAGTAAGCGATATGTATGCATCATATAAATCTGATACGGCATCGTATGCATCCTTGTATTCATCTGGTGGATTTTTCAATTTTTTCATCAATGCATTGACTGTATCCTGATTATTTTCAATACTGCTTATCTTGCTACTGAAACTCGAATCTGCATACAGATTACCTAACGCATCGTTAAAATCAGATACAAAATATCCGTCAGGTCGTGTATATTTATCTGTTTTATCATCTTGTTCTTCATAAATAGAATTATACCATATCTGCTTAATCAGATTTGCACTTGACTCAGCATCACTTGCACCTGTCAACATTGTGACAGTAGCTAATTTCAGATTATCAGAATACTCCTCTACCCGTTGTGCATATTCCTCTGCTGCCTTTTTCTTCTGATATTGTGTCACTCCAAATACTGTTGCTCCTCCAACCACCAATAATGCAACCACAATTCCAATAATAACCTTTATCTTCTTAGTCACCTTTACCCCTGTGACCTCTACCTTTTGTGGCTTTTCATCTGTCTCCTGCCCTAGTGTATCATCGACCGGGCAGCCACAATTCGGACACTCTGTCATCCCCTCTTCAAGTTCAGCACCGCATTCTGTGCAATACTTCTTCTCTTCTGGTATCAATATTGCACCGCAATGCACACACTTCTTTGCATTTTCTGATACCTGTTCTCCACAATGTGGACATACAATCGTTGCCATAAAATTGTTCTCCCTTCTTACACACCTGCTACCTGCAGGTGGTACTGCTTAATAATTCTTTTTGCCACCATTGCATTTAGATCTTTATTAACTGCAACCGTATAAACACCATTTGAATACATAAAATGTGAGCCTTTGCATCTTCGATATTCATATCCGTTATTACGAAGTATCTTTTTCATTTCTCTTGCATCTACCATAAATATCACCTACCTTTTTCCTGCCTTATCATGATATTCTGCGATATCATCTGCCCAAGCATCATCAAGTTCTATACTGCAGGTTCTGCTTTTTGTAACGCCTCTCACTGCTCTGCCAACAGCTTCGTAATTTAGTGCTACTCCATCATGATCATTCTCATATGTTACTGACCTGTTTCTTTCAATACCAATTTTTTCAGCTTCTTTGCCTGCATCAATATTTGCTCCAAGGAATAAGAACTCCCAGCCACATTCTTTCTTTGCTTCAATCATTCGCTTAATGTCATTGTAATTAAACTCTGTACTGGAATTTTCTAATCCATCTGTAGTGATTACAAACAATACTTTTCCGGCACGATGTTCCTCCGGCAAATGTTTCTGCACATTGTCAATTTTGTTAATTGCCTGTCCTACTGCATCAAGCAATGCCGTACATCCCCGGACATAATATTCTTTATCCGTCAACGGCTGAACTGCATCAATCGGGAAACGATCATGAATGATTTCCACTTCATCATCAAAGAGGATTGTAGTCACATTAACTTTTTCTCCTTCTTTTTTCTGCCTCTCTATCATCCCGTTAAATCCACCGATTGTGTCGCTCTCCAGTCCACCCATTGAACCACTTCTGTCCAAAATAAAAACCAGCTCTGTTAATTCCGCATTCATGTGATTTACCTCCTTCGGTTTATTGTAATCACATTATATCTATGAAACTAACAGAGCTGGTCGCATGATAGGCGACAATTTCATATCTCCAAGCCTCTATTTTCTTTTTTCATAACCGGGGCAGTTTGCAGAACTGCACCATTTATCATATTTGGAACATATTCCTCTACCTGAAAAATGCACGCAGTTCTTTCCAAGTCTTCCTGTTTTCTTAACTTTGTAAAAACCGCCTGCACTATTTTTTACATGAAGTACGCTTTTTCCTCCGTCGTACATCCGCTTCTTCTTTTTCTGCATATACTTCACCTACTCAAAAATTGGCTGTCCATAAGCATCTAATATCTCATTAATTTCAAACATATCGTATATCTTATTCTGTAAGAAATAAGCTACGATAATATCTGTCTTTGAACTTCTTGAAAACGCAAAGCCTGCTGAATTTAGAAGATCCTTCGCTTCATCAATAGATAATTCTAATGCTATTGCAAACGCAAGCACTGTCTTCTTATTTGGCGTATAATTCACATCTTTTCTGATTTTTGAGAAATGTCTCCTATCCACATAAGCTTTATTATATGCTTCAGAATCTGTCATCCCTCTCTCATCAATTAAACGCAATAGTCTTTGGGAAAATGTCTCATCCATCTGCCCCATAAGGCTTTCTATATTACGGTTTGTTGCCAATGTCGAAGACATAGAGTCAGTTGCTTTCGTTTTCTGCATACTTTCAACATCAAACAATTCTACTGCACTTTCATCTATCTCAATATCTGCATCTTCTTCGGCATCACATTTTTTTGTTGCTTTTTTCTTTCTAAATTCCGAGATTCTATCAAATATAGACTTCATTTCTTTATCCAGTTTAATATCATCTGGCTTATCTATGTAATATTTATCTATGTATTTTCCGACTGATTCATATAATTTTTGGTCTCTCATTTCCGACTCCTTTATCTATGCCATATTTTCTGTCTAATATTATATCAATACGGCTCCTTTTATCACCAAGCCTCTTCAACATTCCCTCGTCATGATACTTAATATAGCTTACCACATCATAGAACCTACTGGAAGGCAGTTTCTGCTTGTGATAACCTTCAAAGCACTTTTTATGTATTTTTAAAGCTTCATCCCTTCTTTGTCTGTAGTTCTCATGACGGAGTTTTGTCACCCTGTCATTCTGAATATGTACAATCCACCCACTGAATGGTGTGCGGATAAACACCATATCTGAGGCAATATTGTAATCTAATCGGAATTTGTTGCAGATCATACTCATATTTTCATCTGTAAGCGGCAATTCTCTAAGATATTCTGCACGATTATTCTGCTTTACACCAGAGCTTACACCCCATTGCAATCTGTTCCATTCATCCTCACAACCACATATTTTACATACTCTGTTTCCCTGAAAAATCACATATTTGGCAACTCTATTTGTAGCAAGCAAATGATTTCTATTAGCATATCGACAGCTTCCAGTATGTATTATATGAGTTGTTGGACTCAGATAACATATCTCCTGGTTAGTCCACCTCGTGTATTCCTTATAGCATTTGCAAAATAAGTGATACATATAATTTGCATCATGCTTTGAATAGTGAAGAAAGTTTTTCTGATATTCAATGCCCGCCTGTTTCAATGCACGCTCAAAACCAATTTGATTTACTCCATCACTTGCAATATGCATAAGAACTTCTTGAAATACAACAACTCTATGTCTCGGCATTGAATATCCATAAGTGTCCATACCTCTTTTAAACAATTCATAAGTATCCTTTGTCCAAACCACTACATACTTATATTTTGGAAATGACATCTTAATTTTCTGCAATACTATTTCTTCACTATTTGCCTGCATGACAGATTTTAATGTAGAATGTGATAGTACTAATGTATCCGGATTATATTTTTCTTCTGAACTCAGTCGCATCGCTCTGGAAAATGTTTTTTTCAAATTCATACTTTCATCAGTCGCTACCACACCAATCTGAATTGGCTCCCTGTCTTCTATCCCATTTGTTCCCGGTGTCTGATTCCATTCGATATCTACAAACAGATATTCAAATTTTTCCAGCTCATGTTTACCTGCCATACTTACCAATCCTCTTCAAATTCATCCATTGCGTCATCCACACCATCGGCATAATCACTATCCCTGTCATACCGATCATAATCATAATCGCCATCCATGTATATATCATCATAGCCATCATCATATGAGTCATATGTATTGCTTTTCTTTGAGCTACTTGTTCCAGTAGAACTTTTCTTTGTACTGCTATTGTACGATGATGCATTGCTTCCTGCTGTCGATTTATTGTTATGACTACTTGAAGAACTGCTGTTTGTTGATTTATTGGAATATGATGAACTGCTATGCGAAGAACTACTTCCAGTATAAGGCTTATGCAGATAACAATAACTGCTATTTGTTGCCTGCTTATTGTCACAGCCTGATTTAATGCACTTAGGCTCACTAGCTTCACTAATAGCACCAATAATGTAAAAAATACCTATTACCACCAAAAATACTGCTAATCCTTGTCCAAACGAATTCTTTTTCATATACGGCACCTGCTTTCATTCACCTGCGTCTTCATTTATCAATTTTTCGCAATCATCAATTAATATCCTAATTGCTTCCAACTCCATCAGCTTAAATTTCACTTCAATATCCGCAAAAATAACTGTATTGAAATCATTATTTATTGCTTTCAAATTAGCCTGTAGTTTCTTTTCAGTTTGCTGTTTCATCTTGCACTCCTTTAATCAAAATCATAATCATCTGGATCTAAGCCGGCATCCTCCAATGCCTCTCTTCTCTCATCTGCATCCATATATTCAAGATCTATTACATCTAGTCCTGCCAAGGATAACTCATCTTCCAGTTCATCCTCCTCACTTGTTTCCGTATCTTCATGACCGAAAACTACATCATCCATTACAGAATACTCATAAGCATTAAGTTTTCCATCTCCATCAAAGTCAAAATTCGAATCATATAATCTTCCATCTGTTCCTAACATATCCCTGTCCTCCTAATTATCGTAATGATTGAATCCACCAAACAAACCTCTGTCACTATGGCTTGTCTTATGTCCATTATTATCATATGTGTTGACACTTCCAAATAATCCAGGGCGGCTGTGTCCTACTTTGTGACCTCTATTATCGTAATGATTCATTGTACCAAATAATCCGGGGCGACTATATCCTTCTTTTTTCATATCAATCAGCTCCTTTCAAACAATTTTTACATGTTTTAAAGTTCTTTGTATTTACACGCACACCATGTGTCCAATAAAAAGGACAACTATGAATTCAACCGATTCTTATTTCATGTGCTATCATAATTATAGCAAGAACCATTTCTTATGTGTCGCATTTCAGGCGACAAAAAAACGCAGAATCTATCCCACGTCCTCAAAACTATCTGGCTTTCCATCTATTTTACAGTTCAACGCTCTCCGTTACGCTCCTTCATCTCATCAATCGCATAGCTGATTTCATCAATCTACTCATTGAGCATTCTTTCCTTTCTCTCTGCTGAGACCTGGATTTTCTCAAACTACGAGTGCGACATGATAATACAGTCATAGTCACCTGTCGCAATCCTTGATACGAACTGCTTTCTGCGGCTCTTTTTCAAAATCACGCTCTGTGGCAACCAGGATATTTGCTGACAGATAAAGTCTTAAATACTCTGATGCAGTCTGACCGATAAGCGGCTTTGGAACAACCATGATTGTCTTATTGGCAAGTCCGAGTCTCTTCTGCTCCATGCAGGCAGCCATCATCTCAAAGGACTTTCCTGCACCTCCTTTATCCGTGTTTTGTATATCTCTTCTACCAGCATGCCTGTCTGAATCTTTTAGGTTTACGGCTAGATACTCATTAGAGACGTCTCTGTCCTAATGCCATCTAGTTAGGGAGAAAATCTCCCTAAAACCCTCTGTTTATGAAAGTGGGGACGCTTTCTGCCCCCACACAGCATTTGGATTAATACATATTATTTAGCGTAATATTATTTCTAGATTTAATTATTTGAGTTAGATGATTAGTGTAAATATTCATTGTGACATTTATATTTTTATGTCCCAATCTTCTCTGCACATAAACCATATCTGCTCCATTTTCAATTAACATTGTTCCATGTGTATGTCTTAAACTATAAGTATCATAACCTGGGATATCCAGTTCTTTATGAACAGCATTAGAAACATTCTGTAATGTTCGTGAAGTCACATATGAGCCGTCTTCTCTCCTGCATACAAAATCTACTCCGAAATCAGTTTCTTTAGTAGATACTTCATTTAGTGGAATTTCTTTTTCTTTATTTTTTTGAACCGAAAACAATAATTGAAATTCTGAATAATACTTCTTATAGAATTCACCATAATACTCCTCATCTCTCTTCTGTTTTTCATACTCTTCTTTCAAAATAGAAACAAGTACATCATCGATATCAATAACCCTGTACGATTTATATTTTGGTGATGTAAAATACCAATATCCCAACGATTCTGACGTTCCATTAGTTTTTTTGATGTCCTTTTTTGAGCGTTTAACCTGACGCCACTGTATCTGTCTATTTACATTTATCACTTTATTGTCAAAATCAATATCATCCCATACCAAACCGAAAACCTCTCCCGGTCTCATCCCTGTATGATACGCTATCTGTAGTGGAACAAATGAAGATGTTCCTTTAGGGAACCTTTCAAATAAAGAATCTATATTATCTTTTGTTAAATAAATATGTTCTTTCCGTCTTGTTGGTTTATCGGGTTGCATATTTTGTGGAATTACAAGCCTATTAGCAGGTGAAGTCATTATATAATGATTTTCTAATGCATAATTAAATGATTTTGTCAGCAAACCTTTAATTGAAATAATAGTATTTATTGAAAATCCATCATTATATAAATCTGTTATAAAAGTCTGCAATATCTTTTTATCTATACTGGATACTCTATATCCCCCTAACTCCGGTTTAAGATATAATCTGATTTTTTTCTCATAGCCATATAATGTACTTTCCTTACATGTCAGTTTACAATCATTTTCCATCCATAAATCCAAAAAATCAGCATATGAAATATCCCTATCTACCATTACCTGTCCCACATTTTCATATTCAGATAATGCTTTTCTTCCAGCTATTCTTGCGTCCCTTTTACTAGCAAATCCAGATTTTGATTTATGCTTTCTTTTTCCATCAACACTTGCCATCTTAAATGAATACTCATATAATTTTTGCCAGACCTCAAAAAACGTTCTCTTACCATAATCTCACTCATATAATTCTCCTTCCACATAATGAATATATAAGTAATACTAATAAATCGACTCTTTAAAATCTATGACCTGCGAGGCTAAAAAATTTAACAAAGTATTTTTTCGCGTCAACCAAAATACAAAGTATTTCTTCTCACGTCAACGAACCGCAATTTTTCATTATTTTGCGCCAACAAACTAAAAAAATGTTGACGCGATGTTGACGCGGAGCTATTTAAGATACCTCCTTTAATATGAGAATATAAAAAGAGACTTCCGTCTTAATTTAAACGGAAGTCTCCAAAAAGCCCATAAAATCAAGCTTTCTATTTAGAATTTGCCCTCATCAGCAGCCTGCTGAACAGAAACGGCAACAGCAACAGTAGCACCAACCATTGGGTTATTACCCATTCCGATCAGACCCATCATCTCAACGTGAGCCGGTACAGAAGAAGATCCAGCGAACTGTGCATCAGAGTGCATACGTCCCATAGTATCTGTCATACCATAAGAAGCAGGACCTGCTGCCATGTTATCTGGGTGAAGTGTACGTCCTGTACCACCGCCGGATGCTACGGAGAAGTACTTCTTACCCTGCTCGATACATTCCTTCTTGTATGTACCTGCAACCGGATGCTGGAAACGTGTTGGGTTTGTAGAGTTACCAGTGATGGAAACACCTACGTTCTCATGATGCATGATTGCAACACCTTCCTGAACATCATCAGCACCGTAACATTTTACAGTTGCACGAAGTCCGTCAGAGTATGCTTTTTCGTACTCAATGTTAAGCTTTGCAGCCTTGTAATCATACTTTGTCTCTACGAATGTAAATCCGTTGATACGGGAAATGATCTGGGCTGCGTCTTTTCCAAGACCGTTTAAGATAACACGAAGAGGTTTCTGACGAACCTTGTTTGCCTTCTCAGCGATACCGATTGCACCCTCAGCAGCTGCAAATGACTCATGTCCAGCTAAGAAACAGAAGCACTCTGTCTCCTCCTCAAGGAGCATCTTACCAAGGTTACCATGTCCTAAACCTACTTTACGATGATCTGCAACAGATCCAGGAATACAGAATGCCTGAAGTCCTTCACCGATTGCTGCGGCAGCATCAGCAGCTCTCTTGCATCCCTTCTTGATTGCGATTGCAGCACCTACAGTGTAAGCCCAGCAAGCGTTCTCGAAACAAATTGGCTGAATCTTCTTAACCTGATCGTAAACGTTCAGTCCAGCGTCCTTTGTAATCTTTTCAGCTTCTTCGATAGAGCTGATCCCATAGCTGTTTAAAACAGCGTTAATCTGGTCAATTCTTCTTTCATATCCTTCAAATAATGATGCCATTATATCGTTCTCCTTTCCAATTATTCCTGACGTGGATCGATAATCTTAACTGCATCGTCCACACGGCCATACTGACCCTTGGCTTTCTCCCAAGCTGTGTTAGGATCATCACCCTTCTTAATGAAGTCAGTCATCTTTCCAAGAGAAACGAACTGGTAACCGATTACCTCGTTATTCTCGTCAAGAGCGATACCTGTAACATATCCTTCAGCCATCTCAAGGTAACGAACACCCTTCTCTTTTGTTGCATACATAGTACCAACCTGAGAACGAAGTCCCTTTCCTAAATCTTCCAGACCAGCACCTACAGCAAGTCCGTCATCAGAGAATGCAGACTGTGTACGTCCATATACGATCTGTAAGAAAAGCTCTCTCATAGCTGTGTTGATAGCATCACAAACTAAGTCTGTATTTAAAGCTTCCAGAATTGTCTTACCCTGTAAAACTTCTGCAGCCATAGCAGCTGAATGAGTCATACCAGAGCAACCGATTGTCTCAACTAATGCTTCCTCAATGATACCGTTCTTTACGTTAAGAGAAAGCTTGCAGGCACCCTGCTGTGGTGCACACCAGCCGACACCGTGTGTAAATCCTGAAATGTCCTCAATTTTCTTGGAATGAACCCACTTTCCCTCTTCCGGGATAGGAGCTGGCTCATGCTTTGCGCCCTTAGCTACAGGACACATGTTTTCAACTTCCTTTGTGTAAATCATCTTAAGACTCCTTTCGCATGTTAATTGTAGATAAACTCGTTATCATTCGACATACCGCTAATATTTTTGCATATTTTTTTCCTAAAGTCTAGTGCAAATTCGCACTTTTTTAGATACAACTACTATTTTTCTTTTTTTGCCACAATATGGTCTGCATCCTTGTAGATATGGTTTGCCGGAATCACTCCGCGGACAGAAGAAAGCGGATAGACATTACAATTCGGGCAGATAACCGTACCCGGATTTAAAACGGAGTTGCATCCTACCTCTACGTGATCTCCGAGCATAGCTCCAAATTTCTTAAGTCCTGTTTCAATTTCTTCACCGGAATCTCTGCTGTCCTTTACAACCACAAGTGTTTTATCCGATTTTACATTGGAGGTAATCGAACCGGCTCCCATATGGGACTTGTAACCGAGAATGGAATCCCCGACGTAATTGTAATGTGGTACCTGTACCGTGTTAAAAATGATATCATTTTTGATCTCCGTGGAATTTCCGACAACCGATCCTTTCCCAATGATCGCACTCCCGCGAATAAATGCACAGTGACGGATCTCGGCATCTTCATCAATAATCAGCGGTCCGTTCAGGCATGCAGTAGGCGCAACAGTTGCACTCTTTGCCACCCAGATATTTTCTCCACGTTTCTCATAAATTTCCGGATCGAGTGTCGGACCGAGCTTTTTGATAAAATCGCTGATTCCTTTTAATGCTTCCCACGGATATGTAAACTGTGAAAGATACTCTCCCGCGATAGACTGTGATAAATCATACATGTTTTTGATTTTTGCGTTTTCCATTTTTTAATCTCCTTACATTTTAATTTTCATGATTACTGATCGTTTTTCTTTCGGACTCTTCCGTTTCCTTCAAAGCCGTTGTTTCCTCTGCGGCTGCTGCTTCCTTCGGCGGTGCCTCCCCCGGATTATCAAAATCAAACGAAATCTGATCATTTTCATATTTCAGGCAGGTGTCAAATGTATTGCCTGCCTTTGAGGTAAATCCGACAATCTTCTGCTTCGTCTTTCCGGTCGTCAGCAGTTCTTTCATCACTTCTTCGGAAAGTTCCACCTTAGCAACGGTATGCCAGATCTTAAATCCGCACGCACATTCATACCTCCACTGCGTCTTCATCAGCATTTTTCCGCATTTCGGGCACGGCACGGTTGTCTCCTCCGGTCTCGGTTTCTCCGGAAAATCAAATGCGATCTCCCCTTCTTCCGTCAGTTTCAGCGGCGCATCAAATTTCATACCGGTCTTTGCCACAAATCCCGAAATTACCTCTGTCTTCTTTTTCGTCAGAAGCTCTTTCACCTGCGCTTCTTTCAGCCGGACACTTGCGATACTTCCAATCATAAAGCTGCAGCTTTCCTTATCATCTTTTTTATGATTGGCACACATAAATCCAAACGGTGCCACTACAATATCCCCACCACACTTCGGGCACTTCACATCTTTGACTTTCTTTGGCTCTACATTGTCAAAATCAAATTTCAGCCCGGTTACTTTCCCGTTTTCATCTTTTGCGAGAGCTACGCGCGCATCAAATTTCTTCCCTGTTTTTGCCTTAAACCCACGCATGGTTTCCGTAATGCCATCGTTTAAAAGCTGCCGGACCTGTGCTTCCGTAAAAGATTTCTCTGCCATCTTCCCAATGGAAAACCTGCAGCTGTTTTCATCGCCCGGCTTATAGTTGGCACATCCATAACCAAAAGAGGTCGCAATGATCTCACCCCCACAGAGCGGACACTTTACATCGCGGATCACTTTCTGTTCCACGCTGTCAAAATCAAATACAATATTCGTCTTTCCCTCTTCTGTTTTCTCCAGTTTCAGACAGGCGTCAAATTTTTTACCGGTTTTTGATTTAAAACCGCGCAGGGTATCTGTGTGACCATCCGTCAGGAGCTGCTTTATCGCAGTAACCGGCAGGGTTTTTCCGGCGATCGTTCCAATGGAAAACCGGCAGCTGTTCTCATCGTCCGGTGAAAAGTTTACACATCCATAGCCGAAAGATGTCTTTTTCATCTGTCCGCCACATACCGGGCACTTTACCTCCGGAATGATTTCCGGCTCTATGTCTGAAAAATCAAATGCAATATTAACTTTTCCGTTTTCATCTTTATCTACCTTAAGTTTTGCATCAAACCGTTTGCCTGCCTTGGATTTAAACCCGCGAATGGTCTGGGTATGCCCCTGTTCGATAAGTTCTTTTACCTGTTCCTCACTCAGCTGAACACCTGCAATTTCGCCAATATTAAAATTACATCCTGATTTATCATTCTTATAATTCGCACATCCATAGCCAAATGGCGTGGTTACAAGTTCTCCACCGCATGCCGGGCATCTGACGCCGATCTTTCTTCTCGCACCGGCACCCCTTGCATGTTTCCCGGCAAAATTACTGATGCGTTCCGCAAGCGGTTCCCGCAGATCCTGTCCGATCATCTTTTCCGTTTCGGTACGGATGAAATCTTCCAGTTTCGTCCGGTAATCCCAGAAATCCACGGTTCCCCGTGTAATTCCATCAAGTCCCTTTTCCCAGGAAGCTGTCATCTTTGGATTCAAAAGTGCCGGGACGGTCATGCTCACCACCTCAAATACCATCTCCCCGAGATTTTCCGGTGTGAGCACCTGCGTCCGTTTATTCAGATTGAGGTAATGGATACGGACCAGTTTCTTAATAATCTCCGCACGGGTGGCAGAAGTACCAATTCCCGAACCTTTGATCTGTTCCCGAAGCTCCTCGTCCTCAATCAGCTGTCCTGCATTTTCCATGGCAAGCACCATGGAACCGGAGGTGTACCGCTTCGGCGGTGAAGTTTTTCCCTCTTTCACCTCATATCCATCCACGGAAATCTCATCGCCCTTTTTCAGCTGATCTGCCAGATGTAGCAGTTCCTTCGGATCCGAATCTTCTTCCTCTTTCTTTGGAATTCCTGCAATTTCCAAATAACCGGGTGTCTTTAACACACGTGCGGACGCATAAAAACGTTCCTTCTTTTCCCCCACATCCACAACAGCCGTCATTTTTACATTCTGATATTCTGCCGCCGGATAAAACACACTGAGAAATCTCCGCACGATCAGATCAAATACCGATTTCTGCAGAGTATTCAGTTTCCCAAGCTCCGTGAGCTGACCGGTCGGAATGATCGCATAGTGGTCTGTCACTTTAGAATCATCGGTATACTGCGTTCCTGCAATATTTCCATACAGCTTTCTGTCGAGAATCTGCTCCACAAAATCCGAAGTCGGCTCATATCCCCGCAGACGGCTGATATTTTTATGGATTTCCTTTGCCACCGGAGTGGAAAGCACACGCGCATCGGTACGCGGATACGTTGTCAGTTTCCGTTCATACAGATCCTGCGCCACCTGTAAGGTTTCATCCGGGCTGATCTTGAATCGTTTTGCACATTCTGCCTGCAGCTCTGCCAGATTAAATAGTAACGGTGCCCGTTTTCTGGAAATATTTTTTTCGATGGATTCCACAATCGCAGGATGTCCCTGCACGCGGTCAATCAATGCCAGTGCATCCTTCTTTTCCCGAAATCCGTTTTCCTTATACAAAAGCGGCGATGCAAAGTACCCTGATCCCTCGACGGCTTTCCACTCGCCCTGAACATGTGCATCTGTAAAATTTCCGACAACACGGTAAAACGGTGTCTCCTTAAAATTGCGGATCTCGCGCTCACGGATCACGACCATCCCAAGCACACAGGTCATCACGCGCCCGACCGCAATAGCGGTGTAGGAACGTGTTCCCGCCGCATTGTTTAACAACCCTCCATATTTTACCGACATTACACGGGAAAAATTAATGCCCATGGCATAATCTTCAATGGTACGCATAATACCGGATTTTCCGAGATTTTCATAGGCAGACATCGGTTTTGCTTCCCGGATTCCCCGTTGGATCTCTTCCTCTGTCTGGGAATCAATCCAGACCCGGAGTTCCTCCATGCCGTCTCGCACACCGCCGAAATTGCGGATATTTTCCTCAATCGTCTGTCCTTCTTTTCCGGCATCTCCTGCCCAGTAGACACGGTCGATATCCTCGCGCATCAACATTCCGTGAACCACATCATACTGCCGGCTGACATCTTTGATCACATCATATTTATATTCTTTTGGAAGAAATGGCAGATCTTCCAGTTTCCACTTTTTGTATTTTATATCATAACTTTCCGGATATACCATGGCTACCAGATGTCCCACGCACCAGGTGATCACATATTTCTGGTTTTCCAGATAGCCATCTCTGCGGCCCCCGCTTACCCCGAGAACTTTTGCAAATTCCTGGGCAACCGACGGTTTCTCCGTTATGATCAGTGACTTTCCCATCTTCTATCCCCTATTGGCAAACTTTTTCTATAATTCGTTCATATCAATCAGCTCAAACCGGTCATCCGTTTTGGCATGCTCCGCCAGCATCGGTTCAAACCGCGTTGCAGAGAATAAAAAAATATACTCCGAACGGATTTTTGCCTTTTCCATGTTCTGATACAGTTCCTCGCACATCTGCGATGTCAGCTGTGGCTGATCCCAGTTACATAGTCCCACAATATTTCTGCGGTCTGTGCTCTGGGCAATAATATCAATGTTTCCTGTCTTTCCAACCCAGGTTCCGATCTTATGAACTGGAAACGGCATGCGTCCCATCTGATTCAAAAGCATCATATACTCCATGCAGACATTCCGGAAATAACGTTTCAGATATGTGCCAAGTTCCGGTGCAATGTAGCGATCGTAAAATTCATGCGGTTTCAGTAGATAAAGATCTGACATATGCGGAAATACAAATTTAAACCAGAAATTAATAAATGTATCTTTGATCTGGTATACCCCTTTTTTGGCATTCTCCCAGCCGCCGGTCTGAAACGACTGCACTTTCTCTACAATATCAAAATGGCTGAGATTTTTCATATAAACACTGATCTTCGCACGGGAATATCCGGTTTTTGCATACAGGTCATTCAGTTTATTATACCCCTGTGCAATTGCAGATAAAATTGTGTTATAGACGGAAAGTTCACGCAATTCTGCCGAAATTTTCTGTTCTGCCATATGAAACAGATATCCCCCCTCCGTCAGCACAAGCCGGTAAATATTCTCCCTGTATGAAATTTCCGGATTCCATGCTTCCATAAATCCCGGCACCCCACCGATGGTTCCATAAATACGGATACAGTCGCTGACCGAAAGTGCCGGAAATGTCCGGACAACTTCCAGAAAATTCAGATCTTCCACTTTATGCAGCACATCAATACGACGGAATCCGTCCCCGAACGCATCTTTTGCATCCTGCGTGGCCCATACAATGGAAGAAGACGCCAGAATGATCATCACCGGTCCCGGATAAAGCCGTTTCATCTTCAGTTTTAAAATACTTTTGACAAATTCCGGATCTCTTTTAATTGCATACTGTGCCTCATCAATCACAATCACCAGTTTTGATGCATCTCCGCTTTTTACCCGGTTAAAAAATTCATCATAGGAATATCTGCTCAGCTTCATCTGAAAAGCATTTTGAATTTCTTCTCCCATTTTCTGCATCTGTTCCTGTGCGGAAAGCTGTCTGCATCGATAATAAAAATACTTTTTCCCCACACAGAATTCTTTGATCAGCTGTTCTTTTCGGCAGTCCATTCCGCCATACAAAAGCATCAGCTGGTTTCCTGATTTTTCATACCAGCCTTCCAGTTCTTTGAGATCTGTTTTTTTTGCGTTCATCCCGATTCCTCCGTACAAAATTCCTTCTGCTAAAAGAAATTATATCACTGATTAATATCTCTCACAAGGTTTTCGGCAAAAAGAAAGAAGTGCAGTTTTTGCACTTCTCTCCCAAAATCCGTATTTCAATTTAATACTTATTTCTTTGTGATATATCCCTGTGCTTTCAACAGCTCTGCACATAAAACTGCACCACCGGCTGCACCACGAACGGTATTGTGGGATAATCCAACGAATTTCCAGTCATATACGGTATCCTCTCTCAGACGTCCGACAGAGATTCCCATGCCATGCTCAAAGTTTACATCCAGGCTGACCTGCGGACGGTTGTCCTCTTCTAAGTACTGGATGAAATGTTCCGGTGCACTCGGAAGCTTCAGTTCCTGTGGCACACCACTGTAATTCTTCAGTGCTTCGATCAGCTGCTCTTTGGTAGGTTTCTTCTTGAATTTAACAAATACAGCTGCTGTATGTCCGTTTAATACCGGCACACGGATACACTGGCAGGTAATGACTGGTGAAGTTGCAGGAACAATCTGCTTCTTCTCATCATCTACATGCCCCCAGATACGCAGAGGCTCTTTCTCAGACTTTTCTTCCTCACCACCGATGTATGGAATAATGTTTCCAAGCATCTCTGGCCAGTCCTTGAACGTCTTTCCTGCTCCGGAAATAGCCTGATAGGTAGTGGCAACTACTTCATACGGCTCAAACTCTTTCCATGCAGTCAGAACCGGTGCATAACTCTGGATGGAGCAGTTTGGCTTTACTGCTACGAAACCGCGCTTTGTACCAAGACGCTCTTTCTGATACTTGATAACTTCCATGTGCTGTGGATTGATTTCCGGAACTACCATCGGCACATCCGGTGTCCAGCGGTGAGCACTGTTGTTGGAAACAACCGGTGTCTCTGTCTTTGCGTAATCTTCCTCGATCTTTTTGATCTCTTCTTTTGTCATGTCTACAGCAGAAAATACAAAGTCGACCTGAGAAGCTACCTGCTCTACCTCATTTACATTCATTACTACAATATTCTTTACAGCTTCCGGCATTGGAGTATCCATTTTCCAACGATCTCCTACTGCCTGCTCATAAGTCTTTCCTGCACTTCTTGGGCTTGCTGCAATCGTGGTAACCTCAAACCATGGATGATTCTCCAGCAAAGAGATAAATCTCTGTCCTACCATACCTGTTCCGCCAAGGATACCAACTTTTAACTTCTCACTCATTTTTCCAATCTCCTCTGTTCTTTTCTTTATACGCGGACACCTGTCTTTTACAGAAAAACATTTTTGTTTTTTGTCCGTGTTACACGAACATGTGTCTTTATAGGAAATATATTACTTGAAACCAGGTAAAATTACAAGGAACAAATTGTCCTAAATAAATAAAATATTCCTCAAATATATGTAGGACTTGCACAATCTGAAATACCGACTAAGCGGTATTTCAGGCAATACATCAGGCAATATATCAGAGATGTACCGCAATTACGTACATCGCATCGACAAGCGATTCTGCATGCGATGTGCTCCTTTTGTCTCATTTTTTCTCCAGATATGCCTCTTCGATTGCGATCACTTTCTTCATCGCCTCTTCCCCTGGTGCACCGATCGTCAGACGCTTGTTGACACAGGTTTCCATGGAGATTGCATCATAGACATCCTCCTCAAATACTGGAGAAAACTGTTTTAATTCTTCCAGACTCATATCGTCAATCGGCATCTGTTTGTCCAGACAGTACAAAACAATACGTCCGATAATTCCATGCGCATCGCGGAACGGAACCCCGTGATTTACAAGATAATCGGCAGCATCCGTCGCGTTGGTAAAGCCGTGTGCGGCACTCTTTCTCATAACATCCTTATTGAATTTCATGGTATCAAGCATACCCGTGAATAACGCAATACAGCCTTTCGTTGTGTCAATGGCATCAAAGGAAAGTTCCTTGTCTTCCTGCATGTCTTTATTGTAAGCAAGCGGAATCCCCTTCATCGTGGTCAGAAGCGACATGAGCGCGCCATACACACGCCCGGTCTTGCCTCGGACAAGTTCTGCAATATCCGGATTTTTCTTCTGTGGCATGATACTGCTTCCGGTACTGTATGCATCATCAATCTCTACAAATTTGTATTCGTTGGAATTCCAGATGATGATTTCCTCGGAGAAGCGGCTTAAATGCATCATAATGGTTGCCATGGCAGACAGATATTCGATCAGGTAATCGCGGTCGGAAACACCGTCCATACTGTTTAAGGTCGGTCCGTAAAAGCCAAGAAGCTCTGCAGTATATTCGCGGTCAAGCGGATAGGTTGTTCCTGCCAGTGCGCCGGAACCGAGCGGGCAGTAATTCATGCGCTCGTAAATATCGTGCATACGGGAACGGTCACGCTTAAACATTTCAAAGTACGCCCCCATATGATGTGCGAGTGTGATCGGCTGCGCTTTCTGCAAATGGGTAAATCCTGGCATAATCGTCTGCGTATTTTCTTTCATAATGCGAAGCAGTACCTGCAGCAGCTGTTCCAGCAGTTCATCCGTCTCAAGAACCTGCTGCCGGGTATACAGACGCATGTCCAGTGCCACCTGATCATTTCTGCTTCGTCCGGTATGCAGTTTCTTTCCGGTATCTCCCAGACGGTCAATAAGGTTTGCTTCCACAAAACTGTGAATATCCTCATATTCCGAAGTGATGGCAAGCTTTCCGCTCTCCACATCCGCAAGAATTTCCTGTAAACAGGAAACAATCGCCTGCATCTCTTCCTGTGTCAGAATGCCCTGCTTTCCAAGCATACGCACATGTGCAATGGACCCCTCAATATCCTGCTTGTAAAATTTCTGATCAAACGAAATGGATGCATTAAAATTGTAAACCAGCTGGTCTGTCTCCTTCGTAAATCTTCCGCCCCATAACTGTGCCATATCTAAATTCCTCTCTTTCTTAAATTCTTTGTTTTATTTTTATAAAATCTGTTCTTCCTGCTGTCTGCGCAGTACAATTTCACGGTCGCGGTCACGCTTGGAATACACACACCCACAGTAGTACTGCCGGTACATGTGATACTCCTTAGAAATTTCGGTCGACTTTTTATAGCCTTCCTTCTTTTTAAAATCCGAAAACAGATAACGGACACCAAAGGTATCTGCCAGTTCTGCTCCGATCTGATTTAACTTTTCCGCATTTTTCAGCGGACTGATGGATAGTGTTGTCGTAAAGAAATCAAATCCGTGCGCTTTTGCATAGGACGCAGCCTCAGAAAGCCGCAGCCGGTAACAGGCAAAACAGCGCTCTCCCCCTTCCGGGATCTCTTCCATGCCCTTTGCCATATCGTAAAACCGCTGTGTATCGTATGCACCTTCCACAAAAGAAACCGGATATTTTGTAGGAAACTCAGCAATAAAACGTTCCTGCTCCTTTGCCCGCATATGATATTCTTCCGGCGGATAAATATTGGGATTGTAATAAAATACCGTTACATGGAAATGTTCTGCAAGACATGCAATACAATAAGAACTGCACGGTGCACAACAGCTGTGCAAAAGGAGGCTTGGAGCCTCCCCTGCCGTACAGTTTTCACGGATCAGATCTTCCATTATTTTCTGATAATTTTTTTTATTCATCTTTCATCTGTATACATCTGATTAAAAATTTCTTTTCCGGTCTGCGTCCGGAAAATTTGCTGATATGCCTGTTCAATTCCGTGACGATTGACGTCATCTTCATATAAATTGACCAGAAAATCTGCCTCCACCAGAATCTGATAATCCAGTCCTTCGATATTATCATATGTATGATGATGTCCGATCAGATAGCAGATACGGTCGATCAGATAATTTTCAATTCCCACATCGGAAAGCATTCTCTGTGCCACAATCGGTCCTTCCTGCTCCTGCAGCTTTCCGTCACACCGTCCATACTTTTCTTCTGCCGGACGGATTCCAATGTCATGGGTATAAGCGGCTGCTTCCAATATAAAAAGGGATGTCTCGTCAAGCCCTTCTTTTGTTCCGATGATTCTTGCGAAACTATGCACTTTCATGAAATGCTGAATCCGTTTCGGATCTCCGGAAAAAAAGGCGATCATCTGTAAAAACAGCTCATCCAGCTGTTGCCTGCTGTAATAACTACTGTCACTACTGTCCATTGTGTGTTTCTCCTTTATCTAACATCTGCAGTGCAAACGTCGCTGCAATGTAAACAACTGCACATAAAATAATCAATACTGTTTTTTTCCCGGCAACACCGGCACAAAGTTCTGCCAGAATAAGAAGTCCATGCACCCAGAGTTCCGCATGATGCAGCATCACTGCAATAACTGCCTCAATGATAACAAGCAGACACATAGGAACTACCGGAACGTTAAGGACTCTCACCCCTACAATCACCATAATTGCAACAATTGCTGCAAAGGCCAGTAATGTCGGTACCTGAAACGTCTTTTTGTTCTTGTCCATTTTTTACCTCAACCTTTATTCTTATTTTCTTTGTCTGCGCCCATTATACCAATTTCATGCCTAAGAAACAAGCACTTTTTAAAGTAAAAAAGACACGTCTTCCATCGGATACCCGATACAAAACGTGTCTGAAACGAAGCCAATAAGGGGACTCGAACCCCTGACCCACGCATTACGAATGCGTTGCTCTACCAACTGAGCCATATTGGCAAAACGTACTTGTATATAATACCAAAACCGATTCAGAAAATCAACTGTTTTTTCATAAAATTTATATTAAAAAAAGATTGACTTTTCACATGGATTCTGTAGAATAGAAACTGTTGAGTTTATAATCAGTAAACAAAAAATCAACTAACAATCATGTTTCATAAATTTACGGGAGGCATGCCATGGACATTGGACACCGCATGAAAGAACTGCGCATCCAGTACGGACTGACGCAACAGGAGCTGGCGGACCGTGCCGAGCTGACCAAGGGCTTTATCTCACAGTTGGAACGAAACCAGAACTCTCCGTCCATCGGAACTCTTCTGGATATCATCCAGTGCCTTGGTACGACACCAGCAGAATTTTTTACAGATGAAGAGCCGGAACAGATTGTTTTCAAACAGGAAGATTATTTTGAAAAAACCGACGAAGAAAAACACTGCTGTATTGAATGGGTCGTTCCCAATGCACAGAAAAACCAGATGGAACCGGTTCGTCTGACTTTACACGCCGGTGGACGGTCAGAAGTTTATCAGCCCCATGAGGGGGAGGATTTCGGTTATGTAATCACAGGAAACGTCCGTATCCACTATGCCGGACAAAACCAGACGGTACATGCCGGGGAATCTTTCTATTTTAAAGCAGGAAAAAAGCATTATCTGGAAAACACCGGTTCGAAAGATGCCGTCATCATCTGGGTTACTACCCCACCAAATTTTTAAGAGGACAAACGTATGAGTAAACATTTAATTGATTTTATTGGAATTTCCAAATCCTACGATTCCAATCTTGTGTTGGATGATTTAAATCTGTATGTCCGGGAGAATGAATTTCTGACCCTTTTAGGTCCGTCCGGATGCGGAAAAACTACAACCCTGCGTCTGCTGGGAGGCTTTGAAAGCCCGGACAAGGGACAGATTCTGTTTGACGGACAGGATATCACAGCTCTTGCAGCCAATGAACGGAAACTGAATACCGTTTTTCAGAAGTATTCTCTTTTCCCGCATATGTCCATCGCCGAAAACATTGCATTCGGCCTTAAAATAAGTAAGAAAAGCAAAGCATATATTCAGGATAAAATCAAATATGCCTTAAAACTGGTCAATCTGGAAGGATTTGAAAACCGTTCGGTCGATTCTCTCTCCGGTGGTCAGCAGCAGCGTATCGCCATCGCCCGTGCGATTGTAAACGAGCCAAAAGTCCTTCTTCTGGATGAACCGCTTGGTGCACTTGATTTAAAACTGCGCCAGAACATGCAGTATGAGCTCATCCGTCTGAAAGAAGAACTGGGAATTACTTTTGTATATGTCACCCACGATCAGGAAGAAGCACTGACCATGTCCGATACCATTGTTGTCATGAATCAGGGATATATCCAGCAGATCGGTACTCCGGAAAACATTTACAACGAACCGGAAAACGCATTTGTTGCCGATTTTATCGGACACAGCAATATCATTGACGGAACCATGATAAAAGACGAACTTGTAGAGATTCTCGGTGCCCGTTGGGCATGTGTCGACAAAGGATTCGGCAATAACAAGCCGGTCGACGTTGTCATCCGTCCGGAAGATGTAGAACTTGTCGATCCTTCGGAGGGAACGCTGCAGGGCGAAGTAACCTCCCTGATTTTTAAAGGCGTTCACTATGAACTTGATGTCATGGCCGGCGGCTATGAATGGCTGGTTCACACCACCAGATTTGTTCCGGTCGGCACCAAAGTCGGCATCAAAGTAATCCCGTTCAATATCCAGATTATGCATAAGCCGGAATCTTCCGATGAAAAGGCGGTGGAGATCGATGCGTAAATTTAAACAGCAATTTCTTGCCGGTCCATACCTCATATGGATCATCGGTTTTATCCTCCTGCCGCTTATCATGATTCTTTACTATGCATTTACAAACGGCGATGGCAGTTTTACGTTATCCTATATCACAGCGATAGCAGATGAAACCAACCGCAAAGCCATGGGACTTTCCCTGAGACTTGGAATTATATGCACCATCGTGTGCCTGGTTCTCTCCTATCCGCTGGCAATGATTTTAAATAATAGGAAAATCAAAAATCAGGGACTGGTTGTTTTTATCTTTATGCTTCCGATGTGGATGAACTTTATGCTCCGTATCCTGGCATGGAAACTTCTGCTTTCCAAAAATGGTGTAATCAACTCCATTCTCACAGGTTTCGGGCTTTCCCGCATCAATATCATAAATACACCGACAGCCGTTGTCCTTGGCATGGTATACGACTTCCTGCCATTTATGCTGCTGCCTATCTACAACTCCATGACACGAATCCGTAAAGACTGGATTGAGGCGGCCCGTGATCTGGGTGCCGGAAATGTAACCATCTTTTTTAAGATTATTCTTCCGCTTACCGTATCCGGAATCATCAGCGGAATCGTCATGGTATTTGTCCCGTCACTTACCTCGTTTGCAATCTCGCAGGTATTAGGCGGTGGTCACGTTCTTTTAATCGGAAATGTGATCGAGCAGGATTTTATGCAGGGAATGCAGTGGAATGCCGGAAGCGGTCTTTCCTTTGTCCTGATGATCTTTGTAATCGTAAGTATGACAATTGTAAATATATTTGATAAAGAAGGGGAGGGAACATCCATATGTTAAAAAAATGTGCATCCCAGATCTATATGATCCTGATCTTTGCCTTCCTTTACCTTCCGATTGTTGTGTTGATTGCCTTGTCTTTCAACGATTCCCGTTCCAAGGTAAAATGGGGAGGCTTCACGCTCCGGTGGTATACCGGCTGTTTTCAGGACGAAAAGATTATGACTGCATTTATCACAACTTTGCAGGTCACTTTCCTGTCCGCAATTATTTCCACACTGATTGGAACACTTGCCGCGCTCGGCATAGCCGCCATGAAAAAACGGCGCCAGACCATTTATCTCGGCGCGACCAATATTCCGCTTCTGAATGCGGATATCGTAACCGGTATCTCCATGATGCTTTTGTTTGTGAAATTTATCGACCTCGGATTTGTGACGGTTCTTTTAGCGCACATTACTTTTAGTATTCCTTATGTTATTTTAAATGTGCTTCCGAAAATGAAACAGACAAACCGCAGCACCTATGAGGCGGCACTTGATCTCGGAGCAACGCCGCTGTATGCATTTTACAAAGTCACCTGGCCGGAAATCCGTCCCGGTGTGTTCTCCGGATTTATGATGGCAGTCACCATGTCACTGGATGATTTTTCCATCACCTATTTTACCAAAGGAGCCGGGGTCAATACCCTCTCCACCATGCTCTACACAGAACTTCGCAAAGGAATCAAACCGGAATTGTATGCACTTTCCACGATTCTGTTCTTTGCCGTTCTGCTCATTCTTCTTGCCGGAAATGTTTATCCGGGGAAGAAGCGTGTTGCAGCCAAATAAATTTTCCATTGGAATTTTATTCCAGCCGAAAGGAGTCCTATTATGAAAAAAAGAATTTTCTCTGCCCTCTTAATTTCTGCTCTGGCAGTCAGCGCACTCACTGCCTGTGGGGGATCTTCCTCTGCGGAAAAAAACGGACAGACCTTAACCGTTTTAAATTACGGAAAATATATCGATGAGTCCGTAGTCAAACAGTTTGAAAAAGAAACCGGTATCACCGTCAAATACGAAGAATATGAAAGTCCGGAAGAAATGTATACCAAATACAAAGCCGGTTCCATCAACTATGATGTAATCTGCTCTTCCGAATATATGGTTGAGCGTCTGATCAACGAGGGCGAAGTTCTCGAAGAAGATTACGATGCCATGGACAACTACAAAAATCTGGATCCAACGATCCTTGATATGTCTGCTTCCTATGACAAGAATCACACTTACTCCGTTCCATATTTTTACGGGACTCTTGGCCTTCTCTACAACAAAACAACCATTGATGCCAAAACCGTATCAAGCTGGAACTGCCTGTGGGATCCTACCTATGAGGATGAAATCATCATGGAAAATTCCGTCCGTGATACGTTTGCCCCTGCACTGATCTCCAAAGGGTATTCCTTAAACGATACCGATGAAAATCATCTGCGGGAAGCCCTCGACATATTAAAAAAGCAAAAAGATGATAAAATCGTATATGCTTACTATGTAGACGAGACAGCCGATGCCATGATCGGAGAAGAAGCCTCCATCGCACTGTGCTACTCCGGCGAGGCTGCACTGGCCATGGCAGAGAACGACAATCTGGATTATTCAGTTCCAACAGAGGGATCCAACCTCTGGATCGATTCCTGGTTCATTCCAAAGTCCTGCACTAACCAGACCAACGCTTTAAAATTCTTAAATTTCCTGTGCAAGGATGATATCGCAGAAAAGAATTTCGAATATGTGCAGTATGCCTCTCCGATTACATCTGTGGTAGAAAATCAGGACGCTGACGTAAAAAATAACGAAGCTATCAATCCTTCCAGTGACACGATAAAAAGATGTGAAATCTATAAAGCATTAAGTGATGATGATTCCGCCAAGTACACAAAGCTGTGGCAGGAACTTCTCTCTTATTAAAAAACCGAGAAAAATGATTGCAATTTCAGTCAAAACATGCTAAAGTAAATCCACGGTGTCTGGTTAACACCGTGGATTTTTCATCTTCGGAAACGGTCATTCCGAAATTTCCCATATATACATTTGTTTTCAATTACATATGAACTATCAGGAATTTTTAACAACGATCCGTACACAGCTTTCTCTGCGTATCGAGACAGGTGTCACTTTAGACATTCGTTCCTTTACCAAAAATAACGGAACACATTACGATGGTCTGGTACTTCTCCATCCGAAGAAAAACGTGTCACCTGCGATCTATCTGATGCCATACTATCATCGCTATCTGGAAGGGGTATGCCTTGAAGAAATCTGTGAAGATATTCTTCATACCTATCAGGCGCATGCCCCGGAAGAAAATTTTGACACGTCCTACTTTACCGATTTTTCCCGTGCCAGCGAGCACATCGTCATGCGTCTTGTAAGCTTTGAAAAAAATCAGGAACTGTTAAAAGAGGTTCCGTTTTTCCGCTACCAGGATCTGGCCGTAATCTTTTACTGTCTGCTCCATGCAAGTGCCGAAAACCAGGCAAATATTCTGATCCACAATCATCACTTAAACCTTTGGAAAACCGACAAAGAAACGCTTTACCGGCTTGCGAAGAAAAACACGCCACAGCTTCTTCCCCCACAGCTTACCCCGATGAGCAGTCTTCTCAAAGAAATGCAGCTCGTCGCGGAAACTCCACTCCCGGAAGCAGCCCCGCCACTGTATGTTCTGACCAATACGTACCGGACCAACGGTGCAACCGTTCTCCTCTACGATGACATCTTAAAAGAACTGTCCGATTTGTTTGAAAAGGATCTGATCATTCTGCCAAGCAGTATTCACGAAGTACTGATTCTTGCCACCGATGAAAACGACAGGCAGAATCTCGACCATTACACCGCAATGGTAAAAGAAGTGAATGCCTCACAGCTTCAGGATGAAGAAATTCTGTCCGACCATGCCTACTATTACTGCCGGCACAGCCATCTGCTGACCATGCCGCAGCCGGTCTGCACTTCATAGATTATATTTCCAGACACAAAATCCCCGCAGAAAAAATTCTGCGGGGAACATCTATTACATTTCTACCAGTTTATCATATAGCTTCTCATATGCATGTGCCGAAACATTCCAGGAAAAATTGCGATCCATCGCACGATAGATCAGTTCTTTCCATGCGGCCTTTTGTTCATGCTCCACACGATACGCATACCGGACAATATCTGCCATTTCCTGTGCATTAAAATTCGCAAATGAAAAACCACATCCTGTATTTTCATATTCATTGTATGGTTCTACCGTATCCCGGAGTCCTCCGGTTTCACGTACGATCGGAAGTGTTCCGTAACGCATGGCAATCATCTGTGCCAGCCCGCATGGTTCAAACATGGAAGGCATCAGCAGCACATCACTTGCCGCATATATATGGTGCGAACGCTCCTCGGTAAATCCGATATGTACGCTTACCTTGTCCGGATACTTACTCTGATAATGGTGGAACATATTTTCATACTGGCTCTCTCCGGAACCAAGAACCACCAGCTGTATATCCATTTCGGTTAAAAGTTCATCCAATACGCAGCCAATCAGGTCAAATCCTTTCTGGCTGGTCATACGCGATACGATTCCGATCAGGAAAGCATCCTCCCTGACTGGAAGCCCAAGTTCTTTCTGTAATGCAACTTTGTTTTCTTTTTTCCCACTCACTGCATCTTTTTTCGAATAATTTACCGAAATATAAGGATCTGTCTGTGGATTATATTCTTCATAATCAATTCCGTTTAAAATACCATAAAGGCGATCCTTTCGGGCAGTCATCAGGCCACTTAAGCCCTCTCCCCCTTCTACGGTCGTAATCTCATTTGCATACGTCGGGCTGACGGTAGTAATATAATCCGCATATACCACGCCACCCTTTAAGTAGTTTGCTTCGCCATAAGATTCCAGTTCATATGCATTGAAAATGTGTGCCGGGAGTCCTGTAATATCCATAATCTCCTGAATTCGCCAGCGTCCCTGAAACTGCAGGTTATGAATCGTAAACACGGTTTTGATTCCCGCATAAAAATTATCATCTCCAAATACCGTATGCAGAAACACCGGAATAAGTCCTGTCTGCCAGTCATTGCAATGGATAATATCCGGGGCAAAATCAATATACGGCAGACTAGCAAGTACTGCCTTGGAAAAATATGCAAACTTTTCCACATCTTCATAGATATTGTTGTATGGAGATTCTCCTGCAAAATAAAATTCATTGTCCACAAAATAAAAGTGAACACCATGATATTCCGACTCGAAAATTCCAACATACTGCCTGCGCCAGTTCAGATTTACATAAAAATGGCACAAAAATTTTAAATTTGGAAGAAATGAGCGATCCATGCAGGCGTATTTCGGAATAACTACCCGCACATCATACTCTTTTTTGTCAAAATATTTCGGAAGTGATCCGACAACATCGGCAAGACCTCCGGTTTTCACATATGGCACTGCCTCTGATGAAACAAACAGAATCTTCTTCATACATAACACTCCTTTACTTACTCTTCATCTGTAATCGTATTTTGTCCGTAATAAGAGCGATAAATTCCGAGTTGGTCGGTTTTCCTTTTCCATTGCTGATCGTATATCCGAACAGATCATCCAGCGTATCCATCTTGCCACGGCTCCATGCTACTTCAATTGCATGACGGATGGCACGCTCGACACGGCTTGGTGTCGTATCAAATTTCTTTGCAATCCCCGGATATAAAATTTTCGTAATAGAATTTAACATGTCCATATTCGTCACAGACATGATGATTGCCTCCCGCAAATACTGGTATCCCTTGATATGTGCCGGAACACCAACCTCATGAATTATCTCTGTGACATCCTCTTCCAGTGTCTGTAACGAGTACTTTTCCGGTTTCTTTTCCATCTCAACCGGTCTGCCAATTTCTTTTCGTACTTTGTTTTTTCGACGGTTGAGTGTCTTGATCCGGTCCAAAACAATATTCCGGTCAAACGGCTTCATAATGTAATAATCCGCTCCCCGCTCAAACGCGTCTTCGGTAATTTTTTCATTGCTGATCCCACTGATCATCAGAAATGTTGGCCGGTTCTTTAGTGTATGGTCTGCCCTGATCCTGTCAAGGACTGCCAAACCGTCCAGTTTCGGCATAATAATATCCAATAATACAACATCCGGTTCTTTTTCCTTGATCAGATGGCAGGCTTCTTCTCCATCCTTCGCCATCCCGATCAGGTGCAGTTCATCATCACTGGTTACCATTTCTTCCAATAAGTCACGCATAACCTCGTTATCATCTGCAATTGCGACATTTAGTTTTCCCATGTAGGCCTCCTAGAATGTCAAATTCAGTCAAAAATAAGCATACCAGAAAGCACTGTCCGATTTTGTCAAAATTTGTCGATAAATACAGTTAAACTATAGCACAACTGCCAATTTATTTCAATGTCTTATGCATTCTCTTCGAACTGGGAATTATACAGATCTGCATAAAATCCCTTTTGTGCCAGAAGCTGTTCGTGTGTCCCCTGCTCTATGATATCGCCATCTTTCATCACCAGAATCAGATCCGCATTTCTTATCGTAGAGAGTCGATGCGCAATGATAAAGCTGGTCCGTCCACGCATCAGATTATCCAATGCCTTCTGAATCCGCACTTCGGTACGGGTATCTACCGAAGAGGTTGCCTCATCCAGAATCAGAACCGGGTTATCCGCAAGGATAGCACGTGCAATTGTAAGAAGCTGTTTCTGTCCCTGGGAAACATTACTTGCATCCTCGTTTAACTCCATCTGGTAGCCACCCGGAAGTGTCTGGATAAAATGGTGGGCATGTGCGGCTTTTGCCGCCTCAATCACTTCCTCATCTGTGGCATCTAAACGGCCATACCGGATGTTTTCCATGATAGATCCCTTAAACAGCCAGGTATCCTGCAATACCATACCAAATGCATCCCGAAGTTCCTGACGGTTAAAGTCGCGGATATCATGCCCATCCACCTGAATGGCTCCGCCTGTCACATCATAGAAACGCATAAGCAGTTTGACCATTGTGGTTTTTCCTGCTCCCGTTGGTCCGACAATTGCAATTTTCTGTCCAGGTGTTACATGAGCGGAAAAATCCCTGATAATGATCTGATCCGGATTGTATCCGAAACTTACATGGGAAAAATCCACGTAACCATCCACATGGTCGAGATGCACAGCATGTTCAACCGTCAGTTCTTCTTCCTCTTCGTCCAGAAATTCAAATACGCGCTCGGAGGCTGCAGCCATCGACTGCAGCATATTTGCCACCTGCGCAATCTGCTGGATCGGCTGAGTAAAATTCCGGACATACTGAATAAATGCCTGAATTTCACCAACCCCGATGGTTCCGCGGATTGCCAGAAGTCCTCCGGAAATTGCCACTCCGACATAACCGAGGTTTCCGACAAACTGCATGATCGGCTGCATCAGTCCGGATAAAAACTGGGACTTCCATGCCGATTGAAACAGAATCTGATTGGTATCTTCAAATTTTTTGATGGTGCTCTCCTGCTTATTATATGCCTGCACCACCAGATGTCCGCCATAGACCTCTTCCACCTGTCCGTTGATATGTCCCAGATATTCCTGCTGTTGGCGGAAATATTTCTGCGAATGTTTGATAATAAACGAAATCAAGATGGCAGATACCGGAAGAATCACAAGTGAAATCAATGTCATAATTCCGGAAATTGAAATCATCATCACAAGTGTTCCGACCAGTGTTGCCACACTCGTAATGATCTGCGTCACACTCTGATTTAAACTCTGTCCAAGTGTATCCACATCATTTGTGATGCGGGATAGCACCTCTCCGTACGTGCGGCTCTCGAAATATTTCATTGGCATGCGGTTGATTTTCTCTGAAATTTCCTTACGCATGCGGTAACAGGTTTTCTGCGTGATTCCTGTCATGATCATTCCCTGTATAAAACTGAATACTGCAGAACAGATATACAGGCCAAGTGTAAACAATAACACTTTGGCAATATAGGTAAAATCAATAGATCCGGTTCCCGCGATCTTTTTTCCGAGACCTTCCACCAATGCATTCGTTGCACGTGCCATAACCTTTGGTCCGGCAACGGAAAAGACGGTAGACACCGCCGCAAAAATCATAACGGCAACAATCGCATACCAGTATCTTCCGAGATAACGAACCAGTTTTCCGATAGAGTTTTTGAAATCTTTCGGCTTTTCTCCCGGCATCATTCCTCTGCCCGGACCTCCCATCGGACCGCGAGGTCTTTTTGTACGTTGTTCTGCCATCTTATTTCACCTCCTCAGAAAGTCCCAGTTCTTTGGCAGACAGCTGACTTCTGGCAATCTGCTCGTAAACTTCGCAATTGTGCAGTAATTCCTCATGCGTGCCTTTTCCGACAATCTTTCCATCGTCGAGTACCAGTATCTGGTCCGCATGCAGAATTGTACTGATTCGCTGTGCGACAATGATCACGGTCGTATGTTCCGTCTTTGTCTCAAGTGCTCTGCGGAGTGCCGCATCGGTCTTCATATCCAGAGCGGAAAAACTGTCATCAAACACATAAATCTTTGGATTTTTTGCAATTGCTCTGGCAATGGCAAGCCGCTGCTTCTGTCCGCCGGAAACATTGCTTCCGCCCTGTGCAATCGCACTCTCATACCCATCCTTTTTGCTGTCAATAAACTCTGTTGCCTGCGCAATCTCCGCTGCTTCCCGGATCTGCTCATCTGACGCATCCTCTGCCCCGAAGCGCAGATTGCTTGCAATTGTACCAGAGAAAAGAACTCCCTTCTGTGGTACAAATCCGATATGTTCCCGCAGATCCTGCAATGTATACTTGCGGATATCCGTTCCGTCAAGCGTGATCTCTCCACCTGTCACATCATAAAAACGCGGAAGCAGGTTGACCAGCGTAGATTTACCACATCCGGTACTTCCGATAATTGCAGTGGTCTTTCCCGGCTCTGCAACAAAATCAATATCCGAAAGCACATCTTCCGTGGCTCCCGGATACCGGAAATTTACATGATGAAAGGCAATCACACCCTCACACTGTTCCATGGCAACCGGCTCTTTCGGATCTGTAATCGTACTTTTTGTGCCTACAACCTCATCTATACGCTCTGCAGCTACACCGGCTCTCGGCATCATGATAGACATCATGGTCAGCATCAGAAATGCCATAACGATCATCATTGTGTAAGTAATAAATGCCGTCATGGAACCAACCTGCATATATCCGCCATCAATCCGCTTTGCGGCAACCCACACAATCAGAAGCGTAATGCAGTACATGATCATCATCATTCCCGGCATCATAAATGTCATAACACGGTTGGTAAACAACTGCGTCCTTGTCAGATTGCGGTTGGCCTCATCAAACCGCTCTTCTTCCCGTTTTTCCCGTCCAAATGCACGAATGACATTTAATCCTGTCAGAATCTCTCTCGAAACCAGATTCAGCCGGTCCACGAGATTCTGCATAATCTTAAACTTTGGCATGGCAAGGGAGGTAAGAAGCATTACAAACCCAAGAATAACAAGCACCGCAAGCGCGATCGCCCATTCCATTCCTGCATGGGTCTGTGCAACCTTAATCACACCACCGATTCCAATGATCGGAGCATAAAGAATCATTCGCAGAAATACTGCAGTCACCATCTGAATCTGCTGTACATCATTGGTACTTCTCGTAATCAGGGATGCCGTTGAAAAATGATCCATCTCTGCATTGGAGTACTGTACGACATTGCGGAATGTCTTATCACGCAGATCTCGTCCGATGGATGCTCCCACACGGGAAGCACAATATCCGACAACCACTGCCGCCATAACCATCAGCAGCGCAAAACCAAGCATCTTGGCTCCGGTGGTCCATAAGTAATGTTTCTGAATGGCATCTACATCCACACCTGCATTTTTATCACAGGAGATCGCATAGGTCACACCCATGGATTTCAATGTAGAAGATCCGATCGCATCAATCTGTCCGGACACCTGCTTTCGCATCTCAAGAATCTGCTGATCCGGTACCTGGCCGGCTGCCAGTGCCTGCATCAGCTGCTTCATATCTACCTGCGTCCCATCCGTTCCCATTTTCCCCGTGAGAGCCTTCTCGTCAATATCGGACTCCTTCATCTGGGACATCTGATATACCATGACGATCGGCTCCAACAGAGACTCATCCATATCGTCAAGCGTATCCTCTTCACAATTTCTCACATAGTTTCCATCTTTTTTCGGCTCCTTATAACAGGCGGCAAATGTTTTCTTTTCCCTGCTGGTCATAAAAAGCTGTGCTGACACAAAATCTTCCTGTGTCATTTCTTCCGGAAGAATATGCTCCACTCCGCTGCTCATGATTCCGACATCGATAATATCCGATGTATACTGTGGCAGGGACAGATCACAAAATGCCTGCATCACAAGAAAAGCCACAATAACCAGAATCCATTTCCAGTATGGGAGCATGTTTTTAAATATTTTTCCCATGATTTAACTCCTTTTCATATGCATAGCTTTTATACTATCATGAACTGATTTCCAGAACAATTCCTATTATATAAAACTTTTCTTAAATTAAAATGAAATGTGTGGTGCAACCACGGGCACCACACATTTTATGTTCTGATTTTATACTGCAGGAATTATATAACCGGCCTTCTTCATTTCTTTTGTAAAATCATCGACAGACATTCCTGCTTTCTCTGCACCTGTTTCCACGGGGATGATCCCATCCTGCACCAGGGATGCATATGCACGAATCTGTCCTTCGCGCTGACCTTCTCGCTGACCTTCGATTCTGCCCTCTCTCTGGCCTTCCATACGCTCCTCATTCAATTCATCTGCCATCAAAACACGTAATGCCTCACACATGATCCTTTCACTTCCTTTCCATTCCCGTACTTTCTCCATGTTACTGTTTACAATGACCTGCAGCACGATATCTGCAAGATTCTTCTCCCTTCCCTCAAAGGTACTCGCCTGCAATAAATACTGGCGCAGCAACGATTCCTCCAGCCTGTCGGTCAGTGCCTTGAGCTGTACATGCATATCCACATCCAGTTCCGATGACACTATGATCTGCACCGGGAACATCGCGCCATTGACATAGTAGATTCCTGCTGCTTCTTTTTTATATCCATACCCAGATTTTTCCAGTTCCCCCAGCAGCTTCACCGGCTTGCGGTCTCGAATCAGTGTAATGGTAATCTCCTCTGCCGGAATCTCATCCACATGATTTGGTAATACTTTATACAGGCATGCATACGCAACCGCCTTGTAAAAAGTATCAATGTTCAGCTCATCCTTCGGGGATTTATATTCAAAAATATTGTGTTTCCGGAAAATCTTCCCGATTTCATTTTTTATTTTGCAGTCCCTCTTTACTTTTACAACCGTACAGTCAATCTGCAAAGGTTTCTCCGTAAGCTGGAACTCATCGGTAAATTCCAGATTTTCTGCATCCTCCAGCAGTTCCAGACGCAAGGCCGAACAGAATGCCGGATGCCACTGCAGCTTTTGGGACTTTTTCTGATTCTCCTGTTGATTCTTCTCCTGTTGATTTTTCGTTTGTTCTTTTTCCAAATGTTCTCCTTATATTATATGTGGTTTTTGCTTTTATTTCAACGCATAAAAATTGCAGACTGTTAAACCCTGACCGTCAAACTCAGACCGTCAAAACCTGACTGTCAAAACCCGACCGTCAAAGGCACATTAAAGTTCACATCTTTCACTTATACAACAAAACAAATGGGATTTCTGGCAGAAACTGCCACTGAAAAAAGATATGATTACTATACCATATGTTTATGACCGCTGCAAGAAAAAACATCCCGAGCTGGAAAAACAATAGGAAAAACAAAAAGCCATGCAATGGAAAAATCCAATACTGCATGGCTTTACAAAATTAATTTTATACCGCAGGGATTACATAACCTGCCAGCTCTACCTGTGACCATCATAAAAAAGACACACAATGCGATACTCTCTCACATTGTGTGTCTTTTCTTAAATCCCCATACTAATCAAGCAAAAACAAATTCTGGGATTCCATTTTCACAGTAGTTTTTCCCACTCTTGGTGTTCCATCCGGATTTTTGGACTTATTGTTATAAATTTCAAAAACAATATCCCCTTCCTTCTTTTTGTTTTCCCCTGTCGTATCATAAATAAAGTAATACTCACCCATGTTTTTCAGATTTTCAAACACATATTTTTTAGGATTCTCCTTCGTTGCTTTTCCCTCAATCACCGTTCCGTCTTTTTTGTAAATTTTATCTACGTAAGTTCCATCTTTGTATTGGATCGAACAGGTCAGCTTCGTTCTGACGGTATTCAGTTCGACCGGGCTGAAGCGAATTTTTTCCTTAGTGCCGTCAAGGTTATTTCCATATTCTTTCATCCAGTTCATCTTATACACCAGATTCGGATCACTTCCATTTCCGGACTCCTCTTTTAAAAGCTCCGCCTCTTCATTCAGGATCTCGACCATTGGTGGCTCATATGTGGTACGGTATGCGGCAATCATCGTATTAATGAAAAGTTTTGCCTCCATATCTCCATCTACCGTAGAATGACCTACTCCGGAATAAAAAACATTTCCCTTACTGTAAATATAGTAATTATTGGCGGCATCATTCGGGGAAGCCCCATAGGTGGCACCGGTTCCATCTCCGTTTGAAGCCGTACCCGCCCATGCACATGGATCTCCGTTCTCATTATCCGAAAGACAGTACCAGACCGTAACTTCCGGATCTTCCATGTCCAGCTGATACCACTGCCCATGCGTTGATGCAATTTTAAGTGTTTCGTCAATTTTAAACGGATATTCCGTAATCTGTCCCGTATTTGTCTTCGTTGCACGCGTTGTCAGGTCATTATTATTGTTAAATCCTGTCAATTTCACGTTATTGTTATTCACGCCACAGATATATTCATCATTTTTATAACTTCTGATCATATACCGGTATGGAATTATTTGATCCGTATTTTTCTTTTCCCATCCCAGACGTTTCATGGCATAGTAAGTAAATCCCTGGGTATTACCAAGTGCCGTTGTAGAAAGTGTACCGTCGCTGCCAACTGTTGTCTGGGTCATTGTATCATACTTATGTTTCGCCTGATAAGCCAGCAGTTCCTTTCGTTCGCTCTCGGTCAGCTTCCCACTCACAGCTTTATACCGGTTCATTCCCATGACATCACGCAGATATGTATTGGCAGAATATCCGAAATCCCCACTGTTCACATTATGCATAGAAGTAAAATCATGCGTAAACAAAACACTTTTTCCAGAGGCGATAAAATATTTCAGGAAATCAATCGCACCGTTTTTATTCGACATATTTACCTTATGGAACGTATCGCCAAATCCCAGAATAAACATATTGTACGTATTATACAGTTCCTTTTGTTTTTTTGACATTTTAGCTGGATTTTCGTTTCCTTTTTGGGCTGAAATATCCCTGGAATAATCATACACAAATTTCTCCCCGAAATAATTCTTCTGAAAATCAGAAACCGTAGTCGTTACCACGGAAATTTTATAATCATTCAATGCATTATAATATTTCGTAAACAGCGTATTTTCTTCCAGATTCAGATACCCCTTATTATTAGTATCCGTATCCGGCATAATCTGAAGCACCTTAATCTCCCGTTTCTGTCCGGTCTGGTTTTTTGCAACCGAGCAGCCGGTACGTGTAAAATGAATGTCCGGATTATCCTTGCGGTATACAACAATCTTCCACTGGATCAGCCCGAAGTACAGTTTGGAAAGTTTTACCGGTGTAATGTTCTGTTCCCCGTCTCCTGCCGTAAAAACATCTCCCTCATAATAAACTTCCCCTGTATCATCCGAATCATCCGCATCCCCGGAGCCATCCACATCTGCCAGCCCCTCTTCAAATTTACCATCCTGATTCTGGTCAATATAAACTTTACACTGATACTGTGCGGATGGCACATCCGTCACCTGAAAACCAAAATCAAGTTTTGATCTGCCAAAACCGTCCACATCCAGATAATTTGCCTGACTGTCATCTACGGAAACAGACGTATCATTTTTCCCCTCAGACGAAGTCGTTCCCTGATATTCATTTGGCAGTTTTGTAAACGTAATTTTCGGACAGACCTCTTTTACCTTTGCAATCAGCCCATTGCTATCTGACGTCTGGTAAATGGTTTTCTTTTCCTTCTTACTCTCCCTGACCAGATCTGCAAGGTTTGAACCGGCATCTATTTTATCGGACAGGCGATAAAGGTCATCAACCGCAACAACCGGATAACCGGCATGTAAAAAGTTCTCCAGTTCCGCTTTCTTAATCTTTGTAATGTCATTTCCCGGGAAACGGAGTGTCGTATCCTCTATAACATTATTTCCGCTTCCAGCCCACAGGAACTTGACCGAACGGCTTATGCCGTCTGACCTGCTATACTCTGCACTGGTCATTTTATCTCCGGTATGGAAATATATTTTCCCATTCATGGAAGTATCATTCCACACCGTCTGATTCTCTTTGATCCATTTCACATTGCCATCTGCATCTTTATAGGTTACATCCTTTTCTACCAGATTGTAAGCGCCCTGATCCAGCCCAAGATAAATCATGTTGTACTTGCTGTTTAGATCCTCCGTGGAACCAATAAACTCTGCCGTAGTCATATGGGTAATCTTAATATCCCCGATAAAATTCGGAATCATAAGCTGGATATAACTCTTTTTCAGCGAGTACCCGTTCTTTCGGTCATAGCATGGCTCAATATCCAATATCCGCAGTTCTCCATCCACATGATCCTTTGATGTTTTATATCCGAGAATATAACGGACTGCATCTGCCGGTGTCGCCTTGGGATCATTTCCCGTAAACTCCTTAAAATCCGTAAACTTAGAATTCGGATCCGATGCCGGAACTGTTCCCGTGCCAAATTCCTGTGTGGAAGTTTTATCCCCTTTAAACACAAACATTCTGCCATTTAAATATCCCTGATTTTCATTGGTAGAAATATTTCCGGCAGTCATATACTTCTCCCATTTATCCTGCTTCGTCCAGTAATGGTACCAGTTCTCGCCGATCACACGTCCATCCACATCGGACGGAAGAAATGTAAACATAGACCAGTATGTCTGCGCATCGCCCGTCTGTGCAGTAAACACACCAGTCTCAACTCCATTAATTTCTTTCTTTTGAATCAAGGCATCTTCTCCATCCAGATACAACCGCTGAAACAGTTCAGAATCCATGGAAAACAGCATGACTGCCAGTTTATACATATTATTGTTATAGCCCGTATCGGTATAAGTATAAATGGTTGGATTCATATTCCAGTCCAGAATATGAAACGTAACCGATTTTCCCCCACTTAAAGATCCCTCTGTATTTATATACACCCCGGAATCCATAAAAATCGGGGCATAGTTTTCCTCCTGATTGATCTTCTTATACATTTTCGTAACAACATCCCAGCTGATATCTTTCGATCCATTAAATCCATTCGTATACGAAGAAACAGACGAATGCTTTCCGTACCTGTTGTGTTTTTTCCAGATCTCTCTGATATTATCACCCCCGGAATGTACCTTTGGGGAAATCACATACAGATCCGCATAATCTGCCCATTCCGGCCGTGCATTCAGCTCTTCCGGTGTAATCGTTTTAATAATCACCGAATAATTGTCTGCTTCCTCCTGTGTTTTACAGCCGATACTGTCCTTTAAAAAATAATCATTGTTTTTATATAGATAGTAATTCTCTGTTACATTGATATTATCCTTTGATTTATCACCGGTACTTTTTCTTTTTGTATAAATCCGGTCGCCCTCATTGGTAAGTTCACGATCCGTCTTTTCATCAAATGTCTGATCTTTATAATCCGATTTTTCGAAATCATTTACTGTATGCCAGATAATATTTCCATGATCCTGTCTGACAAACGATAAGCTTTCATTTCCGTCTTCCCCTTTTACAATTTTTTGGACAAACGTTCCTTCCCCATCTTTGACGCGCTCATAGTATCCGGTATATTCTGCATCTTTCATGCCATCCTCACAGACACGCATATTTCCAGAATATTTTGAAATGTCCCCTTCTGGCTCATCCGGGAAAAAATAAGCCGTTTCCATTTCACATTTTGCACCGGTTATTGTTTTAACCGTATTAATATCAGCATTTCCATAACGCATATCTTCGACATTTACCGGTTCACATCCACTGATCTGGTATCCAAACTCTGCGTATTCTTCATAAGGCACAATTTCAAGAATCAGAAACGGATTTTCCCTGGTTCCAAGCTTTGCCGCTGCGGCATTCGCATCGTAAATGTTGCGCTTCGACTCCGGAATCTGCTCTATCTGGTCAACGACCCCTCTTGTCATCACCGGAAGTTTCTCATCCGCCTTTAATTTATTCCGGTACCCGACAACCCCAAGACAGACAACAAGCACCCCCAGCATACAGACTGCGGATGCAATTCTTTTATTCCTGTTTCCGTTATTTTTTTTCTGCCGATGCCATCTTACCATCTTCAATACAAACGCCCCTTCCTTACCTGAGTACATTTCTCAGCTTGAATTCATTTTGTATCGTATACTTCTGTTCCAGATATTGCATATCAAAAGAAACCGCAACGGATGCCTTTTCCGTGGAAGCATTTACTGTGCCGGTAAATGCCGTAACATATTCGCCGATCAGATTTTCCTGCACCTCATCCGTAGCTGCAGAAATCACCGTTGTATCGGTTTTTGGATCTGCCACAGCCATTTTCTTTGTATATAATTTCTTTCCACCTGCAGAGATCCAGATCACCCGCTTGCTTGCAGCCTCCGGGGCTGCGGCACCTGCCGGATTGGTTACCGACGGGGTGTTCGGAATCGTATAAATGGCGATCCCGCGGACACCGGACACGGATGGGTCAAGTTCCTCCACCCGGTTTCCTTCCATCACCCACATGCCGATCTGCTCCATCAGAATCTGTGACTCCGACTGCAGATCAATCTGCGCAGACGCGTGGTTATAATTTTTGTGCGCCATTCCAAGGAAAAGCGTTGCAGCGCCTAAAATAACCGTTGAAATTGCAATCGCGATAATCAGTTCCACAAGCGTAATTCCCCTATGATCGTTCGGCACACTGCCACCCCCTTTAAAAAGTTACTGCTCCGTAAAATGCCTGCCGGTATCTTTCACCAGCCGGATTGTGTATGCCGGGACACCATCAATATAAATGGCATTCACATTTGTACAATCGTCATAAAATGCCGTTTTCTTATAGGCAATCTTAATAAATGTCCCACCGGCACCCGGTTCTGTCAGTTCCTCCCCGGTGCTGCTGTCCTTACGGATTTTAATTGTATTATTACACAGCTTCGTCCCGTCAGATGTCAGCTTTGTATCGTCAAAACTGCCCAGATTATCGGACAGGACACGCGTATAATATCCATTGTCCAGCTTGTAAATATACAGATAAGAACTGCCGGCTTTGCTCATCGTCCTGACCTGAAGCGCATCCAGCGAAGAATCCAGCGTCCTTACCACCTTCTGCGTATTGGCATAGTGCAGATGCCCGATCATCATGACAGACGTGCTTGCAAGAATGCCAATAATCGCAATAACGATAATAATTTCAACGAGCGTAATTCCATTCTGCCCCAAAAGTTTTCGTTTCTTCATTGGCACACCCCTTACCCGTTCTTCTTCCAATTATCATAGTTCAAATAAGAATCCAGATCAAGGTTTCCGGAAATATTTGATGCCGCAAGGGAAGAACAGCCTTTGAAAAACTGGGAAAACAGCGGAGTATCCCGTTTCTGGTCCTCGGTAAACAGCTGGGAAACCAAAAGCTTGTTTCCCCGTACCGAAGCATTGGAATCAAAAGAGATCACCCCACCGGAAATAATCATTCCCTCAAACTGGCCGGACACCCTGACATCCCCGGTTGCAATGACAATTCCCTTTGTAACCGTAGCTGGAAGTGCATAAGTTCCGGCATTTTCAATCAGGTATACATCTGCGGCCGGGGAATACACCGTTTCCGAAGCCGTCGGGGATGCCTTGTGTTTCTCCACCTCTGTGGTAAATGCACTCCGGTCAATCAGATAGTCAAACAGCGGATTTACCGTTTTGTCAATCACTTCATGCCCACTGGCATCCGTAGATGTCAGACGGACATTGTCTTCGGTCACTCCCTGCCCCTGATCCGTCAGTCCCAGTTCCAGCGACTTATAGCGCACGGCAAGCTTCGAACAGTACTTCCAGTATAACCCACTGCTGTCTTTCCAGTTGTCCGGCGCAATCGTATACGTTCCAACCTCCAGCATATCTGCAGAAACCGCCCGTTTTAAAATGTCCCCGGAAAACGTCATAATCGTATTGGAATCCACAATCAATGCATCCTCATCCAGATAGATATTGGCATACTGTGCCGTTTTCCCCTGATTGTTCACATAATACTCGGAAAAAAAGTCATTCGCAGACTTCTCCGAATTAAAATTCAGGTAATAATAGACCCCACCCGGAAAATAATAGGGAACCACCTGCCGGCTGCTGTTTAAATATCCTTTCAGCGTACTTTCACTGATTCCGGTATATGCCGCATACTTCTTTTGATCCAGACTTCTGCCATCTTTCGACACATATTCCAGTGGAACATAATATGCCAGCTGGTTCGTCCGCGCTGAGATGGACTCGCCCATCAGAATATCCTCGTTACTGGCATCGAGCTTTCGCGAAATAAACGTCCGCCCTGCCAAAAGCAGGTAATTCAGCCCTTTGATATCCAGATGGCTGCTTTTTCCATTGACCATCATGGCACTGCTAAACTCTGCCTTTTTCGCGGAATCCGGATCCTGTGCGCCATAATTTTTCTGGAAATTATAACCGTAATAATTGCCCTGCAAAGTCACGGAACTCCCCCTGCCAGCCAGTTCCAGATCATCCGCCACATACATATTTCCGTTCATATGGATAGAGGAAGCACCGTTTGTCCCGGCAGACGATGTCTTTATATTTTCTGCCCAGATCGAGGAACCACCGTCCCCGACCGTCAGGTCTGATCCGCTCTCCGTCACGATATCCCCGCGTGTAAGAACCGTCTTCCCCTTGATCGTACCGTTTCCGCCCGTGGACGCATAAATTCCGTCTGCCCCGGCATACACACTGCCATCCACTGTCACATTCTGTGCCCCGATGTTGATCTGTCTGTCGGCTATCAGCGCATAACGCATAAACTCCTGCACCTGCCCCCTGCCGGAGAAATTCATCTTCGGAGTGGAAAACACCAGGTCGGTTTTGATCGTTGTCTCATAATCCTGTGCATCCCTATACCGGATCTGTACACCCTTTAACGTAAACGTCCCTGCGCCGTAATCCACCTCATATTTTGGATCTGCGGCAGGGATATAGCATCCCTGGTCTGCGGCTTCTTTGATGCAGCTTTTTACCGTATCCGTATCATAGCCGGAAACCCGGTATGCCACATTGCCGGAAGCGTCCATGGTATCCGACGCACCAACTGCCGGATCTGTGTGGTTTTCTGCAAACTGCTTCTGCAGCCCGTCCATATATCTGGTGGCAAATACTTTCTGCACGTCCCCTCCGGAAGCAGAATACGTCAGGTAATTTTCAAGGACATCCGCATACGCTTTCTCCAGTGACTGCTCTGCAAGTTCCCTTGCACCGGCACGCAGATTATCCATCAGTTCATCCGCACTGTAGAAATTTTTCTTCGTGCCGCGTTCCACTTCCTTCATCTCAATATTGACAATCGTAATCTTCGTGATCACCACGGCAATCAGGCTTACCACAACCATCAGAACCAGTACGGCAAGCAGGGAGGCACCACGGTTATCCTGTTTGAACCGGTTTCCTTTCATCGCTACTCTCCTTTCGACGTGCTGACCGTAATATAACGGTACTTTTCCTTATCCGGATTGTTTCCGCCCTTGCCTTTCTTATATACACAGACCGTCAGATCGACCTTTCGCACTCCCCCGCTGCTTGCCACCAGAGGGGCAACCGACCCAGCCGGCAGCTTAAAGCTGTCCTGATAAATTGCTCCCTTGTTGGTCACCGCAGCCGGATCATCCGGATACGACTTGTTGCCAAGGTTTGATGCCACAGACGGCATCGGGCATCCCTGCGGCAACACCGTCATCTTATAATCCGGTCTGATGCTGTTGACATCCGCAATATTCTGGCATACAAACACCAGCTTGGGATTCACACCGGCAGCGTATGTAACCTCCATCGTATCGCTGTCCTGCGCCACATGGTACATAAGGTAAATATGTTCCACGTCACGGATGTCTTCCTCTGCAAACTCATTACATTCGTATACTTCCGAAGGATCTATGCCCAATACCTCATCGCCTGTTTCCCCACATGTATAGCTGCATGTCACCCGGACATGCGTACTGTCTGCCGTAACCGAAAATTTCCGCTTCATCTTCGCCTGCAGTTCGCTATCCCCAAGCGGAAGCGTTCCCGGATGTGCAGCGGCATATGTCATATTTTTTTCCGAAAAATACGTCATTGCTTCCTGCAGCTGGTTATGTTCCAGTGCCACGACATCCTTTGTGTCATCAATCCCTTCAATCTGTGGGATATTGGTGTCATTTTCAGCTGCAGCCGTACTGACAGAAACCTCGACATCATACGTGCTGCCAGAAGTGCCTGCCGCCGCGTAGTACACATTCTCCGCCTGAAATGCCGGTGCCGGGGCAGCCGCCGGAGTCTCACGGAGCAGGGTGTAGCCCTTTCCTTCCAGATAGGGAACACGAAAGCCTGCCCCTGTCGTCACCACAGCCAGCTCTTTTTGGTTTTTTAAATCCTCCAGCACTTCCTGCGCCAGATTGGTTGCATGCTGTTTGTCCGCCATCATCGCATTGTACTTCATGGACTGCGTAAAATAAGACAGCAGCGGAATGGAAATAATGGCAAGAATTGCCATGGCAAGGATGACTTCCAGCAGGGAAAATCCACCATTGTTATTCGGTTGTCTCTTCATCTGCGGACCTCCTTCCCATCCGTTTTACGGTGCGGTTTCAAGCGATGTGCTTCTGCCAAAAATACTCATCACACCTTTTGACATATTCGGAAATACCGGTGGAACATACTCTTTTCCGGTGTTCTCCAGATAATACATATTCAGTGTCATCTCCCCGTTTAATTTTCCGGTGGAATCATCATAATTTGCCGTAAACTGTGAAATCGTTGTACGATCCTTAAAATTGTTGACATAAGCAATCATTTCCTTTAACCCGGCATAGCCTGCCTCATAGCGGATACCGATAGAGGCATAATATCCCCGGACCTCTTTTTTCTCTGGTCCTGCCGTTTCCTGTTCTGCTGCATCTGCCCCCTGTGTGCTCTCCTCACTCTGGCTTTCGGATGTAGAAGATGCCTCTGCATCCGGTGCGGTAGTGGAAGAAGCATCCGTTCCTGCAGCCGTGTCCGTGCCATCGGTCTGCACATCCACAGCAAGCGGCTGGTTCATGGTAAACGTAATGTCCGTAATATGGAAATCGCTGCTGTTATCCTCATACGCCTGTAACGACTCAATAGCCTTCTCGGTTGTCATTGCCGAAGGATACATACCGATAATCGTCTTCTGCTTTTTTACCATCCGCTGAATATTTTCTTTTACCTTCGGAAGACCTGCCTCCATCTGTTCCATCTGCTGCACTTTTGCCTGATCGGCCGTATTCTGCTCTTCAATCTTTGCTGCCTTGCTCATTCCCTTACTGAAAATAAAGAAATACGAACATGCCACTATGACAATCGCACAGAAAATGAGCAGCAGTCGCTTGTCGGAATCTGAAATTTTAATTCTATTCATTGGTCTGCTCCTCTCCTTCCATGCTGTCTGTATCGGTATCTGTATCGGCATCTGCATCCGCAGACGGAACCGCTTCTTTTATGAGATGCCCGTCCTCCCCGAGAAATGCGCCGGTATAATAAGCATTTAACGTATACGTCCACGTCACCGTGCCGCTGTCTTCATCAGACTCCTCCGACATAGACGGAATCGAAAGATTTTCAAGCAGCGTCACATCCGCAAAATTCAACAGCATCTGTCCGACCGTAACTTTCCGGTCTGCCTCCATATTCAGCGTTACCAGCGAACCATCCGTCTGGATACTTTTTACATGGATGGTTGTCGGAAGTTCATTTTCCAGCTGCGCAATCAGCGGATACAGTTGCTCATTTTTCGTGATGGTGGCAAGATCCAGTTTCTCATACACCTGTTCCTCCGCCTGTACCCGCGCGTAATCGTCATACGTCTCCTGCACATAGGAAAGATCATTGATCCGTTTGGTCAGGTTGCGGTGCTCACGATAAGCCAGCAGCTGACGCACACCGGAACCGAGAATCAGCAGGACACTTACCAGCACTGCCCCCGCCAGAATCACATATGCCGTGTGCAGGTCGTTCTTTTTGGAATCTGCCACAAGCATGTCCTTTGGTCTGGCATCAATTGGATGAACCGCTGCACCGATGACCGAAAGGAAACCGACAGCCGTTGCCGCCTTCGGTCTCATCCCGGAAGATGCCGCATCCGGTGTTACCGTCCCCTCAGCCGCCTTGTTTTTTCCGCTCCGTAAATCGATGACCTTCGTGAAATCAATTTCCTGCAGCGGAAGCGGAAGTTCCTGTGCAAACAGTTTGTGCATGCCTGCAAAACGGGAACCATCGCCAACCAGATAGACATTCCCGACAAATTCCTGTTTGACCTGATTCTGATAATACTCAACCGCCGTGTTTGCAATGCGCAGATGATACCGCAGGGACTCCGCCAGATCCTCATATGCCTCTTCTGCCAGAGCCTGCTGACGCTTCATCTCCTCCTGGTTTCCCATCTCCGGAATCGTCGGACGGTTGTATATCACATTGTGGTCTAAAAGGAAATCAAGTGCTTTCTCCTCATCGTCAATGCCAAGCACCGGATGGTCGATCACCGCTGTGATCGTAGCTCCATAGCCATACGGTGTCACACGCTGAAAGACCAGTTTTTTATTTTCCAGAATACTGATGACCGTTGCCTGTTCTTCCAGCTGCACGACCACGGCATTTTCCAGAAAACTGTCGCACAAAAGCTGTACCGTTCCGTTTCCGATATAGTCAAACGTCTCCACCTTAAGCCCTGCCAGCTCGGCAAAGGTCACATAGTTGTTTAAAAGGTTATCCGGAATTGCAACGAGAAGCAGCTTAAGCATCTTCTTTCCGTCTTCTTCCTCCACGTCCATCTTGCTGTAGCTGATGGTGTAATTGCTCACGTCCATCGGGAAGTAATCACGGATCTGTGCCTCGATGATTCCCATGATCTTATTGTCCTTGACAAACGGGATCATGACCTCGCGGGTAACGACCTTAGAGGAGGAAAGGGTAAATACAACTTCCTTCTCATGGATATCGTGTCTGCTTAGTTCGCCCTTTAATGCCGATGCAAACGCTTCTTTGTCGCGGATATAGCCATCTTCCACCGCATGTTCCGGGGTGCGGAACGCAAACGCTTTATGTACCGGCGGATTTTTCTTGCGGTAATCGGCCAGTGCGACTTTTGTCCACCATACACCGGCCTCAATACTTACTACTCTTTTGACCATTTTCATTTTCTCCTTATATATTTTCCGAAAGGTTTTCATTGGAAAATGTACAAAAATAATTATGCTTTGTTCATGTTCTCTTCGGGAAGAGACTGTAAGAATTTTGGCGAAAGGTTTTGAATGCCGGACGCGACCGGACGACATTCGCCATCCGGGCTCATGTCGTCCTTTCCCGTACATCCGTGTACGGGAATCGCTGGGTGTTGACAAAATTCTAACAGGCTCTAACCCTTGAGAAAAATCACAAATCCTAATTATTTTTCTACATTTTCCATCGTAACGTTATGGCATAAAAATTTAGATGGCGAATAAGAAGGATGTTCAAAATTCGCCACGGAAAACAAATAACTTTATGTTTTCTCTAAACATTACTTTTTTGGCGGATTATACCAGATTTTATCTAATAAATGCCCATCATGCCGAGATACCAGGTCCAGAAACGGCTGCCCCAGAGTGCGGCGATGAATATGCCTGCCGAAAGGTACGGGCCGAGTGCAAGCAGGTTGTTTCGCTTGCTTACTTTCATACGGATGGTATGGATGACGGAGCCAAGAATGCATGCAAGAATAAATGCAAAAATAATGTTTTTTGCGCCTAAAAGCAGGCCTGCATATGCCATGAGTTTGATGTCTCCCCCACCGATTGCTTTGCCGGAGGAGAAATAATACAGGCCATACAAAAACAGGCTGACAATGACTGCCCCGATGATATGGGACAGGATATGCCGGAAATCATACACGGTCATGATGATACCGAGCAGTCCCAGAAACAGATTCTGGGAAACCGGTATCTGATAGGTTCTCTCATCGATGACCGCAATGACTATCAGGGCTGATGTCATGAGGCAATACAGCACACTGCTGAACGTGAAACCGCCTGCCATGAAAACGACCACATACAGCACACCATTTAAAGCCTCGATTAATGGGTACTGTATGGAAATCCTAGCACCACATTGCCGGCATCTGCCCCGAAGAATTATGTAGGAAAATACAGGAACCATGTCCCGCCAGCCCAGCTTACGCCCGCAGTTCATACAGTGCGAGGACTGCACGATATTCTCTTTTTTCGGGATACGGAAGATCAGCACGTTTAAGAAACTGCCGATGACGATTCCGTATAAAAATATAACAATATAAAGAAAAATCGTAAGTTGGGTTAGCATTTGTTTCTCCTAAAATTTAAATTAAAGCTGGGTTACAACTTCGTCAAAAACTTTTTCGCTACCATCATATGCCTGTGTTTTAATAGTCTTATCTTTTACTGGATCAATTGTAATTACAATTTTTGTAATTGTCTTACCTTTTTTAGATCCCATTTTATCATTTAAATCCTTTGTAATTGTATCATATCCAGTTAATTTTTGAATCTCAGCAGCTAAAGATTTCGCTGGTTCGGTTGAATTTGTTGTTGCAGGGGTATCATCCATTGTAACTGTTGTTAACGCTGTAACTTTTTCTGCCGCTGATGAATAAGCTGTTGTTGCAGCAGTACCATAGCTATTAATAATCTGGAAATCCTTTGCTTCCTTTGACTTGTTAATATAAGGAAGTACCTGTGTACCAACAATACCTACCAAAATAGCCATAATTGCGATAACGATAATCAACTCTACGAGAGAGAAACCTTTGTTATCCTTCTTTTCATTCTTTGCTTTCATGTTCTGAAGCAGTTCCATAATTTTCTTCATACCCTTTGTTCTCCTTTTACTAAATATGTTTTTTATGTATCTATCATCACATGTCTCATGGCAGACATGTAACAACCCTTCTTCTGCCTGCGGTCAGGCTCCGATGCTGTCGTACAGGCTGTACATCGGCATCATGATCGCAAGGACGATCGGCACCACAATAACTGCCATCACGATGATGATGAGCGGTTCCATCGCGGCAAGCAGTGCCTCGGTCGCCGACTCCACCTCTTCATCATAATATGCTGCGACTTTGTCGAGCATGTCTTCCATATTACCGGTTTCCTCGCCGATCTCTATCATGTGGTAGACCATCGGTGGGAAGACCCCGGAATCTGCCAGTGGCTTCGAGAGCGGGATTCCACGGCTGACCTCTTCGGTCGCATCTTTTAATGCCTGCTTAACCACGGCATTCCCCATCATCTCGGTCACAAGCCCGAGTGCATCCACCAGCTGGACACCGGAACCCATCAGTGTAGACAGGGTTCGCGTCATGCGCGAGGATGCCGTCTTGATGCTGAGCGGGCCGACCAGCGGTACCTTTAGAATAAATTTTCCTAATATATGTGCCCCGCCCTCTGTCTTTTTCCACGCATGGATAAATATGGCAATCCCTGCGATGATGGCAACAATAAAATACCAGCTGTGCACAAAGAAATCACTGACTGCCATGACTGCAAGCGTGATGCCCGGCAGTTTTCCGCCGACTTCGTCAAACTGGGAAGTAAAGGTAGGCACAATCTTAATCATCATGATGGCTACGACAACGATAATAACAAGAATCAGGATGACCGGATAAATCGCCGACTTGATGATCAGCCCCTTCAGGTGGGCTTCTTTTTCAAACTGACTTCCCACACGGCTGAATGCTTTATCCAGTCCACCGGAGGATTCCCCGGCGGCAACCATCTGCACCATGAGGTTTGGAAAAATCTTCGGGTGCTCCGCCATCGCAACGGCGAGGGTCTCCCCGCGCTGTACGGAATCCCGCACTTCTGCGATTGCGTTGGCAAACGGTTTGTTCTCGGTCTGCTCGGATAGCATGTCGAGTGCCTCGACGACGGTCACACCGGCATTTAATACGCTCTCAAACTGGCGGCAGAATACACTCATTTCGCGGACGCTGACGGCTTTTCCGATATGGATTTCGAGATCTTTGTTAAATGCGTTGGCTCTTGTGATGGAAACGATGGTGTTGCCGCCGGATTTGAGTTCTGCCGAAGCGACTTCCATGTTCACGGCCTCGATGGTGCCGGTTTTTGGTTTTCCATCGGCCCCGACCACTTCGTATTTATAACTTGCCATGTCTTAACTCCTTTTTAAAACAGCTTCTGCTGCATGTTTCCTGTATCCTGTGCATACTCTACGGCATTTGCCGCATCGATTTTGTGTTTCAGGTACAGGCTGAATAAGGAATCATCCATCGTCTGCATGCCAATCTTCTTGCTCGTCTGCATGATGGATGGAATCTGGTGTGCCTTATCCTCCCGGATCAGGTTTTTGATCGCCGGGGTACCGAGCATGACTTCAAATGCCGCCACACGGGATTTCCCGTCGATCGTCGGCAGAAGCTGCTGGGAAATTACCGCCTCAAGAACCGATGCCAGCTGCGAGCGGATCTGGTTCTGCTGATGCGGTGGGAACACATCGACAATACGCTCAATGGTAGGTGCCGCACCGATGGTATGCAGGGTGGAGAATACCAGATGTCCGGTTTCTGCTGCCGCGATGGCAGTGGAAATCGTATCAAAGTCTCGCATCTCCCCCACAAGGATGATGTCCGGATCCTCACGGAGTGCCGCACGGAGCGCATTTCCATAGGAATCGGTATCCAGCCCGATCTCCCTTTGGTTTACGATGGACCGGTTATGCTTATGTAAATACTCGATCGGATCTTCGAGTGTAATGATATGTTCGTTCCGTTCTTTATTGATGACATCAATCAAAGATGCCAATGTGGTAGATTTACCGCTTCCGGTCGGTCCCGTGACAAGGACAAGCCCACGCTTTTTCTTTGTCAGCCCAAGGACAGCTTCCGGCACCCCGAGGTCCTCCGGTGTCGGGATATCGCTTGCCACGATACGCAGTACAGCCGCATAGGAACCTCTCTGGTGGAAAGCGTTGACACGGAACCGTCCCACACGCGTATCCGTGTAGGCAAAGTCCACTTCCCCTGTGGCTTCCATGGTTTTTTTCTGTTTTTCGTTAAACATGGATTCCACCAGTTCTTTGGTCATCGCTGGTGTCAGTCTCTCAAATCCGTCCATTTCATAAAGTGTTCCGCTGATCCTGCACTTCGGCCGTACCCCCACGGTAATATGTAAGTCGGACGCATGATGCGCTTTTGCTATCGAAAGAAGCGTATACATTGACAATTCCATCTGTTTTGCTGCCTTCCCTTCCCTGTTTTATTTAATCCTCTTCGTCATCGTATGCCACACGCTGCACTTCCTCGACGGTGGTGATTCCGCGCAGTGCGTAATCAATGGCACTCATGCGGAGCGTTTTCATGCCATGTGTTAGTGCGATCTCCTCAAGCACATCCGCATTCTCCCCGCGGTTGATCGCCTGCCGCAGTTCTGCCGTGACCGGCATGATCTCATAAATACCGATTCTTCCATAGTATCCGGTTCCGCCGCAGCGGACACACTCTTTGTGCCCCGGTGTGCGGACATTGATCCGTCTGGTAGGATCCTTTATGCCGAGTATCTTTTTCTCCCCTGCGGTTGCCTCCCGGACAATTCCGCATGCCGGACAAACCCGGCGCACCAGACGCTGGGCGATTACCCCGACCACGGAATCCGCAATCAGGTAGTTTTCCACTCCCATATCTGCCAGACGGGTGATGGTATTTGCCGAACTGTTTGTATGTAAGGTGCTGACCACCAGATGTCCGGTGATGGACGCCTTTACCGCAATCTCTGCGGTCTCCTGGTCACGGATCTCCCCGATCATGATGATGTCCGGATCCTGACGCAGGATGGAACGCAGTGCCGAGGAAAAGGTAAGTCCCGCCTTTTCGTTTACCTGTACCTGGTTGACCCCGTTTAAGTTCGCCTCAACCGGATCTTCTACCGTGATGATATTGACACCTTCTACGTTTAATTCATTTAATGCGGTATATAATGTCGTGGACTTACCGCTTCCGGTCGGTCCCGTGACGAGAATAAGCCCGTTCGGATGGCTTAGGATATGATCAAATTTTTTTAATTCTTCCTCCGGGAATCCCAGATCCCGCTTGTCCAATGTCAGTGCTTTTTTCTGTGCGAGACGCATAACGACCTTTTCCCCGTAGACGGTCGGAAGCACGGACACACGGATGTCGTATTCCTGCCGGTCCACAATGCTGGTCGCACGGCCGTCCTGCGGGCGGCGCTTTTCGGAAATGTCAAGTCCGCTGACAATTTTAATTCTTGCGATCAGTGCGGCATGCAGGCTGATGTCGTGCCGCATGGCTTCGTGCAGCACGCCATCCACACGGAACCGGATCCGCACCTGGTTTTCCATCGGCTCGATATGGATATCGCTGGCTCTCTTGTGGACTGCCTGCTCGATGATCTGTCCTAACAGTTTGACAATCGGTGCCTGCTGGACATTGTTCTCATCGTTTCCACTCCCGGGGTCTAAGGCTGCCCTGGCTTTTGCCTGTTCCTGCTTTTCCCTTGTATACTGTTCTGCCACACGCAGGGCTTCTGCATTTCCATAGTAACGGTCGATGGCTGCCGCAATATCACTCGGGGTTGCAGCAAAACGCTCCACCTGACACCCGGTAATGATGGAAACATCGTCCATCGCCCGGATATCCAGCGGATCGCTCATTGCCACGCACAAAAGATTGGGATTTTTCTCATTGAACTTAAACGGAATCAGATTATACTTCCGCAGCACTGCCTCGTCCAAAAGCCGGATGATTTCCTCCGGGATGCGCAGGGTTGACAGATCGACACTCTGTATTTTCAGCTGTGCCTTCAGTGCCTCTACGATCTGTTTTTCGTCTGTAAACCCCAGATCTATCAGTACCACTCCGAGACGCTCTCCCTGTTTTTCTGTTTTCTGGACCTGTAACGCTTTTACCAGCTGATCCTGCGAAATGACTCCTGCATCCACAAGCAGATCGCCCAGTCGCTTCTTCCGGGCAAACCCTACCAACTTATCCATGTAATACTCCCACTACGTTAAACATTTATTATTTTCGAATAATTTCGAGCAATTAATGATTATTATAACCTTTTTTGTTCTCTATTGTTGCTTTGCGCACAAAACGCAAAATTTTTTCGTATAAAATACGAAAACCACTTTTAAAAAGGAATTTAAAAAAGGACGCTTGAAAGATATTTAATAACCTTTCAAACGTCCTTTCGTGGCTTAGTCTTTTTCTTTTTTCTGCTTACGATTTCCATGTTCTTCAAGAATCAAGTATTTTCCAGTCGTCTTCCGTTCATTTGGTATGTATTCCAATAGATCAGTTATCGTACAGTCTAAAGCCTCGCAGATTTTATCTATGTGGTCTACATTCAAACGAGGAACAAGCTCATGATACCATTCGTTGATAGTTGACGGACGAATCCCAGTAGCATCAGCCAAATCCTTCTGAGTCCATCTTTTCTCGCCAAGCAGTCTTGATAGATGAATTTTAACCATGATTTTATGCCCCTTTATTTAGTTTATCACGAGGCATAATTTTAAATATTGTTTTGTTAGAATATAACGTATTGCGTTATTTATACCCTAAAAAAAATGTTTAAAAGTTTTTGATGATTACTTCATCGAATGTATCAGCATTCAGTTTGTTCGTTAGATTGCTGTTCCTGCTTATTCCCTCGATGTGATAATCCTTATATAAATCACGGATAAATTCATCATCATTATAGGAAAGAATAAACTTTCCTTTAATCCCATCTAAAACGGTCTTTAAACGAATATGGTCATCATGTGAAAACCCTCCTTCATAATATTTCTCGGTGCCATGATATGGCGGATCTAAGTAAAACAATGCTCCCGGTCTGTCATACACCCGGATCAGGCTTTCAAAATCCCTGTTCTCAATGACCACATTTTTCAAACGCTCCTGCACCTCTGCCAGATATTCAATCGAATTTGTAAGGTTTTTCTTATTCGTTCCGAAGGTCTTTCTGTCAGCTCCGAAACTCACCTTTATAATGTGAAAGTATCGTGCTGCCCTCTGGATATCTGTAAGCCCTCTGGCATTCAGCTGGCTCTTATTGTCAAAGAACTGTTCCCTTGAAATTGCCAGCCAGTTAAGTTCCTTCTGCAGTTCCTCACAGTGGTATTTGATGCAGCGGTACAAATTGATAAGGTTGCTGTCTGCATCATTAAATACTTCCAGTTCTTTTCCCACTTCCTTGCCAAACAGCACCCATCCGGCTCCACCAAACACCTCAATGTATCTGTCAAAGCCTTCCTCTGGGAACCTTTCAATAATCGCCTTTCTAAGCAACCTCTTTCCACCAATCCATGCAATAAAACTGTTCATTCTTCTTCCTCCTGATTTTCAATGTTGGGGCATTCAATCAGGTAATCCGGGAGCATTTCAGCCCCCGGACAAAACTCATTCCTATTACACTTTCTCGGTATAAGAAAGGCAGATCCAGACCGGAACATATTTTCCGTTGTAAGGCTGTTCAGACTTAATACGTCCCCACAAGCCTTCCTCACCGGATTTGCTTACCTTTCCATACTTTTCCTCCACAATGGTATACGAGCCCACCGGGATGTGACCAACAGAAGCAGTGTCAATGGTTGCTCCAAGTCTCATCTTCAAATCGCTGATTTTCACACGCACCATATAAGGAGCAAACACATTTTCAGGATATACATTTACACCTGCTTCATCAAACACACTGTAACCAGGATTCTTGTCTACACAAGTCTTTGCATATTCAAGCGAATGGTACGCTCCAATCTGGCTCTTGGCATCGCTCCAGTTCTTTCTGACACGATACCAGCTTTCTGCTGTTGTCTGTTTCTGCTGATCATAAGCGGTGAGATTGTATTTTTCAATGATACTGCACACCTTGTTAACATAATCCGGAGCAGTTGCATAGCCACCGTCCTTGATGATCTGAACCGCTTTCTTGTAATCCTTCTCGCCTTTCAAACCAGCGTATCTAAGTGCTTCGCCTTTCTTTGCACCCAGCAGGTATGCGGAATGATCAGCAATAGATGCTTCGACATTCGGATATGCCCTGAATGCAGCTGTAACCGTTACATACTCTCCATTTACATATTCCTTCGTCTCCTTGGTATATTCACTCGTTCCGTCCCATGAGCTTCCAGACCAAGTGTTTCCGGATAACGAGCACTTCATTCCAAAGCAGTTATTTGCCATCTGTGCGAGCACTGATTTTCCATATCCTGATTCCAGAATAAACTGTGCTGCTGACACAGAGGCAAGGATGCCGGTGTTCTTCATATCAGCAGTACATAACTCGCCAACACGCTTCACGATATCAGTATCTGCCATATTCGCAAACTCTACCGCCTGAATACCGGTATCCACTGTCACAGATGCACCCACAAAGGATGCCATGCATTCTGCACACGCCTTCGCCAGCTTACGAAGATTGCTATCATCCATCAGCCATTTACAAGCTTCAGTATTTGTATGGAAAGAATGTTCTGCGATAACGCCCGGAACTCCGGCTAAGAAGCTGCCATTCAGCACTCCATAGTAGTTATCGTCTTTCTTTCCATTTCCATCTCTGTCATTGTCGGATAATCTCGAATAAATCTGATATCCGTCCACGCCCATTGTGTTCTGGATAACCTTTGCAATCTGTGCTGCAAATTCTCTGGACTGATCATCAACCAAAGTTTCATTACGATCTGTAAAATGAATCGCCACTGCTCTGTTTACTGCCTCAGTACCACAGGCATTTGTGTGGTTGCTCACAAACAGATCGCATCCGGCAGCCATTTTCCCTCTGGCTGTCAGATCCGGATTCTCATTGATATTACTTCTGGTTACGAGAACCTCAATTCCCATCTGCTCCAGATATTCCTTCTCATACTGTGTCAGTTTCCAGACTGTCGCTGATTCATAATATCCAGAAACGACCCCGGCATTATATTTTTCTCCATAATGCCCTGGATCTAAACAAATACGTTTCTTTCCCATTGTGTACCTCCTAACTGTCCACTCTGCTTTCCCTTAACTTGGCTACCAGCTCATGTACTCCGGTAGAGCCGGAGGAAAGAATTAAGCCGGTAATCACCTTTGCAATAATAGGCAGCTGTGAACTGTAGCCCATCAAAGCAAAGAAATCAATGTCGAACATCAAAGCAAAAAGCGCTCCGAAAGCTACCGCCCATACCGGTGCCTTAACGATGTTCATTACCTTGTCACCCACAAGCTCCTTCACTCTGTCCACAAGGAACTGGATCAGGATTGCGAATACCACGATAATAGTTACTGCATTGCTTAAACTTGCCATTTTCTGCGTCTCCTTCCATATTTTTTTGTATTTAAAAAAGGGCTTTGAAAGCCCTTTTAAACACCTTTGCTGCATTCAAAAAGGAGCCTTGTTTCAGACTCCTCATTTACAAGAAAAACCCCGTCAACATTTTCCTGAATGTTTATCAACTATTCAATTCTTCTACAGTTATACTCACTGACATCCAACTGCTTTTCTATGTTTTCAAAAGCCTCCCTGTAATACGATTTGACCTCTTGGGAAACCTGCTTTGTGTGTTCTAATTCAGTCACGAGTTTTCTCAGCAGATCCGATTGCTGAGTAGTGATGTCACACAACAGGTCTATCACCGCCAACAGATTCATAAAGCCACCCTTTCCGGCATTTCATCGTTTATTCCGCAGCATCTTCTGCAGCTTCGATTGCTGCTCTTACATCGTCCCTGAATTTCTCCGGAATACTGTCGATTGTTCTTTTTCCAGCCTTTACTAATTTAATATACAGTTCCAACATCTTAATTACCTCCCGTCTTTGCTTCATACAGTTCCGCTACTGCGTTCATAATAATGAGCTGATTTTCTTCTGTTGCGAGCAGTTTTTCATAGAGTTCTGCCTGTGCTCCCATGCTGATCAGAATGTTCTCGTTTACTTTTTCAGTGTTCTCTTCCTGCTGGATCAGATTATAATACTCTTCTTCACCCAGGAAACGATACTCGCATGTATAGCCCACTTCTTTCTCTTCGCTGCCATCCATACTGTCTCGTTCGATACGATTGATATTTCTTCTCTGGATGTAAGTATTGGCATTTACCATTTCCAACGTTTCAGGCAGTGAGGAGCAATTCTCTGTTTTCCATCCTTGCATTTTTATTTGCCTCCTTGTCCATTTTAGATATGATGCGTTTGACCGCCCTCACGCTTATAAGTGGCTTAATATACATCAGATACCACTCATAGGTGTCAGAGTGTGTTATCCAGCCCATCAGGGAAATAAAACCCTTGCAGAGCCTTAATGGATATTTCTTCTTTTCCATCTTCTTTTTATTGAGTTTCCTTGCTATCCTCGCAATATGTATCAGCGTATGCTTTCTTATGATTACCCGATTTCGATAGAACAGCCAGCCCATTGCCGATACTTCCCTGCCGGTTCTCCTGCCATTCTTTTTAATGTACTCAAACCGGAACACCTGCCAGTCACCTTTCATTTTCAGCCTGATTTTTCCAAGCCACTGCTTAATGAATATAATCGCCATGTGCAGCTTCTTTTTATTATCATCTGCCATCGTGAAATTATCCATATACCGGATAAAGTGTGCTATTTTCAGCTTGCACTTTATCAGAAAATCCAGCTCCTGCAGGAGAAAGTTTGCCAGCCACTGTGACAAATAAAAGCCCAGTGGCAGCTTATCTGGAAACCATGTCAGGCACACATCTATCAGATACATAAATAAAGCATCTTTGATACGTTTTAACAGTTTTGGTCGGATAAACTTATACTTTGCATGGTCATAAAAATGTCGGATATCGCACTGTGCAAAATTCCGGATACCTTTCCCAGACTGAATCCATCTTTTCATCGCTTTCATTCCCCGATGTGATCCACGCTTGGGAAAAGACGAATAGCTGTGATGGTAACTGCTCCCTTGAATAATCGGCTCCAGAATTAGCACAATAACGTGCTGTATCCACAATTCAACCATTGTCGGTACATATATGACCCTTGTTTTCCCAGCTTCTTTTATAATAACCGGGTTATGCTTTGGTGGTTTAAATTCCAGTTCCGGATTTTCCACCTTCCATCCGGCTGGCTTCGTATTCTGGATAATTTTCTGTATTTTCTCAACCCATCCATCTAAATCTTCCTCCACCATTTGAATATCTTTTCTGTCACTTTTTCCACGCTTCATCCGCTTAAATGCCCGGAGGATAACACCCTTTTGGCAAGCCAGCGTGTATAAATATCTGTAACTTTTCTTTTTCTTCCAAGGAATGCCGGTCTCTTTTTCAATGTCATATTTGAACTTATGCATTTTATCTTCTATCTCCTCGCCGCTTTCGAACATTGCTCACTACTTGCAGCTCCTGACCGGAATAATTTCCACTCACCAAAACCTATAAAGGCGGATATAACAGTATTTCAACTGTCAGCGGTGTATATGACTATCGGTAACATTTTGGACTTATAGTTTCTTGATAGAATCAGGACGCCCCGTAGTTCCACCAGGCGTTAGCAGCGACATTGTTCAGTGTGCGAGCCCAGAGCCCGTCATTAGCACCGTTGTTGCAATTGCCGAACCGCAGCGAAACCGCCGGAGAGGGAGTTCCGATAGCCCCTCAAGATCTTTAAAAAATCATTCCTATATTTTATACAAAGCAGTTGGGGGAAGACCCCCAAACCCCCTATCTGCAGCTTACGCTGCAGCAGGTGCTGGAAGAAGTTTGGACGCCCCGTAGACCCACCAGGCGTCAGCAGCGACAGTGCCCAGTGGGCGAGCCCAGAGCCCGTCAGTAGCACCGTCGCGGCAACCGCCGAACCGCAGCGAAACCGCCGGTATTTCTGCGTTCACCCAAGTGTGATCGCAGTATCCAGTAGCAGAACTACATGCGATTTCATCATTTGGTACTGCACCAAAATCCTTTACCACCTGAGTTGTTGCATAATATCCGTTTTTTGCCAAATTCACTCCAGTATCCAGATATTTAGCCCCGGTTAAGTCATAGGTATAATCCGGAGACACCTTTATTCTTCCGTTAATCAGGAGCATATACGGATCTCTCTGCCACAGCATATAACTCCCCATAACGCAGCTATGGAAAATCTTATTGAAGGACTTATTATCATTAGAACCATAAAACTGTCCTCCGCCAATGACTGTATTGATTTTCGTTCCGTAATGTTGTGTTTTATCTTCAACGTAGGTAGAACACATGCCTGATCCAAAAGCAGTCTGAGAGTCGGTGCTCTTGCTCAGCAGAATACAGATGTCTGCCAATGTATTCGTTAATGCACCGCCAAAGAAAAGAGCTTTGCTGGATGCTGCCTGAATTGCTGTATACTGCTCAGCAGTCCCGATTGCTTTTCCGGTTGCATTGTCTGCAGCTGAACCGGAGGCTGTTAAGCAACTCCACTGCCCTGCAATACTTCTCATCTTTCCATTGGAATCAATGGAGCCATAGAACATCGGGATCAGCATATAATCTCTTTCTTTTCCAAGTACATTAAATCCTACTGCATGGAAATCATCATCCACTTTTCTTTCACAGAAATATACATAGCGGTCATTTCCAACCTTATATTCCTTCTTGTAGATTTTCTTTACGATTGCCATCGCATCACCGGCATAATCAATATTAGCCGCATCAGAGTTCGTTCCATCCGCTTTCTTCGTATAATCGTCCGGATCTAAGAAGTAATCAATACCTCCATCCCAATTACACATAACCGGTACATTGGCTTTCAGCCAGTCCCAGTCAGCCCATGAGCCATAATTCATGGCGTGCGTGCTCATGTTCATGCTCATAGGTGTAAAGTCCTTGTTCGCACCAAGGTACTCCACTCTTGTGGACGGATTCAGGTCGGAAGCTTCATGGATAACCATTCCATAAATCGGTGCATCATCCGGTACCAGATTTCTCACCAGCTTTTCCACCTGCTCCTGCACTTCAAGCAGTGTTTCCTGCTCTGCAATAAAAACCTTTTTCGACATTTTCTACCTCGTTTCCAGCATAATATAACACTTTACGTTTTATATTTGCTTATTTTGTTAGATTATAACGTAATACGTTATTTTTACAGTTCCTCATAATATAAATGACCGTTTTCCATGCCTAATCGCATCTTCCCACCGTTCACGTCATCCTCAAAGATCTTCGCATCCCTGCGGTTGGCTTTTCCGTTGTTGAGAAGCTGGGCATATCGCTCATTAAAGTAATCTGCATGTGCCGGTGTGGTAGGCTCCAGAACCTCCATCTGTTCGTTGTAAACCGGCTCATCCTGAATCGTTAAATTCTTCGCCATGTCCTGCCTCCCTAAAATGTATCGTTGATATAGAAAGTCATGCTGATATCCGCATCCTTTCCTTTTGCGGTAAAACGCTTGATGGTAACGATATCCCCATCCGCATCATAGAGTCCGATTTCGCTAATCGCAGCACCCGGAAGCTCACTCTCCTTTAGCTCACATTCATACTTGCACTTCGTATCGCTCAACATGGTGTAAGTATCGTATTTCTTTCTGAGCAATTCGTTCTTCAGTTCTGATTCTGCCTCCAGCGGTGCGATAACATTTCCATCCGCATCCACACCACCATCACCAAATACAAAGCCCACAATCTTAGGCAGCTGGATTTCTCCAGCTCTGGCTCTCAGCATCTTTTTCCTTCCTGCAATTGTAATAATCTGATTCTGTGTAAGGTTCTCTGCCATTTTACAATTCCTCCTCTCGCCTTATGGCATCTAATATCCTTGTTCCATTTAACTGATAGCTGCCATCCAGCAGCCACAAGTCTTTCTTTATAACAACACCTCCCGGTGTCATTTCCTCGATATTGGTATTCCCCAAGTCAATTGCCAGACCGTATGTATCTGGTTTTCTTAACACATTCAGCTCATAGCTGCCATCCATCTGCCATGTTCCATTCAATCTCCGGACATTCCAGTAAGGCGAGTCAAAGCCGATAACCACTCCGGCATCAGTAAACATCTCCTGCAGCTGTGATGTAGCAGATACACTCACATCCAGTTCTACGCTCTCCAAAACCTCGACGTCTCCCATATCGTAGCTGATGCCCCATTCATCCGGTTTTCTTCCGACTCCCAGATTATAGGTGCCATCCAGCAACCATGTTCCATTTAACCTCCGGACATTCCAGTAAGGCGAATCAAAACCGATTGTCATTTCCGTTACCGAGAAGACCTCTCCGATACTTGCCGAGTAGTCCAGCAGCAGAATTATTTTATACATCAGATGAGCCGGTACCCATTTATCCAAAAACTTTCGGACATCCGGCATATCGATATGCTGCAGCTCACTCACATCCAGAACAATCTCCGCAAGCAACTTCTCAGCATATCCGGTAACATCAACACCGGCTCCGGTTCTCTCTGACAGTTTATTTTCCAGCCATTCTTCATTGATCAGCTCCTCGTGGAGTAAGGATGCTCTCTGGTACATCTCATCAATGATCCGTTCTATTTCAGCCAGAATGATATCCTCGGCATTCAGGACATCATTCATCTGTCTCATATTGCGGACTCTTGCTGGAAGCATTTGGCTGTTATTCAGTGACATTGACCGTCAGCTCCTGCAGAGCAAAATACTTGTTGTATTCTGCAGTAATGGAATCCTGAGCTCCGTTGACCTTCAGGATTCCCACTTCCTTCACACCATCCACTCCACTGATGATGTTACTGATTTTATAGTAGTTCAAAGACACTGTTCCGCTTTGGAAAGCGATCTGAGTGAAATACTCCTCGATCTTGCTCCTGATCTGCGTTTTCACGGTCTCTTCTGTGTAACCGGACATTTTCACAACGCTGCATAAAATAACAATCGGAATGCTCTCCGCAGCATCCACAACCGGATCAGCTCCAACCGGACGCATACTGTTTATGTATTCCTGGACAAATGCAATCTGTTCTTCCGTTGGTGGCTTGGCATCCACTGTAAGAATCGCAATCGACACAAGCCCGGTTCCATCCCTTGGTGTGTCCACCTTTGCATTTCCCACAATGACATTACCCTCTGCATCCGTGGCTTCCTTTGCCCATCTCACATAATGCCTCTCGTTTCCGCTGGTACCCATATCCTCCTCTTTGTCTGTCAGGGTATTCATCAGAGGAACAATCCTCATGGCATCAAGCCGGGCAAGCTCCTCAGCCACCGCCTGAAGATTATCCATTGAGAAGCTGCCTTCCATCTTGGTATCCTCATTTTTCAACGCAGCCTTCATCCTTGCCAGTATTCCTTCAGCACTAAAATCCATTACACTCTCACCTCCCTCACCGGAACCAGAATTGTGTTTGAACCATAAATGCTGGTGCAGTCAAAACTCACCGTCATCCCGGTAGAAGTATTTTCAAAAATAAAATTATCCAAACGCTTTATATATGGATTGACCATAAGAGCTTCAATGATAAAGCGTTCAATTTCCAGTTTGACAATCTCCACGTTCATGGAGTGTCCGATTACCTGATCCTGAATTTCTGAGCCAAATGCAAAGGAATATGCGGTATAATGACATCGCTCCGTGAACAGGGCTTTAAATATCCAGATGCGGAGTGCTTCATTTCCCTCCACCATGTAGGTGCGTCCTCCCTCATCCAGAAGCAGCTCGTTCTTTTCGAAGTCATAAGCATATTCCTTCAACATTGGCAGTTCGTCATTCGTCTCAGTGCTTGTGCTTGTTGAATCAATAAAAGGAAAAATACTCATGCCTTAACCGCCTTTCCTGCTATATAAAAAGAGGATCCGGTTATATGCACCACAACCGTGTCCCCTTTCTTAAGCACATACTTCTCGTGAAACTCTTTCAGGAACTCATAAGCCTCCTGCGGTTCAAAAGGTGTAATAAATGGCTTTTTGATGTCCTCGCCACTATCCGAAGCATTCAGCATCAGTGCCGGATTGATGTAAAGGTTCTTTGTGATAGTTGTATTGTGCATCTTGATTGTCAGTGGTTTTACCGACAACACATCCGCCATATAGGTACCATCCACTCCATCAGCACTATTGGAACCACCAGTTCCCTTTCTGATTGCCTCGACCATTTCCACAATATTTCTGTTTGTCGACACCTTTCCACCTCCTGCCTTTATGCAGTCTCTTCAATCTCCCTTTCATCCATAAGGTTCTCAAAGGCAAGTGTCAGATCCATCTGAGCCTTACCGCACGAAAAGGTATGTGTGTCACTTTCAATGTAAAACTGTCCATAAAGCCCGGTGTCAGTTTCCTGCACAATGATTGAGTATCCTGATACCGCACGGAAATCATTTGGAACTCCGGACACGGTTGCCGAGGACTCCACTGTTACCAGCATCTTCTTGGCTTGTGTTGTAGCATCCTCTCCATCATTCTGTTTCAGCACTCTCTGCACCAAACCATACTTCTGGATCGAGGCTGCATCCTCCACCGTCTTTATGACATTGTTGTTTTTATCTGTTATTAAAACCCTATTAACGAGCTTTTGAAGGGTGCTTTTATAGGTTGCTTCAATCAGGTTGTAATCCCCGGTCATAACCGCCCCACAAAGCGTCCCCTTCTCCAAAACACTCACTTTGTTAATATTGGTCATCAGCGGAATATACTTGCTGCCATTCTGCTTTGCTGCAGCTGTGTATGCCATCATAATGGCTTCATAGGCTTTCTTGCCAAAGCATGGCATAGAAGATATATTCACTCCCGTTGCAGCCATCGTTCCGCTTTCAATTCCGAGTTCTGTGCAGATCCCCGGAACAATCGTTTCCGGAGTTCCTTCAAATATTTTGTTGACATCTGAATTATTGATATAGAACATTAAATCGTATGCCAGATAAGTTTCCACCTTGGAACTGGCACTCTTGTCAATGTCAAAAATAATGCCTCCAAAGACATCCTTCCCACTGTCATCCTGCATGATGATTTCTGCACCCTCGTCAATGACAACCGTGGGAAAGTCTTTGTCCTTCTTATTCTTCGCAATTGTGAATTGAATTGTACGTGCGACCTGCTTTGTGTCACCAGACCACTTGATCTGCTCGATCAGTTCGCTGATATCTTTTCCTACAGTCAGTAATTTCATCTCAACACCACCTATGCCGGAATTGTGTACACATCGCCCGGATAAATCCAGTGTCCATTATCAGAACTGTACTTTCCATGCTTTTTAGCACTTGCCTCAATTGTTCCATTGTTTGCATTATAAATTTTAGGATATGAACTTCCATTTCCGTATTTCTGTTTTGATATCCCCCAGAGTGTATCTCCTCCAACCACTGTATAAGATCCACCTGCAGCTGCAGGTGCAGGTCTCGACAAAAGACCATTATTCCGTACTTTCGTTGTAATCTGAACAGATGGAACATTCAATGTCCGGTACTCGGAAAATGAAATGGTATAGTAAATATCCCCATCACCTTCCCTCATAGAGTAGGTAAAATCATCAATCAGCATTGCGAGGTTGATTTTCATATCGCTTATGATTACCCTGACCACTGCTTTTGTGGTTTTCCATTCCTGAAGCATCGCTACATATTTGTCAGGCTTCTTTTTCGCATTCTTATAAAATGGAGACTTCTCCGAAGGGAAGAAGCTCGACAGCTTTGTGTACTTAAGCCCTCGCTCTCCCTTCAGATTGGCTTCTCCTATGTTTAGAAGGGTTATCGCCTGATTCAACTGTTTTTCTGTGAATTCCACAGAAGGAGGATTGATTGGCAGCTCGATAACTTCTTTCCTGTTGTTTACGCTTAATTCAATTACTCTGGTTTTCATCAGACCACCTCCTAACCCATGTTTACAACTACTTCCACGACTTTCTTTGCAACCTTGTCGGCAATTTCATCAATATCCGCATCCTCACGGACAATGATCTCATCTGCCAGTTTTGCAATGGCAACCGTCACGCTGCCAATAAATCCTTTTGCAGTCCCTTTGGTCTTTCCTGAACCCGGAACTTCAAGACCGCTTTCTTTCCCCTTGATTCTGTCCATCAGCTGCTTCAGGTTCTCATCGATGCTTGTCAGTATCATCATGATTGGAGTCAGATCCTGACCGCCACCGGATAAAACTGTATTCTGCATGATGTTGGCAGTGCTGTCTTTTACAACTCCACTGCCCTGCTTCGTCAGGGAAACGCTCTCTTTGTGTGGAAGAATTCTGGAACCTCTTGGCAAATCAACAAGCTCGGCACCTTTCTCGCCAACCCATGTCAAACCGCCCTTCCAGTTATTATCTCCTTCAGCGTTTTCTCCAACAGTTCCGGAATCTCCTCCAGAACCGGTTATCGCATCTGCTACAGAACCAAACCATCCTGCAATCTTTCCGATAACGCTGCCGATTCCTTCCACCAGTGGCTTTACGATTCCCCACACAGTTTCGATAATTGACTGGATGCCAGGGAATACCTTTTGAACCACGCCAAATAAAATCTCAAATACGCTTATTACAATGTCAATTACTGGAGAAATTACTCCCCAAGCTGTGCTGATGATGTCCCCAATCAATGGAGCCACCGTTCCGATGACTTCCTGAATAAAACCCATCCTCTCACCGACAAATGAAATGACACTTCCAACTTTTTCTCCGATTTCAGAGAAAATCGTACTGAATACCGGAGCCAGTGCAGAAACCACAGTTCCAATACCTTGTACTAGACCGGCAATGACTGGAGCTGCCTGACCGATGATGTTTCCTATCGTGGAAACCACCGTTTGGATTACTGGGAGAATTACCGGTAGCATCATCTGTACAGTGGAAATAATGCTTGTTAGAGCCGGTACGCACGCACTGACTACCTGCTGGATGGTAGTAGTCATACCGCTACCAAATGAGACAAGCTGCGGAATCAGCGGTGCAAACCCGGCAGCCAGAGACCCAAGCGTGGAAACCACACTCTTAATTCCTGAAATAAATTCCGGTACAACTGTAATGGCAGCATTGAATCCGTTTTCAATTACAGGAGCCATTGAAGGGAACATTTCCTTAAGCCCGTCCTTCAATCCGACCACTATATCTCTTCCAAGCGTCTTGATTTTCGGTACCGCTTTTTTAACCCCTGTTTTAACCACGCTTGGCAGTGATGAGAATACACGTCCAATCATCGGAACCGCATTATCGAATAAGAATGTCGACGCACTATCCACCAACTGTTCCATTGATCCGGTTATATCTCCGCCAATCGCCATATTTCCAAGAACGTTCTTTGCTGCTGCCTTCATCGCTGAGAACGAACCACTAAAGGTCTGTCCGGCTTCTTTTGCGGTTGTTCCGGTTACTCCGAGTTCATTCTGAATCACATGAATAGCACTGTAAACATCAGACAAGTTGCTGATATCATACTTAACACCTGATATCTTGCTGGCATCCTGAAGCAGTCTCTGCATTTCTTCCTGCGTACCGCCATATCCCAACTTAAGATTATCCAGCATCGTGTAATTCTGCTTTGCAAATCCCTGATACGCATTCTGGATAGACTCCATGTCGGTGCCAAATTTGTTTGCGTTGTCTGCCATGTCAATCATAGCCATATCAGCAACTTCTGCAGCCTTAGCGGTATCACCACCTAAGCTGCTCAAAAGTGATGCAGAAAAACTTGTGACCTGTGACATATACTCATTGGCAGATAGACCGGCTGTCTTAAACGCTGCATCCGCATTGGCTTTAACAACACTAGCATTCTCCTTGAACAATGTTTCCACGCCACCAATGCTCTGCTCCAGTGCAGCTCCCTCCATTACAGCACCGCCAACCACCGCTGTTGCTACAATCGTTACTGGAATAGCCACGGTTGCTGCCAAGGTCTTGAGTTTGCCACTGATAGCAGATATTCCACTTGCTGTGGCATCCTTCAGCCTTACTATCGGGGAAAAAATCTTCCCACCTAATGCTTTCAGCTTCCCAGTTATCTTTGTGACTTTAGAAGTGATTGCATCTTTCAATTTAATAACGGGTGTGGTTACTTTTTTCGCCACCCCCGTTAATGCATTTTTTATTGATTTTACTTTTGATGTGGCAGAATCCTTTATCTTAATGACCGGAGTTGCCACCTTTTTTCCAACCGTCTTAATTCCATTGCTGACTTTTGTTATTGTCGCACTGGCTGCATCCTTCGCCTTAATGACTGGGGATATTACTGTTTTTCCTAACTGCTTTACCTTTCCGGTTAGCCCATCCGTCTTTCTTGTTGCCGATTCGGTATTGATCTTAGCAGTGTAAGTTTTATCCCAAGCACGCTGCAGCTCTTTCCTCGTTTCAGCTGCATCTTTCCGGAGGGCGGTCTGTTCTTGTCGGATGCTCTTTAGCACAGAGCTGGCATTATCCCGGATGGAAATACTTCCTACAACACTCATTTAGCCACCTCCACCTCCCGAAAACAGCTGCTCACGTTCTTCAATGCTCTTTAACATCGATGCATAATAGAAACATTTTTCTTCCACCCCAAGCTGGAGCAGATACTCCAGCTTGAAGCCTTTTTGAATATAATAATGCAGGAAATAACACTCACCGTCTTGGTCTATGAGTTTTTTTGTTCTTCAACAACCGTCACTTTTTTACTTCCGATCACACCGGACAATTTCATAATTTCCGTAGCAATGGATGTAATCTCATTCATCTCGAAAATATCAACCACTTCCGGATAGGTCTTGATCTCGCCCTGATCCTTTAATTCCATTGCGACCGCCCTTAAATCAGGCTCAACAACTGCCAGATAAATACAATACTTATCAGATGCGTTCGGATCTTGCTTATCATCAATCTCCGTGCATTCCACAATTTCCGGATAGTTCAGGTTCCGGATCTTGATGTTCTGGTCAATGCTCGGAACATATAAAGTCTCGTACTTTGTAACCTTTTTATCCTTTAATCTCTGAACAGCCTTCGCTGTAAAGACTTTGAAAATATCTTCTTTCTTTTTTTCCATAGCAACCTCCTACGCAACAGCATCCAAATTCTGCAGATCAGAAGGTGTGAATCCGATAGAAACTTCTTCCTCGATAATTCCACCCTTCTCCCAGTTCACAACCGGAATCTCATTGTGCCATACATTATCACAAGCCCAGCGTTCGATCTGACCTCCAACAGCATCAGGATCCGCCAGCTTCGCAATAACCTCTGCACGGACATCCATGCCCTTTTTCCAGTTCTCCAAGATTTCCTTTGCTCTGGTATATACCTTTTTCACGGTATAAGAACCTTCGCCCTTCAGACCGGTAATCTTGCTGTCCACATCAATTCCCAGCTGCACATCCTCACGGTTAGCAGTTACTTTCATTTCAATTTTGGAGAATTCAAAAATCTTCTCTCCGTTGATCCAGAGTTCTCCCCATGTTCCGGAGAGAGTCTTATTACCTCTGATAACTTCCATATCCGTTTACCTCCTACATATTGACATTCATTTTCAGATCTTCCATTGCGTTTACAAACTTTACATTGCTAGCGATAAATACCTTTGTTCCGGTGTTAGCTTTAGCAACTGCAATATCATCCATCTCGGAAGTATCCATTCCTCTGCTCTCCAGATAAGTACGCTGTGCATCGATATCAATCGCCACCACATTATCATAGGATTTATCCAGCACATTGCCGAGTAGCCCTTTGTGGTAAGCACCAATGGCAGCCACGAGCATCTGCTTTCCATCGTAGTCATTGATGATCTTGCCGACATAGCTTTCCTCATAGGTTTCCCTGATGTCATCCATGTATAAGTCCATTCCTTCTACAATCTTGATAAAACGGACATCCTCTGTCTTTTCTGTCGTGAAACTGACAAGGCTGTTCACGCCTCGCCCAATCTTGTACTTCCTTCCATCAAAGACAATGACCAGCTCACCAGCATTGATACGATCATCCGGATCGTCCGGAGTTTCTGCTTCAGAAATATCGTCCAATACATAATATGTGCTGCTTCTTGCAAGGGAAAGCCCTGCAAGTACCCCGGCAATTCTCGCACAATACTCAGCTGCAGTATGCTTTGCGCCGGTAATGGTCGTGGAGATATTCTCTGTTGTGAGATTGATGATTCCTTCATGATCTCCCTTACAGTGTGCCAGAACCGCCTTGAAGGTCTTTCTCTCATCATCACGGTACTGCTTGATCCACGCTGAGATTGTTGTTGTATCAGTAGAACCAAGACCGGGAATGGTAAGGTAGTTCCATTTCAGATCTTTCAGCTTCTTAAGTTCAGCATTGTACCCTTCTGCATTTTCTGCTCTGCGGATTGTAATGACAGTAGACGGAGCTCCAGCGAACACCAGCTTCAAATAGTTGTAGTTCTGCTCTGTCCAGTTCTGAAAATCAACCTCATCCACCTTCTTGTAAATATTCAAGTCTTTTCCACCTTCGGTACCGTCCGTGAGAATCATGGCAACGATACCCCTTGCACTTCTTTCAATGGCAGACACTGCTTTTCCACTGAAAATCATGCTAAAACTCGGTAATCCTAAACTCATTTAAATCACACTCCTTTTCTAATAGCCACTTCCAGCTCTCCCATCGGTTCAAACTCATTCGTCTGCTCCCGTGCCTGACGGAAGTTTATGGTAAAACTGTAATGCAGCACATGGTCTGATACTTTCATATTGGCATCATTGATGGTTATGTTCCTGTCTCCAAAACTGAACACCGGGCGGACAACCGCATCAATCTCTGCCCCTTTAATCAAATAGGCGGTATTGCTCTCGCTTTTCTCGTGGTAAGCAATATCAACCAACACTCCCATATCCGTAAAAAATCTGTCGACTGTCTCGTTCCCATTCGGGATGATATCTACGAAGTAATAGGTTTCTGGTTCATCAAGCCCATGCTTTTCTTCCGTGCCTTTTATTTCCTCGTAAAAGACATCGGTATCCGGATCAATCCCTTTCAGCAATGCTGTGATTGCATTTTTTATCTGGATAATCGGATGTTCCATAGTCCACCTCCTAAAGTTCATGAGTATTCAGAAAGTCATTCATCCACTCCCGGAGATAACCGGGAAGGTGTTTCTGCACTTCCTGAAGGGAAAGCTCCATCATGTGGGCTCCTTTTACAAAGCCCTTTCCACCTCTTGTCTGGTGTCCATATTCCACCGGCTCGACATACTCCACGTTGTTATAGACCTCGATGTAATATTCATTGCCTCGCTTTTCTATACTCCCAACGTGCCACTCATTCCGCAAGTGTCCAGTCTTAACCGGAGTGTTATCCTTGACCTTTCCCTGAAGCTGAACCGCCAAATCAATAACCATCTCCCGGAACTCAGCCGGGTACTGGCTCTCTATGGCTTGTGAGAGTCGTTTCTCCCATTCTTCCAGCCCCTCCAGCTTATACTCAGTATTAAACAGTTTCCTTGTCCAACTTGACCGGGATATTATTATGAGACTTCATGCACTCAGGAAAACCTGCAACCGCTTCAATTTTCTTTCCAAAGTGCGTGATCACAAGGAAATCATTGGTCTGGATATCAACTTCCGGACGGGTAAACAGACAAAAAGTTGTTTCCGTCTTCGCAGTAGATTTCGATTGCTGCAGCTTTCCACCTGTATGTGTAGACAATGCGCATTCCACATCTTCATACACAACTTTTCCATCCAGACCGCTTTTAAAAACGCTTTCTCCACCCGGAAGGGTATCTTTGAAAGCTCTGTAAACGGTCACGGTATCTTCGTATGTTGTTGCAAGGATATCAGCTTCTGTCATTTTGCTAAATCCTTCGGCAGATTTATTTTTTTAAAACGGTTAAGGGATTTTTCATAGTTCTTCATAAAATCAACAGTGGCTTTCTGATTACCACTTCCGTCACGATAAGAAATGGCGGTATCACCACGATTGATACTCGCCACTTCCTTCTCGCCGGTCTTTACCAGATCAGCCTTCAACATATCTTCAGCAATCTGTGCTGCAGTGCTGAGAAGCTGCTCCGGCAGATCTTCACGGTTGCAATAAATCAGGATCTTATCCACTGCCCTTTTGACATACCTTCTGGCTGACCGTTCTTCCGTTTCTGACATCTTCATGCTGTCCATCACTTCCGCTACCAACCAGTCCTCCTGCTCCTTTGTCATGGCAGTTCCTCCTTATTTTTTCTCTGCAGCCTTATTTTTCTTCAAAGCAGCCTCCAGCTGTTCCTTCGTGCCAGAAAGTTCAGCTTCCAGAGTAGCGATCTTTTTATCAGCTTCTTCTGCGTATTTAGAAGCCTCCTCCAGCTTTTCTTTCGTTGAAGTCAACTCCTTTTCCAATTCTCCCCTTCTAGCATCCGACGCTTCAATGACTTTTCCTGCTTTTAAAAGCTGCTCTTTCAATTCATTGATCACAGCTTCAGATGCGGCATTACTTTCTGTTTTATTCGTAACTGTTCCATCTGTTCTGACAAACCCCTTGGCTTCCAGAGCCTTGGCTTTGTCCTCGGAATCAACACGCTTCACTACATTCGCTCTCTTTAATTCGATCTCGCTCATGGTCTACTCCTTTCCCCCTAGGCTAATTCTTCTTTCACATTAACAAAGCACTGTTCCACCTTACGAGCAGGAATCCAGATATCGTGGAACTTACGATAATCCATCGCCCATGCTCTTGCCTTCTGGTTGGTTTCCGGATCAAAAATTCTCATTTTATCCGTCTTGGACACTGCAATAGGTGCCTTTCTCGGAGTGATGATCCAGTTGATGCTCTTGCTGTTTTCAGTAGGAGCAAAACCACCAGCTTCCTGACCGGAAGTCACGCCATCCTTGAAAAGGTACTCCGTCTTCATTCTGTCGGAGCTTACCGGGATTAAAGGATGGATACCATCCAAGCTGCGAACCTTAAGAGTTACATCTCCCTGCTTGAAATCGGTTATATCCAGCTTCTTTGAGAGCTTTTCGGACATGCTTAAGATTGCTGCTACCATGGAATCAATGGTGATAACCAGCGGTGTGTTCTGTCCAACGATCGCCTGAACAGCTGCAATATCATAGTAAAGTTTCTGAAGAATGGTTGCTTCATCAGCGGTATAGCCTCCGGATGCCTTGCCCTTCTTGATACACGCTGCAGCGATGGTACTGTAACGATATGCATCAATCTCAGGAACAACCTTGGTTCTCTGGAACTCGCCCATAACAGTGGATGCAGTCAATACAAAATTTGTCTCATCCACATCGTTCTCATCAAAACTGAAAGAGCGTCCTCTGTCCTGAGTCATCTTCTTGGTTTCATACTGGAAATTCACGCTGCCCTGCACAAATCCATTGGTGCGATCATAATCAGCCATTCCGTCCATATCGAGACTCGGAATCTTGACCTCCGCACCACCGGTGTACTTAACCAACTTCTCATTTACTTCCATCCAACCGGAAGTAGCCTGCTCCACTGCAGCCTTGTCTAACTCGCTCTGAATAATTGTTGCGGTTTCAATGGTATTCATTTACTTTCTCCTCCTTATAATCCTCTGACATTTCTTGCGATCTGGTCTCTTAACAGATTTTCAGCAGAAGCTGCTCCGCCGAGTCCTTCCGGTGTCTTACCCTTCAACCGGGACTGGATTGCCACTGCCAGACTGTCCTTAAAAACCTTTGTGGTATTCTTCAGGGTTTCTTCCATGCGCTCCTTGCTGGAATAGTCAAGCACATCTGCAAGACCAACCGGGAATCCATCCGTTTCCAGAGATTTAGTCGCACTCTCTCTCAGCTCTTTCTGCAAGAGCTGGCTTCTCAAACTGGCAATCTCGGAGTCTTTTTTCTCCTGCTCCTCTTTTGTCTTTTCCTCCGGAGTGAGTTTTTTGACACGCTCTGCCTCCGCAGCTTCATCTAACCACTGCTGTTTCGCAGCTTCGATGGCAGCATCTACATCTGCCTGAGTGAAGGATTTCTCCTCTTCAGCTTTTTCCGCTACAGGATCTCCATCCTTTTTTTCAGGTTCAGCCCCTTCAGCTTTCTTTCCACCGCCAAAAAGTCCATCAATAAACTTCTGGAGGGTACTTACTTTCTCCGGTGTACTTTCCGCTGTCTGCTGTCCCTGCGTTTCTGTTGCAGTGTTCTGAACTTCCTGCTCAGTACCCTGCATGGTGGTTGTTCCATCCATCTTTTTTACCTCCTGGTCTAAATTTTGTATAACAAAAGCACCATTTAAAATGCTTTTAAACGATGCTTGAGTCCATATTTTTTGCAATTAAATAAGCACCCGGCTGGGTGCTTATTTGCTCTTGTGTTCGCAATATTTTTTATTATAATTTCCGGTACCCGGAAAAGACTGTTTTAGCTTCTCCTTTGGTATTCCCTCCGGATGTTTCTCGCATTTTCCGAATCCGTAATGATATTTACACGAATTACACTCGCTATTAACTGGTTTCGGTGCATCACTCCACCGTTTATCTGAATATGGATTGCTCATTATATTTCCTCCATGTAAATCACGTTATTAACCACCTTGGATATGTAGAACATCGAATCTCTTTCAAACAAAATCTCTTTTTCCTGAGAGTTAAATTTCCGTATATCTCGCCCGGTCTTTGATGTAATAACATACTGAATCGGGAAACTGTCATCATATACCTCAGTGGAACTTGAAAGAAATTCAGGAAAACTAATTTCCATACCGGGCTTATGCCCCACAATAAACTCCTGCACATCTGGTATTCCAAAATCAGAAACAGAGCGATATAACACTCCCTGATAGGTCGGCATCTTCTGAAGAGCTGAATCCAGATTGCTAATCTGTTTCTTTTCTTCCTTCGTCAGTTTGACGCCCCTTCTCAGCTTGTCATTCCACGTGTATGCCTCGCTGCTTATATAGCTATTTATTGCGTGCTTTTCATTCTCTGATAGTTTTATTATAGGTTCCGGAGCTGGAGTGTCAACATATTTCTTCTTCCACTCCTCAAACTTCGGATTGCTCTCCAGTGGATTCACTCCTTCCCGGTCTTTAAATAAATCTATCTTTGCTTTTGCCTTGATTGTGCATTTACAATTCGGATGAATCGGTGGTAGATTAAGCCCCGGCTCTGCCTCATCCAGCGGAAAAGATTGTCCATTCAATTCCATACATATTTCGCAACCACCTCCAAGAAAAGTATACTCCTGAATTCCCATTTCCCTATAAGAAGCAAGTTCTCCCTGATTAGAGAAATAGCTGCTCTCCGTCCGGACAAGCCTTTCTGCAGCATAGCGTCCCTTGCCCATGACATCATTGATTTCCTTTGCCATCTTCTGTACGCTGGAGCCATTCATAAATCCCATCGTCAGCTCTCTCTTGGCGAGAGTGGCAAGTTTATCAGTATTTTCCCACAGTGCTTGCGAGTAATTCTTTCCAGACCACGGATGCTTCAGTATCCTTTGGAGCATCTTCACATCTACCTTGGAAACATTGAATCCAACACTAAGGATGCTCTGCACATCATAACAGCCCCGGTAATAATTGGTCTTGAACATATCACCCAGCAGATCTGTTATCTTCGTTTCCGTATCCCTCGACAGTGTTATCATTGTCTGGTAAACGGTAGCAAGCATCTGCTCCTTTCTGCTGATCCGCGACTTCATTGCCAGCGTGTTCAGTTCCAGAAGTGTCTTGGAATCCCCTTCAGCTTCCTTCAGGTATTCTTCAATCCCCTTTTTCCATCGGGAATATTCACTTCCGGTCAGCAGCTTGGAAGCCTCTGCATTCGTCAGACCATTCTCCGTGGCATATTTTTGAAACATAGAATTGATTTCCGTTTCAAGCGTCCATGCTGCTTCATCAAAGAGAAACATTATCTCTTTTATGGATTGGTCTGTAATCTCTGCATTATTGAGAACCCTCTGCTTGGCTCGCTCAATCCACTCGTTACGTTCCTTCTGGCTCATCCGTTACCGCCTCCGTTCTGTCAGCTGCACCCTGAAAAGCCTTGGTAAAATTCTTATATACTCCGAAGTCTTCCTGCTCCTTGTTCTTTTCTTCCTCCAGTTTTCTCAGCTCATCCTGGACATTTTCAACACCTGGCATCAGCTGCAGTCTGGTCTCCCTTGAAAGGTCATTTGCCAGCATCGTGACAATCTGTGCTGTTTCCATATCATTCTGAGGACGGTTCCTGCGGAATTTTGGAACAATGTCTCTGTAATCATAATTGTGCCCCATGATGTTCAAGATATTTGTGATCAGCTCAATCCTGCGCTGCAGTCCTTTCTTGAACTTCCGTTCCTTAATCGAACATATCTGCTCCAGTCCCCATAATTTATAGGATATAGCCACTCCGGATAGGTTTCCTCCAAAAGACTCATCACACATATGTGGCACATTGGCTCCAGTGTGAATATCCTCACGGAGCCGGTTCTTATAATTTTCCAGTGCAGTATCATCAATCGTCTTCAGGAGCCAGTCCACATCTCCTCCATCCTCCAGAATGATAGCTCCTTTTTCCTTCATGTCAGCAATGTCCTGACTGCTGACATCTCCAAGTTTTAAAACCTTTAAAATGGCATCATCATTATACTGGAAATAGTTTGCAGTGTTACTCTGCACCTTGTTATAGGCATCAATCTCCGTAATGACACCCTCAAAATCTCCAAGCCTTTCCTCGTTGTTGATGTATTCCACAAACGGAACGTCCTGCCAGTAATGTTCCTCAACTGCTATCATGTTCAGGTATCCATTATTCAATGACTGGAATCGCATCACAAGACTGGAATTCCAGAACTCCACCTTCCTGATTACGTTGTCATCCTTATCCTTTGAAATAATGGTTCGTATAAATGCCATCGGAGTGGAAAATCCACTGTCCGTCTCGCAAATCATAATTCCGTTAGCAGCCGGAACCCTCGCAAGCCTTATCTTGGCATCCTCATCCAGATAGAGCATTTCAAAGCAGCTTCCGCAAATGCTGCACTGCTTCGCCAGCTCCATGTTGTGATCCTGCTCATCGTTGTAATCAAAAATATCCTGCACTGTTTGCAGGTATTCATCATTCTGGGAGTCATAGACAATCGGCTCGCCCACGAAGTAACCGGTGGCGGTATCCGTGATGTATTTTGCCATATTATTGACCAGACGGTTGTTCGGAGCTGTGCTGTCCTTCTTGTTTTCTCCAAGGATTCTATGATTGCCAACATAGTAATCATGCAGCATTCCGTATTTTACATCCGTGCTGTTCTCATTGATGATCTCACGGATATCTTTTTCTGTCAGGCTTTCAATGGAAGCCCTGTCCATATAAATAACCGGCATGACCGTTACCTCCTACAATCCTAATTTCCCTTTATCCAGCACCCGGAACCGTTTCATCTTCTTGGCAATCGTTCTGCATCCTTCCAGAGCATCCACACCATCATCGTGCGCTCCCATCGGGAAGTGTTCCATCTGCTCCAGCAGTCTCTTGTGCCTTTTATTGAACTTGATGTAATGGTTCTTTACATCCGGCTGCATCGTCTGTATACGCATTGTCTTATCGCTGGTCTGCGGTACCTCCTCGATCGGAAGGTATAACCCAGCTTTTGCAGATGCCTTTGCCAATTCTTCCTTCAGGAACCACTGGAACTGCACCGTCTCAGCTCCGAACTTCTTATAGCCCCTGCCATAATCCCTGCGGAGCATCTTCTCCTTCTCCAGAATGTCACCGATAATTTTATCCGGATGTCTGCGTTCGATATCCGCATCCATGACATACATATACCCGGATACTTTGTGCTTCGCCAGCGTGATGATGGCGGAAAAGTCGCTGTGCTTGGTCTTTCCAAGTGACGGATCGACAAAGCCAAAGAAAAGGAAGTCCCGGTTCTTGAAGTCGATTTCTGCTTCATTATAGAATTCAAACCATTCAGGATTGAAAATACAGTCTTCCGGATTGATAGGCTCGTTCTGTTCCTCGGAGTTGAAGGCTGCCTCGCCTTCTGTCAACCTCATAACCATCAGATCATAATAAGACAGTTTCTCCTCCCACAGAACCTCCGTGCCTTCCAACATCTTCTCCCGGTGCCTTTCAAAAAACTCTCTCGCATCGGCTTCGTGGTTCTCGTTTGAAAGGTCTGTGTAAATCTCCTCCCATTCCTTCCATAGATCCTCTTCGTTGGAAAAAGAAATGACCGCCTTGTATTTAATGGCTTTATATCCCGGATTGTTCAGGGTTTTCGCCAGAAGGCTGTCATAATGCAATAATGTTCCAATATAGATAATGTCCGTGTAATCATCACCGGCTTTTGAAACAGCTTTTAAAAACCAGCTTTCAAGTTTCTTTCGTTGCTCCGGTGTCCGAACGTTCTCGTCATTTTCAATATCATCCAGAACCAGAAGGTCTGGTCTCCAGTTTCTGTGTTTTCTGCCTCGGATCTTCTTTCCCGATCCGATTGCCTCAACTTTGATGTTGGTGCTTGTGATCAGTACGTTGCTTCTCCAGACTTTTCCGATCAGGCTCCCGAAGTCCTCCTTCAGAGCTTCGTTCTCCTCAAACTCTACCCTGATGTTATCGAGAAATCCCTCAGCCTGTTCTGAGCTGTCGGATATGATAATCGGATAATGCTTGTATTCATAAACTATGGCATGAATGCTGCCTTTAAAAGTAAGGCTCGTGGACTTTGCGTGTCCACGTGGAGCTGCGACCACTCGTTTGGTTCCATTCATCCGGCTGATCTTCTTTACCTTTGCCGGTGTAGTCGGATATTCCCCTTTCAAAACTCCTTGCTGCCATATATTATCCAGTTCCCGGTGAAATTCCGGGGATGGTCTGGAAAAATAATGTGGAAAGTATGCCCTGCCGAAAAATTCCATATCAATGGCTCCCAGCCTCTGGCGGATGCCTCCTTTTCCGGTAAGCGGTGCCCCGGATTCATAATCTTTCAAAATCTGCACACGTTCCGGAGAACTGTCCTTTTTTAAAAAGATGTTTAAAAGGCTTTTTAAATCGCTTGTAACAGCCTCGGTATCATCATAGAAGCTCTTGCTCTCAGCCTCTGCCATCGCTCCGATCAGAACACCGATGCTTTCTTTTTTTCCTGCTCGCACGCCCACCACCTGCCTTTCCGTAAAATTTTAAGGCTCATATTTGCCCCATATTTGCATTTTTGTGTTTCAGTGATAATTTCCCCCACTTTCATCATTCAAACGATTTTAAATGGGTTTAGCGTGTTTTTAAACGGTGTTTTTACACCATTCAAAAAAGAGAACTGCCAGAACAAGCCCGATGGGTAGGCTTCGCCACCCAACCAGTGTACTTTTTCTGCTCAGTTCCCTTTCTCTATGTCCGCCAGCTTCCGGCATCGGGACGAATCAACCGTATGCCATCAGGTGGCTTCTTTCAAAACCGCTTGTGCTGCACCCTCTGCCCCATCCCTGCCAGCCCCGGCAAGGCTTAGTTCCTCATCTTCCTCCAGCCGGATGCTCAACTGGACTTCCTTTTTCTCATTACAGATCGTAATCTCAAAGCTTGCTTTCCTGCTCCGCTTATCATACTTGATGATGCGGTTTTCAAATTTTTCAAGAACACCTTTCACAACCTCATAATTTCCATCGCCCAGAGCCCTGACCACTGTAGGTTCAATCGGCTGGTTATTCTCCCCAGTCAGCAGCATGATCCACTCTGCCTCCAGATAGGAAAGTCTTGACGGATTCCTGTTGTCTCCAAGAAACTGGATCACTCCCGGAATTCCCTTAACCTTGTAATAGTTATCCGCATTGTAATTCATGTTCAGGAATACATATCCGGCAAACAGGATGTATTCTCTCTGTGACCATGAACCTCCGGAGCGTATCAGACGATTTTCCTTCGGGACAAGAGCACGGATGCCCTGCTCTTTCAATTTCCCGGCAATATCATCTTCCTTGCCGGTCATAACTTGAATTACATACCACATCACCTTTTATCCCTCCAGTCCTTCGTTTTTCTTCTTGTTCAGGTATGCACTCACCTGACGGTAGAGTTCCGGATTTTCCTTCGCCATAGCCTCAAATACAAGGCTCTTGACTGCCTCCAGTCCGGCTTCGTAATTATCACGATTCTGTACTTCAATCCGCTTCTTATAAGCAGCTGCCCGGATGAGACCATTGGTCTCCTTGATCAGCTTCTCAATCGGCACTTCCTTCATCTGCTCCTCATCCACGTTGGTAAGGGCATTCATGACATGATGGCTCGCCAGACGGATGAGTGCCTCCGAAGTGTCCAGATCCGGATACCGGTTCATTTCATCCATCAGCATGGAGAAATTGCTCTGTGCCACCGTTATCATCTCCACAGTGGCAAGATACTTCTTTGCATAAGTACAGATCGCCATCTGTGACATTTCTTCGCCATTCTCTTTCAGGAATGCAACAATTTCTTTATATGTGCAGCCGGTCAGGAGCATCTGCTCCACAGTGTCCTTCAGTTCTGGCGGTAATCTGTCCACCTTGCCGGTGCTGCGTCTTCTCTCTTTCTGTTCCATCGTTAATCGCCAAGATCAACCATGTTATCAGCAATTCCACCGCCAAGGAGCCGGATGCCTTTGCCTGTGACTTTGGCTTCCAGTGTCTGATAATCATAATCTGCAAGTGTTGCAGCTTCATGTGTATGGATGTCTCGCAGACTGATGTAACCTTCTTCTGCGAGGAAATTTACGCTATCCACGAATTCCTGTCTTTCAATGCCTTCATAACTAACCGCTTTTTCCACGCTACGGAGTGCATTGTATTTTTCACGAAGCAGGTTGATGGTTGATAAAACCCTGCCATTGTTCATTGTAAAGTTGCCAGCCCTAAGCTGTCTTTTTTCTGTTTCTCTGCCCATTTATCTCGACCTCCTATTTCTGCAGCATAAGCTCCAGCATTTGATCCAGCTTTCTGTCCATCTTGTTCATTTCCCGGATAAAATCATCCTTTGTCAGATACTCAGCCTTGATCTGTTTAATATCCATCCTGCACTCATCAAAATCCTTCTCGTGCATTTCCTTGGGTGTATAATCATCCCTGATTTTCTGAATCTGCCCTTCCAGCTTTACAGTCTGTTCTTTTTGTTCTGCCTTGGTCTGCATCTGATTGAACATCTCCTGAATTTTCGCTCCCTGATTGTCCACCTGATTCATTGTCCTTTTCAGGAAATATGTGATTACACCGATTCCCAGTGTGATTGCTGTCGTAATAATCCATTCGTTCATCCGTTTCACCTCGCATACAAAAAAAGATACACCTGCGTGTCTAACACAAGTGTATCTCCTGAATTGCAAATATTAAAATAAAATACTTAAGAAGATAAATTTATTTTAAAAAGTCCGTAAGGTTCATCTGACCGTCTATCGGTCTTGCTTTGATTTCCTTTGTTTTATCTAAAACTATATTGCGAATCCACGTTTCTGTCAATCCAAATTTCAGAGCCAGCTCTCTGTAATTTCCTCCGTCAAACTCCTCTTTGATCATTTCGTCACGAACCGCTTTTTCCAGACTTTCAATTTTCGGAATGTAGATGGACGTGCCATTAAAAGCCCTTACGAGGCTCTTGAAAGCCTCCAGCCCAATCAGTTCCGCAAGCATTTTCTGCTCCTCGTCCAGATTTTCCATTTGCACCTTTTCCAGCAAGTCCACTATGCCTCGCCTCTCTTTCTGGCACTTGCCACATATCTCTTTAAAATCTCGATCAGGTTATTCCCCTGCTCAAAGGTTATCCATGCAAATGGGTTCTTGGCAATGGCATCCGCACCAAATTCCTTTTTGATGACCGCACAAAGTCTGTCCCCCAGCTGCACATCGTTTGGCACCTCATCGTATTTCTTAAGCTCATACATGAGATACCAGATTTTTTTCTGTTGACCGGATGTGACTCCGCCCGGTCTGCTCTGATGTTCCTTCGGCTTTTTGCTTCTCGGCTTTGGAGAGGCAGTTTTCCCCTGCAGCTCCTCCAGACGTGCAATCACTGCGCAAGCCTCTTGGTATGTAAGACTTTTTATGGATTCTTTTCCGGTCACACCTCCCACCAGCACATGGAGTTCATCCTCGTTTCCGGATGCCTTAATGCCAAGTGCATTGCCGATGGCATATATTTTTCTGATCTGAAACTGCTCTATCGCTCTCATCTGCCTCTCCTTTCCGGTTATTCCGTTTTCTCAGCCTCCACCGTTACCTTGATGCCCTCATCCACGATAATGGCTGCCCGGATGATTTCAACAGCCTCCTGCGGTGTTCCTTTCCACTCTGCTGACTTTAATATCTGCAGCATCCATTCCCAGTTGATGATCTCCGCAGTCAGATATGCCCAGTCGCTGGCTTCCTGCTCCGGCAGCCCCACCAGCTTCATCAGGGTCTCTGTATCCTTTTCATACTTGCCCTTCAGCTTCTTTTTCAGGGTACGCTGGATCTTCTCATCAGTTGTGATTGCCTTGATTGTCTCGTCCAGGCTTCCCTCGGTGTAATTGCCCATGAACATCATGGTAAACAGTCTCTTGCATGGATCCGTCATCTTGTATGTGGTATCCTCTTTCACAAAATCCCCGAACACATCACCCAGCAACTTCTTAACCATTGTCATGGAGACCGGTTTTACAGTCTCGCTGTTTCCGACCACAACCTTGGAATTGTTGCTGCCCCAATAGTCAATGGTCTTTTTCTTGGTGTCCCTCAGGTCATCCGTTGCCAGCTTCTCGAACCACGCTTTGATCTCGTCAATCTCTGCCTTGATTACACTCTGCTGGCTGGTCAGCTCCACTAACCGGTCAGCCTTTGCTTTGATTTCCATTACATCTGACATCATCTGAATACCTCCGCAATCTTGGCTGCACATTTCCTGCAGATCTCAATACCACAGACCATTTTCACATCATCCACCGTTCCGCAATGGAAACAAGCCGGAACATGCTTCTGAATGTGGATGCCGTCTTCATTCGTTGTAATGTCAACCGGAACTCCCGGAAGAATGCCGGTCTCCTGACGGATACCTCTTGGGATGGTCACTCCACCACCCTTAGTCACTTTTTTGCTTGCTTGCATCTCGTGCCCTCCTTTTGATTTTTACTGACACAACCAGCTCATCCAGCCGGTTCATGTGTACCATGCTTCTTTCAGAGAAGATCACATAGAAGGCTCCATGACTGTACTGATATCCCGTCACAGTCCGGTATTCTGTTGTAAATTCATCCGTAAAGCCGACCTCAGCTCCAACCGGATACTGCAGGATTGTCCGTATAATCCTTGCTATCATGCCATTCTCCTCTCCCACTCTGCATTTTATGGGCTTGTGACCATCACCTTGCGGTGGCTGCATTAAGAGGGGCAAATGCCCCTTATGTAATTTTTCTGCCATACCGGTGTCCCTTTTCCGGCTTTTCAATCTTACAGATCAGTGTGAACACTGCTTCGATTTTTTCCTCTTCGGATAATTTGTCACTGTTTAACTCATAGATGAACAGCATCTTTCCGTTATCCCTGATATAAACCGTCTGCTCCGTATGACAGAGCATCGGATCTGCCGAATAGGTCGCTCCGAACCAGCGGATGCTTCCTCCCGGACTGATCGTTCTCGGCTCAAAGTACATTTCTTCTCTTAATACCATCCTGCACCTCCTTACTTTGGCTTCGTGTATCGGTACGTGGTACCGTCTTTTCTGGTTGCAATCATAATCTTGGCTTTACCTTCCCGGATCAGGTTGGCACACAACCTTGCCTCTTCCCATCCTTTCCGAATTTCCTCCGGAACCTTAACATCTGATTTCTCGCTCATTTCTTCGCCTTTCTGATAGTCTTTGTTTTTCCACTCCTCCTCTGCAGGGCAATTTTGCTTACAATGACCATCTCCTCTGGAGTGTCCTTAACAATCAGCCACTTTTCAGAATCCAGCCCGGTATCCTGCAGAAACTTCTTTTGTGCCAGTGTCGGCTTCTTTCCATTCTTCACTTATCCACCTCCGCAATCTTTACCACTACACCATGCCTTTCACTCTCTGTAACCTTAAACCGGAATCCATTATCTTCTGCCTCTTCCTTCTTTCCAGCAAGGTACATTCCAGCTCGTAGCAATGCTGCATAATCTGTCAGTGTGGTGTAATTCCTCACCGTAATCTTTCCCGGCACCTCATCACCTCCCGACCTCAACTGTGTGTTGCATTGAAATTTTCCATCGCCCATCGGTTTCCGGTGGATTGTACCAACCTTCTTGTGCGTTCTGCCGGATCAATTCTCTTTCTGTCATTCATCCCCGGTATACTCTCAATAGCTTCTCTCATACCGCAATCCGGGCAGATATCCGTTTTATTATCCACCCTCGACAATGCCGGACGTCCAGTGTATGGTTTCCGGCACTTAGGACATACCACCATGCCTGAATCCTCCTTTTATTCAGTTTTGCCTCACTCTGCATTTCATGGGCTTGTGACCATCACCATTCAGTGGCTGCATTAAGGCTGGGGCATAAGCCCCGGCACATTGTTATCTATCCGGAAACGTGAATTTGCATTCGCATACCGGATGCCTAATGATCAGCGTTTTCTTTTCCAATCCCTCACGGTACCCTTTCATGTATGAGTAATAGTTACTCCTCTGGATACGCTGATTCCATCCTATTAACCATCCTGATATTGCAGATACTGCAACAATCAGCAGTACCAGTACCACACCGGCTATTCCAGTATGCAAGCCGAATACAATCATAAACATAAGAGCCATCAAGATTGCACCAGCAGCTACACCGACCAAAATTGCGGTACTTCTTTCTTTAGGGTTCTTCATTTTGCATTTACCTCCGTTTTCTCTTACTTCTTGTCCTTTTTATTCCCGATATATGCCAGTACAATCAGCGTCAGGCATATCGCAGTCACGATATAACACTTTTCCATGTCCTGCCCTCCTATATGAAGCGGATTCCCATTGTATTTGCCATTTTTTCCAGCCCCTCAAAGGAAATATCCTCATTGTTGACTGCGTTATTGAACACACTCACCATTCCACGAATTCCCCATTTGCTGTGGCTGATGCTCAGAAGGTAGTCAATCTCTTTCTGCATTCCCTTCTCTTCCAACACCGGGAAGAATTTGACAACGTCTTCTCTCTGGATATCCGATGTGCGGTACCTTCCATGGAGCTTCGTGCGGTTGAACTGCTGGGCGAAAATTGCTTCCTGCTTTCCGAGCATCTTATTGTAGACTTCCACATTTCCGATGAGTACGATTCCAATACCCGGCTTTCCGGTAAATATATCTTCATCTACCCACCCTCTGATTTCTTCCAGAGTGAGGAATTTAAGATTCTGTGCTTCATCGATAATGATAACCTTATCAGTCTCTCTGAGCTTCTCCTGAATGGATACCGATAAATCCTCGGTGCGCTGGTTTTCAGGGAGTTTTAATGTCTTTGCAATCATCTTTAAAAGGCTTCTTGTTGAGCCGGTACTCGGTGTTGCTTTCACATAAACTGTTGTTGAAGGATTGTCCTGCAGGAACTTGGCTGCTGCTTTCGTCTTTCCGATCCCGGCATCCCCATCAATAACTACAATTCCCTTCTCCAGCTGGCAGTACCGGATCAGCTTGTACGCTTCCTCGGAAATGGTTGTCGGTATGTACCCGGCTGAAGTCTTGGTTCTGAAAGGTTCCGCTTTCTGCGCATTCTGTGTTTTCTCTTCCTGAATCTGAAAGAACTCCTTCAGCTTATTTTCCACCGCCTCAATATCTCCCTTATCGTACATACTTCTGCGGTACTGGCTGAGTGCTGCCTGACTGATTCCAAGAATCGGGGCTGCCTTTGCCTGACTCAAATTTTCGTCCTTCAGGAACTTCTCTAATCTCTCCTGAAGCTTTGTGTTGTACTGTTTACTCATCATTTACCTCCTCGCCTTATGGCTGCATTTCTATTCATTACATCAAGGTCTGCACCGCCAACCACTTTCTTGAATACTGGTTCTTCGTCTGCCCTCTGAACCTCAAGCAGGGATGGATTCGGTTTGCCCTGATAGTTCGCTTTGTTTCGCTCGGCTTGCTTAAGCACAAGCTCCATTGCAGTAATCTTGTCCACATCTGCCAGAATAGCGTTTTCCTTGTATTCCCTTGCGATACGCTCCAGCCTTCTGGTCTTCGCCATCGCTGCCTTGACATCATCCTTGCTGGCATTGTAGGAAAGAACTGCGGTATTGTCTGCAGGTACCGACATAATGTAACGGTCTTCCAGATCGTAAATTCTGACCTCGCTTAAATTCTCCGGATCATAACGGAAGTAAACTTTTTTTCCGAGCATCAGATGTACAAAATCATCATTCCAAAAGTCGATGCGTCCACCTCCAATATCCAAGTGAACTCCTCGCCTTGTAACCTGCTGCGGTCTAGTGCTTCTCATCAGCATGAGGTTAAGCTCCTCAGCCGATGCCACACGTTTCCGCTTCAGATGCTCGTTGAAAACATCCGTCTTGCATTTTCCCTTGTCGGCTTCCACAGCTCCGTTGTAGGCTTCCATGTTGAAATACCACTCCAGAACCGCTGTCACATACTCCTCAAATTCCTCATCCGTATAAATCTGCTCTTTCTTCAGTACGAATTTCAATCGCTCCGGCTTCTCCACCACACTTCCTCCGGTGTAGGTATTAAAAAGCCTTGAAAGGTCATTTTTAACATCCTCAAACCGTCTCTCGATGATTTTTGCCTTCGCATTCCGGACAATCGCATTTGTCATGTTAATGCCAAGTCTCTTGAATACTCCCGGTGGCTCAAATTTCTCCTCGCCATCCTTTGGTTTCTTCTTACGGTGTCCCAAGCCTCCGATATCGAAGGTCAGGAACTCTCGACCATTATCCACGTAGATGTTATCCGGTATGCCATATTTGAGGATTCCCTTCCGCAGTGCTATCAGTGTAGCCTCGGAGCAGGGATTGTATGTAATATGGAATCCGGTAAAAATACCGCTTCGTGCATCCAGAAATGCTGTCAAATAAGGTCTGTGGATGTTTCCATTCTTGTCCTTTACCATGACATCAAAGGTATGGTTATCAGCAATCCACCACTCATTGCTTTCGATATCCTCATAAATTCTGCGGATAAACGGAGCGCAGCGGTCATTGTAGGCTTTATGTCCCTCACGTCCCAGCACCTTGACACCTTCCGGCACCTCGTTGTTGAGTCTGCGGTAAAAAGCGGAATAGCTTGGAATGTCGGTGTATAAATCCGGTCTTTTTTCCTGAGCCCACATCTTGGTGTAGTCCAGGCACTTCTGGATCGGATGCTGGCTCTCATCAAGGTAGAAATACAGAAACGCCTGCCATATCGTATCATCAATGCTGCTGGTTCCCTTTTTCCATTTACCCCTCTTGTCAATGAGACCGTCTAAATCATTTTCTTTAACCGCTTTCCACTTCCGGTACAGGATATCAACAGAAATCTCTTTGTCCGGATATTCCAGTCCACATAAAGTAACAAATTTCTTATCAACATCTGCTTTGCAGGTAACTCCCGGCTTCATCCGGTACTGCTGCCACTGCTCCACAAGGCTGATCCAAAAATCAATCTCCTGCCTTTCGCTTTCTGAGAAATGGTCTACCGCCTTTTTATCCGTTACCGGCTCCGGAGTGCTTATCTCCTCCGGTGGGTTCTCCAGATTCATCTGATACCATTTCTGCTGTAGTTCCTCGTCCAGAGCCTCCAGCGGTACCAGATAGGTCTTTCTGTTTTTATCATTCAGGATTTCCTGCGCCTGAAGTTTACCTTCTTTAATTATCCTTTGAACATACTGATAACTGCATCCTTTGACCTCTGCCACCTGCTTTGCGGTAAGCATCTGTCCCATCACATCACCACCTTACAGCCTGTCATCATCAGATGCAGGAGGCTATCCCTGCATGACCGGCTTCCGCCGGTTTCGACTGTTCGCTTTTCAATTTCTCTGGTATAATCTCCGTAGGAAGGAGGTGTTTACCATGACTGATATTGAAGCATTGAAGGAATCCGTTTCAGAAAAACTCTATGCCCAAGAACCCCTTGCTCAGGCTATATTGTCATATCTGAACAATTCAGACCCTGCTGCCCATCAAGCAATACTAAATCGCTTTGATGAAATCGTATCTGCACGTATTGATTGCCTCATTCAAGAAGCCCTCGAAAACGAAGCAAATACTGAAAAATGCAGGAAGTGATTTATTTTCGGAATATATGGAGTGGAGTTCCTGCTTCCGTGTACACCCTAATGAACCAAGGTGTACACTCCGCAATTACTGTTTTTCCAAGATTGAGATGTACAAAATCTGCATCCCAGTACTCCACTCCATCAATTCTGATTCCTCTGCGAGTTACTCGCTGCCTTGAAAACGCTGTTTCCATTTGAAAGAGCTTCACACGCTTCACTCTCATCAGCCAATCGCTCTCATCCTCGGTGCATAATCCGTAATACTCATCCGTTCTGGTAAAGTGATATTCCACTCCGTAAAAGTGTTTGATCGCCATCCGGTACACTTCCCACTGTGCCTGACACCATGCCAGCGTTCTCAGTACTTCCTTATCCTCTCTATTTCTGCTCAGTGCATCATCCCATGCGGTAATTGTGCTTTCCAGTTCCCCTCCGAACTCCGTTTTCAAAAACTGCTCTTTATTCATTTTCATACGCTCCTCCTTAAATGGCTTTTAAAAACTCTTTAAAATCATCCACATCTCCATCCAGTTCCTCAATAATAGGAATGATGTATTTGTTTCCGGACTGCTTTCCGTGTGTTGCTTCGCTAATTCTTGCGTGTGGGATGCCCATCTGCCTTGCCAGCTCGTTCTGGGAGATCTCTTTCTCCACCAACCGTATTTTTACCCACCGTCTGAATTCAGCGAGATTACTTATTCTGTTATTTTTCAACTTCCACTCGCCCTCCTTTAGCGTTATCCGTTATATTCTTCTGTACCAGTGTTACAAAATAACCTATTCAGTTATCGTTTTTCGTGATATAATGGCTTTTGTATTATTGGTACATTTTGATTATAGTGCGATATTTTCGCATTGTCAATATAATATTGCGAAATATACGCATTATTTTCAAGGAGGTTATTATGCCTGATTTGTATGGGAGAATATTGGAGCAAACAGAGCGTTTAGGTATTACTGGTAAAGAATTAGGAGAATTACTTGGCTTGAAAAAAAGCCCTTTAACAGACTGGAAAAATCACAAGTCTAATCCTACGTTGGAGCAGCTTGCTAAAATGTGCGAAATTTTCGCAATCTCTTCTGACTACCTACTATTCGGAGTCGCTAACATTTTATCACCGGATCATCAAGAACTTATTGACACTTATGACAAGTTAGATCGCCGAGGGCAGCATCGTGTCCACACTATCATCTATGAAGAAATAGATCGGATGAATGGTACACCGGAAGCGTCTGCTTCCAGAAGCGTCATATAAAAAGAAATGGAAATGTATTATATATTGACCCTTCCTCTTTTGCGTGATATATTTTAATTGCATTTACCACTGTGCTTTAAGGCATAATAAAAAGAGCAGTTTCGGACGTTCTGCCACGCTCCCGATTCTGCTCTTTTTGGGTTGGTATTATGGTTGGTATTCAATCTCCTTTTAAAATCTTATTCAATATGGCTCTTTGAACGTACCTTTTAAAACCTTTTTGAAAGGCTAAAAATCCAACAAAATCAATACTTTCAAGCACTTTCTCAAACTACTTTTAAACGGTTTTTGAACGATTTAAAACCCATACTTTTTACCAATATCATCTCTGACATTTACGCCTTTTAAACTCCTCTTTCTCTTTTCAAGTTGGCATTTACAAATTCCGTATTTTTTAAAGGCATTTCCTACCTTTTAAGCCTAAAAAAGCCCCATTTCATGGGATTTCTCGCCATGTAAGGGACTTTAAGGGTTTTTAAGGGTTCTCAGGTTGGTATTACCCTTGATTTATACGGAAACTCACATCTATTGCAATCCTTTTTCATGTATAAAATATAACTTTATTGCATTTGACCGTTTCTTTTTTTGTGCAAATTTCACATCTAGGTCTTTTGTCCTATTTTATTTGCCGTCATTTCCTCCACAAAAATGCCATATCCTTTCGTTGGATCGTTAACAAGCACATGGGTCACGGCACCGATAATTTTCCCATCCTGCAGGATCGGGCTTCCAGAGAGTCCCTGCACGATTCCGCCGGTCAGCTTCAGCAGGTTCTCATCCTCCACATGAAAACGGATTCCCTTATTTTTATCTCCCGGTGTATAATCAAGATCATCAATTACGATGCGATACGACTGCAGTTCCCCGGACGCATCCGACAGAATTACCGCATCCTTTGTCTGAATCTCCTGTTTGTAACCGACCGGACACAACAGACTTTCGTTTTTCTTTTCTTCCCGGAAGTTTTTCGTCAACGTGCCATAGATACCGATTTGTGTATTGCTGGACACTTCTCCGATCTGGTTGTCTTTCCCATAATAGACAACTCCCTCCAGCTCTCCCGGTGTTCCCCGGACACCTTTTTTGATACCGAGCACCTGTGCTTTGTACAGCCGGCCGTCTGACAGACGGAGCAGGTCTTTGGTCTGTCCGTTTCCGATTCCGTGTCCCAGTGCCCCGAAGTTTCCGTCCTGATCAAAATAAGTCAGCGTGCCGATCCCTGCCATGTCATCTTTCACCCAGAGTCCCAGACGATAGCCTTTGTGTTCTGCTGCCTCAACCGGCTCCACCGATACCTGAATCTGCTCGGCTCCGCGCCACAGGGTCAGCACCACCGGTTGTTCCCCGTACTGATTGATCCGCTCCATCAGTTCTTCTTTTTTCGTGACCGCTTTTCCATTTACAGCAGTAATATAATCCCCAGGAAATACAATGTGTTCTGCCGGCTGTGCGCTGCTTCCGTCCACAGTTTCCACCGGGCCGGATCCCAGCACCAGTACTCCCTGGGCAGCCCCGTAAATGCCCACCACCTGTCCGCTCACGTATAAAGATTTTCCGTTCACCACGGAAACCTGCACCTCTTTCATAGGAAGGATGCCAAACAGATAGCAGGTCAGTGTATATTCCCCCTGCTTCAGCTGGCTGCACGTTTCCACTGCCCGTTCCTGCTTCATTGCCTGAAACGTCCGCGCCCCGATCTGTGCCATAACGGATTGCGGTTTTGTGGACATTGCCAGTGTGACCGGAATTTTTTTGTCCAGTTCCAGTTTCTGCCCCTCCTGCACGTATACATGATCGGGAATGGCATGTATCATGGTGGCATAGGCAAAGCAGCACAGCGCCAGAACATAAATACAGATAATATTTTTGAATATACGCATATAAAAAGACCGCATGCCAAAGGTTCTCCTATCTTCTCGGATACCTTTAGTATGCGGACTTTGGTCTTATCTATTCGTATTTTTCTGCCAGACGTTTCATCTCGCGTGCGTTTTGTAAAACCGTATCCGTGATCTCCACGCCGCCAAGCATCCGCGCCAGTTCCTCGATACTTTCCTCTTCCCGCAGCGGATGAATCCGGGAAACCGTGGACGCATGCTCCACCGATTTTTCAATCAGGAAATGGGCATCTGCCATGGCAGCAATCTGCGGCAGATGAGTGATGCAGATGATCTGGTGCGTCTTTGCCAGCAGTTTCATCTTCTGCGATACCATCTGTGCCGTACGCCCGCTGATTCCACTGTCAATCTCATCAAAGATCAACGTAGGAATCTCATCCGTATCCGCCATGACGGTCTTGACCGCGAGCGCAATACGGGAAAGTTCTCCGCCGGAAGCAACCTTTCCCAGAGGCTTTAACGGTTCTCCCGGATTGGTGGAGATCATAAATTCTGCCTCATCCCAGCCTCCGGCACTGTACTCCGTCTTCCGGAATTCCATCGTAAACTGCACATCTAAAAAATTCAGATCTTCAAGTGCCTGTGCAATCGCTTTCGTCAATCCCTTTGCCGCTTTCTTCCGGATTCCGGAAACCTCTGCACACAGCCCGTCCAATTCTTCTTTCTTCCGGTTCATGGAAGTTAAAAGATCATTTAAGTATTTATCATAATCCTGTAATACGGCAATACGCTTTGTTTTTTCTTCCGCTGACTGCAGAATCTCTTCCATCGTATTTCCATACTTGGATTTCAGGTGATTGATCTCATCAAGCCTCTTTTCGGTCTGATAAAAGACTTCGTCATCAAATTCCTCCCCCGACAGGTAGGAAGAAATCTCATGATTGAAATCGCTCAGCAGATTATCAATATCGGTAAGCATCTGTTCCATCTGCGCAATGCGCTCCTCATATGCCGAAACCGAACTGACTTCCCGCAGGGCACGGCTGATAAGTTCCGATGCATTCTCTCCGGTACCGCCGTCTCCCCCGGTAGCTGCACCGGCAGCCGATATGGCATCCATGATCTTTTTTGCGTTTGCAAATCTGCGATACTGTTCTTCCAGCCGGGTATCCTCCCCGACGGAAAGCTGTGCCTCTTCGATTTCCTTTACTTCATACGCAAGAAACGACAACTCTCTGGCGCGCTCCTCGGTATCCAAAGACGAGGACTCCCACTCTTTTTTCAGTTTCCGGTATTCCTGATAACAGGCGGCAAGGCGCTCCTTTTTTTCTCCCAGCGCGTCTTTTGCATAGGCATCGAGGATTTCCAGATGTTTCTTTCTGGAAAGAAGGGACTGGTGCTCATGCTGTCCGTGAATATCGATGAGCAGGGACGCCACCTCTTTTAACCGGGAAGCAGACACTGCTTCTCCATTGATCCGCGCAATTGCCCTTCCGGAAGTTATCTTACGACTTAATATTACTGTTTCATCCTCTGTTTCTATGCCCAGTTGCCGGATCGCATCCAGAACCTTTGGGTTTTCAACCGAAAAGACCAGCTCCACAAGTGCGGTCTCTTCGTTATCCCGGAGCAGTTCCTTTGGAACCTTCTCTCCGAGTGCCAGTGCAACCGAACCAATGATGATGGATTTACCGGCACCGGTCTCTCCTGTCAAAATATTAAGTCCTTCTTTAAATTCTACCTCTGTTTCTGTAATAAGAGCGAGGTTCTTCACATGTAGATTTTGTAACATACATTCTCCTTCTACTTTTCCGAAGCATTTTTATTACTGTTCTACAATTTTCCGAAGCTTTTTCATGATGTGCACCGCGTCATCGGACGTACGGATCACACACAGAATCGTGTCGTCTCCCGCAAGTGAGCCGACAATCTCCTGCATACGCATGGCATCTACTGCAGCCGCAACGGCTCCCGCCATACCGGACACGGTTTTGATCACAACAATATTTTCCGCAGCATCCACGGACAAAAATCCTTCCCTGAGAACCCTTGCATATTTTTCCATCATATTGGAATCCGCGTCCGTAATCACCGCATATTTTTGTCTGCCGTTGTCGGTCGAAATCTTTGTCAGCTTCAGTTCACGGATATCACGGGATACGGTTGCCTGGGTAACCTGAAACCCTTCTTTTTCGAGATATGCGGACAATTCTTCCTGTGTTTCCACATCTTTTCTCTGAATCAATTCGAGTATCTTTGCCTGTCGTGTTGTTTTCATATGTCCTCCTTTGCGTCCTACGGTCTCATCTTTTTCCTCAGTATTTCCAGAAAACTCTGGTTACTGATTTTGCAGATCCAGATGGTACTTTGTGCCTGTGCAATCCGCACACGGTCTCCCACGTGCAGATGCTCCGGTGTGTCCCCGTCAAAGCTGACACATGCCGTCTCGTCCTTTTGAAACCGTCTGCTTCCCATCTCAATCTCCACAACATCCTCCGCTCCAAACACAATGCTTTTAGAGTTTAAGTCATGTGCATTGATCGGTGTCAGAAGAAGTACCCTTGCTTTCGGGTCCACGATCGGACCTCCGGTGGAAAGATTATACCCCGTGGAACCGGTCGGTGTCGCAACAATCACGCCATCTGCGTGGTAAGTTGTCAGATATTCCCCATTGACATACACATTTAAAAGCAGCATGGACAAATCCCCGGACCAGTGGATCACGACATCATTCAATGCCATATGTGCGCCGTTTCCGCCAATTTTTTCGCCGGTCAGAACAATCCTCTCTTCCATGATGCAATCATCCTGCATCAGACAGTCGATGGCATGAAATACGGTAGCTTCCTCAAGCTCACACAGATACCCCAGTGTCCCAAGGTTGACACCGATCAGCGGAATCTGCAGCGCCTCCACCTTGGTTGCTGCGCGGATTAACGTGCCGTCTCCGCCGAGAACAAGGATACATTCCGTGTCTGCCGGAATCTCGGAAAGTGCAAAATCTTTCTGGTTATCATCCTCCACATTGCTGACACAGATTGCAGCACTGCCGCCCTTTTGTTGTATGTACGAGACAATTTCGTTTGAGAGTGTCAGATCACGATCTTTGTACCGGTTCGTGATCAGCATAAATTTACGCATCTACTTATCCAATTCTCCGTGTGCTGCTTCCACAACTGCGTGAATATCCACGGATTCCTCCTTTATTGCTTCGTCCGATTTTTCAATATGCACGAGATACTCGATGTTTCCCTCCGGTCCCTTGATCGGTGAGTATTCCAGATGGTGTACCGAAAATCCGTTTTCCAGTGCAAAGGTAATGATCCTCTCGATCACTTCCTCGTGAACGGCCTTATCACGTACCACGCCTTTCTTTCCCACTTTTTCCCGTCCGGCTTCAAACTGTGGTTTGATCAGACATACCATCTGTCCGCCGTCCTTTAACAGTGCATATGCCGCCGGGAGCACTTTGGTCAGGGAAATAAATGAGACATCCACCGAAGCAAAATCGAGCACATCATCGATATCTTCCGGTGTGACATAGCGGATGTTTGTTTTTTCCATACAGACAACCCTTGGGTCCTGGCGCAGTTTCCATGCAAACTGGCCATATCCCACATCAACGGAATACACTTTCTTTGCCCCGTTTTGCAGCATGCAGTCGGTAAACCCGCCCGTCGAAGCACCGATGTCCATGCACACCATGCCATCTAAGGAAATGGAAAAATGTGTCATCGCTTTTTCCAGTTTCAGACCGCCGCGGCTGACATATTTCAATGTATTTCCGTGGATCTCAATCGGAGCATCCTCTGCAAAAGTGCTTCCCGCCTTATCCTCCCGGTTATTGTTGACAAATACATTGCCTTCCATAATCATGGTCTTTGCCTTTTCCCGCGATGGTGCCAGACCACGTTTTACAAGAAGTACATCCAATCGTTCTTTCATAATTCCTCCGGTAATTCTGCTAATATTTTTTCCGTCACGGAATCTGCATCCAGTCCCAGTGCTTTTTTTAATTCGCCAACACTTCCATGTTCCACAAAGCAGTCAGGAATTGCAATCCTGAGGACCTTTGTATGCAGTGCTTCCTCCTCCAGAAATGCAGCCACATGCTCTCCAAATCCCCCGCTTGCCACGTTCTCTTCCATCGTCACAAGAAGCGGATGGGATTCTGCCAGTTTCCGCAGGCAGTTTTTATCCAGTGGCATGGCAAATCTTGCATTTACCACCGTTGTCGGGATTCCTTTTTCTGCCAGTTTTTTTCTTACCTGCCAGGCGGTTTCCACCATCGAACCGATCGCAAAAAGTGCAACCTCTGTACCCTCGGCGAGTACTTCCGCACAGCCTTTTTGAATCGGTGCCCGCTGATCTTTCCAGAGATCGCAGGCTTCTCCGCGCGGATAACGGATCGCCACCGGTTCCTCTGCAGCAATCGCATACTTGAGCATATCGGAAAGCTCCCATTTGTTTTTCGGAGCCATAACCGTCAGGTTCGGAATACTTAACAGATACGACAGGTCAAAAATTCCCTGATGCGTAGCGCCATCCTTTCCGACTAATCCTGCACGGTCAACGGCAAACACAACCGGGAGATTCTGTGCACACACATCATGTAATACCTGGTCATAGGCACGCTGTAAAAAGGAAGAATACACCGCAAATACCGGTTTGAGTCCCGCCTTTGCCATGCCGGCTGCAAACGTCACTGCATGCTCCTCTGCAATTCCCACATCAAAAAAACGTTCCGGGAAAAGATTTTTAAATCTCTTTAAACCGGTTCCGTCTGCCATCGCTGCGGTAATCGCAACCACCTTCGGCTCCCGCTCCCCCATTTTGCGCATGACGGTGGAAAACACATCCGTGTAATGCGCTTTTTCCTGATGATACAGCGGAACACCGGTGTCAATGTCAAACGGTCCCGTTCCATGGAAGCGCGCCGGATGACGCTCGGCAGGAAGATATCCCTCTCCCTTGATCGTGCGTACATGAACCAGCACCGGACCGCGCACACGCTTTGCCTCCGCAAGCACTTTTCGGATTTCTTTTATGTTGGTGCCATCCACCGGGCCTAAATATGTGATTCCCATATTTTCAAAAAACATTCCCGGAACAAACAGCTGTTTGATGCCGCTTTTGGCATTTCGGATCCGTTTGACCATCCGTTCCCCCACAACCGGAATCCGGTTCAGGGAATTTGTCACACCGTCTTTTAAATCCAGATATGCGTCCGAGGTGCGGAAAGAATTCAGATACTGGTTCATTCCTCCCACATTTTCGGAGATCGACATCTGGTTATCATTTAACACAATAATAAAATTGGTTTTCATGCGGGAAGCATTGTTCATTGCTTCGTATGCCATACCGCCGGTCAGTGCCCCGTCTCCGATCACAGAGACCACATAATAATTGTCACCGGTCAGTTCCCTTGCCTGCGCCATGCCAAGTCCTGCGGAAATGGACGTGGAGCTGTGCCCGGTATTGAATGCATCCGCCGGGTCTTCCTGCGTCTTTGGGAATCCACTCATCCCGCCATACTGCCGTAAAGTGGCAAACCCCAACTTACGCCCGGTTAAAATCTTGTGCGTGTAGGACTGATGTCCGACATCCCAGATAATCCGGTCTCTCGTCAGGTCAAATGACAGATGAAGCGCCATCGTCAGTTCAATCACACCCAGATTCGATGCCAGATGTCCTCCGGTTTTTGCAATATTTTCCACCAGAAAATCACGGATTTCTTCCTGTAGCTCTGCCAGTTCTTCCTCGTTTAGTTGTTTGATATCATTTACTTTTTTTATCCGATCTAAAACCATGTTGCCCTCGAAAAATTAATGATCCCTGTTGATCAAATAGAAAAACAGGTCATGCAGAAACGTATGCTCTCCTTCAAATTCATCCAGTATCTTTATTGCTTCCCCGGAAAGCCGCTCTACATCCTTTTTTGCCTGCTCCAGCCCCTCAAATGTCACATAGGTTGCCTTCTCATTTTCCGCATCACTGCCGATCGGTTTACCGAGTTTTTCAAAAGATCCCGTGACATCGAGAATATCATCCTGAATCTGAAAGGCAAGTCCCAGCTTTGCTCCGGCTTCCTGCATACGCGCAACCGACACTTCATCCGCGCCTGCCAAAATGGCTCCGATCATAAGCGACGCTTCGATCAGCGCTCCGGTTTTTAACCGGTAGATAAAGTCCAGCCGGTTGCGGTCGATGGTCTGTCCGGTTTTCTCACTCTCCACATCTACCACCTGGCCGCCGATCATTCCGTATATACCCGCTTTTTGTGCCAGCACGGAAAAAGCCCTGACAATTCTCCAGTCTCCTTCGTTTCTGGTCAGTGCTGCTGCCACGGTCTCAAACGCATAATTTAAAAGGGCATCCCCCGCAAGAATTGCCATTGCTTCCCCGTATACCGCGTGGGTTGTCTTTTTCCCACGCCGGTATTCGTCGTTATCCATAGCCGGAAGATCATCATGGATCAATGAATAGGTGTGGATCATCTCAATCGCCGCCATAAAATCATCAATTGCCGGATTCGTTCCGTCAAACATCTGGTAAGATGCTTCCATCAGCATCGGCCGCAGACGCTTTCCTCCTGCAAAAACACTGTATTCCATGGCATCGAGCACGGTCTGCTGAAACCCCTTTTCCTGTGGCAGAAACGGTGCGATCCGTGCTTCAATGTCTGCCGCCCTGCGTTTTATTTCCTGTCTGATCTCCATCAGAATTCCTCCAATTTTCCATCCTGGTTCAGTACAAGCATTGCCTTTTCTATCGTATCCAAAGACTGGCCGGCTGCTTTGATCTGTTCCAGTCCCTCTTTGTATAGGGCAAACGAACGGTCTAACGTTACGTTTTCGTCTTCCATCGCATCAAGTATGGAATCGATCTTTGCAAACCGTTCCTCCAGTCCCGGTTCTTTTTTTTCTAATTCATCACTCATTTTTTACTCCTTCGGCTGCCTGAATTTCTGTCACTGCTGCCGTCAGTGTACCATCCAGCAAATGGATCTGCACGGTATCTTTTTTCCTGATCTGGTGGATGCTCCGCAGTGCCTGATGGTTCCCATCCTCCACGAATGCATACCCTCCACTGAGTTTCTTTACCGGGGAATAGCTCTCCAGCGTGCCTGCCAGAAGTGCCAGGCGGTGTCTGCGCTCACGCAGCAGTTCCTCCATGCGTCCGGTCAGTTTCTCTTCATACTCTGCCACTCTTCGCCGGTTTTCATTCATCCGCTGCTGTGGACTGAGATAGTGCAGGCGCATCCTCTGGTGCTCCAGATGGTTTCTTGCCACGGTTACTTTCCTTTGGAGTTCTTTGTCCATCTGCTGCCGCATGCCAAGCAGTTCCTGCATTGCCTGCCGGTAATCAAACACCGCCAGCTCCGCTGCTGCAGACGGAGTCGGTGCCCGCAGGTCTGCGACATAATCTGCAATCGTAAAGTCCGTCTGATGACCGACAGCGGAGATCACCGGAATCCGGCAGTCAAAAATGGCTCGTGCCACCATTTCTTCGTTAAATGCCCACAGATCCTCTATAGATCCACCGCCCCGTCCGACAATGATTACATCCACGCCGATCTGTTCAAGTGCATGAATTCCATGGACAATTGATGCTGCCGCACCCTCTCCCTGCACCAGGGCCGGGCAGAGAATCAGCTGCACATACGGATTCCTGCGCCCTGCAATATTGCGGATATCCTGAATCGCTGCCCCGGTCTCTGCCGTAACAATCCCCACGGTTTTTGCATAGGTAGGAATGGGCTGTTTGTATTCCTCCGCAAACATTCCCATCTCTTCAAGCTCCCGCTTTAACGCTTCAAATTTCAGATACAGATTTCCCTCTCCGTCCCGTTCAATCGTCCGTGCATAGATCTGGTATCTGCCATCTCTTTCATACACTTCCACGGAACCGGTCACAACCACGCGGTCGCCCTCTTTCATCTGGAATTTTAATCCTTCCCTGCGGTTTCCCGCAAACATGATCGCGTTTATCGTTCCGTCTGCATCTTTCATTGTAAAATAAATATGCCCGCTGGAGTGATACTTACAGTTAGATACCTCTCCCTTGATGCTGATATGGTGCAGCATAAAGTCCTGAGCGAACATATTTTTAATGTATTTATTTACCTGCCCTACCGAATATACATGTTTCATCATTCTGCAAACTTTGCAAGAATTCCATTGACAAATGCCGGTGAATCATTGGTTCCGTATTGTTTTGCCAGTTCCACAGCCTCATTGACCGCAACCTTAAACGGAATCTCATCATCGTAGCGGATCTCATATACCGCCAGACGGATCAGTGCCAGATCTACTTTGCCCATACGGGTTGTCTTCCAGCCTTTTGCGACTTCGTTGATTGCCTCGTCAATTTCCGTCAGATGATTGTAGATATCACGATAACGATCAGCGATATATTTGAAATCCTGATCCGTTACATGATCCACTTCCTCGCCAAACAATACCAGCTGTTCTGACAATTCTCCCGCATCAAAAAATTCTACGCGGAAAAGCATCTTAAATACATTTTCTCTTAACTCTCTTCTTGTCATCTTCTCTCCTCGCTCAAAAATAAAGGATGTCTTTCGTTCAGACATCCTTTATTATACCATATTCTGTTTCGAATACAAAGATTTAATTGTCAGTTCCCATATCAACACTTGCAATACGGACATTGACAACAGCGACTGTCAGGCCTGTCATATTCTCAATGGCAGCCTTTACTTTATCCTGTACCTTGGCAGAGACTTCCGGAATGCTGTAACCATATGCAATATTGATGGCAACATCAACCTTTACTTCGTTGTCCATAATTTCAATCATGATTCCCTTAGAAAGGTTCTTCATGCCAAGCTTGCTGACAATTTCGTTTGTGATGTTTCCCGCCATGGAACTGACACCATCTACTTCTGTTGCTGCAAGTCCTGCAATGATCGCAACGACTTCATCTGCGATACGGACATCTCCGACGGGATCTGATTTTATCTGAACTGTTTTTCTGCTATCAGCCATAATACAATTGCCTCCTCAGTATTTTATCTTTGCTTATTATAACAGACTCTGTATTATTTGGAAAGCATAAAATTATACAACCTGCCCCTTGGATACATATACCTGATACGACTCATTTCCGGTCAGTGACTTGCCCTCTGTGACACGTACATTCTTGTCGGTAATCACGTATTCCACACTTGCATTATCTTCCACTACGGTATCCTGCATCAGCACACAATTTTTCACTTTTGCGCCTTTTCCGACGTGAACGCCTCGAAACAGGACGCTGTTTTCGACTTCTCCCTCGATCACACAGCCATCGGCAACCATAACATTCTTTGCTTTGGAACCGTTGATATAACGGGTCGGGTTATCGTCACGGATCTTGGTGTAAATCTGATTTGGAGAAAACAGTGCATTTAAGTTTTCTTCCTGTAACAGACGCATATTTTCTTCAAAATAACTCTGGGTATCATGGATATTGACCACATAGCCATCGTAGCAGAACCCGCGGATATCCAGCCGGTCAATCTGCTTGTCCAAAAGGTCACGTACAAAGTAAGTATGCCCATGTACATACGCATCATCTATCATACGGATCAAAAACTCGCGTTCTACCACATAAACATTCATGCTGAAATTCATCTCCCCCTCTTCGGTCGGGTTGATGTAAATCTTGCTGACGCGGTCTCCGTTCATGCCGAGTGCATAGTACAGATCCATGCGGTCCCTGCTCTGACGGATAAATGCCTTCGGAATTTCCTGCTTGCGGTACATCATGGTCACATCCGCACCACTCTTGATATGCGCATCTAAAAGTTCATTAAAATCAAAATTGATGGCAATATTTGCATCGGTCATAATGACATATTTCTGTGGCTGCTTTAACAGATATCCGCGCAGACTCTCAAGTGCCTCGATGCGTCCCTCGAATACCTTTACCTGTTTCTGTGCGAACGGAGGAACAATATTCAAGCCTCCGTTTTTGCGGACCAGATCCCACTCACGGCCGGCGCCGAGATGATCCAGCAGGGAATGGTAATTTTTTCTTACGATAATGGAAATATTGTCAATTCCGCTGTGTACCATGCTGGAAAGAATAAAATCGCACATGCGGTATCTGCTGGCAAATGGAATGGATGCCATGAGGCGCTCCGAAACCAGATCCGGCACCATTGCATCATAGCTGTTCGGGAAAATAATTCCCAATGCCTCTGTCTTTGAATTTAACATTGCTCCTCACCCTCCTTCACATCTTCATAAATCATAGCGCTCGGACCAATTTTTGCTCCTTTTCCGATCGTTACATCCGCTGCAATTGTGGCAACTTCTCCAATTCCTTCCCCTTTTGGTTTTGCTCCCACAACCGCATCTTCTTCGATGGTCGCATTTTCTGCAATGATACAGTGTCTGACAACCGCACCTGCCTTGATCGTGGAGTGTCCCATGACAACGGCATCTTCTACAATGGCGCCTTCTTCCACCGTGACACCGGAAAACAGGATGGAATGTCTGACGGTACCCTTGATGTTACATCCATCGGTAATCAGACAGTTATCCAGCACGGCATTCTCTCCGATCCGGTGACCGGTCATACCACTGTTTCTGCTGTAAATTTTCCAGTTTTCATCAAACAGGTTGATGCCGCTATGTTCCGGATCAAGCACTTCCATGTTTGCTTCCCACAGAGACGGAATCGTTCCTACATCCTTCCAGTATCCGTTGAAATGATAGGCATACATCTTTCTTCCGTCACGCAGAAGATTTGGAATGATATTGTTTCCAAAATCATTCTCGGAAGTCGGGTCAGCCTCATCCTCGATCAGATATTTCTTTAAAATATCCCAGTTAAATATGTAAATTCCCATGGATGCAAGATTGGACTTCGGTTCCTTTGGCTTCTCCTGGAACTCGGTAATCTTGTCATCCTCGTCTGCTACCATCAGGCCGAAACGGGAAGCATCCTCCCACGGCACTTCCATGACTGCGACAGAAAATTCTGCCCCTTTCTGCTTGTGGAACTCAAGGAAATCACTGTAATCCTGTTTGCAGATCTGGTCTCCGGAAAGAATAATCACATACTGCGGATCATAGCGCTCAATAAAAGCAATATTCTGATAAATGGCATTTGCCGTACCCTTGTACCAGTCAGACCCCGATGCTTTCTGGTACGGTGGAAGTACATGCACGCCTCCGTAAAGACGATCCAGATCCCACGGCTGGCCATTTCCAATATACTCGTTTAATACAAACGGCTGATACTGGGTCAGAATCCCCACCGTATCAATTCCTGAATTTACGCAGTTCGACAGTGGAAAATCAATGATACGGTACTTTCCCCCAAACGGAACTGCAGGCTTTGCAAGCTTCTGTGTCAGTGCATATAATCTGGACCCCTGGCCTCCGGCAAGCAACATCGCAACTAGTTCTTTTGCCATATAAGTATCCCCCTTCTGTTCATAATAATTACACTTATTATGGTAACATAAAAGGGGGATAATTCCTAGTACTTTTGGCTCTTTTCGTTTATTTTAGTGCAAAGATTTCTGTGCCGTATACAGTTTGTAATATCTGCCTTTCTTTTTCATCAGTTCTTCATGCGTTCCCGCCTCTGCGATTCCACCGTCATCAATATACATGATCTTGTCACAGCCACGGATCGTGGAGAGCCGGTGCGCAATAATAAAGGACGTCCTACCCTTAAGCATACGGTTTAATCCGGTCTGCAATGCTTTTTCTGTCTGCACATCAATGCTGGAAGTTGCCTCATCCAAAATCAGAATTGCCGGGTCACAAAGCAGTGTTCTCGCAAAAGAAATCAGCTGTTTCTGTCCCTGGGAAAGCATGGACCCGCGCTCCCGCACCTGTGTTTCATATCCTTTCGGCATTTCCCGGATAAACGGATCGGCACAGACAATTTTTCCCGCTTTTTCAATTTCCTTCTGTGTGGCATCCAATTTTCCGTACCGGATATTATCTGCAATTGTTCCCGAAAAAATAAAACTGTCCTGCATCATAATCCCCATCTGCGCACGGAGAGAATGAATGGTCACATCTGCGATATCCTGATCATCGATCAGTACCTTTCCGTCATTGACATTGTAGAACCGTGAAATCAGATTGACGATGGTACTCTTTCCGGCCCCGGTCGGTCCTACAAGTGCAACACTCTCCCCGGGATTTACCGTAAAGGATACGTCTTTTAATATCGTTTTTGTCTCATCATATGCAAAGGTCACATGGTCAAACGTAACTTTCCCCCGGATCTTTGGCATCTCGATCGCATGCTCTGCATCTTTTACGGTAACCGGCTCATCGATGGTTTCAAAGATCCGTTCCAGATAAGCGATATTATTGATAAAATTGTTGAATATATTTCCAAGGTTCATGATCGGCTGCCAGAAATACGAAGCATAACTGGAAATCGCCACGATCGTTCCCAGCGACTTATTTCCCTGCCCGAAAATGACAAGGCCAAACAAAAAGATGGCAGCACGGACAAACACCGAAATGGTATCAATGCCCGGCCATACAAGGTTTGAGTAGCGCACAGCGGTATTCCAGGTCCGTCTGCATTCTTTGGAAAGTCCGTTAAAGATTTTTGCATTTTCATCCTCACGTGCAAAAATCTGTGTAATCCGGGCACCTACAATATTTTCCTGCAGATACGCATTTAAGTTTGAGTTCTTGTTGGATACGGCCTGCCACGCCTTTCTCTGCTTATTTTTGATCCAGAACATAAAGACGGCAAGCACGGGAACTCCACACAACACGACCAGTGCCATCTGCACATCTACCATAAACATAAAAATAATAATAAACAGCAGATTAAATGCTTCCAGCACGATATTGATCAGTCCGTTTGACAACATATCCGATACCGAATTGACATAATTGACCACCCGGATCAGAATCTTTCCATGCGGTCTGTCGTCGTAATACTGAAACGGAAGTTCCTGCAGATGTTCAAACAGGTCCTTGCGGATATCATAAATAATATTCTGACTGACATCCACCATGATGCGGCTGCGGATCGTGGTAAAAATCACGCTGACCACATAGATGGCAATCAGCGCCGCCACTAGGGAAAATAACAGTCTCATATTTTTATCAGGCACCGCAATATCAAGTGCCCGCTGAATAATCATCGGTGCCACGTACCCGAACGCTCCTCCGATTCCGCTGAGGACGATCGCAAGGATCATACCCCTGCGATATTTTTTGATATAAGATGACGCCCGGAGCAGATGCCGGATATCAAACGGTTCTTCCAGGATTTCATCCTGCTTATATGTATTCTTTGCCATTGTCTCACCCCCTATACCAGGTCTTCGCCGGTCTGCAGCTGTACCAGTTCGTAATAATATCCTTTTTTTGCCATAAGTTCCTCATGATTTCCCATCTCCGTGATCCGTCCATGCTGCATCACCAGAATCTGATCCGCCATCATCGTAGTGGAAATCCGCTGTGCGATAATTACCTTCGTACACGAAAAATCCAGATGCCGCAGTGCTTCCTGAATCTGTTTTTCCGTTTCCATATCCACCGCAGAGGTCGTATCGTCCAGAATCAGAATCGAAGGCCGCACCGCCAGTGCTCTTGCCAGGGAAATTCGCTGTTTCTGTCCACCGGAAAGGCCTACGCCACGCTCTCCGACCACCGTATCATATCCTTCCGGCATCTTTGAGATAAAATCAGATGCCGCAGAATATTTTGCAAATTTTTCCACTTCTTCGAGATCAATGCTGCTGTCTCCGTAGGCAATGTTGCCCTCGATCGTATCGGAATACAACAGCACATCCTGTGTGGCAAGTCCGATCTGTTTGCGCAGGTCGGACAGTCTGAAATTCTGCACCGGTATATCATCGATCCGCACTTCCCCTTTCGTCGGCTCATAAAACCGCGGGATCAGGTTGATCAGGGAAGTCTTTCCGCAGCCGGTTTCTCCCATAATTGCAATGGTCTCCCCCGGTTTTACGGTAAAAGAGATATCATGCAGCACCGGAAGATCCCCATCTTCATACTGAAAGGATACCTCCCGGAATTCGATTTTCCCGTCAAAGCGGTCCGGGTGTGCAGCTGCATCCAAAGCATCTTTGATCTGTGGTTCGGAATAATAGATCTCCATCACCTTTTTGGATGCGGCCGAGAACCGCTGAAATTCATTCATGATATTTCCCATCTGGCGCATTGGGTTGGCAATTGCCCAGATCAGTCCGGAAAATGCCACATAATCTCCCATCGTCAGTTCGCCCCGAATTAAAAAGACACCGCCCACGGCCAGCATCACTACCGGCATAAGGTTTGCAATGCTTTCCACATATGGGAAAAATTTCAGCCATACCATGCTGGTTTCTTTGTTCGTCTCTGCATAATCTTTGTTTGCCCGGTCAAATTTTTCAATTTCATATGCTTCCCTGGCAAACGCTTTTACCACACGGTTTCCGGAAATATTTTCCTGCGCATAGGTATTCATCTGTGCCAGTTTTTCACGCAGTTTCGCATGCATCGGTGCCACCTTGTTTTTGAACAGATAAATGATAAAAAACACAAACGGCGAAATAATTAACAGGCTCAGAGCCATTTTCCAGTTCATATAAAAGAAGTATATTGCCACCACACCAAACAGGGAAAATGATTCGATCACCATGCGGATCACCCATGCAACCATGTGGCGCACCGCATCCAGATCGCCCGTAACACGCGTCATCAGATCGCCGGTACGATATGTGCTGTAAAAGGTCATATCCTGCCTCTGGATTTTGTCATACAAAAAATTGCGCACACGGTACAGTACCGTCTGTGACACATGCTCGTAAATCATGCAGTCTCCATAGACAATCACACCGCGAAGTACGGTAAATACAATCATCAGGATGAGCAGATGATAGAACAAACCGCTATTCGTTCTCATATTTTTCCACGCATCTGCCCCGCTTAAAAACAGATCCACAATTCTTCCGGAATAATACGGAACCGTCAGTTGCAATATATTATAGACAACGGTTCCCAGCATGCCGATCACATATAATACACGTCTGCCTTTCATATTTTCCCACAGCCACTGTATTTTTGTCTTTGGAAACAATGTTTCTTTTTTCACTTTCATCACAAGCCTCCACTGTCTTTCTTGTCAAATTTCCGTTATTGTATCAATTATTTTTGAATTATGATATAATACAATCACATAAAAATAGAACAAATCTATTCTATTTTTATGATTTTTGTTTTAATACCAGGAGGTCATATGAACGAAAATTTATTTGAATACAGTGATATGCTGCGCTCTCCTATTGAAGCTTTTTGCTGTGGCACCGGATACTGGGAAGGTCCCGTTTCCTCCCACTGGCACTATTTTCTGGAACTTGTCTATGTGCAGGAAGGATCTGTAACAGTCAGCTGTAATGACAATACCTGTCTCCTGAAAAAAGGAGCCTTTATTGTATTTCCTCCGCAGGCAATGCACTCCATCTATCATACCGATGATAAGCCCTATGTTTACATCTGCTGTAAATTCAATCTCAACCGCATAAAACTTTCCGAGAATTATCTTCCAAATTTAAACTTTGCCTTTCACCAGATTTTAAACAGCACAAACCCTCCGCTGGTTTTTGATTCTGACAACCTGCCCGATTTTCCTGCTGAACTGTTTTTCACGGATATCTTAAAAGAGGTTCAGGAAAAACGCTACGGATATGATGCCTGTGTTTATGCCCAGTTCGCCCGGCTGATCGTACAGCTGCTACGTTTCTGGCTGGAACAGGGAATTTCTTTTGATACGGATCAGATCCCGGAAGTGGAGGAAGAAGCGATGCAGAATGTTTTGATGTATATCGATGATCATTCCCAGGAAAATATCAACATTGAATCTCTGGCACGCACGTATCATATGAGTTATTCTTACTTTGCCCGGCAGTTCCGTAAATACTATGGACAAAGCTGCAAGCAGTATATCGAATTTGTGCGGCTGAGCAAAGTGGAAAATCTCCTTTTATTTACCGGGCATGATTTAAGTTATATTGCGGGAGAAACAGGCTTTGCCGATTGCAGCCATCTGATCCGTACCTTTAAAAAACGCTATCAGATGACACCGAAACAGTTCCGCTTACAACATCAGAATATACGAAACTGACGTTTCCAATCTATGGGATTTTTTCCTTTTTTTCCAAAAATTCTTTACTTTATGTTATACTATAGGAAACAAATCATAACGGAATAAGGAGGAAATCCCATGAAACGATTACACTTCACAAAATGCAGGACTTCTTTGCTTGCTGTTTTACTTGCCTTTTCCGTAGCTTTCGTACCTGTACCACCCATTTCTGATACAAGTTCCGATTCTGCTGCGCTTATCACGACTGCACAGGCTGCCCAAAAGAACACAAAAGACCGTTTTTCCATCAAAGAAGTTCCAAAATACAATGGAAAATCTTCTGTGGCTGTACATGGAAATAAACCATATTTCACCAGCCGGGAAAAGCAAAACACCAACACTTTTGAATCCTACCATAAACTCGACAAGCTCGGACGATGCGGTGTGGCCTATGCCAATGTGAGCAAAGACACCATGCCGACCGAAGCGCGCGGGGAAATCGGTCAGATCCGGCCATCCGGCTGGCACACCGTCAAATACACCGGTGTCGTGGACGGCAACTATCTGTATAACCGCTGCCACCTCATCGCCTACTGCCTTACTGCGGAAAATGCCAATAAAAAGAACCTGATCACCGGCACCCGCTACATGAACAATGAAGGCATGCTTCCTTATGAGGAAAAAACCGCACGATATATAGACAAAACCAATAACCATGTCTTATACCGCGTGACACCGGTTTTTGAGGGCAGTAACCTGGTCGCTTCCGGTGTCCTGATGGAAGCTTATTCTGTGGAGGATCAGGGAAAGGGCATTTGTTTTTGTACCTACTGCTACAATGTACAGCCGGGTGTTGCCATAGATTATGCCACCGGTGACAGTCATCTGAATGGAAAAAATAACCAGAATTCCCATAATAGTTCTGCAAAGGAACACGCATCCGCGGTCTATATTTTAAATACTAACACCAAAAAATTCCACAAACCGGACTGTTATTCGGTAAAGCAGATGAGCAGTAAAAACCGAAAAAAATACAAGGGGCTCCGCAAGAAATTGATCAAAGACGGATATTCCCCTTGTAAAAACTGCAACCCATAACGGCTGCCCTATTTCCCAATGATTTCATCGGTATTGATAAACTCATACGGTGTCTGCTGGTAAACGTAATAATTCAGCCAGTTTGCATAAAGGATATTTCCATGTGACCGCCACTGCAACATCGGCCGCTGCGTTGGATCATCATCCGGATAATAATTACACGGAAGCGTGATCGCAAGTCCCTTCTCCCTGTCACGCTTATATTCACTGTCTAATGTCATCCGGTCATATTCCGGGTGTCCCATCACAAAAATCTGGCTGCCATCCTGATTGATTACCAGAAAAACCCCCGCCTCTTTTGATTTTGCCAGAATGGTCAGTTCTTCATGCTTTAAAATATCTTCCTCCCGGATCTCGGTATGCCGGGAATGTGGAGCATAAAAATAATCATCAAATCCGCGTACCATCGGAATCTTGCGATTCATTACATGGTGCCGGAATACCCCGAACATTTTCTGCTTTAGATCATATTTTTGGATTCCGTAATGATAATAAAGTGCAGCCTGCGCCCCCCAGCACAAATGCAGGGTGGATGTCACATGCTTTTTGGACCACTCCATAATCTCACACACTTCATCCCAGTAATCGACTTCTTCATATTTCATCTGTTCCACCGGTGCACCGGTAATGATCAGCCCGTCAAAATACTGGTTCTTAATTTCCTGAAACGTCTGATAAAACTTGTTCAGGTGGCTCTTTGAAGTATGGGTGGATGCATGGGATGCCGGTGCAAGCAGCGATACGTCTACCTGTAACGGGGTGTTTGACAATGACCGGAAAATCTGCAATTCCGTCTCTTCTTTCAGTGGCATCAGGTTCAGAATCACGATATTGATCGGACGAATATCCTGATGCATCGCACGGGACTCATCCATCACGAAAATATTTTCCTGTTCGAGGATCTCCTTTGCAGGCAGATCACTTTGTGTTCTGATTGGCATAACTTTTTCTACCTCCCACCAAATTGTTCTATAAATGTATCTTCGGAAATAATCGGAATTCCCAGTTCTTTTGCCTTACGATTCTTAGATGATGCGGATTCCATGTCATTGTTGACAAGATATGCCGTCTTTTTTGAGACGCTTCCTGTCACTTTTCCGCCCTGGCTTTCTACATAGGCCTTAAATTCATCCCTGTTTTTATAGTGATGCACATCTCCGGTGATCACAAAGCTCAGTCCCGCACAGCTTCCGGAAGAAGTATCCTGCACTTCTACATGTTCTATCGAAAGTTCATGAAGCAGATCCTCAAACCCACTGTGGTTTTTTTCATTCTGATACCAGGTTACAATTGATCGGGAACGTTCCGCTCCGATCCCCTCAATATCCTCAAACCCGTCCCCCTGATGCAGACGTTGCAAAAAGCCTTCAAAACCAATGGCGGCAACAATTTTTTTCCCGGCATCCACACCGATCAGCGGTATGCACAGGGCAAATATAAAGTTCACCGGATGTACCTGCCGGCTTTTTTCAATGGACTGTTCCATATTTGCCACAGATTTTTCACCAAAGCCCTCCATCTGGCTGATCTCCCCGAAATGCTCTTTCAAGCGGAAAATATCCGCAAATTCATGAATAAATCCCGCATTCATAAAACGGAGCATCGTCTGAATGGAAAGGCCGTCGATATCCATTCCCCACTTGCTGACAAAACGGGTAAATTTCTTGACATTTTTGGCTGTACAGTCCGGATTGGTACAATGCAGGGTCTTTGTGCCACTGTTTTCACTCACATGAACTTTTGTCGGTGCATGGCACACCGGACACTGGGATGGAATCTCCGGAGCACCTACAGCATCTTTTACCGCAATACATTTCGGAATGATCTTATTGGCTTTGATCACGGAAAGTGTACACTCTTTTCCGATTCCCAGACGCTCGATCTCGCTGATATTGCATAGAGATGCTCTCGATACCGTTGTTCCCTCAATCTGCACCGGTTCAAACACGGCAACCGGGGAAATCGTAGACACCGCACACGACCATTCGATATATTTTAGTTTTGTATCCACGGCCTCATCCTGCCATTTGAACGCAAAACCGGCGCGTGTCGCATGATGCCCGGTCACGCTTCCCGATGCCGCATAATCCGTATCATCATAACAGATCACCAGACCATCTACCGGAATATCCATTTTTCCGCTCTCTACAAGTTTCGTCCATCGGTCAATGGCTTCCGGAAGTTTTTGGGCGGTTGTCGCTTCCCTGTCTACCACATCAAATCCCAGTTTTTCCAGAAAGTGCATCCGCTCTCCCCACGATACCATCGGCTCATCCAGATGCACCAGTGTAAATGCATGAAACCTGACATGGCGTGCCTTCACTTCTGCCGGATCTTCCAGATTCAGCGTTCCGGATGCCAGATTTCGCGGATTTGCATATTTTTCATCGTCATCCTCAATCATGTCGTTGATCTGTGCAAAATCTGTATAGGATATGGCAGCTTCTCCTCGCACAACCAGATGCCCCTGATACGAAATCTTTTGCGGGAATCCTCCGATAGCACCCTTTAAAAATGTAATGTTGGTACCCAGGTTTCCATTTCCTCTGGTAAGAATTTTTACAAGATTTCCGTTATCATACGTCAGAACCAGCGTAAGTCCGTCCAGTTTCCATGACAGCCAGATCGGATAAACTCCCGCCCATTGCTGCAGTTCTTCCACCTGTTTGGTCTTCGCCAGAGAAAGTGCCGGATACTCATGCGGTTCTTTTTGTCCGCTTCCGGATTCTTCATATCCGGCATTCTGCGTCGGGCTGTCCTTTATAATATATCCGGTTTTTTCTTCCAGCGTGGTAAGCTCATCAAACAAAGCATCCCACTCATAATTTGGCATGATTTCATCCTGTCCGTTATAATACGCAGCTGATGCTGCATTCAACTGTTTTACCAGTTCTTCAATCCGTTGCTTTTCTGTTTCCATTTTTGTTCTCTCTATCTATATGATGATTTACCACCGTATACGTGCCATGTATGGCAGAATTGCGTGGTTTTCGTTTTGATTTTTGTGATTTTTCCATTGGTCGCACGGGCTGATTGCTCGAATGTGCGATCAACTGTTTTAACTTTTTAAATTCCTCCGGTGTAACATCCCGGTACTTTCCTGATTCGAGATCTCCCAGTTCAATATTCATGATCCGTACACGTACCAGTTTCTGTACACGGTACCCAAAATATTCACACATGCGTCGGATCTGTCGGTTTAATCCCTGTGTCAGAATGATCCGGAACTGTTTTTTTCCTGTCCGTTCTACCATGCATTTGCGCGTTGTCGTGCCAAGTTCCACAAGCGGAACACCGTTTGCCATACCATGCAGAAATGCATCCGTCACCGGACGGTTCACGGTAACAAGATATTCTTTTTCATGCATATTTCCCGACCGCATAATTTTGTTGACAATCTCACCGTTATTCGTCAACAGCAACAGTCCTTCCGACTCTTTATCCAGACGCCCGACCGGATAGATCCGTTTCGGATAATGCAGGAAATCAATCACATTATTTTTTTCCCTTTTTTCCGCCGTGCAGACAATACCCGCCGGCTTGTTAAGCGCGATCAGTATCATTTCTTTTTCTTTTTGTACCGGTCTTCCACAGAAACAGACCTCCTGTCCATCCGATACCTGATCCCCCATCCGCGCGGTTTTTCCGCCGATGGTTACATTTCCTGCTTCAATCTGGCGATCTGCTTCTCTTCTGGAGCATACCCCTGCTTCACTTAAAAATTTATTAATTCTGACTTCCACGTTTCTTCCCTGTCTGACAAAAATCGCGGAGACCTCACAGCCTCCGCTTCTTTATGATGTCTTTATTATTTTACCGTTTTTAATAAATCGCTCTTGATGTATCCGGTTTTTCCCTGGAACTTCACCTTCGTCCATTCTCCCTTGGTGCCAAGTTTCTTTAATTTTACGCCCGCATCCACTTTTCCAAGAAGTTCTCCATCTGTACTGGCGGTTTTACGCACATTGCAGATATCCTTCGTTTTTACGGTTCCCTTGCCGGAACCTGACTTGGAAGACACTTCCTTTACAAATTCGCTCTTTACATATCCGGTTTCTCCCTGGAATTTTACCTTGGTCCAGTCACCTTCCGTTCCAAGTTTCTTCAGTTCCACACCAATATCCACTTTTCCGAGGAGCTCACCATCCGTACTCGGGTTCTTTCTGACATTACAGATATCTTTTGTCTTGACCGTACCGGTAGATTTCTTGGAATCGCTCTTTTGAGTATCTTCCTTCTTTTCCGTAGACTCCGTTGTCTGGGTTTCCTCGGTCTTTTGAGTTTCTTCTTTCTTTTGAGTTTCTTCCTGTTTCTTTGTCTCTGTGGTCTGGGTTTCCTGCGTCTGGCTTTCCGTCTCTGTCGTCTGGGTTTCGGTATTGCTTACAATCGTTTCTCTCCATTTTGCCATGGCATTTCGAAGTGTTCCACCCACCATATTGGCAAGTTTTTCATCACTCTTTACAGCTTCATTATAGCTTGTCTGCACCTCTTTCTGCAGAGCAACCACTTCATCACTCTTCTCATATGCCAGAATCAGGGAATACAGATTTGCATCCAGATCCTGATCCAGGAAATTGAAATTGTATGCAGAGTATATGTTATTGATGATCAGATTTCCCTTTCCATCTCTCTCCACATAGAAGAAATCCATTCCCGGTGCCGGAGTATCCACACCTTTGAATTTCAGATCATAGCATACAGATACCAGATAAGAATCATCGGTTGCCCCCTTTGTGGAATAACAGGTGATGTTCTGATAATCCTCATAATACTCAGAAAACGTCGTGATATAACTCTTTTCATTGTCACTGAGCGGCTGTGCAATCATCTCCAGCGAATCCGTATCTCCACCGGCATATGCCGCATAATAATTTTCCATCAGTGTCACAAGTTCCGGATCTGCATCTTTCTGCAGCTTACCAATTTCCTGATATTCTGTAGTCTGTGTCACTCCCTGTGTACCGTTTTGTGTCTCTTTCTGATCTTTCTGCGGACCGGTACACTTTACCAGAATCACAACAAGAATCACAAATAAAACAGCTGCGCAAAAATATCGTCTATATTTCACAAAAAAGTCTGTAAACTTTTTTAATTTTTCATTCTGCATATGAACCCTCCATAAAAATGCATCTTTCCATTTATGATACCACACCTCATACTATTCGTCCAGTAAAAAAGCGGTGCATGACGCACCGCTTTTCCTGTCATTCCATGGGTAAGTTGTTTCCTTGCCACATAGCATAAACTGCACCCGGCGGGAATCGAACCCGCATCTCAGGAGTCGGAGTCCTGCGTTCTATCCATTATACTACGGCTGCATAGCACTCTTATTTCACAAGTGCCTTTTTACTATATCACACTTCAAATTTAGAGTCAATCCACACTTTGATGTAAAATATGAAGTATTTCTTCCAGCTGCTTTACCGGAAGCTGCCCCGGTGCGCTCGCCTGCCCGCCTGCGCCAAATGTCACACACGATCCGAAAAACTCTCCGGCCACGCGAGAAATCCCCCCTTTTGCACCCATGGACATGGTAATCAGCGGATGATCCGGATGGTTTTCATGAAAGCGGTTGGTCTCCTCCAGCAAATGCAATACATCCCACATATTCTGCGGCATAACTGCCAGTTTCACGACATCTGCGCCACTCTCACGGATCTGTTCCAACAGCATGCGGATCACCTCCGGGTCCGGCGTCTGTTCAAAATCATGATGGGAAGCAATCACATATGCTCCCATCTCCCGCAACATCGCTATTTCTTTCTGCGGATTTTTTGCTTCAAAATATTCCACATCAATAAAATCCACGACATCTGATTCTGCCGCCACCTGATGAATATCATAAATATCCGCCGCGGAAAGTGCTTTGCACCCTCCCTGATTTTTAGAACGGAAGGTATACACCAGAATGCTTTCCTTTATGATATGTTTCATTTCGTTTAATATTTCGCGGATCGCATTCGGACTTTCCACGTTTTCAAACGCATCCACACGCCACTCAATCATTTCCGTGTGTGCTTCTTCCAGCCTTCTGGTTTCTCTTAAAATTTCTTCTTTCGAAGACTCCATGACCGGCACACACACGAGCGGTTTCCCTTTTCCTATAATCTTTCCTTTTATACAAAGCAGATTTTCCATCTCTGCACCTCCTGCTGTGTTGTAATTCTCTGTTATTATATTCTAAAAGCCCGAAAGAAACAACCGATTCCTGTTATTTGACAATTTTCCCGTTTTCCATTAAGATAGTCAAGGTATGTGATATCCGAACTTAAGAGATAGGAGAAAAAAATGAGTTTTGAATTTTTAAACCAATTACCGACTCCGGCAGACATTAAGCGCGATTATCCGCTTTCCCCGGAGCTTCGTGAATTAAAAAAACACAGAGACCTCATGATCTCTGATGTAATTACAGGTAAAGATTCACGTGTCCTCGTAATCATCGGACCGTGTTCTGCAGATAACGAAGATTCTGTATGTGATTATGTGAGCCGTCTGACCAAAATCCAGGAAGATGTCAAGGATCAGGTCATCTTAGTTCCGCGTATTTACACCAACAAACCACGTACAACCGGCGAAGGCTACAAAGGTATTGCTTCCCAGCCAGATCCGGAAAAAGCTCCGGATATGATCGAGGGTCTGATCGCCATGCGTAAAATGCACATCCGTGCAATCGAAGAAAGCGGTCTTACCTGTGCCGATGAAATGCTTTACCCGGAAAACTGGGGATATGTCGAGGATCTTCTCTCCTACGTTGCCATCGGAGCACGTTCGGTAGAAGATCAGCAGCATCGTCTGACAGTCAGTGGTTTTGATGTCGCTTCCGGAATGAAAAATCCTACCAGTGGTGATTTTTCTGTTATGCTCAATTCTGTATACGCGGCACAGCATCCGCATCATTTCGTTTATCGCGGATACGAGGTGGAGACAACCGGAAATCCTCTGACTCACGTGGTTCTTCGCGGTGCAGTCAGCAAGCACGGCAATACCACCCAGAATTATCACTATGAAGATCTGATCCGTCTTCATGAGATGTACGAAAAAATGGATGTCATCCATCCGGCAGCCATCATTGATACCAACCATTCCAACTCCGGAAAGAAGTTTAAGGAACAGATCCGCATCGCAAAAGAAGTGATGCATAACCGCCAGCTTTCTTCCGATATCCGTTCTCTGGTAAAAGGTCTGATGATTGAAAGTTACATCGAAGAGGGAAATCAGTCTATCGGAGATCATATTTACGGAAAATCCATTACCGATCCTTGTCTCGGATGGGAAGATTCCAAACAGCTGATCTATGACATTGCGGAGATGAACGCAAAATAAACAGTTTTTGTCTGAAAACAAAAATGGAGTGTAAAAAGTGTTCCTTTTGCACTCCATTTTTTTATAATTTTTTTATAATTTTTCTACAACAAAACGTAACAGCCGGATTCCAACAGATGCCTCCAATACACATCCAAGAAGTACCAGTACCGCAACTCCCATCCCCCATGCCAGCCGCAGCAGCCATGGATTTTTCCGGTTATAAAACCTGTGCGGTTCTACCAGCAGTAAAAGCGCAAGCGCTGCAAGATACAAAATTCCATGCGGCAGCCACGATACCAGAAAAAAAACAATTCCAAGAATCCCCATATTCATCACACAGGCAGCAAAAAATACCCCGCCGGTAAAATAAATCAGGCAGCGCAATAATAATGGCAGAATTGCTTTTAAAGCAGTAAGGGAAAGGATTGCAATAATCACAAACACTTTTCCCCTTTCCCATAAAATATTTGCCAGAAGCGGCAAATACCCGGTATCCGATGCCGCAAATGCTTTCATATGATACGCATTTAAAAATCCATAAGTCGTAAAATATTCATATCCAAACAGACAGGTACATAAAATTCCCGCCAGGCCAAAACAGATTCCAATCGCCAGTTCCTTTTTCATAAAAATTCCTAAAACTCTTTTCTTTTCAGCCTATGCCCTGTCCGTTTTCTTTATTCCATTTTTATAAATCCAGATGTTTTCCCATTCCGCCTTTTTTTGCTGCCGCATATGCCATAATTGCAGCAATGGTTTTTCCATCCTGAATTTTCCCTTCATAGATCATATCGCACAACTCTTCCAGTGTGTAAATTTCCACATCAATAGATTCCGCTTCATCCAGATGCCGGGTTCCCACTTCCAGATCGGTAGCTACAAAAATATCAACCGCCTCATCACAAAATGCCACCGTCGTACGCAGGGATAATAAATGTTTCACATTCGTGCTGCGGTATCCCGTTTCCTCTTCCATCTCCCGTGCCGCACAATACGCCGTATCTTCCGTCTTACTGTCCCGACAGCCGGCCGGAATTTCAAGTGTTTCTCTCTCCAGCGCATTGCGGTACTGACGCACCATCACAATTCTTCCATCCTTCATAACCGGAAGAATGGCGGCTGCGCCCATACGATGGGATACAAAATCCCACTCTGCTTTGTTTCCATCCGGAAGTTCCATCGTATCTTTGTAGATATCCAGAATTGCTCCCTTGTATACCAGTTCTCTCTTCAATCGTTTTACATGCTCTACCATATTTCAAACCTCTCTTTCCTGTCCGGACATCATCCCCGGATATTTTTCATCGTTCACAGTTTCTTCAAATTTGTAACATATCCATTTCACACTTTTCCGGTATAGTGAAATCATCAAAAGGAACCAAAACCTTTCGATCATTTTTTTTCATAATCTGGCCAGTGCAGCCGTGCTGTACTGGTCCCTCCTTTTTATTCTATACGTCCCGTGAAATCCCAATGTATTTATTTTACAACACATTATGATATAAAAAAGGCTTAATCCCGCTTTCCGCGGTCTTAAGCCTTTTTAAGTTCATTTTCACAATTACTTAGCGTAGTCAACAACACGCGATTCCCTGATCACATTTACCTTGATCTGACCCGGATATTCCAACTCAGTCTCAATCTGTTTTGAAATATCTCTGGCTAAAAGAACCATATCCGCATCGCTGATCTGCTCAGGAACAACTAAGATACGAACCTCTCTACCTGCCTGAACTGCAAAAGATTTTTCTACACCCTTATAGCTATTTGTAATATCCTCAAGCTGCTGTAAGCGGTTTGAGTATGTTTCCAAAGTTTCTTTTCTCGCACCCGGACGTGCAGCGCTGATGGTATCGGCTGCCTGCACCAGACATGCAATCAGACTCTCCGGCTCCACATCACCGTGATGTGCTTCCACTGCATTGATGACAAGAGGTGATTCCTTGTACTTTCTACACAGTTCCACACCCAGCTGGATATGGGAACCTTCCATATCATGATCTACAGCCTTACCAATATCATGTAATAATCCCGCACGCTTCGCCATACGGACATCCTCACCGATTTCTGCGGCGAGTAAACCTGTCAATTGTGCGACCTCAATCGAATGCTTCAATGCATTCTGTCCATAACTGGTACGATACTTCATCTTGCCCAAAAGCCGGACAAGCTCCGGATGAATGCCGTGGATGCCGACTTCTAGTACAGCAGCCTCGCCTTCTTCACGAATCATTGTCTCTACTTCTTTTTGCGCTTTTTCAACCATTTCCTCGATACGTGCCGGATGAATTCGTCCATCCACGATCAACTTTTCAAGTGCAATTCTTGCAACTTCTCTTCGAATCGGATCAAAGCTGGAAAGGATAACTGCTTCCGGCGTATCATCAATGATCAGATCTACTCCTGTCATCGTTTCAAGTGTACGAATATTTCGTCCTTCTCTACCGATGATACGGCCTTTCATCTCATCATTCGGAAGCTGTACAACAGAGATTGTGGTTTCAGCAACGTGATCCGCAGCACATTTCTGAATTGCAGTAACTACATAGTCCTTTGCCTTCTTGTTGACTTCTTCCTTCGCCTGCGCTTCCATTTCCTTGATCATCTTCGCAGTGTCAATCTTCACATCTTCTTCCACGGTCTTTAAGAGGTATTCTTTTGCCTGTTCAGAGGTTAATCCTGAAATTCTTTCCAGTTCCTGTACGCGCTGTTCGTTGAGCTTTGCTATCTCAACTTTCTGCTTCTTCAAATCTTCTTCTTTGGCACGGAAACTTGCCTCACGCTTTTCAATCGCTTCGAGTTTCTTGTCCAGATTTTCTTCCTTCTGCACAATACGACGCTCGTTACGCTGAATTTCATTTCTACGCTCTTTGATCTCCTTGTCAATCTCATTCTTGGAACGAATGGTTTCTTCTTTGATCTCAAGCATAGCTTCGCGCTTCTTGTCTTCGGCATTTTTCACAGCCTCGTCGATGATGCCTCTGGCCTGCTCTTCTGCATTTCCAATCTTGGTATTTGCTACCTTCTTGTGATATTCAGTCGAGATAAACCATACAGCAACCGCAGTAATTATAAGTGTGATAACAACAGCAATAATTACTTGTGGCACAGGAGCACCTCCTTTATTAAGTTTTCATTGTACATATAACAAAAAGAAATATTAGTCTTCCATGTCATACTTCTACAACATTATAATTTTATCCTTTTTGCTTAAATATGTCAAGCAATACGTGCTTTCATTGTTTACTTTTCATAGCACGCAGCACATCATTGCTCCGAAAGCCCCTGCGCATCAGATATTGGTAAACACGTGTAAATTCTTTTTGGTCGGAATTTTGTGCATCAAACTTTTTCTTTTCCAGCAGCCGGATAATCTGGTCCTGTTCGTCCCCCTCATAACATTCCTCAAGGGCACGATCAATCAATTCTCTGGGAACTCCCTTTCCATACAGTTTTACTTTCAGCTGATAGCGGCTCATACGATCCTGACGATAATTGATATAGGTACATGCATAGCGGTAATCATCGACATAATGAAAAGATTTCACATATTCCAGTGCAAGATCAATACACGCCTGCGGATATCCGCCCTGTTTCAGTTTCTCCCGCAGCTGCTGCTCTGTACGGTCCATCTGTTCCAGCAGATGCATGGTTCTTCTTTTTGCACGCTTTCCCACCACTTCATAAATCAGCTGATGTTCCTCTTCATCCGAAAGTGTGCTTCCTTCCCGCATCCGAAACTGTTTTGCCTCTCCCCGGTAAAGAACAAGCTCCGTTCCATTATCCAGATGGAAACGAAGCCTGCCCTTTCCCAGAGTCGTACACTCTGTCACTGTAACCATATCTTATTCATTCTTGCTTTCCGCATCTGCAGATACCGGAGTCTCCTCTTCGCTTTCCGGAGCCTCATCCTCCTGTGCAAAATAATGTTCACGCACCATTTCTTCAATCATCTTACAGAATTCCGGATTTTCACGCAGATACGTCTTTGCATTTTCACGTCCCTGTCCGATCTTGTCTCCTTCATAAGCATACCATGCACCGGATTTGCTGATAATTCCGACATTTGCTGCCAGATCCAGAATATCTCCCTCTTTGGAAATACCCTTTCCGAACATGATATCAAACTCTGCTTCACGGAATGGAGGTGCTACTTTGTTTTTTACGACTTTGACACGGGTATGGTTACCAATGACTTCTCCTGCCTGCTTGAGCTGTTCTACACGGCGCACGTCCAGACGGACAGAAGAATAAAACTTAAGTGCACGGCCACCGGTCGTCGTCTCCGGATTTCCAAACATAACACCAACTTTTTCACGGAGCTGGTTGATAAAGATTACAATACAGTTTGACTTGCTGATCACACCAGTCAGCTTACGAAGCGCCTGACTCATCAGACGTGCCTGCAGGCCCACATGGGAATCTCCCATATCTCCGTCAATTTCCGCCTTTGGCACAAGAGCTGCTACCGAATCGACAATTACAATATCAACGGCTCCGGAACGCACCATGGTCTCGGTGATCTCGAGCGCCTGCTCTCCGCAGTCCGGCTGGGAAATATAGAGATTGTCAATATCAACACCGATGTTCTTTGCATAGACAGGATCAAGCGCATGCTCTGCGTCAATGAATCCGGCAATTCCGCCCTGCTTCTGCACCTCTGCCACACAGTGCAGTGCAACGGTAGTCTTACCACTGGACTCCGGTCCGTAAATCTCAATGATACGTCCTTTCGGAAGTCCTCCGAGTCCCAATGCAATATCCAGACTGAGTGACCCTGTAGGAACCGTTTCTACGTTCATATTTGCGGAATTGTCCCCCAGCTTCATCACAGATCCTTTGCCATACTGTCTCTCGATCTGTGCGATTGCCGCATCCAATGCTTTTAATTTATCGTCCTTTGCCATAATATTCTCCTTCTTATCGAACCTATGTTCGTATCTATGTTCTAATAGTAGTATATTTTGTTTGTATTGTCAATGCAAAATTTTAAATGGGGAAATAAAAAAAGACAGTCGCTCTGCAACTGCCTTTTATTATACGTTGTATCCTACTACGCGTCAAGAAGTGTTTTCAGGTAATCCTCAATCGCATCCTGCGTCTGTAACCCTATCATCTTCTTCTGAAACATTCCATCTTTCATAAATACCAGCGTAGGAATACTCACAATCTGGTAATTTAATGCAAGCTGTGGCTGCTCGTCCACATTTACTTTGCATACTTTCACCTGATCTCCCATTGATTCTGCAACTGCATCCACAACCGGTGACTGCATCTGACAAGGGCCACACCAGGATGCCCAGAAATCAATCACGACCGGCACCTTTGCGCCGACAACTTCTGCTTCAAAGTTTTCTTTTGTAATTGTTACAACTCCCATGACTTGTCCTCCTTTGATTAATTCTTACTGAACTCGGATAATACGAGTCCTTCGTTTCGGTCAAGTGTCATGCCGACACTCCATGCATTGACAAATAAAAGAAGCGGATTTCCCTTCATATCAATAACTTTCTTCATATCTGAAGTACCAGTCAGCGCGTCCACATCCACTTCATCCTTGTTCTCGATCCAGCGGATATGTTCATATGGAAGATTCTCCAGACGGATCTCCACATTATACTCGTTTTCCAGACGGAACCGGAGTACATCAAACTGCAGCACACCAACTACTCCTACTATGATTTCCTCCATACCGCCTTTGTATTCCTGGAAAATCTGGATGGCACCTTCCTGTGCAATCTGTGTTACTCCTTTTACAAACTGCTTGCGCTTCATGGAGTCGATCAGACGTACACGTGCAAAATGTTCCGGCGCAAATGTCGGGATTCCCTCAAACTGAAACTTGTCCTTTGCCGTCGTGAGGGTGTCCCCGATAGAGAAAATGCCGGGATCAAAAATACCAATAATATCTCCCGCATATGCTTCTTCTACCATTTTACGCTCGTCTGCCATCATCTGCTGCGGCTGGGAAAGCTTGATCTGTTTATTTCCCTGCACATGGAATACTTCCATGCCCGCCGTAAACTTACCGGAACAGATACGCATAAACGCAATACGGTCCCGGTGATTTTTATTCATATTTGCCTGAATCTTAAAGACAAACGCAGAAAAATCTTCCTGAAACGGATCAATCATTCCGATGTCTGATTTCCGGGCCATTGGCGCATAAGTCATCTTCAGGAAATGCTGCAGAAAAGTTTCCACACCAAAATTGGTCAGGGCAGAACCGAAAAATACCGGGGAAAGTTCTCCCTTTGTCACAAGTTCCATATCAAATTCCGCACTGGCACCGTCAAGAAGTTCGATTTCGTCATCCAAAATTGATTTTTTCTCCTCACCAATCTCGTCGATCAGTGCCGGATCATCGATATCAATAATCTTTTCGGAACCTTCTTTTGTTCCCTTTAATGTATCGGCAAATGTCATAACTTTTCTGGTATGACGGTCATATACACCTTTGAATTCTTTTCCGGAACCGATCGGCCAGTTGACCGGATACGTTGCGATTCCCAGTTCATTTTCAATATCATCAAGAAGCTCAAACGTATCATTTGCATCGCGGTCCATCTTATTGATAAATGTAAAAATCGGAATATGGCGCATTACGCATACCTTAAACAGCTTACGTGTCTGCGCCTCTACTCCTTTGCTTGCATCAATCACCATGACTGCGGAATCCGCCGCCATAAGTGTACGGTAAGTATCCTCCGAGAAATCCTGATGTCCCGGGGTATCCAGAATATTGATACAGTATCCGTCATAGTTAAACTGCAGCACCGACGAGGTGACCGAAATACCTCTCTGCTTCTCGATCTCCATCCAGTCAGACACCGCATGTCTTGCTGTTGCCTTTCCTTTTACGGAACCGGCAAGATTGATGGCTCCTCCGTAAAGCAGGAACTTCTCCGTCAGAGTCGTCTTACCTGCATCCGGATGGGAAATGATAGCGAATGTACGCCGTTTTTCTATTTCTTTTCTTAAGTCACTCACAGTATATCCTCCAAACCAATTGCACACTGTACCTCATTTTATACTAAAAACTATGTATTTGCAAGTGCTACTGGATGGGAGTGATCACGATCTTATCTGCGGATACTCCGGTCTTACGCTTTACAATATCTTCGACCTGCGCCCGCTTGGCATCGGTTGCCTCCCCCATATTAAGAACCACATCACAGCCGTCATCATTCATACTGACAACCACATCCGTAAACCCTTTTGCCTCCAGCATCATTTCTGCATTGGACTCTTTCTCCGCAATATCCGTCAGTGTAATCATTTCATTGACCGCATCTTTCTTTTTGGACTCATCCAAAGAATCATTGTCAATGATTGCCTGCAGGGTTTCTTTATTTTTGGAACGCACCTGTTCCCGGTTAAGTTTCACTTTTGCCGCATAGTCGGAATCCCCGCTTGTCACAGAGGTAAGTACCGTCTCTCCCGGATTTTCCACATCTTCCGTCGATGCATTCGCCAGATCTTCCTTGCTGCTTGTGATATCCAGATCCTCCCCGGTTTCATAATCTTTATCCGCCTGGTCACTTACGGCACCCTGATTCATATTAGCTACCGTCTCGGCATCTTTGATATCAGCGCCCTTTTTGTCATAAGTAACATAACCGGCCACCGCAATCAGCACCGCCAGCGTTGTAATAACAATCTGATTTTTATGCACTCTTTTTTTCACGTCTATTCCTCCTGTACCGACATTTTAACTACTACTACCTTATGCGCTTCCACCGGAAATAATGACATTACCGCGTTGGAAATTTCTGTAACGGTCTTTGCATTTCCTCCACCCTGTGCCACAACCACAACCCCTTCAATTTTCGGCATCTGCCTGCAGATTACATAGGGCTGTCTGGTATCACCGGTATCGTACACCACCGTTGTCTCTTCCTTTTTGTTTCCATCTTTTGTCACATTTTTATCCAGCTGGTCGGTTCCCTCATCGGAAAATGTCAGCATTACACGGGTTTTTCCCACCCCGTCCATGTGTTCAAGCAGCTCCTTCAGCTGCTGCTGCAGCTGCTCTTTATAGGAATCTTCCGTCTGCAGCTGCTGCTCCTTTTGTTCCTGCGTCTGTGTTTCTTTCTGGCTTTGTTTTGCCCCCGTCGGCATCGCAACGATCATTACCATCACCCCAAGCAGAATCAGTACAACGAAATCCGATTTATTCCTCTTTTTGATCCACTTTCCCAAGATACTGTTCAAAAATATTCTCTCCCTTCTCCTGATATTCTATGCTTTCCATCTGCTCGACAATCTCATGCAGCTGCTGCCTTGCCTCTTCTTTTTTCATTCCTCCCACATAGACCAAAAGCGGCTGTGCCAGCACGGTGATCACGAGCACGCTGACAAAAAAATGAAAATATTTCTGATAGGCTTCCTTTGGTGTCAGATATGACAACAGATAAAAAATCAGCATCAACACGAAATAATTTTTCACAAATGTAAGTACAACTTCCATGTTCTCCTCCCTTCTCAATAGATGAAACTGGTGGAAACACTGATCATGGATATGGTAATAAAAAATAAAAGCAGCGCATCCAGCTGTATGGTACAAAAAAGCGCGCATCCCCTGGCAGCGGCCTGCACACACTGCGCAATCCGGCTGTCTGCGACCGGTGCCAAAAATGCAGCGGTCAGGCGGTACATCACAGAAAAACAGAAAGATTTCAGCAGCGGTGTCATCCCGATTACAAGAAGAAGGATAAGGGCAGCCGCGCCAATGCTGTTTTTTATGAGGATTCCGCTTCCGAGCAGGATCTCTGCTGCGGAACCGAAGGTATTTCCTACTCCGGGAACCGCGGATATACTGTTAAAAATACTGTTTGTGGAAAGCCTGTCTCTTGCAGGTACAATCAGAGACTGTACAACACCGATTCCCATAACGGCAGTCAGCCCGCCTTTTAAGACCAGTCGTATTCCGTCTTCGAACAGCTGCGCCATCTTTCCAAGTTTTGTTTCCTCAAACAGGTTATCCATCAGAAGAAGCAGCACAAACACATGAACCCCCGGCAGAAAAATAAATTTCATTCCCAGTTCCAGCAGATACATCAGTCCAAATGCCAGCTGATAAAAGGAACCCGCAGATGCCGCATTGCCGGAGCAAAACAACGTTGCCGCATACAAAGGCACAAATGCGGTCATAAATGCCACCAGACGGTCAATCCCCTGATCTACCACCTCTGAGATCAGGGCAAATGATTGCAGCAATAACAGAACCACCCCAAGATAAACAATAAAAAAGCTCATCTGCGAAACATACCCCTGTCGCGTCATCATCACTTTTCCGTACAGCGCAAATAAAAGTCCTATGGCAAACATCTGCAAAAACATGGGCTTTGCAGCCGTGATTTCATAAAAAAATAAATCTGCAATATATTCACAGATCATTCCCGCATCCAGTCCGTTGGTTCCTTCCGTCACCAGTTTATTCACCATTTTTTCAAAATCCATCTTTTCCGGCAGATCCTGCGTCTGTGCATTGATATCCGTAAAATCAAGTTCTTTTATGATCTCATCCGCCTCGGCCGCCATCACATTTTGCGGCTGTAAAAAAATCATCCATACGAACAAAACAGACCAGAACAAAATTTTAGCAATTTTTTTCATTTCTACCCCCCGGTCATCTGTTCGATCAGCCGCAACAAAACCCACAATTCCGGAATGGACAAAGCAACGATCGATAATTTTGCAAACAGTTCAATCTGTCCTGCGACAGATCCATATCCCGCTTCCCGGCAGACCGATGCGGAAAAATCGGCAACATATGTAATTCCAAGCATCTTTAACAGTGCTTTCAAAAGTGTCGGATCTACCGGAAGCGTGTCCATCAGTTCCCGTAAAAAATCCAGGATAAACGAAATTCTTGACAGTGTGTATCCGAAAATCAAAACCGATGCTGCAATTCCCACAAGCAACGCCAGCTCTCCCTTTTCTTTTTTCAGCAAAAGAGCCAGAAAAACCGCAGCAATTCCGATCATTCCTATCTTTATCATAGACATCACATACGAAACAGGGTTTCCATCGTTGTAAACAGTTCACTGATACAAGGCACGATCCAGAACAACACTATTATCAGACCTGCCAGGCTCAGCAGAAATGCCTGTTCCTCCCTTCCACTATGCTTGAGAATCTGGCTGAGTACTGCCACAACAATTCCAAGCGCTGCAATTTTAAAAATAATTGTTACACTCATACACTCAAGGTTCCCTTCCTACGCCTTTACACCAGAAGAATGATCATAACCACGCCGGTCAGCATTCCAACAGGCAGATACACCCGCTGTTTTTTAAAAAATTCCAATCGTGACTCTGCCAGAAATTTTTCCATCCGTTTTCTGCAGATTTCATTGCATCGCAGATTCTCTGCACTGCTTTCGCCATAAAATGCTCCCGCGGCAGACGTAAGGATTTCCCAGCCCTCCTGCCCGATCTGCAGTTCTCTTTTGTGCTTCTGCAGACAATCCTGCCAGATTTTCTGCCCGCTTGGATTCTGATGGTTGCGCATACATACACAGACCTCATCCAGAAATGCCTGCATGGATGCATCTGCCGTTTCATAAAAAGACAAAAAATCGTACAACCGCACGTGTTCCTGTTCCAGTGCATATTCCCAGCGCACAAACAGGCGTATCCATTCCCCCGCCATCCGCTGTCTGGCTTTTTCCCCCTCTGCCCATTTGTACAAAAATCCGGCACACCCTGCCAGTATCAGGACGGTTCCGAAAATCCTTGCCACAATGGATTTCCTCCTCCCTCATATACGGTGAGAATCCGGCGCCCGTCCGGTTCTCTCTGCAGACCGATGAGCCGCATCTGTGAGCGGATCAGATCCAGTCCGCCCATCTGCAGGCGGTGCAAAACCTCTAAGACACTGCCGGCATGTATGGTTCCAAGGATCGATACCCCGCACCGGGCACAGTCTGCCACCGCAGCAAAGTCCTCCGGAAGTCCCAGTTCGTCCACTGCAATGATCTGCGGGGACATGGAACGAAGCAGCATATGGATTCCATGTTCCTTCGGACAATTGTCCAGCACATCCGTGCGGGGGCCCAGATCGTTTTGCGGAATTCCCCGGTAACACGCGGCAATTTCCGACCGTTCATCGACTACCCCGACCTTTTTCCCGGCACGCAGGTGATTTCCTTTCGAAAGCAGCCGGATACAATCCCTTAAATAGGTTGTTTTTCCGACCCCCGGCGGTGCAAAGAAAAACGTATGATATACATTCTCTCCGCAATACAGCCATGGAATCAGTACCGATGCACACCCCTTTTTTTCGTGAGCCAGACGGATATTTAAACCGCTGATACAGCTTAACAGCTTCATACAGCTTGAGGTTCCGTGTTTCTCATAGCTTGCCCGCCCGGAAACCCCGATCCTGTGCCCGCCTTCCAGCGTAAAATACCCCTGTCGCAGTTCTTCTTCCAGTGCATACACGGAATATCCACTCAGATAATTCAGTACCTCCCGCATATGTGCTTCCGTGAGCAGCCCAATCTCTTTTTCTTTCTCATCCGCATATAAAATTTCCAGCGGTTGTCCGACCCGAAGCCGGATTTCTTCTGCCCCGCACAACGTTTCTGCTTCCATCTGCGTTCGAAAATCTACCGGAAGATATTCTGTAATCTCCATTCTGTCACTTCCTCCATGTTTCTTTCCATAAAAAATGAGCCATAAGGACAAATCCCTATGACTCATTTATATGTTTTATATGTGATTTTAGAACATCCGATTTACATACGGTCCGGTGCGGAAAAACCAAGCACATCGATACAGGTCTCAAGAATATTTTTGGTCAGTACCAAAAGACCGATATAAGAAGCCTGTACCTTAAGATCTTCCTCGGAAAGAATCTTTGTCTCATGATAAAATCCGTTGAATGCATTGGCCAGTTCATAAATATATGCACAGATCTTGTGCGGTGCTTTCTCCTCATATGCATTTTCCATCATGGCATTGAAACGTGACAATACAAGCATCAGGTTCTTCTCACTTGCAGAATGTGCCCCAAGAATCGGTGCATCCGGCAGCGTATTTTTTGCAGTGTATTTCTTTAAAATGGATTTAATACGCACAATCGTATATAAAATATACGGTCCTGTATTCCCTTCAAAAGAAGTAAAACGCTCAATATCAAAACAGTAGTCCTTGCTTGCCTGATTGGACAGATCTCCGTATTTGACTGCTGCCAGAGCAACCGTTTTTGCAGTCTGCTTTGCCTCTTCCTCGGAAATATCGAGGTTTTCCTTTTCTTTCTGGTTCTCTGTAATCTTTTTGAGCATCTCCTCATTGATCTCATCAAGCAGATATTCCAGACGCATAACGCCGCCATCTCTTGTCTTAAACGGTTTGCCGTCTTTTCCGTTCATGGTACCGAATCCGATATGGGTCAGTTCCACATCCGGTCCGACGAGTCCGGTCTTTCTTGCACAGCGGAATACCTGTACGAAATGCATGCTCTGACGCTGATCCGTCAGGTAAATAATGGCATCCGGGTTGTAATCCTGCATACGCATCACAATCGTAGCAAGATCTGTCGTACTGTATAACGAAGCTCCGTCTGACTTTAAGATGATACATGGCGGAATCTCTTTTGTATCCGTATCCTCTTTGACATCCACAACCAGAGCCCCTTCGCTCATGTAGGCAAAGCCCTTGTCCTTCATCATCTGTACCATATCCGGAATATACGGCTGTGCATCCGACTCTCCCTTCCAGAGCTCAAAGGAGACATTCAGATTATCATAGTTCTTCTTTAAATCTGTCACGGAAACATCCAGAATGTGTGCAAGAAGTGCACGGTATCCCCGTCTGCCGGCCTGCAGCTGGCTGGTTGCCTCCATGGCAGCCTCACGGAACGCTTCGTCTTCCTTACTCTTTTTGCTGGCAGTCGGATAGATATCCTCCAGTTCGGAAATGGTAAACGGCGCCTCTTTCGGATATTCTCCGGTATAGCTTTCATCATAATATACCAGATCCGGCTTACGCTCTTTTAATTCTACAATGATCAGTCCCATCTGCAGACCCCAGTCTCCCAGATGCACATCACCGATCATGTTATGTCCCATAAATTTGCCGATCCGCTTGATACTCTCTCCAATGACAGCAGAGCGCAGATGTCCGACATGCAATGGCTTGGCAACATTGGCCCCGCCGTAATCTACAATAATGGTCTTCGGATGTGCCGCTTTGTCACAGCCAAATCTTCCCTCATCTGCTTTCATATCGCTGACATATTTCGCCAGATAGGCAGGACTTACTTTCATATTGATAAATCCCGGTTTTACAGACTCTACGCTCTCAAACAGTTCGTTTTCTGCCAGCGCCTGCGCAATCTTATCCGAAATCATGAATGGTGCACACTTGTACTCCTTTGCTGCAGCCATTGCTCCGTTACACTGGTATTCACACAGGTCCGGACGATTGGAAAGTGTAACTTTCCCGTATTTTGCATCATATCCCTGACCGGTAAATGCATTTGTCACCTGCTCGGTGATCAGATCTATTAATGTCTTCATCCTAGGGTTCTCCTCTTTTTTTACTACAGATTATTGTATACATCATAGAAGAAAAAGTCAAACGCTTCTTCGTATCTGACATTTTTCTTCATACAAAAACGGCTGCCACATTACGCGGCAGCCGTCTCCACTTTTATCAGTTCTATCCGTTATTGTCTAATTGTTCTTTCCGGAAAGGTACTCATCAATACCCTTTGCAGCTGCCTTACCTGCTCCCATTGCAAGGATAACGGTAGCGGCACCTGTTACGGCATCTCCACCTGCATAAACACCGTCTTTGCTTGTTGCACCGGTATCTTCGGTTGCAACGATACACTTGCGGCGGTTTGTCTCAAGCCCCTTGGTTGTGGAAGAAATGAGTGGGTTTGGAGAGGTACCGAGTGACATGATCACGGTATCACAATCCATCTCATACTCAGAACCAGGAATCTCCACCGGACTTCTTCTTCCGGACGCATCCGGCTCACCGAGTTCCATCTTGATGATGCGCACACCCTTTACCCAGCCATTCTCATCGACAAGAATTTCTGTCGGATTCTGCAACAGATCAAAAATGATTCCCTCTTCTTTTGCGTGATGTACTTCTTCCTTACGTGCCGGAAGTTCTTCCTCACCACGACGGTATACAATATGTACCTCTGCGCCGAGACGGAGTGCGGTTCTTGCAGCATCCATGGCTACATTACCACCACCGACAACGACAACTTTCTTTCCATGGGAAATCGGGGTTTCATATCCTTCCTCAAATGCTTTCATGAGGTTGTTTCTTGTCAGGAATTCGTTTGCAGAGAATACTCCGTTTGCCTGCTCGCCAGGGATTCCCATGAAACGTGGAAGTCCTGCTCCGGAACCGATAAATACAGCCTCAAAGCCTTCCTTTTCCATCAGCTCATCGATCTTTACGGATTTACCGATGACAACGTTGGTCTCGATATCCACACCGAGTGCTTTTACGTTTTCTACCTCGGCTGCTACAACCTTGTCCTTTGGAAGACGGAACTCCGGAATACCGTAGCTTAACACACCACCGGCACGATGCAGTGCTTCAAAAATGGTCACATCGTAGCCAAGCTTTGCCAGATCTCCGGCACAGGTCAGACCTGCAGGGCCGGAACCGATCACTGCTACTTTGTGTCCGTTTAACTTCTCTGCTTTCTTTGGCTTGATACCGTGCTCGCGTGCCCAGTCTGCAACGAAACGCTCTAATTTACCGATGGCAACCGGATCACCCTTGAAACCGCGGATACATTTACCTTCACACTGGCTCTCCTGTGGGCAGACACGTCCACAGACAGCCGGAAGTGCGGAAGACTCGGAGATAATATGATAAGCCTCCTCAAAATTGCGCTCCTTGACCTGTGCGATAAATGCCGGAATATTGATAGAAACCGGACATCCCTTCATACACTGTGCGTTTTTACAATTTAAGCAACGGGAAGCCTCTGCAACTGCCTCTTCCTCGTTGTATCCATAACATACTTCCTCAAAATTCGTAGCGCGAACCTTTGGTTCCTGCTCACGAACCGGTACTCTGACTAATCCTTCCATTACTTGTCACCTCCGCAATGGCCGCATCCACCGTGATGGGTAGCGCCCTCTTCATATGCGAGCTTTGCTCTGCCTTCTTCTGTCTTATACTGCTGCTGACGCTTCATTGCCTGATCAAAGTCAACGAGATGTCCGTCGAACTCCGGTCCGTCAACACATGCGAATTTTACTTCTCCGCCAACCATCAGACGGCATGCTCCACACATACCGGTTCCGTCTACCATGATCGGGTTCATGGATACAACGGTAGGAATCTCAAGCTTCTTGGTAAGGATTGTAACGAATTTCATCATGATCATCGGTCCGATTGCGACACATACATCATAATGTTTTCCCTCATCGATCAATGCCTGTAACTGCTGACAGCCATTTCCGTGAAATCCGTAAGTACCGTCATCCGTACATACATATACATTTCCGGCTACTGCCTTCATCTCATCCATATAAAAAAGCAGATCCTTGGTACGGGAACCCATGATCACGTCTGCATCAATTCCGTGCTCATGCAGCCATTTTACCTGTGGGTATACCGGTGCGGTTCCCAGACCTCCTGCGATAAATACAATTTTCTTTTTCCTGGTCTCCTCAAGGTTCTCCTCCTCACAGAGTTCGGACGGACATCCCAAAGGTCCAACGAAATCTTCGAGAGCATCGCCCTCATTTAAGGCCATCATACGCTCGGTTCCTGCGCCAATCGTCTGTACCACGATGGTGACAGTCTCCTTCTCTCTGTCATAGTCACAGATCGTAAGCGGAATACGCTCTCCTACTTCATCTGTCTTTGCAATGATAAACTGTCCCGGCAGACACTCATTGGCCACACGCGGTGCCTTGATGTCCATCAGGATAATGTTATCTGCCAATGTTTCTTTTCGAACAATCGGGTACATAAACTGCCTCCTGTATGTAATAAATTTAATCTAATCCCTGTTCTCTTTTTCTGCTGAATACAAAAAGAGGTGTATAGCACACCTCTTTATTGTATATGACTTCTTCACTTTTCGCAACGACTTTTTTACGAAAAATATACAAGCTCATCTTCCGGTTTCTGGGCTTTTTCGATGGAAATCGGGTAAAGAACCGGTCCTTTTCCCTTATATTCCCGTGCAAATTCGACACGAATCTCTGCCGTAATTGTAATCCATGACTTGTGCGGAAGTTCCTCTTCCCTGTCATATTTACATTTGAAACCGATAAATGTCACATCCTCAATGCAGCAGGTCATCGCAAACCGTCCCGGAACAAACACGCCTTTCTTGAGTTTATCCGGATTATATACCAGAGCCAGGAATTTTACTTTCTTGCGATCGTATTTCTTGTAATTTTCCATGGCATCCATGTACCAGATAGCATAATCCGCATCGGTCAGCTCAATCACATCCTGATTGATATCAAACGGTAATTCCTCCGGACGCTCATCAATCGTTCCGTCCTTGCGCTCATAGACAATCTGTGCTTTCCGGTTGATGTTCTTAATGGTACGGCGCAGATGTCCGCGATCGGTATCATCATCTGTACGGTTAAAAATAACCACATCACTGGAAAAAACCTGTTCCTGCATCATTGCACGCATATTATTCATATACAGATCATACGTCGTAGAATCTACGGTTGCCAGTGACTGTACAATCACCCAGCCCTCCGGCATTTTTGCCTCAAGCAGCTTGTCCATCCCCCAGGTGCCGTTGTACTCGATAAAAATTTGTTCCGGCTGATAGGTGTCCTGGATTTCCTGCAGTTTTGCAGGCGTAAAATCCTCTTCCTCTTCGACCGTTACCAGCTTGAAGTTGATGGTTGCTAGTTTTGCTTCGTCATATTCTTTCTCGCCGTCTTCGCACATGATGATAATTCCTTTCGAACCATCACCGAAGTTATTCTCAAACAGCGTTTCTTCTACGAGAGTTGTTTTTCCGCTGTCCATAAATCCTGTAAATAAATATACCGGAATATCCTGTGCCATAATTGCTCTCCTTACATTTTTATTGGGGTTTACAGCATTTTAAAGACCAAATGTCTTCAGTAATTCATCCTCATGAATCTCCGTTCCGATTACCACGATACGTCCGGTGTAATCCGGCTCACCCTCACGGATCTCATACTCGCCCGGAACCATATCAAAGTACAGCCAGGTACCATCGGTACTCTCCACCATACCTTTGGAGCGGAGGATATTGTCAGAATCGACAAACTTCTTAAGTACTTCCTCAAGTTTTGCACGCTCGAATTTGTGCGGTGTCTCCTTGCCCCAGCTGGTAAATACATCATCTGCATGATGATGGTGATGGTGCTCATGGTCATGGCAGCCACAGGTACAGTTTTCATCATGCTCATGGTGATGCTCATGCTCCTCATGATCATGGCAGCCACAGGTACAGTTTTCATCATGCTCATGGTCATGGTCTTCGTGGTCATGGTGATGCTCATGGTCTTCGTGGTCATGGTCATGATGATGGTGCTCATGCTCATGTTCTGCCTCTTCCTTTGCATGATGTGCCTCGGCAAGAGCCTTCATCTCCAGATTATCCTGTCCTTCCATTACCTTAAGGATCTGTTCTCTGGATAATTTTGCCCAGTCTGTTGTAATAATGGCAGCCTTTGGATTCAATTCCTGAATTTTATTGACACAAAACTCCAGCTGTTCCGGTGTTGCATTCTGGCTGCGGCTTAAAATGACAGTTGTCGCATACTCGATCTGGTTGTTGAAAAACTCACCGAACGCCTTCATCTGCTTGCTCGCCTTAAGCGCGTTTACAACCGTTACCAGTGCGTTTAATTTTACATCCTGCTCTTTTTCAATATCAATCACGGACTTCATAACATCGGAAAGCTTACCGACTCCGGATGGCTCAATCAAAATACGATCCGGATGATACTTGGTGATGACTTCATTTAAGTTCTTTCCGAAATCACCAACTAAAGAACAGCAGATGCATCCGGAATTCATCTCTGTAATCTGGATTCCAGCATCCTTTAAAAAACCACCGTCAATGCCGACCTCGCCAAATTCATTCTCGATAAGGACAATCTTTTCCCCGGTAAATGCCTCATCAATCATCTTTTTGATAAAAGTTGTTTTTCCGGCTCCTAAGAATCCGGAGATAATATCTATTTTGGTCATGATAATCCACTCCTTTTTGTTTTTTCAAAATCTATTCTATTTTACTCGTTTTTTTATAATAATGCAAGTTGTGACACAGCCGGTCTAATAATGCATATGATAAAGTTTTTCATACACACCGCCCCGTGCCAGCAGTTCTTCATGGGAACCGGATTCCGCAATCCCATCTTCTGTCAGAACCAGAATTTTTTGTGCATTCTGGATCGTTGTCAGACGGTGGGCGATCACAAATGTCGTACGGTTCTTTGCCAGTTTCTCCAATGATTCCTGTACGACCCTCTCGCTCTCGTTATCCAGTGCGGAAGTTGCCTCATCAAAGATCAGAACCGGTGGATTTTTCAAAAAAACACGGGCTATGGAAAGCCGCTGCTTCTGCCCTCCGGAGAGCTTGATTCCACGCTGTCCGATATCTGTATCATATCCATCGGGAAATGCCATGATAAATTCGTGGGCATTGGCATTTTTTGCAGCAGCAATCACTTCTTCCCTTGTCGCATCCGGCTTTCCATACCGTATATTTTCAAAAATCGTTCCCGAAAACAGGTATACATCCTGCTGCACCATTCCGATATGGTCACGCAGGCTCTTTAACGTCACCTTACGGACATCTTTCCCATCCACGCGGATACATCCTCCGGTCACATCATAGAATCTCGGAATCAGGGAACAAAGCGTTGTCTTTCCGGCACCGGAGGATCCCACCAGTGCCATATATGCCCCTGCAGGCACATGCAGATTGATCCGGTTAAGCACCTTCTCCTGATTGTCTTTATACTGAAAAGAAACATTTTCAAAATCAATGGTTCCTTTCACATCAGTCAGTGCTACAGCATCGTTTGCATCCTGGATTTCCGGTTCAATATTCATAATTTCCTGAAACCTTTCAAATCCCGTATAGCCATTCTGAAACTGCTCGGTAAAGTCCACCAGTGTCCGGATTGGATCAGTAAATACCCCAATATACAGCAAAAACGTAACCAGATCATTGACCGTGACCATTCCCTTTGCAATGAGAACCCCTCCGGCAAGGATGACATTTACCTGAATCAGTGTTGTAAAAACGCCAACCCCGGCCTGAAAACTGCCCATGTAATGATAACTGTTCTTCTTTGCCGCAAGAAATCCGTCATTTCCATGACGAAATTTTTCGTTTTCAATCGCCTCATTGGCAAACGATTTCACCACACGGATGCCCGACAGATTATCCTCGATCTGTTCATTAATCTCGGCAATTTTAATACGGTTCTGCTGAAAAGCCCGGCGCATCCGCTTATTTAACGCAAATGCAAATACAAACATAACCGGAAGCACTGCAAACGCGGCAAGCGCAAGCCATCCATTAATGTTAAGCAGGATCACAAACGCTCCCACTATCTTTAATACCGACAGGATAATATTCTCCGGGCCATGGTGCAGCAGTTCTGTAATATCAAATAAATCTGCCGTCACACGGCTCATCAGCTGTCCGACTTTTGCATCATCATAAAAAGAAAAAGACAGCTTCTGCAGATGCCCAAACAATTCGGCCCGCATGTCATATTCCATTTTTGCCCCCATCACATGTCCATAATTTCCGATAAAAAACCGGCTGTAACAGTCCAATGCCAGAAGCACAAACAATCCGATGCCAATCAAAAAAAGTTTCCGCAACATCATCTGAGGCTGCTGATAAATCAGAGTCGATGTCACATACCGCACAACCAGTGGAATGGTCAGTGCCACTGCCGCAGAAAGTGTCGCAAATAACATGTCTGCCGCAAAAACTGCCCGGTAGGGTTTGTAATAGCTTATCATTTTTTTCAGATTTTGATTCATGGTTCACCTCATCCTGATCATTTTTGCAAAAAAGCACCCCGCGAGTTATCCCGCGGGGTTAAATACATTAGTTGTATTTTCTTTTTCTAGCAGCTTCAGATTTCTTCTTACGCTTTACGCTTGGCTTCTCGTAATGCTCTCTCTTACGAATCTCCTGCTGGATACCAGCCTTCGCACAGTTTCTCTTGAAACGACGTAATGCGCTATCTAAAGTCTCATTCTCTTTTACGATTACACTAGACATTCTTTCCTAACCTCCCTCCAGTTGCGATATTGTGCATCAACTGTAAGGTAATCTTAATTGCACTATCGATTATTTTAACAAAATATCCTGATTTGTCAATAGTTTTTCTGAAATTTGCATAGTTTTTTTCTTCCACACGTTTAAAGCTTTGTAAACACGGAAGTTTCTTTCTTCAATCCCTCTGCAATCGCAAAGTTCTCATCCATCTTCTTGGAAATTTTATCCATATCGGATACAAGAACCTGTGTGCTGTCCGCTGCCGAAACGACTCCACTGACGCCTTCCTCGATCGCATGGGAAATCGTATTTACGGAATTTGCAATCTCATCCATGGAATTCTGTAAAGAATCCGTCTTTGCCTCAAAATCTGCCATGACACTTTCGATAAATGTTGCCTTGTCATGATATGCCCCACCGGATTCCACAAACTTCTGGAATTCCGGCAGGATTTTTTCATTCATGTACTCTACCAGTCCGTTTGCATTGTCTGCAAGATTATGTACTGCAGTTATAACAATGGCATTGATGCTCTGGATATTGTTAGCCGCTTCCTGACTAGCGGCTGCCAGCTGGCTAATTTCGGAGGCAACCACTGCAAATCCTTTTCCTGCATCCCCGGCACGGGCAGCCTCAATGGATGCGTTTAATGCCAGCAGGTTTGTCTGGCTTGCAATATTTAAGATGTCGTTTGTCAGATTGTCTACCTGGTTGACACTGTTGCTGTCCTCAATCGCCTGACTCAGCACGGAAACAATATCATTTACCTTCGCACCCGTTGTATCCATATTTTCACGCGCAGCATGTTCCATTGCCTCTGCATGCTCTTTCATTTCTTTGGTATACTGATTAATTTCAATCGTTTTCTCTGCAATTGACTTGACTTCACCGGCAACCGATTCGGTATTTTCATTAATCCGTGAAGCATTGTCGGAAATATCCTGCATCGTTGCAGAAAGTTCTTCCGTCAGTGCGGATAGATCGGATACACTTCCGTTAGAAGTCTGCACACTCTCACGCACTTCATTTACAACACCCTCAAGATCCCTGGAATTGCTGCTGATCATCCGGAAAATTTCCTGCAGCTTTGCCATAAAAGCATTGATGCCTCCACCGACAGATGCCACTTCTTTGTTGTTGGTAATGGTAACCCTGCGGGTCAGGTCACCCTGCTGGTTATCAATTCCGGAAATAATCTCATTCATTTCCCTGTTCGTATTTGCAAGCGGATAAATTACCCACCGAAGCACTGCCACCATTGCTGAAAAAAGTGCCGCAATACTAATCAGAATCGTCACTATGCTTGTTCCGATTGAACTATGGTATGCAGATGTCAGTTTCTGTCTCTGTGCATTTGCATCCTGATTTACAATTTTCTTGATACTTTCGATATCCGACTCAATGGCATCTGCACACTTGCTGATTTTTCCATTGGCAAGTTCATAGGCATCTTCACTTTTCCCTGCTGCGGAAAATGCCATAACATTGGCACATTCATACTTTAATTCTTCGTAATTTTTTTTGATGTCATTGTATTCTTTTTGGGTATCCGGTGTCACGTATGTCTTGTAACTTTCCAGATCTTTCTCCAATGCATCTTCCTGGCTGCGGATCTTTTCCACCAGCTGGATCATGGAATCCAGATCCACCGCTATGATATGGGACAGACCCAGATTATGGATGTCCTGTGTCTGTCTTTGTATTTCTGCCAGACCCGAAACATTCTTTAAAGATACTTCCGAAATCTGTACGGCACTCCGGTTAACGTTCCTGATATTAGAAACAGACATCACATTCGAGATGATACTGAATATTCCAAGTATAAATACCGGAATTAAAATGATAAGTTTGGTACTTAATTTCTTTTTCTGATTCATATGCTCCCACCTCTTAGCCTGCTACTGATTTTGTAATACCACTGACCAGATTATCCATCAGTTCCTGTAACTTTACGTGGTTTGGATTTCCTGCTGCCATCGTATTCCCGAATGCCTTGCTTGCATCCCAGTAACTGTTTCCGACACGCTGCAGTTTTCCGAATTCCGACTGTGCAATCACTGCCTGAATGGATGGAGAAGCCTTAACCGCATCCGAATCCGCTGCCTTTGTATTGGAAGGTCCCTGTCCGTTCATCTCAAACCGGACAGTCTGGTTCTGCTCATTGGTCAACCAGTCTGCCAGTTTTGCTGCCCACTGTGGATTTGCCGAATAAGCACTGACTCCCATCAGCTTATAGCCGGTAAAGGAAGCCATCTGTACCTGTTTTCCTGCCACGGTATAGGTCGGAAGCTTGGCTGCGCCAATATCATCTCCCCAGATCTTTTTCAGTTCGGTCTCACTCCATACACCGCTTACCCCTGCAATTACACTGCCTTTTTTTGCACCTTTAATAAAATCTTCATTCACCGCATTTTCAAATCCACTGCTGGAACTGATATCAAGCATCGCCTGCGCAATATCCACGCCTTTGATATCCCCTTCGGTGGAATTCCATTCACAGTGGTTTGTCACATTGTCATCATTGATACCGAAATCCAGTCCTGTATTTCCGAAAAACGAATACAGATACCAGCCGGAAGACCAGTCCATCATAAACTTCTTATGATTTTTTTCTGCTACTTTTAAAATGCCGTCAAGGGTTTTGACATCTGAATCGCTCAGGTACTTTTTGTTATAATACAGAAAATACCCATTGTCCGCAGTCATGGGATATGCATAAAGCGTATCATTGACTGTGGCAGCGTCTATTGCGCCCTCCACATTTGCTTTTTTCACTTCATCCGCATTCGGAACCGGATACAATGCACCACCGGCCACCATAGAAGCCACCTGATCATCTGCAAGGATAAACACATCAGCTGCGTTATGCACATCTCCAAGCACATTGTCACGCGTATCGGAATCCGCATTCTGTTCCAGGGTGATATCAAAAGTTGCCTGACCCTTATACTCTTCTTTGAAACTGTCGATCATCTTATTCAACGCATCATACGTTGATTCCTCTGCCCACACTCTCAGTTTTACCGTTCCGCTCGTCCTGTCCGTCTCCTGTGCACCGCCCTGCGTGGTCTCCGTTGCACCCTGAGGCACCGCCGATGCGCAACCGCCCAGCATAGACACGGCAAAGATTCCTGCCAGCACGGCCGACAATAACCTCTTTCTCTTCATAAAGTCTCTCCCTTTCTTCATGTCGTTTCCACCTTTTGTTGTATATACACAAATTTCACAGTGGATTAACTGTAATTATACTATAAATATTTGCAAAAAACAGGTAAAATCGCATTTTTACCTGTTTTTTGCGTTTTTATTATATTCTTTTATACGTTATCAGTGATAGATTATTTCAACATGTTTTCCAGTGCCGTCTTCGCCTGTGCAATTGCATCCGGAATACCAGCCGGATTCTTTCCACCGGCCTGTGCCATATTCGGACGTCCGCCGCCGCCACCGCCGACGTTTCCGGCGATCGCCTTGATCAGATTACCGGCATGTGCCCCCTGCTTCATCGCTGCATCGGTTGCCATGGCAATCAGGTTTACCTTTCCGTCACAATCGGATGCGATCACTACGACACCCTCACCGATCTTGTCCTTCAGCTGGTCACCGAGATCACGCAGACCATTCATATCCACACCGGATACGCTGGTTGCCAGAAGCTTCACACCTTTGACATCCTCGATCTGATTCATCACATCCCCAAGTGCATCCTTGGCTGCCCTGCTCTTTAACGCCTCGTTCTCGCTCTGCAGTTCTTTCATCTCTGCGGTCAGATGCTCCAGACGTTCCTTAAGGTTTGCAGGTGTAGACTTTACAACCTTCGCTGCTTCCTGAAACTCTTCTTCCATCTTTTTGTAGTATGCAATCACATTGTCACCGGTCAGTGCTTCGATACGGCGCACACCGGCTGCAACACCGCTCTCAGAAAGAATCTTAAATGTCTTGATTTCTGCAGTATTCTTTACATGTGTACCGCCACAGAACTCCCTGGAGAACTCTCCCATGGAAACGACTCGGACTTTTTCCCCATACTTTTCGCCAAACAGAGCCATTGCCCCGGTCTTCTTTGCCTCATCAACGGTCATGATATCGGTACGGACTTCCATGCCCTCGTTGATCTTTTCATTGACCATGTCTTCCACTTTCTGCAACTCTTCCGGAGTCATGGCTGCAAAGTGGGTGAAATCGAATCTGGTACGTTCACTGTCCTGATAAGAACCCGCCTGCTCGACATGTGTACCCAGCACTTCACGGAGTGCTTTCTGCAGTAAATGGGTTGCCGAATGGTTTGCACAGGTCTTTGCGCGAAGTTTTGCGTCTACAACCAGTTCCACTTCCTCGCCGGTATGGATCATGCCGGACACCATATGCCCGATATGTCCGTATTTACCGCCCAGAAGCTTAACCGTATCCTCAACCTGGAATACACCGTCCGCCGTACGGATCTGTCCCTTATCGCCCTGCTGACCGCCCATCGTGGCATAAAACGGAGTCTTCTCTACGATAATGGTTCCTGCATCCCCATCGGAAAGTGCTTCCACGATCTCAGTCTCGGTCGTCATAACCGTAACTTTAGAAGCATATGTCAGATTCTCGTATCCGACAAATTCTGTTGTGATAGAAGGATCAATCTGCTCGTAAACCGTTGCATCCGCACCCATGTAGTTTGTCACTTTACGGGCACTTCTGGCTTTCTGTCTCTGTTCTTCCATACAGGCCTTAAACTCGTCCTCATTATAGGAAAAGCCCTTTTCTTCAAGGATTTCTTCGGTCAGATCTACCGGGAATCCATAAGTATCGTAAAGTTTGAATGTATCGGCACCGGAAAGTTCCTTTTTGCCGTTTTTCTTCATCTCCTCCATCAGGTCAGACAAAATGGCAAGTCCCTGATCGATGGTCTTATTGAATTTCTCTTCTTCCTGTGTCAGAACCTTAAAGATAAATTCTTTCTTCTCTTCCAGTTCCGGATATCCATCCTTGCTCTCATTGATGACAGTTTCTGATAATTTTGCAAGAAACAGTCCGTCAATTCCAAGCATCTTTCCGTGACGTGCCGCACGACGGATCAGACGGCGCAGAACGTAGCCTCTTCCTTCATTGCTTGGCATAACACCATCGGATACAAGAAATGTGGAAGAACGGATATGATCCGTAATCAGACGGATGGATACGTCATCCATGGCATCTACTTCATACTTCTTTCCGGACATCTCACAAATCTTGTCGCGGATCGCTTTCATGGTATCAATATCAAATACGGAATCCACATCCTGCATAACAACTGCCAGACGCTCAAGTCCCATACCGGTATCAATATTTTTCTGGGAAAGCTCGGTATAACCGCCCTTGCCGTCCCCTTCAAACTGTGTAAACACGTTGTTCCATACTTCCATGAAACGGTCACAATCACAGCCTACTTTACAATCCGGACTTCCGCATCCGTATTTTTCGCCTCTATCATAGTAAATTTCAGAACACGGACCACATGGACCGGCACCATGCTCCCAGAAGTTGTCACATTCTCCGGTCTCAGGATCACGGTAAAAACGTGTGATCTTCTCTCCCGGAACTCCTACTTCCCTGGTCCAGATCTCATACGCTTCCTCATCTTCTCCATAAATGGACGGATACAGACGATCCTCCTCAAGCCCAAGTACCTTTGTCAGGAATTCCCATGACCAGGCAATCGCTTCATGCTTAAAATAATCCCCAAAAGAGAAGTTTCCAAGCATCTCAAAGAATGTAAGGTGACGCGCAGTCTTTCCTACATTTTCAATATCTCCGGTACGCACACACTTCTGACATGTAGTCACACGTCTGCGTGGCGGAATCTCCTGTCCTGTAAAATACGGCTTGAGCGGTGCCATTCCCGCATTGATGAGTAATAAGCTGTTGTCATTGTGTGGTACTAATGAAAAGCTCTTCATGACAAGATGTCCCTTGCTCTCGAAGAAGTCAAGATACATCCGGCGCAGCTCATTTACGCCATAACTCTTTTTCATTACCAGTTCCTCCAAAATCATTCTTTCGTCGTGTCAGCCTTCGCATCCTTGTGCCTGCGGAGTCTGATACCAATAAATGCCCCTAATCCGCCGATCAAAGCCAAAGCAGCCATCTCGACCACATATCTGCCAATACATAAAAGAAAATCTGTCATATAGTTTTCTCCTCTCTGTTGTTACCCCATTAACTTAATTATTATATATGAATTTTTCTGTAAATTCAAGAGTTAGAGTTCCCCGAACGGAAATACCTGATTCTCCCTTTCAATTTCAATTACGCGGTCTGCCATTCCAAGATTTGTAATGTGTTTTTTGTATTCCCTGATTGCAGAATAATCCTGCCACATATGCATCGGGAAAACAAATTCTGCATCGGTGTTTTTCAGCACAAAATCAATCCCGAGTGTCTGATACGGTCCCAGCCGCGGATCCATCGGGACAAACGCAAAATTGACCGGCTTGTCCGCAAGCTTACGGATCTCGTGCCGGAAAGTGCGTTCCTGTTTGCCGTTTATAAGTTCTCCCACATGTTCCATCTTCCAGTCGTTTAAATCTCCTGCATGGAAGATACTCACCCCACGCACATTCACATAAAATGCCACTCCTGCATCGGTAGACAAAAGGGTCTGGATCTTTAGATCATCCACTTCATAATGGTTGTTTGCGGAGACAAACGTCACTTTTTTCCGCACCCCCGGGTCAATTCCATGCTTTTGCAGAAAATGCGGACTGATGCGGATATCCTTGGATAAAATATAATGTACATTGGTATATTTTTCACTCCAGCGCAGAATATCCATGTCAAAATGATCCTGATGTTTGTGGCTGGCAAACATATAGATTTTTGTATCCGGTGCGTAATCTGGAATCTTTCCCGTAAAGTGGAAACCATTCACCCGGTCCCCGCCAAAATAATCAAAAATCAATACCAGATCATCCACTTCCACCAGAAAACAGCTGTGATGTATAAAAATTACCTGCATGTTATTCCAATCTCCTTTATCATCTGTGTTACAAGCTTTTGAAATACCGGAGCCACCGCATCGGCTGCTTCCTGCACCTCCTTATGGGACAATGGCTGTGGCGAAATGCCGCATGCCAGATTCGAGATACAGGAAATTCCCACAATCCGCATCCCCATATGATTCGCCGCCACAGCCTCACATGCCGTACTCATTCCTACGGCATCTGCTCCGAGTGTACGCGCCATTGCCACCTCCTGTGGAGATTCATAGGCCGGCCCGGTAAACTGCAGATACGTTCCCTCTTTTAAATCCGCCCCGGTCTCTGCCGCACATTTTTTTGCGATTTTCTGTAAATCATAATCATAAATCCGGCTCATATCCGGAAACCGCGGTCCCAGTTCCTCTATATTTTCTCCAATGAGCGGCGACGGAACAAAACTTGCAATCTGCCCGGTAAGAAGCATCAGATCCCCCGCCTTCATGCCCAGCTGGATTCCGCCCGCTGCATTTGTCAAAAACAGAACTTCTGCCCCCAGAAGTTTCATCAGCCGGATCGGCCGAACCACTTCCGTCATGGAATATCCTTCATAATAATGCACACGTCCCTGCATGCACACAACCGGCACATCCCCGACATAACCAAACACAAAGCGCCCAGTATGGCCCGGCACCGTAGATACCGGAAATCCCTCGATCTCATGATAATCCACCGTGGCCTCCACGCGAAGCTGCGACGCATAATCACCCAGACCGGACCCTAGTACCAGTGCCACTTTCGGCACAAAATCTGTTTTCGTCCTCACGCTGCGCACACAGCGCATGAGAGTTTCATATTCGTTGCTCATTTGTTCTCCTTATTTTTTGCAATTACATACAGAATTTCATTAACTAATAGTATAACAGAATCAAAAATAAAATAAAACAAGAGCAACTGAAATTCATACTTTTTTTATTTCTCTTAAATAATGATGCAGATCATTCCCCCATTGCTGTCATTGACAATTTTCTGCATGGTATCCTGCAGTTTCAGCTGACATTCGTCATCCATCTGCAGGATCTTGCTGCGGATGCCGTCTTCCATCAGTTCCCCGACCGATTTTCCGAAAATATTTGTCGTCCAGATTCCTTCCTTGCTCTCCTCCCCCTCGCGGATATATGCAATCAGATCATTTGCCTGTTCCTCACTGCCGACGATCGGTGCTATTTCGGTCTCAATGTCTGCCTTGATCATATGAATGGACGGGGAAATTGCCCGCATTTTCACGCCATATTTTCCGGCATGCTGGATCAGCACCGGATCTTCCATCCGAATATCCGAAAGCCCCGGCATGACCACTCCATACCCCTTCTGTTCCACAGCTGCCATGGCATCTTCCACACGCTCGTATTCTTTTTTCATCCGGGAGAGGGAACGCAGCATGGAAATCATCTGATATTCCCCTTCGATCTGCATTCCCGTCATCTCACTGATGTAGGAGAAATAGCACTGTTCCGTTGTCTCCATACGGATCGTCACGGTTCCGTTGGAAAGATCTGCCGTCTGCAGCTGGATGTCACGAAAAACTTCTTCTCCCATCTGCTCATTTGCACTTTTTACCCATTCCTGCCCGGCAAGCACAGCCGCTGCATCCCGCACGCGGCCGATTCCATCCATCAGTCTTGATGCCGTCTGAATCATGGCTGCCTTTAATTTATGTTCCATTGGAAGCATTTCCGTCCACTTCGGAATTGCAAAGTCCACACGGGTAACCGGAAATTCAAACAGAATCGCCTTCATAACTGTGACCAGATCCTCCCGGTGCATCTGCTGACAGTTGACCGGAACCACTACCGCCTGATATTCCTGCTCTAAACTTTCTTTCAGTGCAAGTGTCTCACTGCTGTATGGGCGCACGGAATTTAAAACAATCACATACGGTTTTCCAATCTCTTTAAGCTTTTCCACCGCGGTTTGTTCTGCCTCCACATAATTTTCCCGCGGAAGTTCCCCGATACTGCCATCCGTTGTCACCACAATACCAATGGTTGCATGGTCTTTGATTACTTTTTCTGTTCCAATTCTCGCTGCATCCGAAAAAGGAATTTCCTCCTCGAACCACGGCGTATGTACCATGCGGTATCCGTCCCCCTCCAGATGACCATTTGCTCCCTCTACCATAAACCCGACACAGTCAATCAGACGCACACTGACACTGCTCTCATCTGCAAGTGTGATCTCTGCTGCCTCCTGCGGAATAAATTTCGGTTCTGTCGTCATGATCGTTTTCCCGGCGGCTGACTGAGGCAGTTCATCGAGCGTCCGTTTTTTTTCTTCCTCATCTTCGATGTACGGAAGTACAAACAGATCCATAAACCGCTTAATGAACGTTGACTTTCCGGTGCGGACCGGTCCTACGACACCAATGTAGATTTCGCCGTTCGTTCTTTTCTGGATATCTTTATATAAATCAAAATCCATGAAAAAATCTCCCTTCTTTGCATATTCGATTAATCTATCTAATCTATATGCAAAGGGGAGAATTCTTATTCACAGAAATACTCTGTTGTATATTTATTTCTCAGATGACTTCTTTTTACCGGAAGTCTTCTTCTTTGCAGCTTCCTTCTCTGCTGCTTTCTTTGCTGCTTCCGCAAGCACTTTTTCATTGATGCGTCCATACATCTGCATGTATTTATAGAGTTTCTTTGCCAGATCCTTGGTAATCTGTCCCTCCAGGGCACGCCACTTCCAGTTTTCTCCAAGTGTGGACGGAATGTTGATGCGGGCTTCGGAGCCAAGTCCGATCAGATCCTGCATCGGAACAATTGCCATATCTGCAACGGAAGACCATGCGGCACGCATCATACCCCAGTTATAACCTTCCTCCTCCGTCAGGTTCAGGTATTCGATTGCAAACTTGACAGATGCTTTCGGTGCGGTCTTCATCCATCCCATCACGGTATCATTGTCATGTGTTCCTGTATATACAACACAGTGACTGGTATAGGTGTGCGGCAGATAATCACTTCCCTCACGGCTGTCAAACGCAAACTGGATGACTTTCATGCCTGGGAATCCGGAATCCTTTAACAGTTTGCGGACAGAATCTGTCAAAAATCCCAGATCTTCCACGATAATCGGAAGTTTGCCAAGTTTCTTCTCCAACTGGTTAAACAGATCCATTCCCGGACCCTGTTTCCATTTTCCGTTCTTTGCAGTCTTATCTTTTGCCGGGATTGCATAATAAGAATCAAATCCGCGGAAATGATCGATACGGATAATATCATACAGCTCGCTCATCGCTTTGATTCGTTTGGTCCACCATGCATAGTTATCTTTTTTCATTTCATCCCAGCGGAACAGCGGATTGCCCCAGAGCTGTCCATCTGCCGAAAATCCGTCCGGAGGACATCCTGCCACTTCAATCGGATTTAAATCTTCATCCAGATAAAACTGTTTCGGATTTGCCCATACATCCGCACTGTCTCCGGCCACATAGATCGGCACATCTCCGATAATCTCGATTCCGTTTTCATTGGCATATGCCTTTAACTCTCTCCACTGTTTAAAGAACAGATACTGAAGCATCTTATAAAACTCAATATCTTCTGCGTACTTTTTTCTTGCCTCATCCAATGCCGCTGCGTCACGCACACGAAGTTTCTCATCCCACTCGGCCCATGCTTTTCCGTCATTTGCATCTTTTAATGCCATAAACAGTGTATAATCTTCCAGCCAGTCCTTTTCCGCCTCACAAAATGCCGAAAAATCTTCCGGCATATTTTTTACAAAACGGGCATATGCTTTATGCAGCAATGCATAGCGTGATACATACATGGTTCCATAATCAATGTATTCCTCGCTTGTGCCCCAGTCAAATGACTCACATTCCTTTTTCTTTAATAAATTTTCCTTGCAGAGAATGTCCAGATCGATAAAATAAGGATTTCCCGCAAAACTGGAAAACGACTGATACGGTGAATCCCCGTAACTGGTCGGACAGATCGGCAGAATCTGCCAGTAAGTCTGACCTCCTTTTACCAGAAAGTCTACAAATTTTCTGGCTGATTTTCCCATAGTTCCAATGCCATACGGTGATGGCAGGGAAGATATCGGCATAAGTACGCCACTTGTTCTCATAAGTGATTCCTCCTAAGATCCAATCTATAATCTATAATTATATCATACCACCTTTTTGTCCCCTTGTAAAAAACATTTTTCAATGCTAGTATGAAGAAAAGGGATTATGAGGTGAAGAATTATGAACGATGTCATAAAACATAAAATCAAACACAATGCACACCGTACACTGGTGTCGATCAAATGGGTAATTTTTGCAATTATTGTCGGCGGTATCGTCGGACTGTGCGGCACCGCATTTTATTTTTGTCTGACATTTGTCACCGTGCTGCGCGGGCAGGACCCCTGGCTGTTGTATCTGCTCCCTGTCGGGGGACTGATCATTGTCGGTGCTTATCACCTGCTGCACGATGAAAAAGATACCGGAACCAATCTGGTCATCTCTGCCATCCACTCGGATGACGAGCTGCCCCTGCGCATGGCTCCTTTGATCTTTATTTCCACACTGATCACGCACCTGTTCGGCGGATCTGCCGGCCGTGAAGGTGCCGCCCTGCAGATGGGCGGAAGTATCGGAAACGCAATCGGAAAATTCTTCCGTTTTGACGATAAAGATAAACATGTCATGATCATGTGCGGCATGAGTGCTGCGTTTTCCGCTCTCTTTGGTACCCCGATGGCTGCTGCCATCCTTCCAATGGAAATTGTAAGTGTCGGCGTCATGTACTATACCGCCCTTGTTCCATGTGTGATCAGTTCTCTTGTCGCACACGGAGTTGCTTACCTGTTTGGTGTTTCCAACCAATGGTTTTCCATCGAGCACATCCCGGACTTTGGCATTCTTCCTGCCGTGCAGATTTCCATCCTTGCCGTGTTCTGCGCACTGGTAAGTATTGTTTTTTGTATTCTTCTGCACAAAAGTGAAGAAATTTACCGCAAACTGTTCCAGAATCCCTACATCCGCATCTTTGCCGGTGGATGTATTGTTGTCATTCTGACGATGCTTGTCGGCAACCAGAATTACAACGGTACCGGTATCGGCATCATCCAGATGTGCATTGATGGAACGGTCCGTCCGGAAGCCTTCCTGTTAAAGATGATCTTTACCGCACTGACTCTTGGTGCCGGTTACAAAGGCGGAGAAATTGTTCCTTCCTTTTTCACCGGCGCGGCCTTTGGCTGCCTGTTTGGAACGCTGACCGGCATATCCCCGACACTTTGTACGGCTGTCGGCATGACTGCCGTATTCTGTGGTGTCACAAACTGTCCGATCACTTCACTGTTAATCAGTTTTGAATTGTTCGGTTATGACGGCATGCCGTATTTTCTTCTGGCTGTCGCTTTCAGCTATATGCTCTCCGGATACTTTGGTCTGTACCGGAGCCAGAAGATTGTGTACTCCAAATACAAAACCAGTTACATCAACAAGACAACTCATTAATCCCAAGAACCACACAGCCAGTCGCCGGCAATTCCATGTTCGAATGAACCGAACCGATTGGCCGGGTTCCTGCATGCAGGTCATCAATATATAACGTCCATGTCCGGTCATCCGGCAGCAGGAGTGTTTCTTTTCTGCCGGATGCATTGTATGCCACCAGAAGTGTCTCTTCCGGCTGGCGGATTGTAAACGCGATGGTCTGTTCGGATGTCATTTCCATAAACAGAATATTCTGGCGGATCTCCTCTGCGTCTGTCATACGCAATCCTTTATGTGCTTTCCGGAAAGCAATCAGTCCCCTGTAATACTGCTGCAATCCTTTTTGTCCATCGCTCCAGTCATAGCGCAGTACATTTGTTTCATACGGCAGATTATAACTGTTCTCGGATACCTCACCATTTTTTCCGGCCGGTTTGGTTCGTGCAAACTCTTCTCCCCCCAGGAAAAACGGAACTCCCTGTGCGGTAAATACCATCGCAGCCGCCAGACGGTTCATTGCAAGGCGTACGCCTGCATCACAATCCGGTCTGGAAATCTGCAGTTTATCCCACAAGGTCAGATTGTCGTGACAGGAAACATAATTGATCACTTTCTCCGGTGTATCCGTCCATGTGCCGCCGGCTGCATAGGTATAGGATGCATAATCCACCTGTGGATGCCACACACCTCCTGCTGCACAGTAACGCACCGCAACTTTCATTTTTTCCTTTCCGCTGACATAGCCGCAGTCTTTGTTATAAAACACATGTCCGCGCACCATGTCCCGGATATCATCCGAAAACATTCCGATGCCGTCCAGCATACGCGCGTTTCTCTTCATGGCACGCCTAAATTCCGGCATGGCTGAAGTACCGCCTGTCCAGCCCTCTCCATACAGAATGATATATGGATTGATTTCTTTTAACCTGTGACTGATCTCATTCATGGTATCAATATCAAGAACACCCATCAGATCAAACCGGAACCCATCCACATGATATTCCCTCGCCCAGTAACAGACCGATTCTACGATGTATTTGCGCATCATCGGCTGCTCCGAAGCAATTTCATTGCCACAGGCAGATGCATTGGAATATCTGGTTCCGTTCATCCGGTAATAATAATCCGGCTCACATTTCTGCAGACAGCTGTCCAGATCATAGGTGTGATTGTACACCACATCCATGATCACTCCGATGCCCTCCCTGTGAAAAGCCGCAATCATTTCTTTCATTTCCCGGATACGCACCTCCCCATGGAACGGATCTGTTGAAAAAGATCCCTCCGGTACGTTATAATTCAGCGGATCGTATCCCCAGTTATACTCCCGCTTCTTTGGTGCCGCCTCATCAATACTTGCAAAATCATACATTGGCATGATCTGCACATGCGTAATACCGAGCGATTTCAGATAATCCAGCCCGGTAGCTTCTCCCTCTTTGTTTTTGGTTCCCTTTTCTGCCAGTCCCAGATACTTTCCCGGATATTTTACCCCGGAAGAGCCATCCGCGGTACTGTCCAGAACAGAAATCTCACAGATCACCAGATCCGTACGGTTTGAAAAAACCGGTCCATGATCCTCCTTAAAATTCTCCGGATCGGTTTCTTTTAGGTCCAGCACCATACTCCGCTGTCCATTTACACCGACAGCTACCGAATATGGATCCTGTGACTCCACGGTCTTGCCGCTTCTCTCCAGACGGTATGTATAATAAACATGCCGCAAATCTCCGTCTACCCGAATCGTCCAGGTTCCCTGTACATCCCGTTTCATCGGAAGTGTATCCGACAGGCAGTCCCCGTCTCCTTCCCGATACAGACACAGTGTTACTGCATCCGCAGTCGGAGCCCAGAGCCGGAACGCTGTATATTTCTTTGTGTACACAGCACCCAGATCATTTCCATCATATGGAATCCTTTGCTGCATTCCCTCTCTCCTCCCTGAAATATATTATTTTCGCATTTTTTCGTAATTCATTATATTTTAATTTTTTGTATCTGTAAATTGGAAAAATCACTAAGTTTTTTTCAATATTTTGTGAAATAAGACGAAGAAAAGAGGCATTCCATGTTTTATGCCATGAAATGCCTCTTTTTTTGTTTTCCGTATCAGGCAAACCCTTATGCGTTTGTTGCCTGTACCATTGCCTCAAGGGTTCTGACTGCTGCTCCCGAATCGATCGTCTTTGCTGCAAGTGCAATGCCATCTGCAATACTGTCTGCCTTTTTCCCAATATACAAAGCGGCTCCTGCATTCAAAAGCACAATCTCCCTCTTTGGTCCCTGTTCCTTTCCAGAAAGAATATCTCTGGTGATCTGTGCGTTTACGGCTCCATCCCCACCCTGCAGTTTTGCGATTTCACACCGCTTTAATCCAAACTGCTCCGGTGTGATTGTATAGGTGGTTACTTTTCCATCCTTAATTTCAGATACCGTGGTCTCACCGGTCAGTGTGATCTCATCCATGTTATCCTCTCCGCTGACAACCATTCCCCGTTCTACCCCGAGGTTCATCATGGTTCCTGCAATCACTTCCGTAAGTGCCGGGGAATACACCCCTACAAGCATTGCCCTGGCACGGGATGGATTAGAAAGCGGTCCTAAAATATTAAACACCGTGCGGATGCCCAGCTGTTTTCGAACCGGTCCCACATACTTCATGGCAGGATTAAAATGCGGTGCAAACATAAATCCGATCCCGACCGTCTCCACACACTTTTCTACCACAGCCGGATCTGCGGAAATATTTACGCCAAGTGCTTCTAACACATCTCCGGCACCACTCTTAGAAGAAATGGAACGGTTGCCATGTTTTGCCACCGGAAGCCCGGCTGCTGCCACAACGAACGCTGATGTTGTGGAAATATTAAACGAATAGGTACAGTCTCCGCCGGTACCGACAAAATCCACATAATCTGCCACTTTCGGACTGATCGTATTTGCCTTGTTGCGCAATACGGCTGCCAGTCCCGTAATCTCATCCAGCGTTTCCCCTTTCATGCGGAGTGCTGTCAGAAAACATGCAATCTGCGCCTCTGTTGCCTGTCCGGTCAGAATCAGCTCCTGTGCTTTCATCGCTTCCTCTTTTGTCAGATCTTTTCCCTCTACCAGTTTTGCCAGAATCTCTTTCATCTATGATATCCTCCTGTTTTATTCGCTTTTCCGTTACATTTCATTTAACTCTTTTTTGAAAGTGCTGCAATAGTCTGCTGCAGCCTGCGGATCAAAACCGTGTTCCCGCATCAGTGTGATAAAATGAGAGCCTACAATGGCTCCGTCAATAATCTCTTTCATCGGACGTACATCCTCCGCCGTGCGGATACCAAATCCCATCATAACCGGAATTTTTGCCTCTTTCTTTACCGCTGTCAGATATTCTAAAATCTGACGGTGGAAGGTTGCTTCCTGTCCGGTAACTCCCATGGAAGACACACAGTAGACAAATCCCCGTGCATTTTTAAGGATTTTTGGCACACGGTCTTTGGATACCGGGGAAACCAGCTGGATCAGAATGGTTCCATCCTCTTTCTGTAACTGTGTCTGGAGTTCTTCCTGCTCTTCCAGCGGCAGATCCGGAATGATCAGTCCATCCACCCCGCAGGCATTGCACTCTTTTACAAATTTTTCCACGCCATAATGCAGTACCGTGTTGTAATACATCATAAATACAATCGGGATCTGCACACCATCGTCACGCATCTCTTTCATACAGGTAAATGTCTTCTCCAGATTTGCCCCGCCGAGAATTGCCTCATAGGAAGCCGCCTGAATAACCGGACCGTCCGCTACCGGATCGGAAAACGGAATTCCAAGTTCAATAATGTCCGTTCCCGCCGCTTCCTGTGCTTTGATGATCGCCTTTGTCTTATCATAATCCGGCAGACCTGCTGTGATATAAGTAATAAATGCCTTTTCTTTCTTTTCCTGTAACGCCTGAAGCGCTGTCTCAATTCGATTCATCCCTGTTATGCCCTCCTTAATTCAGATATCCTTTTCCGTCAAGATAATCCGCAATGGTGTTTACATCTTTATCTCCACGACCGGACAGACAGATAATCATGCTCTGGTCCATAGTCATTTCTTTTGCCTTTTTAAATGCATAGGCAATGGCATGTGCACTCTCAATTGCCGGAATAATTCCCTCTAACTTACACAGTTCCATCAGCGCATCCATTGCCTCCACATCCGTAATTGCCACATATTTTGCACGTCCGGTATCCCGCAGATATGCATGCTCCGGTCCGACTCCCGGATAATCCAGTCCGGCGGAAATGGAGTGTGCCAGCTGGATATTTCCATCGGTATCCTGCAACAGATACGAACGCATGCCATGCAATACGCCAGGCTCTCCCAAAGCCATGGCGCTGGCATGTTTTCCGGTCTCAATTCCAAGGCCCGCTGCTTCCACACCGATCAGTTCCACCTCCGGCTCATCAATAAAATCGGCAAACATTCCGATGGAATTGGAACCGCCGCCCACACATGCCATAACCACATCCGGATTCTTTCCTTCTGCTTCCATGTGCTGACGCTTTGCCTCCCGGCTGATCACACTCTGAAACTCTTTCACCATCTTTGGATACGGATACGGTCCTACCGCAGATCCGATAATATAGAACGTATCCTCCGCTGTTTTAGCCCAGGTACGGATGGCTTCGTTTGTCGCGTCTTTTAAGGTATTGCTTCCGGATTCCACGGATACCACTTTTGCACCAAGCATCTCCATACGCATCACATTCAGTTTCTGTCTCTGGATATCTTCTTTTCCCATGTACACCGTACATTCCATATCAAACAGTGCTGCTCCCGTTGCAGTAGCTACACCATGCTGTCCTGCACCGGTCTCCGCGATTACCTTTGTCTTTCCCATACGCTTTGCCAGAAGGATCTGACCGATCACATTGTTGATCTTGTGGGCACCGGTATGGTTTAAATCTTCACGCTTTAAATAAATTTTTGTACCGTATTTTGCAGACAGACGCTCTGCATAGTAAAGCGGTGTCTCTCTGCCGACATACTGTTTCAGATAATAATGGTACTGTTTTATAAACTCTGGATCATGGATTGCCTCCTCATATGCCTGATCCAGTTCCTGTAATGTATTCATCAGCGACTCTGCCACATACTGTCCGCCAAACTGTCCATAATATGCTTTCTTATTCATCTTTCTTTCCTTTCTTTTGCTTCCTCTTTGACACATGCTACAAATTGTTTGATCAATGCTTCATCTTTGCCATTTTCATTTTCCACCCCGGAACTGACATCCACAACATCCGGATGAAACAGCTGGATTCCTTTGTTCACATTTCCGGCATGTAAGCCTCCTGCTAAAACGAATTTTCTCCCGGCAAAAATCCCCTCTGTCTGGTGAAACGTCTGCGTCTTTTGCCAGTCAAACGTCTGTCCGCCTCCGTAATTTGCTCCATCCACCACAAGTGCTGTAATTTTCTGCTGTAACTTTTCCGGCAAATCCAAAAAATCTTTTGTCTTTTCTGCAAACTCTTTGGGATCTGACAGGTTTATGGCATACCAGACGGGAAGTTCCACTGCCGAAAGTGCCTCGGCTGACAGCGTTCCATGCATCTGGATGATATCAAATTTCATCTGTTGCAGTATTTGAATCTGTGCTGCATCCGGAGAAACAGTCACGGCAACTTTCTTTATATCCGGACGGATTTTTTCCATAATTTTTTTTGCTTTTTGACAGCTTACATTGCGTTTGCTTTTTTCATAAAACACAAATCCTGTATAATCGGCACCTGCATCATTTACATATTGTGCATCCACTGGCTTTTGAAGTCCGCAGATCTTTACTTTTGGTCTCATGCCTGATACAGCTCCTTCCACTTTTGTGCAAGCGCTTTTGGATTTTCCGATTCCATAAATGCCCGCCCGATCAAAAAGGCATCTACTCCGCAATCGCGCAGAAAACGTACATCTTCATCCCCTGTAATTCCACTTTCTGCCACAAACACCTTATCCTCTGGCACATAAGGGCGAAGCCGTCTGGTATGTTCTAGAGAAATCGTAAAATCTTTCAGATTTCGATTATTGACTCCAATAATGCGCGGATTGATTTTCATTGCCCGCTCTACCTCTGCCTCATCATGCGTTTCTACCAGCACATCGAGTTCAAGTTCTCTTGCCAGCTGATAAAAATCATGCATCTGTGCATCATCCAAAATTGCCGTAATCAAAAGTACCGCATCCGCTCCGATCACTTTTGCCTCATAAAACTGATACTCACAGATCATAAAATCTTTCCGTAAAATCGGAAGCTGTGATTTCGCCCGGATTTCCTTTAAATATTCTACATTTCCGTGAAAATGATCTTCTTCTGTCAGACACGAAATGGCATCCACAGATGCATTGTATTCCGCGATCCGCTCCGTCAGATCAATCTTGCTTGTAATTGTTCCAAGACTTGGGGATGCTTTCTTAAATTCTCCGATAATAGAAAGTCCCGGTTTCTTTAAATGATTGTAAAAGCAATTGGCTTCCCTCGTCTTTGTCTCCTCTGCCATACGGCGCATCTGACTTTCTGAAATGCGGGCCATATGTTCTGGAAGCCGTCTTTTTTTGTCTGCTACAATTTCTTCTAAAATCATATCGTATCTCCTAACACTTTTCGGGAACATCGGTCCATATAAAGTTTGCCTTCGGCAAAGGACCGACGCTACATGTTAGATTTCCAAGGAAATCTAACACATATCATTTACGAAGTTTTCTATGATGCGTTTGCCGTGTTCGGTATAAATGGATTCCGGATGGAACTGTAATCCGACAACCGGATATTCCTTATGACGCATAGCCATGATCTCGCCATCGTCTGTCCGTGCCAGCACCCGCAGACAATCTGGCAGATCTTTTTCCTGTACCGCAAGCGAATGATACCTTGCCACACGGATCGGAGAATTGATTCCCGTAAATACGCTGCTTCCATCATGCTCAATCAGTGACTGTTTGCCATGAAACAGTGCTTTTGCATAAGAAACGGTTCCCCCTAATGCCTCACCAATACACTGATGTCCCAGACAGATACCAAGAATCGGTTTCTTTCCGGTAAATTCCCGGACAACATCCATGCAAATGCCAGCCTCTTTTGGATTTTTCGGTCCTGGAGAAAGCACGATCCGCTCCGGGTCCATCGCAGTAATTTCATCAATGGTAATCTTGTCGTTTCGGACAACTTTGATATCGGAGTTAAAAATTCCGATATACTGATACAGGTTATAAGTAAAAGAATCATAGTTATCAATCAGCAAAATCATAAATTTTCCTCCTCTATAAGCGTCTTGGCCAGTGCCATTACTTTATTGCAGCACTCCTGATACTCATTTTCCGGAACGGAATCTGCAACTATTCCCGCTCCAGCCTGCAAATATACACGGTTTTTCTTTTTGATCATTGTCCGGATCGTAATACAGAAATCCATATCACCGGAGAAATCAATGTATCCGGTTGCGCCTCCGTAGAGTCCTCTGCGCACACTCTCAAGTTCATCGATAATCTCCATCGCGCGGATCTTCGGTGCTCCAGAAAGCGTTCCTGCCGGAAGGAACGAAGAAACCAGATCCAGCGGATGAAATTCTCCTTTTTTCTTTCCTTCCACCATAGATACGATGTGCATTACATGGGAATAATTCTGTACTTCCATAAACTGTGTCACCTTGACGGTTCCGAATTCTGAGATCCGTCCCATGTCATTTCTCGCAAGATCCACCAGCATGACATGTTCGGCGCGTTCCTTTTCATCCCGGAGCAATTCATCCCGAAGCAATGCATCCTCCTCGGCATCCACACCCCTGCGCCGGGTTCCGGCGATCGGACAGGTATACACCCTGCTTCCCTGCTGCTTTACAATCATTTCCGGGGAACTTCCGATCACTTCAAACTCTCCATAATTGAAATAATACAGATACGGGGATGGATTCAGTTCCCGGAGCTCTTTATACAGCTCAAATCCGGTCTGTTTTGTCTCAATCGTCCATCTCTGGGAAAGCACGGTCTGGAAAATATGTCCTTCCCGGATATACTGTTTGATTTTTTCGACTTTTTCGCAATACTGTTCTAAGGTATCGGACTGGTTGACAATCACACCGTCATGTGTAAAATTTCTGTCCGGTATCTGTCCGGCATTTTTTCTTGCCTCCTCAATCAGTTCTGCTGCTTCTGCTAATGCTTTCTTTTTTCCGTCTTCCGAATCTTCTCCAAGAATCACTGCGGTCAGCGTCTCTGCCACATGATCCACCAGGATAAATTTTGTCATGAGCATCATCTGGATGGTCTCGATTCCAATCTCGTCTGGATTGTTATCCGGCAGTACTTCCGCATAGCGGACAAAATCATATCCCAGATTTCCGACCAGTCCTCCGGAAAAAGACAGCTCTTCGTTTTCTTTTACGATATCAAACTCGCTGTAATATTCTTTCAGACGTTCGAGCGGATTTCCCTGCCGGATTTCTTCCGTCCCGTTGTTCCGCCGGATCACGAGTGCATCCCCGCGGGAAGTAATGATCTCTTCCGGTTCTTTTCCAAAAAACGTATATCTGTCATAATTTTTATCATAACTTTCCAGAAGAAATCCTTTTTTGTTTCCTACCAGACTCTCATACATGCCGATCGCTGTTTCATTTACAATGCTGACTGTCTTTTTGTATACCCGTAATCTCCGCTTCATATTACTGCTCCTTTTTTCCAAATAAAAAACGTCCCTGATCCGACTGCTGCCGGATCAGGGACGATTATCCTCGTGGTGCCACCCTTCTTCGCTCCGTAACTGAAAACTAACAAAGGCAGCCATCCCCGAACCGGAAATAACTGCCACCAATTACGCAACCTCTTGTGATACAGAAAACAAAATCTCTTTGTCTCGATATCCATGCCCCTGTAACGTGGGGAAACGGCTCAACTACTCGCCTTACGCTTTCACCTTGCATCTAACGAATCCATTCCATGACAAACTATCCTGCCGGCTCACACCTGCCGCCGGCTCTCTGAAAGGAATCATCTGCTGTACTTACCTTCGCTCAATGATTTTATTTCTCTTTGATTTATTAACAGTTTAATACACTACAGTGTGTCTGTCAACCAAAATTTTAACTTTCAGGAAAATTTCATTTTAGGATACAATCACCTTGCGGAATTTTATATTTTCTTTTTCACTCTTTTCGTGTAAAATACATTTTACGGCAATGTTTATTGCATAACAACTTAAGAAAGGACTTATAGCTATGAAACAAAAAATAGGACTGTTTCTTTGCCTTGCCCTGCTCCTTACCGGATGCAGCTACCAGACAAAGACCATCCGTTTCGGTGCAGCCGACATCGGTGGGATGTATTATACCGTTGCAAATGCTTATGCCGGTCTGGCATCCAAAGAATCCTCCGACCTGAAATTTGAAGTTAAAAACACCGCCGGATCTGCCGCGAATCTGCGGCTTCTGTCCGGAAATTACATTGATCTTGGAATCGCGCAGGCGGATCTGGTCCGGGCTGCCTACGAGGGAACCGGCAGTTTCTCTGATAACAGGCAGCAGGGATACCGTGCCATTGCAGGTCTCTACACCGAAGCCTGCCAGATCGTCGTCCGGGCAGATTCTGATATCCGGACATTAAATGATCTGCAGGGAAAAACCGTCAGCATCGGTGCCAGCGAATCCGGAACCGAACAAAACGCAACAGAAATTTTAAAACTAAGCGGTCTGACTTCGAAACTGGTGCACATGGTAAATCTGGATTATGCAGATGCAGCAGGAAAACTTGCCTCTGGCGAAATTGACGCCTTATTCTGCACCGCCGGCATCCGCACTGCTGTCATCGAAGAACTGGCAAAGGAATGTGATCTGCGGCTCCTTTCCATCGATGATACCTGTCTGGAAAAATTGCTTGCAACCACAAAGGAATACCGTAAATATATCATTCCTGCAAACACTTACAGTGGACAAAACAAAGACGTGACAACCATCGGAGTCAAAGCCGTACTGCTTGCTTCCGATGATCTGTCCAAAGAAACCGTGGAAAAACTTACAGAAACCCTGTTTTCCCACGCACAGGATCTGGCCTATGCCACATCTTTAGACGCTGCTTTTGACGAGACAGATGCATCCTCCGGTGTAACCATTCCCTTCCATCCGGGTGCTGCTGCTTATTATGCCAAGCAGGGAATCAGCGTCAATACAAAATAACATTTGAAAGAAGGACAACTATGGAAATACATTTGAATATGTACCAGACGCTGGCAGTTGCTGTACTGGTACTCTTGTTTGGCAGCTTTTTAAGACACCGCATCCGATTTCTGGAAAAATTCTGTATTCCGGCACCTGTCATTGGTGGTCTTTTGTTTGCAATTTTGACCTGTCTTTGTTATGTTACCGGAATTGCGGAATTTTCTTTTGACGACACACTCCGGGAAGTATGCATGGTATTTTTCTTTACCTCGGTCGGTTTTCAGGCCAACTTAAAAGTGTTAAAAAGCGGAGGCACAGCCATGGCAGTTTTCCTCGGTCTTGTCGTTGCACTGATTATATGTCAGAACCTTCTTGCCGTGGGATTGTCCCATGTCCTGCACTTAAATCCGCTGATTGGTATGTGTACCGGCTCCATCCCAATGGTCGGCGGTCATGGTACAGCCGGAGCATTCGGTCCTGTATTAGAAGACTTTAATATTCAGGGAGCCACCACGATCTGTACTGCAGCTGCCACCTTTGGTCTGATTGCCGGCAGTCTGGTCGGCGGTCCGCTCGGCAGACGCCTGATTGAAAAACACAACCTGCTGGCCACCGCAGTCACGGAAGATGACAGTCTGCTCATCGAGGATGAAAAAAAGCATGAACGTCATACGAATATGTATGCGTCCGCAGTTTTCCAGTTGATCCTTGCGATCGGTCTGGGAACTATTTTTTCCTATTTTCTGACCAAAACCGGGCTTACCTTTCCGGTTTACATCGGTGCCATGCTGGCAGCCGCATTGATCCGCAACATTGCCGAATACTCTGGCAAAGCAACGATCCACATGGGTGAGATCAACGACCTCGGTGGTATTTGTCTTTCCCTCTTTTTGGGTATGGCAATGATCACCTTAAAACTCTGGGAACTTGCTGCCCTGGCACTTCCGCTTGTGATCCTGCTGACCGCACAGGTCTTACTGATCTGTGTATTTACTTACTTCATCGAGTTTAACATTATGGGACGGGATTACGATGCTGCTGTACTGATTGCCGGAACCTGTGGTTTTGGTATGGGTGCCACACCAAACGCCATGGCAAACATGCAGGCCATCTGTGACCGCTATGTACCTTCCGTAAAAGCGTATCTCCTGATTCCCCTGATCGGAAGTTTATTTGCGGATTTTATCAACAGCCTTGTAATTACCTTTTTTATCAATATTTTGTAATTGGGAGGACAACGAAAATGTTTTGGAAAAAATTAAAGAAAAAGGCAACGGAAAAGCATAATTACGACCTGACCTACGACAATGTAGCGATTCCGGAAGTGCACACCCACAAACCGGAAGATCACGAAGAAACTCCGGGTGAAGATGCCCCGGTGCACTATGACAATGTAGCGATTCCGGAGGTACATATCCGCAGGAAAAAATAAAAGGCTCCGCAGAATCAAATCCCTGAGGGTTCCGGTTCTGCGGAGTTTTTCTTTTCCTGTCATTTATTTTAAATGCAGACTTTCTTCCTTTCCCTGAATCTGCAGCGTCACCGGGCGTTCCACATGTACGCATTCTCCCTGTTCTAACGTTCCTATCACGTTATCTTCTTTCAGCAGTAAAATCTTCTCCGGAGAATCACTGATCATCCGGTATGTCTGTTTCGAAGGGTCATAGGAAATCTGACAATGTTTCCACTCGAATGTTTTGTTTCCTGCTGTATTCTTCTTTTTTGTGGAAGAATCCTCTTTCCGGCTGCGTTTCTTTTTCGACTTTCTCCGCCGGTGAGCTTTTTTGCGCCGCCAGCCGTGTCCAGACCGCTTCGGATTCTTTTCCCTTTTTATCTGCTCATTTCCCTGTTTTTCGGGTGGCCGGTACCCTCCTGTAATCCATCCTGTCAGTATGAGTATCCATGCGACTCCATGCAGCAGGGTAAAGAAATATATCCCTGACAACAGAAACGGATACAGTGCCGGAAACACAGCCAAAACAATCAGCAGTTCTGCCAGCACCAGACTGGTAAACAGCGTTGGCAGCAGCATCGTCTTTTTTCCTTCCGCCAGAAACAACATTCCCACAGACAAAAAACAAAGCAGTACCGGGAGCAGTGCTGCAATGGCACAAACTGCCAGAAGCCGCATCTGTCCCACTCCCTGTACATAAGAAAGACTGCTTTTTACCGTACCAACCGTGATCGGAGCTTTTAAAACGAAAGTATCTGCCACTCTGCCTTCTGTCAGATACGTATAACCTGCCCTTCCTCCTGCTTTCACCACATCCAGACCGGACAGCGTCATCTCCTGCCCGCCTGCCGAAAACTTACAAAACGGCAATAGCATGGAAAGTAATGCCAGAAGAAGTGCTATCGCTGCTATATTTTTCAATAAACGTCCATACGTTCTCATGCTCATTTCCTCCCATCGTTTTACATTCTGACAGGCTCATTATAGCACGGAATCTTTTGTCTTCTTATTAAATTTCTTTTAAATTTTTGTGATTCACAATTGCCACCCAGATTCCCGAGGCTTTCAACGGCACCGAAAGGATATAGGCCAGCACAACACGCAGCCCAGAGAGATCACCGTAAGTACCACTGACATCTGTGCTTTGTTGATTGCCCGGTAATATCCGTACAGCAGAAACAGACACCCGATTCCACAGTAAAACGAGCCCTCGATACGCAGATACTGCACACCACACGCGATGACCGCCGTCTCCTGTGCCTTCACAAAAATCTCCATCAGAGATGCTGCAAACGTGCACACCAGAATGGAAATAATGATACTGAATACAATACTGATCGCAAAGGCTTCCTTCGTTCCTTTTTGGATCCGTCCGTAATCTTTCACCCCATAATTCTGTGCGACAAACGTGGAATACGCATTGCCGAAATCCTGTACCGGAAGATATGCAAATGTGTCAATTTTGACCGCTGCCGCAAATGCCGCCATCGTTGTTGCCCCGAAACTGTTTACAAGCCCCTGCACCATCAGAATTCCAAAATTCATGACCGACTGCTGCAGACAGGTCAGTGAAGACAACGTTATAATTTCTTTCATGATAACCGGATCAAATCCCTCACGCAGCATCCCTTTCTGCTGTGATTTCTGCGGTTTCATCGTTTCGCCAGCCGCACGCCCTGGTTGTGACACAACAACATACAGCAAAATGCCGATTCCCGCTATATACTGGGAAACCACAGTTGCTGCCGCCGCCCCACGGATGCCCCAGTGAAAGCCTACAACAAACAACAGATCCAGTCCGATATTTAAAACGGAAGATACCGCCAGAAATACAAGCGGAACCGTGGAATTTCCGAGTGCCCGGAGCAGACAAGCAAAAAAGTTATACAGTGAAGAGGCAAGCAGCCCCGCATAAATAATAACCAGATACTGCCGCATCCCCTCCATGACTTCCTGTGGCACACGTAGAAACCACAGAATAGGATGCATACACACATACACCAGCACGTTAACGAAGACCATCACTGCCATGATGAGCACAAAAGCATGCGCCACAGCTACCCGCAGCGCATGCTTATCGTTTTTCCCTTTATAAATGGAAAATAAGACTCCTGCCCCCATGGAAAGTCCCAGAAAAATCGAGGTCAAAAAAGGTCATAAGTGTATAGGCGGACCCCACCGCCGCGAGTGCATTCTTTCCAACCACGCGCCCGACAATCAGTGTATCCGCAATATTGTAAAACTGTTGCATCAGATTGCCCGCCATCATCGGCAGTGCAAATAAGATAAGATTTTTTGATATTTTTCCTTTTGTTAAATCATAGTACATTCTTTTATTCCGTGATGATTTCCCCAACACTGCTTTCCATTTCGTCCTTTTCCAGAAGCATCTGCTGCGCCCGCTTATCCTCCGCGATTGCTGTCATGATACGGTTGATATCCTCCGGACAGAACATCGTAATTGCCTGTGACAGGTCACTGAGATTATCCCGGTTGACCATCAGGCACCCGCCACCTTTTAAGCTGATGTTCAGACACTTGCTACGGTCGGTGACATCCCCGAGTGTAATCCGATTTCTGTCCGTATCACATACAAACGTAACCCCTTTGTACGTGATTGTACCGTTTTGTGCCAGATGCTGATACGGCGCTTTCTTTTCAGTTCCGTCTATATGCTCCCGAAAATTGCTTCCGCGCGTTTGTCCGTTTTGTGTACCCAGTCCTGCTATTTTTCCGTATAATGTAGTGTATCCTGTCTGTAATGCTCCAATTGCCATATTCTTTTTATCCTCCGTAAGTTACATCCTGTTTTTCATGCTTTTCACCTCTGGAAAATAATTCCCGGGTTTGCATGTATTTATACATTTTCCCAGCTTTTATTTTTGTAATGTATTTATCCAGTTCCATACCACAGGCATATATATTTTTCGCCCGAGATATAGCACAAAAAACACCAGTATCACCGTAAGTATTCTCCGAAGCGGCCAGTACCAAGGCTGTTTTCCAATAAAGCCTTTCAGAATCCAGATTCCCATTTTCGCTTCTTTTTTCTGATTGCACCGCATACAGGCAGTACATAAGTTTTTCATATCATTCGAACCGTGAATTCCAAACAATGCGGCTCTTCTACGCACTGCCGGATACTCCTCCATGCAATGAACCGGAAAAATATGGTCAATCGTTATTTTATCTTTTGGCTTCTTTTTCCCACAGTATGCACACCGGTATTTTCCGGTAGGTGATGGATACTTTGCAAAAAAAAGGCTACGGTAATTGCTGCTTCGCGTATACTGCGTTGGCACTGCTTCAAATGTAAGATTCCTTCTTCTGCAATAACGCTGCATATGATTTTTTTCCCATCTGGAACATTCCTTTTTTTCATAATATACTCTGCTATTTTCCCGCCTGATACAGGTATATTTCTTCCACCACAGAAAAATGCGGCAGCGCTTTACGCTTTTTGTTCCATTTTTTATTCTTACGGTATATGTCTGTGCCAATGTTGCAATTTCCTTTATTTCAATTTTTGCTTTTACAGCTTATAATCCACATGTTGTCCCATGAGCTTCTCGCGATCCGTCCGGACTTCATTACTCCTCTCTACAAATGTATATTCACCTATTTTATCCATAAGCTCTTCTACAGAATTGGCAGTTAATGTAATGGTCTGTGTATCATCCTCACTCTCAGTCCTGGATTCTTTGGATTTCTCCAGGCGTTCCTTCTCCTGCTTTTTCTCTGCCTTTTTCTCCGCTGCTTTCTTTTCCGCCTTCTTTTTCTCCGCAGACTTTTGAATTCTGGATTTCTGATCCGACGATGATTTTCTGAGCACTGCAAAAAACGAAGTGGTTCCACCATCATTCACCTGCATGCCATACTCCTTTACATCAGCACCGGATTTTTCCACGCTGGATTTTAACTGTTGCAGCTGTGCTGTTGCTCCACTGAGAATTCCCTCGTATTTCTTACGATAACTCTCATCCATAGCCATTCGTTCAATTTTCTCTTCATCAATAAGAACGACTGTCTTAATATTATTTGCATATTTTGCGGCATTTGCCTGAGCATTTGCTTTCTGATCTTTGCTTACCAGAATAAAATCATAATTTCCGTATTTCTTTTTTAATTTTTCATAATACTTTTGCGCTTCTTTCGAAAGTTTTGGATCACCAATCGTCTTTCCCAAATCTTTGGATTCCGTTACCTTCTCTTCCTTCTTTACTTCCCCGGTTTCCGTATTCCTGGCTACTTTCGTTTTTTCCTTACTGCCCGGTGTATAATTTTGAGCATATACATTTGAAACTATTGTGTTTGTATTAACTGCCATAACCCTTCCTCCTATCACAAGATCAACATCATTGTGCCAGCCCCTGCATCTGCACTGCTACTAATACAAGTATCGTCACATCTTTCAAAAACTTTATACATCGAATGTGTTGATCCGGCATATATGCAATATTCAGAAATTTTTCAGCAGAAATCCACGAATTGTCTGCACATAATCCTCTACTTTCAGGACTGTCGAAAGGTGCCCACCCGAAACATATTTGATGGTTGGATTATGCATCAGCTGAATGAGATCTTTCTGCATTTTACAGGAAAAGAAATCCTAATCCGGAAGTATCAGTAATATTTTGCCTTCCAGTTCCTTAAAATCCGACTCTGTGACAGGTGTCTGATTCATCAGATCAGCCAGCAGCCCGGAAATATGCACATCTTTTTCCTTCGTATGATCCTTAAAAATAGTTTCAAACATCTCCTGTGCATACGCAATTTCTTCTTTACTTTCATTGCGGATATGTCCCATTCCTGCCCTGATCAGTTTCGGTTTTAATTTTTCATAATTGCAATGTTTCATATAAAACAGCATAAGCGGTGCAAGAAAATATTTCTTCTTAAGGCTTTTAAGCGTAGCCGCATCCATCCCACCGGTTGAAATCAGAATGATTCCGCCAACTTCTTTCGGATACTTCTGTGTATAGATCTGTGCAACCATACCTCCGTCACTTGCACCAACAAAAATTGGCTGTGTTACTCCGATCCTGTCAAAAATTATATTTACAAAATATATGAAATTTAAAAAGACGGCTCTTCCGTTTGATTGAAGCTCGTAAAAATGGTGGGCGATTTATCGACCACCACAAAAAAATCAAAAAATTTACACACTTTACTTGACAAACTCAAAAGGGATATATTCTATTTTCTATTTTCTATTTTCTATCTCTCATCTTATTCTTTAATTCCTGAACCACTTCCAGATAATCTCTGTGTTTCATATCCGGAAAAGCCTTGATCAGCCGTCCCTGTCCCACAAATGTATGCTCTACGATTGAGCTGGATAACTCATCAAATTCTTTCTGTAGATCTGCCTTATTTTTGCGAAGCATCTCAATGGATTTATTTACTTTCTCTTCCGTTGCTTCCTTAAACTCTGCCCTGGCCAAAGCCGCCTGCACCTTACCTTCGCCAACTTTCTGTACGGTATCAATCGTCGTTGTTGCCAGAGAATCACTAATCTTATCACTGATCACCCGCATGTTGGCACGAATTGTATCCAGCCTCGTAAGTTTCCTGTTCAGTCCCTGAATAACCGCAACGGTCACTATAAGATCCGCCAGATACAATGCATAAAGTATGGCAACGACCATCCAGCCCACAATGGATGGCGCGTGCGCAGAAGTGTGATGTTCCACAAAAGACTGAAATACTTTCACAACAAGCAGAATCGCCACTCCCCAGATCAATGAGAACTCCAGACAGATATATCCATGAAAATTCAATGGCTTGTTGGAATAATCCCACCATCTTGCATGAAAGCAAACGTCGAGGAGCCATCCGGCGATCAGTTCAACCGCAGTTGCCAAAATCACACCAAACAGGAAAATCATACCGTCATTCAGCTGGTATCCGCTGCCCTGAAACGTATTCATCATCGCAAATACCGAAAGCACTCCAAATCCGTATACCGGACACACGGGTCCATTTAGGAATCCTCTGTTAATTACTTTTCCACAGGCTACCGCATGATAGACAACTTCAAGTGCCCAGCCTCCAAATGAATAGATCAAAAAATACCAGCATATCTGGTAATATGTCATTCCACAAATCATCTTTTATTCCCCTTATTCTAATATTCCATGTTAATAAAACAGCTCTCATATGATAGCTAAATGCCGTATTCGATGATTTCTTTGCATCTTCTGTCTGTTCCGATACCAGTTCTATCAAATTTTCCACTTCCAAAATAATCACCTGCTATTTTCTATAACTGCTCTGCAATCTGCGGAAACAGAAGGTTCAAATCCAATGTCCGCACCCATATCGTGTTGCCATCCATAGAATACTTATTATTCGGTGTTATTTGTTCCTGTGTCTTTGCATATAGTAACATTCCTGCAACATTTCCGGTTTGATTTCTATCCAGATTTTTCACATACGCAAATATCTGATACAAATTTGCCGAATGAATGCTGTTAACATCATACTGTGTCTGCATTGTATGCCCATAATACTTTGCATCAATAATCAGTACTTTGCCGGCAGATTTCAATGTAATATCTGTTACCATGCCTGGCAGGAAATCAATCATCCCATCGTCTATATTCCACGGAATTGTATCAGGATTTGCCTTATACTCCGGGTGATGATAACGAAAATATTCCAGAATAAACTTTTCATATAAACTGTGCATAGAACGTTCATCCAAAAAAACTGCCAGCTTCGTTTCACCTTTATCTGTTGACAGTAACAAACTGCCAAGCACCAGATAACAAATATTCATAAGCATCCGGTAACTTTGATTGTTACGCTGGTAGCGAATCCTGTCCCATCGTATCTGATCCGGTTCTATTATATCTACGTTTTCAAACAAAATCAGATTTTTCTAGTGATAACTTGTCAAGTATATTACAATACTTTGTTTCTAAACCATGGAATACACCTGTTTACTCTATTGCAATAATCCTCATATTGCTTTCCATACAAATCTCTTAGCCATTTTTCTTCCGTGACAACCAATAATAGTGACATATAGCTCCAACAAATTATGCCAACAGCTACTAAAAGGATAAGTCTGTTTGTCATGCTGACAGTTCCAATACTTACAAAAAAAGCTGCGCTATATACAGGATTTCTTACATATCCGTATATTCCATCCTGAATCAATCTATTCTCTGATACATTTTCAAACAAGTTTGATATATGCTTCGCTGAATAATTTAAATACAATCCAAAGATGACAAACAAAATACCAATGATTTTTAATGGAATGTTTAGCATTTCATATTCATAACAATCCCATTTAAATTTATATGAAATTGCTATTGCGCCACCGGCAATCAGTAACTGCCCAAATACAATAACCGGACCTATACCATACAACGGCAGATTTTTTTCACTTTTCTTATTCATTCTTTATGTCCTTTTCCTCTTTGCATCTTGAAAAAATAACATGCCCTTTTGATTTCTTTCCACTAACGCATAACCGGTATGTTCCTTTTTCATTAATCTGTATTTCAAATTCTGCATCTGTTACATCGTCGCCTTTATATACTGATTGATCATCTTCATTATATATTTGTACGGAAATTTTCCCGGATTTGCTGATAATCTTTACCTTAATACTTTCACCGGCGTCCATATCTATATTATGAGAATGTGTCAAGTTCATCTGTTCAAAAGCTATATCGTAAAAATCTATATCCGATATCTCATCCCCTATAAATGTAGCTTTATTACATAAACCGCAGGCAGTAAAGACTAATATCATATGAAAAAGTATTCCGGATAAAATAATTTTTCTTTTGGTTGCCTTTTTCATTTCATTCACCTTTTTTTGTGTTATATTTTGTTACAACATAGAACGTATTCCTAAAAAGTGGTTGTTTTAACATTGCCGTATTCCAAAGCTGCAAAAAAAACTTCTTTTCAATTCTGCGATTATAATACTTACAATTACAATTCACTAATTCTGGTAACGATTCTGCAACAAACACATATCTGTCATCAAATCCAACGACAGGAACATAATGCAGCCAATTTTTATCGTTTCTGACATGAATCATAACGATAACAGGTGTTCCTTTACATACTTCATTCTGTAATGCCTTGAGATTACCTGAATAGTACTTTGCACATAAGCCATATTCCTGCAATACTTTTGACAGTCCTTTAGGATATACACATCCATCTTTCATTTTGTATGGCATTTGATTATAAATATCTGCTCCGTTAGCATCTATTCCATAGTGTCGCAACAAATAGGCTACTGAAAATGCCGAGCATTGATATCCAGTCTGAATGTCAATCCGATTTTGATTTTTTACAATATATTCTCTCTGTCTGCATTTCATAGATATCCTTGGTGTTATTTTTCCCATCAACATAATATCAATTATTGTTGTTATGGAAATATAATCCGCAATACTTCCAAAAAATACAACTGCAATCAACCACACCATCATTCTCCCTGTCGGATATCTATCCAATGTATTTTTTTAATCCAGTCATCTAAAAATGCCATCTGCTCTGCTGTATGAAACCAATGTTCTCCGTTTTGCATTATTGTTAGTTCTGCATTGACATCATCGGCAAACTTATGGATAGTCTCCTGTGATGTTAGATTATCTTTATCTCCATATAGTATATAAGTAGGAACTGACCAATTTACCGGATGATTACGCACATAACACAAATATTCCCAGGACAATGTTTCTCCAAATCCTGTGGTTATCAACTGTTTTTCACGTAACTTTTCTTCCGTTATATCTGCCCATCCCATCATATCAAGAATCAGCTTTTCCATATCAACGATTGGTGAAATGAAAAAGGCTTTGTCTATCTGCTCATAATTAAATGCACACATTGAAAAATATGCTCCAATGCTGTTCGCTATTAGAATAATAGAATCATGCCCTTTCCTATATCCGTGAAAGAACTCTTTAAATTCACTTATTGCCTCCCACGGATCGTCTGCATGGTAATCCAGTCCTACCACATCATATCCTGCAAATAATGTTTTATAATGGTCAGCTTCCATAGCATTTCCACCTTTTCCATGAATATATAAAACTAATTGTCTCATGAATCTTACCTCTCTATCTTCCTTTCATGTATAAACCTGCTTTCAACACCAAAAGCAGAAATGCAAGTGCTGTTGCATATGTCTCTTCTTCATTGCACTGCCTGACATTCTGGACTTGGAAACGGGCGTTATCGTCAATCT